>VYLQ01000010.1_pt1 | contig 208884 bp, 155 predicted proteins | sample 5115351 | NCBI WGS metagenome assembly VYLQ01 (sample SAMN12291776, study PRJNA351875) | freshwater metagenome | isolation source: freshwater lake | place: USA: Michigan, Lansing Lake | collected 2013-08-14 | reverse complement strand
TCGATTTTTCTCGAATCTACGGCTCAAGTCGTCACCGTCATTTTAAGAGCCTAAACCCTTGTAAATCAAGATTTCAAAGAACATTTTAAATGTTTTTAATGGCCACTAATGAGATGAAATATGTAATCGTTAACAGCCAACAATACTTGCTTTTTAGTTAGTTGGATGACAACAAGAGTGGAAACATTTGAGTAATTAATAAACTTACGGTTCAATACAAAACACTGAAGGTCAATAATGAGAATCCTATCAATAGTTTCATTAATAATGAGTTCACAACGTTTACGAATGGACAAACAGCTGGTATTAATCTTTCAGAATATTTGAAACTCAGGATATAATTCTTTCAACCAAAGCGTTTCGCAATCCGAACTACCAGCAACCAGTAACACCTCACGTCTCGCAACACAAAACACCCAATCCCTAAGTCCCAACCTCACTTCTCGCAACACTCACCTCATTAACTATTAACTTTTTTGCATCTGTTGGAGGGAACCACGAGATTTGTTAAATAGGCAAACAGAAAAAACTGAAAGTTCTTATAACTAGTGCACTAGGAAAAGAATGCGATAGAAGTCCAAAATACAATAAACGTGAAAAGATTATTCCTAGATGACATCAGAACGGTCGACTTAATTTATAACAAATCAATAGAATCTGAGTTTGATGTGGTTCGGAATTATAAAGACTTTGTGAGCTACATTCAGAAAAATGGATTGCCCGACTTTATTAGCTTTGACAATGATCTGGGTCTTGACGAAAATGGAGAGATAGCACCTGACGGGTACGCTGCTGCCAAATGGTTAGTGTATGAATCTAGAATGGATTTAAAGAATTTGAAGTTCAAAGTACACTCAGCTAATCCTGTCGCTTCTATCCAAATTGACGGACTGTTAAATAACTACATTGAATTCTTAAATAATGAGGAGAAAAACAGTGTTCAACAATAATTGGAATACATCGTTTCTTTTCTTCAATTGAATGAAGCACGTATTTACCATCTTGGCTATTTGCTTTTTAGGATTGACTAAATCCTATGGCTGTGGATGCGACACTATTTCTTTTAAAGCTGCTACAGAATGGGCAGACGAAATATTTTTCGGACGCATCATTAGAATCAGGGAAGTTCAAAGCTACACGGAATGGGATGGAAAACCGGATACCAGAATTTGGGCTGCATTATTTGAGGTCGAAAAGAAGTGGAAAGGAAGCCACAGTAAATACGTTGAAGTCTTTCAGCCACATACCAGTTGCGACTTTTCATTCGAATTTCCTTCCCAGCCTTACATTGTCTATGCGAAGGAGGGTGAATTAATTGTGTGGGATAGTACACAATCTTTTTATGCTCTTGGAACATGGCTTTGCGCCCGAAATGCCGATTATGCCACCTATAACTTATATACAGAAAATGGATTTGATGATAGATTTAAGCTAGATGGAAAGTATCCGGTACCGATAAAACTAGCCGGATTTAATATGGATTGGAAATTGATAATTATAGGACTTGTAATCTTTCTTATAGGAATTTTATTAGGTCGAATCATAAAGAAACGAGGCGACAGATACGGGCATAAAACATAGTTTAGTGATTATACGACTCTGTCCAAGTAGTGGCAGGGAACCACGAGAAGCGTCTCGCAACACAAAACCCCCAAGCCCTAAGGCCCAAGTCCCAACCTTCCGCGGTTTTTACGACAAGACTTTTTTTGGAGGTGTGAATGGGATAGGCGAAATTGGAGATAGGAAGTACTTAGTTATCTGATCTGTTTTCCAATTAGAATATACCATCCACAACCCCTTTTTTTCAACCTGATTTCCTATCTTACAAAGTATTATCATTCTATAAATGGCCGAAAACCTCGAACAACAACTCTGGAAGATTGCCGACACCCTCCGTGGAAAAATGGGTGCCGATGAATTTCGCGACTACATCCTCGGATTCATATTCTATAAGTACCTGAGCGAACGCATGCACACCTATGCCAACGACTTGCTCAAACCCGATAAACTCACCTACCTCGAAGTAGAGAAGCAGAAAAACAAAAAGGAAATACTGGCCGCAGTAAAAGACGAAGCTATCCATAGACTGGGCTACTTCCTAAAACCTTCCGAGCTCTTCAGCGAACTCGCCCGCAGAGGTAATGCCGAAGGCAAAAGCAAATTCATTCTCGATGACCTGAGCAAAGTGCTGACCAGCATCGAGCAAAGCACCATGGGCACCGAGAGCGAAGAAGAGTTTGTCAACCTCTTCGAAGACCTCGACCTGAGTAGCAGCAAGCTGGGTAAAAGCGAAAACGATAAAAACGAACTCATTGTAAAAGTACTCTCGCACCTCGAACAGATCGACTTCGATTTGGAAAACCAGGAGAGCGATATCCTAGGTGATGCCTACGAATACCTGATCGGCAAGTTCGCAAGCGGTGCCGGTAAAAAGGCCGGAGAATTTTATACACCTCAACAAGTGAGCATGGTGCTGGCGCGGATTGTAACCGCAGGCAAAGCCAAACTTAAAAATGTGTACGACCCCACCTGCGGTTCCGGTTCGTTGTTGCTGCGCGTAGCCCGCGAAGTGGGACATAAAAATGTAGGCAAGATTTACGGACAAGAGAGCAACCCCACCACCTACAACTTGTGCCGCATGAACATGATCATGCACAACGTGCACTACAAGAAGTTTGATATTAAAAACGAAGATACACTCGAGCGACCCGCACACATCGATGTGCGCTTTGAAGCCATTGTAGCCAACCCGCCTTTCTCAGCAGAGTGGAGCGCGAGCCCGTTGTTTATGAGTGACGACCGCTATGCACCTTATGGAAGACTGGCACCGAAAGGCACAGCTGACTTTGCGTTTGTGCAGCACATGATTCACCAACTGGATGACAAAGGCACGATGGCATGTGTACTCCCTCACGGAGTATTGTTCCGGGGTGGGGCAGAAGGCCACATCCGCGAGTACCTGATCAAAGACAAGAACTACCTCGATGCCATTATTGGATTGCCTTCCAACATCTTTTACGGCACCGGCATCCCTACGTGCATCATGGTGGTGAAAAAAAAGCGCGAGCACAGCGGCAACGTATTGTTTATCGATTCGAGCCAACACTTTGAAAAAGTGAAAACGCAAAACGTGATGCGCCCTCAGGACATCGACAAAATTGTAACCACCTACCAAAACCGCACAGCCGAAGACAAATACAGTTACGTAGCCACCCTGCAAGAAATTGCCGACAACGACTACAACCTGAACATACCGCGCTATGTAGATACATTTGAAGAAGAAGAAGCGGTGAACCTGAAAGTCGTAGCGAAAGAATTGAAGAAGCTCGATGCCGATATGAAAGCCACCGATGCTACCATTGAAAAGTTTTGTAAGGAGTTGGGAATAGAAAGTCCAATTGTCTGAATTAGGATTGGTAGGATGAAAGGATGATAGGATTAGCGTGGAGAAAAATAATAGTTTGAGCAATGAGGAAAATAAAATAAATCGATATTAACAAATCCTAAAATCTTTAAATCTTAAAAATCCTAATTCAGACAATGTAGGATGAAAGGATGATAGGATTAGCTTGGAGAAAAATAGTAGTTTGAGCAATGAGAAGAATAAAATAAATCGATATTAACAAATCCTAATTCAGACAATGTGGGATGAAAGGATGATAGGATTAGCATGGGAAAAATAGTAGTTTGAGCTATGAGAGGAATAAAATAAATCGATATTAACAAATCCTAAAATCATATAATCCTAAAAATCCTAATTCAGACAATGTAGGATGAAAGGATGATAGGATTAGCTTGGAGAAAAATAATAGTTTGAGCAATGGGAAGAATAAAATAAATCGATATTAACAAATCCTAAAAATCCTAATTCAGACAATGTAGGATGATAGCATGATAAGATTAGCTTGGAGAAAAATAATAGTTTGAGCAATGAGGAAAATAAAATAAATCGATATTAACAAATCCTAAAATCTTTAAATCTTAAAAATCCTAATTCAGACAATGAAATACGAAGAACTAACCCATAAGATAATTGGGTGTGCCATGAAAGTACATTCAACACTAGGAAGCGGTTTTCAGGAAGTAATTTACCAACGTGCATTGGCGATAGAAATGGAAAAGCAGGGGTTGCGTTTCCAACGGGAGATGGAGATGGATATTTATTATGAGGGAGTACATATTGGTACTAGGCGAGTTGACTTTTTTGTTGAAGAAAAGATCATGTTGGAACTAAAGGCGATAACAAAATTAGATGACGGAAATCTGGCACAATCCATGAATTATTGCCAAGCCTATAATCTACCAATTGGCCTATTAATAAACTTTGGCGGAAAGAGTCTCGAATTTAAACGCGTTTACAACATCAATCATCCCGAAAACAAAAGCGCTGAATCAAGGGCAGACAAGAATCCTAAAATCCACCAATCCTAAAAATCCTAATCCAAACAGCTACCAAAGGCAGAGAAGCGATGCATCCAATCCTAAAATCATATAATTACCAAAAACCCTAATTAAGACAACGATGCATTCAATCCTAAAATCATATAATTACCAAAAACCCTAATTAAGACAACGATGCATTCAATCCTAAAATCATATAATCCTAGAAATCCTAATTCAGACAGATGAGCAAGACAATTCCTAAGTTGAGGTTTAAGGAGTTTAAGGAGGGTATAACACCAAAGAAATTAGATGAACTCATAATCTTTAGATCGGGAGGAACACCAGCCAAGGATGACGCTAAATATTGGGATGGAAATATTCCGTGGATAAGCGCAGCCTCAATGATTGGAAAGTATTATTCAAGATCAGAAAGAACTCTTTCTGAGTTAGGTTTGAATAATGGCTCTAAACTAGCGCCCCAAGGAAGTCTTCTACTTTTAGTTAGAGGGAGTATGCTTTTTAATAAGATCCCTATTGGTATTGTGGCAACTGACGTTGCGTTTAATCAAGACTTAAAAAACTTGATTCCTAAAGAAGATACAATTGCTGATTACCTTTATCAATGGTTTTCATCCAAAGAGAATTTATTACTTGATAAGGTTGTTGGAACAGGACTTGGTGCTGGTAAACTTGATACAGAGGATTTAAAAAATCTTAGTGTTTACTTACCCACCCTCCCCGAACAACAAAAAATCGCTTCGTTTTTAAGTGCGGTAGATGAAAAGATACAACAGCTCACCCGCAAAAAAGAATTGCTGGAGCAATACAAAAAAGGAGTGATGCAGCGGCTATTTTGTCTTGACTATGATTCTTTTGATTTGCATGATTCGCCTGATGTCGGTTCTAATCACAGTAATCAAAAAAATCATCCAAAATCACAGTTCAGACAATTGCGCTTCAAAGATGAAAATGGTAAACCTTATCCGAAGTGGGAGGAGAAGAGATTGGGGGAGGTTGCCAAATTACAGGGAGGGTATGCATTCAAGAGTGAAATGTTTCAAGCTAGTGGAACTCCAGTTATAAGGATTTCAAATATTTCAAACGAAAACAACTTTATTGATTTAAACAATCTTGTTTATTATCAAGAAATTCCTAATTCTGATAACTTCATTATTAAAAGTGGGGATTTAATTTTGGCAATGTCAGGTGCCACAACAGGAAAGTCGAGCATCTATAATTTGCCCTATAACGCTTATCTAAACCAACGAGTAGGGTTATTCAAGTTAAAGTCGACTAAACTTCATTATCCGTATTTGGTTCAATTTGTTTTTTCAGATGAATTTAAAAAGCAATTAGATTCTGTTTTAGTTGCAGGTGCTCAGCCAAACGTGAGTTCATCAGACATAGAGTCGTTTAAATTTCAATTGCCCTCTATCGAAGAACAACAAAAAATCGCCAGCTTCCTGACCGCATTAGATACCAAAATAGAAAGCGTGGCTACCCAAATCACGCAAAGTCAAACATTTAAAAAAGGGCTACTTCAACAGATGTTTGTGTAAATTGTCTGAACCAAGATTTTTGAGATTAAATGATTAACAGGATTTAAAAAAAGATCAAAACATTACTTCAATGAAAAATCAAGGCAATCCACATAATAAAACAAACCACAGTCCAGACTACAAGTATTCTGACCTGACCGGCAAAATTATTGGTTGTGCCATGGCCGTACATAAGACATTAGGCAATGGCTTTCAAGAAGTGATCTACCAGCGCGCATTGGCGATTGAAATGCAATTAGCAGGTATTGTGTTTTCTCGTGAATTTGAAATGCCCCTATTTTACCGCGATCAACAAATCGGTACACGTAGGGTGGACTTTCTGGCGGACGGAGTCGTGTCGGTTGAGTTAAAGGCAACCACTAAATTAGAAGACGTTCACCTGGCCCAAGCCATTAATTACCTTGAAGCCTATAATTTGGAAATCGGCCTATTGATTAACTTTGGTGAAACAAGCCTACATTTTAAGCGCCTCATGAACAAAAAGTTTAAAGCTAATCAGGCGAATCAAAAAATCTAATAAATCATAGTTCAGACAATAGACAATTGAGCCAGTCAGAAGCCATAGTTGAAAAAAACCTCATCAGCCAACTCACAGAATTGGGCTACACGTTCGCGCCTGTTCATGATGGAGATACCTTACTATCCAATTTAAAATCGCAGCTAGAAGCTTTCAACAAAACTAAATTCTCGTCCAGAGAATTCGATGCCATCCTCAATCACCTCGCCAAGGGCAATGTATTTGAAAAAGCCAAAACCCTGCGCGATCGGTATAACCTCACCAAAGAAGATGGCACTAACTTCTATGTGCTCTTTTTTGATAATGAAAACTGGTCGAACAATTTATACCAAGTCACCAATCAGGTACAGCAGCAAGGCTCCTTCCTCAATCGCTATGATGTTACTCTGCTGGTGAACGGGTTGCCATTGGTGCAGATCGAATTGAAACGAAAGGGAATTGAAATCAAAGAAGCATTCAATCAGATTAATCGCTACCAACGCCATTCGTTCTGGAGCAATCACGGATTGTTTCAATATGTGCAATTGTTTGTCATCAGCAATGGTGTCAATACCAAGTACCTCGCCAATAACGAACTGCAATCGGTATTGCAAACATTCTACTGGTCCGATAAAGACAGCAGAAGAACAACCGAGCTCACGGCCTTTACCAACGCGTTCCTCAACACCGAACATCTGGGCAAATTCATTTCGCAGTATGTAGTGCAAAATGAAACATTCAAAAACATGATGATCTTGCGGCCGTATCAATATTATGCGGTCGAGGCCATCATCAACCAGGTAAAGAGCGGCAACCAAAACGGCTACATCTGGCACACCACCGGTTCGGGCAAAACATTGACTTCATTCAAGGCGAGCCAAATCATCACCACCATCCCCGGTGTTCACAAGGTAGTTTTTGTGGTCGATCGCAAAGACCTCGATTACCAAACCATGAACGAGTTCAATGCATTTAAGAAGGACAGCGTAGATGTTACCAATAACACCGCTTCCTTGGTCAAGCAACTGAGCGACAACAATACGAAGCTCGTACTCACTACCATTCAAAAATTGAACAACGCCATTTCGCGTGTTCACTTTGAAAAGAACCTTACCCACCTGCGTGAAGAGAAAGTAGTTTTCATTTTTGATGAGTGCCACCGCAGTCAGTTTGGCGATACACACGAGCGCATCACGCAATACTTTCAGAAAGCGCAACTCTTTGGATTTACGGGCACACCTATCTTTGCCGATAATGCTGCGAAGAACGAACACGGCAAGCGCACCACCCAAGATTTATTTGGCAAGTGCCTGCACAAGTATGTGATCACCGATGCCATCCGCGATGAGAATGTATTGCGCTTTGGCATTGAATACATTGGTAAGTACAAACAGAAGAGCAACACCTTCATGGATATAGAGGTGGAAGACATCGACCGCCCGGAAGTGTGGAGTGACGAAAAGCGGTTAACCAAAATAGTGGATTACATCATTGCCTATCATGGGCAAAAAACATTCAATAAAGAGTTCTCCGCCCTCTTTGCCATCAGCAGCATTGAGAACCTGATCAAGTATTACGAGATATTCAGGAAGAAGAAAGAAGCAGGCGAACACGATCTGCGCGTGGCTACCATTTTCACCTACGGAGCCAACGAGGACAATGAAGATGCGCAAGACCTGTTGCCGGGCGAGGAATTGCCGATGGCAGCGGAGCCGAAAGAAAGTTATAAATCGAAACACACCCGCGATAAGCTGAACGACTTTATCCGTGACTACAACAAACTGTACGGCACCAGTTTCACCACCGATGACGATCAATTGTTTGAAGGCTACTTCAAGGACATCAGCAAGCGTTTGAAAGACCGGGAGAAAGCTACGTTCAATGACGAGCGCGATCGCTTGGATATTTTGTTGGTGGTGAATATGTTCCTCACCGGTTTTGATGCCAAAAAGGTAAACACGCTGTATGTCGATAAGAATTTAAAACACCACGGCCTCATACAAGCCTATTCGCGCACCAATCGAATTTTAGGAGAAAAGAAATCACAAGGCAACATTCTTGTTTTCAGAAATTTGAAAGAAGCTACTGACAACGCGATTACACTCTTCTCCAACAAAGAAGCGATTGAAGAAATTATTCTTCCTCCGTTCGAAGCCATTGCCAAGCGCTTTGATGAGGCATTGGAAGATTTGTTGAAAGTCACGCCCACTCCGCAAAGCGTAGATGATTTAGTAACCGAAGAAGAGGAAGCTGCATTTATACAAACGTTCCGCGCTTTGCTCCGTGCCAAGAATGTGCTGGAGTCGTACACCGATTTTGATTGGGCAACATTAGGTATTGATGAGGAAACCTTCATCGACTTCCAAACCAAATACATCGACCTCTACGCGAAGGTGAAGCGAGAGAATGCGAAGCAGAAAACCTCCATCCTCAACGACATCGACTTCGAAGTAGAACTCATCCACCGCGACATCATCAATGTAGCGTATATCATCAAGCTGCTCGCCAAGCTGAAGCACACAAAGAAATCAGAGAAAGAAAAGCAGCGCAAAGCCATTCTGGATTTATTGGGCAGCGATGTGCAGCTACGCAGCAAGCGCGAGCTCATCGAGAAATTCATCGATGAGAACCTTCCCGCCATTGACGATGCGGATAAAATTCAGGAGGAGTTTGAACAATACTGGCAAGATCACAAAGTATTGGCCCTCGCCAAACTTTGCGATGATGAAGGCTTGGACAAAGAGCAATTCAAATCTTTGATTGATGCCTACATCTTCAGCGGACAAGAACCCTTGCGCGATGATGTATTCAAATGCCTCGGCAACCGTCCCAGCATCCTGCGCGCCCGCGAAATAGGCGAGCGCATCATTGGCAAAATGCGCGAGTTTATTGAAGTATTTGTACAGGGGATGGTGGCGTAGGCGACCTTAATTCCCTCGTGCCGTTCCCTATTTCTCCACAGATTCTCGCCTCGAACTCTGCGGCAAACTTAAGCATGTTGATATAAATATGGATTGGCGCGCAGTGTGCATCAATGAAAAAAGTTAAAAACACATAAAATCACTACACGATCTTGTTGAGATTTTACGACAAGACTTTTTGGAGGAGTGGTAGAGAAGAACGAGATTAGATTTAATTATTAAACAGTTCCCTTATAAGTTTGCAACCTGCAAAGGGGGCGTTACAAAAAAGTATAATTGCATGAGGCATTTTTTATTGATCTTACTATTAACGTTCGCGCTTTTTGAGAAAGTGTATTCTGATGCAGGTAATTGCATTAAGTATGATTTAGACTTACAATTAATGAACGGTAAAAAAATTAGAGGATTCATGTACGAATTGGGGTATCAAAGGAAATTTCAATTTAAAGACATTTCATTCCTGGACTATATAAATAAAAGCCATGGTTATGACACTTTAGCTATATATAAAAATATAACACAACTTAAATTCCCGGTTATAGATAATGAAAACAGAGAGTGTCATTTTCAGTTTAATGCAACTACAGTTGATAATTTTATTAAAATCCCAATAAGCAAAATAAAAACCGTTAAAGTTCTTTCGTACACTGTTTGTAACAATTGTGACTTAGCCGAAGAAAAAGAAGGATATTACTGGAGCGGCATTTATCCAGTTGTGATTACGGAATTAGTTAAAACTGAAATTGATTTACTTCAAACCAAACCAACATCTTCTATCAGCTTTGGATTTGATACCGACAATGAAGGATATTGTATGATTAGCTACTCCTCGTCCTATAAAAGGACTAATTTAGAGAAATTGAGAGATGACTTTTTAGTGGACATTAACAAACTTTCAAAAGAGAATAACTGGAAAATTATTGAAAAAAAGTATCAGGTTTTTAAAAATAGGTTAAGAGAAAAGAAGATAATCATATTCAAAATGGGATACGCTGATTAATGAACCACCCCCCGCTCTTTTGGAGAAGGTATTAACCTAAAGATTCGCCACACCAAACGTGTCGGGGTGAGGTAACAACGCTGTTCGGTCTTTTATTTTAGTGAGCACGAAGAAACTCGGTTGAGAGGATTATTTCTCCGCAGATTCGCGCCTCTGACTCTGCGGCAAACTTAAGCATGTTGATATAGATATGGATTGGCGCGCAGTGTGCCTCAGAGTCCCTTGCAGGAGACGAGGAGAAATAAGTAACTTCCGCACTAGAAAGGTTTACCAGACCACCGATATTAGCTCATTATTATTTACTTGTTAAATGTAATCAACTCAATACTATGCTCCGCCTCCTTTACCTTACCACCATCCTCGTCTTCACCACCACCGTTGCGCAAGCGCAAGTCATCCCGCGCGATAGTCTGATGGGAGCGTGGGTGTGTAAAAAGACTGAAAAGGCCGAAGGGTTCTCCCTATCGGCTGCCGAATGGAAAATAATGGAAGCTAAGTTAACAGCGATGCTGGAAGGGTCTACCATGCTATTTAAAAAGAGCGGATTGTTTGAATGGAAATTTCCGTCCAGCGCACCGCCCGAGGCAAAAGAAATGCAATTTCTAAACGGCAAAGAGTGGATCATCGATACTGTCACCGGATGGATACACATCGGTAAGCCCAGCGAAAATCTTATGATGTTCAGGCTAGAGCAGGATAAAGGCGTTACGTATTTTATCATCGATGACTTTCCGGTGAGAATGAAAGTCGAAAAGCAAGTGCTGAGGTAAGTTCATGTAAGCGCTCGCCATTAAAGGATTTTCACCGATTTCAAACCTATAAAACAATATTAACTTTGTGGGAAAGCAACAAATAAAATAGTGAGGTATGAAAATAAAAGTTAGTCTGATTAGCACTTTAGTATTTTTTGGTTTCGAACATTCAATGGCTCAAACACAAATAGAGTATCCTCATTGCAATTGTGTAGAGAAGGTGAGTTATCAGGAGGGTAATTTAGAAAAGATGGAAGGCGCGTATGAGTTAGTCTGTAAAAGTAAACCAATTATTACCGGACAGTATACAAATGGTTTGAAATCCGGAAAATGGACGACCAAAACATCCAAGGGTATTATTATCAGGAAAGCAGAATATGCAGAAGGCAAGCTTCATGGTAGCTATGAATTGTTTTATTATGACGGCACGCAAAAGTTAAAGGCCAGTTTTGTAAACGGTGAGGAAGATGGCCTGTGGCAATACTTTAATGATAAGGGTAAGATTATCAAATCGGGAAGCTATCAACTTGGAAAACCTGTTGGTGTTTGGACGATATCGGATAAAGGAGGAAAAAAGACACTGGCCACTTACAATCTAAGTGCAGATTCTTTTACTAACACGCCGGTGCCTTCGTATTATAAACGAGGCGGCATCGAGCGCGATGATCAAAGCGGTGAGTGGTATATAAAATATGGTGTAGACGGCAACCCTCAATCGGCAGTACAACCTTTAGGTGGATACGATTTATCGCGTGGTTTATTTTTTAAGTATTTGCCGATACCGTCTGTCGTGATGGATACGTACACAAATTTTGATTTTAGTGTTCGGCTGCAGGTAGAAGGAAATACCGTAAAGGGCATACAAGCAAAGTTATCAAAGGATTTTGTGTTTAGACCTGGCCAACCCTCTTATCCGTTTGTAATTTCAACCAATCCTCCAGGCAAACTTAAGAGAGTGGAACACAGTGACCGTACTATTCAGCAGTTACAAGAAGATATTGAGGATGCCATTCGTGCGATGGGCCCTTGGATAGGAAATAGCACGATAGATATTCAGGTTCCCTTTGTGCTCAACGACGTCTCAAGGCAATAATTTTCCATAACGGCCTGCTTTCTGGTTGGGACAAACTCCAACGAGTGACATCACAGCATTATCGGGTAAGGCGAACCGTATTGTCCTCTGCAACCCTCACCAACCAACATTACGTCCCCCTCTCTTTTAGGGGCTTAACGAATCGTTTCGCGACACAGATCGTGTAGGGGTGAGGTCACACCACAAAATCGAAATTCAGACTTTATTTCAGAGACCACAGCATGATTAGAACTAAGTAAGGTGTCTGACATGAGTTTACCCTCAACCTGACACATTCAGTGTTACGGTATGGTTCGTTTTTCCCTCTCCCTCGTGAGAGGAAGGAAGGTGGATTTCGTTGATGGATGAGCTCTGATAAGGTCAGGGAGAACTCAAGCGATTTTCCTTTCACTAATTTTTAATGGTTGTCACCACCCAACCAACATTACATCCCCCTCTCATTTGGAGAGGGGATTAACGAATCGTTTCGCGACACAGATCGTGTAGGGGTGAGGTTGTACAACAAATCACAATTCAGACTTTTATTTTTGAGGGCACAGCATGATTAGAACTAAGTAAGGTGTCCGACATGAGTTTACCCTCACCCTGACACATTGAGTGTTACGATATGGTTCGTTTTTCCCTCTCCCTCGAGGGAAGAAGGTGGGTTTTATTGAGTGATGAGCTCGAATAGGGTGAGGGAGAACTCAAGCGATTTTCCTTTCACTAACTTTTAATGGTTGTCACCACCCAACCAACATTACATCCCCCTCTCTTGTGGAGAGGGGCAAACCCTATCGATTCGCCATACAAAGCATGTCGGGGTGAGGTTTACACAACAAATCTAGAATCAGACTTTTATTTTTGAGGGCACGGGAGTAACTTCCCAACTAGCGAAGTAAAACACGCTAACTCAAATACAAAGAAAGTTACAACTAAAAAAAATACAACAATGGCGGCACCGAGTACAAAATGGAAGGAACAGATTTTGAAAGACGAGGCCAAACTTCATTCCGAGCATTTGTTAGCATTTGACGAAATCAGAAAAATAAAAGATGCCAAGTATGGAAAGGGCCGTCAGCTACACCGTAAGGGTCTTCTTGGTTTGCAGGGACAAGTGGAAGTTCTCCCCGATTTGCCTGAATATGCAAAGCATGGTTTGTTTGCGGCTCCTGCCACTTATAATGCGTGGATTAGATTGTCAAATGGAGGTATGGATCGCGCAGCTGACCGCAAGCCCGACATTCGAGGCTTTGCCATTAAAGTACTTGGCGTGAACGGAGCTTCGGCACTAGGGTCTGGCAATACGGATTGTCAGGATTTTTTGATGATCCAGAAATCTGCTTTTGGTTTTGCCGATAGTATAGCCTTCGTGGGTTTTGTGCACAGCGCAGCTCGCGGTCTCGGCTCCCTGCTTAAATATTTATATTCAACCTATGGTTTGGCAGGGGGCTTTCGCAAGCTTAAAGCGATGGCCGCGGCTTTTAACATGCCATTTTCTGGTTTCGCTACAGAGAAATTCTACACAGCAGCTCCGTTGGCGTGCGGGCCCTATGCAACTCGTGTGCGCATGTTGCCCGCCAGAAGCGATGTGAACACCAATGCCAGTGAAAATTGGGGCAAGGACTTTCTTTCACACCTCTCGAAAGGACCATTACGCTTCGAATTGCAGTTACAGTTTTTTGTAGACGAGCAAAGCACACCCATTGAAGATGCAACGAACGATTGGCCAGAAGAGATAGCTCCGTTTGTCACGGTAGCTGTGTTAACCATACCTCCACAAGATACAGAGAGTGCCGAAGGCTTAAAACTCGCTGCGGATATTGAGGCGGCAGCGTTCGATCCGTGGAGTGCTTTGATGGAGCATCGCCCGCTGGGCGAGGTAATGCGTGCACGCAAGGTGGTTTATTTTCAAAGTCAGGCCGGGCGTAAAAGTTAACACATACATGCACAACACCTACTATTTATACGTCAGCAATGTGTTAAGGCAAACGTACTACCCAACAACCAACACAAATGAAGGCTAAATCAATCCATTACTTTATCGCTTTTAGCGAGAGATGATACTTGACAGTCACCAAGTAAAGGTGTCTGACGGCATATTGCATATAGAGCCGTCGTGACACCGGGCTCGATCACGTCCCTCTCTTTTGGAGCTCTTTTGGAGAGGGGTAAATCAATACGTATCTTAACAAAGAGCGTTTCGGGGTGAGGTCACACAAGCGTAAATTTTTGTTAGAAAAACAGTATTGAAAAAACGTATAGCCAGCTTTTAGTTCTAGAAAAATAGCTCCACAATTTTTGCTGCAGGTATCTGCCATAACGGTGTTTCCGACACATAAAAAGTAGAAACGTGTACAAGTATAAAAAAGCCCAATGCAACAAAGTAAGGCGCATATCTCTTTTGGTTGTACCAATCGAAGACGAGTAAGATCGCTATCAATACATCGGTAAAGAGAAACGAAAACAACAGTTGGTTAAATTCAAGACCCGTCCAACTGAAGTCAATACGAACGATGGCGGGTGCCAGTACAACAAAAGAGGCACCGATCATATAGCGCATATGAAGGTGAGCTTTCTTTTTATAAAATATAGCCAGACAATAAAAAAGTGAAAACAAAAACATGTGCGAAAAAGGAAGAAACAAGCTCTTGAGATTGCTGGCCATTGGCACATGTCCCTCGCGTTGAAAAAACATGTAACGTGCTAAGGCAAGTGTAGTGTAAACAATGATGGGTGCAAGTAGGTACGACAATTTGCCCAGCAGTCGGTGCACGGCTATTTTTTTTGTGCGAATAAAAATAGGCTGGGCGATGGTTAAAAAACACCAAAGCAATAGTGCGCCCGTGTGAAGGTGAACGACAGAACCAACATTCTCAAATGCCGGGAACAAGCCGAAGTACGTGCGGTAAAAGCCAATGATTACAATGATAAAAATGATAGTGGATAAATAGGCAAGATTGCGATATGATTTTTCCATTGGGTCTTTGGAAGATTATTTTCCGAAGATACAATTGTAATTCGTATTTCGGCAACATGTTGGCATTGGATGGGTAGTAAGAGGCTAAAAAACAAACGGACTAAAAACATTCTGACTACTGGCTTCTGAATTCTGACTTCTTTTAAATAAAACGTATCGCAACCCGAGCTACCGATAACTTGCAACATGTAACCTGTATCCATTCCGATTTCCGATTTCTGACTTCCGACTTCTGACTTCTGACTTCTTTTAAATAAAACGTATTGCAACCCGAGCTACCGATAACTTGCAACATGTAACCTGTATCCATTCCGACTTCTGACTTCTGACCTCTGACTTCTTTTAAATAAAACGTGTCGCAACCCGAGCTACCGATAACTTGCAACATGTAACCTGTATCCATTCCGACTTCTGACTTCTGACTTCTGACTTCTGATCTCTTTTAAATAAAACGTATCGCAACCCGAGCTACAGATAACTTGCAACATGTAACCTGTATCCATTCCGACTTCTGACTTCTGACTTCCGACTTCTGTATTCTGACTTCTTTTAAATAAAACGTGTCGCAACCCGAGCTACCGATAAACAGGTTCGTTTCTCAATACCGCGCCTACCATTTCGCTAGAAGCCTTAAAAATTTAGTGCACGAATTGTGGCGTAGACCTAACTTAATTTTAAATTACACATCAGAAACCCGTTACCTCATTCCTATGGAAACAAAAAAACTTTGGCTTGCCGCCACCCTGATCGGATTTACAACAATCAACTCTTGGTCGCAACAAAATTACCCGAGCACTCCACCCGCAGTATCTCCCATGCCCATGAAGCCGGAGATGACGGAGATATGGGAGCCCGAAGTAAAAGTAATTACCCCCGGTAAAAAACTAGGAGACGCCCCCTCAGATGCAATCATCTTGTTTGATGGCAAGAACCTGGATCAGTGGGTGAGCCAAAAAGATGCCACCAAGCCGGCCCCGTGGAAGATCGTGAATAAGGAGTACATCGAAGTCGTGCCGGGCTCCGACGGCATTCAGACAAAAATGAAATTCGGCGACTGCCAGCTGCACATTGAATTCAGTGCCCCCGACTCGGTGTTTAGCGCCGGACAGGGTAGGGGAAACAGTGGGGTCTTTTTCCAAAACAGATATGAATTGCAGGTGTTGGATTCGTACAACAACCGCACTTACCGCAACGGACAAGCCGGTAGCATTTACAAAGATCATGCACCGTTGGTCAATGCTATGCGCAGTCCACTCGAATGGAATACCTACGATGTGATTTATACGGCGCCTCGTTTTAAAGCAGATGGCAGTTTAGATGCACCTGCCCGCATGACGGTGTTACACAATGGCGTTGTTGTTCAAAATAATGCAACGATCAACGGCATCACCTACTACATCGGACTTCATAATTACCCGGCTGCACACGGAGAAGATGTTATCTCGCTTCAAGACCACGGTAACAAGACCCAATTCAGAAACATCTGGATACGGAAGCTTTGAGTTGAACCAGATTGACAAATACACAATTGACAGTTGACACAGCTTGGGCTTTTTGTATTTCACGGCACTGTTAAATCGTATAAATCTAAAAATGAATCTGCGCCCCATTCTTGCCCTTCTCTTGTTGCTTGGAATGTACAAGGCGCATGCACAAGACACACTCAACTTTGTTTATTCTAAATCGGTAGTCAAAGCAAAACCCGGAAATCTGTTTACCCAAGGTCAAACGAAGTATTTTTATTCCCAGTCAAAAAAGGTGTCCGGCAACTGGGTTCACTTTATTGAGCATGACACCATCCAGTATGAACTGAGGCTGCCCGGCGCGTACAGAAAGTTGTTTCGCAAAGAAGAGTATATCACCAATATCGAACACATCATCTTGCTCATCGGCGATGTTGAATATCGCTACACGATCAATAATACAAAGTACGTACTCAAAAAGGTAAAAGGAGGCTGGGCATGTTTTTCCGGAGAGGAGCGAATAGCAACATTTCGCTTCTTCAAGAAACACAAAGACCAGATCGTGCAACTCATTACAAAAGATCAATCCACGCTGCCGGAGCATTGGCTTGTTACCTCCCTTTATTGTGCGAATGACTTAATCAAAAACAAAACTACCCGCTTTGGCGACATGATGCGCACCCAAGCTATAATGGGTTTGCTCCGATAAAGAAAATGTCGGGGTTGTGCAGTAAACAATCCACTTTCGTTTTTATCTTTCGACACAGCACACACCGCATAACAACCATGACTCATTACTTCATCGTGCCGGGACTTGGAAACTCCGGGCCCCAGCATTGGCAGACTTATTTTCAAAGTTCGGGCACTAACTTTCATCGCATTGAGCAACAAGAGTGGGATGCACCCGCTTGTTCAGACTGGATCGCCACCATCGACCAATCTGTTTCTGCCTACGATCTCTCGCAGGTGGTGTTAGTGGGTCACAGCTTGGGGTGTGCGGCCATTGCACACTGGGCCAACCACTACCAGAAGGTTGTTAAAGGGGCAATGCTGGTAGCACCCAGCGATCTGGAGGCACCGCACTACACTTTCCCGACACGTGGGTTCACACCCATGCCTCTTGCGAAAATCAACTTCAAGACAATCGTAGTAGCCAGTGCCAACGACATGTGGGTTACTGTGGATAGGGCACAGTACTTTGCAAACCATTGGGGCAGTGCCTTTGTGAACATCGGTAACGCGGGACACATCAATGCCGCCTCTGGCCATTACCTATGGGATGAGGGAATGGATTTGTTGAAAACCTTCGGGTAAAATCAGGGTTGATTCGAGACGAACATTAAATGATTGAGAGATTGAATGAAAAGGATTTTGCTTTTGATTTAAAGTGAAAATAGAACTATCTGATATGAAGAGGAAGAAAATATTTTACCGGTTCAGTTATTTTTTAGGGGTGTTCGTACTTACTGTGAGTATACCACTTACCTCCTGTACAAATCACAAAATAGAAACCGTAGAACGTGCCTTTTATTACTGGAAAAGCGATGCGCCTATTTCTGATCGCGAGAAAAAAGTATGCGATTCTCTTGATGTGAAAAAGTTATATGTTAAATTTTTTGAAGTAAACTTTAATGAGGAACGCGGAAATTTTCCAGAATCAAAAACCAATTGGATGGAATACAGCATGCAAACAAGTCGTTTTAAAGAAATCATCCCGACAGTTTATTTGCGAAATGTAGCATTCCTGAAATCATCTAAAGAGGAACTAGATGTATTGGCCGATAATGTAAACTTCCTGATCAATAAATATTACAGTGAAAAATTTAATGCGGGAACAACCATTCAGGAATTACAAATGGACTGCGATTGGACGCTGAAATCAAAAGACAATTATTTCTATTTCCTGAAAAAACTGAAAACCATTTCCGGAAAACAGATAAGCTGTACGCTGCGCTTGTATCCGTACAAATACCCTGATAAAATGGGAGTGCCACCGGTGGATAAAGTAACACTCATGTGCTATAACCTGCTGAATCCACTGGAAAATCCGGGCAAGAACTCTATTATTGACTTGGTCGAATTGGAAAACTATTTGAAGAATAGCAAAAAATATCCGCTGCATTTGGATGTGGCCCTACCTGTCTATTCCTGGGCGCAGGTTTATCACAACGAGCGTTTTTCTGAGGTGCTCTACACCAATAACCAACTTCTCAAAAGTGTATTGAAGCAAGAGAAGCCACTGTGGTACACAGTTATGCGCGATACAGTAATCAATTACACGTACCTTCGAAACGGCGATAAATTGAAGTTGGAAGAGATGGATGCAGAAAAAATCAGAGGTACTATTGCGCTGTTGAAGAAACATATCCCTTTCGATAATAGTGCTACAATCACCCTATTTCATTTAGATGAGGAACAACTTAAACAGTTTACCTATGCGGAACTTTCTTCTTTTTATTCTGATTTCAGCAAGTAAATCATTATTTGCCTGCGGCTTTTATCCGAACGGAGAGGATGCACGCATTTCACTTTTCAATCCACACGCATTTGGATTCCACTGGTATTCGGAATTTTATTATTCCTCCAACTCGTTCGAACCCGATCACAGTCCGTATCCGCTCCGCTACGTAGATCCCAATATTAAATTGTGGTTTGACTATTGCCGTGGCAAGGTAGATCTTTCTTCTGTTAATGATGCCGTCTATGTGCTACGGGTGTCAGAACTTGATGAGCATTCGCAGAATGCAATGATACAATATCTGTTTCAGCGAAAAGATAATGATGCCCTCAACTACCTTCGTTTTGCCAAAAACTGTGAGTACTTTAATTCCTGGCAGGATGACCCGTGGGAGAGAGAAACTTTTTCGTCGCAGACTAAGCGCGAAGAGCTTTTGAACAGAGCCATTCAACTCTCGGAAAAGGTGAAGAATAAAGATCTGAAAAGACGATATACATTTTTAGCCATACGATTGGCTTGGTATAACCATAATTATGATCAGATTAAATCATTATTTGCCACAAGGTTCGAAAATGCCCAGCACAAAGACATCCTCTACTACTGGAGTTTATATTTTAAAAGTTTTACCGAAGAAGATCGTGCACTCGCTAACTTTGAATTAGCACAAGTGTTTGCCAATGCAGCCGATAAACGTTTTGTGTGCCACCAGCAATATAGTAGATCAATTCCAATAGATCAGGCATTGTCATTTGCTAAAACAAATGAAGAGAGAGCAAATGTCTACCTGCTGGCTGCCATTGAGAAATACGACAAGGCACTGCCCTATATTCAAAAAGTGTACGAACTAAATCCTGCCGCCGATGGGCTCTCGTTCTTGCTCTTGCGCGAGATGAATAAAATAGAAGATTTTGTATTGACACCATCCTATACATTATTTCAGCCATCCTTATCCTATGATTTCTGGAGTGCGGAAGGTCAGGACAGTTCTGCGCTGCAAACACTCCATCGGGCTGAGCGCGATCGGCTTTATGCAAAAGAAGTATTGCGGTTTGTTAATTCAGTCAACCACCGAAAAACAGAGCACGCATTTTTTTGGCAAAGCTGTAAGGCATATTTGAATTTCATCACCCGCGATTACAATACATGTTTAAGTTTGGTAAACCAGCTAGAGAAATCCGCACCCGATGCGACTCTTTTCAATCAGTTGCAAATCATCAAAGCTTTGGCGCTTACGGCAAGGCAACCGAAGGGAAAGGCTTTAATTCCATCTGAAGTTCAAACGATCCTCCTCGCAAACCAAAAGAACGGTCAGTTCATTTTCGCTATCGGCAAGGAGTTGGAAAATTTAGGCAACGTTACCGATGCTGCGTTGTTGTATTCAAAACTCATTTCAATGACCTATCAAGAGTACACGGCCTATGGAAGGAATACGATCTATTGGCGAATAATGCAGAATAAGGGAAATACCTATTCCGATTATTACACAGATTATTTTGATTATATCGATGCCGTTTATTCACCCGAACAAACGCAATCTTTAATTGACGACATTCAAAAAAATAAAAATGTTGGAGATGATTTCTTTAAGTTTAAATATGAGAATGTCAAAGAACAAGTATCACGATTGTATGATTTGCTGGGAACAAAATACATTCGTCAGAATAAATTGCAAAGTGCGTTGGTTGCTTTTGAAAAGGCGGGAAATCCTTATTGGAATCGGGCATATACTCCATGGGACGACCAAACAAAGACAGTCGATCAAAACCCTTTTTATACCCTCAAATACACTCCGCCGTTTATCGTGCCTTGCGACACCATTCGTTTGAATAAATATTCGATTACGAAGCAGTTGATCAACTATTTAAACCTGGCAGAAGATCGGAACGAAAAGGACCGGGATTATTATTATTTTTTGGTGGCCAATGCCTATTTTAACATGTCACATGCTGGCAACGTCACAATGATGCGGAGAATCGGTCGATGGTCGAGCTACCGACTGTCTGCTATTGAAGATGAGCCCGAATTCCGTCAATCAAATTTGGCGAAGAAGTATTATTTGTTAGCTAACCAATACGCGCAAACCGATAAATTCCGGGCATTGTGTTTACGAATGGCAGCCCTTTGTGAAAAACATAAATTAGAATACACATATATCGAAGATGGGAAAGGATATAGTAACCATACTGATCTTGGAGCCAATAAATATTATGAAGATTTGCAATCAAACTACCCCGACTTTTTTGATGAATTAACTTCAAATTGCAATAGCTTTCAATCTTATTTTGAAAGTAGCAGGTAAGGAGTAGTGAGACACGAAATAATATCCCGTCCGACTCCTTACTTCCATAAACTCAGGTAGTTCCCAACCTGTTTTGCACCCATCAGATATTTCGAATAAAAAGTAGTAAAACAGGGTTACAAAACGGAGAATGGTGCTTATATATGCAAACCAGTGTGAAGCCTTACCAATCATCTGCGAATCATCTATCAAATTCAACCTAAACAAAGTGTAAGGTACTGAACCCCTTGAAAACTAAACTCACTTGTAAATTCCCCAACAAATGATAAACAATTTTTCCCGCATCCTTTTCTGGATTTTTTTAGGCACCCTTGTTTCATGTTCAACCAATGACCCCACACCCGGAGCAGATGGATTGATCAGTTTGATAAAGATTAGCAGCGAAAGTCCCGGGCAGAATTGTGTTGCCGGTGGAACGAAAATAGATACCGGTATCGATAAGAATAGAAACAAGTCCTTGGATGCAGATGAGATTCAAAGTACGGCTTACATATGCAATGGAAGCAGTGGCATAAACAATTTGATCAAAATTACTGATGAACAGGCAGGTGCTAACTGCGCCAACGGTGGATACAAAATTGACTCGGGCCTGGACCTCAACAAAGATGGAACCTTAGGCGGCAGCGAAGTGACTAAATCGGTTTATCTGTGCAATGGAAACGACGGTTTGAACAACCTCATGAATGTGACCGTCGAACCAGCAGGTAATAATTGTGCAAATGGGGGTTACAAGATTCAATCTGGCACTGATTTGAATAAAGATGGATTGTTAAATGAAAACGAAATTACCAAAACAGTATACCAATGTAACAGTTTGGGCAAATACCAAATTGGACAGCGTTATGGAGGAGGGATTATTTTTTATATCGACAATACACAAGAACACGGACTTATTGCTGCAGAAAGCGACCTGCCAAGTGTTGAATGGGGCCCATCAAATTTTGCTACCGATGCCAAGGGGATTGCCATCGGCACAGGTAAATCGAATACAACGATGATTACAACAGCGCAAGGCCCTGGTAATTATGCAGCCAAAACATGTGACGATCTGATAGTAAACGGATACAGCGATTGGTATTTACCCAGCCGCGATGAATTGAATGAGTTGTATTTTCAAAAGGCAGTGGTAGGTGGTTTTGCAACGGTACACTATTGGAGTTCTACGGAAACAGATGCTCAGCGTGTTTGGGGACAATTATTCACCAATGGATCTCAGAGTTCTGCTTTTGGAAAATCCAATCAATTGTCAGTTCGTCCGATCAGAGCTTTCTGATGTTTTGTTGGTTTTATGAGTTGAAGAAATATTAGGTTAATTGTTGGAGGATATTAATCGGCTTCGGTTTAAACGCCTTTTATAAAAGTAGGCAACATGCAGTACGCACGAGGCAGTAAATGAGCAGTAGAAAAATAGACAATTGACAGTTAACAAAACTCAAGCTTGGGTTTACTCCATTCTGACTTCTGACTTCCAACTTCTGACTTCTTTAAAAAGAACCCCATACCATCGTCTCTTTTTTCTTTGTATCTTTCCTCTACCTAAAATTTACCTATGGAAAAGATAATAACCCTCGCGCTGATTCTGTGTGCCTCGCTCAGTATCGCACAGCCATTGGTCACTGGCAATCCAAAAGAAAATGGATTTTCTGCCGAGCGTCTGACTAGAATCGACCAGCTCTGTAACGACTACGTTTCTAAAAACTATATCCCCGGTGCCGTGGTGCTCATCGTGCGCAATGGCAAAGTGGTGTACCACAAGGCCTACGGATATAGCGATGTGGAAGCAAAGACTGCTTTGAAGAAAGATGATATCTTCCGCATTGCTTCGCAAACCAAAGCCATCACCAGTCTGGCCGTGATGATGCTCTTCGAAGAGGGTAAATTACTTCTGGATGATCCTATTTCGAGATACATTCCTGAGTTTAAAAATGCCAAGGTTTTAGGTTCAATCAATTGGGCCGACACAACATATTCTACGATCCCCGCAAAAAGCGAAATCACGATTCGTCAACTTTTGACGCACACATCCGGATTAGATTATGCGGAAATTGGAAGCCAGGATTTTAAAGCCATCTATGCCAAATCAAAAATACCGAGCGGCATTGGCATGTATTCTGCCAATCAACTACTGGCAGACAAAATTAAATTACTCGGCTCGCTTCCGCTAAAGCATCACCCCGGTGAACAATATACGTACGGACTGAACACCGATGTGCTCGGCTATTTGGTGGAAATACTTTCTGGACAATCGCTCGATCAGTTTTTTAAAACACGCATCTTTCAACCACTGGGCATGAACGACACCTATTTTTACTTGCCAACTGAAAAATACAATCGGTTAGTAGCATTGCATCAATCCAAAGCAGGCGTGCTTAAGAAAGTAGAGGTACCGGCAGGGAAGGGGCTTAACCCGAATTATCCGAATACCACGGGTACCTATTTCTCCGGTGGTGCCGGACTCAGTTCAACCATCGAAGACTATGCAAAGTTTTTGCAACTGTTCATCAACAAAGGCGAATACAATGGGGCGCGATTGCTGAGCCGCAAAACCATTGAGTTGATGCTGACGAATCAAACGCAGCCACCCATCACCATGCAGTTTGGCTTGGGCTTTGGGTTGGAGACAGCCACCAACGATTACCAATCGATTTATTCACTCGGTTCTTTTTCGTGGGGCGGTGCATTCAATACTACTTATTGGGCCGACCCGAAAGAAAAATTAATTGGGTTGATCTACACCAACATGTACGCTTCCAACACCTATCAGGTGAATGATAAGTTTAAAGTGCTCACCTATCAAGCGATTGTGGATTAAGTAACCGTTGTTCTGTGAAGGATAATAGGCACAGTTGACATAGAGACAATTGACAGTTGGCAAAGGTCGGGCTTCGGTGTACACACTTCATTTAAAAGTAGGCAGTGAGCAGTATGCAGAGTTGACCAGTTGACAAATCTGCAATTGACAATTGACAAAGATTGGTTTTGGTTTACTCCATTCTGAATTCTGACTTCCGACTTCTGAATTCTGAATTCTCTAAAATACTCGTTTTGCAACACAGCGCTACTACCTACTGTCTACTAACTCCTTCTCCCGACTCACCCCATTCACTAAAACTATTTTCTACCGATCAAACTCAATCACATACTCAGAACTGTATTCGTTAGCTTCACTGTCTTTCACGAACAGCCTTGCCTTCTTGCCCAATTTTAAACACGTGTTTTTGTTGGCTACATCTTCGGGCGTATTCATCGGCTGCAGCGAAGGATACCATAACACTCTTCCGGGTTTTGTTAAGAGCAATTGTGGTTTGCTCCACTGGATGGCATTCGTGCCACTGCCGAGGTCACGATTTTTATTAAAAGAAATATAGATGCTGCTGCCACGCCAGCTATAGTCTTCTACTTTGCCCATCAGCATCACCCAGCAGTTTAGATAATAGTTCCAGCTGACGCTAGGCCCCCAGTGATATTGACCTTTGATGGAAGCGGCACCGCCACCTTCGTTGCGTGGAATTTGGAGTGAAGGAATGGGAGTCCCGGCTTCGTTGTGAGCGGCGGAAAAATCTTTGCCATTCCATCGATGTGCTTTGCCTTCGGGATTATTTAAATCGCTCAATCGGATGCGCGCGACACTAATACATTGACCACTCCATTCTGTGTCTTCGTGATAGGCACTGGAATCATAATTAACTGGGTAACTGTATTCGCCATAGAATAAGTAGAGAAACTCACCTTGTGCCACAGCCGAGGGATCGCCCACACCACCTGCAAATGTTTTGGACTTATTGTGTGGAAGTAAAATCATGCGCGGTTGTAGATCCTCAATGAAGATACCCCGGTTATCCCAACTCTTTCCACCATCTACTGACTTCATCACGCCGATGCGGCACACAGCAGCGGCAGACTGCGGACCCCGCAATCCTTCGGGCCACCGAATATTTTTATAACCAATGCCGGTGACTTCGTCATAGGGTAATGTGGCAGGATAGTTTTCATTATGATAAATACCAAACAATGTACGCCCCGAAACATCAGTAGTATCTTGGTAGACGGTTTCAAACCACACCGCACCGTGCAGTCCTGCTGTTCCTGGTTTTGCGTTAAGTGGCATTTGAGGACTCACAAACTTTTCGCGTGGAGTTAAGAATACCTCATCGGCATGCAAGCCGCTGGCATATTTTAATTCAGACGCATCACCCCACACAGGGTCTTCACCGTATTTGCCGGGAAAAATCCGAAGTGTATCGCCAATCCATGCTTCGGCCATGTTGCAATCAACAAATGAATTAAAGATGAATTTTTTTGTGGAAATCAACTGAAATGTAGGCGTCTTTTCATCATCATTTAGTTGAGTTTCTTTTTTTTGACAGGCACAGACTATAATCACAATAACCAATGGGTATGCCCAAGTGTGTAGTGTTATTTTTTTCATAAGTCCAATTTACAACCACACGCCCTAAGTCCCAAGCCCTAAGTTCCAGTATTCCTCTCATTTCACATCTCCACACCTTCTCACTAAATTTGTCATCGCCATGCAGATGTTTGAAAACAGAAAGCTGTTGATTGCCACCAAGCATAAAAAGGAACAGGTGATCAAACCTATTCTGGAAAAAGAATTGGGCGTACACTGTTTTGTGGACGAATCTTTTGACACCGATCAGCTCGGCACTTTTACTGGGGAAATCGAACGTTTACTGGAACCTGTTGCCGCCGCGCGTGAAAAATGTCTTCGTGCCATGCTCAAAAATGAGTGTGAACTCGCCATCGCGAGCGAAGGATCGTTCGGTCCGCACCCATCTCTATTTTATGTGAATGCCGATGATGAGTTTGTGATGCTGCTGGACATGCGCAATAATCTCGAGATCGTAGAACGTGTATTGAGCATCGACACCAACTACAACGGTCGGGAAGTGCACACAGAAGAAGAACTGTTGGCTTTTGCAGAAGAAGCAAAGTTTCCGTCGCATGGATTGATCCTGCGAAAGTCAGCAGACGAATTGATCGACATACAAAAGGGAATAACTGATCAATCGCTGTTGTTAAGAACCTTTCATGAGCTTATTTCCAATTACCAGTCAGCCTATGTTGAAACGGATATGCGGGCAATGTTCAATCCAACGCGGTTAAAGGTGATTGAGGAAGCCACGATCAAGCTGGTAAAGAAAATCAAAAGCATTTGCCCGAATTGCTCAATGCCGGGATTTGGAATAACCGATGCGAAGCGCGGCTTGGCGTGCGGGCTGTGCGGTCGGCCTACACAGGTAGTAAAAGCGTATGTTTCCGTTTGTTGGCACTGTCACCATACCGTTGAAGAAAACGTGACGCAAACAGCAGCCGACCCCATGCATTGCGATCATTGCAATCCGTAAGTAGGCTAAACAGAAATTGAAAAAAAGAATGTACGATGAAAAGGTTCTTTAAGCTTGTCGGGAAAAGTAGTGTGGCGTTGCTGGCCTTGGTGTTGCTGTATCTTCTGGTGGCGGTAATCCTATCCATGATTCCTGTAAACAGAAATTTTAAACAACCCAAAGGGGAGGGTGTCACCATCTATTTAATCACCAACGGAGTTCATACCGATTTTGCATTGCCTGTCCAAAACCAGTACCACGATTGGGAGATGCTTCTTGCCCAATCGCACATCATAAATAAAAATTTAGAATCGCAGTACGTGGCATTTGGTTGGGGCGACAAAGGGTTCTATTTGAATACTAAAACATGGAACGATCTGAAATTTTCAACGGCATTCAATGCCTTGTTTCATTTAAGCACGTCCGCCATTCATGTAACGTGGTACACCCGACTTCAACCATCCGAATACTGTCAGAAGATTACGATCTCAGAAGAACAGTACCGCGCATTGGTAGAACACGTAGTGCAAAGTTTTCAAACCGATTCGAACGGTATGGCCAAAGTTATTTCCGGTGCTCACTATTGGGATAATGATTCCTTTTACGAGGCACACGGATCTTACAGTTTATTTTATACATGTAATACCTGGGTGAACGATGGACTAAAGAGAGCTGAATTACCGGCTTGCCTATGGACACCCTTTGACAGATTCATTTTTCAGAAATACAAGGATATTGGCAACTAGCCTTTTATCAAATAAAAGTAAGCCACGATCGATTCTAAATAGAACGTAATTAACAGTGCAGATACAATGGAAATATTTAGTCCATACGAGATAGAAATAAAAACAAGCAGATCAGTAGAAGAGATGTTAGTTAGATTGGAATCGAAAGGAATTGTAAGGGGTAATCAATTTAGAATCGATACACAACCGTATACAATTGTACCACGCACCTACGTAAAGGGCGAGGTTACCACCCGAGGGGATTTGACAGTTGTATCGTTTTCCATTCATGCCTCTAACATTCTGTTGTTTTTCTTTTATATGGCAATGGGTTTTTTAGGAATTTTTTTGATTTATACCCTCATTAAGGCAATGAAAGGCCAGGGCGATTACAGTGAAATAAAATTGATTTTCATTTTTGGTTTGGCTGCCTTTTTTCTGATGCAACTTTCGTTTCGCACGGATGCAGATATTCAAGAACAACGGATTCGGAATTTGATCAGAGAGTAGCAATAGGCTCGTTTCCCTACATCAATACATCCGTACTAGCTATCCAACGCTCCATTTCATTGCAAGAAGATACATGGTGCCTCGGCATAACAAAAGCGACTAATGAACTTAAGGACTAAAAAAACATTCCGAATTCCGACTTCTGAATTCTTCAACAGATTCGTTTCATTACACCCTACTACCTACTATCTCCTGTCTACTATCTCCGTCTTCTGACTTCCGACTTCATCAACAGATACGTGTCGTTACTAAGAACCCACTATTCATTTACTAGTAACCTTCAAAAATCTTTTCTTAAAATCACTCGGGTTGTCGCCTACCATTTTCTTAAAGAGCTGACTGAAGTGCGAAATGCTGGAGAAACCTACCGCGTAGGTCGTTTCTGAAATATTCATGCCATTCAGCAAATACGTTTTGGCCTGACTGATTCGATATTGATTGACAAAATCGGTGAAGGTCATGTTTGTTTGCTTTTTGAAATACCGACAAAATGCAGCGGTGCTCAAGTTCACTTTGGCGGCAATCACATTCACATCGGGGCTTTCGTTAAAACTGGAATGGATGTATTCATAAACCGATGACATCCGAATCTTATCTTTCAAAAAAAGCTTTACACTGGTATCGCGGTCGTTCAGCAATTCATATTCACTGCTGTTGGCCAGCAATTGAAATACCTCCAGCAAAAGAAGTAACTGCTCGAACGGAGGCAGTCGCAACATCCGTTGCATTTTTTCTGCGGCCCTGCGTTTAGTTTCACCATAAAATGACATGGCCATAGCCGAGCGATCAAACAATTGTTGTATCGCTGCAAACTCCGGAGATTGACGAAGTGCTGTGCCCACAAAATCTTCTTTCATCTGGATCACAATCTGGCGGTATTCCGTTTGCAGTTCGTAATCAAAGTTGAGATGCGGAATGTTCGACCCAATGAAAATCAAATCACTTCCCAGATAACTGGAAACATGCTGGCCTACATGGCGAATGCCGGAGTGCGCCTCTACAAACGTCAGCTCAAACTCAGGGTGATAGTGCCAATAAAAGTATTGCTTCAGACGAGGTGTAAAAATCTTGAAAGACTGATCCTTGCCGGGAACTACTTTTTCCAGTTGAATTTTCACAGGTGCTCTATAATTATACTCTAAATGTACTTTTTTGATGGGTAAATTCCATCCAAAAGGTCAATAGAGAGCAAATAGTGGTCATTGTTCACCAAAGAGATGTTGTGGCGACAAAGCACCTTTGTACGAAACAAAGAGTCAAAACCATGAAGCAAGAAACAATGGTGCCCACCATGGTGCCCAACACGAATCACGAAAATATTCCGGGCAATCCCTCTACTGCCACCAGCAGTAAAATAAAACTGCGTACGCACCATGATGATGGAAAAGGGTTGCGCGTGCTGACAGAAGACGACTGGAAATTTTGGATACACAATGGATACGTGATCGTACGCAATGCCGTATCGCGCGAGCAGGCTGATTCTACTGCGCAATTTTTGTGGGAATTTGAAGAGAAAGATCCTCGTAATCCGGAGACGTGGTACACACCGGCACGTGCTGAAATGAAGATGAAAGAACTGACCAACACGGGAATGGTAGAAGTATATAACCATCAAACATTATGGAACAACCGACAGGCACCTAAAATACATTCGGCCTTTGCCGACATCTGGGGTTCGGAAGAACTGTGGTGTACGATTGACCGCGCCAATCTCAATTTTCCCTTACGCCCCGGCTTTGAATACAAAGGATTTATCCATTGGGATTATGATCCGGAAACCAAGCCACAAAATGTACAGGGCGTGTTGGCACTAGCCGACCAGAACGACGAGAACATGGGAGGCTTTCAGTGTATACCTGAGCTGTTCCGAACTTATGATACATGGAAACTGACACAACCAGCCGACCGCGATCATTTCAAACCAGATACCACGGGCTTTACGCCTACCAAAGTAAAACTGAATGCCGGCGATCTGTTGATCTTCAACAGTGCACAGCCACATGGCATACGTGCGAACCTTTCAAAAGACAAAGTGCGCATAGCGCAGTATATATCCATGATGCCGGCCGAAGAAGACAATGAAGAGCTGCGCTTGTGGAGAATCAACTCGTGGAAAAATAGAATTGCCCCACAGGGCTATGCATTTCCAGGCGACCCGCGCAATTGGGAGCAAACAAAATATACAACAGCAGAGCTCTCACCACTGGGTAAAAAATTATTAGGATTGGAAAGTTGGTAGAAGTAAGAACGACCTAACCTAAAATGACACAAAAAACATTCTGACTTCTGACTTCTGAATTCTATATTCTTCAACAGATTCGTTTCAATACACCGCCCCTACTACCTACTATCTCATGTCTACTATCTCCTTCTTCCGACTTCTGAATTCTGAATTCTTCAACAGATTCGTTTCATTACACCGCCCCTATTATCTCCTTCTTCTGACCACTGATCTCCAAAAACGCATTGGCAAAAACCTCACTGGGTTGAGCACCCGACACCCCGTATTGATTGTTGATGATGAAGAAAGGAACGCCGCTGATGCCCCGTTGCCCATTCAATTTTTCTTCTGCCAGCACTTCGTTTAACCCTTCCTGCGATTGAAGAAAGGTATGCACTTCAGTACCATAAAATCCGATGGCCGTTGCCACGTCCACTAAGTTTTCGACTTTAGTCAGGTCAACACCATCTGTAAAGTAAGCTTTCATCAACGCCTCTTTCATTTCCAGTTGCTTGCCGCGTTGTTTGGCAAAATAAATCAGCCGATGCGACTGGCGCGTGTTGGGCGATACTTTTTGTTTTCCGAAATCAAATACTAATCCTTCTTGTGCTGCCGTGGTAGTTACATGCCCGGTGATTTGTTCATACTTGGTTTCGCTACCAAATTTCTTAATGAGATAGTCGCGTTGATTGCGACCCTCGGCGGGCATGTCTGGATTTAATTCAAACGGGTGGTATTCAACTGAAATGTCGATTCGATCGGCCACTTGTTCAATGGCTTTTTCCAATCTGCGCTTGCCAATGTAGCACCAGGGACATACGACATCAGAAACAATATCAATTTTTAGGGTTGGCTTCGTCATTTGATTTGATTTGATTTTAATCTCTAACCGAAAACGAGGTCGTTTAGTTCTTTTTTTGATTCGGTTGTTTGTTTTGTCTGAGTTTACGCATTGAATTTTCGATGATTACCTATTACGTTTTTTAACTTGCTGGCTTTAAAACAACACGGTTTAAACTGCTGTTCCGATAAGCTCTGTCTGGTATTGACAATCTCCTCAAAAAAAGGGAACTTCACAACGCATAAGTTATTTCATGCTATGAAAAATAATCTTTCGATTGGGGTGATCTTTATCATTGCAATGAGCTGCAATAAACCTATCGAACCGACCGATTCATCTGCAATCATTTATTCTTCTGCACTCGTCACAGATCCAACAGAGATCATAAATAAAGCATATTCATCAACTCGCACTTATCCGCTTGGTTTTGTCAATGAACAAGATCCGGGAGGACCGGCTTATTATGAAAATACAGTCAGTATTAATTCTCAGTCGAATGTTTGGATAGAGTTAAGCACTGGTTCCTATCAGCAAGCGAAAGAGTGGTCGGATAATGGCAGTTCTGACCGTATGATTGTAGCGGAACGAGAAACCAAGAAATATTACGAGTTTAAAAGGGTAAGTCCTACCGATGCGAACAGCGTTCTCTTTTCGCGTGTGCATAAGGCCACTTATTTCGTACCCACAATTGATTGGTTAAACCCGAATGGCAGTCTGGGTCAGTTCAAAGTAAGTTTGATTAACAAGGCCACGGTAAAGGAATTCATAGAATACATGTGGTCTACCTCTAATTTTTCCGCATTCAACAAAGTACTAGAGTATCATATCACCGATGACGCTAACAAGGTGAATTATAATTTAAAAACGGTTACTCTGATTGGTGGAGATTTTGGAATTTGTGATGCTATTCAAGTAAAAACTTACGATTTTTTTATCGATAAGAGATCAGGTGATATCACTTTTGGGTTCAAAACGATAGCTGAGCTTAAAGGTACCTGCCATTGAAGCTTTTTGAGTTTTGTGGACACTTAGATTCTGCCTTATCAAATCACCATGCCTAAATTAAGAAAGGCAAAAACTTTCTGTTACCTTTGCGGTTTAATCCCTTAAAATCAACTGAAAAACAACAATTTATGACCGTTGCCGAGAAACCTGCCTACAAAGTAAAAGATATGTCCCTGGCCGCCTGGGGCCGCAAAGAAATCAAGTTAGCCGAAGCCGAAATGCCGGGCCTCATGGCTTTGCGCGAGGAATATGGCCAGCAAAAACCTTTAAAGGACGCTCGGATTGCAGGTTGCTTGCACATGACCATCCAAACGGCTGTGTTAATTGAGACATTGGTTGAACTAGGTGCGGAAGTATCCTGGTCATCTTGCAATATTTTTTCTACCCAAGATCACGCCGCTGCCGCTATTGCTGCTGCGGGCATCCCGGTATTTGCCTGGAAAGGCATGAACGAGCAGGAATTCGATTGGTGTATCGAGCAAACCTTATATGCATTCAAAGACGGCAAGCCATTGAATATGATTTTGGATGATGGTGGCGACTTGACCAACATGGTGTTGGATCGCAACCCCGAATTAGTAAAAGGTATCAAAGGAATTTCAGAAGAAACGACTACCGGTGTGCATCGCCTTATCGAGCGCATGCATGCAGGCAAGTTGCCACTGCCTGCCATCAACATCAACGACTCTGTAACCAAATCAAAGTTTGACAACAAGTATGGTTGCAAAGAATCATTGGTAGATGCTATTCGCAGAGCAACCGATGTGATGATGGCCGGAAAAGTAGCAGTCGTTGCCGGCTACGGCGATGTGGGTAAAGGTTCAGCTGCATCATTGCGCGGTGCCGGTGCACGTGTGATTGTAACCGAAATCGATCCGATCTGTGCATTGCAAGCGGCGATGGATGGTTTTGCAGTGAAGAAGATGAACGATGCGGTAAAAGAAGCGGACATTGTGGTGAGCGCCACCGGTAACGCAGGCATCGTACTGGGTCACCACTTCGAAAGTATGAAAGATAAAACCATTGTGTGTAACATTGGCCACTTCGATAATGAAATTGATGTAGCATGGTTGAATAAGAATGCCACCAAAGACGAAGTGAAACCACAAGTGGATTTGTATACATTGAAAAATGGCCGTCAGGTAATTTTGTTAGCCGAAGGCCGCTTGGTGAACTTAGGTTGTGCCACAGGTCACCCTTCGTTCGTAATGTCTAACTCATTTACTAACCAAACATTGGCACAGTTAGAGTTGTGGACGAACACCAGCAAGTATGAAAACAAAGTGTACATGTTGCCAAAGCATTTGGATGAGAAAGTAGCGCGCTTGCACTTGAAAAAAATAGGAGTGGAGTTGGAAGAGCTAACAGCTGACCAGGCCAAATATATTGGAGTGCCAGTGAATGGACCATTCAAACCGGACTATTACAGATATTGATTCAATGTCATACGTTAAGCTCCACCTACCTCCTCTCTTTTGGAGAGGAACGAGGTGAGGTGTATTACTAGGCTTAACGTAATGACATTGGATATTAATTGGTTGTTCTATGTCAAGACACTTCCAAAGTGTCAGACACCTTTTGATGATAAAACTCTCTGCTTGCAAATTAGAGAGGCCCCGGGCGGAATGCTCGGGGTTTTTTATTTTATCGTGGTCTTCACATTACATCGGCCAATCACTTTTTGTAGTCCATGAGTCTGGTACAACTTCAAACCGCATTCTTTTTTTTGTTACTCTAAGGAACAACGCACCTTCAGAGCACGCCCTTACTACCATAAGATGCCTCGTTCCTCGACAAGACAAGAGTAGGCAGACAATAGCTACTTTTTCTAAATTCTGACTTCCAACTTCTGATTTCTCATAAATGCTCGTTTCGCAACTTCGGTCTCACTATCCCAAATGCTCCAACACATAGCGCTTAAAGACTTTCCCGATTTTAAAAGATTGCTGCTGAATGAACACGGCATCTGCGGTGGCTCGCGTAATGAAAACGCTATGCACAATGTGCGATCGACTAATGCGTAAAAAGGCAGGTCTCGGTAGTTTTGCTTCAGCTTCCTTCAAACTCAATCGTGCTATGTACGTCTTATCCGAAGTTTTTATCCGGACATAATTCTCCAAACTTTCTATGTATTGAATTTGCTGCCAAGGAATGAGTCGCTCCGTTCCATCAATAACACAACGAAGAAATGCAGAGGGAGGTGATTGTTCCGTAGCAGGTGGTGTTGGCTTGTCTGGCTGAATCAAATGCACATACCGAAATAACACATACACCCCCAAGCCTGCCAATGTAAAAACCCAGAAGGAGAGCAGTTGCGGCAGTGTGTCTTTAAGATCAAAACCAAGCACCAAAACCAAGTGCATATTCATCGAACTGAAGGCTAACAAACTTAGAGTCCAGAGAAGGTATGTTCTTGTTTTACCTTGTAAGTAAAAGCGACTGAAAAGAACCGTGTTATGAAACAGAATCCAGCCATACATGAGCACCAAAAAAAGATAAGGTGCGAAGGCGGCAAACCCGGCGCGCTGCCCCAGCGAGGGGCGATCGGGAATGTAATAGGCCAGCAGCAAGGCCAGCAGACCAACCGCATTGCGTAAAAGAAACGATACAACAGAAGAGGATACCACAATGCAACAAAAGTAATTCATCAGAGCCTACTTTACCTGCGTGACCAAGTGATTTTGTCACTGACCAACTACTTCCATCACCAAAAGGTTGATTCCAGTTGTAAGCGTGATCAAGTTTGCAGCCTAACCAAAAAATTATGTTGCATCAACTCAATATTTTCGTGCATATCGTGGCTGGCACATTGGCCTTGATTGTGGGCATCATCACCATTTTAAAAAACCGGAACATCCCAGCCCACAGGCGGTGGGGCACCCTATTCAACTACCTGTTGGTGGTGGTAGTCGGCACTGGATTTATCGGGTTTCTTTTCTTCCGGCAAGAGCCATTCTTTTTAATGCTTACGCTGATCTCGGGCTACGTAGGCTTTGCCGGCTTTCGAAACATTCAGTTGAAAGAGAAGCGGGCTACACGCATCGATGCGTTGGCTGCCAGTGGTTGCCTGGTAATTGCAATCATCTACGGCGTGTATGTCATTCAGGCTGGGGCGGCAAGCAATGCGACCGTTATTTATGCCACACTCGGAGCGCTGGTGCTGGTGACAGGATATGATTTGATAAAATATTTTTTCTACCATCGTTACTTGAAGAAAGCCTGGCTTTACGAACATATCTACAAAATGATCTCGGCCTGTAGTGCTTTGGCTTCTGCTTTTGCGGGCAACGTATTTCGCGACTATCATCCTTATAGCCAATTAGGCCCCAGTGTGGCGGGCACGCTTCTGATCCTATATTTCATTTGGCAACGAAGCACGCGAAAGCCACTCATTCAGATGTAGACGTGTATTCGATGGATCGTTCAGTGAAAGTTGTTTTTTTTGTTACTTTTAGCCGTTGTTTCCTCCATCGTTTATAGGTTTATAATTGACTTAGACATGCAACATACCGAGAATTTTAAATTAGGACTTCTCCATTTCGTGCATCTGCTGGTAACGGTAGATGGGCACATCGATGACCGTGAGCGCGCCGCCATCTTGTTGATCAAAGAAGAAGAGCAGATTACTGATAAAATGTTTTACGATTTTGAAACGAAAGCAGCTACAGTCAACGAGCAACAAATTTACTTTGATGGAAATGAGTTGCTATCCGCTTGCAGCGACGATGAACGACTCGCTGCATTTGTTCACTTGTATAAACTGGCTGAAGCCGATGCCACCATTAGTAATAAAGAAGTGCGCTTCTTATTGTATGGCTTGAAAGCGAATAAAGTGAGCTTCGAAGATGTAGTGCTCACGGCAAACATGTCGGGCAAGTAGCTTATCGGTAACTAATCATCTTTCCAGCCTTTAGTTTTTCTTTTGCTTCGCGCCACGAAGGCGGCACCGCGGCCTCGAACGTGATGGTTTGAATTTTTGAAGCCAACTTCCCCGCCGATTTCATAGCCTCCAGATGGTGCCCCGAAGTGGCATAGCGTTTCATCTCGATCACATCACTCCAGCCCGTCAGTGTGTAGTACGTTTTCCAGAAACCCGAAGCGCGAAAGAGCACATGCGGATAACCGCGCTGTAGCTGCTGCACCGACCGGGATGTGTGCCGAACAAACTGAAAAAAGTGACGAATCGACTTTAACTGGATGGAAGTAGCAACAAAGATCATGGATGATCGAGTAAACGGGTCAACTTGTTGTACACTTCGAGGCATACCCACGCATCGGTAGCCGCATAGCTGATTTGTTTTTCATTGAAAGTCTCCGCTTCCCAGTTGCTGGTTTGTGCACTTTTTGAAATACGAAAGCCGAGCAACAAAGCCGCCAGCTTCTTCACGCTTTCCACTTCCAGACCAGCTTTCTTGCTTAACTCGGCCAGTTCGACAAAGCCTGCCGGTTCATAGGGGTGCAACTTTTGTAGTCCCTTAATGTCATCGCGTAAAGCAACACCTGCCTTTAGTATTTTTTTGTTTTCCAAAAAGGCAACCAACCCATCGGTGAGACCGAGTTGGTTGAGGCGAATGAGGTAAACCTTGTGCGGCAAAGCAATTTGCATGAGCGCAACTTTGTTGGAATGCCCACGCACAAATACCGGTTTGGTTTCCGTATCAAAACCTACGATCGAGTGCTGGTTGATATCTTCGAGTGCCGGCAAAAGCTTCGCTGGAGTAGTGATCACCACCACCTTTCCCTCAAATGCGCCCAACGGCAACGCATTGATTTCTTCGTTGGTGATGCTCGTCTTATTGAATGGGGTCTTTGTCATCCAGCCTGCGGATTTTGTAATTTAAATAGGCTTGCAATACAGTCATCAACGGGCTGATGATACAGAAAAAACAATACGGTGCGTATGTCCAGGTAGAAATGCCAAGCACCTTCGATTGCGTGGCACCACAGGTATTCCAGGGTACGAGCACAGAAGTAACGGTGCCAGCATCTTCCAATGTGCGGCTCAGTAATTCAGGTTTGTAACCCCGCTTGCGATACGTATCAGCAAACATACGACCGGGTACGGCAATGGCCATGTATTGATCTCCGGCGGTGAGGTTAAAGAAGATACTGGTGACAGCAGTGGAGGCAACCAGCGAGCCGGTAGAGTGTGCCCACTTGATAATTTCTTCTACAATGCGCTTCAACAACCCGCACGATTCCATCACGCCCCCAAAGATCATAGCTCCTAAAATCAACCAGATGGTGTTAAGCATGCCGGCCATACCACCGGACGAAAGCAGTCCATTAATCATTTTATTTTCTGTGACAATGCTTACTTTCATCGAAAAAGATTTCATGACCGCGATGAAAGCAGATTTTACCGGATCGCCTGTAATGCCGGATACTTGCTGAATGACTTGAGGTTGAAAGATAATGGCAAAAATTCCACCCAATATTGAACCGACTAATAATGCGGGGATAGCAGGCACTTTTCGAACAATCATAAAAAGAACCAAGGCAGGCACAATGAACAAGAGTGGATTGAGATTAAAGGCATTGTCGATGGCACTTAAAACAGTGGCCGTATCTGTAGTTCCACTGGTGTCTAGCGTAAAGCCCCAAACTAAGAAAATCAACAAAGTAATCGCCAGAGTGGGCACGGTGGTGTAAACCATGTATTTCACATGCGTGAAAAGATCGGTGCCGGCCATGGCAGGAGCAAGGTTGGTGGTATCTGACAAGGGCGACATCTTATCGCCAAAATAGGCTCCGGAAATAATCGCTCCGGCCACCACACCTTCGTGAATGCCGAGTGTTTTACCAATACCCAAAAGTGCAATACCTACAGTAGCAATGGTAGACCACGAACTGCCGGTAGCCAATGAAACAATACAACAAACCACACAGGCAGCAAACAAGAAAATAGTAGGATTGAGAATTTTTAGTCCATAATAAATCATGGCCGGCACGATGCCACTTAACAACCAGGCTCCGGAAAGCGAACCAATCACCAGCAAAATCAACATGGCTCCCATAGCAGAGCTGATGCTTTTCACGATGCTCACCTCAATTTCCTCCCACGAATACCCCAGTCGCCAACTGACAATTCCGGCTACACCGGCTGAAAAGATCAATGCAATCTGATTAGGGCCATCGGTAGCTCCCGCTTTGAAAACAATCACATTAATGGCCAGAAAGGCTACCAGAAAGGCGATCGGAATAAATGCATGGACAAGCGTGGGTCGTTTTTTTTCGGTCATGTACTGCTCGTTTTAATGGTCTCAAGGTACTAATTGTTCGCTGCGGTACAAGGCACGGCATTCAGGAAAAATCTATTTCTCCGATCCCGCTCCCGGGATACCACGCTTTCGCAATACCTAGGTGCTGTTGCTGATCCGCCCTGTAGTATTCAATACTTTTGGGCAGATTATCTCGCACAATAATTTTTTTCACGCATGAGGAGATTTTGATGCTAAAATCGTAAATCGTATGAACTAAACACACTACTTCTCCATGTTTGACCCGGCCAAAATAATCGAAAAAGCAAAACATTCCGCTTTTTATTTGAAACTGCTCAATTGGGCACTGTACCGAATGGTGCCTTTCAATAAACCGCATGGCTTCCGAATTGTCGAAATCGGCGACTACCGGTTGAAGACTATTATGCCATACAAGCACAGAAACTTCAACCACATCCGGGGGTTGCACGCCTGCGGACTTGCCACCATCTCTGAGTTTGCGACGGGCTTTTTACTGCTCAGCAGCCTGGATATGAAAAAGTACCGAATGATTTTACAACGGCTGGAAGTGAATTACCTTTATCAGGGAAAAATGGATGCCACGGCCGAGTTTACTATTTCGAAGGAATGGATGGAGGAAAAAATTGTTAAACCCCTTCAAAAGAACGATTCAGTGGTGGTTCCGTGCGAGGTGAAAATTCACGATTTGAAGGGAAACCACCTAACAACAGGGGTGGTGCACTGGCAGTTTAAAGAATGGTCTAAAGTGCGCACAAAGGCTTGAGAAGTTGATTTGTTTGCATTATTTTTGAACACCGGTCTAACCTATTTTAGTCTATGCGAAGAATTGATGAGCTCCTTGCTGAATATGGCGAAAGCCACCAAAATGCCACCAACAAATTGATCCACTGGATCTGTGTGCCCCTGATATTTTTCAGCGTGGTGGGATTAATCGGATCGTTGCCTTCTGATTTTTTAATTTCTGTTTTCGGCCGGGGAAGTTGGTTTGCCAATTGGGCAACTATTGTGTTGTGTCTGGCTTTGCTGTATTACATCACGCTGTCTGTTCCACTCGCATTGGGTATGGTGCTCTTTGGCACCCTCTGCATTTACCTCATGCGCCTAATCATAGAAATCGACGTTGCACCGTTGTGGGTAATCAGCATTACGATATTCGTGCTGGCGTGGATCGGCCAGTTTTACGGACATAAAGTAGAAGGAAAGAAACCTTCGTTTTTCAAAGACTTGCAATTTCTGTTGATTGGCCCGGCGTGGCTCATGCACTTTATCTTTAAAAAGGTGGGTATTCCCTATTAATTTTGGATAAGCTCAACTTTGTCATTGAATCAGTCGATCAAAAAAGTCCCGATCATGGGACTTTTTTATTTAATCAGTTAGCACACCTGCGCTTGCAGCAGGAAGAGGGATGGTGGTGCTATTCTGTTCGAAAAAAAGACATTTGCGCATTTATCTATTTTCATTTACAAGAAGGCAAGGCCGTCAGTCCGCTGCGTGCACCATTCGGTTCATTTGAAATGCAACAACTACTCACCGATCAGGAATTCAATCGATGGATTGGTTTTATTCTCTCAGACTTACGGGCAAAAGGGTGCAAGGAGGTTCAAATCAGGAACTATCCGTTACCGTATGCGCCGCAGGCTACTCGGTTGATCCGGAAGGGTTTGACGATCCATCGCTTTGCGTGCAGCGAAGAGACTTCCAGTATTTTGTTTGTCACGAAAGATTCGTTTGAAAGCAAGCTTTCCGTTTCGAAAAAACAGAAGCTCAAAAAGTGCATGGATCGTTTTTCATTTGCTGCAGATTCATTAACCAATCTGGAAAGGATCTACACTTTCATTGCTGAAACACGCCATGCCAAAGGGTATGAGCTTTCTATGAACTGGCAACAAATGCAGCGTACGGTTCAACAGCTTCCCAACAACTTTTTGTTGTTTAAAGTGGAGGAGGGCGAACAACTGGCCGCAGCCGCCATTTGCATCCGCGTAAGCGATACGATTTTATACACATTCTACTATGCACACACTGCACGCTACGATAAGCTGAGTCCGGTTACCTTGCTGTTGCATGGCATTTATCAGCATGCTGAAAACAACGGCATCACACAAATTGACTTAGGTACTTCACTGGCCGATGGCAAGTTGAATCCGTCTTTGCTTCACTTCAAGAAGAGTGTAGGCGGCAAGTCTTCGCCCAAGTATTCATTTACCAAAATACTGGAATGAAGCAGCCCCTTGTAACTATTCTGTGTTTGTGCTACAACCACGAGGACTTTGTGGCAGAGGCGTTGCAATCCGTTTTTCGTCAAACGTACCCGCATATTCAGTTAGTGGTAATGGATGACGGCAGCACAGATAGTAGCGCCAGCGTAATCGAGCAGACATTGAAAGAAAAGGGCGATGTAGTGTGGGTGCGCCATGAAACCAATCGGGGGTACACCCCAACGCTCAACGAAGCGTTGTCCTATGCTAAAGGCGAATGGATTATTGATTTGGCTGCGGATGATGTTTTGCTGCCTACACGTGTAGAGGAAGGATTGCGGTTGGTGAATGAACGAGGCGATGGATGTCACATTCATTTTTCGGATGCAGAAATTATTACAGAAGGGGGACAATTCATACGTAAACATTCTGACCGCTATCCGCACCATACCATTCCGCAAGGCGATATTTATCTGGAGTTGATCAATCGGTATTTTATTTTATCACCCACCCTGATGTTCCGCCGCGAAGTGCTAGATACCATTGGTGGCTACGATGAAAATCTGGCCTTCGAAGATTTTGATTTTTTGATGCGCGCGTCGCGCCGATTTCGCTTTTGCTATTCGCCCATTCCGCTCATCCAAAAACGAATGGTAGCAGGCTCTCTGTCTGAACATCAGTTTAAAAGAGGCAGCAAACAGCGTTGGTCTACGCTGCAGGTATGTAAAAAGATTGCAGACCTTAATCGATCAGTCGAAGAACACCGTGCACTCAAAGCCAGACTGCGGTATGAAATAGGGTTATCACTACGCATGCTCGATTGGCCCGTGGCGATGGCGTTCGCCCGATTTTATTTTCGGTTGTCTTCGCCGGTCACCATGCTGATGTAGCTGGCGAATCGACTTTCAGATATGGTGCCCTGTTCAAGAGCAACTTGCACAGCACATCCGGGTTCTTTAAGATGCAGACACTTCGATCCGAATTTACACCTCAGGCGCACGTCGCGCATTTCCACAAAGTAGTCCGAAATTTCCTGCGGGGTCATGTCGACCAATCCCCATTCTTTTACACCGGGTGTATCGATGATGAAGGTCGATTCATCCAATGAAAACATTTCCGCAAAGGTAGTTGTGTGCGTGCCCTTCTGTGAAAATTCGGAGATAGATCCGGTGGCGCGATGAAGTGAAGGTGCAATTTTGTTCAGCAATGTAGATTTACCCACACCGGAATGACCTGCCATCAAGGTGATTTTTCCACTGAGCAGATTTTGAATTTCATCGATAGGATCGCTCATCGCCGAAAGGCTAATGGAATGAACACCTATAGAGCGGTAAAGAGAAATTAATTTTTCGGTCTCTTCTTTTCCGTCTTCACTCAACAAATCTGCTTTATTGAAAATGACGACCTGCGGAATGCGATATGCCTCTGCTGAAATGATAAAGCGATCAATAAACCCTAGAGAAGTACGAGGTTGTTTTAAAGTGACCACCAGCATAGCCTGATCAATATTGGCAGCCAGAATGTGCGAGTGACTACTTTTTTTTACGGCCTGACGAAGCAAATGATTTTTACGTGGAAGAATTTCATGTATTACGCCATTGGTTCCTTCGTCTTCAACTTCCACATAATCGCCAACCGCTACCGGATTCGTTTCCTTAATTCCCTCTAATCGTATTTTGCCTTTCATCCGGCAATTTCGTACTACCCCTGTTTCCATGCGCACCTCATACCAGGAGCCGGTCGACTTTACAACAGTTCCTGTCATGAGTTTTTTATAAGGTTTGCACAATAGTCTACAATTTTTTTGGTGGCCCCCAGATTTTCATCCACATAAGCACGCGTAACCTCACAAGCTAACAAAAAGTTTTCCGGTCGATTGTTCAGTGATTCGTACTTCTGCTTTAACTCCGTATAGCCACTCACGTCAAAAGCGCCTCCACGCATAATCAGGTCGGTGGCCTCCTGATACTTCTTGTAGTTTTTGTTGCCAAAGAAAATGGGCAATCCGTAGCAGGCGGCTTCTAAAATATTGTGGAGCCCATCGCCAAAAGCTCCGCCGACAAATGCAAAGTCACCATAGCGGTACAAGCGTGACAGCATTCCGATGTTATCGATAATCAACACGTGGTAGTCCTCTACACCATCGCCAGCCTGCGAATAGCGAATGCATTTTGCTGAAATGGATTTTTCGATGTGGCTTATAAACGATTCGGAAATTTCGTGAGGGGCAATGATGAATTTTAACTGTTGAAAATGATCGTTGATAAACGGACTGATTACATCCATATCTTCCTTCCAACAACTGCCGGCAACGAACACCTTTTGGTTGTTTTTGAATTGGGAAGCCAGATCGATCTCAGCACCGGTTTGGGTGATCTGATGCACACGGTCAAATCGGGTATCGCCCACTACAGTCGAGGGCAAATTCAATTTCTTCAGCAACTCATGCGTTTCATTGTTCTGCGTAAAGAAATAGTGAAAGTTGCTCAGCGTCTTTCGAAAAATAGATCCATACCACTTGAAGAATGCCTGGTCGGGGCGCAGAATGCACGATGCGGAAATCAGCGGGATGGATTTTTCTTTCAGCGCTTGCGAGTAGTTGTACCAAAATTCGTACTTGATAAAAATAGCGAGCACGGGTTGGGTAATGGCTACAAATCGTTTCGCATTACGCGCAGTATCCCACGGTAAGTAGAAAATAGAATCGGCATGTTCGTAGTTCTTTTTGTTTTCATAGCCGGATGGAGAGAAAAATGTAAGAAGAATTTTATGCTTGGGAAATCTTACCTTCAAAGCTTCAATAATCGGGCGACCTTGTTCAAACTCGCCGAGCGATGCACAATGTACCCAAATTAAATGTTGAGTTTCGTTCCCAACCTCGGAATGAAGCTTTTTAAAGATATTTTTTCTACCCTTTACAAATAATAGGGCTTTTTTGTTGAAAAACGAGGCAAAGAAATACACTGCCTTCAATAAATAGATAACTAGCCCGTAGATCATATTTTGAATACAAAAATACCAAAACAATAGATGCTTTTATTTTATTTTTACAACTTTGAATGTTACTAACGAATAGAAGACGGCATTTATCCCCATAACTATAACCTAACCAAGATGAAACAACTGAAAACGATTATCCCCATTTTGCTCACAATTCTCTCGTTTACTATGGCGACTCAAGCGCAAAATGTTTCTGACATATCACAATTTTTGAAAGCGGAAAAAAGTGATGCCACATCATTACTCAAATCATATGTATCACCTGCCATGAATGCCATGTCCAACGGCATAAATAATGGATGGTATACTACGGGACAAGTGCATAAGAAACTTGGCTTCGACTTGGGGGTATCGCTGAATGCAGTTTTTACGCCTTCGGCAGATGAGTATTTTATTCCCGCTTTGAGCTCCAAAACTGTATTTGTCAATCAAACAAATCCAGGAGCTGGAGCACCATCCATTGTAGGTCCGAAGGATAAAACACAATATACTTCAACTTATGATCCGGATGGAAATGGCCCTCTCCCAAGCCAAGCGTTTTCTATAAGCGGCCCCGAGGGACTTGACTTCAAGAAAAATATTGGATTTTCAGCTTTGCCGTTGCCGATGATTCAGTTAGGTATCGGAACCATCAAAAATACTGATTTAAAAATTCGTTATGTGCCGAGCATTACTTCTGGAGGTGCTTCGTTTCAATTATTTGGCATCGGACTTCAGCATGATATCAAGCAATATATCCCCGGTGTAAAAGAACTCCCATTCGATTTATCAGTATTATTCGGTTATACTAGTATTTCCGGTAACTCTAGCTTGGTTAGCACCAACACTTCGATTAGTAGTCCGGATGGTAATTTCACGTATAAGTTGAGTGCTTGGACGCTTCAAGCCATTATATCTAAGAAGATTTCTGTGTTGACTTTATATGCTGCTGGAGGCTATGGATCAGCTAGTTCAAATGTTGATATAACAGGTACATTTAACATTAAAACAAGTACTATTCCATTTTCAGTAACAAACCCGTTGGCATTGGAAACATCGAATAATAGCGGAAGATTAACGGGTGGTCTGAGGCTGAAATTTGGTCCGGTTTATTTTAGTGGCGATTATACGCTACAGAAATATGATGTCTTTACAATGGGCTTTGGATTTGCCGTTCGTTAACCCGATTGTTACGTTGTTTGAATTTACATAGCCCCGCGTTTCGCGGGGCTCTTTTTTTGCACGTCATCAAATTCCAAATGACAAACCTTGCTTCAACGCTTTTTGATATTTCTTTTTATCGAAGCGATATAAGTAGGGTGCTTTGTGTGCACCGCCTTGCTTTCGTTCATTGAGTCTAGTAAGGATATCCAGTGACAATATTTTCTTTTGAAAATTTCGCCTGTCCAACTTATCGCCCAAAATGGTTTCATACAAACTTTGCAACTCTGGCATCGTAAACTTCGATGGCAACAAATTAAACCCTACTGGGTATTCATTCAGTTGCAAACGCAGCGACTCCAATGCGGTGTCAATGATTAAATTGTGATCCAAAATTAATTCAGGCACTTCTGAAATTTCGCACCAACTGCATGAGCGGGAAAACGCATCTGGAGTAGGCGTAACTTTCGAATGTTCCACCAACGCCCAATACCCAATCGTGATAAAGCGGTTCATGATCCAGCTTTTGGAATTGCTACCTTTCGGCGGATTAATCCCGTGTTTTTTTCGGTCACGATTCGGATCACCAAACGTATGAAATTGGTGCAGGTGAATTTTTTCCAACCCCGTTCTCTTTAAGAGAATTGTGGTCGCAGCTTGATCAATGTCTTCATCTTTTAAAATAAACCCACCCGGAAGGCTCCACCTCAATGAATCTTTCCATTCCAATAAAAGCACTTTCAGTTGATTATCGTGAAAACCAAAGATCACGCAGTCAATCGAAATATGGGGTAAAAAATAGGAATCGCCATGTTCATAAAACTCTTCAGGCGGCAAGGAGTAGGGATCTTTCTGCATAATCGGCAATATAAAAAAGGATCGGCTATTTTAATATTCCTGAATTTCCCTATCATTGTGTACAAATAACACAACTAAACATGAACTACCAACTGAAAAAACGAATCACGTTGGCCATACTTTTGGGTGGAGTAGGGTCATTCGCCTTGATGAGCTGGATGAAATCTACACCATCCAATTACCGCGACCTTAACAAAAACGGACGCATGGATGTGTACGAAGATGTATCGCAGCCGGTGGAGGCACGCGTCAGCGACTTGCTGGCTCAAATGAATCTGGAAGAAAAAGCAGGCATGATGTTTATCAGCGGCACGCGGATCAATGATGATGGTTCGTTGGATGATATACCCGGCAAAGGAATGTTTGCGCGAATGCCACAGGCAAACAAACTAATTGAAGAAAAGAAAATTACACACGTCAATATTTGGGCGGCGCCTCCTACACGTCCGCTCGCCATTTGGAATAACAACGTACAGAAGGTAGCCGAAAACTCTCGACTCGGAATTCCGATTTCCATTGCTTCCGACCCTCGCCATTATTTCAGTAACAACATTTTCGCTATGGCTGCCAATGAATTTTCGCAATGGCCGGAGCAATTGGGCTTTGCTGCCATTGATGATGAAAAACTGATGCGGCAGTTTGGAGACATTGCGCGTCAGGAGTACTTGGCTGTGGGTATTCGCGTGGCTTTGCATCCCATGGCTGACCTGGCAACTGAACCTCGCTGGCCCCGCATCAGCGGTACGTTCGGAGAAGATGCTAAACTTTCTGCACGAATGGTGAAAGCATACATTCTCGGCTTTCAGGGAGAGAAATTAGGTGCCACCAGTGTTGCGACTATGACGAAACATTTCTCAGGTGGAGGTCCGCAAAAAGAAGGTCTGGACTCGCATTTTGAATTTCATAAAGGCCAAGTGTATCCAGGCAATAACTTTAACTATCATCTGATTCCGTTTGAAGCAGCATTCGAAGCAAAGACGGCATCCATCATGCCTTATTATGGAATTCCGATGGATCAGAGTAGTGAGAATGTGGGCTTTGGTTTTAACAAAGATATGATCACCAAGTTGCTACGCGAAAAATACAAATACGATGGCGTGGTTTGCACCGACTGGGGATTGATTACCGATGTAAACATGGGTATAGCAGTATGGCCCGCACGTGCGTGGGGTGTGGAGTCACTCAGTGAAGTGGATCGGGTGAAGAAAGTAATCGATGCCGGTTGCGATCAGTTTGGTGGCGAGAATCGACCGGAGTTAATTGTACAATTAGTGAAAGACGGAAAAGTATCTGAAGCTCGAATCGATCAATCCGTGAGACGTCTGCTTCGCCAAAAATTTGAATTGGGATTATTTGATAATCCCTACGTGGATGTCGAGAAAGCCACTCAAACAGTCGGCAAAGCAGAGTGGAAAAAGTTAGGCGAGGCAACACAGCGCCGATCATTCACCTTGTTGAAGAACGATAAAAATGCGTTGCCATTAGCATCGGGTAAATTAAAAATCTATGTAAAAAATATAGATCCAAAAGTAGCTGCCAATTACGGCACTGTTGTGAGCAAACCCGAAGAGGCCGATTTCGCAATCCTTCGGTTATCCGCTCCCTGGATTCCATTCGAAACTAAAAATCCATTGGCTCGTGGCTTTCATCATGGCGATTTGGATTTCAAAGGAGCACAAAAGGACAGCATCGTCCAGTTATTGAAAACAGTTCCCACCATAGTAGATATTTACCTCGACCGACCTGCCGTGATTCCTGAAATTAGTAAAGAAGCCAAAGGTCTCTTTGTCAATTTTGGTGCCAGTGATGCGGCACTGCTGGATGTGATTTTTGGGAAAGCAAAGCCCGAAGGAAAATTGCCTTTTGAACTTCCTTCATCAATGGAAGCGGTGCGCAACCAAAAAGAAGATGTGCCTTATGACTCCAAAGATCCCTTGTACAAGTTTGGTTTTGGATTAAAGTATGCCACAGCTAAGAAAAATTAAAATGCGTTGTATATGACAACCAGAAGATCGTTTCTACAAAAATCAGCACTGGCTATCGGAGGGCTGGCGCTCTCGCAGGATGTATTCGCCCATTTTGTTCCCGCCACACGCCCAATGGGTTTGCAGCTATATACTTTCTTCAACGAAATTGATAACGACGTGCCGGGCACTATTCAAAAAATTGCTACTGTCGGATTTACAGAAATTGAATCGGCATTCAGTAAGAAAGGTGGATTTTACGGAATGAAGCCGAAAGAGTTTGCCGCTATTTTAAAGGACAAAGGGTTGACATGGAAGTCGCATCACGTGTTTGGTGCTCCGTATAAATTACCTGCCGGAGCAAAGCCACCAACAGGTCCTGATGGAAAACCAATCGTTATTCCACCACTGAAAAACCTGAAAGAGAATGCACAGGAAATGGTGGATGCGGTTGCGGAAGGCGGAGTGCCTTATCTGGTGTGTGCGAACATACCGATTATTACCTTGGACGATATTAAAAGCTCAGTAGAGATTTTAAACAAGGCTGGTGAATTGGCAAAAAAGGCAGGACTCACTTTTGCCTATCACAATCACGATGCTGAGTTCAGACCCGTCGAAGGTCAACTTCCGTACGACATCTTTTTGAAACAAGTAGACACCAGCCTGATGAAAATGGAATTGGATTTGGCGTGGGCAATCAAAGGCGGCAAAGACCCGGTTCAGTTATTCAATGAAAACCCCGGCCGATTCCCGTTGTGGCATGTCAAAGATTTGTCTGCAGATTACCAAAAGGTAGAACCGGTGGGAAATGGCGTGATTGACTTCAAAAAGATTTTTGCGAACGCATCGGCATCGGGTATGAAACATTTTTTTGTCGAACACGATATGCCTGCAAATCCACTCGAAAGCATCACGACTAGTTTTGCGAACTTAAAAAAGATAGTATAACAGGTGGTTAATTTTTGATTCAATAAAAAAGCGGGTCGCCCCGCTTTTTTTGTTGGATTATCCTCACGGTGTCCTCCCGAAACACAGTGTTCTACTTTTCCTTGATTCGTGAAGATACGAGCCAAGTTGGGGTTGCTTCTTAGTAGAGCCTCCTTCTGTTTCAGTTTAACAATGCAAAATTCAAATCAGTTTCTTATATTTGCATTCAGTCAAAATTTATCCCTCTACCGTTCGGTTATATTGAATCAAGTAAAAAACTAACATTAACCAAATTTGTTATTAAATTGAGATTGCTTTGTTCGTTTTTGTTTTTAATACAAGGGCGCTCCAACTTTAAAAATTTTTCAACCGAAGACGGCCTTCCGTTGGATGCTTTTGAATGCAGCTACATAGATAGAAAAGGTAATTTATGGCTTGGTACCACAGGTGGTGGAGTGACCTGTTATGACGGAAAGAATTTTTTTGATATTAGCACCTTGCATGGACTCTCAAATGATGTTGTTACCTCAATATTTGAAGATCGGAACGGCATTTTTTGGTTTGGAACGTATAACGGCATTAGCCGTTTTGATGGCAAATCGATTACCAACTTTTTTGAAAACGAGGGGTTGGAATTTGCAACAGTCAGATCGATCTCGGAGGACAAAAATGGTCACCTCTGGTTTGGAACAGTCAATGGAGGAGTTACTCATTACGATGGTCAGCGGTTTACGAATCTAGGTTCAAAAAATAGGCTGATCAGCCAATTCATAAACGCATCCACGGTTGATAAAAATGGTAATATTTGGTTTGGTTCTAATAGTGGTTTGAGTCGCTATGACGGCAACTCATTTACGAATTATACAAAGGCGCAGGGGCTTGAAACCGATAAAATCATGACCCTTTTTGAGGATCGCACCGGCAACTTGTGGATAGGAGGGTATCAAGGCGGTGTTACCCGATTTGATGGACTGTCATTTAAAACATTCACCCAAAAGGATGGACTCGCTCACAATGATGTATGGTCAATTGCCCAAGACGATAAAGGTGTTCTTTGGTTTGCCACATCTGGGGGCTTGAGCAGCTATGATGGTACGCTGTTTACAAACTACACTACTGAAAATGGACTTCCAACAAATGAGCTTGCCAGCTTATCGGTAGATCATGACGGCAATTTGTGGATCGCATCCTATAACGGTGGCGGGGTAAGTTTATTCTCCAGTAGAGAAACTATGAATTTCACACGGTTAGATCACCCATCGCTAAGTAAAATCAGAGCCATCGTTGAAAACAAAAAAACACGTGACTTATGGATTGGCACGGAAGACGGATTAGTTAGCTATAATGGCCAGTCGTTTAAAACATTTAATCGAAGTGACGGTCTGCCTTCTGATGTGATTTTAACCCTTTATAATAGTCGCGATGATATTCTTTGGATTGGCACTCTCGATGGTGGCTTGTGCAAATTCGATGGAGAATCATTCACAACCATTACCAACAGAGATGGTTTGATTGCCAACGACATTGTAGCAATCTATGAGGACAAAAAGGGGGGGATGTGGATAAGCTATACGGAACCGGGCCTGAGCCGATACGATGGTAAATACATACAAAACTTTTCAAGTGAATCTGGCTTGCCTGTGAAAGAAGTGACTTGCATAACTGAGGATGCCAGAGGAAATTTATGGGTGGGAACTAATGGGGGCGGAGTGAGTTATTTCAATGGAGAAAAATTCATTACCTACACCGATGCGCACGGGCTTCCCAGCAATAAGGTTCTTGGCATAGTCTCTGATGAACACGGCAATTTGTGGGTGGGTACGCATCGAGGGCTCAGCCGCTTTGATGGAAAAAATTTCCTTAATTTTTCTTTGGGTAAAGAGTGGGGTACAAACGTAATTCACGAGTTGGTGTTTACGGCAAATGGTGAGTTGGTTATGGGTACCAACGCTGGGCTTTTTGTACTTTTCAAATTCGTTTCGAATGCGGATAGTGTACCAGTAATTTTGGCAGACAACCTACTTTCGAACAAAGAACTGAGTGCGTACACACCAGTATTTGAAGCATTTAATTCTTCGACAGGTTACCAAATTGGTGCTATTTCAGGAGTGGGGGCAAATGCATTGATGGTCGATCAGGATGGAGTTATTTGGGTAGCAACACGTGCCGTAAAATCAGGCCTGGTGCGCTTCGATCTTAACGCGGTACGAAGAAGCGTCCGAAAGCCTGAAGTGGCCATCCAAAAAGTTATTCCGGGAGAAGATTTTTTTTCTTGGTATTCTCTACAATCGGGCAACTCCACGGATTCCTTGACCCGCGCTTTCCAGGAAATATTTTCCGATGGTAGAGTACTACCGGAAAAGGAAAGAACGATCCTTCAAAAAAGAATGAGTGGAGTCTCGTTCACCGACATTACGCCCTTTAATCCGTTGCCTGTTGATTTGACCTTACCCTATGCACATAATCAGCTTAAATTTGAATATAAAATCGTTGGGATTGCTGCGAATTCCGAAATAAGATATCAATACATTTTGGAAGGGGAAGATAATGAATGGAGTACCTGGACCGATAACACTACGGCAACTTATAAGAATTTGTATGAAGGCAAATACACTTTTAAGGTTCGTGCCCGCAATATGCAAACGAATATGGTTAGCTCAGATGATAAAAGTTTTTCATTTTTGATTTTACCTCCCTGGTATAGAACCTGGTGGGCGTATGCCGGTTATCTGTTAGTTTTTGTTACCAGTTTTGTTTTTGGAATCAAATGGAATAGCAGACGACTCATGGCCATCAATCTCAAGCTAGAGGCAGCCGTTCAAAATCGAACGGAGGAAATTGCTACGCAAAACGAAGAGTTGATTGCGCAGCACGAGGAGATACTTGCGCAAAGAGATATCATTGAGAACCATAATCGTAAGCTCGAGTTGACTGTGCAGGATAGAACAATTGAATTAGGTAGAAGCTATGACGAATTAAAGAAACAGTTTCAAAAACTTGAACAGTTTAGTTTTATTGTTGCACATAACTTACGCTCGCCCGTTGCGCGAATTATGGGTTTAGCAAATATCTTTAATCAAAAAGATTTATCCGATAAAACCAACTTGACAATTTTAAATAAAACGGCTGAAGCCGCCAGAGGGCTGGATGAAATTATACTAAACACGAGATCGAAGAGTCTGGGATCATTGTCAACGTTCAAACAGAAGTTGCCAGCTTCACCACAATACTTCCCTATTTTGACAGCATCTTGACCAATTTGTTTTCGAATGCAATTAAGTATAAAACCCAAACCCAAGCCTCCATCATTACAATACTTTTTTGCGAAGAAGAGAATGAATATCGTATGATTTTTGAGGACAATGGTTTAGGATTTGATTCAGAAAAGTATGCTGAAAAATTATTTCAGCCGTTTCAAAGGTTTAATATGAACACGGAAGGAAAGGGACTGGGATTGTATTTAGTAAAAAGTCAGGTAAATGCGTTAGGTGCTTCTATCTCAATTGCAAGTAAAAGCGGTGTAGGAACAAAGGTTGAAATAATGTTTCCTAAAGAATAACAAAAGGCTCGTGCTCCTAGAATGATCGGAGCGTCAGCAGCACCAGCAATTCAGAATTTCAAGATTAAATCACCCTCCTGAGTTTTGAGAGTTTGTCCTTAAATGGAGCATAGCGGGTGGCCACGTCAATCCAGTTGTATTTGCGAACAATGGCTTTTGGATTGGAGAACAAAGTCCAAGCTATATTTACCATAATACTTGCCATACCAGAATTACCAAAGCCAACAAAAGCCATTTGAAAAAAGCAAACCTTCTTTACAACATTTCATTATCTTTTGCTTCCTCAGGCCATTTGGTCTTTTGGTTAATCAGATTTTGAGTATGACTTTCTGATTCTACTGAGATACGTAGAGCTAATAGCTAGGCAGGGTCACGGATTTTTGTTGAGTTATTATATTTTAGATGTGAATAGACTTTTGTTGCGATTCAAAATTCACCGATCGCAATACATACAGGTTTATTCGGTTGCATTCTTCTCATGAATAAGCTTTAGCACAAACTCCATTTGCGTATCTCGGTTGTTTATAAAATCATCATAGGTTTGCTCCTCAGCATAGTCAGGCATAATTCCCCTACCAAAAGGTTGCTTTTCCAAAACAGGAACATCTTGTTCTAAATTGACAATAGAATACCCCGTTAAAATTTTTGTATTAGGAAGATTGTAACCCATTGGTTGATGACCATTGTGCCCGTAGTATCCACCCTCTGTTTCTTGTCCAACCGTAATGGCGTTTGTGTTACCCCTTACCATTGCGGCAAACATGCTTCCCGCTGACCCAATAGGAGGATTAATGAGCAAATATATTTGCCCTTTGAAAGCTAAGGGACTTGGCATCCGTGGCGTGTTATCCTCACCTTTACCTTGATAGTATTTACCATCTTTTTCAATAGAAAATTCTTTTCTTAGTTGCCTTTGATAAACTCCTTTAGCAATCCATCTTTTTAAAAAGAATGCATGATACGCAACGTACTTCCATTCAGGAATTTTGTGAAAAGAAACGAAAGCTGATTTGTTTTCTTGAAATGGCCGCGAGGCTAGGTATGAAAAAGTTACTTGGTCGTTTGGATCAGAGCCCCCCGGGTTGCCACGCGGGTCAATTATCAGATTTTTAATTTCCTTATGGTTGCGCAGGTAGGCAAAGCAACTATCCAAAAATTGGCAAAAGGTTATATGTTCTTTATCTTTAGCGTTATCTCCAATAGTAAATATTCGTAGACGAAGGTGTGCTGTGGTTGGATTAACCATTGCAAAGCTATATTTCTTCATTCCATCATAGTAGTTTACCAGGCTATCAAATTTTGAAGAATGAGATTCTTTATTCGCTTCGATAAGATCATTGTAAGGGACTGCAGCCAACGTTATTTTTTGTAACTTTTTGCTCTTTGGTTGGGTAAATTCTACAATAAACTCCTTTTGTGATCCAAACTCATAGCGGTAATTTACACCGAATTTAAAGGCCAATCCAAATCGCTTACCCGTAATATTAAAGCCATCGGTGGTGTAGTATTTATCTAGTCTTATAATGATAGTTTCAATAGGGACATCGTTGATTTTTATTATTTGTGAGCCTAATGGAATCTGCCCATAATTGGTATTGACAAGCAGTCTACCTTCAATAATTTTAACCGGCAATGGAAAGAAGCTTACTTCTTTTCTTATCGAATCTCTTACCCCTTGTGGCAAAAAATCTCCATTGTGACAACTACCTTCTAAATCGGTAACGGTAAGTATTATTTTGTAGAAATCAAGGAGCGAAGTTTTATCGGTTATTTGGTTCAAGCCCCAATTAAAAATACTATCCATTTCTGTTTTGGTCCTGTACTTGTACAATCCTGAATTGGTTAATTGACGCATCTTTTGGAAGAGATGAAAGTCTTCAACCAGTTGTTTTTTGCCAAAAGGTTTGTCGTAAGCATTTTGCCCCCTCAGAGATAGAGAAGTGATGATGAAAAGTAGGGCGAGCGAAAGTTTAATCATATTGAAAGAAAATTTAATTGATAGTAATCCTGCTGGTACTTTTATTTGCTTTAATTAAGTCTATACTACCGGATGATTTTTGAAATAGCAGGTGTTTTTAAATAGGAGATATTCCCGATATCGTGACAAGAGCAGTTAAGTTATCTACGACTAAAATGGAAATATTGCCACTACCAAATTGTTTAGAACAAAACTAGTAAGCAAAAGAGCAATCTAATTGTATAATCTTGGTAAATTTTACAAGTTAGATTGAAAGACCGAAGGAGATATGCCCACAAATTGTTTGAAAGTCTTATTGAAGTGAGATTGATCGGTGAAACCTAATTCGTGAGCTAATTCGGTTAGTACGCAAGCTTGGCTAATTAAAGATTTAGCGTAAAATATTCGTTTCATCAAAACATAATTTATGGGCGATAAACCAACAGCCTTTCTGAACTGTTTTGCAAAATTGTATTTGTCCATGTAAGCAATTTTTGCAAGCTTTTCAAGAGATATTTTTTGATGGTAATTCGTTTCAATAAAGCCCAATACATCTATAAATTGACTGGAATGGTTGAACTTATCTAGCTCTGTATAACTTCTTTTTAAATCAAGCGCTTGCAAAAATTCTATCAACACTACTTCAATTTTTGTGTTTAATCTGTTTTGAATACAAAATTTTAATGTGTTAAAAAGAGTAATTTGATGATTAGAGGATGTTTGCACATTTTCGAAGCTTATGCCTTTCGTGTTTAGCAACCAATCGACCAAAGGTTGAGATACATAGATGGTATCAAAGCCTACATTAATTTCTCTGTCCAATATAGGATTGGCGTGAATCTCGTAAGGGTTACTTATTGAAATATTACCTGTAGTTGTGAAAATTTTGCTTTCCCCGGATTTTATTACTTCGGTTCCATTTCTAATTAATGAAATGCAAAAGGTCTCGTGATAGTGTTCGGGAAAATCAGTAACCTGAGAATGAACCGAAAGAAGTTCCAAATTATCCGCGGTGTCAAGTCTTTTTATTATTTCCAATTTTTAGCCTATTAGCTTTCGAAGTTACATAAAATTTTAATGGATGGCGGCCAAAGGTAATTTTACAGTGGAGGTGTTAAACGATGAAACTTTCCAAAAGTACCTGGCGGTACCTAAGTTTTGGATATGCGGAACACACTCTCGTTGGTTGTCCGAATCCAATGCCGAACCGATTGAAAGCGTGGTCACCTTGCCGCCAAATAATTGATATTCAAATTGAATCCGAACAATCGCCTCCGCGCCCTTCACCACCATAGCCGGGAAATACCTGGCACGCTTGCTGACATTGAATTCACTACTGTCCATGATGCGAATATCTGTGAACAAGCTTCTGTACCTATTGCCCTCTGCCTTGGTCAACAGTTGATGTCCCATAACATCTTGCAGTAGATTCGAAAGTATGGACTTTGTGTGCTCATTGAATCGTTTGTCTATCGCTTGTTTGCTGACGTGGGTTCCCTGTTGAGCAAGGTCTATGCTGTACTCCGACAGAGACGGGCTGTTGGTTTGATTGCAGAAAAAAACCGTGTCTAAAAACTCCTTTGGCGCAATGGCGGATTTGCGCTTCTTGAAACCTGATGATCTGGCTATTGATTCCAGATGTTCTTCTGAAACAATCCGTGATAGATAATTTGAAAAACTTTTGATTTTGCGGTTTAAAAACAGTTTCGCTTTGTTTTCCTATGCTCCTAACCTTAGGTTGACGACTATGGTATCCGCACAGACCGAGGGATCGCTTTTTGTTTGATTACCGTCCTTTGTATTCGGGTTTTCGTTTTTCGATAAATGCTTTCATGCCCTCTTTTTGATCTTCACTGGCAAATGTCAGATAGAAATTTTTTCGTTCATAGGCGAGACCTTCATCCAGTTGTGTTTCGAAAGATCGGTTAATCGCTTCTTTGGCTAACTGCACAGCCACAGGTGACATCTGCGCGATTTCTTTGGCTAACTGTAGTGCCTCGAACAAATACATTTCCACCGGCACAACTTTATTCACCAAGCCGTAAAAGTGCGCTTCCTCTGCTGACAGAAATCGCCCGGTTAAGATCAACTCCATCGCTTTGGCTTTGCCCACTGCTTTCGTCAGACGCTGTGTTCCGCCTGCACCGGGTATCGTTCCGATTTTTATTTCCGGTTGACCAAACTTAGCCGTCTCAGATGCGATGATCATATCGCACATCATCGTTAACTCACATCCACCGCCCAAGGCAAATCCACTCACAGCTGCGATAATCGGTTTCTTCGTTTTGCGAATCTGATCCCATGTCGTGAACCGATCCATCAAGTGCATTTCAACTGCGGTCTTATCTGCCATTTCTTTAATGTCTGCACCGGCAGCAAATGCTTTCTCATTTCCCGTAATCACAATGGCGCGCACCTGATCGTTTTTATCCAGCTCTTGTAGCGCAGAAAGTAACTCCGTCATCAGTTGATGATTGAGGGCGTTTAATTCTTTCGGGCGATTTAATTCAATGAGTGCAACAAAGGGTTCTTTTTGCTCCGTCACTTTAATGAAGTCCATAGTTGTGGTGGTTAATCCTCAAAGCTAATCAATACTTGAAAAAGTTCGTAGCCATAAAAAAAGAAAGGCCTCTTCTCGTTTGAAGGGGCCAGTCTTAACCAAAGGCGTACTATGTACTATGCAGGAATAAATACAGAGCCTTCATTTTTTGTAACCTTCGAGTTGTAATTTTGTGCATGGTTAAAGTTTTGTTTGTTTGTCTGGGAAATATTTGCCGCTCACCTCTGGCAGAAGCCGTTTTTAAACATCATTGCCGCCAATTGAAGAAGGAACATGATTTTTTGGCGGAATCTTGTGGCACGGCCAATTACCATGTGGGCGATCCACCCGATTCGCGTACTATACGTAATGCTCAAAAGAATGGCGTTTCCATCCAGCATGTGGGGCGGCAGCTTTCTCTTCACGATCTAAAAGAGTTTGATTTAATTCTGGCGATGGATGAACAGAATTATCAAAACATTCGCAGGCTGGATGTGAACAATAGCTACTCCCACAAAATAAAAATGATGCGTGCGTTTGATCCGAAAGGACCAGGCAATGTGCCCGATCCCTACTACGGTTCTGAAAAAGACTTTCAGGAAGTTTTTGATATCCTCAACCGCTCTACCCGAAATTTAATCGATCATCTGACGGCTACTCCACGAGTTTCACCAACACCTGCAAAGTAGAACGTGATGATTGCTCGAGAAGAACTCCCTTCATATTTCGATAGTGCGCGGATGTGGAAGCATCGTAATTCTTGATCGTAATCAAAGTCAGATTCGCATTGTAATACACTTCAAAATTGCGACTGAGTTTCTCGATCAACTTCAAGGCTTTGTCTTCGCGGTAGTCGATGCAAAACGAAAAAGAGATCGCCGAATTTTGCATCACATTCACCCGCAGGTTAAGATCGGTCAGCGCCTGAAAGATGATGCCGATTTGAGTTTCATCCACAAAGGTATAATCCGTTACCTTGCATGACACCAGGCATTGGTTTCCTTTGTAAACAATCAGTGGTGGCAGCCGATCAACTTTGCACTCGTGTATTTTAGTGCCGGGCAAGTGCGGATCGAGAAAGCACTTTACGTAAAGCGGAATTTTTTTGTTCGCCAGTGGCTTGATGGTTTTGGGGTGGATCACATTCGCACCGTAATAGGTCATCTCAGCCGCCTCTTTGTAAGGCAATTCATCAAACACAATGGCATTTGCAATTCGCTTGGGGTCGGCACTCATTACACCGGGCACATCTTTCCAAATAGTAACACCTTCTGCCTGAAGACACGAGGCAAAAATAGCAGCCGTAAAATCAGAGCCTTCGCGCCCCAGCGTAGTGGTTTCACCGGTAGGCGTGGAACCAATGAATCCTTGCGTAATTAAAACATCGTTGGTTCCAAATTTCAGTTGACTGATTCGTTGCTTGGTTTCATCCCAATTCACTTTTCCTTCCCGAAAGGAATTGTCGGTTTGAATGAATTTCCGTGCGTCAACCCATTGCACAGTAAACCCTTTGTGTTTCAAAAATGCTGCAATGATTTTTGACGATATGACTTCCCCAAAGGAAACAATGTGATCGTAAAGTAAATCGCGTTCACCTGTTTGTTGCATGGCCAATAGCAATTCACGGAAAAGACCAGAAACTTCATTTTCTATTTCGTATGGCAATTTCAACTCCTGAATCAGTTGTAAATGATAGGATTCAAGTGCCTGTATTTCGCTTTCCGCGGATGTGTGAGCAAGCGCAGCCGACACCACCCGTTCCAATGCATCGGTGGTTTTGCCCATGGCCGAAACCACCACTAGTAAAGGTTTCTTAGCTTGGGAATGAATGATATTCGCTACCTGCTCTATGCGGTCGCTGCTTTTTAAGGAAGCCCCTCCGAATTTAAAGATATTCATCTAAAATAGGTATTTCAAACGTTTGCGATGTATATTTGTGACCGAAATTTAGTAATCAAAATCCAATGTCGTTAAGTTAAGCTCCATCAACCTCCTCTCCCCGATAGCTATCGGGGGAGAGGAATGTGGTGAGGTTTAAGTAACAGCTTAATTTAAAGACAACCAAAATCTGTTTTTTTAGACTTTATGGAAGCTTCTCGCATTGCTTTGCCCATCGGCACCGCGTTGGATCGATTTATCAAGAACAATCAGGATCAGTTTCAGTATGCCAGTGGCGAACTTTCGCAACTGCTACGCGACATCGCCTTGGCTTCGAAGGTGGTAAATCGCGAAATCAATAAAGCGGGACTGATCGACATTATGGGGGCGATGGGTTCGCAGAACTCTACGGGCGAACAACAACAGAAACTGGATGTGTTGGCCAATATTCGTTTTACACGGGCACTCAGCAAAGGAGGCGAGGTGTGTGCATTGATCAGCGAAGAAACGGAGTCGTTTGTGGACTTGAATAACGAAGGCAACTATGTAATTGCCATCGACCCGTTGGATGGCTCTTCCAACATCGATGTGAACGTTTCCATCGGCACGATCTTTTCCATTTACCGCAGAAAAAGCAAAGTAGGAGAGCCGATCAACGAGCAAGATATTTTGCAAACGGGCGAGGACCAGGTAGCTGCGGGCTACATTTTGTATGGATCATCAACCATGTTGGTGTACACCACCGGGCACGGAGTAAATGGATTTACCTATGAGCCTACTTTGGGCGAATATGTGCTGTCGCATCCAGACATGACCATGCCTGAAAATGGAAAGATTTATTCGATCAATGAAGGATCGGCCAATTCATTTTCTCCGGCCGTCAATGATTATTTGAAATTCTGCAAAGACAGCAACTATACAGCGCGATACATTGGTTCGCTGGTAGCCGATTTCCATCGCAATATGCTCAAGGGTGGCATCTACATTTATCCCGCCACCGCGAAAGATCCGCATGGTAAACTTCGCCTCATGTACGAATGCAATGCATTAGCATTTATTGCCGAACAAGCAGGAGGAATTGCCTCAGATGGTAAAGGAAGAATTATGGAAATCAAACCCAAAGACTTGCATCAACGAACGCCTTTTTACGTGGGGTCTGTGAAGATGGTAGAAAAAGCAATCGGATTTGTGAAGTAGATTTTTAGGCTTCCTTTTTCGCTTCCGCGGATGGAGTAAAAACTTCAGGAGCTAATTTGGTCAGGAGGCCATACCATTTCACCAGTTTCTTCATATCCGAAACATACACACGGTCTTCATCAAACGTGGGAAGTACTGATTTTAGAAAAGCACGCAATGGAGCAGCATCAGACTCAGGTGTTACGCCCAGTTCGTTGCCGTATTTATTTTTGATCGCAATCAAAACCGTTTCCAATGATTCTGTTCCTTCTTTAGTGGTTGTGTAAATGGAGATTTCGCTCAATAGCGACATACGCTGGTTGCCACCCACCACTAATTTGGTTTTCGCATCATCCAGCGATTCAAGAATAACTCCCGTTTTTCCCGGTTTAATGATTTTGAACAAACCACCCTTTCCACTTACCGATGCAATGTCTTTTAGCTCCATTGGTTATTTTTTTGAGAGCGCAAAACTAATCATTTTTTTGGCTATCAATAGCGGTTTGAATAAACTCCAGCACCTTGTCGCGCCCCGATTTTTTAATAGCCGAAGTAATAAAAATAGGAGGGAGGTCTTCCCAATGATTCAACAGAGTTTGCTCAATACGCGCCCGCGATTTCGCCAGTTCACTGTTTTTTAGTTTATCGGTCTTGGTCATGAGCACAGCAACCGGAAGTTGCTTGATACCCATCCAATTGATGAAGTCAAGGTCAATCTTCTGCACGTCATGGCGGGCATCGATTAGCACAAACGTGCAAAACAACTGAGGTCGATTTTGCAGGTATTCTTCAATCATCTTGCCAAAATTCCATCGCGCCTCCTGACTTACTTTGGCAAAACCATACCCCGGCAAATCGACCAAATGCCAGGCATTGTTGATCAAAAAGTGATTGATGGTTTGTGTTTTGCCCGGTGTGCCAGATACTTTGGCCAGGTCTTTTCGCTGCACTAACATGTTGATGAGCGACGACTTACCCACGTTTGATCTACCGATAAAGGCAAATTCAGGCTTGGGCGAAGGGGGACATTTCAGGTAGTCGGTATTGCTTATGATGAACTCAGCCGACTTGATGATCATATCTTAAAGTATTAATTGAACCGCAAATTACTAATAATGTAAGATACGTGTTAGTTATGTTGTATAATCGAGGCTTTACTTTTTAGAAGAATTTACTAAATTGCCTGTCTTGAATGTTTTTTTAACTGTGTAAAGCCATTTTTTGAAATATGTGTAACCTCTCAAGGGTACTGATCTTGATCAGTGCTTTTTCCCTCTTGGTTGGAACAAAAACTCTCCTCGCTCAGGAACAGGATAAAGAGCTTGCCAAAGAGTATGCCCTGCAGGCTGAACTTACGCTTGCGGAGACCAAAGCCGAAGACCTCGCCAGAGATCTGATGGTAACGGCTGCCAATTACGATACCACGTTCGTCAAAGCGAATTTTGAAGCAGGCCGCTTGTATATGGCCACGGTGGGCAAAGAACTGGCGGTGAAGTACTTTTTGCGCGTTTATCGGCAAGACCCCGACTATCGTTTCGATCTTGAATATTGGATCGGCTGGAGTTATCACCTCGGTCTGCAATTCGACAAAGCCATCGCTTACTATACCCTTTACAAAAACAAACTCGCTAAAAAAGGCAACTATCAGGGGAAAGATAAGATCGATATGAAAGAAATCGATCGCCGCATACTGGAGTGCAACAACGGAAAAGAATTTGTGGCAAGCCCCAAACCGTTTTCCATAGTCAATATGGGGCGAGAGATCAACTCCGAATTTGAAGATTACGCTCCTGTATTGAATGCGTCGGAAGACGAAATCATTTTCACCACACGTCGGCAAGATGGCAATACCTACGAAAACGTGGCAGATGATAACAAGCCGTATGAGGATATTTTTACGTCCCGGAAAAATGGAGGTAGCTGGCAGCGCGCCAAAAACATTGGCCCAACGATCAACACACGCTTCTTCGATTCTAACCTGGCCTTCTCTCCCGACGGTGACATGCTTTTCATTTACAAAGACGAAGGGCTCGGCGATATCTTTTACAGCGAACGCCAGAAAGATGGCTCTTGGAGTACCGTAGAGGCTTTGCCCGGCCTGATCAATTCATCCTACCGCGAATCTTCGGTATCGATTACCAAAGATGGCGAATTGTTGTTTTTCGCCAGCGAGCGCCCGGGTGGCTTTGGAGGTTCAGATATTTATGTTTGCACGAAAGATAGCCGTGGTGAGTGGAGTAAGGTGAAGAACCTCGGCCCCACCATCAACACGGAATATGATGAAGATGGCCCCTACATCGACTACAGTGGTAAAACACTTTATTTCAGCTCGATGGGTAGAAAAGGAATGGGTGGCTTTGATATTTTTAAGTCCAATCTGATTAATCAGGATAAAAATGAATGGAGTGATCCGGAAAATATGGGCTACCCTATCAACACTCCAGATAATGATGTGTTTATATCTGGTACCAAGTCAGGCGACAAATGGTATTACTCTTCTGTACGAGAGGACGGATTGGGCTATTCGGATATTTACATGATTACCCCTTCAAAAGATGAACCGAAAGTGCCACCAGTAGCAGCTAAAGAGCCTGAGCCTGTGAAGCCAGAGCCTGTAGTGGAAACGCCTAAAGAGACACCGGTAGTTACAATTCCACCGGTAGAAGTTAAGCCCGAGCCTAAACCAGAACCCAAACCTCAACCACCTGCTAAGCCTGCCTTAGTCCCCATCAAGTACATCGTAAAAGTGATTGATGCTGATAGCAAAAATCCATTGGAAGCCAAAGTGCGGATGCAAGGTTTGAAAGATAAGCTGATGGTCGGCGCTGTGGAACAAGGTGGTGGTGTTATTGAATTTACGCTTACTTCGGCAACAGCCAAAGAGTATCGTTTATCGGTTGAACAGGAAGGTTATGTGTTCCAAAATCTATCGGTAAAAGTCCCCGCAGCCACGGCGAAAGAAAATACCATTACCAAAACTGTTGAAATGCGGAAACTGGTAGTTGGAGTTGTATCGATATTGCGAAACATCTATTTCGATTTTGATAAGGCCACGTTCAAGACTGAATCGTACAGCGAACTGAATAAGCTCGAAACCATGATGAAGCAAAATACCAATTTGCAAGTAGAGATTGGAGGCCATACCGACAATGTAGGCGACAACTTGACCAACAAAATTCTATCTGAACGAAGAGCCAATGCAGTAAAGAGTTTCTTAACGTCCAAAGGCATTGATACGCGCCGAATTAAAACGGTGGGTTATGGCGAAGCCAAACCATTGGCCAGCAACGATGATGAATTGGAAGGCCGTCAGTACAATCGCAGAGTAGAGTTCAAAGTACTGAGCAATTAATCGCTAACAAAGCATACTTTTTAGTGTTTAGGGTAGTTAGTTACTCTATAGGAACTCTATTATCTTTGTTTCGAATAGTAAATCTTTAATAACCTTACTTTGGCGGTAGTTCCTTATAAAAATGATGCGGCAGGCAAAAAGCTACAAGTAGCTAAGATGTTTGACACCATCAGTGGCAATTACGATTTTCTCAATCACTTCTTGAGTTTTGGCATTGATATCCACTGGCGAAAAAAAGCTGTGAAGTTATTGGCGCAAGATCAACCCAAACTGATTTTGGATGTGGCCACTGGCACGGGTGACTTTGCGTTGGAGGCACTCTCACTCAAGCCTACAAAAATCATTGGGGTAGACATATCCGAAGGCATGTTGGAAGTAGGCAGAAAGAAAATGGTTGACAGGGGAGTGAGCCAGATTGTAGAAATGCGCACCGGCGATTCTGAAAATCTTCCCTTTCAGGAGAATATGTTCGATGCCATCATCGTTGCATTTGGCGTGCGTAACTTTGAAGACTTGCGTAAAGGTTTAGGCGAAATGCGTCGGGTATTGAAGCCGGGTGGCCGCGTGGTCATTCTGGAGTTTTCAAAACCGGTTTCATTTTGGTTTAAGCCTTTGTATTCGTTCTATTTTCGATTTATCACACCAACCATTGGCAAGTTATTCTCCAAAGATTCACATGCCTACACATACTTACCGGAGTCGGTAAATGCATTTCCGGATGGAAAAGACTTTACGCAGATACTGGATGATTTGGGATATAAAAACACTTCATGCAAACCGCTCACTTTTGGCATAAGCTCGTTGTATTCAGGTACCAAATAATCTTGTTGGCAAGTTTATTCGGCTATCATGCTACCGAAGCGCAATTATTTCGCTGGGCCCGGCAAAACAATCCGGATTACGACCAACGAAAAATCAGCTATGGCTTTTCCATTGGCCTGCACACATCGGGCTATGAAGTAAATTATTCCAATTTATTTATCACAACTGGTTTAGACAACCTGCAGTCTGTACAACCGGAATATATCCCTGGCTTCTCGCTGGGCTTTTTGGTCAATTACCGCCTCAACGAGTTTTTGGATTTGCGCCTGATGCCCAAAGCCGGATTCTATTCGCATCGGCTTACCTATTATTTTACCAATCGCAGTGTGCAGTCACAGCAGGTCGAAACAACGATGGTTGAATTTCCTTTGCTGCTCAAGTATAAGTCCATGCGCCGGGGCAACGTGCGCATGTATATGGTAGGAGGGATTACTCCGGCTATCGAAGCATCCGGTAAGAATGATGTACAAAATGCTTCCGATGCCATACCCATTCGAAAGAATAACATCAGTTTAGAAGCTGGCTTTGGCTTCGATTTTTATTTTCCCTTGTTCAAGTTTTCTCCTGAACTTCGATTTTCCAGAGGCATTGTAGATATGCTAGGCGATACCCCCAGTGTGTACAAAGACCCTCTCTCCCGACTGAACACCAACACCATCGGGATTTATCTCATCTTCCAATAACCCATTTATTTTTTTATGACAACTTCCGCGCGTATCGCAATGGTTACAGGTGCTACTTCAGGCATTGGCGAGGCTACTGCACGCTTATTGGCGCAGAACCATTTTCGGCTGATTCTCTGTGGCAGAAGAAGCGACCGTCTCGACAAACTATCCCACGAATTGTGTGTGCTAACCCAAGTTACATCTTTGTGCTTTGATGTGCGCAATCGGGATGAAGTGAAGCTGGCCGTACAGTCGTTACCCGCGGAGTGGAGAACGATCGACGTGTTGGTGAACAACGCAGGCAATGCCCACGGACTCGATCCTATCCAAACCGGAAGCGAAGATGATTGGGATGCCATGATCGACATCAACGTGAAAGGATTGTTGTATGTATCGAAGCAGGTGATGCAGGGAATGATCGCACGCAAAAGTGGTCATATCATCAATCTGGGTTCGGTAGCCGGCAAAGAAGTATACACCAACGGAAATGTGTATTGTGCCAGCAAGTTTGCGGTAGATGCCCTTACCAAAGGTCTGCGCATGGATTTAAACCCGTATGGCATAAAAGTAACAGCTATACATCCGGGCATGGTAGATACAGAGTTTTCGTTGGTGCGATTTAAAGGTGATGAAGAGCGGGCAAAGAAAGTATATCAGGGCCTTACCCCACTTTACGCCAATGATATTGCCGATACCATTTTGTATGTGCTCACTCGACCGGCACATGTGGTAATTGCCGATATGGTGGTGCTTCCGGTAGCACAAGCCAGCGCTACCGTAGTGACTAGGAATGGATAAATTTCAGATCATAAAAAAAGCCCTTTGAGGGCTATTTTTATGAATAATTCAAATGTTCTTCTTATTGACCAAACGTAAACACCCATTTACCATTTGTAGATTCTGTACGACCTTGACCGTCATAACCGGTTCCACTAAAGTCAAAATTTATTACAAGTACTGCAGCGGTGCCTGTTCCTGTTAAGGTATAGGTCATATTCAAAGGAGCCGATAAATCTCTCTGAAGCATAGTCAATGGATCAGTTCCAAATTTCCAATCGCTGCTTCCTTTCCAAACGCTTCCTTTGGATGGATTACCCGTAGTTGTATAAGCAAAAGTAGTTGCTCCTTTAGTTCCTGTTATTGTGAGTTTAAATTGAGTTGCTCCGGTTATATTGTAAGCTGAACTCATTGAATTCGTTCCATTTGCATCCGTCAGTTTAACGTCTGTCAACTTCCAGGTTTTACTGAGCTTTGTTAATTGTTGATCGGTCACCGGTTCCGGTGTCGTTCCTCCGCCTCCACAGCTTGAAAATGTAAACAATGCTCCTACGGCTGCCATCAACACAAATAATTTCAATGCTTTCATCTGATAATAAGTTTTAGGTTTAATGAGGTGCTTCCAATCAGAATCTCACCCGTTTTTGTTTTTTTATGTTCAGACGGAATGCCTCGTCTGATTTACTTTAATTATTGAGCCGGTGGGCACTTCACCAGCTTTTATCTTTTGACTTTTAAACTTACTAAAAGGAGTTTGTAAAAAAAATAGTTGGCAAAGACTTAATTTGAAGTTAATGAAAGCCCGCGGTCGATTGTAACCCTATTTGAATTGTAAAATGTCAATTTTCGGGCTTCCCGCCGGGTACTCCGCCTCATCATTTGAGGCAATCAGGATGGTGGTATCGTGCTTAACTTCCGCCAATTGATCGTGGTACCATTGAATGGATTTCTTGTCCAGATTGGTGGTGGGTTCATCTAAAAACAAACCGTTTGACTGAGTGTGAAAGGCCAGCGCCAATTTAAGACGTTGTTTCATGCCGGAAGAAAAATTGGAAATCAATTTATGTTCCGCATGGATTAAGCCGCTCCGCTCAATTACCTGATCGATCGAGTAGTTGTTTCTGATTTTTTTGAATTGAAAATGAAATTGCACCATCTCGCGCAATGTAAACTCATCCATTAAATCCATATAGGGTGTGGCAATGGCAATGGAGGTATAAATAGCATCCATAGCGACTGAGGTGCCATGGACCCAGTAATTCAGTTGACCGTCGGATGGAGGCAACTGCCCCCAAAGTACTTGCAAAAGCGTAGATTTACCAGAGCCGTTGGGGCCTGTAATTGCATAGGTGTGATGCGGCAGAAACTCGTAGGAGAAGCTTCTAAAAATCCATTCCCGATTGTAGCGTTTGCTGAGATTGTGTGCTACAATCTTCATTCAAAAGACCCAATTCCGTTGGAGATTCCTTTCATAATGCCCCGCTCCGAAGCTTTGATGAAATTGAGGATGTAATCGCGCTCGGGGCTGGTAGGTAATTCCTTTTCAACCAAATCAATGGCTTTTGCATTGTTTAGTCCCTTCAGGAATATGTAACGGTATACTTCCTGAATTTCTGAAATCTTATCTGAATCGAAGCCTCTTCGGCGTAAGCCAATGGAATTGATGCCGCAGTAGGTAAGGGGCTCGCGGGCAGCTTTGGTATAAGGGGGAACATCCTTGCGAACCAATGATCCGCCTGACACCATTACGTGTGCACCCACTTTCACAAATTGATGCACAGCACTTGAACCGCCAATAATGGCCCAATCTTCAATCACAACATGCCCTGCCACCTGAACGGCATTGACGAGAATGCAATTGTTTCCTATGATGCAGTCGTGGGCTACGTGTACATACGCCATCAGCAAGCAATTTTTGCCAATAACGGTTTTGAATTTATCATTAGTGCCGCGGCTGATAGTAACATACTCGCGAATAACCGTATTATCGCCGATGTGTGTTTCTGTTTTTTCGCCGGCAAATTTGAGGTCCTGAGGAATGGATGAAACGGACGCCCCCGGATAAACCTTCACATTTTTTCCAATGCGGCTGCCTTCCCAAATGATGGCATTCGGGCCAATCCAGCTTCCGTCTCCAATTTCAACATCGGCACGGATGGTGGCAAAGGGCTCAATTACTACGTTGTTTCCGATTTTTGCATCGGGGTGCACATTGGCCAGTGGATGGTAACTCATAAATCTTTTCTTACTATGCTGGCTGTCATCGTGCCTTCACAAACAAGTGTATTTCCTACGTATGCTCTACCCGACATTTTTGCGATGCCTCTTCGGATAGGTGCCAGTAAATCACATTGAATGACCAACGTATCGCCGGGCAAAACCATTTTTCGAAAGCGGAATTCATCAATTCCTAAGAAATAAGTCCAGTAATTCTCCGGATCGGGCACTGTGTTCAAAACCAAAATGCCTCCGATTTGTGCCATGGCTTCTACTTGTAAAACGCCGGGCATTACTGGGTTGAGCGGAAAGTGTCCTTGAAAGAAGTTTTCATTCATGGTCACGTTCTTCACACCTACAACGCGCTCGTTATCCAGGTAAATGATTTTATCAATCAATAAGAATGGATAGCGATGAGGTAACGTAGAAATGATCTTGTTAATGTCCATCACCGGAGGCAGGGATGGGTTGTATTTAGGCACACCCTTCTTGCCGGCTTCCTGCATTTGCTTTTTTAGCTTTTTAGCAAAAGCCACATTGGCTGCATGACCCGGACGGGCGGCTAAGATTTGGGCTTTCAATGGTCGTCCTGCCAAAGCCAAATCACCAATAATATCTAAGAGTTTATGGCGAGCTGGCTCATTGTTGTAGCGCAGCTCAACATTATTCAAAATGCCTTCTTTCTTTACTTCTACTTTGGGTTTGTTCAACATCTTGGCAATGTTGTCTAACTCATCGGGTTCTACCACACGATCCACAATTACGATGGCGTTGTTCAAGTCACCTCCTTTGATCAGGTTGTTCTTGTAGAGCATTTCCAATTCGTGGAGGAAACAGAATGTGCGGCAAGAGGCGATCTCTTTTTCAAATTGCTGAATGCTGGTAATGGACGCATGCTGACTGCCCAATACGGGTGAGTTGTAGTCAACCATCACCGTTACTCGGTAATCATCCAATGGCAGTGCAGCGATTTCTACATTGCGCGCCGCTTCTTTATAAAAGATCGAATCCTGAACTTCAAAGAAATCGCGCAGCGCATTTTGATCTTCGGCACCGGCTTCCTTCAACACGTTGACGAATTGAATCGAACTGCCATCCATAATGGGAGGCTCCGGTCCGTCGATTTGAATCAACACGTTGTCGATTTCTAAACCCACCAAAGCGGCCAGTGTATGCTCAATCGTGCTAACACGTGCACCACTCTCCTCAATGGTTGTTCCGCGCGATACATCTACCACCCGATCGCAATCAGCGTCTATGATAGGCGACCCTGGAAGATCGATGCGTTGAAATTTAATGCCATGGTTAGGCTTAGCCGGAAGGAACGTCATGTTCGTTTGAACCCCCGTATGGAGGCCCACACCAGAAATGGTGACCGATTTTTTTATAGTCTGCTGCTTGTGATTTAGCATTTTTTAAAAAGTGGGCAAATTTAACCCAGAATTAACACATATACCAAAAAAGCAGGTTTTTTGCGGAGTGTCTCTGGTAAAAGGGTGATTCTTAGCCCCAAATAGCCGATTATTCGTCCCGGGTGCTATCCGACTCGGCTGGAATTTCGGTTGAAAGCACTTTTTTTTCCAGTTCGCGCAGTCGGTCGTTAAGGTCGGGCAACCGCTTGAAGACCGCGTAGGACCGAAAGTATTCTTTGATGTCGAAAGCCGGGTAGCCCAAAATGCGTTGTCCTTCGTCTTTGATGGATTTGGAAATTCCGGCTTGGGCGCCAATGCTCGTGTTGTTGGCAATGAATAAATGACCAGCAATTCCTACTTGTCCGGCAATCATATTGTTCTCACCGATTTTTGTCGAGCCAGAAATGCCTGCCTGTGCGGCGATGACGGTGTTCTTACCCACCTCTACATTATGCGCAATTTGGATGAGGTTGTCGAGTTTTACGCCTTCACGAATAATGGTGGAATCGCCAAACAAGGTGGCACAGTCAATCACGGTGTTGGCGCCAATCGTCACTTTGTCTTCAATCACTACATTGCCTAATTGAGGAATGGTTTTGTAGGTACCGTCGGCTTGCGGAGCAAAACCGAAACCATCGCTGCCGATAACCGTGCCTGCATGAATGACGCAATCATTGCCAATTTTTGTGCCTGCATACAATTTGACATTCGAATGCAGAATGGTGTTGTTGCCAATGACCACATTATCACCAATGTAGACATGGGGATAAATCTTTACGTTGTTTCCAATTTTGGTGTTGCTGCCAATGTAAGAGAATGCACCGCGATAGCCGTTGGCTCCCATGGATGAGTTAGTCGCCATGAAACTGGGTTCTTCCACACCGGTTTTCTGGAAGCTCATCATTTTGTGATATTCTTCTAAGAGCACAGTGAAGCTGCTGTACGGATCATCGACCAGAATTAAGGTGGCCGTAATTTCTTTACGTGCTTGAAAATCCTTTTTTACGATGACCGCACTCGCCTGTGTGGTGTAGATAAATTGTTCGTATTTGGGGTTCGATAGAAAGGCAATCTGCCCTTTCTTTGCGTCTTGTATTTTAGCGAGCATGTTTATCTTCTGATTCCCATCGCCACTGACCTGGCCGCCCAACATTCCTGCAATTTGTGTAATGGTAAATTCCATAAGCTCGCTGTTTAGTGATCAGATTACCTTTGAATTACGGAGGAAACCTGTCACCTCTCTTACAAAGATATATTTTTAGGCCAGCATATATAATTTTTCTCAACGATTTTACTGATTGCCTTAATCGAGGGCAAATCAGAGGCGAGGGCAATGTCTACCACCTTCCCCGATTTCATGAGGATGTTGATCGGTTTGCCATCGGTGATGTATGCTTCATTGCTTACTCGGCCATAGGAAAAAAGATAGGTGGCATCTTTGCGCAGCACACCAAATGCCTGATGGATTTTTAGACGCGCACTTTCGATTTCTGATTTTTTGATGGGTGAGTTTCGCAGGCGGATTTGAAAGAGTTCGCGCAGCAGCAAGCGATTGCACAAGCCTGCTAAAATTTCATCTTGATGATCTTTCCAGATTTTAATAGCCCCCCAAATATCGTTGTCGTCCAATTGACCAAACGATTCCAGTAAATGATGTTGTTCGGAAAAATCATCGAGCGTGTGGTTTTCTTTCAAAAAGACTTTCAATGCTTCGCTGCACATCAAAGGTTCACCGGCATGGTAAAGATACTGGGCTCTGCGAATGATGTTTACCATCATCCGTTCAGCGCTAACGGCGGTTTTGTGCAAGTACACTTGCCAGTACATTAAGCGACGGGCATGGATAAAACTCTCAATGCTGAAGATGCCTTTTTCTTCTACCACCAACTGGTCGTTACTCACATTCAACATAGTAATGATCCGGTCGATGCCGATGGTGCCTTCCATTACACCCGTAAAAAAACTGTCGCGCATCAGGTAGTCCAATCGATCAATATCCAGTTGACTGCTGATTAATTGATGGAAGAACTTGCGTGGATAGCTATTGCGAAACAACTGAAGTACCAGATTGAGTGAATGATTGAACTGTTCGTTCAGCGACTTCATAAACAAATAAGAAACACTTTCGTGATGAATGCCTGCCAACAATGTTTCTTCAAGTGTATGAGAGAGGGGGCCGTGACCGATATCATGGAGGAGGGCTGCAATCTGGGCAGCTTCCATTTCTTGTGCCGAGATTTCAATGCCTTTGGCACGGAGGCTTTCCAGTGCCCGTCCCATCAAATGCATGGCTCCCAACGCATGGTGAAAGCGGGTGTGTTGGGCACCGGGATAGACTAAATCACTTAGACCCAACTGTTTGATGTAGCGCAGGCGTTGAAAATAGGGATGTTGAATCAAATCGTAGATTAGTTCGCTGGGAATGGTGATAAATCCATATACCGGATCGTTAATAATTTTTTTCTTATTCAAGTTGTTATTCGTTTTGCCTTCTCGATCAATGGTAATTTGCGTAAATTCGGAAAAATTTACTCATGCAAAGATACAATATCTTGTGGGCGGACGATGAAATTGACTTACTCAAGCCCCACATTCTTTTTCTTCAACAACGCGGTTATGACATTACCCCTGTCAATAATGGTTCGGAAGCGGTAGAGTTGGCGGAAGCCAAACATTTTGATATTGTATTTCTGGATGAGAACATGCCCGGCATTTCGGGCTTGGATGCCTTGTCAAGAATCAAAAGTAATAAGCCGAATCTTCCAGTGATCATGATCACCAAAAATGAAGAGGAGCGCATTATGGAAGATGCCATCGGTGGTAAGATTGATGATTACCTGATCAAACCCATTAACCCCAGTCAGATTTTGTTGTCGATCAAGAAAATTCTCGATAACAAACGACTCGTGATTGAAAAAACGAACTCCAGTTATCAGCAAGAGTTTGGAAAAATCAGCATGGCATTTTTAGATGACATGAATCACGAACAATGGGCCGAGCTTTACAAGAAGTTAGTTTTTTGGGAACTGCAAATGGACGAGGCTGAGAACCACGACATGGCCGAAGTGTTGGAGTCGCAGAAAGTGGAAGCCAACACAAATTTCTGTCGCTTTGTGCGCAAGAATTATGAAAGTTGGTTGAATAACCCGAACGTAGATCGCCCTGTGTTGTCGCACCAATTGTTCAAGAAAAAAGTTCTACCGGAGTTGACACCGGAAGTACCTACCTTTTTAATTTTAATTGACAACCTGCGATTTGATCAGTGGAAAGTAATTGAGCCATTGGTAGCTGAATTTTTTAATGTCGATAAAGAAGAGACCTACTATTCGATCTTGCCCACTACTACCGCGTATGCACGCAATGCTATTTTTAGCGGTATGATGCCGTCCGATATGGTGAAGACGCATCCCGACTTGTGGGTAGGAGAAGATGAGGATGAGTCAAAAAATAATTTTGAGGATGAGTTTTTAGCGCGGCAGCTCAAGAAGAATAATGTCAACGTAAAGTTTTCCTACAACAAGATTAAAAAGTTAGAAGAGGGCCGCGATTTGGCAGACTCTGTCAATAACCTATTCAACAACAATCTCAACGTCATCGTCTACAATTTTGTAGATATGCTCTCGCATGCCCGCACCGATATGGCCATGATTCGTGAGCTGGCTCCGGACGAAGCGGCATATCGTTCCATTACCAAATCATGGTTTATTCACTCACCACTGTTCGACATCTTGAAAAAGATTTCGGAAAAGAAAGTGAAAATGGTTATTACTACCGATCACGGCACCATTCGCGTTAAGCGACCCTTTAAAATAATCGGTGATAAGTCGGTGAATACGAACTTGCGCTACAAGCAAGGAAAGAATTTAAATTATGAAGGCGCTAAAGTGATGGAAGCACCGAAACCCGAGAAATTTTTCTTGCCTAAGTCGAACATGTCCACTACGTATGTATTTGCCATCGAAGATCAGTTTTTTGCGTATCCGAATAACTACAATTACTACGTTAATTTTTACAAGGATACTTTTCAACATGGTGGCGTGAGCCTGGAAGAAATGATCATACCGGTAATTTCACTAACTTCGAAAAATGCCTGAAGTAGAAATGTTGATACAGTCTTCTTATCGTCTGGATGAGTTACCACAGGTGGCAGCCGATGTCATAAAAGCCGCGCATGAAACGAAGGTTTGGTTGATCGATGGTGACATGGGCGCTGGTAAGACTACCTTGATCAAAGCCATTGCACAGCAACTGGGCGTAGTGAATACGGTATCGAGCCCCACATTTTCCATTGTGAACGAATACCAGGATCGTGATGGAAAAACGATTTATCATTTTGATTTTTATCGGTTGAAGTCAGAAGCCGAAGCATACGATATTGGTGTGAATGAATACCTTGAGTCGGGTAACCGATGCTGGATTGAGTGGAGCGAAAAAATTCCTTCGCTCTTGCCCGATCACTGCTTTAAAATAAAATTAGAAGTTAACGATCCGCAAACACGGACTATCCATTATGTCAGAGAAGAAGAAAACAGGCTTTGAGGCGTTGGCCAAGAGCAGTCTGTATCCCCAGGAAGAAATGCTAAAAGTGAAGCGCGGCAAAAGTTCTTTCTTCATTGGTTTGCCCAAAGAAATTTCGTTGCAGGAAAACCGAATCAGTTTAACCCCAGATGCAGTTGCGCTGCTTGTTAATCATGGTCACGAAGTGTGGGTGGAGGCCAAGGCAGGCGAAGGTTCTAAGTTTACCGACAAACAATACAGCGAGGCAGGAGCCAAGATTGCCTATTCACCGCAAGAGGTTTACAAAGCAGATATCATTTTAAAGATTGAACCACCTACGGTAGAAGAGTTGGATTATTTTCGTCCGGGGCAAACATTGATTTCTGCTTTACAAATGGGCTACCTCAGCAGCGAGCGCATCAATGCTTTACTGAAGAAACGCGTTACCTCTTTGGCATACGAATTTATTGAAGACAAAGTAGGGGGCATGCCCATTGTGCGTGCCATGAGCGAAATTGCCGGCAGCACTGTCATGCTCATTGCCGCCGAGTATTTGAGTACAGCGCGAGGAGGGAAAGGAATTATTTTGGGAGGTATCACCGGAGTTCCTCCCACGAAAGTGGTGATTATTGGGGCAGGCACTGTGGCCGAATATGGGGCGCGTGCGGCTTTGAGCTTAGGTGCGGAAATTCAAGTGTTCGATAATCATTTGTACAAACTGAGACGCATCAAACATACGCTGGGACATCAGTTTTATACCAGCACAATCGACACCGTTACCTTAAGCGAATGTTTGAAAAATGCAGACGTGGTGATCGGTGCGTTGCGGGCTGAGAAGGGCAGGGCTCGGCATGTGGTATCCGAAGAGATGGTGAGCCACATGAAACCAAATTCATTGATCATTGATTTGAGTATCGACCAGGGCGGATGTGTGGCTACTTCTGAAATTACATCGCATGCCAATCCCGTTTTTCGAAAGCATGATGTTATTCATTATTGTGTACCTAATGTAGCTTCGCGCGTGGCAAATACAGCCACAACAGCTTTGAGCAATATTTTTACACCGACTATTTTACGCGCAGCCGAAGAGGGTGGGGTGGAAGAAATGATTTTTGCGCACAAGTGGTTTATGAAAGGTGTGTACACCTACAAAGGTCATTTGACCAATGAGTCGGTGGCAGGGAAGTTTGATATGAAATTTAAAAATATTGAATTGCTTCTGGCGGCACGCGTATAGAAGTTTAGATTTAGAAGAAGTCAAAGAAGGGCTTTCCTGCCGAGGCTACTTGATGAAGACGAATGCAGATCAGTGCATACAGCACAAAAAATAGTGTAGTAAACAAAAGAGGTCTTTTTGTTTGGTCGGAGACAAAATAGGCAAAGAGCGGAATGGCCTGCAACCCATGCAAGGTAATGAAGTGAGCCGATCGTAAATCGCCCGCCACTTTACTCCAATTCAAAAAAGCAATTCCCTCAGAACCATCGGCAGTCCCGATGGTATGAGCGAGATTGGAAATCATCATGCCACCTGAAATGCCTCCCACGAGAAAAACAAGAAGTCCCAGCCGCCAAGCCAAGAGCATACTTTTGTTCAAGGTAATTTCAGAAAATAGAAACAAGACAAGTGTATAAAACACAGCGGCTGTGTTGATGCCAATAAAACCACCCATTGTACCAAAAAGCGCTGCGTCCAAACCCGAGCTAATATTGTAGTGAGACGTTACTCCGCGAGCGGCCTGTATGGTAATGATCACATTTTCAGCAATCATACAAATGGTAACAACCCAGCTGATGAGTTTGATGTTGAATTGGCTAACGAGAAATTGAAGAAGCCAGCCGAAGGTCCAGCAATAAATAGCTACACTCAAACCGAACTTCATCGGTTTGACCCACGGATTGATTCCCATCACCAATCGGGAATCAAAAAAATAAACTATAAAACAGGCTGCGAATAAGATCATGTTCGCAACGCCCATGCAATACAGCAATCTGTTTTGTTTCTTGATGTCGCTGAGTAACTCAAAAATTTTCATGCAAGATTTTTTTAGTCTTTACGAACCGAACCGCGAAGTAAAGGAGTAATCCAATGGGTCCGAACAAAAACGTCAGCAACAAGCAAGGAATCAGCAGGAGATGATGGATTCCATTTTTTTGTCCGTTGCTTAATTCCCAACTGCCAATGAATAAATCAAATGCGAGGTAGTGAATCCATCCGGCGGTGACACCCCACGGACTGGTGAATAATTGCATCACACCTTTCAGCGAGCTAAAGTCACCGCCACTGTCTCCAAAGAAGATCACAATGATCGGTAAGTATACCATGCCCAATAGCAGTGGTAAAATTCCTGGCAAAATAATCAGTCGGGTTCCTTTCCACTTAGGTAAGAACAACAAAAGCAGCCATCCAACGGGAGCAATACTGTTACAGATTTGAAAGACCAGATCAGCAGTCATCATTATTGGGGTTTGGTAAATAATATTCGATTTACTGGTTTTGCAGAAAAAAAAAAGCCTAATTAGAATTTTATTTTATTCTATGAAGCTTAAAAATAGCATCTATCTTTTTCTACTGTCGGAGCTGATTGGGCTTAATTCTTGTAACAAAGATGTTACACTCATCAGCAAAGCAGAAGAGCAAGGCAAGTTGTTGGCAGGCGAAAAGGGTGGCGTGAAGGTTTGGAAGATCACCCGCATTACCGCTCAGTCGGGTGCTGATCCTGAGCAGCAGCTAAATTTAGGCGCATGCTTTACTGACAATCGGTTCACGTTCAAAAATAACGGCACGCAAGATTATGAAGCAACCGAAGGCACTACTCCGTGCTCGACCTCCGATCCTTCCTTGATTGAGAAAGGTGCATGGTCATTCACTTCCGATGGTACCGTACTCCTCGTTTTGTCAGGAGAAGTGTATTCGAGAAACGGAATGTTCAATTTTACAGCGCTGGACGCACCCTCAACGGTTCTGGAACTTACCGGCACCTCCTTAAAACTTAAAATGATTTTAAAAGATGCAACGAGCACTACTACTTTTCAGCTTTCGTTCGTGCCTGCTTAAATTCGTTGTCGGGCTTACCTTCTTTATGAATTCAATAGCAGGCGACGCACAATCATTAAAATATTTAGCGCTGGGCGATTCGTATACCATTGGCGAAAGCGTAGCCGAAGCGGAGCGCTGGCCCAATCAACTGGCCGATTCGCTGCGTAAAAAGAACCGCGACTTCGGCAAGCCTACCATTATCGCAACCACCGGATGGCGAACCGATAACTTGAAAAATGCCATGACCATTGCTCAGTTAAAAAATGACTATGACATGGTTTCGTTGCTGATTGGTGTTAACAATCAATACCAGGGCAAATCGCCAAAAGAGTATGAAGTAGAATTTGAAGCCTTGCTGAAATGGTCAATTGAGTTGGCACGCGGACGCAAGGAAAACGTTTTTGTTGTTTCGATACCCGATTATGGTTACACGCCATTTGGCAAACCCAAGCAGGCAACTATTTCAGCAGCGATCGATTTGTTTAACGAGATCAACGCACGCATAACTTATAAGCTCGGCGTGAAGTATTTCAACATCACCGAAATTTCACGCGACGGATTGAATGAACCATCGTTGGTTGCTGCCGATGGACTTCACCCATCGGGCAAAATGTATTCGCACTGGGTTGAATTGATTGCGAAGGGCCTTTGAATTACAACAGCTTCAATAGAATAGAACCTAAGTTTTTGGCCACAATTTTATGACCCGCTTCATTGGGATGGATTCCATCTGCCTGATTTAGTTTTTCATCGCCACCTACTCCTTCTAATAAAAATGGCATTAATGTGGCGTTGTTCTTTTTAGCCAGTGCCGGAAAAATCTGTTTGAATTCATCGCTGTATGCTTTGCCCATGTTGGGGGGCACCATCATGCCGGCTAGCACCAGTTTTACATTCGGATTTTTTGCTTTCACTTTGTCGATGATGCCTTGCAGATTTTTTCGTGTTTGCTCCAGGGGCAACCCACGCAAACCATCGTTGCCGCCTAGTTCCAACACAAAAATGTCTACCGGTTGTTTCAATACCCAATCAATTCTGGATAGACCTCCGGCAGATGTTTCGCCACTTAACCCGGCATTGATTGCGCGAATACGTTTTTCGGATTTGTTCAGCTCTTTTTCAATCAGTGCCGGAAAAGCACTCTCCGGCGACAATCCGTATCCGGCAGTGAGGCTATCGCCGAAGAAAAGAATGTTTTTTTGTGAGGGCGTGCTTTGAAAAAACAAGAATGCCACAATAATTAGGATGCTTTTGCCGACCATATCTTTAGTTGAATTGCAGATGTACTCTAACTTCTCGCGGTGAACACATCCAATCGTTTATGAGCGGGTGTGCAATATGGAGGGCACCTCTAAAAACCCTTCTTTTTATCACCTCAACCCTTGCCCTTCTCCACAAAGAGAAGGGTGAATTGAGTTTTTAGAGGTGCCCTTGCGCATTTAGAGCCGTCTGCGTTTTTCTTTTGTTAAATATTGAACAAATTAGGAACTATTAACGATTAATAGAATCTTTGGTTAATCTAACTTTTTACTATGAGTGAATTGGTTCTTCAGTGTGAACATCTTTCGAAAGTATATCAATCCGGAGAACGATCGCTCACCGTGTTAGACGATGTTTCTTTTGAGGTGGTGGCCGGCACCAGCGTTGCCATCATTGGCCCCTCCGGTAGTGGCAAGACAACCTTGCTAGGCTTGTGCGCCGGATTGGACGTGCCATCTTCCGGTTTGATCTCCTTGATGGGTTTCAAACTCAATTCGATGAGCGAAGACGATCGCGCATATGTGCGCAACCAGTTTGTTGGTTTCGTGTTTCAGAATTTTCAACTGCTGCCCACGCTTACGGCCCTAGAGAATGTGATGATTCCGTTGGAGTTGCGTGGTGAAAAAAATATTGCACCAAAGGCCAAAGATCTATTGGGTCGCGTAGGCCTGGGCGATCGCCTGCATCATTATCCGACACAACTTTCCGGCGGTGAGCAACAACGGGTGGCCATGGCGCGTGCCTTCATGACCTCACCCCGCATATTGTTTGCCGATGAGCCTACGGGAAATCTGGACGAAGAAAATGCCGAACAAATTACGCGCCTCTTGTTTGAGATTAACCGCGAAGAAAAAACCACGTTGGTTTTGGTAACGCACAATCTCGAACTGGCCGAAAAAACAGAGCGCATCTTGCAAATGAAAGGTGGCCGACTCGTGCAAGAGCGTTTGACAACCGCAGCCACACCTGCCTGATTATTTTCTTACTTTTAATGTTGTGTTGTGATTGAGTACATCATCAAAATAAAAAAGAATACAAAAAACATTTTTCAAGACCGCTGGGTGTGGAAAATGGCTTGGCGTGATGGACGTCACAACCTATCTCGATTGTTTTTATTTTCTGCCTCACTGATTACAGGAATCGCGGCAGTGATCGCCATCAGTTCACTCAATTATTCGTTGCAAGATGAACTCAACCGCAATGCGAAAGAATTGCTGGGTGCTGATTTGGTTTTGAATGGAACCAAGAAGTTCGACCCCGAAGTGATTCAAACCATTGAACCTTCTTCCATAAAAATTGCTGGCGATGCAGACATGGCTTCCATGGTCATGTTCATGAATACACAACAATCGCGCTTGGTTAAGTTAACCGCCCTGCAAGGTGACTTTCCATTTTATGGCGAATTGGTAACGCTGCCCTCCAACGCCTATGAGTTAGTGAAGTCGGGGCGCTTTGCGATGCTCGATGAATCACTCGCAACGCAATATCAGGTAAGCTCAGAGGATTCCATCAAGATTGGCAACAAAATGTTTAAGGTTGCCGGCGTTGTTCAGAAAATTCCGGGTGGCGGTGGACTCACTGCTACGTTAGCACCTGCTGTTTATATTTCACTGTCAGCACTCGACTCAACCGGATTGGTACAGTATGGCAGTCGCGTAGGTTATAGCATCTATGTAAAAACAAATTCGGAAGCACAGACCAAAGCACTCGTTGAGAAGATGAAGCCACTTTCCAAAAAGTGGGGCTTTGGCTATGAAACTGTGCAGGCGCGCCGCGAGGGGCTGGGGCAGGGCTTCAAATCGGTTTATCAATTTTTCTCAATGTTGGCTTTTGTGGCGTTGATCCTCGGGTGCCTGGGTGTAGCTAGTTCTGTACATATTTATGCCCGCGAAAAGCGCGAAGAAGTGGCCATACTTAGGTGCATTGGTTCGTCGGGATGGCAGGCATTTAACATTTACTTTATTCAGATTTTTGTGTTGGGTGTAGTCGGCAGTTTGATTGGTGCAGCCATAGGCGTTGGCATCCATCAAATCATTCCTTACGCATTCAAAGAATACATTCCCCTCGATTTGGCATTTGCTGTTTCTTTTCGCGCCATAGCCGAAGGGCTATTGTTGGGAGCGATGGTTTCCGTTTTGTTCACCTTACTTCCGTTGTTAGCCGTTCGCTTTGTGCCGCCACTCGCTGTGTTGCGGGCCGATTTCGATCAGGTGAAAGTAAAATCAAAAGCCCGATGGCTCGCCTGGGTGCTCATCATACTCTTTCCCATTTTGGCGGCATCGTATCAAACAGCCAGTTTCATTTCCGGTAGCTTGTTCACCGTAGGGTTAGGCGCTGCGTTGGGATGTTTGGCGCTGGTTGCCACGGCACTGTTGTGGGCTGCCCGAAAGTATTTTCCTTCTCAGGCTACGTTTATCTGGCGGCATGCGCTCTCCAATTTGTTTCGACCCAACAATCAAACGCGTGTGCTCATGGTCGCCATTGGGTTGGGTACATTTATCATCTCTACACTCAACATCATTCAAAATAGTTTGCTGAATCAGGTGGAGTTCACTGGAAATAAAAATCAATCCAACACCATTTTGTTTGATATTCAGCCCAATCAAAAAGAAGGCGTGGTGCAGCTGATTAAAAGTTACCAGTTACCTGTCAATCAGGTGGTGCCGATTATCACATGTCGTTTAAAGGAAGTGAATGGCAAATCGGTAGAAGATATTCAAAAAGATACAACCCGAATTCCGGAGTGGGCCCTTACGCGCGAATATCGTGTTACGTATCGCGACAGCCTTACGGGTTCGGAAGAGTTAGTAGAAGGAAAGCTGCCTGTTTTTAGCAGAGGAAAAAAAGACTCTGTCACCGTTACCATTTCAAAAGGCATGCACGAAACGCTCCGTGTAAAAATTGGCGATAGCCTCGTGTTTGATGTGCAAGGAGTTTTTGTGAAAGTAAAAATTTCAGGCATTCGCGAAATCAATTGGCCAAAAGACCCGCCTAATTTTCTTTTTGTTTTCCCAACGGGTGTGCTTGAAAATGCTCCTCAGATTTATGTAGCTGCAACGCGCATCGACGATCCGCAGATTTCCTCGAAGTTTCAACAAGCGTTGGTCAGAGATTTTTCAAATGTTTCATTGATCGACTTACGTCTGATTCTGAGTACTGTCAACGAACTGTTTGGAAAGATCGGTTTAGTAGTCCGCTTTTTGGCATTGTTTAGCATCGTCACCGGGTTGGTGGTGTTGGCAGGGGCGGTGGTCAATTCCAAATTTGTGCGCATGAAAGAAAATGTTTTGTTGCGAACCATCGGGGCACGCACCAGTCAGATTATGCGAATTACATTGATCGAGTATGGATATCTGGGCATTTTTTCGGCCCTTACGGGAATGATTTTGTCGTTGGGAGGAGGCTGGGTGTTGACGAAATTTTTCTTTGAAGTGGAGTTTGCCGTCAACTACGTTGAGATCGTAGTCATTGCTTCATCGGTTATTCTTTTGACCGTTTTCATCGGGTGGTATAACTCACGAGAAGTAATTTCGACACCGCCGTTACAAGTGCTGCGGAAGGAAAGCTAATTTGATTTTGTAACCAAGTTTGCTAAGTTTCGTATGGTTACGAGTTAACTTTTTTGATTATGCGTTGGCTGATCCCCATTTTCATTGTACTGAGCACCTCTTCTGTGTGGGCCCAAGTTGGGGATATCAAAAAGGAATCTTCCTCCAATTCTAAATCGGGTGGGGGAGGCAGCGAAGGAAGAGGCGACGGCTCCGGCGGCGGATTTTTTATCGACATCTTCGTGAATAGTTTGAGCGAGATTGGCGTGTGGCAGCAATACAAATTAAATAAGCGATCTGAAAATGAATACATCGTATCGCTCGACATCATGGCACAAGCAGCCGTTCAGCCATCGCGTTACTACCTGATGAACCCCCGCATTCGCGGAAACTGGGGATTGTTTTCTACCGACTTTCGGATCAACTATTTGTTGGAAGAAAAACTTTCGGGCAATGAAGATCTCACTACCATCGACTGGCAAATTCTTCAACTCAATTTAGTAACTACCCGCCATGTGATTGGCCGCATCGGTGGTGGGTTTATGAAAGAAAACTTTGGTGGACGCGAGTCATTTTTTGAATCTACGTATGGCGTATTTTTTCAGAGCGGGCAAAAGTATTTTGGTGCTATGCTGGAATATCGGTTGGCACAAGATTTTACTACCGGAGCCATTCCACGACGTGAGGTAGGAATGCATTTCGAATATCGATTGGCCTCGAGAGGCTATTGGAACACATACCTTACCTTGGGCGGTGTGTATCAACAATACTACGAATCAGTTTCCGTGTGGGGCATTCAGGCCGGGTTAGCTTTTCGAATTTTCTCACCACCGATTGAGCGCTAGCTTGCTCACCGTTTCACCAATCGCTAACGATGATGTTGCTGCGGGTGAGGGCGCGTTGCACACATTGATTACTTGCTTGTCTTCCAAAATCAGAAAGTCATCTACCAAGCCTCCGGTGCGATCGCACGCCTGAGCGCGCACACCGGCACCACCTTCCACTAAATCACTCTCCTGAATTTCAGGGATTAATTTTTGAAGTGCTTTCGTAAAAGCAGCTTTTGAAAACGAGCGATACATTTCACCGAAGCCGGTGCGCCAATATTTGGCGGCTACTTTTTGAAAGCCGGGCCATGCGAGTGTTTCGGCTAGCTCTGATAAATTGATTTGCGACTTCTTGTAGCCTTCCCGTTGAAAAGCGAGCACTGCATTGGGGCCTGCCTCCACACCTCCTTTGGCCATACGCGTGAAGTGTACACCCAGAAATGGAAAGTTCGGATCGGGCACAGGATAGATCAGATTTTTGACGAGGTATTCTTTTTCTTTCCGCAGTTTGAAGTACTCTCCACGGAAGGGAATGATTTTTACATTCAAATCTTCCACCGTCATGCGGGCCACTTTATCCGAATACAAGCCGGCGCAATTGATTACCAGATGAGCGGTGTAACTTGTTTGATTTGTTTCGACTGTTACTTGTTTCTCTTCTTTGTGAATGCCAATCACTTTTTCGTTCAGGTGAATAGCGGCTCCTTGGGTGCGCAATAATTCACCGTATTTCTCGGCTACTTTTTTGTAATCGACAATGCCCGTTTGGGGAACAAAGATTCCTTCCAGTCCGGCGACGTGAGGTTCATATTCTTTCAGTTGTGCTTGCGTCAGGCGTTGCAGATTTTGCAATCCGTTTTGCTGCCCGCGCACAAATAAATTTTCCAGCAATGGTTTTTCGGCTTCATCGGTAGCCACAATAATTTTACCACACAACTCAAACGGCACTTCATTTTCCTTGCAGAATTGCAGTAACAAATCGTATCCGCGTAAGCAGTTCGTTGCTTTTAAACTTCCCGGTTTATAATAAATGCCCGAATGAATCACGCCACTGTTGTTGCCGGTTTGGTGCTTGGCTAATTCGTTTTCTTTCTCAAGTAAAAGAATGGAAAGATTGGGTTTTTCTTTTTTGAGTTGTAGGGCAGTTGCCAATCCTACTATACCTCCGCCCACTACAATTACATCGTATTTCATGTCGTATCATCTAGGTCAAATGGTATCGCATCGTATACCACGTTGCTGAGTGAAGTCAAAATAGTGATTTCACTTCGTCAAATTTTGGCAAAAGTAAGAAGGTTTTGGCTGCCGCTCAACTTAATCGGCAATCGGTCGTATCCGCACGTTGAGAGAGGATTCCACAATCACCAGATGATTGGGTAGAATCATCGTCCAGTCTTTATCGTCCGTAAGTTTTTCAGAAACCACCAGCACGGCATTATCATTATCCTGCGGAGCTTCCAATCGGGTGTTTCCATTTTCCACCACATAGCGGCTGCCTTCGGAATGATACAACGTGAGCGGTTCTTCTTTCGGATCACTAACGTAACGAGTGGCCACCAGAAAGAGTCCGTTCGTAAACACCATGTTCAGATAGGCTGGCTCGGTAATTCCATTGTCTTTCATTAGCACTTTCAATGTGCGAAAGGTTCGCTCAAAGGCATCCACCACGGCCTCGGGGCTCACCGTTTGGTGGTACTGAAATAAATTCGTGAGCAACAGAGCGAAGATATGTTCGGAGTCTGTTTGCCCTTTGATCCAGAGATACATTTCGTCGCTAAGCAAAGCGCGTAGTTTTCGTTTGATTTTTCCAAATTCCTCTACACCGCCGTTGTGAGCCATCAAACTGTTTTTGTATTGAAACGGGTGACAATTGGATTCCGACACATCGCCCACGCTGGCCGCGCGCACGTGTGCGATCATACAATCAGTTTTTATTTTGGGAGCCAAGTTGCGCAGGTTTCGGTTGTTCCATGCCGGATTTACGGAAACGTAGGTGATGGGCTCCAGATTGATTTCAGGCACATACCATCCAATACCAAAGCCATCGCCATTGAGAGGCTCTTCGATTTCGCGGGCATTGATACTTTGGTTGACCAACGAATTTTTAGGTTGGTACAAAAGCTCATCCATGATGATGGGGGTACCTTTGTATGCGAGTAGTCTGCACATGGGTTAATAGGGTTTCGATGTTGTTTTTAGACCTCACCTCGATCCTCTCCGCAGGAGAGGAAGAATGAGTGGTTTTCTTTTTATACCTCACCTCAATCCTCTCCACTGGAGAGGAAGATGTTTGGCTTTTATTTTTTAAACCTCACCTCAGTCCTACAAGAGAGGAAGAAGTAAGGTTTTTTCTTTTTTAGACCTCACCTCAGTCCTACAGGAGAGGAGGTAGTTTGGCTTTTGTTTTTATACTTTTTATACCTCACCTCATCTCCATAGGAGAGGAAGATGAATGGCGCTTCGCTTAATGACAAAAAGGTTTACGAAAAGATACAAAAAAAGCCAATGGGTTACCACTGGCTTTTCTCGTAACGCTTTTGTACCGTTACTTCTTCGCGGTCTTTTCGAAGGTAAGCGAGGCCGAATTCATGCAATAGCGAAGCCCGGTTGGTTTAGGTCCGTCAGGAAAAACGTGCCCCAAATGCCCGCCGCACCGGCTGCATTCTACTTCATCGCGTACCATGCCGTAGCTGGTATCGGTTCCTACACGCACCACGCCTACTTTTATAGGCTGGTAGAAACTGGGCCATCCTGTTCCTGATTCAAACTTGGTGTCGGAATGGAAAAGCTCCAGATGACAACCTGCGCAGTAATAAACGCCGGTTTCGTGGTTGTCCCAATATTTGCCGGTAAAAGCTCGTTCTGTACCTTTTTCGCGTAATACTTCATATTGAATGGGAGTCAGTTGGGCCTTCCATTCGGCGACTGTTTTCTTCACCGTTCCGAACTGACTTTTTTCGGGAGCGCCTTTTTCCTGCTTTTGCGCACATGCGGCCAGAAATACAAACTGTATCAGAACCAATAAAAAGGGGCGTAGCTGTTTCATTTAATTGTTATTTTGGATTGAATTTACCTTTAATACCCTAAATTGGACAAAAGGTTTTAAGAATTGGGGTATCCTGTCATCTTACAGACATTCGATCAATTCGATGGAAAACTCTTGGATGTTGGAAAAACTCGTTATTTTACTATTTTTTAGCTTGTTACCCTGTTACTTTTGAGGTCTAAACCAATCTGATGAACCGGAATTTTATGAGAAAGGCTCTTTATGTAAGCTTATGTCTTCTTGGGTTCTCTATTGCCAGTGCTCAAACCAACTACCAAACGCATACGATATACATCTACAGTTTTGGAAAATTTATTCAATGGCCGGACGACTACCGCACCGGCGACTTTGAAATAGCTGTGTTAGGAGACTCACCTATCATTGCGGAGCTGGAAAAAATGGCTCAGAAGAAAAAGATGGGCGATCGTACCATTCGCATTGTGAAATTGGCTTCTGCGAAAGATTTAAAGAAATGCCACGTATTGTTTGTGCCTGGCTCGCAATCAGGCGCGCTGAATGAGTGCATTCAAAAAATTGGTGATCAATCTACGTTAATTGTAAGTGAACAAGCCGGACTTGGTGCCAAAGGCAGCGATATCAACTTCTTAGTCAAAGAGGGCCGACTGGTGTTCGAGCTAAACCAAAATTCACTTTCAAAACATAAACTAAAAGCCGCTAACGAATTAACTCGTTTGGCCATTATTATCTGACACGTATGGAAACTACATCCCCCGCTAAAAGATTTAAGTTGCGCTTGAAAATCGGTAATAAGATTTTTGGTGGCTTCTTGATTTTGATTGTTCTATTCGCAGCCAATGCCTTCATCATTTTCCTTACCGGAAATAACATCGACCGCAACGTGATGTCGGCATCGCAGGTAGTCAGTCCATCCAAAGATGCCATCAATGAATTGATCACCCTCGTGCATCGTTCGCGCATGCTTGCCACCAACTGGGTGTTTCTTCAAACCAATGACGATGATAAGCGCGCACTTGAAGCCATTGTGCGGCTGGAGTACCCAGCCAACAAGCAGAAGATTCAAAGCCTGATGAAGAGCTGGGATGCCGACAGTTTATCGTCTACATTCAAGAAGGACAGTTCGCAGCGCGCCTTAATGACCCAGGCTTTCGAGAAGTTTGATCAGTTGTTGAAGGGCACGCAAGAAAGCATCATGAACACCCTCACCGGTTTCGACGCGTATGAAGATCCGACCACCAAACTGCTTGCCGGAGATTTTGTAGATCAGGAGATCATTCCTAAGTCGAATGAGATTATCAAACTGCTGGCCAAGATTAAAGAGAAACAAGAAAAACTAACAGTGGCATCCACCCAAGAGTTAAGCAACTCCACCAGTAACCTGCGCATCATTACGTTGGTGTTGGGATTGGCCATTATCTTTTTAGGAATTCTGAGTGCCTACCTGTTGGTGCGTAACATTACCATACCTATCAACTACATTAAAGATGTGGTCGTAAAATTGGGTAGGGGCGAACTGGTGGAAGATAAAAAACGCGTTTTCAGCAACGATGAAATTGGTGAGATGGCGGTGGCCACGGAAAATCTTGTCAATGGACTCAAGGCTACTACGTTGTTTGCCGAGAACATTGGTAATGGAAAATACAATTCAGAGTTTACACCACTGAGCGATCACGATGTATTGGGCAATGCCTTGTTGAACATGCGTGCCAACCTGGCCCGAGTAGCGGAAGAAGATAAAAAACGGAACTGGACAACGGAGGGAATTGCCAAGTTTGGCGAAATCCTTCGGAGCAATAACAATGATGTGCAGAAGTTGTGCGACGAAATCGTCGGCAGCATGGTGAAATATTTGAAAGCCAATCAGGGTGCGCTTTACATCGTTGACGAATCCATTGGAGATGAAGAAATGACGATGTCGATGGTGGCATGCTATGCGTGGGATAAGAAGAAATTTATCAATCAAAAAATCCACCGCGGTGAGGGACTGGCCGGACAAGCATGGCAGGAGATGGATACGATTTACATTACCGATGTGCCACAAAATTATATTCGCATTACATCGGGTCTTGGAGATGCCAACCCTACCAGCATATTAATTATGCCCTTGAAGGTGAACGATCAATTCTACGGTGTGATTGAAATTGCTTCCTTCTCGAATATGGCAGACTTTGAAATCGACTTTGTGCGCAAGGTGGCAGAGAGCATCGCTTCGACTGTTTCTACGGTGAAAGTGAATGAGCGCACGCAAAAACTTTTGGCGGAGTCGCAGCAGATGACCGAGGAGATGAGATCGCAGGAAGAAGAGATGCGCCAGAACATGGAAGAGTTGCAGGCAACACAGGAAGAGATGAAGCGCCAAGAGGCCGAGATCATCAAGGCCAACGATAACAAGCTGAACGCCTTGCAGGAGGAGGCAAGACGAAAAGAAGCAGCTTTGCTCAACCAAATAGAAGATTTGAAAAAGCGAGCGAACTAACGAAGGTATTAGATAGTGTAAAACAAAAGCCCCACTCGATGGGGCTTTGTTTTTTGTGAGCTTTGCTTGGTACTATTTTCAAAGAATAAGAAATTCGTGATCAATGTCGTTAAGTTAAGCCCTCTTTTATACCTCACCTCAATCCTCTCCGCAAGAGAGGAGGACAAGTCGAGCTTAACTTAACGACATTGATTTTCCAAGTTTGGTACTATTTTCAAAGAATTAGAAAATTCATGATCCAAGTCGTTAAGTTAAACCCTCTTTTATACCTCACCTCGTTCCTCTCTACGAGAGCGGAGGTCAAGTCGAGCTTAGCGTAACGACATTGATTTTATGATTCAAACATGCTCTACGGGTGCGATTCTCCGAAAAAAGTTTTTTTTGATCTAAAACTTACATGGTTTTTTGAAGACTGGTAATTTTTTATTGACAGTAATTGAAGATCCAAATGACCAAAAATGGCTACTTGTGTTATTTTTGATAAATTCTTTACTCAATAGTTGGGTTGTGGCAGATTGTTAAAAGTTACGTTTTAGCAATTAATCTTACATGTACTTTTTGGGCACTGGAATTTGAAAATATTTTACCCGATCATTGTAATCGTAGTTTGTTACTGTTTTTTCACGTCACCGCTTAAAAATCCTCCCAACGTTTTTTGTGGTGACACTTAAAAAGTGAATGAACCAGCGTTCCCCTGTCGCTGTCATTATCATCCTACATTCAAAGATTTGACTTATCGATAGTCCCCGTAACAACTCCCCATTAGAGTTTGATGTGATATTTTATTTACTATTCCGGATTACCAAAAGAATTTAATTTAAAACAATGATTCCATCACGTACACACCACCGATTACTTGCTTTTCTCTTTTGTTTTGTTTTGCCTGTTTGGGGAATGGCACAAGATTTAAAGATTGTGCCACCCACGCCCGCTGCTTCAAAGATGACTGAATATTTCACGCAACGCCCCAGTATGTATACCGGAACGGCGAATGTGAGTATTCCATTGCATACCATAGATTTTGACGGGTGGAGTTTGCCGCTGTCCATTTCGTACAATGCCGGAGGCGTGCGCACCAACGAAGAAGCCGGTGAGATCGGCCTTGGTTGGGCACTCAGTGCTACGGGAGTCATATCCCGAACAATACAAGGCGGAGATGATTTGTTCCCGGGCTATAGCAATCAACACAATGGCTATGTGTATAATGAGCGAGCTGTTAATTCTCATTTGAACTATCGGTATAATGATCCGACTGTCGCAACCGTTGATCCTCTTGGCTATGGCTTACCTGTTGATACCACATACTATTATCATTTGATTCAAAAAAGCCCCGACACGCAACCGGATTTATTCTCTTATAATTTTTTTGGATATAGTGGCACCTTTGTACTCACCCAAAAAGTAGTAACCGGCACCGTGAAGGTCATTAAGCTGACCAAGGACGCCTGTAAGGTTGCTTTCAATGAAGGCACCATGTCTTTCACCGTAACTACCCCCGATGGGTATGTAGGTGAATTTTCCATTAAGGAAAGATCGACCACCATGTCTACCGTTTCTGATCCAGACAACGCCCCTACCTGGAATGAGGTATTTGCCAATACCTGTTGGGCTGAAAATCATATCAACATTCAGATAGACTGCATTAGGGGCGGACGCTTTCGCACCATCTCTTCCTGGTATCTGGCCAAAATCACCAGCCCTCGTAAACAAGTCATTACCTTTTCTTATGATTTAAACGCAGACGGTACCAGCTCGTACATTTCAAATACACGATCGTACGGAGAGCAATCGTCCAACATAATATTTCCGATATTATCGCAAACGGTACACGAACATGTGTATTTAAAGAGCATTGTCAGTGAGGAAGTAAATGTTCAATTCACCATGGAAACACGGGATGATCTTCGTACCAATAAAATTTTTACAGCTGCGGGTACCGGCGAGTATTTTCCGGATGGACTTGTACACAACGGTGTGTTGCGTCCACTACAAACACCTAAGCGATTCACCGGTGTCACCATTGCCAGTGTACTTCCTTCATCGACATTGAATAAAGTAATTACGTTTACGCAATCGTATTTTAACCAGCAGTATCAGGATCAAGTAACCGGTAATCAAAGTGAAACGGAATTAATGTGGTTGCGAGGCCGACTTGATCGGGTGAAAATTGACGATCAGGAGTATCGCTTTTATTATGAAAAAGGAGTGAAGGGCATTCCGAAAAAGCTAACGAATGCAACTGATCATTTTGGTTTTTACAACGGCATGGACGCCAACACCAGCATGTTGCCACCCCGTATCATTACCGGGCCGAATACCTGTGATTTTGCCAATCCCAACTACAATCAGGTAAGTACATACGGGGTTATTAACGAACGTGCGCCCAATTTTGAGTACGGTAAAGCAGGATTGCTCACCAAAGTGTACTACCCCACGCAAGGCTACACCGTATTTGAATATGAACCGCATGTATATCAGGCAGATGCTACACTCACCTTTCGCGAGGACTATACGTTGCCTGCCGGTGGAGCTCGTGTAAAGTCGATTAAAGAATATGATTACGATGGCACTCTTGTACTGGGCAAATCGTATCAGTATGTACAAACCGTTAATGCTCCTCTTTCCGGTTCTACAGGTAAGTTGATGGTACCTTTGTTTAATCGGTACACCGATTTCATACGGGGACCTGTAGGGAATACTACAAAATTGGCAGTGTATACATGCTACTTTTTGTATTCCACAGGTTCCAGTATTCCGGGCAACAACGGCGCGGAGGGCAAGGTAATCGGTTATTCGAAAGTTCACGAAATTGTGGAAGGCCCTAATTCGTATCGCAATACCTATTATTTTGAAAACCGCCCCAATGAGATCATCGCCGGAAATGGTTTTTCCATGAGTTATCCCAACCTGAATGGTCAGGCTAAGGAAATTCGCAACTACAACAGTGCCGGCAACTTGGTGAGATATAGTCTTAACCAAGATTACGAACATTATTACGATCAAGTAACGGCTATCTCCTACGGAGCTTCTCCCGTCGACCCCTTGAGCTTTGGCTATATAACGCCTTTCTACTTAAAAGCTACTTTTATTAAACCGTTTACTGAAACGACTTACGAAAGCGATACCCAAAACGGATTTACCGATGCCGACATTGCTGCCGGAATACCTACCACGAAAGCCATTCAAACCACAAAGACGTATACGTATAACAGCAATTTTTTGCCCAAGACCGAGCAAGTTACCGGTAGCAGCAATGATGTGTATATCACTACCTACTACCGGCCCTGGGATTATGCAATGCCATCGGCCACCCTCAAGCACATGAAATATGCCAACATCATTAGTCCGGTGGTAGAGCAAGTACAGACCAAAAATGGTTCGGTTCTATCCGCCAACGCTAATCGGTATGTCTATGACAGTTTGGCCAATGGCATGACCAATTTGATTACTTCCTATGCCTACAACCGTACGCTGGGTGCCTTTGCATTATCGGCCAATGGAGATACGTTTGGTTCAGCCTATGAACCCAAAGTTAATTTGATCTATGACAACACCTCAGGAAAGGTGCGGCAGTACACCACGGAAGATGGAATCATTCACTCGTTTATTTGGGGGTACAATTCCAAATTACCCATTGTACATGCGGTTGGTGTTCCATACACCAATTTATCTACTGCCTATCAGGCGGCATTGCCGGTGCCGGCCACCTACGAAACCACTTTACGCAATCATTCACTTACCACCGGCAAGCAAATAACCACGTTTGTACACAACCCACTGATCGGGGTAACCAAAGTGACCGATCCGGCCGGAGCCAAAAATGCTTACGAATACGATGCCTTCGGCAGGTTGATATTGGTGCGCGATACGAAGAATGCGATCGTAGGCCAAAACAAGTACCGCCTGAAAACACGTACAGCTTCGAAAATTTTGGCCATTAGTGGCGACCTCAACTTTGGTACACTCACACCCGATATGTATGCCTCACAAACCATTTATTATGCCCGATGCAGCGATGCGTTGCTTGCGAAAACGATGACACTCACGAACTCGGGCGATGATGATTTGACGGTTTCATCCATCCAGCTTCCTACGGGTTTTATTGCATCTTGGACTAAAGGTAAAATTACAGCCGGCACTAGCATCGATGTAATCATTACATTTGACAGCAGCAAACCACTGGGTACTTACAGTGGCACGATCACCATTAATTCAGATAAGACAGCAGGACCTTCGACCACCACGGTCAGTGCCCTATATGCTACGCGGAGCAATGTAATCGGCAACCCTACCTCGGTTAACTTTGGCACCGTAAGCCCGGTCGGATTTCAAAACATCACTATCACCAATACCGGAAATGCTCCACTACGGCTGGCTTATGTAGCCTATAATTGGAATGGCGTATTGCCCGTACCTGCCGCCAATCAAACAAGTCCGTATTTTACCATTCCCATCAGCAACCTATGTTTTGGTGGCACCGGCTTTAGCAGTTCGATGACGGTGCAAAGTAAGTTTACCCCGCAAAACGCCGGCACCACTTCAGCCACCGTGTCGCTCTTTTTTGATGACGGCACCTACAAACAAAATGCCTTTACCATTCAGGGTACTAAAAATTAATTCGGTTTAAAAGAAAGTTAATCTATGAAGACAGTAGCGATATTCATTTTATGCCTGGCCGGTAACTTACTGCAGGCGCAAACGGTCACCAACCAAACATTGCGGTGGAATGCATCTGGGTTTAAGGATCTTAATTCGGGTGAGGTTGTGAACTTGGCCAGTCAGTTTATTACCTATGGTCAGCAGAAAGTAGAGTGGGTGCAAGGCAACGGAAGTTTTACCTCCACCTTCACGATCACCTCCGTTGCCGGATCGTGGACGAACGTGAGTAACAAGGGCAGCATTGTTTACAATATATCGGGCAATCAATTAACCGGGCAGCTTACGTTTGCTCGAACGGCTACCGGAGTTACCATTCAGTTGACGTTCACCAGCGGCACGACCAGCCCCATCAAACATTCTTACACCATTACCTCCATTGACACGTTATGAAGCAGCTAGCGTTTATTTTCATTTGCATACTTGTTAGTTACGCGGGCTGGTCGCAATCCATTACCGGTTCTACGCCTGTAACGGTGGGCACTACTACCACCTATACCTACAACCCGGGCATTGTGTATGGCAGCTACATGTGGTATTTGTCGAACAGCAACGGCTATGTGAGTTCCTATTCGGCCAGCGGCACAACCTATACGGTAAACGTTACATGGACAGCCGGCGGCACGAGCACGTTGAGTTACTCCGCCTACGGCACTGTGCGCTCGACGAAGAACATCACCATCAACTGCCCCACGCTGGTGACACCCACGGCCACGTTTTCGTACCCCGGCACAACGACCGGTTGCGGCAGTGTAACAATTAAGTACACGGGCACCCCGCCCACAGGCGTACTGTGGTATTGGCAAACCGCAGCCAACGGCACGGCACTTACCAACAGCACCAACACCTACTCGGCCACCACCAGTGGCACCTACTACCTGCGGGCCAAGTGTGGCACTTCTTGGAGCACCACTGCCAAAGCAACGTCTGCGGTGGTTGTAAAGACATTGCCCACGGCCAGCGCAGCCAATCCATCGGTGTGTAGTGGCAGTGGGGCCGGCATAGCCATTACCAACAACCTCGCCAGCACCACTAACACATGGACGGTGGTAAACACCAATACCACAGGTGCCACTGGGGGAAGCGGAATCTCTACTTCAGTAACTCCGTTTACGTATTCCCTCAATCCAACACTCACCGCCACCAGTAATGTCAATGGCACGGCAGTGTATACCATTACCCCCAGTGCGAATGGCTGCACCGGCACGCCCATTACCGTAACCGCTGCCGTAAAACCCAAGCCAACGGCTGCGGCAACAAACCAAAGTATTTTTACAGGCACTCCTACCACCATTGCCATTACCAATCCAAATAACGTAAGCGGCACTACCTACACATGGACCGTGCAGAGCCAGACTAATGCCACCGGTGCCTCACCCGGATCGGGCAGCACCATTGCACAAACGCTAATAGCTACCACGGCTGCCAGTGGAACAGTAACGTATTCCATTACACCTACGGCCGCGGGTTGTTCAGGCACGGCGGTGAATGTAACAGCTACCGTTAACCCGGCGCCCATCATTACCAGCACAGGCGGCAATGTGATCTTGGGTGCAGGCGTGATTTTGGATGGAGGAGCAGGCTACAGCAGCTATACGTGGAAGAACACAGGCAATCTGGCGGTTACATTGGCAACCACTCAGAGGTATTCCACCAGCGTGCCGGGCACCTATCAGGTAACGGTAACGAAAGCGGGTGTGAATGGCACGGCCACGGCCTCGTTTGTAGTGTCCAATCAATTTAGCAATCAGAACCTGAATTACATTGTCACAAGTGTGTTGCTTACCGCCACTTATGACAGCGCGCGAATTAAATTACAACCCGTAGACTCCCTCACACAATCCATTACGTATTATGACGGGCATGGCCGCCATTTGCAATCGGTAATCACGCAAGGCTCACCACTGAAGAAAGATATGGTAACACAGAGTGTGTATGACAGTTACGGAAGAAAGGCGAAACAATACCTTTCCTTTGTAGCCAACGAAGCCACCGGCTACCTGAAGCCGGGCGTGATTGATGCGAGTGGCAACTTTGCCGGAGCGGCCCTGAATTTTTATAACAATAGCACTGATAAAATTGCAGACGATGCAATGCCATATACCGAAACTGTGTTTGAAAACTCGGAGCTAAGCCGCCCCCTAAAAAGTTTTGGGGTAGGGGCGGGTTGGCGGGCCGCCGCTGCGGGTACCGATAAATTTGTGAAGAGCCAGACTATGGTGTATGATGCGACGCAGGAGATGGTGATTAACTGGACGCTGGATGCCAACAGTATGCCCGCGCGCAGTGCCTCACCGAATACCACGTATGCTTCCGGCAAACTGCTGGTTAGTTCTACCACCGATGAACAAAACCACGAAGTACGCACCTATACTGATAAACTTGGGCGGGTGATCCTTCGAAAAGTGCAGGCCGTAGATAATGCCGTGCTGAGCGATACGACCAACCACTGGACGAACACGTATTACATTTATGATGATTACGGCCAATTGCGCTACGTGCTGCAACCCCAATTGGTGCGCACTCTGGTGGGCAAAGCGCGTAACCCGAATGCGACTGATCTGGCCCGCTTTGCCTTTCAGTACCAATACGATGGTCGCAACCGCATGGTGCAAAAGCAAGTGCCGGGGGCAGGGGCGGTGTACATGGTGTACGATCAACGGAACAGGATTGTGCTGACTCAAGATGCCAATCAGCGCAACCAAGCCACCAAAGAATGGACGTTCACCAAATACGATGAACTGAACCGCCCCGTGCTGACGGGTAAGTATGCCAGCACCAATACGCTGGCAGCCATGCAGACGGCAGTTAATAGCTACTATGCCAACCTTACCGCTTCGCAAGCGTGGTATGAAACATACGTTGGAAGCACCGGTGCGATACTCGGCTACGATAACAAATCATTTCCCCAGAGTACGAATGCGGCTGACTATTACACGGCTACCTATTACGACCGGTATGATACGTACATAGCTCCGGCAGCGTATGCGTACACCATAGAAAGCCCCGCATTGAGCGGCCAACCGGCTACGGCTAATACAAGTATATTGGGTAAACCAACGGCATCCTTGGTAAAAATACTGACTACCGGAGCCTGGCTGCGCACGGTTACCTACTACGATGCCAAGTACCGACCCATCCAAATTATTGCCGACCACCCCAAGGGAACCCAGCGTACGACGAGTCTGCTTGATTTTGTCGGGCGCACGATGCAGAACAAACGCACCTACGTGGTAACAGGTGTTACCAAAACGATAACCGAAGCGTACACGTATGATCATGGCAGTCGTATGCTGAAGGCAACCCACTCAATAGATGGAGCTACGCCCATTATAATTGCACAAAGCAACTACAACGAACTCGGTCAATCGATTGAGAAAAATTTACACAGCACCGATGGCATTAACTACAAGCAGAGTGTGGATTTCAGCTACAACATCCGCGGGTGGATGACAGGCATCAACCAAAGTAATATTGCATCGTTAGCCAGCGGCGATGCCGTGGCCGATTATTTCGGAATGGATCTGGCCTACAACAATCCGTTCAGCGGTCTTTCAGCAATGGCCTCTTACAACGGAAACATCTCTTCGATTAAGTGGAGCAATGGCAGCAGCAAACAGCAGGCGTATGCTTTCGACTACGATGCACAAAATCGACTGCTCAACGCGCACCATTTTGATAACGACAGTGTGACGTGGGCACGCCACTGGCGCGCGTACAGCGAGATGGGCATCAGCTACGACCTGAACGGAAATATTCTGAAACTAAAACGCTACGGGTATCAGGGCCAGATGATGGATAACCTCACCTATGGCTATCAGGGCAATCAACTGAAATATGTGCATGATACCGGATCGGTCTCAGCCGGATTTGTGAACGGCAACACCGGCACTGATGATTATACGTATGACAATGCGTTACTCGGCAACGGCAACATGACCGCCGATAAGAACAAAGGCATTACCGCAGTGAACTACAATTACCTAAACCTGCCACAGCAAGTGAATAAAGGAGGTACGGATTATGTAGTTTATACCTATGACGCTTCTGGCCGCAAGTGGGCACAACAAGTGTATGGCTCTACCCCTAAGACAACAGATTATTTAGGCGAGTTGATTTACGAAGGCGGCAATTTGCAATCCATACAAATGAGTGAGGGGCGTGTGCTGCCCGATGGAGCGGGCTGGGAATATCAATATTATTTGAAAGATCATTTGGGCAACGTACATGTTACGTTCACAACCAAAACCCAAACCGCTAATACCGTATCCGCCGGATTTGAATCGGCCAATCAGACAACGGAAGCCACCAAGTTTAAAAATTATCCTACCACCTCACATATCAACGTAGTAGCGAGTAATGCCAACACTGGCAGCAATAGTTTGTATTTGAATGGCGCAGCGAGCGGGCAAGTAGGACTGGCGAAAGACTATTCGGTAATGCCAGGCGATGTGGTGCAGATACAAGCGTATGCGAAATACCTGACGCCTTCCGGAACGGGTAGTAATCTGATCAATTTTGCGCCTGCGTTGCTGGCGGCATTTAATCTAGGCACACCGGCACCGGGTGAAACAGGTACTGCGTCAAGCGCCGTGCAGCGTTGGGGACAGTTGGAAGCGAGTGGCAATGGCAACGGCAGCACCAGCAACTCTACACCGAAAGTATTTGTGACGATCTTGTTGTTCGACCGTAACTATAATTTTCTGGATGTGTCGTATCAACAGTTGGGGAGCCCAGGCACACAGATGAGTGCGAGCTATACCGTACGTGAACCGGGATATGCGTATCTTTATGTGAGCAACGAACATGCTACCCAAGTGGATGTTTACTTTGACGATATTGTGATGAGCCACACGCCAGGGCAGATTGTAAGTGCCACGGACTATATGCCGTTTGGATTGACATTCCGTGCGGGCGAGCGACAAGGGGCCACCGAACAAAAAATGTTGTACAGTTCCAAAGAACTGCAGGATGAGCTGGCGCTAAACTGGTATGACTTCGGAGCACGTATGTACATGCCGGAGATTGGAAGATGGGGAACGGTTGATCCGTTGGCGGAGAAGATGAGGAGATGGAGCCCATACAATTACGCCTTTGATAATCCACAGCGCTACATTGACCCGGATGGAATGGAACCGAACGAGGCTACCAAAGCTGCTTTAAAATACCTTTCTGTTGCACATTTATCGCCTACATCTGCAGGTTCGGATGGTGTTTCGAATCAGGATGATCAGAATGATCAAGGTGATCCGGATTCAGACAAAAAAACAGGAAACTTGATAGTGCATATGTCAGCGTATGATAAAGAAAAATATAAAGGTTCTGAATGGAATGCAGTACAGGTTAGTGGACTAGACGAATTATTGAAATTTATAACCGAATACACATCTGATGGCACCGTACTAAATAATTTGGTAATTAATACTCATGGCAATGCGCTGGAATTTGTATTTCCAGATAACGGAGAAACGAACGAAGAATCATCTTTGAGTATGTTCGATGTTAGAAACAATACAGAAACGATGCAGAAATTCAACAAAATTTTGAGCCTAATAGGTGAAGGAGGAAATGTCGTTATGGCAGCATGCTTTGCTGGGCAAAGTATGGGCGGATTAGCAGAAAGAGTTGACCGAAAAGATTTAAATATTTATTTGAATAAAGACTATACATCTATGGGGAAAAGTGGCAGCGGTGAACAAGAGTTGCCATATGTTCCATTTGGTAAAAGACTTACTATGAACGCTGATTTAGTTGAGGGGTGGATGAAAATAAATAAAGGTGAATACTCTTTTTACAGTAACTTAAAGATACAAAAAAATGGAAAAATTGAACCTGTTGAGTATTAATAGCAGAATGATGCTTTTTTTTTCGATCTATTTATTATCTAATTTGTTAACAGCTCAGGTAATTAATTCAAACTTGAATTGTTTAAATTTCAAATCAATCAAAAAACTATCAGTTTCTTTTGAGCAAAAACCTCTAATAAGTAGAATTCAACGTTGCTTAGATTTTAACTTTAATACATTTCAACCGGCTAGAATTGCTGTTGGCGAAGAGGTCAATTATTTTGAGGTTGGTTATGATCAATCAAATGAAATTGTGAGATTAACTTATGTAGATAGCCAAAGCGTTTTTTCAAAAATAATATTTGATATTACTAGAAATGATGATTTAATGCTTTTTAAGGTAAGTATTGAAGAAGATTCTGTTGTATATTTTCCAGAGTTTGTAATATGTCGCACAATTTCATCAGGAGATTATTTTTTAATTAACTATAGTATAAATTGTTGTTCTAGTAGAAGTAGTAAGTTTCAACCGCTGACAACGGCTCAAGATATTTCAGCCGTAATAAATTTAGGGAAGAATTTACTTGGTGAGATATCCTTTAGATTATCTAAAGGAAGGATAATGGCATATTCTATTTACGAATTCGATGCTAACGATATTAAGGAAAACATGGTTTTTTTGGACTATCCAAGTATTGAAAAAGTTGGATTAATTGATGATTTAACACCTTTAAACAAATTGTATTCAAAAGTTAGAGGTTCTAGTGGTATTTTTATTTTGACAAAGCCAATTAAAAACAGTTCCGTTTCAAATAAGTTTTTTTGGCTATATGGAGGAGTGCATAGATACCGATAGATTGTCTATGTATATGTTGCCTCTAAAATATTTGTTTTGTGTTTCTGACTAGCTGCAGTGGAGCCAGGCAACAAATCGGTTGCGACCAGATTTGCATACAGCCCAATAACAAAAAAATAGTATGAGATATTTATTGCTTACACTCATAGTTTTTTCATGTGCAAGTAATGATAAACACTATGTTGACAATAACATAATGGTAAATCAAGGCTATGTATATTGGAAGGATTTTGACGTCTACGCTAAAGCGTTTTCCGACACGATTGTTATGGTAGAGATAGATTCAAATAGAATAAAGTCAAAGTACATTAAATTACCGTTTATCGATAGCGTGGAGTTAAAAAATTACTTTACAAAAAAAGCGCTAGTTGATTTTGTCGAAAAAGATAGTGCGCAATATGTGTAGTGCTCCAAAATATCTGTTTTTTGTTTTAGTGTTTCTAACCTATTGATATTCAGGGTTGATTTTTACAAGTAGTATGAAAGATGGCAGGTAAGTTTCTCTGTTCGTGCAAGAAATAGTACCTTAGAATCAAAATAATGAGGTTTTCCCCACCTTGGTGCTATCAAATATCTGGTGGATGGAATGTAATAAATGTAAAGCCCGATGCATCAAATCAGGCAAGCAAAAAGATGGTACACAGAAGTATCGTTGTAAAAGTTGCAAAAAGTACCAACAAGCAAACTATAAAAACCTTGCTTGCCAAGAGCACATCTTAAGGGCAATCACTAAGCTGGTTATTGAAGGAGTTGGGATTAATAGCATTGCCCGTATTCTGAATATTTCAGTTTCAAGTGTCATCCGTAAAATCAAACTTCAAGCGAGATTAATTGCCAAACCTATAATTTCGCTTGCCAATCGCATTTATGAGATGGATGAACTTTGGACTTTTGTAGGAAATAAAAAGAATGAGACATGGATAAGTTATATGATTGATCGGGTAAGTAAGCAAGTTGTGGATTATAAAGTGGGTGCGCGAACAAAAGAGAACTTAAACCCTAATTATGCATTAGGAATTAAAGAGTTAGTTAATTTATTGACGAATCCTGACGGTACCGTCAGGATTGTCAGGGTTTAACCTTGACAATGAAAATCATCAAATGGGTTGTTTTTAATTAATCCTAAGTTGTTGATTTTCATTCGTCAAATTATGCAATAGAATTTTCTATTGCATAATTACGGTTAAAAGCAATCACCGATCAGATTCTTTGTATGAATCCCAGGAGAATCTGTACCGATGGTTTGAACATTTACAAAACACTGGTGCCAGAGAGTTTACACAAAGTTGGTTTGCCGAACACGCGGCACATCGAACGTTTCAATTTGAATTTAAGAACGCACCTAAAAAGGCTCTCACGCAAAACAATATGCTATTCAAAAAGTAAGGAGCTATTAGAGGCATGTCTAAAGATTTACTTTTGGAGCCAGGAAAGAAAAAGTTTAAGTTTAGTATTTATGATGGATTAAATTATCTTCAACACTAATTAATTTACTGTGCGTAATTTGATTTCTATTATTCTCTTAATTTTAATTCAGTTTTCCTGCTCTGAAAATTCTGGAAAGACTAAAGGAGCTGCTGAGAACATAATTGCAAGTTTGGAAAAATATAAAGTTAAGAATGGAGTATATCCTGACTCCTTGCCTTTACTAGTTCCTAATTATTTAGTAGAAGTGCCAAAATCTTATCATAGCGTTAGAGATAATAGATTTTTCTATGCTAAACACCTAATAACTAAAGATACAAGCAAACTTGAATTTTTTGAATTATGGTATAGTGGTCCTCTTATGGTTGAGGCTAAGTATAATAGTTTGTTAAAAAAGTGGGAGTATGACGATTGAGGTTAGGATAGGACGTATGAAGAATTTCTAAAATGATAATCAAATAAATGCAGACAATATTTTTATCAGCAGTTTTGGTATTTATAATCACCATACTGGTAATCCGATTTTGTACCGATTTGATGAAGTTCAAAGAAATAAATACAATTTGTATAGGATTTAACTCAAGAAGATACAAGCTCATAAATATTAAGTTCATCATTATTCCATTAATTGCTTGTGTAATTACTGGACATAACTACTATTATCATTTCGATATTGATAAAGTGTTATTATTTTGCAGTAGCCTACTTTGCTTTTTGCTATCTGTCTCTTATGTTAAAATAATTAGTGAGGATTTCTGAAGGAACTCCAGTATAGGGAGTCGCACTTAACGCATAAAATATTTTCAAAATGAACCAAATGATCAAGTTTGAAAGAAACATAAATCAACTTCTCCCTTATAATCGAGGTGAGTATATTTCTTATTTTGATGAAGATGATTTTAACTTTAATAGAAATGTGATTTGGTATGGAGTATCATTGCAGCAAGAGGACATTAAGGATGAAAAGCTCTATAAGGTTTCAGAACATGTTATAGATAATTGCACTCACAACTTGGAGATTACTTTCAAAGAGATCATATCTAGGCTAGATCAGGGATTGCCTTGGATGATCAATCACGATGATAAGGACCTAATGTGGTTTAATAAGGAAATTAAAACGTTGCCAAAACTAATAGACATTTTTAATCAAAGTAACATCCCAACTTCGTTTATTGGTTGTGTAATTTTATATAGAGAAAATTTGTTTGAATTAGCTCATGAATTAATAACCTACCCATACGTTCTACGATACAAGAATTTGGACATTTCACATAGTCAGTTGCCGTTTGTTATTAAGTTGACAGGACATCTTACCCTAGATTTATTAAGTACAGATAAGACTCTTATTGCAGAGGTATTGAATTTCAATACATTAGATTATTTTCTCAAAATACCCTATAGAGGTAGGCTGTAGTATGTGGTGTTTCAAAATATCTGTTTTTAGGTTTTGAGCTTCAACATGTAGAGAGGAAGATGATGAAGAATGAAAAAGAAATATTGGATTTTTGAGTTATGAAAGCTATTCAATTAGGATTACTTTTTCTCTTTATTACCTCGATGGGTCAAGCACAAGAGAATTCATTGGAGAAAGTATTTGCAATAGAGTCAATTCAAACGATTAAGGTTATTTCATCTGTTGAGCAAAAAGCTCTGAGACGAGATAATTTTAACATTTCACCAGAGATAATATCATTCGAGGTTTATGCTCAATTATTTGAGGCCGGACAAAAAATAAAACAAACTTATCCCCCAAATATTATTCTAAGGCGCGACTCCGCGCTCATAAAATTTGGAGGTAAGATGCGTCTATCAAATGTCAAAATTTTCTTTTCTGAGATGAGAGGCGGAGAATTTTTTGTAGAAGTTATTCGAATGAATTCAAAGAATGAAGCAAGCTATGATAAAAGACCTGATTTTGGAATAAGTGAGGTATTCTTGTTTAGCATAGAAGGCAGAAAAGTGAGATTTGTACGTTCTCAGAAATTAAATTATCTATAGCCTTAATCAATAAAAGCTGACGTGAATAGATAGCGATGTAGACCTTTATTAAATTACCAATCGAATGAGATACATATTAATTGCCATGATCGTTTTTGCCTGCAAGACTAATGACGACCATTATATTGATGAAAAGTTTCTTATCGATAAAGGGTATAATTATTGGAAGGATTTTGATGTCTACGCCAAAGCGTTTTCTGACACAACAGTTATGATTAAAGTAGAGTCGAATCGAATTACGGGTAAGCACATCCATGTTCCATTTAAGGATAGTGTCAGTTTAAATGACTACTTCAAACGAAACTCGCTTATAGATTTTATAGAAAAGGATAGCGCGCAGTATGAATACAAGTACTGTTTAATATCTAAGAAACTTTATAAGGTGAGAAGATTTTCAAATTTGGTCGGGTTCTCTCAAATGGATGCAAACTACTCGCTTGATGCAAAGCTGTAAAGAGAAGAGGAGGGAAGTAATTAACAGAAAGAAATGGGATGTACTTTTAGGTGAAATATGAATCGATTACTTCTATATCAATTATTTATTGGAGCCATGCTAGTTGGTGGTTGCCAAGCCCGCTGGCATCTTGCGCTTGAAAACACCAGTAAGGAATTGTTGCATGGTAACAATGTAAATGATTGGGTATTGTGGCAACGGATTAAAGACGAGTATAGTACAAGTTATACCATCAGCAAAACTGATAATGATACTTTAAAAATACTTGACCTAATTGTTGGGAATCAAAGAGAGGATATATTCATTAATCGGTATGTCAAGTCTTTTCGTTGCAACGAACGTGACACATGTCATTTAGAAATGAATGCTCAGGATACTATATTTTTTTATAGGCAAAATGGAAGGGTAAAGATTTTTGAAGTGGGTGAATATACTTATCGTTATCATTTTTTTCGATTAGAGAATACCGAAATTGATTTTTATCGGGCACACGAGGATTCACTTAGAAAAGTGAAAGGTAATAATTTACCAAAGCTGCCTCTTCTGAATAAGTAATGTGGAGGAGTTTAAGTTGCCCCACCTTTTCAGCAAAACAAGATTGAATAGTTTCTAAACCAAACACCCCTAAAACACAAAAACCCCCTCCGTCTGAGGGGGTTTTTGTTACCTAAACCTAAACCTATGAGAGAATTACTCTACTCTTGTGTAATTGAACGTGATTGCATTTAGGAGGTTTCGATCTACCAAAAATATTTTTTTGTCTACCAAACGCCCCTTCCGTTCTCACGCTTGCAGCATCGTGTCAAACTGTTTTTTGAACTTCTCTACCTTGGGCCGTACCACAAATTGACAATAGCCCTGATTCGGGTTCAATTCAAAGTAATTTTGATGGTACTCTTCGGCCGCATAAAAATTAGTCAGCGGGCTGATTTCAGTTACAATTGGGTTTTTGAACGCATGGGAATCGTCTAATTGCTTTTTGTACTGTTCTGCTGTCAGGCGCTGCTCTTCGGAGTGATAAAACACAACCGATCGGTATTGCGTGCCTTCATCGGCCCCCTGTCGGTTGAGCGTTGTTGGGTCATGGGTGTTCCAGAAAACCTCTAAAAGCGATTCATACGAAACAGCCTCCGGATTGAATGTGATTTGTATTACCTCGGCATGCCCGGTAAGTCCGGAGCAAACTTCACGGTAAGTTGGATTTTTAATTTTGCCGCCGCTATACCCGGAAACGACCTTAGAAACCCCTTTCATGCGTAAAAAAATGGCTTCGGTGCACCAAAAGCAACCTCCGCCAAATGTTGCTACTTCTATTTTCTGATCCATAGTTATTGAGCTTGTGACCCTTTAACCTAGTTGGAGAGAAAATGGTTTATGAAAACAGGGTGAATTGTCGGGGTCGTTACTAATAGCGGCTGTAGAACCCGTTCAATTGCTGCGTGAGATTGTTTTTAAGGTTGGAAATGGCCTGTTCGTATAAATTTTCATCTTTTGGATAAGCATCTCCACGTTTGGCCAGATTAAGCTGATCGTTGTTGAGTGCGCGGCTATCTCCTTTAAATGTGGCCCAGGTGTGTTGCCATTGGGCGTTTCCTTCCACTGTGTTGTTCATTAAAATGCTGTTGTTGGCAACATCGGTTACCGTAACTGTAGCATTGCAGCTCGCCCGTTTGGTTTTGGTGTAGTAGGTAATGGTAGCCTTTACGGTTTCCATTACATCTTGCATTTTGCCGTCGGGCAATTTTTTCTCACCCACTTTTACATCGCGTTGCACCGTTTCTACCCGGCTGGAAAGCTGAGGCTGATTGTCCATGCGGTAGTTATTAAAGATGATGCGCAAATTCTGGTGGGGTGGCACCGTGTCGCGTTGCGTGATGGGGCGAAAGGACAAAAACTGACGCTGCATTCCGTTAATGATGGGCTGAAAGCTGCCATAATTTACGCGCGAGGTGTTGATCTCTTCGTAGGCTACCCGCAGGGTGGCAATGAACTCAGCCTGTGTCATCATTTCAACTACTTCGCGGTAGCCGGGTACATAATCATTCGCTTCTTTGAAATTGAAATACGCTTGCTTGGCATCGTCGCGGCCACTGCGCATCATCGATTGAATGCCGGCCTGATAACTTTCTTCGGCTGCTTTGTTTTTTGCTTCGGCCAGTTCTTTGTATTTGGTTACCGGATTGGTGATGATCTTCATCGCCCCGAGCGAGGTTTTGATTTGATCATTCATGTAGTTGATTTTCTGGTATCCGGCCACGGCATTGCGCCACTTGCGTGGATCGTCGGAGTTGATGCCATTTTGAATGGTTGCCTGAATGTAGTCTACAGCGAGTTGATAACTCTGCGTCAACACGGCGGTGGCTTTCTTATGGTCAGGTTTTGAGCGAAGCCGGTTTACCGATTCCAATACAGCCTCGTAATAGTCGCCTTGCTTGAGCGCAGCTTTGCCGCTGGAGCAACTGTCTAACAGAAACAAGAGGGCAAATACGCCTAAAATCAAACGTAGTTTCATTGGAATGCGAGTTGGAGGTGATGGTTTGGACGACAAATCTAACGGGTATATTGAGAAATGAAAAATCAATTAGCCGGACCAAACAAGTCGATCAGCACATCATCAATGAGGTTGCGCCAATTGCCCCAGCTATGCCCCTCATTCACTTCGCGGTAATGGTACACGCAACTATTTGCCTGTAGTACCTCCTTCATTTTGCGACTTTCCTTGCTGGTGTCGTTGATCAGGCCGGAGGTCATTGATACTTTCATGTTCGGGCTCGCCGGATTGGCACACAGTTGATAGATCTGTGGTTTTGTCCAAAAGGCAGGCGATTGTATGCCCACCAAGCCAAATACGTCCGGTTTGGTAAATGCAAAGTAAGTAGCGGTTAAGCCGCCCATGGAGGTGCCCATAATGCCGCGGTTAGTGGATTCGGTGGCTACCGGATAATTCTTTTCGATTGCTGGCAAAAATTCTTTGATAAAGAAGTCGAGGTAGGCACTGTTCATGGCCAACTCTTGCATGCGCTTGTTATTCGAACGATTGATGGGCTCACGGTGATCGACGAAGATTACGGCAATGGGTTTGATCTTTTTCTCGGCAATCAGATTGTCGACTACCGTTACCATGTTTCCAAGGCGAGGGTGGAGGTATTCGTAGCCGTCTGTTACATACATCACCGGCAGCTTTCCCATTTTTTCGTAACCGAATGGAAGGTAAACGCTGTAGGTGATTTGATAATTCAAAATGCGACTGTTGAAAAGCACATCGGTTTGCAGCGAGCCTTTGGCCACCTGAGATTGTGGTTGTAATTCGACTGCTTCTTTCCACAGAGGCATGCGCAATTCAGAATTCGGGCTGCCGCCACCTACGCCACTCCATTGCTGGTGCGGGTTTGCCGGGTCTAAAATCCACTGGTTATCATCAATCACAATTTTGTAATCCAACCTTGCGTCTTTTGGGAACCGGGTTTTAAGTACCCAAAGTTGATCGCCTACTTTTTTTCCTTTGTTTTGAAATTTTTGATCGTAGCCCCAGCCGTTGAAGTCGCCCATCCAAGCTACGGACTTGGCTTTGCCGAAGTACACAAATGCCACAGAGTCTTCAACAACTAAAGGAAGTTTTCCCTGAGTTTGAAATTGATGAAAGACAACCGAATCGCGAAGTTGATTGAGTTGTGATTGAAAGGCTGAATAATCTTGCGCTAACGCACCGATTGGTAGACAAATCAACCACAACCAATACTTGTTCATCTGATTAAATTCACGTTAGCATCAAACATTTACTTCTTCCGATGATCGTACACGAAGCGATAGGAGTGCTGCAATGATCATGCAAACACCGCCGAACACCAGAATGTAAATCGATTGCCCGCCAAAAGCAGTTTTCAATAAGAAGCCCAACACGGTGCTCGCAATAATTTGCGGGATAACAATAAAGAAGTTGAAAACACCCATGTAATAACCCATCTTTTCAGGTGGTAACGATCCAGAAAGCATCGCATAAGGTATGGAGAGAATACTGGCCCATGCGATACCCACACCTACCATCGAAAACAAAAGCATGGTGGGATTGGATATAAAGAAGATGGAGATCAATCCGAATCCGCCGCAGAGCAATGCAATAAAGTGAGTTACTCTTCGGCTGGTGTACTTGGCAATAATAGGTAGTAACAATGCCGCCAAGGCTGCAATGCCATTGTAGATGCCAAACAGCAAACTCACCCAATCTGCACCTTCATTATAGGCAGCAGAACTTGGTTCGTTGGTGTTATAGATGTAGCTCGTAACGGCAGGTGTCGTGTAAATCCACATAGAGAACAAGGCGAACCATGAAAAGAATTGCACATAGGAAAGTTGTACCATCGTTTTGGGCATCGAGTTAAAATCTTTTACGATGTGAACCAATCCCAAATACGAGCGACCTTGAGTGATGTAGAGATAGGCCAGCAAATGAACAATTCCAAAAACAATCAGTCCGGCTCCAAGCACATACAACTCTTTTTCCAAACTCATGTAGTTAATAATCCACGTCAAAACAATTCCTAATAACAGCAACAGCCCACCCACTTTTTGTAATTTGATTTTGGTTTTATCTTCATCATCAATTTTACGCTTTTCGCGGTTTTTCAAATTGGCATGATGAGGTTCCGGTGGATATTCCTTAGTAGTGAAAACAGTCCACATCACCGCTGAGAAAAGCATGAATGCACCAATGTAAAATGAATACTTGACGGAGGGAGGAATTTCTCCTGGGCCTGCAGTGTTCGAGATGCCAAACCACTTCGTAAAAATGTACGGCAAAAATGAAGCTACAATCGCTCCAATGCCGATGAAGAAGCTCTGCATGGCAAAACCAGTAGTGCGTTGAGAAGGAGGGAGCATATCGCCTACAAAGGCACGGAATGGCTCCATGCTTATGTTGATCGAAGCATCCATGATCCACAGAACACCAACGGCCATCCAAAGCGCATAAGCGTTTGGCATCAAGCAAAGTCCTAATGAAGCGAGTAATGCACCAATGGCAAAATAGGGACGCCTTCTTCCCCACGTGGGATGCCAGGTACGGTCGCTATAAAATCCAATGATGGGTTGAACAATCAGACCTGTGATTGGTGCAGCAGACCAAAACAAAGCAAGGCTGCTAGGTTCGGCCCCCAACGTCTCAAAAATCCGACTTGTATTTGCGTTTTGCAAAGCAAACCCAAACTGGATGCCCAGAAAGCCGAAACTCATGTTCCAGATTTGCCAAAAACTCAACTTGGGTTTAACTGTGGGTGTTGATGATGAAGCCATAGACGGTTAGTTAGATGCGGTCAAAGTAACGATTTCAAACGAATACGGCTTTAAGGTAAGAGTTGTGCGCTGATTTTCAAACTGCAACTGGCTACCAAATTGTGCCGTGGCTTGGGCACCTACGTCTTTTAACTCCACTTGCTTCGGTTCTCCAGATTTATTAAACAACACATACACCTTCTCGCCAAAGTAGCTCCGCTGATAAATCAACAATTTATCTTCAATCTGCACCCAGTTGAAATCGCCATAAACCAACGGCAAACTGCTTCTTCTCAGTTGTACTAATTTCTGGATGATGGACCGAGTGCTCTGCTCGTGCGCAGATAAATTTTCGAAGCGCATCATCCGACGATTGTCGGGGTCGTTGCCTCCGGGATCACCAATTTCATCGCCATAATAAATCACCGGCACTCCGGGAATCGTCATCATAAAGGCGGTCAGGGCTTGTAGCTTGCGATAAGCTACGGTGTCTTGAATTTCAATTTTTCGTTTCCATCCGGCTAGCTTCGCGTCTTCATCAAACTTTACAGAGCCATCGGCATACGAAATAAATCGTGCACGATCCTGATTGCCGGTAATGTTGCCCATCAGGTTGTGATCGCCAAACCAACTCAAGCTCTCCGTTAGTGAGTTTGAGATGCGCGTAAACGGTACCTCATTACGTGCGAAGGCATTCACGGCATCATCATACACATTAAAGTCAAACTGCGCGTCCAACATGCCGGTGTTCACGTAGCTGTTCACCAATTCACGACTTCCATACGTTTCACCAATCTGATAAATCGGGCGTTTTACTTTTGATTTCACTTTCTTCGTCAGCTCGCGCCAGAAAAGCAGATCGATGTGCTTTGAGGCATCGTGGCGGAAGCCATCCAACTCGTATTTCTCCAACCAATACATCGCAGAGTCGGTCATGGGACCCACGACTTCCGGCTTGCGCAAATCAAGTGTAGGCATAAACACATCAAACCAGGTGGTAAGCCGCTGATCGTCCCAGCGCTCGGTGTTGATGGTTCCATCGGGTAAGTACAACGGAGTGAACCATTCCGGTTTCAACTTCACTAACGGGTGCTCTTTGTGGACGTGGTGAGCCACATAATCCAAAATCACATTGACGTTTTGTTTGTGTGCTTCCGCCAATAGTTCTTCCAACTCGGCCTTTGTGCCGAAGCGATAATCAATCTGTTGCAGCGACACCGGCCAGTAGCCGTGATAGCCCGAGAAGGTAGTGGCGGGGTCTTTGTATTTTCCATACGCGCCTTTCGGGTTTTGCGAAATAGGAGAGAGCCACAGCGTGTTGATGCCTAGTTTTTGAAAATATCCATCTTTTAATTTTTGTGTTACTCCGGCTATATCGCCACCATAATAGTTGGCTTTCGGTAAGATGGAAGGATCTTTCACCGGCTCATCGTTGGCCGGATTTCCGTTTTGGAAACGATCGATCATCATAAAATAAAGCACTTGTGCTTCTTTATCCTGTCGCGTGAGTTGTGATGCATTTTGTACCACTTCACCTTTTTGCAAGGGAATCAACACATCGTTGGAAATACCTTCCTCATTGGCGGCCCACACGCGAATAAAACTTCTATCTTCTTCTTTGGCTTGCGCCGGAATGGTGATGGTTAACTCCTGATCGGTTTGCCGAAGAAACTTTCCTTCCAGTAAAAAATTTTTCCAATACACGGTTACTTCCTTGGCGGGATGCGTGAGTGCTACGGTAATCGTGGAGGGTGTAAAACTTTTGGTAACGACTTGCACCACCTTGGCGGGATCGGGGCGAGGTATCCGCAACAGCGAATTGTATTTACCCATGCCATTGTCCATGGAATCTTTGGCAGCAGGATCGCGCACTTCTTTGCCATCAATAACAAAGAGATATTGGTAGTTGCCAGGAGTAAGCCACAGTGATATTTCAAACTGATCGCCAGTTTTGGAGAATACGGAAGCATTGGCATTCCAGGCGTTAAACTCACCTTTCGTTTTTACTTCCGTTGCGTTGCCGCGATAGCTGAAACGCACATTCGTCTTATTCACTTTTTGTAAGGGAATGCCGTAGGCTTGTCCGTGGCTCCACACTTTCATGGTGCCGATTTTGGAAGTCATCGTGCCAAACACTTTTACGTTGGATTGATTTCGCACCATCGACAAACCGATTGGCAAACTAACGGAGTCAATGGCTGATACATTGAGCGCATAGTCTTCCAGATTCACAACGGTCGTATCCGGCTGAATGAGAATAGGCGAAGCCTGACCGGTGATCAATCCTTCATCGGTAAAACGAACGGGTGCCGGAGGATCGCACGATGTAATCAGCAATCCAACGACAACGATATTAACTATTCCAGCGAATGAAAATTTTGGTTGTTGCATAAGCAGATGTAACAAAAGGTAAATTGATTTTCGGACCTTCCGGAGGCGTGCCTACCGGATCGTAATGTTTCATCGGGTTGATGAAGCGGTATTCCTTCCACTCGAGCGGCTGAGCAGAGCCATTGATCCACACATTCTGTAAAGAAGCAAATCCATGGAAATAGATTTTTGCTTTTTTGTACGGTGTTTGGTAGGTGCCATCTTGCTCGTGAATCACCAGCTCTTGTTCCTGAGCGGCGTAGGCAATTTTGCGTTTCGCGAAAGCGCCATTTTCGTAGTCGAACGAAATGCCATCGTCTTCATACAAGGTGAAGTCGTTGTTATTCTCCCCATTATACAAATGAATCTCTAAAGTGTCGCCGGTATCTTGCGTGGTGATTCCGGCTTTCTCGCGCATCGGAACGATGGACGATCCTTTCACATAAACCGGCAAGCGATCGATCGGTGTTTCAACAATCATTTCCTGATTGCCATGGTAGGCTTGATCGGTCAATAAATCATACCAATTGCCTTGCGGCAAATACACTTTCACAAAGTCTTTGTTGCTTTCAACTGGAGCAACCATCAACGCTGGGCCAAACAAATATTGGTTGTGAAATTGGTGATCGTAAATTTTTTCATCGAAGGTGTACGGAATCGCCAGACTTCGGTTGATCGGCATACCGGTTTTAGCCGCATCATGAAACAATGAGTAGAGGTACGGCAGCAAGCGATAACGCAGTTTCATGTAGTTGCGCGAAATCTCTTCTACCTTTTCGCCATACGCCCACGGCTCTGAGTCGCGGGTGTTGATCATGGTATGGCCGCGGAAGAAAGGAGAGAAGGCACCAATGCACAACCAGCGTGCAAATAGTTTTTCATCTGCATTGCCTACAAAACCACCAATGTCGTATCCGGTAAACGCCATTCCCGAAAGGCCCATGCTATTCACCAGGCGTATACCCGCCATCATGTGACCATCATAAGCAACGTTATCGCCCGTCCATACAGCAGCGTAACGTTGAATGCCGGCAAAGCCTGAGCGCGTTAAGTTGAACGGACGCTTCTTCATCAAGTTCTTCGTGCCTTCGTAGGTGCTGCGCGCCATCATCATTCCGTAGAGGTTTCTGCCTTCGCGTGTGGTCGTTTTGCGACCGTCAAAGTCAAACTCCATCAAGTCGGGCAGCATGTTTCCCCACGTGGCAATTTCATTCATGTCGTTCCAGAAGCCATCCACGCCCAGTGCTACATAGTCTTTGAAGTGATCGGCCCACCATTTCCGCGTTTCCTCGCGTGTGAAGTCAGGGAAGTGACACCAGCCCGGCCACACTTGTCCACTGTATTCGGTGCCATCCGGATATTTTATAAACACGCCTTCTTTCTTTCCGGATTCGTACGCTTCATACCCTGCTTCGATTTTAATTCCGGGGTCGCACATCACCACCACGTGAAAGCCCAACGCTTTCAGTTTTTCAATCAGCCCTTTAGGATCGGGGAAGGTTTCTTTATCCCAAGTAAAAATTTTGTATGCATCCATGTAGTGGATGTCCAGCACAATGGCATCGCCCGGCAGGTCGCGATCACGAAAACCTTCGGCCACACGCAACACTTCCCTGTCGGGATAATAGCTGTAGCGGCACTGCTGGTAGCCGATGCTCCACAGTGGAGGAAGAGGTGTGCGTCCGGTGAGGTGCGTATAGTTTTTGATGATTTCCTGCACGGAATTACCACCGATGAAATAGTATTTCATCTCACCACCGTCGGCTGAGAAACTGGAGAAACGATCGTTGGAAGCGCCAAAGTTGAATGTGCTCCGGTAGGAGTTATCGAAGTAAAGTCCGTAGGCTTTTTGGTGATGCACACCTATATAAAAGGGTACTGAGCAATAGAGCGGGTCGGCATCGGGACTGTACGCATAGGCGTCTGTGTTCCAGTTGATGTAGCCAAGTCCGCGCTTATCCAGCGGACCATTTTTTTCGCCCAAGCCGATGAAGCGCTCATCTTCCTGCAATTTTTTGTAGCAATTGATTTGCTCACCGATGATTTGAATGCCTAAACCGGGGTCATCTTCATTCAGCACATTTCCGGCTGCATCAGCAATGGAGATGCGCAGGGCTGCCTTGGTGATTTTTATTTGGAGTTGATCGGTTTTGATCAATAGATAATCCGATGAGTCGGAAACTGTAAAAGGCACGGTTTGTGGTTGAGCGATCACGGCATACGAGAAGTCTTCAGGAGGTTCACCGGCTGTGAAGCGCACTTGAACAACTTCGGGCGTGAACAACGTAATGGAGAGAATTCCGGCCGAAGACTGGATGGCTACCCCACGCGCGGTGGTGCGATGAGAGGTGTAGTTGCCAATGCTTTGGCTGGCGGAACGAGGTTGGATGGCTGGCATAGTACCCAAATTTGTATGGTGAATTAAAGAGTTAGTCAATTTACTGACGAATCCTTCGGATTGTCAGGGTTCAATTAATATTTCTGAAATAAAAATAAAGAGGCTCGTTAATCCTAACGAACCTCTCATCAAAAATTAGAAAACGATTGCGAAAAGTGCTTTAACTGCTATTTGGTTGTTCAGTCCAAATCAATTTAGCCAATTGCTCAGCCTTGCTTTAGCTTGTTCCTCGGTATTTACTTTTCCATCCTTCACCTCTTGGCGACCTTTGTCAATTTTTTCAAGGATGATCAGGCTTTCAATAATCTCGTCTATCGAAAATTCATCAGGCAGTTTATCCAATGATTCAATTACAGTCGTCTTTCTCATTTCCTTTTTTGATAGAAAAATCCATATGGGTTAAGTTAAGCTAGTTTTTTAAACCTCACCTCATTCCTCTCCACAGGAGAGGAGGATTTGCGGAGCTTAACTTATTGAAAGTAAAATAGTTACTTCTTCTTTAATTGTTTTTTCAGGGAGGAATTGCGGATCACAAGACGGGTTTTAAGTACTTTGATCTCTTCTACCGGCTCATACTGGTCTTTTTCCTTCATATCAATTTGTTTGATGAGTAGGCGGGCGGCTTCCTGACCCATTTCAAAACCGGGTTGATCGATGGTGGTCAGCGATGGGTCCATCAATTCACCAAAAAACCAGTTGCTGAATCCTACGATAGCAATGTCTTGTGGAATTTTGAGCCCTTTTTCTTTGATGGCCACCATAGCACCCATAGCCATGGGGTCGTTGTTGGCAAAGATAGCATCGAACTTGGTGCCGCTGGCAAGCAACTTTTGGGTAACGCTCTTGCCTTCTTCAAACGTGCCGGAGTCACATGAAAGGATGAGATTTTCTTTGATCTCCATTTTGTTTTCCTTGAGGGCATCTTTGTAACCGCGAAGGCGGTCTACACTGATGATCAAATTCGGCGCACCTACCAGATGGACAATGTTTTTGCAACCTTCCGTAATCAGGTGGTTGACCGCTTCTTTGGCTCCTGCGTAGTCATCGACAATCACTTTGCTGGATGTGGGGCTGTTGTACATGCGATCGTAGAATACGATGGGCACCCCTTTGGAGATGATGGACTCTACGTGGTCAAAATTGGCCGTTTCGCGCGAAAGCGAGAGCAACATGCCATCTACCCTGCTGTTAAACAGCGCTTTAACGTGGGCAACTTCGCGCACATACGATTCGTTGGATTGAGCGAGGATGACGTTGTATCCGGCTTGATAGGCCACGTCTTCAATACCACTAATAACGGTAGAGAAAAAGAAGTGAACCACTTCAGGAATGATGACCCCGATGGTGTTGGTTTTCTTCTGTCGCAGGTTGAGCGCAACAATATTGGGTTGGTAATTCAACTTATCGGCCAGGGCGTTGACAGCCTTTTTGGTGTCCACACTGATGTCCGGATGGTCTTTGAGGGCGCGTGAAACGGTAGAAGGAGAGATGTTGAGTTCCCGCGCGATGTCTTTGATAGTTACTTGGTTGAATTTCATTTCTTTGGCGAATTAGGGTTATGCTTTCCGTTGCCGGAAAGGCATGTTTGTGCAATTTACGCAATACCGCGATATTTTCGGTGTTTCTCTGAAAGCAATTGAAAGGATGGCCAAAAGTTGTTCTCATAGATGCCGGTGGTGGCTATTTTATAGATAACGGCATCAACCTTGATTGAGGGAGTAACCATTGTTATTGCCAAGTAATCCCAACCACTCATGTTTTGTTGGAACAGAATTCATAGATAGCCATTTATTCGTGTTTAAACCTGATCCTTTTAGTGTGTTCATTTCGCTTTACACAAAATGTTCTTTGGTTCTGTTGATTTTCCGCGTTTCGAGAATTTTTAGAGGTTAGAAAAATTACAAACGATTGCGGTCACGTTTCCGTAACATTTTTTTTGATTTTTACTACCTAAATCAGCCCATCTTTATTTAGTTTTAAGCGAAACAAAATTTGCCCGCAAACTAGGCAGGGCAAATGGAGTTCAGTCTGACCAAATTATTTAACCCTAAGTATTCGTATGATTAAATTTTACCAAACAGCGAGAAAGTGCCTGACGGTATTGCTGGTATTTGGCTTTGCGCCAATTTTTGCCCAGCAAGTAGTTACAGGAAAAGTGACTTCTTCGGATGATGGCTCGCCTCTACCGGGTGTCAACATTCTGGAGAAAGGAACCACCAATGGAACAGTTTCAGATGCAGATGGAAGTTTCAAAATCAGCGTTGGTGCCAATGCGGTTCTTGATTTCTCCTTCATCGGTTACGTAACACAAGAAGTGACCGTAGGAAACCAAACCTCTATCAACGTGGTGTTGCAGGCCGATGTAACAGCTTTGCAGGAAGTGGTGGTGATTGGTTATGGTGAAGTTCAAAAAAAGGACGCAACCGGTGCTGTTACAGCCATCTCTAATAAAGACTTTAACAAAGGTGTACTCACTTCTCCACAAGATTTATTGGTGGGTAAGTTTGCCGGTGTTTCTATCACCTCTGGAAACGGTGCTCCCGGCAGCGGTTCTACCATTCGTGTTAGAGGTGGAGCTTCTTTAAATGCAAGCAATGATCCATTGATTGTAATTGATGGATTTCCGGTAGACAATATTCCATCTTCCGGACCTGGTTCGTTAGGCGGTGTTTCTAACCCTCTTGCCGCTCTAAACCCCAATGATATAGAGACCTTTACCGTATTGAAAGATGCATCTGCAACTGCTATTTATGGTTCCAGAGCATCAAACGGTGTAATTATCATCACAACCAAAAAGGGAGCGAGTGGAAAACCGCAATTTTCGTACAACGCAAATGTGTCTATTGCCTCTGCAGTGAAATATGTAGACGTAATGAATGCTACGCAATACAAGGCATTGGTAAATAAGTTAGCGTTAACGGGCGTTTCAGGTATTGATAATGGAGCCGTAGCAAAATTGGGTAATGCCAACACCGATTGGCAAAAGGAAATTTTCCGTGATGCGATTTCTCACGATCATAACCTTAGCGTTTCCGGATCATTGAAGGAAGTTCCTTATCGTGTTTCGTATGGTTATACCGATCAACAAGGTATCTTAAAAACTACAGGTCTTCAACGTCATTCATTGAACATCAATGCGAGCCCCTCATTTTTAGATGGCGCATTGAAATTGGATATGAGCGTAAAGGGAAGTGTTACGTTCAATAATTTTGGTGAAGCGGGCGCAGTCGGTAGTGCAGTTACATTCGATCCAACTCAGCCTGTTTATGCAGCCGCAAGCGGCAACAACCCTAACAGATTTGGCGGGTACTTTACCTGGATTGATAAAGGTGCCATTAGCGGTACAGCTAACCCTGTAGCACAATTAAATCAAACCAACAATCAATCTACTTCAAATCGGATTATTGCTAATTTAAAGGCGGATTATAAGTTGCCATTTTTCCCCGATGTGAAAGTGACTATCAATACGGGTATCGATCGATCCGTGAGTGATGGCTTCAATCGGGCGCCTCTCACGGCTGGTTTTGCAAACAATAACGGTACATTGGTAGGCCGTGATAATACATATGGTGGAAGAAACCAATCCGAACTCCTTGACATTTACGGAACCTATCAGAAGCAATTCGGAGATCATAAAATCGATGCAACCTTAGGCTATGGCTGGCAACATTTTTATCGTGAAGCATATAGCATTGAGAAGGATGCCTCAAGAATGAAATCAACCCCTTCTAAAAGCCAAAATTACCTCGTTTCATTTTTTGGTCGTTTGAATTATGCCTACAAAGGCAAATATCTGTTAACTGCAACACTCAGAAACGATGGTTCTTCACGTTTCGCTCCGGGCAATAAGTGGGGATTGTTTCCATCTGTAGCACTTGCGTGGAGAATAAAGGATGAATCCTTCTTATCAGGTGTTGGGTTCTTATCAGATTTAAAGTTGCGTGCAGGCTATGGAGTTACGGGTCAGCAAGACATTCTTGGTCAATACTTCCCCTATCTGGCAGTTTACAGAGAATCGGATGCACTTACTAAGTACCAATTGGGTTACAATCAGGACGGAACTCCTAAATTCTATACCACTTTACGCCCTAATCCGTATGACCCTAACATTAAATGGGAATCAACAACAACGGTTAACGTAGGTATTGATTTTGGAATTTTAGATGATAAGATCACAGGTTCAGTAGAGGTATTTCAAAAAGATACGAAAGACTTGTTGAACAACGTGCGCGTGCCCAACGGAACGAATTTTTCTAACTTCGTGGATACCAACATTGGAAGTATGAAGAATCAAGGTGTGGAGATTACTTTGAAAAGCACCGTTGTTTCACAGCGCGATTTAACAGTGAACGTGGGAGCCAACTTTACAGCTATCAACAGCGAAATTACTCGCTTGAATTCCACGAATGATCCAAGCTACATCGGAGTACTATTGGGTGGAATTGGTGTAAATGCCAATATTCAAAACCACCAGGTGGGATACCCCGCCAGATCATTCTTCCCCTATCAGCAAGTTTATGGTAGCGATGGAAAACCGGTTGAAGGTTTGTATGTAGACCGATCTGGAGTTGGAGGAACCGTACTTGGAAACAATTTTAATCGTTATCGCTACAAAAGACCTGAGCCCGATTTCTTGATTGGTATCAACTCACGTGTAAACTACAAGAAATTTGATTTCTCTTTCTCAGGCCGTTTAAGCGTTGGAAACTACGTTTACAACAACGTAGAATCGGGTCGTGCTTTCTATAACGGCGTTTATTCGCTTCAGTATTTTAGCAACATCCTCAACTCTGTTACGGATGCGAACTTTACTACACAGCAAATTTACTCTGACTATTACGTGCAAAATGGTTCATTCTTTAGAATGGATAACATCAGTGCAGGGTATACATTTGATCGGGTTTTCACCGACAGGGTGAAAGCAAGAGTAAGCTTGACGGTTCAAAATGCTTTCTTAATTACGAATTATAAAGGTATTGATCCTGAAATCGAAAATGGTATTGACAACAATATCTATCCTCGACCAAGAACGATCTTGTTGGGTGCGAACTTTACTTTTTAATTAATTGATCAGAATTATTATGAAAATAAAATTTTTTAAAAGCTATTCTCTCGGAGTCTTCGCAATGATGGCTTTGATGATGTCGTGTGTTGGTGATCTGGACGTTAAACCGATCGATCCCTTTGTAATAACTGCCGATAAGGTGTATGCAACGAAGGAAAACTACAAGCAAGGATTGGCCAAGTTGTATGCAACCTTTGCATTGACCGGTCAACAAGGTCCTGCCGGTGCCCAAGACGTAGGTGGTGTGGATGAAGGTTTTAGTTGCTTCGTCAGATCATTGTGGTACATGCAAGAATTAACCACAGATGAGGCGGTTTGGACCTATGGTAATGATGCAGAAGGAACTATTTTTAATCTTCATTACAACACATGGTTGCCATCCGATGGAATTCCTGAAGCACTGTATGCACGTATCGCCAATGTGGCTGCTTTAACGAATGAGTACATTCGGGCTACCACCGGTAAAACGGATGACGCAGATATTAAAAAGTTTCAAGCTGAAGCACGATTCCTCAGAGCATTGTCATACTTCTATGGATTAGACTTATTTGGTCGTTTGCCCTTCTTGACAGAAAAAGATGTCCCAGGTCTCTTTTTCCCTCCTATGATCAAGCGTCCTGAGTTATTCACCTACATTGAAAGTGAATTGCTGGCTATAAAGGGAGATTTAGGAGCACCTCGTTTCGAATATGCAAGAGCTGACAAAGCAGCTTGTGCCATGTTATTGGCTAAATTGTATTTGAATGCAGAAGTTTATATTGGTCAGCCTAAGTACACCGAAGCATTAACACAATTAAATGAAGTTGTTTCTGCGGGATATGTATTGTCACCAAAATATGCGAATCTGTTTAGATCTGATAACGACAAGAATAATTCGGAGATCATTTTTGCACAGGCATTTGATGGAGCTAACTCTCAAGCGTATGCTATGACGCAAGTGATGATCAACGGAAATGCAGGCAATGGCGGCTGGTCTGGTTTGAGAACTACATCTGCTCTTGTAAACAAATTTCAAGCTTTGACTGAAGCCCGTGCGATTTTTGCGAAAGAAGATAAAGGCCAAAGTTTAAATATTGATGCAATCAATATCAGTACACAAGGCTATGGTGTTTACAAATTCAGAAATATTTCAGCTGCAGGAATTGAATCTCCGAACAACTCTACTGGATTTCCTGATACGGATTTCCCGATGTTTCGCTTGGCTGACGCGTACTTGATGTATGCAGAAGCTGTGTTAAGGGGTGGTTCAGGTGGCACTAGAGCCAATGCGCTGGCTTATGTGAATGCTATCCGTACAAGATCTGCCGATGTGACGGCAGGCAATGCACCGGGAGCAATTACCGATGCGCAGCTTACGCTTGACTTTATCTTAGATGAGCGTGCGCGAGAACTCTACTGGGAGGCACATCGCAGAATGGATTTGATTCGCTTTGGTAAGTTTACAGGCTCTGCTTATTTGTGGCCATGGAAAGGTGGTATCAAAGACGGTACATCAATCGAAGCAAAACGTGCGATCTTCCCTATACCTGCTAGCGATTTGGGAACGAATCCAAACTTGAAGCAAAATGACGGTTATTAACAATTTTAATGTTTAACAGTATGAAAATTAAAAGCTATTTTATTTTTGGGATCATCTTTAGTTTGTTGATCTCATGTGATAAAAGTGAAAATCGGGTAACGATTAAAGGCGGTACGCCTCCAGTCTTGTCAGTATCATCAACCGCAGATTTAGTTTTGTTGAAATCACAAGAGAGTTTCAATTCCTTGCAATTTCAATGGACAAATCCAAATTATGAATTTTCCAATGGAGTGAATACACAAAACGTATTCTACACCCTTCAGATTGATACTACAGGCTCCAATTTTACGAATCCAAAAATTGTAACGCTCGGCTTTACAAACAGTGTAAACCGCTCTTTTACAGTGAAGGATTTGAATAGTTCATTGTCCGCGTTGGAGTTGAAAGATTTTGTTCCGCACAATTTTGAATTTAGGATCAAAGCAACGATGGCCAGTGGATCGGTTCCTATATATTCAAACGTGGTGAAGATTAAAATTACCACTTACTTGGATGTTATATATCCTGTGCCAGCCAAGTTGTTTATTACGGGTGCAGCAACTCCCGCTAGTTGGCAAGCTGGGAATGGTTCTGAAGCTGTTCCTCCTAATCAGGAATTTACAAAATTGAACTCTTATACCTTTGTAATACCTAGCTTACAGTTGAATGCAAGTAGTGGATATTTGCTCATTCCAGTTTACAGTAGCTGGGGAGCTAAATATGGTTTTACTGGTGAAAAGGAAAAGAATAACCCAACGAATGATAGCTTTAAACCAGACGGTAGTGATTTTCTTTCGCCATCATCTGCAAAGGCTTATAAAATTACTGTCAACTTCAAAACAGGAAAAATTACATTGGAGTAACATAAAAAATTGATATATGAAAATCAGCAAAATTATTATAGGTCTTTTTCTCACAGTTGGCATCTTCGTCATATCCTGTGTAAAAGAATTTGAACCTGCTCCCAAGTTTAGTGCCAGTACCGGCACTTTTACGATAACACCATCAGCAACAACTGTTGCAGCTTTGGCTAAAGATTCTATAGCAACCGCACTAACCTTGACTTGGACAGACCCCAAGTATGCAGTGGGTCTTAAGAAGAGTAAGTTTACTGTGATGGCCAGCAAGACAGGAACCAATTTTGCAACCTTTGTTTCGAAAGAGTTTACGGGTGCTCTCACAGGAGCTTTAACCGGCAAGGACTTAAATGGCATGGCTCTGTTTTCAGGAGGTTTGATTGGTCAATCAATTACATTGGATATAATGGTGGTGGCTTCACAGGATAATAACAATGAACAGAAGAAGTCGAATGTAACTCAAGTTGCGGTTACTCCATTCTCTGGATTTGCGGTGGTATCCTCACCAACCAGTATTACTCCTAATCCAGCCAAGCCTTCAGAAAATGCGGTAACTTTAAGTTGGACAGTAGGTTTCAATGGTTACAAAGGGGTTGTAAAATACGAACTCCAACATGCGAAAACCGGGACTTCATTTGCGGCACCAACCACTATTGCAGTTACTGGTTTTAGCAAGCCTCTTACACATTTAGAAATCAACACTATTGCTTTGGGCTATAATATCCCTCCCTCAGTTGCCGGTGACGTTGATTTTAGAGTGAAAGCCACAAATGAGTTGGGTGCAATTAACTATTCATCAACAACCAAAGTATCTGTAACTCCCTATGTTTCCATTAACTCTGTAGGTATCATTGGTGATGCAACTCCGGGAAGTTGGGATGTGGATACAGATTTATATCGACCAGACGTGGCTGGCAAGCCTTCGGAATGGACGACTATCATATATTTAATAGGTGGTAAGAAGGCCTTATTCCGACAAGATGATCAGTGGGATAACAAATGGGGTGTAGGTGGAAAAGGCGGTGCAGATATTCCAATTGCTACCTCAGGTTTTTATAAGGCTGACTTAAATGTGGCAACCGGAGTCTATAGCTTTACACCGGTTACCGTTCCTACCATTTCTTCCCTTAGTGTAATAGGTGATGCCACTGCGGGTGGTTGGGGTGCAGACACTAATCTTACGCAAGATGCGACAAACACTAACATATACACTGGTACAGTTGCGTTAACCGTTGGATCAATTAAATTCCGTGAAACAGGAAATTGGGGTATCAATTGGGGCGGTCCTGCCGGTGATAACGATCCTGTAAACTACCCATCAGCGTGGGGTAAAGGAAACGGTGGAAATATCAAGATCAATACCGCCGGAACATATTTTGTTAGAATCAATATAGCTACTGGAGAGTACGCATTTGGCCCTGCCGACAGAGGCACCCCTTACGCTGATATTGGAGTTATTGGTGATTCTACACCTGGTGGTTGGGCTAATGATACCAACTTGATTGGTAACCCTTCAAACCCTTTTAAGTGGTCTGGTAAGTTGACCTTAACATCAGGTCTTGCTAAATTCAGAGCAGACAATGATTGGGGTGTTAATTGGGGCGCAAAACCTTTCCCCTTGGGTATCGGTGTACAAAATGGAGATAACATTGAAAATGTTACTGCCGGCACTTACCAAATTAATTTTAATTCACTTACAGGAGAATACACATTCACCAAGTAGTTTTTGCTAAAAATCACTTAATTTTCAGAGGCCGTTAAGCGGCCTCTGATTTTTTATTCTAAATTCAATTTTATGGCGCGCAAATTAGGTTATAGAGCTTTTTTGATTTTCGGGTTTGTGTTTTGCATGTTGGCGAATCGTGTCCTTGCTCAAGTGGTTACCACTTCACCGGCATTTCCGGTGGCGAATCAACCTGTTACTATCACAGTAGATGTTACCGGCACCAGTCTCGATAAATTTGCCTGGAATAACGATACCAATCCGGTTTGGATTTGGACTTGGATAAAGAAAACGGGTAGCCCTGATGCGGATGCACCCACCAACGTGAATCCTGCTACCGCGGGACAAGATGCCGCGAAGTGTACACGCATAAGTACCAACCCCGATAAATATCAGATAACCTTTACGCCTACCACATTTTTTAATAAAGCAGCAGCCGACATTCCACGCATTGGTTTGAAACTCAAAACCCGAAATTGGTCAGATAACAAGCAAACAGATGTTGATAAGTTTATCGATTTTTCATCGGGCTTCAACGCTTCATTTGCGGCACCCACAGAATCGGTTTTGTTTAAAAATACAGGCGATGTTTTTCCCATTACTGTCAACGCCTCCGAATCAGCAACGCTCACATTAAAAATTAATGGAGCAACAGCAGCAACACAAACAGGCACCTCATTGACGTACAATCAAACTGTTACTGAAACAAGCGGCACGACCCAGGTGGTTTGCGAAGCCGTTGCAGGTGCACAGAATAAAACAATTTCTTTCAGCTATACGATTCGCACCGCTACAATAAATCAGTCACGCCCCGCTGGAATAAAAGATGGAATTAACTACTCTACAGACCCTACCAAAGTAACGTTGGGTTTGTGGGCTCCCGGAAAATCATCCGTATATGTAATTGGCGATTTTAATAACTGGAGTGTAAATGCCAATTATCAGATGAAAAAATCGGGAGAGCATTTTTGGTTAGAGGTTACTGGACTTACTGCCGGCACCGAATACGCCTTTCAATACCTTGTAGACGAGACATTGCGAATTGCTGATCCGTATGCAGACAAAATATTAGACCCGGACGATCAGTCCATACCAGTAGCAACCTATCCTTCCCTCAAGGCATTCCCTGAGAAAGCACTAACCGATAAGTGGTATTTCAATCGCCTGTCGGTGCTGCAAACCAATCAGCAGCCATACCAATGGCAAGCAACCAACTATCAAAAGCCAGCCAAAGAAAAACTGGTGATTTATGAGTTGCACATCCGCGACTTTTTCGGAACGGGAAAAAAGAATTATCAAAGCTTAATCGATACGATCAGTTACTTCAAACGATTGGGTGTTAATGCCATCGAGTTGATGCCTATTACAGAATTCAGTGGAAATGATAGTTGGGGATACAACCCGAATTTTATGTTCGCCCCTGATAAATTCTACGGCACAAAAAACAAACTCAAAGAGTTTATTGATAAATGCCATCAGAATGGTATTGCCGTCATTTTGGATGTAGTCATGAACCAACAAGATTTGCCCAACTCGTATTTGATGATGGACTTTAACTTTACCACATTCAAACCTACAGCCAATAACCGTTGGTTCAATGTGGATGCCACGCATCCATTCAATGTCTTTTTTGATATGAATCATGAAAGCCCGTACACCAAAACGTATCTGGATACAATCAATCATTATTGGCTGAATGAATATAAAATGGATGGCTATCGATTTGATTTATCAAAGGGCTTTACTCAAACGAATAACCCCAACAATGTTGGGGCCTGGGGTGCCTATGATGCATCTCGTATTGCAATATTGAAAAGAATGGCCGATAAGATTTGGGCACACACGCCCAACGCCTACGTAATATTAGAGCACTTTGCCGATAATAGTGAAGAGAAAGAATTAGCCGAGTATAAATCAAGCGAAGGCAAAGGAATGATGCTATGGTCGAATTTTCATAAGGCCTTTAGTCAGCTTGCGATGGGGTATGCTTCAGAATCTGATATCGGTGGTTTGTATTTTGCGAACCGATCTTTTTCAGTCCCTGGTGCTGTTGGTTACATGGAAAGTCATGATGAAGAACGATTGGTCTATAATAATTTGCAAAATGGCGCATCCAGTGGAACCTACAATACAAAAACGTTGGCAACCGCATTGGATAGAATAAAGGCTACAAGTGTAATTTTCTATACCACGCCTGGTCCCAAAATGTTGTGGCAGTTTGGTGAATTGGGTTATGACAAAAGCATAAACACATGCTCAGATGGAACTACGATCAGTAACGATTGTAGAACATCGGCTAAACCAATCAAATGGGATTACCAACAAGATGCGCTTCGCAGTAGCTTATTCAACCACATTGCTAATTTGATAAGCCTACGAAAGAAGTATGCGGTCTTTACTAATGGTGATGCTACCTTGACACAAGGATCGGGTTTGGCGAAGCAAATTTCAATAAAAAATAAACCGTTTACGGCTACGCCTACAACAACAGACCAAATGAATGCAGTTGCTGTAGCTAATTTCAATCTATCGACTCAAACCATCAGCATTAATTTTTCGCATGCAGGTACGTGGTACGATTATTACAACAACAACCAAGCGATAACAGTGGGATCTACTTCGCTAGGGATTGAGCTTCAACCCGGACAATATAAGCTATTTACAGATGTTCGGCTAGCTGATGAGGTCGTAACCGGAGTGGAAGAAGATCAACTCGTTTCTATTGAGCTTTTCCCAAATCCTACTTCTAGTTTATTAAAGCTAAAAACCAACCAAACGATTGTGACAGTAAGCGTGATTACAACACAAGGAGCTAAAGTTCAACTGACGAAGATTGATCAGGAAAGTTGGGATATGAGCTCGATGGCAACTGGTTTGTATCTTTTGGAAATTCAAACGGTTGACAACGTAATCATTCGACGTGTCATCAAGAAGTGATACACTCGCGTTGAAGGAAGTAGTATGCGATAGCAAACTCCATGAATAATAGTTTTGTTATTGCCATTTTTGCTCTTTTTCTATTGCAATCGTGCGATAAAAAAGAGAAGACTTTATTCACGCCAGTCGACCATGAATCATCCGGCATTCAATTTGAAAATACAATTATTGAAACAGAGGAAGTCAATATCCTCACGTACGAATACACCTACAATGGGGGCGGTGTAGCGGCTGCGGATTTTAATAATGACGGCTGGTGCGACCTTTATTTCACAGGCAATACCGTTAGTAATAAACTCTACCTGAATCAAAAGAATCTCCTCTTTAAGGACATCACACTTCAGGCGGGTGTAAGTGGAAGGCCATCGTGGAAAACAGGGGTGACAACGGCTGATGTAAACGGCGATGGCTGGCTTGATATCTATGTTTGTTATTCGGGTATTGATACAACCAGAAATCTAACCAATGAGTTGTACATCAATAACGGAGCAGATGCAAACGGAGCGATCACATTCAGTGAAAGGGCAAAGGAATATGGATTGGATGCGCCAGGCACTTTTTCTACTCAGGCTGCCTTCTTCGACTTCGATCGAGATGGAGATTTAGACATGTTTCTGGTCAATCACGGCAATCACTTTTATTCTCCTTTCATCAATACCAATAAGTTGCGAAACATGCGTCATCCCAACTTCGGGAACCGCCTGTATCGTCATGACACACGAACCACGGCCACCGGAACGATACATTCATTTGCCGAGGTGAGTTCAGAAGCGGGCATTGACGGTGGTGGAATTAATTTTAGTTTGGGCGTTGCAATCAGCGATTTTAATAATGATGGCTGGCCGGATATTTATGTCACCAACGATTATGAAGAACAAGATTTCTTTTACATCAATCTAGGTGACGGCACATTTACAGAGACATCGAAAGAATCCTTCGGTCATTTTTCCAGAAATGGAATGGGGGTGGATGCCGCCGATTTTAATAACGATGGCAAAACGGATTTGATTGAAGTGGATATGTGGCCGGAAGATAACTACCGCCAAAAACTTTTGAAGGGCCCCGATGACTACAATCGGTACCATCTTATGTTGGACAGTGGCTTCCATCATCAGTTGATGCGAAACACGCTGCAATTAAATCAACGCACCACCGAATCTGGTGTCCCTGTCTTTTCCGAAATAGGACAAATGGCAGGTGTTTCGGCAACCGATTGGAGTTGGGCACCTTTGTTAGCGGATTTCGATAATGATGGATTCAAGGACTTGTTTGTCACGAATGGTTATCTGCGCGATTTCACCAGTTTGGATTTTTTAAAATATACTGTTGAAGATGCGAAGAAAGAGGCAACACAAAAAGGAAAGAGCCTGGAGCTGTTTCAGTTAATCAGCAAAATGACTTCCACGCGAACGAGCGATTATCTGTTTAAAAACAATGGTGATTTAACTTTTTCCAACGTAACAAAAGAATGGGGACTTTTTGAACCCAATCTTTCATTTGGTGCCACCTACGCTGATTTAGATAACGATGGAGATTTGGAGATCATCACGAATAATACAAATGAAGTAGCCAAGATTTGGTTAAACAATGAAAATGCCAATCTGGAAACTCACTACGTTACAATAAAACTTGTTGACTATCCGGTTAACACATTTGCTATTGGTTCCAAGGTTTATTTAGAAAGTAAAGAAACGAAGCAAATGCAAGAGATGGCACTTACGCGCGGTTTCCAATCATCCGTGCAACCCTTGCTGCATTTTGGAGTAGGAAAGAATTCAGGCAAATGCAGTATCGAAGTGGTATGGCCCGATGGTCGAGTGACTCGAAGAGAAATAGACCGTACCAATCAACTCATCGAAATATCCTACAAATCGGCCCAACAAAAAATAAAAGAAGAGGGAGGTAATTCTCCAATCATAAAGGACATTACCGATGAAAGTGGAATTGATTTTATTCACCACGAAAACCCATTTATTGATTTCGACCGCGAGCCGCTCATTCCCTATCAAATGTCAAAAAATGGTCCGGCATTGGCAGTGGCAGATGTGAATGGAGATGGACACGATGATTTCTATGTAGGTGGAGCAGCACAACAGGAGTCTGTTCTGTACATGGGTAACGGAGAGGGTAAGTTCAAGCGCGCCGCTTTTCAACCGTGGTCAGTAGATAAAGAGCAAGAAGATGTAGGTGCTACTTTCTTGGATGTGGATGGTGATAAGGATTTGGACTTGTTCGTTGTTAGCGGAGGCAATGAATTCGAAGGAGGTAGTTCGTTGCTTGATGACAGACTCTATCTCAATCAAGGTAACGGGAGATTTGAAAAAGCGCACGATCTGGCAACGCCTAAAGATCATATTAATGGAAGTTGTGTGACAGCAGCAGATTTTGACAAAGATGGAGATATCGATCTTTTTGTTGGAGGCAGCGTTCGCCCCGGCCGTTTTCCGTACCATTCCCCCAGCGCAATTTTGCGCAATGAAACAGATTCACAAACCGGTAAAGTGAAATTAGTAGTGGCTACAAAAGAGGTGAATCCGGATTTGCGGGAAATCGGATTGGTAACCGATGCAGTATGGGCCGATATAAATAACGATTCATGGCCCGACTTAGTGGTAGTGGGGGAGTGGATGCCGATACGGGTATTTATGAATCAATCCGGAAAACTCATTGAGACAGCTGTGAAAGATCTCGCCCACTCAGATGGAATGTGGAATCGTATCGTCCCCATCGATTTAGATCAAGATGGTGATATTGATTTCGTCGCAGGAAACGCCGGTACGAATTTACCATGGAGTATTTCTTTACAGAAGCCACTTACTGTGCGCTATGGAGATTTTAATGGCGATGGGAGGGTAGACCCAATCATTTCCTGTTTCATGCAAGGACGTGAGTTTCCAATTGCTACCCGAGACGAATTATTGTTTCAACTGCCCATTTTGAAGAAGAAATACAACGACTATGCCTCGTATGCCTCTGCCACGATGGATGAAATTCAACGTGAAAGTGGAATGAAAGAAGTATTAATTAAGCATATAAAAATGCCGCAATCGATTTCACTAATAAATAATGGCTCTGGCAACTTTCAACTAGTTGAGTTGCCGCCGCAAGTTCAAATTTCCTCTATGCGAGCTGCTATTTTGTTGCCTTCAGATCGAAAGAAAGATGTTGAAATCATGACTGCGGGAAATTTTTATTCTGTTAAAACACAATTCGGCAGATTAGATGCCTCTTTGGGGGCTGTTTTGCGGTATCAAGGAGGACGTTTTTCGGTTGAACAATCAACGGTTTTCAACCATCATTTTGACGTTCGAAATGCAACCATTTTAGATGGTAGATTTCTGTTGTTAGTGAGCAATTCCGCTCAAATTCAACTTTTTCGCACCCCGGATTAATCGTCTGCAATCGATTGCGCAATCGTTTCTTGTTTTTTTTTATTCGTTTTTAGCGTGAAAACCTTAATAAATGGGTAACATTGCTTAGTAAGTAATTTTTATCTAACCCTAAACTATTTCAAACTATGACCAAATTGTATCTGTTTGTTCGCAGGTACCTCGCGGTGATGATGGTGTTCGGGGCCGCTTCGGCTTTCGCACAACAATCCGTGTCAGGTAAAGTAACGTCTTCCGATGACGGCTCGGGTATTCCGGGTGTAAACATTCTCGAAAAAGGAACTGCTAATGGAACTGTAACTGACTCCGATGGTAACTATACCATTTCTGTTGGTTCCAACGCAACACTTGTATTTTCATTTGTAGGTTATTCTGCTCAAGAAGTTACAGTCGGTGCTCAAACAACTGTCAATGTGACCTTACAATCAGATGTAACAGCATTGTCTGAAGTTGTTGTAGTGGGATACGGATCTCAGGATAAGAAGGAGTTGACAAGTTCTGTTGTTACAGTAAGCACAGCTGACTTTAACAAAGGAAACATCAACGATCCTTCTCAATTGTTACAAGGTAAAGTAGCAGGTCTTAGCATTTACAACAGAGGTGGCGATCCAAACTCTGCTTCTATTATTCGTCTAAGAGGTTTGTCTACTGTTGGATCGAACTCTCAACCACTTATTGTAGTGGATGGAATTTTAGGTGCTTCTTTGGATAACGTTGACCCGAACGATATTGAATCGACCACTGTATTGAAAGACGGTTCTGCTGCTGCTATTTATGGTAGCCGTGGTTCTAGTGGTGTAATTTTGGTTACTACTAAAACGGGTTCTAACAAGCCTGGTGCTGTGTCAGTTGACTTTAATACGTACATAGCCTCTTCTTCGGTTTTCAACAGACAACCTGTAATGTCTGCTGCCGAGTATGTTGCAGCAGGCGGTAATAACTTAGGCTCTACTACAGATTGGCAGAAATTGGTTACTCGTGATGGTATGACCAGAGTAACAAATCTTGGTATTTCTGGAGGAAATGCAAATACTACATTCCGAATTTCAACCAATTTCAGAAATGTTGATGGTATATTAAAAAAATCTGGATTTGACCAAATCAATACGAGAGCAAGATTGACTCATAAGGCATTAGATAACAAGCTTCGATTCGATATTGGTACATCTTTCACAAACAGAAATACCGATGTATCATTTAACGAAGCTTTGAGATATGCCGTTTTATACAACCCAACTGCACCCGTTCGTTTTAGCAATGGCGAGTACTATCAGGCTATCTTATTTGATAACTTCAATCCAGTAGCGATTATTGACCAAAATACAAGTGAACGTAAAAGAAAGAACTTGAACTTTAGTGCTACGGTTTCTTATGACATTCTAAAGAATTTGACAGTAAGTTTGAATTACGGTCAACAATATGAGACAGGAAATTCGTATGAATATTATTCAAGAAACTCTTTGTTTAGAGGCTATAACCGAGGAGGTTTGGCAAGAAGAGCAAACTATGAGGCAGCATTCACTCTTATCGAGGGATACGCAACCTATACCAAGTCTTTCGACAGATTAAATATGGATGTGATAGGTGGATATTCTTATCAGGAGGAGCAATTTGATGCATTGTTTGTTGAGCTTGGAAATTTCCCAAGTGACCTCTTAGGGTATAACGCACTTGAAACATCTGGCGATAGGATATCAGGCAATCCCAATCTTACAGATATCTCAAGTAACAAGTCGCCAAAGAATAAAATCATTGCATTCTTCGGTAAAGTTAATTTAAGCTATGACAACGCGATCTTCTTCAATGCGTCATTGAGACGTGAAGGTTCAACTAAGTTGGGTAAAAACAACCAAATCGGTTTATTCCCAGCAGCAAGTATTGGAGCGGACTTGAACAAGTATCTTCAGTTACCAAAAGTTGACCTCTTGAAACTTCGCTTAGGATGGGGTGTAACTGGATCTCTTCCAATTCAATCAGGTATATCTCAAGAGTTGTATACCTATAGTTTCACCGGTGGTGGTGCGGTTGCTATCGCAAGAGCTGCAAACCCAGATTTGAAATGGGAGCAAAAAACAGAGATCAACTTAGGTATTGACTTTGGATTCACCGGCAGATTAGTAGCCAGCTTAGATGTTTACACTAGAGATATCAAAGACTTCATCTTGCTGAACGATAAATTGGACGTTACTAAATACCCTAGCAATCAGCGCTACGAAAACATCGGTTCACTTCAAACAAGAGGTATCGAATTAAAGATTGACTATTCAAATATCAAGATTGGAGAAGTTAGCTGGTCACCAGGTATCGTTCTTAGCTCATACAAAACCACGCTAGAATCTTACTTACCAGGAGTAATTGCTCAATCAAGAGCACCATTAGGTGCGCCTGGACAATCTGGTGTTAATCAGATTAGACTCGCAGTAGGTGAAGAAATCGGTCAAATCTGGGGACCTGTATTTGATGGTGCTAATACCGATGGTACAGTTCGATTCAAAGACTTGAATGGTGATGGTCAAGTGAAAGTTACTGACCAAACATTCCTTGATAAAACTGCCGATTATCAAAAGTTGGGTAGTGGAATTCCTACAGTGGAAATTGGTTGGACCAACAAGCTAACTTATAAGAATTGGGATTTGAACGCATTCTTCAGAGGTGCTTTTGGTCATAGCTTGTCAAATAACTTCAGAGCATTCTATGAGCCTATCGATAAAGGTGCGATCAACTCTTACAATCGTATTTCTACCAGCAAGGCCGTTCCTGGTTTGACGGAAGCGAAGTTCAGCTCACTGTATGTTGAGAAGGCTGATTTCCTTAAATTGGATAACCTTTCAATTGGTTACAATTTCAAGTTGTCGCCTACTAGCGTGCTCAAGAATGTTAGATTCTATGCAGCTGGACAAAATCTTTTCGTGATTACATCGTACACAGGAATTGACCCAGAGCCTGTATTGGCTGATCAAGGCGCTGCAGATAATGGTGGTTTCTTACCAGATCCAGATCCGTTGTCACCTGGTATTGATAGAAGAAATGCGTACTTTACTTCAAGAACGTTTACCTTTGGCGTATCAATAGGATTATAATTAAAAGTTAACATATACATTATGAAGCATATATTGAAATACTCAGTAATATCAGCGCTCGCAGTGCTGGGATCATCGTGTACGAACCTTGATGAGGAGATAAAAGCTGAGTTTACAACTAAGATAACACCGGCTAATCAGGGAGTAGGCACAAAAACAAACGTGAATAAAGCCACACCTAGTGATGGTCTTTCAGGTGCTTTTGGACGATTGCTAAACGGTACAGCCAATCATGGTAGCTATTTCTCAGTACAGGAAATATCCAGTGATGAGGCAGTAATCACCCAAAAGGGTGGTGACTGGTTTGATGGCGGCATTTGGCTTATTATGCACAAACATCAATTTACACCTACGGTAGGTGGTATCAATGGTGCATGGAGTGATATCTATGGAGGAATTTTCCAATGTAATACACTGCTTGGCGCTGCCAGCACAACCGTTGCAGGAAAAGCTCAATTAAGAACGTTAAGAGCTTACTTGTATTGGAGATTGTTGGATATGTTCGGTCGTGTTAAGCTTGTTACTGTTGCTGGTGTAGATGCACCTCAGTCAACACGTTTAGAGGTTTACAACTTCGTAGAATCTGAGTTATTGGCTGTATTACCTGACCTTCCTGCCGGAAAGCAGGAATATGGTCGTGTTAGCAAGGGTGCAGCAAATGCATTGTTGTCAAGATTATACTTAAATGCAAAAGTATATAAAGGACTTTCAGCGCATGATCCTGCAGATTTGGATAAGGCTATTGCTGCTGCAGATGCAGTTATTAACTCAGGTGTTTATTCGTTGGATCCTGATTACAAAAAAGTTTTTGCTCCAGATAACGTAGAGAATCAGGAACATATTTTTGTGGCACCTTATGATGAGGCAACCGGTGGTGGAATGAATTTTGCTCAAATGACATTGCACTATCCTAGTCAATTGACTTACAAATTAGGACAACAGCCTTGGAACGGATACTCCACTCTTGAAGAATTTTATAACTCCTACGATGCTGCTGATAAGAGAAAGGCTGCCAGCTTTATTGTTGGTCCACAGAAGGATTTCTCTGGTAACCCAATTTTGGATCTTGCATTCGATAAAGCAGACCCAGATGGAGCTGAGATCAATTACACTCCTAAAATCAATGAGCTTTTTCCAAATGGTTCACGTCAGGCTGGCGCGAGATTGGGCAAGTTTAGCTTTAAGATAGGCCAGAATCCTGATATGGATAATGACTTCCCCGTTTTGAGATATGGAGAAGTTTTGTTGAACAAAGCTGAGGCTCTATACAGAAAAAATGCAGGCGATGCTCAAGCAAAAACACTGGTTGATCAGATCAGATCAAGAGCTGGGTTAGGTTCTATCGGAACACTGACTGACGGAACTTTCTTAGCTGAACGCGGAAGAGAGTTATTCCAAGAGTCTTTGAGAAGAACAGACTTGATCCGCTTTGGTGCTTGGGGTAATGCATGGTGGGAAAAACCTGCTCACCCGGCAGACAAGTATATCCTATTCCCTATACCAGCAGAGCAGATATCATCAGCTGCAGGAACATTAACTCAAAATCCAGACTACCTATAATTTTGTTGTGTAGTTTGTAATTTAGATTTTGTAATTTTGAATAGCGCTCAATAACATTTGAGCGCTATTTTTATTTTAGGATGAGACCAACCTGTATCTTTTTGCTTTTTTTTTTAGCTGGCTGTGTTACTAATCAGCCTGCAGAAAGACATCTTTTTGAAATCGTAGGAAATGAGAGTGGTGTTTCCTTTACAAACGAACTTTCAATAACCGAACGAAGCAATCCTTATACCTATCGCAGTTTTTATAATGGAGGTGGTGTAGGCCTTGGTGATATCAACAATGACGGACTAGCCGATATTTATTTCTGTGGCAATCAAGTTGATAATAAATTATACCTAAACAAGGGTAATTTAAAATTTGAAGACATTACTCAATCGGCCGGTGTGGCCTGTAGCAACGTATGGTCTACGGGGGTAACTTTTGCCGATGTCAATGCCGATGGGTTGATGGATATTTATGTTTGCAAATCGGGAGACCCGTTGGCGCCCAATCGGGCAAATGAACTCTTTATAAACAACGGAGATTTAACCTTTACAGAAAGTGCTAAAGAATACGGTTTGGATGTAAAAGGGCTTTCGGTTCAAGCTGCATTTTTTGATTATGACAAGGATGGAGATTTGGATTGTTATTTACTAACCAACTCAATCCGATCGGTTGGAAATTTTGACTTAGTAAAAGATCAACGGAGCATACCAGATCCCAATGGGGAAGGCAATCGGTTTTTTCGCAATGAGAATGGAAAATTTTATGATTACTCTGAAAAAGCAGGCATTTATCGGAGCAGCATTGGATTTGGTTTAGGTATTACGTTAGGAGATTTTAATAATGATTCCTGGACGGATATTTTTGTTTCCAACGATTTTTTTGAAAGAGATTACCTCTACATCAATGATCAAAAAGGTTCTTTTAAGGAGTCGTTGACTCACTACTTCCAATCTATAAGCATGGGATCGATGGGGGCGGATTTCGCGGATTTAGATAATGATGGGAACGCTGAGTTATTTGTCACGGAAATGCTCCCCGATTCGCTAAGCAGGAGGAAGTCGAAAACAGTCTACGAAAACTGGAACAAGTATCAATTGAATTTACAAAGTGGATACTACCATCAGTTTTCCAGAAATGTGCTTCAGAAGAAAATTAGCGACACTAGTTATGTTGAACTAGGACGATTTGCAGGAGTGGCAGCCTCTGAGTGGAGTTGGGGGGCTCTTCTTTTTGATATGGATAACGATGGTTTGAGAGACATCTTTATTGCGAACGGCATTTATAAAGATTTATTGGATCGTGATTATTTAACGTATACAGGTGCAGAAGAGAATGTTCGTAAAATTATTAAAGAGGAAAAAAATGCAATCTTAAAGTTGATTGACCTCATGCCTTCATCAAAATTTCCGAACTACGCATTTAAGAATGAAGGAGACCTTCACTTTGAAAACTTCTCGCGCCCATGGGGATTTGAAAAGCCTATGTATTCCAGTGGCAGCGCCTATGGTGATTTGGACAATGATGGTGATCTGGACATCGTGATCAATAATTTAAACTCGCCCTCTGTAGTCTACAAAAACAACTCTGACACTTCGCTATTTACAAGTATACGTCTTTCATTTTCATCAACAGATAAAAATAGATTTGCCGTAGGTGTAAAAGTGACAGCATATTGCGGCGCAACATTTTTTACTGCTGATAATTTTACAACGCGTGGTTTTCAAAGTTCAGTTGAGCCAAAGATTCATTTAGGTTTGGGAAAAGCAAAAACAATCGATTCTTTATTGATTGAATGGCCTGAGGGCGGCTTTTCTACGATGTATGATGTATCCGTGAATCAGGAGTTAAAAATACGAAAGGAAAAAACGAAGGTTTACCCTGCACGATCTAGAAAGGACGAAGACAAGAATGGATTTCGGCTAAAGCTTATAGCTAAGCCATTTAAGCATAAGGGAAATGATTTGAATGATTTTAATCGTGAACGATTGCTTCCGATGATGTATAGTAATGAGTCCCCTTCATTAATTCTGGGAGATGTTAATCAGGATGGCGTAAATGAAGTATACATCGGTGGGGGCAAAGATCAGGCCGGAGCATTTTACCAATTCAGAAATGGTACAATTAAAAATTATTTACCAACTGCTATTGAACAAAATAACATCTCTGAAGAGACGAAAGGAGCTCTTTTTGATGCTGATAATGATGGTGATTTAGATTTTTATAAATCAAATGGCGGAAGGTTTTTTCCCAAGCAATCCAGTGCCTTAACAGATCGCTTGTTTATGAATAACGGAAAAGGCGATTTTTTTGAATCGCCGTATCCATTGCCGTTTACTGATTTTGTTTCAACCAGTGTAGCTAAGCCAATTGATTACGATAAAGATGGTGATCTCGATTTGCTAATTGGTGAAAGGTTCAACCCATTTATCTATGGCCTTGGTGGAAGGGGATATTTATTTGAAAATGACGGGAAAGGAAAGTTTACTGACATTACTAGCCGAAGTGCATCTCTATTGAAAGATATTGGAATGATTACAGATGTTTCAATAGTTGATATAGATCAAGACGGTTGGCAGGATATTCTCTTAATTGGTGATTGGATGCCACTAACTGTCTTAAAAAATAACCGCGGGGTTTTTACAGATTATTCGCAGCAACTTAGGCTGGGTGGAACAGTAGGTTGGTGGCATGCCATTGAAACCGCTGATTTGAACAAAGATGGTAAGCCTGATTTCGTTATTGGAAATCAAGGGAAGAATACTTTTTTTAAAGAAGGAGAACGTATGTATCTGGCAGATTTTGATAAGAATGGTTCTATCGAGCAGTTGATTTGCACCAATGTAGGTGATCAGTATTACCCCATATTAGATAAGGATGAACTATTATCGCAAATGCCATCCTTAAAGAAAAAATTATTGTTCTATAAGGATTATAGCAAAATGTCTATCGAGGACCTCTTTTCAAAAGAGGTATTGGCTGACGCAAAACAATTTCAAGTCAACCTGCTTTCATCCATCGTATTGCTATCCGATCAGAATGGCTACAAGAGAGTAGAACTCCCCATGGAAGCACAATACGCACCAATCTATGCACTTTCAATATCTGACTTTGATAATGACGGAATTGATGATTTAATTGCAGGTGGAAATCAATATCTTGTCAAACCTCAATTTGGGCGATTGGATGCTTCCAATGGCTGGTTTTTTAAGGGTAAACGAAAAGGTAATGAATTTTCATTTGCCCGAGGAATTGACTTACATGTAAAAGGACAAATTAGATCTATTGAACACATCGAATTAAAAGGAACTAAGTATTTACTATTTGCTAAGTATGATGATTATTTTGAGATATATGAAGTACCCCGTTAGCTTGCTTGTAATTTTGTTGGCTTTTGCAGGATGTGTTCAATCGGACTATACCCGATTGGTAAAATCAGAATTAGCCAAAGGAATTCGTAATGATTCCATATTGCTGGGTATCAAATTTGGTGACACACGACAAGATTTTTTTGGACGATGTTTTGACTTGAATAAGCAACATTTAGTTACGCAAGGCCCCAGTGGATTGAAGGTTCAATATTTACTAAGTGATTCGCTAGTAAATAAGGAAAAGCCCAACAAAATCAGGCTACTCTTTTCACCCTTTTTTGATACCGAGGAAAAGATCGCAGAGATGGATCTGGAGTTTAGCTATCTCGGTTGGGCCCCTTGGAACAAGAATCTCCAATCCGATAGCCTGAAAGTAAAAATGATGGAGTTAATCATGCTTTGGTACAAGGGTAACGACTTTATTGAAGCAAAAGTGGGTGATGAATATATTCCTGTTAAGTTAGACGGCAACCGTAGAGTACTCGTACACATAAAAGATGCGCAAAGCGTTACAATACGCGTGCAAGATATTTTACATCCAAAGTTTATCCATTCAGGTTACGAGGATAAAGGCAAGACTAATGAAACCAAGAAATGATTTCTAGAACTGTTCTATTAGCATTTCAATTTGCAGTCTTTTTTTTTCTATGTAGTTGCAAACAAGGCAAAGAGAAAAGTGAGACATTGTATAAACTCATGCCGTCTGATTCCACAGGCATTCACTTTTTGAATAAACTTTCATTTGATCAAAATTTCAACATTTATACTTATCGCAATTTTTACAATGGTGGAGGCGTAGCGCTGGGCGATGTTAATAACGATGGATTGATTGATGTCTATCTCTGCGCGAATCAAGACAAGAACAAGCTCTTCTTAAACCGCGGCGATTTTAAATTTGAAGATGTTACTGCCAAGGCTGGGGTAGAGGGCACCCGTGCATGGTCAACCGGTGTAAGCATGGCTGATGTAAATGCGGACGGCTGGATCGATATTTACGTTTGTAACTCGGGCGATGTCAAAGGCGACAACAAACTAAATGAGTTGTTCATCAATAATCAGGATGGCACCTTTACCGATCGCGCCGAAGAATACAACGTGGCCGATCCTGGCTACACCACTCACGCAGTATTTTTTGATTATGACCGCGATGGCGATTTGGACTTGTATATCCTAAACAACTCGTATCAGGCAATTGGAAGCTTCAACTTGAAAAAGAATGAACGCCCCAAGCGCGATAGTTTAGGTGGAGATAAGTTGATGCGAAATGACAATAATCATTTTGTGGATGTGAGTGAACAAGCGGGAATCTATGGAAGCGTAATCGGTTTTGGTTTGGGCGTAACGATCGGAGACGTGAACAAAGATGGCTGGCAAGACATCTACGTTTCAAATGATTTTTTTGAACGCGATTATCTCTACATCAATAATCAGAACGGTACATTCAGAGAAACTTTAACCGAGCAGATGCATAGCATTTCTGGTGCTTCGATGGGAGCCGACCTCGCCGACATCAATAATGATGCGCTGGCCGACATTTTCGTAACAGAAATGTTGCCGCAGGATCATAAACGTTTGAAGACAGTTACCACCTTTGAAGACTGGAATCGCTATCAGTACAATCTGCAAAACGGATACTACCATCAGTTCACCCGAAATATGTTGCAAGTCAATCAAGGCAATGGACGCTTTGATGAAATTGGCAGACTGGCAGGAGTTGCGGCTACCGATTGGAGTTGGGGAGCTTTGCTTTTTGATATGGATAACGATGGCCGTAAAGACATCTTTGTTGCCAATGGAATTTATCAAGACTTAACCAATCAAGACTTTTTACAATTTGCCAGCAGTGAAGAATTTGTCAAATCAGTGGTGGTGAACCAAAAAGTAGATTACAAAAAACTTGTTGACGTCATCCCTTCGAACCCTGTTCCCAACTATGCCTTTAATAACTTAGGCAACTTTAATTTTGTCAATAAAGCGAAAGACTGGGGGTTAGCGCAGCCCGGATTTTCCAATGGGAGCGCATATGGCGATCTGGATAATGATGGAGATTTGGATTTGGTGGTAAACAATGTAAACATGGAATCTTTTGTTTACCGGAATGAAACCAACAAACTATTGAGAGAGAATCACTACTTAAAATTTGTTTTAGTAGGCGAAGGTAAAAACACACAAGCACTAGGAACGAAGATTACACTCGAGAAAGGAACGGAAAAACGCTACCTCGAGCAAATGCCCATGCGTGGTTTTGAATCAACAGTGGATGCGCGCCCTAATTTTGGTTTGGGAAGTTGGGAGATAATTGACAAGGTTTTGGTTGAATGGCCCGATGGCAAAATCACAGTGTTGGATTCTGTTAAGACTAACCAAACCCTAGAGTTAAGGCAAGCAGACGCTAAACTTGTTAATCGCATGGCGAATGATGTACCTGTTTCACTTTTTGAATTGGCCGACAAAAAACTGGGGATTGATTTCCGTCACAGAGAAAACGATTTTGTAGACTTCGATCGGGATCGTTTAATCTATCAGATGGTAAGTGTGGAGGGATCGAAAATGGCTGTGGGCGATGTGAACAACGATGGATTAGAAGATATTTATTTCGGAGGCGCGAAGGAACAGACCGGTGAATTATATGTACAAACAGCCGCAGGCACTTTTTCAAAAGTTCTTCAGTCGGTGTTTGAATCAGATCGGATTTCGGAAGATATGGGAAGCACTTTTTTCGATGCCGATGGTGATCATGATCTTGATTTGTATGTGTGTAGCGGAGGAAGTGAATATTCAACCAGTTCTTCTGCATTACTTGATCGGCTTTATCTGAACGATGGCACAGGCCATTTTACAAAATCTTCTCAGGCGCTTCCGTCCACTACTTTTGTCAGCACATCCACAGTGGAGGCCAACGATTATGATCAGGATGGAGATCAGGATTTGTTTGTTGGCGTTCGGTTGATTCCTTTTTCATACGGCATGCCAAGTGATTCCTATTTACTTCAGAATGATGGGAGGGGCAACTTCAAAAATATAACCAACTCAAGCGCACCGGGCTTATTGAAGTTCGGAATGGTGACAGATGCTTGTTGGGCGGATATCGATGGTGATAAGGACAGTGATTTGCTGGTGGTAGGCGAGTGGATGCCGATTAAAGTTTTTATCAACCAAAAAGGGATACTGAGCGATGCGACCGCGAGTTGGGGTTTGTCTTCAAGTACTGGCTGGTGGAACACTCTAAAGTCCGCAGACCTGGATGGTGATGGCGACATGGATTTTGTTGTAGGTAATCATGGACTGAATTCGCGATTCAAGGCTACCGACCAAAAGCCGGTACGTATGATGGTCAATGACTTTGATCGCAATGGATCTATTGAGCAAATCATTTGTGTTTATTTTGGCGAAGAGATCTACCCGATGGTGCTGCGACATGATTTACTAAGTCAAATTCCAAGTTTAAAAAAGAAATATTTAAAGTATGAGAACTACAGCAATCAACGATTTGAAGACATCTTTTCGGAAGAGCAACGAAAAGGAGTGCTCCAACTTGAAGCAAAAACATTGGCAAGTTCAGTGTTGATTAATGTTGGCGGTCGCTTTGAATTACGCGAGTTGCCTATTGAAGCTCAGTTCAGCCCTGTTTATGCCATTTGTATTGAAGATATTGATCATGATAACAAGAAGGATTTGATCATTGGCGGTAATCTCTACAAAGTAAAACCGGAAGCTGGTCGCTACGATGCCAGCGAAGGATTGTTTTTGAAAGGAAATGGGGATGCCACTTTTAATGCAGTGCCTAACCGCTATTCCGGACTTGATATTGATGGCCAGATACGCGATTTAAAAATTATTCACCATGCATCTGAAAAATATATGATCGTCAATCGGAATGACGATTCTGTTGTTGTCTATAAAATAAAATAATACTTGACGCGCACCCTTATCATCACCTGCTTTTTGAGCTCTCTTTTTCTCGCCTGCTCGCAAAAAGAGGAGAAGAAAAAACTGTTTGTCGCTATTTCGGAAGAACAGTCCGGTATCCATTTCAAAAATTCATTACAAGAGGATAGCCAGTTTAACATCGTAGAGTACCTCTATTTTTATAATGGAGGTGGTGTTGCCGTTGGCGATATCAATAACGATGGGTTGCTGGATGTTTATTTCTCCGGCAATCAGCAAGCCAACAAACTCTATTTGAATAAAGGTAATTTCGAGTTTGAAGATATTTCCGAAAAAGCAGGAGTGACCGGAAGTGGTAATTGGAAAACGGGGGTGAGTATGGTGGATGTGAATGCCGATGGCTGGCTCGATATCTATGTCTGCGGTGTGGGTAATTACAAATCGTACAATGGATTTAATCAACTCTTCATCAATAACGGCGATCTGACATTCACGGAACGAGCCAAGGAATACGGCCTTTACTTTAAAGGTCTTTCTACGCAGGCATCATTTTTTGATTATGACTTGGATGGCGATTTGGATATGTACCTGCTCAACCATTCGGTACATTCGCAGCGCACCTACGGAAAAGTTAGTCTTCGTTTCGATCGAGATTCTCTCGCAGGAGATCGACTTTATCAGAACCAATGGAAGCAAACCGGAAAATCTTTTTTTGTTGATGTGACTAAACAGGCAGGAATTCTCTCCAGTCAAATTGGCTATGGATTAGGAATAGCGGTATCCGACTTAAATCACGATGGATATCCGGACATCTATGTGTCGAATGACTTTAGTGAAAACGATTATCTCTATATCAATCAACAAAATGGAACCTTCGTGCAACAGGCAGAGTCAAGCTTGAATCACAGCAGCCGGTTTAGCATGGGAAATGATATCGCTGATTTTAACAACGATTTGTGGCCCGATGTCATCACCCTGGACATGCTTCCCAACGATGAATCCATCATTAAGACTTCTGCGGGAGAAGATTCTTATGAGGTATACAACTTTAAACTCAAATATGGTTTTGGTAGACAAGTATCTCGCAATGGACTTCAACTCAGTAGAGGAGTGGTACACGATCAATTGCTATTTACCGACATCGCTCCATTCGCAGGTGTTGAATCAACAGATTGGAGCTGGTGCCCTTTGATGGCCGATTTCGATGGAGATGGACTAAAAGATTTATTTATCACCAACGGCATTGCGCGAAGGCCGAACGATCTTGATTACATCAATTTTATTTCTAGCGATTCGGTCCAAGATGCCGGCATCAAAGATCCACTCTTTCTCGTAAGTGGCATGCCTGAAGGCAAAGTCAGTAACTTTTTCTATCGCAACAATGGCGATTTGACTTTTGCGGATAGCACTGAGAATTTTGGATTACAAAAAGTCGGTATATCAAACGGTGCGGCATACGGCGATTTAGACAATGACGGCGACCTCGACTTAGTGGTTAACCAGCTAAATGAAACGGCATTTATTTACAAAAACAATTCAATCGAATCTTCTTTTTTAAAGATCCGCGTAAAGGGCGATACTTTAGCCGGAAACCCATTTGCAATTGGAGCGAAAGTAATTGTGACACAAGAAAACAAATCGCAATTGCAGGAAGTATTTCCTGTCAGAGGTTGGTGTTCTTCGTCAACTTACGATCTAAGTTTTGGTGTCAAGAAAGGCACTGTTGCCATTCAAGTGATTTGGCCATCCGGACGTGTTTTGGAAATGCAAACGGGTGAACGATTTGTTGTTGTCAAAGAGGCTGAGGCGAAAAACAAATTTGATTATTCGAAATGGCTCACGCAACAATCCTGGCTACAGTTAGATTCCAGCATTTCCTTTACTCACCGTGAAGATGAATTCAATGCCTTCAACCGTGAGGCTTTGATGCCGCACATGCAGACCACCGAAGGGCCACCGTTAGCAAAAGCAGATGTGAATGGCGATGGACTTGAGGATTTCTTTGTGGGCGGTGGCAAGGGTCAAGCAGGTGAACTATTTGTTCAGTCGACGAACGGCCGATTTACATCAACACGACAAGTCGATATTCAAAAGGATGCTTTAGCGGAAGATGTTGATGCCTCCTTTCTGGATGCTGACAAAGATGGCGATATGGATTTGGTAGTTGTTTCCGGAGGGCAGGAGGTAATGAAGGAGAAAGAATTGCTTGAGCCAAGATTGTATATGAATGATGGAAAGGGAATTTTCCGAAAGAAGATAAGCGCTTTCGCGAACGTGTTTTCCAATGCTTCTTGCGTTAAGCCCATGGATTACGATCAGGATGGCGATGTGGATTTGTTTATCGGATCGAGTGTGATGCCATTTTTGTACGGCATGAGCCCGATGAGTTATTTATTGACAAATGACGGCAAGGGAGACTTTACCGTTGATTTGAATTGGTGTTCCACCTGTCAGTTTGATAATCCAACACAGGTTCGCCCCGGCTTGGTCAAAGACGCTGCGTGGGCAGATATTAACAAAGATGGTTTGCCAGATTTGATCTTAGTAGGAGAGTGGATGCCCATTACTGTTCTATTGCAAAATAAGTATCATCAGTTTTCCAATGCCACCAATACGTGGGATCTTGGTCAGACACACGGCTGGTGGAACTCTATTGAAGCCGCTGATGTAGATGCCGATGGTGACCTGGACTTTGTAGTTGGTAATTTAGGTTTGAATGCCCGCGTGTCGGCCAGTAAAGATAAGCCATTAACCATGTATCTCGGCGACTTCGATTCTAACGGAAGCTCAGATCATATTTTAGTTTATTTCAATGGAGCCAAGAGTTATCCGTTTACATCCAGAGACCAATTGGTAAGGCAAATACCTTCATTGAAAAAGAAGTTTTTACGCTACAGCGACTACCGCGACGTAAAACTGGAAGATATCATTACACCCATTCAAAAGGGCAATTCGGCCATGATGCAAGTAAAAACACTTACATCCGTTTACCTGCAAAATGACGGAGGCAAGTTTACCATTCAACCTTTGCCATCCGAAGCACAATTTTTTCCTATCTTCGGTAGTTGCATCGCCGATGTGAACGATGATGGTCACCTGGATGTATTGCTGACCGGAAACTTGTATGCCGTATTACCTGAATTTGGAGCCTATGATTCCGGATTAGGACTTCTGCTGCTGGGCGATGGCAAGGGAGGATTTACAGCAACCTCTCCGAGAGAGTCTGGATTTTTAGTGCGAGGAGAAGGCCGTGACATAGAAGTGTTGCATGATGTAAAGGGAAAACCCATTTATTTGGTTTCGCGAAATAATCAGCAGGTATTAGCATTCAAAAAATAACTTACCATGACAAACTATTTGATCACCCTCATTGCAGTGCTAACTTATGCAGTTGGCGCGATGGCACAAACTACACCCGACTGGCAAATTCAAGCCGATCAGATTAACCCCAATCAATACTATGGAGTAACGGTGGCCAATGGTATGATTGGGTTGGTATCATCTCCGGAGCCGATGAAGGTGAAGGATGTGGTGTTGAACGGAGTGTATGATTACTACCAGCGCGGCAGAGTATCCAACATTCTCAAAACATTCAATCATGTAAACATGAATCTGGATGTGGATGGCATGCGCATTTCTCCAGGTAATGTTTCCAATTATCGTCAGGTACTTGATATGAAAAAAGCGGCACTCACCACATCATTCGATGTGGGCGATAAAGTAGTGGTCGAACATACCCTCATGGCTTTGCGCCACTTGCCATACACGGCTCTGACGATCGTTCAGATCAAAGCTAAGAAAGATGTTACCATCACACCGATGAGCGTAATCGAAGCACCCAATCATCTCTCAGATGTGCGCAACATGTACAGCGAAATTGACCGACCGCACGTAACGATTCCATTGCTCACGTCCGTAGGAAAAAGCCCTTCAGGCAAACATACTGTGGCCGTGAGCAATAGTTTTATTTTTTCTGAGCCGCACGGAAAAGAGCCGGATTTAATTCATGAAGATTGGGATTACAATATGCATTTGGCCAAGTTCACCAAGGTGTTGAAAGCGGGTGAAACGTATCGCTTCAGTGTAGTATCTTCGGCCACTTCAACCGAACACTATCAAGATGCCTTAAACGAGGCGGAACGCTTAACCATCTTCGCGAAGTTGGAAGGAACCGAGCGCCTGTTGATGCGACACGAGCAAGCGTGGGAAGAACTGTGGAAAAGTGATATTGTGATTGAAGGTGATTTGCAAGCACAAAAAGATGTCCGCTTTGCATTGTATCATCTCTACTCTTTTTCGAGAGAAGGAACTGCTTACAGCCTCTCGCCGATGGGACTTTCCGGTTTGGGCTACAACGGCCATGTGTTTTGGGATACCGAATTGTGGATGTATCCTCCACTGTTGGCACTTCAACCGGCCATTGCAAAATCCATGTTAGAATATCGGTACCAGCGTCTAGGAGCAGCGAAGCAAAACGCATTCTCTCACGGTTACAAAGGCGCGATGTTTCCATGGGAATCCTCAGACGAAGGATCGGAAGATACTCCCGTGTGGGCACTGACCGGACCGTTTCAACATCACATTACCGGTTGCATCGGTTGGGCATTTTGGAAATATTATCAAGTGACCAAAGACAAAGTGTGGCTGCGCGAGCGCGGCTATCCGGTGCTCAAAGAAGTGGCCGACTTCTGGGCTAGTCGCGTAGAACGAAAAGGCCCCGGCAAGTACGAGATCAACAACGTAATTGGTGCCAACGAGTGGCAGGAAAACATTGACAACAATGCCTTCACCAATGGAATGGCTATTACCGTGTTGCGGTATGCCAATCAGGCGGCGAAAGAGCTGGGCCTTCCTGCCAATGCCGATTGGGAATTGGTCGCACAGAATATTCCGATCTTGAAATTTCCGGATGGTACCACCAAAGAGAATGCCACCTATGACGGAGTGCCGATCAAACAGGCAGATGTGAATTTGCTGGCCTACCCGCTGGAGATAGTTTCGGATAAACAACAAATTGAGAAAGACCTTGCTTACTACGAACCGCGCTATGCACCCGATGGTCCGGCCATGGGTGCATCTGTTTTGGCAACGCTTTACGCAAAATTAGGTAATGCAGAAAAGGCTGCGGAAATTTTTAAGAAGAGTTACCTGCCAAATAAAGTACCGCCGTTTGGTGTGCTTTCTGAAACTGCAGGAGGAACGAACCCGTACTTTGCCACCGGGGCAGGTGGGATGTTACAAGCGGTTATCTTTGGCTTTGGTGGACTGATCATCAATGATCAGGGCATTCAACAGCAAAAAGGAGTGCTGCCCAAAAATTGGAAATCGTTGCAACTGAAAGGTGTAGGTGTAAACCGAACCACGTATTCGGTAAAGTAACCGCGACCTGATTTTTGTCATAGTATCAATTCAGAATTACTAGTAATTTTGGCTAACTCAAACCTTAGTCCATGAAGTCTTTTTCAATGAAGTCCTTTGCCTGCTTGATCGCTTTTATTCTGGTAGTTGCTTGTGGTGGCAACAATACCGAATATCAGACAAAAGCGAATAAACCCGAGTTTCTCCACCGCACGATGAAGGCCATTACCGACCGCATCGTACACGATATCTTTTCGCCGCCGGTAGCAAGCCGCATTTATACCTACTCGAGTGTTGCGGCTTACGAGGCAATCATTCATCAGGATAAAAATTATCAATCATTGGCCGGCCAATTGAATGGCTTGACAGAAGTACCTAAACCCGATCCTGGTTTGGAATACTGTTTTCCATTAGCTTCCACCCAAGCTATGATTAAAGTGGGGCGCACCTTGATTTTTTCGGAAGAAGACTTTGACAAGTTTACCAGCGAGATTTATGCAGAGTTTCAACAGACCGGCATACCCAGCGATGTGTATGATCGATCCATTGCGTATGGCGATCAGGTGGCTGCTCATATTTTAGAATGGTCGTCAAAAGATAACTACAAACAGTCGCGTAGCTTTCCAAAATATTCCATCGAAAATAACCCCGGCACATGGAAACCCACACCTCCCGCTTACATGGATGCCGTTGAGCCACACTGGAACAAAATCAGAACCTTCGTACTTGATTCGGCAGCTCAGTTTAAACCGGCACCTCCCACACCTTTCTCAATTGACAAAAAAAGTCAGTTCTACCAGGAAGCCAATGATGTTTATCTGACCGGCAAAAACATGACAGAAGAACAACGCGCCATTGCCAGCTTTTGGGATTGCAATCCATTTGCTATGAATGTAAGAGGGCACGTGATGTTCGCCACCAAGAAGATTTCACCCGGAGGCCACTGGATCAACATTACACGCCATGTTTGTGAAAACTCAAAAGTCAATATGGTTGGATCAGCCGAAGCGTATGTGCGCGTTTCTCTTTCGCTGGTAGATGGTTTCATTAGCTGCTGGGATGAGAAGTACCGTAGCCGTGTCATTCGTCCGGAAACGTATATCAATCAACACATCGACGAAGAATGGATTCCAGTATTACAAACGCCCCCATTTCCTGAGTATACCAGCGGTCACAGTGTAATTTCATCTTCAGCATCGGTGGCGTTGACACGACTCTTTGGAGATAATTATGTTTTTACTGATTCTACCGAGTTAGAATTTGGTATGCCCGCCCGCAGTTTCAAATCATTTTATCAAGCTGCCGAAGAGGCCGGCATCAGCCGTTTTTACGGAGGCATTCACTACAAACCGGCTATTGAGTTCGGCGCCAAACAAGGCAAATCAATTGGCGAACTGATTGCCGATCGCGTGAAGACGAAGAAATAACTATATCTGAACAAGATTGCCGAAGGCTCAAAGTTTTCTTTGAGCTTTTTTTATGCTGGTGGCTACAGGTAGTGTTGTGACTCCAGAGAAACCGGGTTTTATTCTACACTCAGTAACACCTATCCATTTCAATATTTTGGTATATTGTACAGTCAAAAATTGTATCATTAATTCAGCTATTATGAGGATTGTATTGTTGTTGGCAGGTTGGTTTCTGGCTACCACTTCCGTGGGGCAAAATGTAGAAGTATATCCACCCCATTGGTGGATTGGAATGAAAATGAATACGGTGCAGGTATTGCTTCGAAGTACCGATCCTGCATTTAGTAAGCAAACTTTTTCGGTTGCCTATCCGGGTGTTTCCATTACGAAGTCACATACATTCGAAAATGGAAAGTACGTAGCGTTGGACGTAACCATCTCGCCCGATGCCAAGCCGGGCGTAATTACGTTTGCCGGAGTGGATGGCAAGAAGAAGTCGAAGATAGTGTGGCAATTGCAAGCTCGCAGATCCGGCAATGGAACGACTTTCGCGGCAGGTGTAAATTCCAGTGACTTCATCTATTTGATTATGCCCGATCGGTTTAGCAATGGCGATCCAACCAACGACCGCATCGCAGGCATGCGCGACCAATCACTCAATCGCGATTCTATTTTTCATAGGCACGGTGGCGATATCAAAGGTATGATCAACCATATCGACTATTTGAAAAATTTAGGTGTTACCGCTATATGGGCTATGCCTTTGATTGAGAATGATCGCACCATCCGCACCGAACACGGGTATGGATTTACCAACCACTATAAAATCGAACCTCGTTTTGGAGGCAATCAGGCGTATAAGCAATTGAGTGATTCACTCCACAAGCACGGCATGAAATTGATTCAGGATGCCGTTTACAATCACGTAGACATCGACCATATTTTGTTTCGCGAGAAACCTTCCAGCGACTGGTTTCACCAATGGCCAACTTATACAGGAACAGGTTATAAAGATCAACCTTTGTTTGATCCGTACGGAGCTCAATCGGACAAGAAGATTACCACCGATGGTTGGTTTACGCAACTGATGCCCGATGTCAATCATTCGAATCCATACATGGCCAACTACCTGACTCAACATGCTATCTGGTCGGTAGAAGAATTTGGTGTGGATGGCTGGCGGGTAGATACCTATTTGTATAACGATTTGAATTTTATGAATCGATGCAATGCGGCCTTGTATGCCGAATATCCCAAGCTTTCCATTTTTGGAGAGTTGTGGGTACATGGAGTTCCTTCGCAAGCTTACTTTGTAGAAAACAAAGTAGATGCACCATTCAAAAGTAATTTGCAAGGGGCAACTGATTTTCAAGCGCATGACTATGGTATAGTACCCGCACTCACACAACCTTTTGGATGGACAGAGGGAGTGAACAAGTTATACACGACGCTTACGTTTGACTATCTGTATAAAGATCCGACCCGCAATGTGTTGTTTCTTGATAATCACGATGTGAGTCGCTTTTTCTCGGTGGTAGGCGAAAATGTGGCCAAGCAAAAAATGGGTATACAATGGTTACTCACATGCCGGGGTATTCCGCAAATGTATTACGGAACTGAAATCAACATGAAGGGATTCACCAACCCTGATGGATGGGTGCGACTCGACTTTGCCGGTGGTTGGAGTGGAGATAAGAAGAATGCTTTTACGGGAGCCGGATTGAGTAACGATGAAGCATCGGTACAAACGCTGGTACGCAAATTAGCCAACTTCCGAAAGCAATCGTCCGCATTGAAGACTGGTAGCATGATGCAATATGTTCCTAAAGATGGTTTGTATGTTTATTTTCGGTACGATGCCAACCAAACCATCATGTGTGTGATGAATACCAGTGAAAAGGAACAAGAAGTAGACTTCGGAAAGTATGCCGAACGTACTACGAATTTTTCGAAAGCAAACAATGTGCTGGATGCTAACTCTATTGATATGTCTAATAAAGTTAAAATACCGGTCAATACCATGTGGGTACTCGAACTAAAAAAATAGAATTAACAATAGTATCCGCACTGACCACTTTTGCCAGCGAGCGTCTGAAATTGAATGCGATAATCAATAGGTTTAACAACCGTGTATGTCGATAAAAGTAGTTTCATTATTTGCGATAGCGAGTCTATTTTTTGCTTCCTGCACAGAAAAGAAAGCTGAGAAAAAAGACTATACTCAATTTGTCAATCCTTTCATTGGCACGGATGGTACGGGGCATACTTTTCCCGGACCGTGCTTACCCTTTGGAATGGTGCAACCCGGTCCGGATAATCGAGATCAAGGCTGGGATTATACAAGCGGTTATCAGTATCAAGATTCAATAATTATTGGATTCTCACAAACACGCGCCAATGGTACAGGCATTAGCGAATTTGGTGATGTGCTATTACAGCCTGTAACAGATTCGAGAATAGAAAAATTTGGAGTGGCGTATAATAAAAAATCAGAGATTGCTACACCGGGTTATTATTCAGTTATGCTCAACAATCAAGTAAAGGTTGAGCTATCAGCCGGTGAGCGCGTTGCCTTTCATCAGTATACCTATCCGTCCGATCAAGCACGACTTTTAGTAGACATTCAACATGGCCTTCGTTTTCTTACCGATTCATTAGTATTGGAAAGTGACATTAAAATCACCAACCAAAACACCATTTCAGGTTTTTGTCATACAAAGAACTGGGTAGAAAGAAAATATTTCTTTCAGCTAACGTTCGATCACCCATTCGTTTCACATGTTGAATTGGCCAAGAAACCAAACGAGAGAGCTCCTCGGTATTTATTGACGTTTGAACTTCCCAATCGGGTACTAAAAGCAAAAGTAGCGTTATCTACGGTAAGTGTAGAAGGGGCAATTTTAAACTTACAAACAGAAATTCCGCATTGGGATTTTGAAAAGATTGTGGCTTCGGCAAAAGAAAAATGGAATGAATATTTATCTCGAATTGAAATAAATGCAGATCAAAGGAAGAAAGAAATATTTTACAGTTGTATGTATCGGTTGTTTATTCAGCCATCTAACATTGCCGATGTAGATGGAAAGTACCGAGGTGCCGATGATCGTGTTCATCTCGCAGAAAACAACGAATATTATTCCACACTTTCGTTGTGGGATACATACAGAGCGACACATCCACTTTATACGCTGATCGCTCCGGAACGTGTAGATGGATTTGTGCGATCAATGATTGCACATTCTAAGGCAGCCGGTTTCTTGCCTATATGGACTGCATGGGGTCAAGATAACTATTGTATGATCGGAAATCATTCCATTCCGGTGATAGTGGATGCGTACAAGAAAGGCTTTACTGGTTTTGATGCGAATGAGGCGTTGACCGAGATGGTTAAAAGCACTTCCGAGAAACACATCAACAGCAATTGGCCTTTGCTGAATAAGTATGGCTATTATCCCTTTGATAGTTTGGACAACGAAGCTGTTTCAAGAACATTAGAACATGGGGTAGATGATTATTTTCTTGCAACCATGGCTGAACAGTTGGGTAAACAAGATATTGCGACTCAGTATTTTAGGCGCGCTTCTTTTTACAAAAATCTATATGACAGCACTACCCGGCAAATGAGAGGCAAGAATAGCTCCGGCAAATGGCGCAGCCCATTCAATCCATTGATGGCAACATCGCCAATGAACAACCCGGGCGATTATACTGAAGCGAATGCATGGCAATATTTTTGGACACCGGCTCAATATGATGCTGAGGGGGTGATGAGTTTGTTAGGTGGAAAAGAAAAATTTACAGCCCAATTGGATAGTTTCTTTACCATACGCGCACTCAATCCAAATAAACATCTAGGCCAAGAAGCCATGATTGGACAGTATGCTCATGGAAATGAACCCAGTCATCATATTGCCTATCTATATGCCTATTCCGAAAATCCGCAGAGAGGCAGAGAACTGATCACGCAAATTTGCGATCGGTTTTATGACAACACTCCAACAGGCATGATTGGCAACGATGACTGCGGACAGATGAGTGCGTGGTATATATTTTCAACAATGGGTTTTTATCCGGTTAACCCGGGCAATGCCACATTTGTATTGGGCATTCCACAAGTAAATGAAATAAAAGTGAATGTTGGACGCGATACAAAACTTTTGATTACCTATGATCGAACTCAATCTGAGGTTGCTGATTTTAAGGTGCATTTGAACGGAAAGGAAATTGTAAACCCGTTTGTTACTTATTCAAACCTTTTGTTTGGCGGTAAATTAGAGTTTGTAGAAAAAAAATAAAAAGACACCGGCTAAAAAAACTGTGGAGAAGAGATTCAATATTCTGAGAATGATGAAAATTTTAGCAAGTCATGAGTACAACAACGAAACAATTTTAGACTCAACGGAACTAATAAATCATAAACACATGAAATCGATTGCCACACTTGCTCTACTTTTTTTACATCTAATCGCACTTGGACAGCTACCCAAATCTTCGTCGGGTACCATCCAGCGGTTAGAAAACTTCAAATCAACTTATGTCGTTGCCCGAAATGTGGATGTCTGGTTGCCGGATGGCTATGATACCAAGAAGAAGTATGCAGTTTTGTATATGCACGATGGAAGAGGCTTGTATGATTCTACCATCATGTGGAACAAACAAGAGTGGGGTGTCGATGAAGTAGTGGGGAAACTATTGAAAGAAGGAAAAATTAAGGATTGCATTGTAGTCGGAGCGTGGAATTCTGAAGGGACTCGCCATCCGGAGTATTTTCCACAAAAAGCCTATGAAAGCCTGTCGCAAGTAGAAAGAGACACCATCACGGCTCAATTGCAGAAGATGGGTAGAACCAAAGAGATTTTTAAACCAGTGTCAGATAACTATTTGAAATTTTTGGTGGAAGAGTTGAAACCCTATATCGACAAGACCTTTTCGACAAAGAAGGACGCAAAAAATACTTTTATTGCTGGCTCAAGTATGGGTGGACTGATTTCTATGTATGCCATTTGCGAATACCCGAATGTGTTTGGCGGAGCGGCTTGCTTAAGCACCCATTGGCCGGGTACATTTAAAGTAGAAGGGAACCCGATACCAGATGCTTTTTTTAATTACTTGAAGAAAAACCTGCCTGATCCTAAAACACACAAACTATATTTTGATTACGGCGACCAAACATTGGATGCTTTGTATCCTCCATTGCAGAAAAAAGCAGACGAAGTGATAAAAGCAAAAGGGTACACCAGCAAAAATTGGATGACAAAGTTTTTTCCGGGCGAGAACCACTCCGAACGTGCGTGGAGCAAACGACTCGATATTCCACTGTTGTTTCTACTAAAAAAATAAAAATTTATGCGCATCATAAATCGACTATCTGCATTAGCCTTCGCGCTGTTGGCCACAAACGCAATTGCTCAGCCAACTCCATTTAGTGAGCCTCCCGCGTGGGCCAAAGAAGTGATCTGGTACCAGATTTTTGTGGAGCGGTTTCACAATGGCAATCCTGCCAATGACCCCACCGCTGCTAACATCGACATTCCCCCAATGAATGTGCATGCACCTACGGGATGGAAAGTTACGCCGTGGACGGACAATTGGTTTGATCAGGAACGGTGGGCCAAAGTACCCGGAAAATCATTTAGCGAAATGCTGCAATACCGCCGGTACGGTGGTGACTTGCAAGGCGTAATCAACAAGCTAGATTACCTGCAAGGGCTGGGAGTAACCGCTCTCTTTATCAATCCCATCAACGATGCGCCCTCGCTGCATAAATACGATGCACGCTATTACCATCATGTGGATGTCAACTTTGGGCCTGATCCGGAGGGCGACAACAAAATTATCGCAAGTGAAAATCCGGCAGATCCAACTACCTGGAAATGGACCAGTGCCGATCAACTCTTCTTGAAGCTTGTGAACGAAGTGCATAAGCGAAAGATGAAAATCATCATGGACTATTCGTGGAATCACACCGGCACTACCTTTTGGGCATGGTTGGATATTCTTAAAAATCAGGAAGCATCCAAATACAAAGATTGGTATGACATCAAATCGTTTGATAACCCGGCCACACCGGAAAATGAATTTGCCTACGATGGCTGGATTGGTGTAAAGTCGCTGCCCGAACTGAAGAAAGTAAACATCACCACACCGAAGCTCTCTGGCCATCCGTATGAAGGAAACATTCAAGACGATGCCAAAGCACATGTGTTTGCTGTAACCAAACGTTGGCTTGCGCCAGATGGCGATGTCACCAAAGGCATAGATGGTTATCGACTGGATGTAGCTGATCAAATTGGTTTAGGATTTTGGCGCGATTTCCGAAAAGAGGTAAGAGCAGTACAACCCAATGCCTATTTGGTGGGAGAGATTTGGTGGGAGGGATGGCCCGATAAGCTAATGAACCCGGCACCGTACACACAAGGCGATGTGTTCGATGCGGTCATGTTCTATCAGGTGTATCGGCCGGCTCGTTATTTTTTCGCTAAGAATAATTTATCTACAAACGCACCCGCGTTCAGAGATTCACTTCAGTTTCAGTGGAGCCGTCTGCGCGAATCAAATCGCTATGCCATGATGAACGTGGCATCCAGTCATGATACTCCACGACTGCTCAGTGACTTTTACAACCCGAACCCATACAAGTTTAAAGCATCGCCCTCAGATGATCCGGCATATAAAACAGGCAAACCCGATGACGAAACCTATCAGCGATTGCGCTTGTATTTGGTGCATACATTTACGTCTGTAGGAGCACCTCATATTTGGAACGGTGAAGAAATGGGCATGTGGGGAGCAGATGATCCTTTTCCCAGAAAGCCATTAATGTGGAAAGAATTTTCTTTTCAACCCGAAACCCGCAACAACTTTCAAATGGGACAAGGTGAACTGGATTTGGTTGGGTTTAACAAAGAGCACTTTGAGTTTTATAAGAAATTGATTGCCATTCGAAAGACTAACCCAGTGCTTGCCACCGGCAAAATTGAATTTATCAAGGCCGAGGGCAAAGTGCTTGTCTACAAACGTTTTGATGACACCGCCGAAATAGTAGTAGCCTTCAATTTGGAAGCAGCACCGCAGACCATCACCTTGCCGGGCACGGCACATTACGCCGACTTGTTGACGGGTAAAAAATACAGTGCCGCATCGGTAACACTGGCGCCTATGAAGGCCGTTGTGCTAAGGCGAATCAAGTAGTACATGCGGAAAAGATTCCTTGCAACTTCCATTTCCTTTCGGCAACTTTAGCTAGTTAACTAAATGAAATGAATCTATCGAAACCACGCCTTACGTTCTCACAAATCATCAATATGAATGTGGGATTTTTTGGCATACAGTATAGCTTTGGTTTACAGCAAAGTGCCGTCAATCCCATCTATGATTTTTTAGGCGCGAGCCCCGATGAAATTCCCTTGTTGAATTTGGCAGGCCCGGTAACTGGACTTTTAATACAACCTATTATCGGTGCGTTGAGTGATAAGACCTGGGACCCTCGATTTGGAAGAAGAAAACCATATTTCTTCATTGGAGCAATATTATGCAGCATATGCCTTTTCTTTTTTCCTTTTAGCAGCGCATTGTGGATGGCCGCAGGATTACTTTGGATTCTGGATGTTGGAAACAACACAGCCATGGAACCTTATAGAGCATTTATTGCAGATAAATTAAATGACGATCAGCGACCCACTGGCTTTCAAACACAAAGCTTTTTCACTGGATTGGGACAGACACTTGCTAACGTATCTCTTTTTGTTTTTCCTCTTTTAATTGTGGGAAGGACTGGAGCCATCCCTAACTGGGTATTTGCTTCATTTTTTTTAGGATCTGTTTGTTCTATTGGAACGATCTGGTGGAGTATGCGCACCACTCCTGAAATACCAGCTACTAAAGAAGAGATTGAAGAGATTAAGAAAAAGAACATAGGTCAACCGCATTTGGTATGGCAGTTTTTTATTTCTGTAATTACTTCTTTGGTAGCTTATGTAATCATGGCCATTCTTTTGATTCCATCCATTTTTTACAAATCTATTTTTAGGGATGTATTGTCAATAATTAAGCATAACTCTTGGGGCAAAATACTCTTCGCTCAAAATATTGAAATAGTAGAATCAATATTGGATATGCCCAAAGTAATGTGGCAATTGGCATTGGTTTATCTGTTTCAGTGGTATGGGCTTTTTTGTTATTGGCAAAATGCATCAAAAAGTATTGCTTTATCCGTGTGGAAAACTTCTGAAACTGTTAACAATCCATTATATGACGAAGCTGTGAGTTGGACAGGATTAGTAAACGGCTGGTACAACATCGTTACATTTCTCTCCGCATTTGTTTTAGTTTACTTTGTTAAAAGGACATCAGCAAAAATGGTTCATTTTTCATGCCTTGTGCTAGCTTCAATTGGATTGTTAGTTTTTCCATTTATCGAAAATAAATTCTTATTGTTTCCAGCTATTACAGGTTTTGGCGTTGGTTGGGCGAGTATGATGGGCATTCCTTATTTGTTAGTAGTTGGCAACATTCCAAAAGAACGTTACGGAGTTTATATGGGGATTATTAATATGATGATTGTAGTACCTATGATTTTACAGACAGTAACCTTTGGCTTTGTTTTAAAGAATTTTTTAGGAAACGACAGTGGCAATGCGGTATTCTTTGCTGGTGTATTACTAGCACTTGCTGCGCTTGCTACACTATTGATTAAATCAAATACAAATGGTCAGGAAGTCCAAATCGTACCTTCTGGCCATTAATGATTAAATAAACAAATCATAATTTAATTTTTATGAGTCCTTATTTAGCAGAATTTTTTGGAACGATGTTACTCATCCTTTTGGGTGGTGGCGTGAATGCCGCTGTGTCCCTACGGAAATCAAAATCGGAGAATGGTGGATGGCTGATGATCGCTATCGGCTGGGGATTGGCAGTGATGCTGGCGATCTATGCAGTAGGCAACATCAGTGGTGCCCATCTGAATCCGGCAGTAACCATTGCGCTCGTAATCAATGGAAGTTTTGCGACCGATCAGGTGCTGGGTTATATTCTCGCGCAGTTTGCCGGTGCCATTGCAGGGGCAACACTGGTGTGGCTTCACTACCTTCCGCATTGGAAAGAGACAGCAGATTCCGCCACCAAATTGGGTGTGTTTTGCAACGCGCCCGCCATCCAAAATACATTTTCCAATTTGATTAGTGAGGTTATCGCAACTATGGTTTTAATACTTGCTTTACTCTTCATTGGAGCGAATCAGTTTACACAAGGTCTGAATCCCATCGTGGTCGGACTATTGATTATCTCCATCGGCTTGAGTTTAGGAGGTACCACTGGTTTTGCCATTAACCCGGCGCGCGATCTGGGTCCACGCATTGCCCATTTTATTTTACCCATTCATGGAAAGGGAAACTCAGGTTGGGGATACGCGTGGATACCTGTGGTTGGTCCGATCATCGGAGGAGTTTTAGGAGCGTTGATTTATAAAATGATTTTTGCGTAGCAGCTTTCGTTCTGCTAGCAGCTTTAAAAAGATAACACCATGCCAAAGTATATCATTGCGTTGGATCAGGGAACGACCAGTTCAAGAGCTGTATTGTTTGACGAGCAAGGCACCATTCAGGGAATCGCGCAGCAGGAGTTCACACAAATCTTTCCGCAATCCGGATGGGTAGAACATGATGCGAATGAGATTTGGAGCACCCAACAAGGAGTGTTGCTCAAAGTGCTTTCCGATCATCAGATCGACGCACATTCAATTGTCGCCATAGGAATTACGAATCAGCGAGAAACAACTGTAGTGTGGGATCGCAAAACAGGCGAACCCATTTACAACGCCATCGTGTGGCAGGATAAACGCACGGCTTCCATTTGTGAAGAACTAAAAGCGAAAGGGTTGACCGATTATGTAAGAACCAACACCGGCTTAGTCATTGACTCGTATTTCTCAGGAACGAAAATCAAATGGATATTGGATCACGTGCCCGGCGCACGACAACGCGCAGAGCAAGGCGATCTCGCATTTGGCACAATTGATTCATGGCTCATCTGGAAACTAACCAATGGAAAAAGTCACGTAACAGATTATTCAAATGCCAGCCGCACACTCATTTTTAACATACGCTCACTTACGTGGGATGATCGTTTGTTGGAAGAGCTTGCCATTCCCAAAAAATTATTACCCGAAGTAAAACCCTCCGCATCTGATTTCGGAAAGTGGAATTGGAATGGCGTGGAGATACCCATTGCCGGTGTGGCGGGCGATCAGCAGGCAGCACTATTCGGTCAGGCGTGCTTTGAGCCAGGCATGGCGAAAAATACCTATGGCACGGGCTGCTTTATGCTGATGAATACCGGCACCTCCATACAGACTTCGAAGAATGGACTGATCACCACCATTGCATGGGGGCTGGATGGCAAAGTAGAGTATGCGTTGGAAGGCAGCGTTTTCATTGCAGGTGCGGCAGTGCAGTGGCTGCGAGATAGTCTTCATATCATCGATCAATCGAAGGACTCCGAATATTTTGCGATGAAGGCATTAGGCTCCAATGAAGTATACGTAGTACCAGCCTTTGCCGGATTGGGCGCACCATACTGGGATATGTACGCACGTGGTGCCATCTTTGGCTTAACCCGCGACACCGGCAAAGATCATTTAATCAAGGCAACGTTAGAATCTCTTGCCTACCAAACCAAAGACATTTTAAATGCTATGCAGGAAGATGCCGGACTGCAGTTGGCTGCCTTGAAAGTAGACGGAGGAGCTTGTGCCAATAATATTTTAATGCAGTTTCAGGCAGACATATTAGGCACCGAGGTAGAGCGCCCCGAAGTGATTGAATCAACCGCACTGGGTGCAGCCTATCTGGCGGGTATACAAAGCGGCTTGTGGAAGAAACAAGACATTACCCGAAACAGAAAAATTCAAAAACGATTTTTGCCTCAAATGGAAGAAAGCACACGAAGCAAATTATACAAAGGTTGGCAAAAAGCAGTGAAGCGAACGATGGGGTGGTTGGCGGAGGATTGATTTTAATTATTTTACAGACGGTCTGGTTTCTCCTATGCGAGGGTGTAAATTTATGGTTGTGAATACGAGGGGGATATTTTTGTTTTTTTTCTTGCTGTTGAATGCGCAATTCACCGAGTTCTGTTTACAGGCTCAGGATGTATCAACCTACCGATTGGATGAAACCGACGTTGGCAAACCCTTACCAGAGGTACTTCAAAAGATTGGCGAAAAGTTGAATTCAAGGTTCTTCTACCTACCGGAATGGATTCAGCCTATCAGGGTAGGTGAAAATTATAAGGAACTCACCCTCGCAGAAGCACTCACTGCACTTTTTCAGGGCACCGAATTGAAGTTTATCGTAAAAGACCCGCACACCATCGTACTGGTTAAAGATCCGACCAATCTACTGCTGCACAAAGAAGCGCGTGAAAAATTGAACGAAGAAAAGAAACCAGTAGCCCAAAAATATTTTGGAGATAACCAAAGCCCAATTACTTCGGGATTGGTAGAAATTTCAGGCAAAGTGGTAGATGCCAAAACCGGCGATCCGATGCCGAACGCGACCATTTTGGTGAGTGATCCTAAGTACAATACTACGACAAACGATTTAGGGCAATTTACACTGAAGCTCATCCCTGGTATTTATTTGCTCACGTTTAGTTTTGTTGATTTTGAATCGCAAGTTGTAGATATCGCTGCGTATGGAAACGGAGAGCTGAGTTTGCAATTGGAGAAGGCGGCGGTGGTATTGGAAGAAGTTGTAATTCAGGGGCAATCGACGCAAGACAATACGTCCAGCCGCATTGGGAAGATTGAGTTAACCATGAAAGAATTGAAGCGTGCGCCAACCTTTTTAGGCGAGGCTGATTTGGTAAAACAAGTGCAGCTTTTACCGGGAGTAACCACCACAGGAGAGGCCGCAACCGGATTTAATGTGCGCGGTGGAAGTGTAGACCAAAATTTGATATTATATGATGGTATGCCTGTATTCAACAGTTCGCATGCTTTTGGTTTTCTAACTGCATTCAACTCCGAGGCCATTCGCGAAGTGGCATTTTATAAAGGAGGTATTCCGGCAGAATATGGAGGACGTGTTTCGTCCGTGTTGGATATTCAATCGAAAGAAGGAGACTATCAGAAATGGGGAGGTAAAGCAGGAATAGGAATGGTTACAGGAAATCTGATGATCAACGGTCCAATCAAAAAAGGGAAGACGGCACTCATTGCCACGCTTCGGTCAACGTATTCTGATTGGCTCGTGCATGCCATCAAAACAGATTATGCGGATCTCAGTAATAGTTCAGTCTCTTTTTATGATGCGACTATTAAATTGACGCATAAGTTCACCGATCGCACTAAACTTTCGGTTGCCAGTTATTCCAGCAATGATTCATTTCGCTTGCTCGGTGACTCAACCTATAAGTGGAGCAATTTTCAAACGTCGGCACGTGTCGATCATCAGTTCTCCGATAAACTGAATGCCGAATTTATTGCCGGAGTCAGTTCATTTGGCTACAGCGTAAATAACAGCAATTACTTAACTGCTTCGGAATTATCGTATAAAATCACTACCACCAGTTTGAAAGCAGGCTTTATCTATCAGCGACCCAACCGAAAATGGAATATAGGTTGGCAAGTAATGCACTATTCATTCCAACCCGGAAAACTTGAACCACTCAGCCCGGTCTCCAGTGCAAAACCAGTGAGTTTAGCGAATCAGTATTCCATAGAAAATGCTTTTTATGCTTCCACCGACTGGACTTTATCCAACTCTATCTTTGTTGATTTTGGTCTGCGCATCCCCACCTTTATTTCATTTGGTGCAGCAGAGATAAATACCTATCAAAGCGGTGTGCCACGCGATATCACGACCGCGCAAGACACGCTTCGTTTTGGTAGTGGCGAAATAATTAAAGCGTATGCAGGCTTAGAACCACGGCTTTCAGTTCGCTGGGTACAATCTCCTACGGCATCGGTTAAGTTTGGCTACAACCGAATGTATCAATACCTCCATCTGGTTACAAATACCACCGCAGTTACTCCAGTAGATATTTGGCAGCCGAGCGGATATTATTTTGAACCCCAGCGCGCAGATCAATTTTCCATTGGGTACTTCAAAGATTTTAAAGAAAATAAGTACAGCACATCCATTGAAACATTTTATAAAGACATCGATCAATTAATTGATTTTAAAGATGGGGCTCAACTTATTTTGAATAAACATTTAGAAACTGATTTGCTTCAGGGCAAAGGATATTCATATGGAGTTGAAACTACGTTTAGTAAAAACACGGGGCGGTTAACGTGGTCTTTCAATTATACGTATTCACGAAGTTTCCGGCAGATTCAGGGAAATACGCTGAAGGAATCGATCAACAAAGGAAAGGAATATCCATCCAACTTTGATCAACCGCATATCATCAACCTTTCGTGGAAGTACAACCTGACGAAGCGCGTATTCTTTACAGGCAATTTTACGTACCGTTCCGGCCGTCCCATCACAGTACCCATTGCTGCATTTCAATTGGAAAATACAACGGTTACCTATTATTCAGAACGCAATCAATACCGCATCCCCGACTATCACCGATTGGATTTTGCATTGGTTATAGAAGGAAATCAAAGACGAAGGAAACTATTTGAAGCCACGTGGGTATTTTCAGTTTATAATGTGTATGGCAGACAAAATCCATATACTATTTTCTTCAGGAATTCTGTGAATGGAGTTCCTGTTCCTTATCAACTTTCAATAGTAGGAGCAATATTCCCTTCCATTAGTTACAACATTAAATTTTAGAGGGTATGGGCATGCGGACGAAGAAAGAAATTGGAAAAATGATTCGAAAGATGATTCGAACAACCAGATGGTTTTTTGTTTTCTGGATAGTGAATGCATGTGTGGAACGAGTCAATTTAAATGTGCCCCCGCCGCAATCTCTAATGGTGATTGACGGAATGATTACAACCGATGCGCCACCCTATACCGTCAAAGTCTCACGCGGTTTTGCTTTGGATGCAGACACGATTCCATTCAATCCAATAAAAAATTTAACCATCCAGCTTTTTGACGATGAGGGCAATTCTGAAAATTTTGTTGAGAAAACACCAGGCGAATACATCAGTAGCGGATTTATTCAAGGACAAGTAGGGCATTCGTACCATATTAAAATCCAGACACCGGAAGGAAAGATTTTTGAATCGGAACCGGATTTGCTCAAGCCAGTTGGAGTAGTGACCGATATTCGATACGACTATAAGCGAAAGATAAAGCAGGGTAAGTACTTTGAGGAGCAGATAGATGTTTTTAATATTTATGTGGATGCAGATGCCGGAACCGGCTCGGATAACTATGTGCGATGGCGATTTACGGGAACATACATGATAGATACCCAGCCTGAGAATTACATGCGATGGACTCCACCTTACACCCCTTATCGTGACCCTTGGCCATGTAGCGGATATAGAATCGGTCCGGGCCCGGAAGGAAGCGGGGGTATATTCATTAAGTTTGCTGAATGCTCTTGTTGCAGATGCTGGGCGAAGCAATATGAACAAATGCCACAGTTATCCGATGTTCAGTTGGTAGCGGGTAATCTGTTTAAAAATGTAAAAGTAGGAGAGGTGCCAATCACCAACAATACTTTTGCGAATAAGTACTTGGTAGAAGTAGAACAACTCAGCTTAAGTAAAACGGCATTTGACTTTTATAAGCTGGTACGAAAGCAGAAAGAAGAAGCGGCCTCATTATTTCAACCACCACCCGGCGTGATTGTTGGTAATGTGTTTGCCAAAAATAACAATGATTTTGTGGTGGGTTTGTTTGGCGCATCGAGCATTACCAAAAAATTTATATTTATCTATCCGGAAAATGTGCCCTTCAAATTGGTGCCGCCATTTGAGGACACCAGACCATGTACATTCTATCCTAACTCATCGACAAACAAACCTACTCAGTGGTAATGAAAATTTGGTACTCCTTTATGGTTTTTACGCTGTGGATTTGTGTGGGTAGCGCACAAACTCCGGTAGAAGCATGGAAGCAAAAGTATCATTCTTACTATCAAGGTTTATCGGGTCACAAAATGCAAGTTGTTTTTAACCAACCGAAATATGCAGTTGGTGACACAGCCTACTTTTCCTTATTTCTGTTTGAGAATGACCTCACAAAGGTAGCCGCCAAGCGAATTATGGAATTCCATTTGGTTGACGCGGAAGGAAATAGCGTTCACCATTTTTTGTTTAATGTGTTGCAAGGCGAAGGAAACAATCAATGGGTGGTTCCAGATTTGCCTGCAGGTGTTTATCGGGTAGCCATTCATCATTATGGTTTAAAAGCATTTACCCCCGAAGTAATTTATCAACAACCTCTTGAAATCGTCCGATCAGGTTATTTGCAACCTGTTCATTTGCCTGTTCGTGTTACTGTAGAAGGTGGCCATCTGATTGATCATGTTGAAAGCAGAATAGTCGTCAGCACCTTGCCATCAACATCACTTAAATTGATGAACGCGTCAGGTTCTGTCATCGCAAATGGAGTCGCCGGATCAGATGGCTTTTGGTCGATCCCACTCAAGCCTTCCTCTTCTCAACGCTATTTTATTTCAGTCGCCACCGACACCACACGGGCGTATCTTCCGGCAACAGAAACAGATGGCGTTAGTCTTCAAGTGAAATCTACAGACGACAATCGCCCCATCGCAATTATTAAACGACCTGCAAAGTCGAAGTGGAGTGATGCACGATTAACATTGGTGATTTCCCAACGCGATCAGGTAGTTGATGCTATGGATGTTTCATTAGCAGGCGACTCAACAGCAATACAACTGGAAACTGCTTCATGGCGCGAGGGGCTTATTCATCTGGCTATATCACGCCCCAATGGAGAAGCCTTAACTTATCGCAATTGGTATCATCGTTCATTACTCGATAGTAAAGCCAACATGGCATCCGCCAAAACCCAATATCAACCACGTGAAAAAGTTGATGTAGAGGTCGCATTCAATAATTCCAAAGGAGCTACAACCGGATCGTTTTCTGTGACTGTACTCACTAAAGATTTAAATGAAGGACCATCGTGGAATGCTTGTCACGATGCGTCGTTTGATATTGATTTTGTAAATGAAGATTTTGCGTGGAATGATTTGCGCTTGGGCAACACAACTACGCTCGACAACCATGTGCTCATCCGGTCAAAGCCTCAACCTTGGGCGCGCATTTTAACGGAAGGAAGTCCTTTGAAGGACTTTAAGTTTAAAAGTAATATCCAACGAGTGGGGACGGCCTACAACGACGCTTCGAAGAACCCAGCGATAAAAGGAACGAACTTGTTAGTTTATCTTCAACAGGCTCATCAGCGCTACCAATATTCGATTACGGATGGCTTGGTGCTCATGACCATGATGGACTTTTATGGAAAAGATGAATTACTAGTGATGGCAGAGACACAAGTTTACGTGGGGGGCGAATCGTTTGGTCAGGTTATTCCCGGCTTTTGGATAGATTGGAATGTTGCGGAGATAAAGTGGCCGCGTTCACTTCAAATGAAGGAAAGCGCCAAGCCCGATCCATATGCAGCAAGCGCCAACCAGAACCGATTAATTCGTAAGTCGTTTGATGCATATCTTACTAAAAAAGAAGGCAGTCAGATGAAAGGCGAACAACAAGACCAGCTTCCACAGGCTGATCTGACCGTCAAAGTAACCGACTACGAACCATTCGTGGACATGGAGGAATTAATTCGCGAGATAATTCCATCCCTTCAGCATCGAAAAACCCGAAAAGGGCCCATCGTTCTTGTTTCACTACCCGCACCAATGAAAGTTACGGGCGATCCCACTTATATCGTCGATGGCTTTGCTACTAAAAATACGACTTATTTCATGGCTCTTAATCCGAGTGACATAGCTACAGTTTCCATTGTTAGCCACCCAAAAAAATTACTTCCGTTAGGACTTTTCGGAAAGAATGGGTTGGTGATTGTAAAGACAAAAAAAGGGAATGCAAGAGAGCCTGTGAATCCATCATTACAATTGGATGGCTTGAGTAAACCACTTTCATTTGGTGCTCATCATCTCATGAAAATGGAACGATCGCCGTATTTCAACTCTTCCGTCTTTTGGCAGCCGTTGATTAAAACAGATGAGCAAGGCAAAGCTACTTTTTCATTTGTTACGTCAGATGAACTGGGTACTTATCAGATTTTAGTGAGGGGAATCTCAAAGGAGGGAATTCCTTTCACGATTACAAAAGAGATAACTGTAGGTATGCCAACCAAGTAACGGCAGATTTAGATCAACTTACTGCCCTTCAAACTCCTCATCACTTTATTGATAAACACGAAGTCGTCCAGTTCCTTTACACCGGAGTGGGTGATATCTTCATTAGAACCTTCCCAAAGCTTATCGCCTTTGTGCAGAAACATAATCTTCTCACCAATTCCCAATACCGAGTTCATATCGTGCGTCACGATAATGGTAGTGATATTAAACTCATGCGTGATTTCTAAAATCAATTCATCAATCAGTATCGAAGTCTGCGGGTCTAGGCCGGAGTTAGGTTCATCACAAAAAAGATAGTTCGGATTATTAACAATCGCCCGCGCAATACCCACTCGCTTTTTCATACCACCACTGATTTCCGATGCCATCTTTTTGTTCACATTCTCTAACCCCACACGCTTCAAACAAAAATTGACACGATCTAATTTTTCGTCGTATGGCATTTTGGTGAGTATGTCCAGCGGGAACATGACATTTTCCTCTACATTTTTTGAATCAAACAACGCACCACCTTGAAACAACATTCCAATTTCGCGACGAATTTCCGACTTTACATCCTTGTCGGCATCGGTAAAATTGCGAAGATCATAAAAAGCATATCCGGTGTCCGGGTGGAGTAACCCGACAATGCACTTGAGCAATACACTTTTTCCGGTACCGCTCGATCCGATAATGAGATTGGTTTTGCCTTTGTCAAATTCACCGTTGATATTGCGCAGCACGCTTTTGTCGTTGAATGACTTACTGATATTTTTTATCTTGATCATGATGCGAGCAAAAGATTAGCTAAGAAATAATCGGCCAGCAGCACGGCAATTACGCTAGATGTCACCGCCTCTGTGCTGGCAATACCTACCTCCAGCGCACCACCCTGAGTGTAATATCCTTTGAAACAGGAGATGGACGCAATTAAGAATGCAAACACAACCGATTTGATGAGTGCAAAAGTGATGGTGTAATCATTGAAAATGGAGCGTAGGCCCATGATGTATTCAGTGGGAGTCAAGATGCCTGTAAGCGTGCCAACCAGATAACCACCAATCATGGAGCACACCCCTGCTACAATTACCAACATAGGATACATCAGCATAGAAGCCACTATTTTGGGAAGCACCAGGTAGGAAGAAGAATTTATACCCATTACTTCCAGTGCATCAATCTGTTCGGTTATTCGCATAGTACCCAAGCCACCCGCCATGCTCGATCCAATCTTTCCCGCAAAGATGATTGCCATAATCGTAGGCGCAAGTTCCAATACCGTCATTTCGCGCACAACTTGCGATATCACATAACGAGGAACAAGCGGGGTAACCAGATTGAAAGCCGTTTGCACAGTAGTAACAGCGCCAATAAAGGTGGAAACCAACACAAAGAGTGAAATCGATTTGACACCAATTTGCATACACTCATCAATCACCAGCCGGTAATACGTTATAAATGTTTCGCGCCTTACCACCAGCGATCCGAGAAAAATCATGTAACGACCAAATTCTTTCATCGAGTTGTATTGAAATACTATCTTGCCCAAAGATAAAATATTCCCATGAACAAATTAGCAGTAGTTACCGGCGGCACCAAAGGTATCGGCAAAGCTATCATCGAGCGCTTTGCTGCGGCGGGATTTGACATAGCCACCTGCGCACGGAAAATGGAGGATCTGCAAAAGTTGAAATCGGCTATCGAAGGAAAGTACGGTGTAAAAGTCACCGTTTGTACAGCTGATATGGCCAACAAATCAGACATCCGCCGGTTGGCAGAGTCAATAAACCAGCTTCAGCCGGTAGAAGTGTTGGTAAATAATGCGGGATATTTCATCCCCGGCTCCATACTTGATGAGGCAGACGGCGCATTGGAAAGCATGATCGATACAAATCTTTTCAGTGCCTATCATCTCAGTCGGCTGCTCGTACCCGCCATGCGCGCCCGCAAGTCCGGACATGTATTTAACATGTGCTCCATCGCCAGCATTATGGCCTATCCCAATGGCGGCTCCTACGCCATCTCCAAATTTGCACTCCTTGGGTTTTCCAAAGTACTGCGCGAAGAACTGAAAGCGCATGGCGTACGCGTCACGTCCGTTCTTCCCGGCGCCACTCTCACTGCAAGTTGGGATGGAGTAGACCTACCCGATGAGCGCCTCATGAAACCGGAAGATGTAGCAGAAACCATTTTCAGCGCCTACCGTCTTTCCACGCGAAGTGTAGTTGAAGAAATATTGATTCGCCCCCAGTTAGGCGATTTATAAAATTGATTTTTTTGGGGACGTGGCCGCGCGAGGCGCAGTCGGCCACCGGGCTTTTCGCTTTTACTCCTCGTGGCGCGAGGCGCACCACTGCGGGGTAACCGCTTCAATCCCTCGCCCACGTTGTCTATGAGAAACGGCTTGCTGATTTTCTACACTACGATTCTAATATAAAACTGTAATGATGCAATAGAAATTCTATTGCATAAGTTAGACGAATACTGACGGTGCCATCAGTGTTGTTCTAGCTTAAACCTCTTCAATCTGAAGGGTTAGTCAGTCAATTGACCAACTATATTCTTAATGGATAATTTGGTTTAAAACCTATATATTGATCAAGGCTCCGAAGGAGCGACCTGTTTATAGAAAATCAATCTGAATGAATTCGGCTCCATTGGAGCCACCTGACTAATAGATCGCTTTCAGGAGACTCCTTCGGAGTCTTAACACGTATTTTTAAACGTATCCTATAGGCAGGCAGCCCCGATGGGGCTAGCACATTTAACTGTAATTATGCAATAGGAATTCTCTTGCATAATTTGACGAATGAAAATCAACAACTTAGGACTCATGCAAAACAACAAACCGCCAAGTTTCGTGTCTTCACGAAACTTCAATTTCCATCGCCAAGTTTCGTGTCTTCACGAAACTTCAATTTCCATCGCCAAGTTTTGTGCCTTCACGAAACTTCAACTTTCATCGCCAAGTTTTGTGTCTTCACGAAACTTCAATTTCCATCGCCAAGTTTTGTGCCTTCACGAAACTTCAATTTCCATCGCCAAGTTTCGCGTCTTCACGTAACTTCATGCTTAAACCCTAACAAACCGCCAAGTTTCGTGTCTTCACGAAACTTCAATTTCCATCGCCAAGTTTCGTGTCTTCACGAAACTTCAACTTTCATCGCCAATTTTCGTGTCTTCACGAAACTTCAATTTTCATCGCCAATTTTCGAATCTTCACGAATCTTCATTTGCTCATATTCCTTTCCTCGCGAACATTCAATTCACTTCCCACGGATTATCTGATCAAGCAAAATGTCATTAAACAATTTTGCTTGTTCCATGTGCGGAAGATGACCCGCCTTTGGAATCACAAACAACTTAGCGCTCGGAAATCGTGTTGTCAGGTTACCACGAACATCATCTAAAACTACCACCGTATCATGCTCGCCCCAAATGGCAAAAACAGGTAGGTTAGCCGCTGCAATCTTTTGATGCTCATCCACCAGCGGTGTTCTGTTCTTTCGTGTGGAGATGATCGCCCTCGCGAAGCCTTTAAACTTCATTATGTCTTCATATTTCTTATCCCATCCTCGGAAGGGGATTGAATCATAAAAGTCACTGAGTTGCCCCTTGCCCATCTTTGGATAATTGTCGCTGCTTTTAAATTCTTCGATTTCCTTCTCAGTCACAGCAGCCGGATGCTCTGGATTATCCACCGGATTTTCAAAGCTAACCGCATCTACATAAACGAGATTTTTTACACGTGCCGGAAACTGCGCAGCGAATGAAGAGATGGCTCGTCCGCCGTCAGAAAGTCCCACCAAAGTTATCGGAGTTGAAATTTTCAGCGAGTCTAGCAACTCATGCAATTGATTTGTAAACAGAGCCACATCATAAACGGCATCCGGATTATCGGTGAAACCGCGTCCGTAATTATCATAGCGAACGGTTGAATAACCACGCTTACTCGCGGCATAGAAAGTAGAATCCCAAATGTAAGACGGAACCGAAAACCCGTGCACCAACACGAGTACTGTATCTGCCTGCGGGTTGCTCCATTCATAGTAGGTATATCCCTGACTTAGTTTTATAAATGCACCCGTTTTGATCGTAGCCCGAAAAACGCTGTCTTTGGTAATAGTTTCGAAATCGGTAGTGGTTTTCTTAGGCTGACAGCCTGCCATCAGCAATCCGATAGAGATAAGTGAAATAGATAGAATTCGCATAACTTAATAGAAAGCCGAAAGCTACCAATCCAATCAGGCAACATCAAGTATATGGCTGTTTTTAACAAGTATTTAACCCTATTCAATCCAGTTTTTGGGTAAACAATACCACCTTTTTGGTTGTTAAAACAAGACTTAAATTTCGGTAACTTTGTCCTTTCTCAACACGCATGGTGAATACGCAGGTAGAACAACTCAAACTTTATTGCAACAGCCTTGTCAGTTACAGTCGCAGAAAAACCCGCGAAGTAACCATTGGCGATGTGCCTCTCGGTGGCGATAACCCCATTCGCGTGCAGTCCATGACCACAGTTGATACAATGGACACTCATGGTTCTGTAGAACAAGTCATTCGCATGGTGGATGCAGGTTGCGAATACGTGCGCATTACCGCACCGAGTTTAAAAGAGGCACAGAATTTAGAAGCCATCAAAAAAGAATTGCGCTTACGCGGATATACAGTTCCTTTAATTGCCGACATTCACTTTACACCCAACGCGGCAGAGCTCACAGCGCGTATCGTTGAAAAAGTACGCATCAATCCGGGCAACTATGCCGACAAAAAGCGCTTCGAAGAAATTGAGTATACCGATTCCGCTTATCAGGCAGAGCTTGATCGCATTCGCGAAAAGTTTACACCGCTCGTAAAAATCTGCAAAGAATATGGCACTGCCATGCGCATCGGAACCAACCACGGTTCCCTTTCCGATCGCATCATGAGCCGCTATGGCGATACACCCCTTGGCATGGTCGAGTCGGCATTGGAATTTTTACGCGTGTGCGAAGACTTAAACTACTACAACATCGTACTGTCGATGAAGTCGAGCAACCCACAAGTGATGGTGCAAGCCTATCGATTGCTGGTGCAAAAGTTGAATGAAGAGAAGTTTCAGTCTTATCCTTTGCATTTAGGAGTTACCGAAGCAGGTGATGGCGAAGATGGCCGCATCAAATCATCTGTTGGTATTGGCACCTTGCTGGAAGATGGGTTAGGAGATACGGTGCGTGTTTCACTTACTGAAGAACCCGAAGCAGAAGTGCCGGTGGCACAGGAGTTGGTCAACCGCTACCAGACGCGCAAAACATCCATAACTATTCCAGAAATTTCAGCCTATCCGATCAATCCATTTGAATACAAACGCAGAGAGACACACGAGGTGGTCAATATCGGAGGTCATCAGGTGCCTCGGGTGGTGGCCGACTTTTCAGCAAAAGAGAAAATTACACCGGCTTCCTTGTTCGCACTAGGCTATCACTATTCGGTGCCGCTCGATAAGTGGAACATTGCCGATATGGCGTGCGATTATATTTTCGCCAATCAGAACGTCATCGATTTTGAAATCCCCGGAACGCTTGGCATTATTTACACTTACAAAACATGGCTTACCCAAAAGCAAAAGGAGCGAACCTATCCATTTGTAAAGGCAAGCGAATACCTTCAGAGGGTTGAGCTGTCCGATAAAATCAATTTTGTGTACACCTGCTTACCCGACCTGAATCGAGATTTAATTGAACAATTAAAAAACGATGCCACGGCAGTTCTGTTGATCGATACCTACAACGATCATGGCATGGCGGAGCAACGCAGACTGTTTGTCGACTTGTTATTGAATGATTGCAAAACTCCGGTGATTATCGGGCGAGCTTATCGCGATCTGAAAGCCGATCAACTTCAAATTTATTCTGCCACTGACGTAGGAGGTTTGCTCATCGATGGTTTAGGGGATGGAGTGTTCTTAGCTGCGGAAAATTCTGGCTCCGATAAACTTGTCAACGAAACAGCATTTAATATTCTGCAAGCTACCCGCACGCGCATTTCAAAAACGGAATACATCTCTTGTCCATCTTGTGGAAGAACGTTGTTTGATTTGCAGGAGACAACGGCAAAGATTCGCTCCCGAACCAGCCATTTGAAAGGAGTGAAGATTGGCATCATGGGCTGTATCGTAAATGGACCCGGAGAAATGGCCGATGCCGATTACGGTTATGTAGGTTCCGGCCCCGGGCGCATTACCCTCTACAAAGGAAAAGAAGTAGTAAAGAAAAATGTACCCACGGCACAGGCAGTAGATGAATTAATCAACCTGATTCGCGATGGAGGCGATTGGATAGAAGTTCCTTTTAATAATTAACATTTCGGAGATCAAATAAAAGAATGAAGAATATGCAAAACGAAGCACAAGAAAAACCGAAGGGAAATGCACTGAAAGATTTTTTTTCATTGGGAGAGGTGGGTGGCTATTTCTTCCGAAAAAAAGATCCCAACCGTCCATCTAACATCAACCTGAAAATGATGCATGGAATCAACAAACTTTCAATAGCAATCTTTTTAGCAGCAGTGGTTTATCTTGTCATCAAACGTTTGGTATGAACCTCGGTACTTTTCAAAGCTATTGTGTAGCCAAGAAAGGCGTGACTGAAGAGTTTCCATTTGGCGAAACAATCCTCGTTTACAAAGTGATGGGCAAAATGTTTGCACTTACCGATATCGACGAATTTTCTTCCATTAATCTAAAGTGCGATCCGGAAACAGGTGCGCAGCTCCGCGAGGAATACTCCTCCGTTTTGCCCGGTTATCACATGAACAAAAAGCACTGGATCACGGTGTTGATGGATGGTTCCATTCCCGACAAAACACTCAAGCTGTGGATTGATGCCTCCTACCAATTGGTGGTCAAAAGCCTTCCGAAAGCACAGCAAAAGGAGTTAGAATCTTTATAAGCTGATTATCAGAATTTTACATTCTGGTTACATTTCTTACATTCTTCGGATAACTTCGGTTAATTATTTAGTTTTGTTGATTAGGAATACCCTTTTTAAATGGCTAGGGCTTTAATCGTATGTGTTTTGGCTTGTATGCTGCTCACGCGTTGCAATACGCAGCAGCGCATATGCCCTGCCTACCAAAGTGCCTTCATTCATGACAAGCCAACAGAAAAGGAGACATTCGTCTATTACAATGCCAATAAGAACCAGCCCAGAGAGATTCTGGCTTCCAATAGTAAAACATTGAATTTGCCACCCAATGATTCCTCCTGGTCGAATAGTGTGGTTATTCAAGGGCCGGCTTTACCCAAAGAAAAGCGCAACAAGCGTACACGCTACCTTTTGTTGCCCGAAAAAACCTACAAAAAAGCCCTCAGAGCGCTCCAAACGGTGGAAATGAAGCCTGTGTACCCTAAGAAAAATCCAGACTCTGTAGATATTAAAAAGGCACTTGACAGCGCTGCCCGAAGCATCACTGATACGCTAACAGTAGCGGGTACTTCCGCCGATACGCCTGCGGAGGCCAAAGACAGCACGTACGTTATCTCGATCGAAAAGGAAAAATTCAACGTTGAGCAAGATAACTACATGTGGTACTTCCGCAATGTGTTGGTGTTGCCCGATGTACGCATCGCTATGGAAGGAGCCGCAGCAGAAGGCATGGCTCCGGCCAAGCAAAAGAAGGGCTTCTTTGGCTTCTTTAAAAACATGTTTAAGAAAAAGCCAAAAGAACCTGCGAAGGCAGAAGCGGTTGAGCCAAACCCTAACGATTCTACAGCCGTTGCGCCCACCACACCTAAAAAGAAGAAAGGACTATTGGGCTTGTTTAAAAAGAAACCAAAAGAAGATCCGGCTGCCGAACAGAAAAAATTAGACGAGGCGAAGAAGGAAGAAGAAGAGAAATTTTAACCTCGCCCCATGTTTGGTTTATTTGGCAAGAAGGAAAGAGGAATAACCACCAACGATCAGGTGTGGATTTCGCAAAAAGGGAAACTGCTAGCAGCACGCCAAATGCTCGAGGCCAATGCCACATGTATGTTGGTTTTTTGGTTTGAAGAATCGCGCAACGAATTTCTGAGAGAAACGCAATTTTCAGGCGAGTCTCATCGAGTTGCTTTGGCCGACTCACTTTACCCGGAATCAATTGTGGGTAAGCTGGTCATATTCGGTGAGCATTATCCGCTTCGGAAAATAGAACAAGCAATATTTCAAAAACTCCATCTTACAAATGTGCCGGTTCTTGTTTCGTTAGAAGAGCCCTTCATCCACTTTTTTGGCGGCGAGCGCACAATTGAGTTGATGCGCAAAATGGGGGTTCAGGAAAACGAAGTAATCGCGCATGCCATGATTTCACGTTCTATCGAAAATGCCCAAAAGAAAATGGAGGAGCAGGTAGTTGTAGAGCGAAAAGCAAACTCGTCCAGAGAATGGCTTCAACTGAACGCAAGTTCTCTCAATCAAACAAAGTAAGATTGCCAAATTGATCGGCCGCAGGCATGGGTAACATGAGTGATGGCTTATCCATTTCGATTGAATTAATTTGAGGAGAAACGGTATATCCATCCATGGCTTCACCAAATGAACTCGTCAAAACCGAATCAAGTTCCGCTTCAGCCACTTCCGACTTCAACCAAACGGCCTCTTGCGCTTTTGTTAAAATCAACGGCATGCGTTCGGATGCAGTGAGCACAAAACCTGTTGCCGGAATGGTAATCATGGAAAAGGTGTGAAAGGATTCGTTTTCATCTTCATACTCTTCCCACACGCCGGCCATTGAAAATAGTTCTTTCGATTTGAGCGTGAATCGCCAGGGAATCTGTGTTTTCTTACCTACTTTTTTCCACACATAAAAACCATCGGCAGGAACTACACACCTGTGTTTCGATAACTTTTTCTTTAGTGCTGGTTTTTCGAGAATATGCTCGCTGCGCCAGTTGATGATGCGCTCAGCCATCGATTTGTTTTTAGCCCAGCTGGGTGGTAATCCCCAATAGAAAAATGAAAATCCGGGTGTGCCTTCGCTGGTAATGACGGGAAAAAGTTGAGAAGGAGCACCATTGTATTTTGGTTGATAGGCAATTGGCTCTTCCACTGAAAATCGGGTGGCCAATAATCCGGCAGGAACAGCAATGGAAAAACGCTCAATCATGATCAATAAAGTCGAAGGCTCTTAATTCCGACCAATATAGTCCATTTTGATGGAACTGAGCGAAACCAACATGTCCGCCTCTTGCGGGGCTTTCCAATTTTACCTGCGAATCAGAGGGCAAAACCGGATAACAATCGCTACTTAAGAAGGGATCGTTTTTAGCATTGACAATCAACGTAGGAATGCGAATGCCTGAGAGGAAATAAAGTGAACTGCACTTTTTATAGTAGTCCACGGCATTTGCAAACCCATGAATGGGCGCGGTGAAATGATCATCAAATTCAATCAGTGTTTTGATTTGCTTCAGCTGGCTGATGTCCAAATCAGTACGCTGACTCGCTTTGGCCACCACCTTGGCTTTCAGGCTTTTTAAAAACCGATGGTGATACATCCAATTAGAGGACTTCAATATTTCCAGACAGCTGGTGTGCAGCTCAAGTGGCACCGAAAAAACAACTGCTTTCTTCACACGATCGTGCTCATTTCCTTCGCCTAAATATTTCAACGTGAGGTTGCCGCCCAGACTAAAGCCAACTAAATAAATAGATTTGTAATTCTTCGAAGCGTGGTTGATAACGAAACTCAAATCATCGGTTGCTCCACTATGATAAAAGCGCAACTGTCGATTCATTTCACCGCTGCACCCGCGGTAGTTCCAGGCAAGCGCATCATACCCATTGGTAAAAAAATGATTGGCCATTCCCTGAATGTAGGCGCGAAGGCTATTGCCCTCCAATCCGTGCGAAATGATGACCAATTTATCAGAACCTTGTTTCTGCCAATCCAAATCCAGAAAATCATCATCAGGGGTGGTAATACGCTCACGATGATAAGGACGGTGTTGCACTTTGCGAAAGAGTGCCGGCCAAATGGTTTCAATATGAGCGTTGAAAAGTAGCGAAGGTGCTTCGTACGATTTCATGGAAAGGTAAGAACGATTACGATTGCCAGCCTTTTCGTTCCTTCAGCGAAGTGATGTGCGCCAGATGATGTTCGCCGTGCCAGGCATAAGTTCCCAAAAGATGATCAAGACGAACTTCTTTTTTTGATTCCGGATGAATGAATTTTTTGGCTAGATTTTCAAAGGGAATGGCTTTAGCCAGCGCTACCCATTTAGCATGCAATGCCTGCAACACATTGAGCGATAAAAAAACAGGTAACGTAGCATCCGGCGTTTCTGCCCACAGTTTTTCGTCGTAGGCTTTGATGAGTGGGGTTTCTTCCGTCAATGTCCACTTGATGCGAATGTACGCGTTGCTATGGCTATCGGCCATGTGATGAATCACTTGGCGAACGGTCCATCCTCCATCGCGGTAAGGTGTATCCAACTGTTCGTCGTTAAGAGCAGATACAGCACCGATCAATCGGAGGGGAAGCGATTCGATACGCTGGATAAACTGATCAATTTCCTCTTTGGAATAGCTTTCTTTTGCTTGAAATTTTCCAATCGGATAGCGAAGATTTACTGCCTCCATGATTATTCTTTGCTAATCGCGTCTTCGATCTCTTTGTCGGTGAATGATTTGTGCAGCTTGACAGGCTTTTTCGCATTTCTCTTTTTCTTTACCCGAATGTTGGTAAACTCAATCAATAAAGAGAACGCAACAGCAAAATAGATATATCCTTTCGGGATCTCGTTGTGAAACCCTTCCAACACCAAAGTAAATCCAATCAAAATCAAAAAGCCTAGCGCCAATACTTCCATGGATGGGTGATTGCGAATGAAATCGCTGATCGCACCGGAGAAAAACATCATCACCAAAATGGAAACCATCACGGCGATAATCATGATCAGTACCTGTTCTGGTGGCACAATACCCACAGCCGTTAAAATAGAATCGAAAGAGAAGATAATATCCAAAATAATGATCTGAACGATGGTTGCGGTAAATGTAACCGCAGCTTTTTTAGCGCCACCTTCTTCTTCTTCATCGCCTTCCATTTCGTGGTTAATTTCCATCGTGCTTTTCGCGATCAGGAAAAATCCGCCGAAGCAAAGAATTAAATCACGACCGCTGAAAGTATGGTCGGCATGGAATCCGAAGAAATTGATTAGCCAATCAGGCATGAAATCAGCCAAGGCAAAAAGAGGCTCTTTAAAACCGATGATCCACGTAATGCAGAGCAGAAAGCCAATCCGTACGAACATAGCCAAGAACAAGCCAGTATTGCGGGCTTTTTTCCGCAATTCCTCGGGAAGCTTATTAGATACAATTGAAATGAAAATGATGTTGTCAATACCTAATACAATCTCCAAAAAACAAAGAGTTAACAACGCTAGCCAAGTATCGGCTTTTAGAAATATTTCCATGCAGACAGGATTTGAAATTCGAGCCAAATTAAGCAAAGAGTTGAATTTAAAAAAACGGCTGTAAACAAAAGAAAATCACAGTTTTAAACCATTTTTGGTGAGATTTTTATTATACCTACACCGAATGATCACACCGTTTTCTTCTTCCACACGACAAGACCTTATCAAAGACGCTGAAAACGAATCTTTTGATTTAATTGTCATCGGAGGTGGCATTACCGGTGCAGGCATTGCATTAGATGCCGCACTGCGCAATCTGAAGGTAGTGGTAGTAGAAAAAGATGATTTTGCGTTTGGTACCAGCAGCCGTTCTACCAAGCTAATTCATGGAGGGCTTCGCTATCTAAAGCAGTTGGAGTTTGGCCTGGTGAAAGAAGTGGGTAGCGAACGGGCCATTGTCCACAGGCTTGCACCGCATCTGGTTGTGCCGGAAAAAATGCTGTTGCCGTTGTATGAAAAGCGTGGACTTGGTTATTGGTTAACTTCCATCGGCTTAAAGATCTATGATTGGCTCGCCGGTGTTTTGAAGGTAGATCAGCGAAAAATGCTTACGCGCAAGCAAACCCTTCGGCAGGAACCCTGGTTGAATCCAGAGGATGTAACGGGCGGAGCCATCTACGCTGAATATCGAACGGACGATGCCCGACTAACGATCGAAATAATCAAATCTGCATTTAGCTTCGGTGCCAAACCGCTCAATTATTGTGAGGTAAAACAACTGTTGTACCAGCAAGATCGAATCATAGGTGTAGAGGTGTATGATCGCATCAGTCATACATCTTTTAAGGTACGGGCCAAGGTAGTGGTGAATGCGGCTGGACCCTGGGTAGATGATTTGCGTGAAATGGATCGCTCTAAAAAGGGCAAACGCCTTCATCTGACTAAAGGAGTGCATCTTGTTGTCAGCATAGAAAAACTACCGATTCAACAAGCCATCTATTTTGATGTGGAAGATGGACGCATGATTTTCGCTATTCCCCGCGGGCGCACCACATACATTGGCACCACAGATACGAATTACGAAGGAAGCAAAGACGAAGTTCACGCTACCGCCGAAGATGCGATCTATTTATTGCAAGCGGTTAACCGTACGTTTCCACAGGCGAAACTTACTCAACCAGATATTGAATCTAGTTGGGCCGGTCTGCGACCGTTAATTCACGAAGAAGGAAAATCGGCATCCGAGCTTTCGCGAAAAGACGAAATATTTGTCTCTCCCAGCGGACTTATTTCTATTGCAGGCGGCAAACTTACCGGCTATCGCAAAATGGCGGAACGAATTGTTGATCTGGTTTTTGAAACGCATTTTGAAGATCGTTCTGTGAAATGCAAGACATCTACCACACCTTTTGTGGGTAGCGACTTTGCCAATTATCAGGAAGTGCGGCAATACAGCATAGCGCTGGCCACTCGTTTGGCGCAAGGAGGCATAGCATACGAAACATCATATTTAGTCGGCACCTACGGTAAGCAATCTAGTCTGATTGTAGATTATTTCGAGGCACATCGAACAGGCCAACCCGAGATGGATTTGCTTCTTGCTGAAATCTGGTTTTGTGTTCACTACGAAATGGTGGTGAGCATTTCGGATTTCGTGGTGCGCCGAACAGGCATGCTCTACTTTAATATGCCCAAGCTTTTGCGCAATCAATCATTCCTCCTGCAGGAGTTCAGCCGACAGATGAATTGGAGTAAGGAACAAATACAAATCGAAGCAGCTACACTCCAACAACTCATTGTAAATTGCACTCACTTTACTTAATCGTATTCTAACTATGAAGATTTTACTTTTTATTGTCGGTATTGTTTTACTCATCGGTATTGAAATTGCGCGTGTGTATTACATCATGCCTTTTCCGGGAAGTCAGGTGGAGGAAATGATTGATGTAGCGTATTTCTTGCATCAGTACATTTGGTTTTTTAGGGTGATCGGCATCGCCCTAATTGGCTATCCCGCATTTGTGTTTATTGTTGGCACCAATCCCTATATCAAATGGACAGCGGCTGCGTTGCTTGGCTTTTGGGTAATAGTGGTTTATGCCTTTAACTTCCGCTTCCTTGCGGATAAGATGTTTTACCAACCGGAGTCGGTTGTCCTCCTGACCTCGGGTGAAAACAAAGTAAGCGACCAGCAATTGGTGATTGGTGTGGTGCTTGATGGTAAAGCAAAAGCATATCCTATTGAGATCATCGGCTACCATCATCAAGTACGCGATACCTTAGCTGGCAAAGCGTTAATGGTGACCTACTGTACGGTGTGCCGCACCGGGCGTGTGTTTAGTCCGGAGGTGGATGGTAAACCGGAGGAATTTCGTTTGGTAGGAATGGATCATTACAATGCCATGTTTGAAGATGCTACTACGCACAGTTGGTGGAGGCAAGTAAGTGGTGAAGCGATTGTGGGACCTAGCAAAGGAAAAAAGTTGGATGAAATATCCTCTGAGCAAATGACCTTGCGCGCCTGGCTCGACCGCTATCCCAATTCGACCATTTTGCAACCCGATCCTAAGTTCAAAGATCGCTACGAAGTTTTAGACAAATACGATGAAGGAAAAATGGAAGGCAGGCTAGAAGGAAGAGATTCACTCTCGTGGAAAGATAAGTCGTGGGTAGTGGGTGTGCCGATGGGCTTGTTTGCCAAAGCGTATGATTGGAACGACCTTCTTCAAGCAAAGGTGATCAATGATCAGATTGCTGGAAAACCCATTGTGGTGGCGATGGAAAAAGATTCGGCCACGTTTCATGTGTGGATGTCGGTGGTACAAAACGATACACTTCAATTTCAGGTAACAGACAGTTTGAAATTGAAAGACACAAAATACGGATCGCGTTGGAATTGGAAGGGCGAGTGTGAGGAGGGGAAGTTTATCGGAACCAAATTGACACCTATTCAATCGTATCAGGAATTTTGGCATTCCTGGAAAACGTTTCACCCAAATACGGAGCGATATATTCCATGATTTTTTTTAAATTTGAGTATGGCCTTGAAAGAAAAAATAAAACGAAACACAAAAATCGCGCTGCCTTCCAAAAAACTCAGCGTGAAGCAAATCGATTGGGATAAATATTTTGGGAAAATACGGTTTGAAGAAGATGGCTTAGAATATCAACGCAGATTACGCCATGAGTGGAGTAAATAATCTATTGGTTGATACGAATGTGATAGTGTATGGTGTTGAAGGCAACAGAAAAGCTCGAAAATTAGTTGAGGGCAAGACTATCTTCATTTCAGTTATCTCAGAAATAGAGTTGTTGAGTAAACAATTCAAATCAACCGATGAGGAAGAATTAATGAGAGATTTTGTTTCGAATTGCTTTGTTTTGGATATCGGAAAAGAGATTAAGGAAAAGGCAATTCAGCTAAGAAAAAGCCATCGATTAAGTTTGCCGGATTTCATTATTGCTGCTACAAGTATTGTGGAGCGACTTCCACTGGTTACGGCCGATAAAGATTTTTTGAGAATCCAGTTACCCAATCTTACCATCCTTTCAATTTAGTGAGATGACAAAATCTTGGTGGAAAGAAGCCATCGTCTATCAAATTTACCCGCGTAGTTTTAAAGACAGCAATGCCGATGGTGTTGGCGACTTGCGCGGTATCATTCAACAACTCGATTACATTCAATCACTCGGTATCGATGCCGTTTGGTTGAATCCGATTTTCAAATCACCCAATGATGATGGTGGCTACGACATCAGCGATTATTATTCCATTCAACCCGAGTTTGGTACGATGGAAGACTTTGATGAATTGCTCCAAGGGCTACATGATCGTGGATTAAAACTCATCATGGATTTAGTGCTCAATCACTCTTCCGACGAACATCCGTGGTTTCAGGAATCGAAAAAGTCCACTACTAACTCATATCGTGATTTTTATTTCTGGCGTCCCGGCAAGGATACGAATCCACCCAATAACTGGCCTTCGTTCTTTGGTGGCAGCGCCTGGCAATTGGATGAAGTCACCGGTGAGTATTACCTGCATTTGTTTTCTAAAAAGCAGCCGGACTTAAATTGGGAGAACCCCAACATGAGACAAGAGATTTTTAAGCTGATGGATTTCTGGTTGAAAAAAGGTGTTGATGGTCTGCGCTTAGATGTCATCTCTGCTATTTCTAAGCGCACCGATTTTCCGGATACGGATACCCCTGATTTTAACGAAACGATTGGAAAGTATTATTCCAATGGTCCGCGCCTGCGCGAATTTATAGCTGAGACTAAACGCAATGTATTGGTTCGTTATCCGAATGTGATGACGGTTGGCGAAGGCCCCGGCATTACACCGCTCAATGCACTCGATTATCTGGATGAAAAAGAGGGACTCAACATGATTTTTCACTTTGGGCACATGTTCATGGATCAAGGTGCCGGAGGCCGATTTGATCCCATCCCCTGGACGATGAACGACTTTAAGAAAGTGTTCAAAACGTGGGACGATGCCTTTGCCGCGAAAGGTTGGGGCAGCATCTTTCTGGGCAACCACGATTTTGCACGCATGGTTTCCCGCTGGGGCAATGATCGTGAGCATTGGGAGAAATCATCGAAGTTGTTGATCACGTTGCTGTTGTCGATGCGCGGCACCACCTTCATTTATCAGGGCGATGAGATAGGAATGACCAACACCACATTGAAAACAGTGGCCGACTCGAAGGACATAGAAACACAAAATGGCTGGCGTGAAGCAAGTAAGCTCGGAATGAGCGAAGCGGAATTTATCCGACGCGCCAATTATTCGGGCCGTGACAATGCGCGAACACCCATGCAATGGAGCGGAGAAGACTACGCCGGATTCACCTTGGGAACTCCTTGGATGCCGGTTAATCCCAACAAAAGCAGAATCAATGTGAGTCAGCAAATGCGGGCACCTGACTCTATCTTGCAGTACTTCAAAGAAATGGCCCAATTGAAGAAGCAGAATCACGCACTTACCTATGGCAGCTACCGCATGTTGACCGATACACCCGATCGGCTGTTTGCCTACTATCGTCAGGAAGACAAAGAAAAATTTCTGGTGATGCTAAATTTTTCTCAAGAGAATCTTAACTTTCCTATCCCGCTCACAGGAAAGAGAGTTATCGGCAACTATCCCGATACCTCCTCTCACTTGCGCGCGTGGGAAGCCTTGATCTATAAACTATGACCGACTCTAAAAATTATTTATGGGGCATCGACCTTGGTGGTACAAAAGCCGAGGGAATTGTATTAGGCCCCGGTGGATTGAAAGAAATTTTGTTCCGCGATCGCGTACCCACGGGTGCAGAAAATGGCTACCAGCATATTCTTGGGCAAATCAAAACGTTGGTCGATAAGATGGCCGACACAATGGGCTATCGCACATCGAAGTTGGGCATCTGCACACCCGGCACGTTAGACCCCAAGTCGGGCACTATGAAAGGATGTAATTCAGAGTGCATGAATTTTCAGCCCATGAAAAGTGATTTGGAAAAATTGCTGGGTATGGAAATTTTTATTGCTAACGATGCCAACTGTTTCGCATTGGCTGAAGCGCAGATGGGTGTGGTTAAAGAAAAATTTCCCACGGCCAATGTGGTGTTCGGAGTGATTATGGGTACGGGCGTTGGTGGCGGATTGGTGGTAGATGGTAAAGTACTCAACGGCTTGCAAGGCATTGGAGGTGAGTGGGGTCATAATTTTTTAGATGTTTCCGGGGGGCCGTGTTATTGTGGTAAATCCGGATGTGTGGAGAAAGTGCTCTCGGGGCCGTCGCTTGAAAAATACTATGCGGGCATTTCCGGTCAACCCAAGCGACTCAAAGAGATTTATGAGTTATACAAAACAGGCGATTCACACGCTACACAAACCATTCAGCGCATGACACACTTCTTTGGCGTGGCGCTGAGTGTCATTGTGAACATTATCGATCCGGATGTGATCGTGATTGGCGGTGGCGTGGGCAATATTGATGAGATTTATACAGAAGGAGTGGAGTCGGTGAGGAAGTATGCATTTAACAACGGAGTGTTGGATTCTCCTATTGTAAAGCCAAGCCTGGGCGATAGTGCCGGTGTGTTTGGTGCTGCTTATTTGACGGTTTGATTTCATGAAGAATGCCACGAAAGATTGCTACCGGAAATAAGGTTCAAACACTTTACAGCAGCATTCGACAGATTATTGACGAAGCCAGAAGTAAAGTTTATAGAGCCGCCAATTTCACCATGGTGCAAGCATATTGGCAGATTGGTAAGTTGATTGTTGAAGAGGAGCAAAAGGGAGAAGGACGAGCAGAATATGGTGAAGAACTGATTGAGAAGTTATCCGTGCGATTGAGTTTGGATTATGGGAAAGGATTCAATAGCACAAACCTTTGGTATATGCGGCAATTTTATACCAAGTTTGAAAAATTCCACGCACTGCGTGGAGAATTGTCCTGGACTCATTACCGCTTATTACTCAAAGTAGAACGAGAAGATGCTAAGGACTTTTATCTGCAGGAGTCCATTGATGGAAATTGGAGTACCCGAACACTTGAACGTCAGATCAATAGTTTGTATTTCGAAAGAATGATGCTCACTCCGGTCAGGAAGAGAGGATTGATCAAGAAAGAGGCGGAGAGCAAAAAGGAAACGGCACAAGCCAGCGATATTATTAAAGATCCGTATGTCTTGGAATTTTTAAACCTGAAGTCAAAAGCTGGTTTCTATGAGCATGATTTGGAACAAGCCATTATTGATAAGTTACAAGACTTTTTATTGGAGTTGGGCAAAGGATTTTGTTTTGTGGCAAGGCAATACCGATTAACCGTTGATGCGCGCAAACATTTCTATGCAGATTTGGTATTTTACAACTACATTTTGAAGTGTTTTGTAGTGATTGACTTAAAAGTTGGTGAACTTACCCATCAAGATATTGGACAAATGGACATGTATGTTCGCTATTTTGAAGATCAGGTAAAACAGAAGGGAGACAACCCAACGATTGGTTTAATTTTATGCTCAGAGAAAAATAAAACCATCGTTAAGTACAGTTTGCTCAACGAAAGCAAACAGATTTTTGCTTCAAAATACAAAACGTATCTTCCTACCGAAAAACAATTGGTGCAAGAGATAAAAAGAGAACGCGAGTTAGTTGAAACCGAACAACGATTAAAAAAATAGTCGATATGCCCAGAAAAAAAATTGCCATCATTGGCCCAATTCCTAGAGATCACATTGTGACCCATCAGGGAGAATTAATTCAAAAGTGGGGTTGTGTTACACATCCGGTTATCGCACTTTCGGCCATGGCCGGAGAGAAACTTGAAGTAATTCCGGTTTCTCATTTACGCAAAGTAGATATGGATAATGTGCGCGAGGTGTTCAAAGGATACAAAGGCATTAACACCAAATTCATTTCCTCTAAAAACGATCAGGGTGATATCATCAGCCTTCGGTTTGTGGATGTGAACAACCGGCTCGAGCGACAAACGGGCTTTATGGACCCGATCGTGCCCGATGATTTCAAGAAACTCCTCGACTGCAAAGTCTTTGTTTTCATTCCCATCAGCGATTACGAAATCTCGTTGGATACACTCAAGTATCTGAAAAAACGCAGCAAAGGAACGATCATTTTCGATGCGCATGGCCCTACTACTGCTTGTCTCGCAAACGGAGAACGACAACGCAAATTCTGGGTTGACCGTGATCAATGGCTACCCTACATCGATGTACTTAAAATGAATCTTGAAGAAGCGCAGGCATCATGGTTCAAAAAAGAATACGAGAGTCAGGATTTTACGATTTCAGAAGAACCAGATCGCAAAGAATTATTGGCGTTTGCTACCCATTGCCTCAACCTCGGTGTGAAGTGTGTGTGCGTTACCGTGGATTCGCGCGGCTGTCTGGTGTATCGCAAAGAGCGAAACAAGATTCTGGAAGACCTGGTGCCGGCTGTGAAAGTGGAACAGGTGATTGATACCACCGGCTGTGGCGATTCATTTGCCGGTGGCGTTGGCTTTGGATTGTTGCAAAGTCCCAAAGATTATGTGAAAGCCGTGCGGTATGGAAATGCCCTTGGGGCGCTCAGAACGCAAGGGAAAACGTTTGCGGTATTTAAATCTCAGGCCGAAACTGAACAAATAATTAAGCTGGGCTATATTCGCGCCAACTAAACTATAAAGCGTGATAAAAGCCGTAATTTTTGATTTGGATGGAGTGATTGTAGATACTGCCCACTACCATTTTATTGCCTGGCAGCGATTGGCCAATGAGTTGGGCATAACTTTCACAGAAAAGGAAAACGAGCGATTGAAAGGTGTTAGTCGTATGCATTCACTGGAGATCATTCTGGAGATTGGCGGTGTTACTCTTCCGGAAGCAAAAAAAGAAGAACTGGCCACCAAGAAAAATAGTTGGTTTGTAGAATACATCGAAGCCATTCGGCCCGAAGAAATTTTTAAAGGTGTGAAAGAAATGCTGCAAGCATTGCGCACGCAAGGATTCAAAGTAGCACTCGCTTCGAGTAGCAAAAATGCGGAAACCGTGTTGCGGCTATTGCAAGTAAAAAATTTGTTCGACACCGTAGTGGATGGCACGATGGTAAAGAACAGCAAACCCGATCCGGAGATATTTTTATTAGCAGCCAGCAAACTGGGTGTTGCACCAGATGTGTGTGTGGTGTTTGAAGATGCGGAAGCAGGTGTGGAAGCTGCATTAGCTGCAGGCATGAAATGTGTAGGTGTTGGCTCAGCCGATCAGTTGGGCAAAGCACACGCCATTGTGAAAAGCACGGCCGATTTTCCAATTTCCAAATTAAACTCGCTATAGCTAAAATCGATTACATAGTTCAAAAACATAACTCAATACTCTCAACTCAGGTATGAAGCAATATCTCAAAAAGCATGAATGGCAAATCATCGAACAAGGATTTGATCCCCATTACAACCGCATTTCAGAAAGTATTTTCAGTCTCGGTAATGGCCGCATGGGCCAGCGCGCCAACTTCGAAGAAAAATATTCCGGTGACACGCATCAAGGCACGTATGTAGCCGGTGTTTATTATCCTGATAAGACACGAGTAGGTTGGTGGAAAAACGGTTACCCCGAATATTTTGCTAAAGTGTTAAATGCACCATCGTGGATTGGTATTCAGATTAAAATAGGCAAACACGATCTTGATTTAAAGCAATGCAAAGTTGCAGGCTTTAAGCGCGTGCTCGATATGAAGCAGGGCTTGTTACATCGTTCATTTGTTGCCACGCTTCCCGACGGAAAGAAAGTAAAGATAGAAGCCAGTCGTTTCTGCAGTATGGCCGATGGAGAAGTTGGTGCGATCCGTTATTCGATCACACCCGAGAATTTTTCTACCAATGCGGTGATCACCTTGTCGGTAGATGCCGATGTGGTGAACAAAGATTCCAACTACGATGAAAAATTCTGGACGGAAGTAGCGAAGGAAGCCAAGGCAGGATTAGCTCTTGTAACCGCAGAAACCAAGAAGACGCAGTTCCATGTAACCACGGCCATGACCTATAGCATTCGCAGTGCTGGCAAATTAGTAAAGGGAAAAAGCAAGGCGAACAAGAAAGAAAAGTATGCGGATAATGAGGTGACGATTCCTTTGAAGAAAGGAGTGGAAACCATCATCTATAAATATGCAGCTGTTTTGTCTTCCGAGAATCATCCCAAGAAGAAATTGGCCGACAGTGCCAAAAAGAAATTGAAAGCAGCCGCTACCGCAGGTTATGATCAACTGTTTGCAGCACACGCTGCGGTATGGACTGAAATCTGGAAAAAGTGTGACATTACGATTGAAGGAGATATTGCTGCTCAGCAAGGCATTCGCTTTAATATCTTTCAGTTGATGCAAACCTATACGGGTGAAGATCAGCGCCTGAACATCGGGCCGAAAGGTTTTACAGGTGAAAAATATGGTGGCAGCACCTACTGGGATACCGAAGCGTACTGTTTGCCTTTCTACTTAGGAACATCCGATCCAAAGGTAGGTCGCAATCTGTTGGTCTATCGACATAAACATTTAAAACGTGCCATCGAGAATGCACAGAAGCTTGGCTTCACCAATGGCGCAGCGCTGTATCCGATGGTGACCATGAATGGAGAAGAGTGCCACAACGAGTGGGAGATTACATTTGAAGAAATTCATCGCAATGGTGCTATCGCATTTGCGATTTATGATTACATCCGATACACCGGTGATGAAAAATATCTAAGTGAATTTGGATTGGAAGTGCTGTTGGGAATCTCCCGCTTCTGGTCTCAACGCATCACGTTCTCGGAAGCAAAGCAACAGTATGTTATGTTGGGCGTAACTGGCCCGAACGAATACGAAAACAACGTGAACAACAATTGGTACACCAGCTACATTGCATGTTGGACGATGGAATACACCCAGCAAGCATTGGATTTTGTGCGCAAAGATGATCCGGCTAAATTCAACAAGTTGGTTGCTTCTACCAAGTTCAACGAAAAAGAAGAAACTTCTCGCTGGGCCGACATTCGCAAGCGCATGTATTTGGGTGAGGATAAAAAGTTAGGCGTTTACCTGCAACAAGATGGTTTCCTGGATAAAGAATTGATTCCTGTAAGTCAATTACGAAAAGAAGACAGACCACTGAATCAGAAATGGTCATGGGATCGGATTTTGCGCTCATGCTACATTAAGCAAGCCGATGTGTTGCAAGGCCTGTACTTGTTCGATGATCGCTTCGATAATGCAACCATTCAACGCAACTTCGATTTCTACGAACCACTCACGGTACATGAATCATCTTTGTCTCCTTGTGTTCACGTGATCCTGGCTTCTAAAATCGGCTATAAGGAAAAAGCCTACGAAATGTATTTGCGCACCTCGCGCCTGGATTTGGATGACTACAATAACGATACCGAAGACGGTTGCCACATCACCAGCATGGCTGGAACATGGATGAGTGTGGTGAAAGGATTTGGCGGCATGCGTGTCAAGGATGGCTTGCTTCATTTCAATCCATTCATTCCCGATCAATGGAAGTCATATTCATTCCGCATCGAATTCAGAGGCCATGTGATTAAAGTAAAAGTATCGAAGCAAGGCGTAGAAACCATGCGCGAATCAGGCGAGCCGGTGCAGCTTGTTCTGAATGGCAACACCATTACTGTTTAAGCATTTGATCCAAATAGTTAGAAGAGGACTCTCACGGGAGTCCTCTTTTTTTTTGCCTGCGGTTTGTTAGGTTATGAATGTGTAAAAATTACAACCACCTGCGTAAAATCAAGGTTTTTCTATCCGGATTATTCATTAATTTAAGGCATCTGTAAAAACACGTTTGCCTTCTCTTGCGGAGAAGGGTAGGGTTGAGGTATTTAAGTGAAGTTTTTACAGGTGACGATACCTTGCTTACTAGAGTTTAACAATAGATTTTATACCTTCAATAAATTGAATTTCAGTCTAAACCTATGAATAGAAAATTACGCATGGGAATGGTGGGTGGAGGCAAAGATGCTTTCATCGGTTCCATTCATCGCCTGGCTGCCAACATGGATGGCCTCATCGAAGTAGTGGCAGGTGCACTCAGTATTAATCCTGAGATCGCAAAAGAAAGTGGCAAAGCACTATTTCTGGCAGAAGACCGGACGTATCTCACCTACGAAGAAATGATCGAAAAGGAAAGTAAGCTTCCTGCCGACAAACGAATCGATTTTGTCACCATCGTTACACCCAACTTCGCGCACTTTGCTCCGGCCATGCTCGCTTTAGAGAATGGTTTTCACGTAGTCATTGAAAAACCAATCACCTTCACACTCGATGAAGCGCGTCAACTAAAAAAGAAAGTAGAAGAGACAGGTTTGATGTTGTGTCTCACACATACCTATTCCGGTTACCCGATGGTTCGTCAGGCACGTGCGATGGTGCGTGATGGGGCCCTGGGAAAAATCAGAAAGATTGTGGTGGAATATCCGCAAGGTTGGTTGAGCAAATTGAGTGAACGCGAAGGAAATGCTCAAGCAGCTTGGCGTACCGATCCGAAGAAATCAGGTAAGGCAGGATCGATGGGCGACATCGGAACACATGCCGCTCACTTAGCCGAATTTATTTCGGGATTGAAAATCACCCAGCTTTGTGCCGACTTAAATATTTTGGTGCAAGGCCGCGCCTTAGATGATGATGGCAACGTGTTGTTAAAATTTGATAATGGTGCTGCGGGTGTACTCATTGCTTCGCAAGTAGCAGCCGGAGAAGAGAACGCTTTACGCATTAAAATTTATGGCGAACACGGTGGATTCGAGTGGGCACAAATGGAGCCCAATACATTGATTGCTAAATGGCTCGACAAACCAACGCAAATTTTACGTGGAGGCACGAACGGGTTTTTACATCAAGATGCCATCTTTAATTTCAGAACTCCGGCCGGTCACCCGGAAGGTTATCTCGAAGCATTTGCGAATCTCTATCGCAACTTTGCTTTAGCTTTATCTGCACGCATCGATGGAACTCCCACTCCGAAAATAGTTGACTTCCCTACGGTAGAAGACGGTATTCGTGGAATGGCCTTCATCGATAATGTAGTGAAGAGCGGACAGAGTAACGAGAAGTGGACGAACTTCGAGGTCTAATTTGCTAATTCGTTAATTCGATGATTCGGTAATTTGATTTGAAAATTAATCAATTTGAAAATTTGGTAACGAAGTTATTCAGTAGAAATTAGTGTCTTAGTGTCTTGGTGGCAATAGTAAATAGTAAAAAATGAAGAACATACAAGGACCCGGAATTTTTCTCGCTCAGTTTATGGGCGATGAAGCTCCGTTTGATAATTTAAAATCCATTTGCAAGTGGGCTGCCTCTTTGGGATATGTGGGAGTGCAAATTCCCAGTTGGGATGCGCGCTGCATCGACTTGAAAAAAGCAGCCGAGAGCAAAGACTATGCAGATGAAATTCGTGAAACGGTGGAGTCATGTGGTTTAAAAATCACAGAGCTCTCCACACACTTGCAGGGACAATTAGTAGCAGTCAATCCTGCCTACGATACCATGTTCGATGCCTTCGCACCGAAAAGTGTACATGGCAAACCTAAGGAGCGCACGGCTTGGGCTGTCGATCAACTAAAGTTGGCAGCCAAAGCCAGTCGTAATTTAGGATTGAATGCACACGCTACATTTTCAGGTGCACTGATGTGGCACACCGTATATCCGTGGCCACAACGTCCTGCCGGATTAGTGGAAGATGGATTCAAAGAATTAGCGAAACGCTGGCTCCCGATTTTAAATGCGTTTGATAAAGTAGGGGTGGACTTGTGTTACGAAATTCATCCCGGAGAAGATTTGCACGATGGCATTACCTTCGAACGTTTCTGGGAGGCAACAGGCAGTCACATTCGGTGCAACATACTCTACGATCCAAGTCACTTTGTACTTCAGCAATTGGATTATTTGCAGTATATCGACTTCTATCATTCATTCATCAAAATGTTCCACGTCAAAGATGCCGAGTTCAATGCCACGGGAAAGAGTGGTGTGTATGGAGGTTATCAGAATTGGATCGATCGTCCGGGAAGATTCCGTTCTCCCGGAGATGGTCAGGTAGATTTTAAATCCATCTTCAGTAAGTTGGCACAATACGACTATAGTGGTTGGGCCGTGCTGGAGTGGGAGTGTTGCATCAAACATCCGGAACAAGGCGCCGCAGAAGGCGCACCATTCATTAAGAATCACATCATTCGAGTTACCGAAAAAGCATTTGATGATTTCGCATCCGCAGGAAAAAATCCAAAACTCAATAAATCAATTTTAGGAATTTAATAGCAGCTCTATGACTCAAAACAAATTTAATTCAATCATTCTGGTAGCTACGCTTTGCGTGGCGACATTCGCTTGTGGTTCAAAGAAAGAGGCCACCAATAAAGAAGACTACGGAACACCTACGGAAGAAGCAACGGCTCCCGTAACAGCAGCCGATGCCATTACACAAGGCGAGTCGCTCGTGAAAGCAAGTGATTGCAAAACGTGTCATCATTCTGTCAACAAAATCATTGGTCCCTCACACACCGATGTAGCCAAGAAATATGAGTTTACGAAAGCCAATGTAGAATACCTGGCAGGTAAAATCATCAAAGGTGGTTCTGGTGTTTGGGGCGAAGTGTTGATGTCAGGTCATCCCGATATAAGTCAGGCCGATGCTGAAAAGATGGCAAGATATGTGCTATCGTTAGATGGCGAGACAGAACATTAATAGATACAATTAAAACTAGTTCTATGAGAAATTCTATTCTAGTGGTATTGGCACTGGTTTTTTCGTGCGCACTTCAAGCACAAGACAACACCCTTACCGCTAAAGAAAAAAAGCAAGGCTGGAAATTATTGTTCGATGGAAAGACCTTAACTGGCTGGCACAACTTTAACAGCGATATAATTGGCGAAGCGTGGGAAGTAGTGGACGGAGCGATTCATCTCAACAAAAAACAACAGGAAGGTTTTCAGGTAAAGGGCGGTGGCGATATTGTTACTGCAGGAGAATTTGAAAATTTTGAGTTGAGCATCGAATGGAAAATTGCTCCTTGCGGGAACAGTGGAATTATTTTTAATGTAACCGAGTCCACACAATATCAGTATGTATGGCAAACGGGACCTGAGATGCAAGTGTTGGATAATGCCTGTCATCCGGATGCAAAAATTGAAAAGCACCGTGCCGGAAATTTATATGACTTAATTCAAAGCCCGAAAGAATCGGTGAAGCCTGCCAATGAGTGGAATGTAGCAGTGATCAAATTAAATAAAGGTCACTTGCAATTACTTTTGAACGGCGTGCTGCAGGTTGATACGCACATGTTCACACCCGAGTGGGATGCCATGATCAAAGGAAGTAAATTCAAAGACATGCCAGGATTTGGTAAGTCAAAAAAAGGACATATCTCATTACAAGATCATGGAGATTTGGTGTGGTATAAAAATATTAAGATTCGGGAGTTAAAATAATTTAGAATGAAAAGACGAGAATTTATCCAGCAATCCGCCATGGCAGCCGCAGGCGCTTTGGTATTGTCATCCTTTAACTTTAAACAAAACAGTGAGATCGGATTGCAATTGTACACGCTGCGCGATATCATCAACAAAGACGTAAAAGGCACTTTAGAAAAAGTAGCTGCTCTGGGATATCAGAAAGTAGAAGCCTACGGCTACAATGATGGCAAGCTATTTGGCATGGCGGTGAAAGAGTTTGCTGCCCTTACGAAGAGTTTAAAACTGAAGGTGACCAGCGGACATTATTTGTTGGGTCAGTCAGACTCTACCAAAGCCATGAAAGGAACCCTGCTGAATGACTGGGAGCGGGCAGTGGCCGATGCCAAAGAAGTTGGGCAAGAATATATGATCTTGGCATATCTCATTGCCGATGAACGTAAGTCGTTGGATGATTACAAACGAATCTGTGAAATCATCAACAAGGCTGCTGAAGTTTGTAAAAAGAATGGCATTCGCATAGGCTATCACAATCATGAATTTGAATTTGAAAAGTTCGATGGCCAAGTGGCGTATGATGTGATGTTGAAAGAGCTCGATCCTAAAAATGTTGCGATGGAGTTGGATTTGTATTGGGTGAATTATGCCAACCAAAATGCACTGGAGTATTTCGCTAAATATCCTGGTCGATTTGAGCAATGGCATGTGAAAGACATGGACAAGACCGATCCGAAAAAACAAGTAGATGTGGGTACCGGGCGAATAGATTTTCCGGCGTTGTTTGCGAAGGCAAAACAATCCGGACTGAAACATTTTTATGTAGAACAAGAAGCATATCCCGTTTCACCGATGGACAGTATTGAAAAGAGTATTGCCAACGTGAAGAAGTGGATTTGATATAGTGAATGATTTTAGAGAGCGTCAGATGCGAATGCGTCTGGCGCTTTTTGTTTAATTGAAAGTATAGACATAGAGGCAGTCAAAAATAAATCTTCGTGCCTCCGTACCTCAGTGGTGAAAATTTATGATCCCTACCCAATCCACCCATTCTATTTTCATGGTTCGCCCTGCTGCGTTTGGTTACAATGCACAAACAGCGCTGACGAATTCATTTCAATCCGAGTTAGCATTGGCCAGCGAAGAAATTCAACGCAAGGCGTTAGCGGAGTTTGATGCGATGGTCGAGTTGCTCCGTTCGAAAGGAATAGAGGTACATGTCTTTCACGACACACCCACGCCACCCAAACCCGATGCCATTTTTCCCAACAACTGGATTTCCCTGCATGCAGATGGTAAACTGATTTTATATCCAATGTGTACCATTAACCGAAGGTGGGAGCGAAGAGCAGATTTGGTAGATGAGTTTAAACGAAAGTTTCATGTTAAAGAAGTAATTGATTTATCGCATCATGAATCAGAGAATCGATTTTTAGAAGGAACGGGAAGCATCATTTTCGATCACGTTCATAAGGCAGCGTATGCGTGTATTTCTCCTCGCACCGATCGCAACTTATTTGTGGAAGTGTGCAAGCTGCTGAACTATGAACCGATTTACTTTCATGCAGTAAACGAAAAAGCGCAAGCGATCTATCATACCAATGTGATGATGGCGATGGGCGATGAATATGTTGTTATTTGTTTAGATAGTATACAAGACACCCAAGAGCGCACACGTGTAAAAGAAAAGTTAACACAAACTCACCATCAGATTATTTCCATTTCATTAGAGCAAGTGAATCAATTTGCCGGCAATATGCTTCAATTGCAAACCACCTCCGGCAACAAAATTCTGGTGATGTCACAACGGGCTTATCAATCACTAAACCAATTGCAATTAAACCAGCTGAGTAAGTATGTTGAATTACTCCCCATCGCCATTCCAACCATTGAAACGATTGGTGGAGGAAGTGTGCGGTGTATGATGGGGGAGGGGTTTTAGCGAATGAAATTGATATCCTTTATTTCTTCTTATAAAATTCTATTACCAACTATAAAAACGTCAAATTTTTTCCAATGCTGATCACCGTATCAGTTGAACCCAGCCCTTATAATTTGACCTGTCTCCCTTACAGTTTGCAACGATTGCTATCCAATAATAAACTCCTTCAGGGGAGTCCCCCCCATCCCAGCCATAGTTGTTCTTATCAAAGAATACTTCGCTGCCATACCGATTGAAAATTGTATAGGAAGGAGAAGGATCATTCGATGCAATTTTGAATTTATCGTTCTTTCCGTCATTGTTAGGCGTGAAAACATTGGGTATAAATACAGAGTCAGCCGGTTGTATTTCGATATACTTTGGCGGAGTTGTTTTTTGGCAATTGCCTGAATAGACATTTGCAAAGTAGTAACCTGTTTTGCTGGGCTTAAACTGCGCTTCATTATTGACGATGCTGGCATCGATAGGCTTCATTTCGTAATAATTCCATTCTACTCTAAATCCGGTATTGCCTGGCGTTATCGATAAATAGGTTTCATCGGTGGAGCAAACCTTAATCAATTCTTCGGTTGGTGAAAAATTAAGAAGGAAAGAATCATTGACAGCAATAATTGCTTCCTTCGGACTGCAATACGCTGTTTCTGTAATCACTTTAACTAACCCATTCTTATTTACCTCAACAGAATTACCTGTATTCTGAATGACAGTGTAATTGGTTTCATTGATGTCTTTTCTCAACCACTGAACATTGGTTGACGATCCAAGGGCCGAGGTTAAACTAATGGTAGCAATTCCATTTGTGCAGATGTCTCCGGATTTATTGAGTGAGGGGATAAATGGTGTATTCACTTGTGCGGTTGTGGCCTTTGTATACATACAGCCGAGAGTTGACGAATAGGTGTAGGTTAAAGGATAAACACCAGCCGGAAGATTCGTTGGAATAAATTGATTATTTGATATACTCGTTCCAGTCCAAATGCCACCGGCGGGCATGGCAGTTAATGCAACGGGATTTAAAGAGTTGTTACAGCTTGGAGACGGCTGATCTACTATCAATTCTATGTTTTCGTTTTTAATCGAAATGATGGGTGAGAAGGAAGAGCAAATATTAGTTGCTTTCACTCGATACTCTCCTCTTTTTGATGCTACAATTTTAGGGGTGGTTAACCCAAGTGGTTGAAAAATGGCGATAGGATCAGATCTGTAATACCAAACATACTCTACATCAGGTTGCGATTGAATTTCAAGATTAATGGCAATGGTGGTGGTATTTTGACAGACAAAATATTCTTGTCCATTGAGTATTGTGGTTAATGGATTATCCTTTACTTCAATTTGTAAGGTGCCTGTATTCGCGCAATTGGGTGTTTGATAGGTAAGAGTATGTATGCCAGCGCCAGCGGTGGTTGGGCTAAATATACCCAACGAGGCATTGACGATTCCTGGGCCACTCCATGTTCCCTCAAATGGGTATCCAAGTAATGCAAATGTTCCTTCTGAATAACAGACAGGGGGAACGAGTTTTACGATAGGGGGAGTGGGTACCATGTATACCGAACCTGAAATTTTTCCGGTTTCCAAATCTTCAATGGGTGCACCGATAAAAAAATCTGTTTCATCCATGTGAACAGCCAATCCAAAATAGTCTTTTACATTTGAATCGCCCGTAAAGTCTGCAACCCAGATCGTTTCTTTCCAATAATAATCTTTCGCCTGAAGTATGGATGCTTTGCCTGGCTTGTTGATAGGCTGTCCGGTTTTATAATAGTCACTGAATGGAGAACCCACAATAATTGTATTCTCAAATGCGGCAAGGGAATACCCAAACAAGCCACTTTCTTCTTTTACATTCGGTAAAATTTTAGATGATTCAGTTCGTGAAGACCATTTTTCATTGGCTAGCTTAGTATATACATAAACGACTCCTACATCCCATAAGCCATTGTAATCTTTCGTTGGAGCTGAAATAAAAATGGTTCCGTTTGAAATGGAATTGGAGAAACCAAACCTATCTCCATTAGTTACAATATTAAAATTTGAATTGAATTGTATGGGTTCTCTTTCGGATGGAGACAACTCGTACTTTAATTCCCAGGTTCCCGATTCATTTAACTCAACGATTTTTGCCCCGGCAACAATTAGGTTGCCCTCTATGCTAACGGGGATAGTTGAACTTCGAGCGAAAAAATTCGTGCCTTGAATGCAAAGCGACTGGTGAAAATTAAATTTGGAGCCATCAAATTTATAGAGCGCCAAAAACACATGACATTCATTAAAGCCGCCCGAATCACCACTATCCATATACGGCATTACCAACCAATCCCGACTTAGTGCAATATGGTCTCCGGACAGATATACAATTAATCCATCCGACTTCAAATCAATTGTTTGAAGGAGCTGAGGATTATTCCAACTGGTTCCTTTTTTATAAATGAAAAACTTACCGCTGGGCTCATGCCCCGAGGCTGCTACCGCTAAGTATTCTTCATTCGCTGCGATGTTGGAAGCAAATGAATCATCATACTGACCACCTGGTGGTGGAAGTATTTTGCTTGTCTTCGACCATCCTGCACTGGTTTTTGTATAAATGTAAACAGCTCCGGCATTTACTTTTACGGTACCATCCGAAGGAGCTGCAACAAAAAGATGATCACCAACTCCTCTTACCTTGTACCCAAATAGATGACCTGCCGTGCTCTTTTTTGTTGAATACACATAGTCTTCTTTCCAACCCGATGCAATTTTTGTAAAAGTCTTTAGAGCTACCTCTGCAGGTCCGGTGGCTGCATAAGAAACATATCCTAAAGTTAAATCTAAATTATCATTGCTTGTAATTGCCAGCCCGTAACGGTGAGGAGTTGTTGGATTTGGCAAGCTTATATCAATCGTTTCACGGCTGGGATTACACCAACCACTCATTCCTTTTTTGAGGTGCGTTAAGGTTCCTTTATCATTGTAATTCCTCGAAGCGATAAACAATTCTTCTCCACTGGATGTAAAAAGGTTTGGTACCCAGTTAGTTGTATCGGTATCAAGATCAGGATCAAAGTGACAGGTCAAAAAACCATCGTTCCAATTCCCTGTTTGGGGCTGCTCAAAAAATGCTACTTCAAACTTAGGCCTTGGGTTCGAAATATTCACAGATGCCATCAAGAAAATGCCATCTTTTGTAAATGCGAAATTGTTATAACTGAACCCATAGGAATAAGTTCCGTCACCGGCAGCTAGCTTCGCTTCCAGTGTTGGGTTATCAAATTCACCAATGGCATCTTTATAAACATAAATTTGTCCATTTCCGGTTGGAGAATATCTGGTAAAAGTCGCCAACCGATTTCCATGAAACAGAACACCACCTCCTCCAAAGTCAACAACGTCTACTTCAGGTGGTGGAATAAGCTTTGGTGTGGACGAATTGCTCCATTCTTCACTTATATTTTTATGATATACATACATGGCCCCTGTACTGCCCCTCGGGAAAGAATTATCCAAGTGATAGGTATCAGTTATTGCCACGGTACTCTGATCGGCAGTAATTCCAATAGGATTATTTTGTGATGTACCGAAAATACGGGCATCAGGAACTTTCCAAATGGCAAGCTCAGAAAAATTACTCCAATCCACTCCATTTTTTCTGAACACGTAAACCGATCCACCCTGAGAATTGGCACTAACAAAAAGGTAGTCTTGACTTAACTTAACAGTCCAGCCAAATTGAAGTCCGTCAAGCGGAACGGCTGGCGCTATGGCCGCGTTTTTTATCCATTTTGTTCCCACTTTTTTATAGATATATACCGACCCTGTAACCCGACCAACGCTGTCGCTATTGGGCACACCCACCGCCAAAAAATCGTTGTGCATGGAAATGGAGCGCCCAAAGTCAGCTGAATAATCTTTGGAGGTCTCCGGAGTAAGTTTGGTGAAGTCGGTTAAACATTGGCCGAGAACAACGGTGGGAAATAAATAATAAATAAGAAATAATTTCTGTAGGCGCATTACAACGAAAAAAGATTTTTTGACCTGCTGATTTAGTGTTCTTAATAATAATAAAGTTACGGATATAGTTTAGATTTTTTTTAGGTGGCTCTGTTGGGGATATAGCTGATATACTATTATCTAATCGCAGAGTTGGTTGAGAAAGGTTCAAGCTGACTCATGACCGATGCGCTTTTGTTCGTGGCCGGTACAAATTTATTTATCTCGGATACGATCTTGCCCTTGATCTCTGAGACCTCCTTAATGAGCCAAAGATACTTGGAAATCAATGATTTAGGCCGTTACCCGGACGTAGCTAAAGACGTAGCTAAACATAAAAAAACCGGAGATCAGTACTGATCTCCGGTTTCGAATTAAAACAATCGAGATAGGGAATGTCTCGTTGCTTCTAGTGAACGATCACTACCTTTTTCCGAACAATATCTCCGTTGTCTGATTTGATTTGTACAATGTACACACCGGCTGCCAGATCGTAGGTGCCTACCGACTTATTGGTCCGGCCTGCAGGGATCAATCCTCCATCCAACGTTCTTCCCATCTGATCGACCAGCGTCACATTCGCATCTACGCTCAGTGCTTGCGGCAACTCAATCACAAACTCCTGATTAGCCGGGTTTGGATAGATGTTCACGCTTTCCGGAGAGAGTGGCTCAATGCCAGTGATTACGTCTGTCAAAAGAGTGTAATCCGGATTAGGGCCAGTAGCCGGTGGATTTAATGTCGGATTCAATTCAGCCTGATATACTTCTTTAGTTGAATCATTTTGTAAGAAAACAACCACCGAGAACTTGTTATTAGGTGAGTTCGCATAGAATCTTCCGGGAACCCATTTCACATCAAGTAAAATATCAGCTGGTCGCAGCGATCCATCAATGTTTGCACGCTTTAATTGATTGACACCAATTCTTTTACCTACTGCATTCGGAATTAGTTGCTTCATCACATATTGAAATGTTGTCACACCTGTGTTTACGGTTCCTCCTAGCTTCTTCGCATTTACCTCGGTATCTTTTACGGTAGGTTCAAGAATTCCAACAAACAATGAAGTCTGCTTTGGTAAATCCTGGTTTGTAGTATTCGCTGCCTTTATGGTTATTTTATAGTGGTCTAATTTCCCGTTGGCATCAGTAACAGCAGTTACTGAAGATCCTGTAAAATCAGCTTTTCCTAACTGAAGAGTTTGCAACTTATAAGCTTTTTCTCCCCATTGCCCGAACAGGTCTTTTTGGTCCCCGGTTACACCTGGATTTGCATATTGAGGTGAATGTTTACCGTCCAAAAATGCATACGGGATTTTGGACACGTTATAGAATAATGCACGGGAGCTTGGATCTGCCGGATTATCTAAGTTAAATGGATCTTGCCCAATAAAACCAAGATGGTAGTTGATGTTAACCACTTGCGTACTATTAATGTTGCGCGCATTGAATTTTGCAATAGAATCGGTATCCGTAAGGATCAACGCCTTTAAGTCAGCATTATTTCCAATATCTGTAGTTGTGAAGTTTTCGAACAAGATGGTTCTGGTTCTGCTACCCACTCGTATGCTGTCAATTTGCACGCCGCCATTTGGTTTAGGAGTAAGTGAACTAGAACCTGCGAGCGCAAAGCGCAGAATAACTAAGTTACTAGGTGGCACATCTTCCAATACGTGTCGTGGCTGGATGTAACCTGTTGAGCTTGTCCAGCCATAGCCAGATGGATTTCCGGCAAGGGAAGCAATTACACTCTGTCCTGCATCCTCGTACCACTCTAAACCAGAGGAAAGATTGTTTACATAACTTCCTAAGGTTTTCCAATCTTTCGTTTGACTCAAGATGTTTTGATTATCAGTTGAATACTGAACGATTAATCCCTCACCCTGATTTACATCAACTTTGGTTTTGAATGAAATCATCGGGCGCGGTACATTGGAGATATCTAAACAGGCTGAATAGAGAGCAGACTTTTCACCTTGATTGTAGGTTTTAGTTGCAGTCTCTTTTGCCAACCACTTGCCAAGATCTTTATCCCATCTCCATGAAGATGAATTGCCTACCGCTAAAGTGTCTTTTGGTGCAGCACCACCAATATCCAATGGCAACCAACCGCCCCCTTTTAAAGCACCTGTTAGATCAAAATTTTCTTCAAAGGCACCGCCAGCACCGTTACTGGTTGCAACAGGCAATTGAGCGATTTGCTGAACTTTGGAGGCCTGACATCCTTCCGACCCAGCCACATTTGAAATGGTTGTTAATCGAACGGTATAGAAACCTGGATTCGAGTATTTAGTGGTGGCAGTTGGTGTTGTAAAAGGAGTGCTGATTGAATCCGGGGTTGATGTTGTTTTAGACTTCGTATCAAAATCCCAAATAATTTTTGAAATAACTGAATTACTCAACGAGCCGCTTGGCATAGTAGAACCTGATGCACCTGATGCATCAAAGGTGATATCAGATTTCGCGCAGTTGCCAGTGAAGGTAAAATTGGGTAATGGTATTTCCCCTACCTTAACCGGAATAACCTTAGGTTCTGTCTTTCTTCCTGTTTTTGTGAGCAAAGTGTCACTTTTAGAAGTATAAGATGGGCAATTATAGCTTGATGTAACTGAAAGCGATACCTGATATGTAAGTGAACTGGTAAATGTATGAGTTGGCTTATCTGTTGAAGTATTCGTAACTAAATCTCCAAAGTTCCATGCATATGTAAACGGTGCTGCCGAAGGCAATCCATTAGCCGTAGTAAGTAGAGAGGCGTCAAATTCGATAGCATTGTCTTTACAAAAGGCAGTTTGCGAAGAGGAGGGCTTACCAAAGCCAACGCCAGCAGCAGCGGTTTTAATGTCAAAATTTGCTATTGGATTAGGTGTAATTTGAATTTTGAATTCAGCTGTACTTTCACACGATGTATAAGGTGAATTTTTATCCGGCGATTTCAAGTCTTGGTAAGTGTATTTTATAGTAATGGTATCATAACCATTTTTTATACCAATGTCACTACCTCCCGATAATAGATAAGGGTAAAGAGTAGCTGTACCATTACCATTATCAACAAAAGCTGAATTAGGTGCTGGTGCTTGCAATGGAACATTGCCGTTAAATATAGCGAATGAGCCAGTGCTTGAACCTGCAGCTGCTGCCGGGTATCCATTGATCGTAATAGGACCACCCATTTCACAGTAATAAGCAATTCCTGTTGGTCCGGTTTTCGATGGGGTGCTAACTTCTATGATTGGCACAGAGGGCACAAAGAATTCTACATTTTGCTTGATTGGAACAACGGAAGCACTATTGGCAATACTTTGATACTGTGCCGTGAATTCGACAACACCGAGTGATCCTCCTTGGTAATAAGTTCGACCCTGTGCAGTTTTCTTTTTAAATCGTGGAGATAGATAGGGGGTCTTCAGGTTATTGGCTTGAGATGCAGCAATTGTACCAAGACTTGCTTTTGCATTTAATATCCAGGACTCATCAAAGAAGTAATCGTAGTATTTACGCCCGAGTACAGGGTTGCTGCCACCGGGGTCGTATTCTGTACCTCGTCTTAATAAACCGTTTAGGTTTACTCCAGGAAACCTTATATCCGGATCGGACGCGGTTCCACTGAGTAGAGTTTGCCAAGCGGTTCTTTCAAAACCCGCTGCAGACCCGCCAATAATTTGTTGTCCTTCGCTCGCTGCCTTAGCTGAAAGATCGGCAGAAACACTCATCAGGTAATATCCAGGTAATTGATTGTAACCGATCTTACGTATCTTAGATACTGACAGTGCAGTAGTATCTGTTAAAGCAAAATTAGGGTTGATCAGGCAATACTCAGGCGGATTATTCAACCCTTTAATACCATTCGTGTGATCATACACTAAGTGTTGAACCGGATTTACGGAAACGCAACCGTTCTTATCAGTATGCGTAGCGGTGATGTTGTAGGGAATACCAAGCGTCGTTGCTGCGAGATAGAGCTGATCCCCCGTTATACCTTGACCGCTGAAAGTGGTTAGTCCATAATCTCCTGCGGGAGGTGTAGGGATCAATTGCACCGATCCTCCACTTGTTTGACCTACCGGAGCATTAAAGTTATCAGGTATTGAAGTAACCGTTGCGAGTCCCGGGTAGTTCGATGTTGAGTATGAATTAGTAAAACTCGCAGCAGCAATAGGTTGTGGACTTGAATTGATTGTTGCCATTATTTTATCATCATTGATACCGTTAGAACCTTTAATACCGTTGCCTCCTAATCGAATCATGGAGCCACCGGTAGACCCACTTCCAATGATGCGTAAGCCTTGGATGGAAATCTCATCTAAACTTGTATTTCCTGAGTTGAAGTATTTGATTTCAACAGCACTATTACTCAAATATCGTAGGCTTCCAAAGAACGTATTTGTGGTACTTGGGATAACCGGGTTACCAACATCTTTAAAATCAGCTCCTGATAAAATGACTGTTCCATATTTCGGTTTCCCATCTGATTCATTGGTTGAAATATCAAACAGAAATCCGGTAGGCAGCAGCATCACAAATGTTTGGGCACCTGCTCCTTCAAAATCATTTTTGTTTGTACCTTCTTTTAGAGTTATAGGAGCATTCAAGATCTGATAGCTATCGCTGCACAGATTGAATGTCGGATTATTTACGGTAACGGCTGTACTAGCAGCAATGGGTTTGAACGTTAGTGTTGGGCCACTAGCACCCACAGTAAATCCGGGTCCGGCTCCATAAAAACTTGTTGTGGGTATTGCGGTCTTCACACCATTCAATTCAGAATACGCCTCCGAATAGATGTAAACATGGTAGGTGTTAGCCGGATTAAACACTCCCCCAGGTGCTAATGTTGAGTTAATGGCACCAAATTGTGAAATCGGATCAGATTGTTTGATTGAAAAACTACCTTTGGCGACAACGGCACCAGATTGTAATCCGGTAGGATATGCAGCAGTTCCTTTAATTTGATCATTTGAATTAGGAGGTGAATCCCCGGCATTTACAACAAAATAGTAAGCCGTTCCGGGAGAATCGAATGTTGCGTTGATGGTCGCACCGGATGGCGTTGCATTAACAACTTCGGTAACTACATCATTTCCTGACTTATTTAAAAGTTTTGGAGGAGCAGGATTTGCAATCGGATTGATTGCTCTAAAGTAGAAGGTTAATGGCGACGTGATTCCCGGAAACAAATTCCCTGCTCCATCCATTATCCCTTTCTTGTTATCAAAATCACCTTTAACAACTTTGATATAATAAAGAGCGTTATTTTGCAGCGTGTTACTTGGGATTTTAAAGTAAAGGGTTTGCTTCACTTGGGATGGATTTAATGGATCATATTTGCCATCTGACGTACTATTTCCATTAATGTCACTTCGGTTTAAGGTAAGCTTTGGTGTTGTGCTTCCAGAATCGTATAAATACACCACATCATCTAAAGACCATACCGGAACGTTGAATGTGAGACCAACCGTTGGCTGATTTACATCTACGTTAATTTGACCGTTAGCCGGGTACGTGGCCGAAAGAACCGGAGGGAATATAGCTGCAAAAGTGTATTTGTTACCTTTCGTACGCGCATTAGCATCGGTTCTTCTTTCTTTCTCTGAATAAGAACTTCCAATTGGAATTGTGCCGTCTGTAATTAGAATGTTGTTATTCGAAGGATCATTATATCCGTAGTCCTTCAGATAGGGCTCAACTGGGGGTGTGCTTCCATTGGCCGATGGGTCTACATCCACTTGAAGAAAATACGTTAATTGTTTAGGAGTATTGCTAGATAATGAATTGAAATCGCGAGGGATCGCAAAGGTCACAGTTATAGAGGATGGATTTGGAATAACCGTTCCGGTAAGCGTTGTGATGTTTTGGCTACCACTGAAACTGGTTCCGTTTAATTTCTCAAAAACCCTAAAGTTTTTAAGTATGGCAGAAATATTTGGTGTTTTATTGCCAGTGGCATCAGGGTCACCGTTCGTAGGATCGCCAAATCCAATGGTAAATGATTTCAACTGAGGTTTACCAGCTACTGTGTAAGGTGCATTGAATGTTACACCAAAAATAACTTTGTTTACGGCGCCTCCGGCCAAGTTTGTGGCTGTCTCTACCCCACCCGTTGCAGGCTTAGAATATACGGTAATCACATCCACAGAAGATGATTGGATTGCTACGTTGGAAGGTATTGCTGCCGGTTGATTGACGTTACTATTGACACCATTGGCTGCAGTAACAGTTAACTTTCCATCTCCGGCATTCTCATACTGAAGATTACTCAAGTCAAGTTTACCGCCAACAAAAACAAAAGGTGAACCGCTTGAAACCGCTCCCGCAGAAGCAGAAGTTACGGTAACATTATAATCAGAAGATGGAACAGGATTAGGAGGTGTGGTGATTGAATTAATTGGATCAAAGTCAACATCCAGATTGCCAAATTGATCGTGCGCTTCAACTTTAAAAGGGTTTCCGTTAAGAGGAACAGGCTGATTTACCCCCGCTACAATCGGACTTATAGGCTGCTGAACGAAATCAAGTTTGGTGGCAACAACATCCAGGTAATTTTTCGTGTTATCCGATTCATCGCCTCCAATGCCTGTGCCATCAATTCCGCCAATAGCACCCGGTGTAAGAGGAAACTGCGAGCCGGAGTTCCACACAACCTTCGTTATTTGAATTTTAATCTGATCGAGGTCAGTGACAGTTTCGTTGAACGAAGCCCGTATATAGAATTTCTTTACATCATTATCTGCAGCTTTTAGTGCATTAATGTTAAGTCCGCTAAAAGTAACAGTATCTGCAGCTACCTGTTCGGTGCCCGGTACTTTTTTACCGGTGTCATCAAATAAAGCAATCCGTCTGATGTCAGCGGAGTTAGTTAAAGATATCTTAAAGCTGCTCATCAGCGTAAACGCACCATCTAAGTCGTCATGTTTTCCAAATAGCTGATTTTTTGTTGGTGGACTGATATTCGATGCGCTCGGAGCGCTACCGGGTGCTCCGCCATCGCTTAATACCAATCTTGCTAAATCAATGCTATTGGTTGGAGTGAGCGTATTGTCAGTTAAAGGAAACTCTTGTTTTGTGTCAAAGCGAATCCGCGTGGTGTAAATAAATGTAGGGTCAAAATATAACCACGAATCAAAAGAAGACTTCACATCAATATCTGCTGAAGTTCCCGAAATAGCACCAGCCGGAGCACTAGCCCCACCGCTCAATGTTAGTTTGGTAAGAGACGTGCCTGAGGTAAATTGAAAGCCCTCGTCTGTGCCAACAGTGATCGGGTTATCTACAGGATAATTTAACACACCGGCAAGAAATGAACCACTTGGAGGGTTGGCGATGGAGTAACTTGATGTATTTCCATTACCAGTTACGGTACCTGCATAATTTACATCTCGGTTATTATTAAAATCTACGGCTTCAGCAACCACCACCATGCTCGTGTTAATGCTGGCAGTTGTAGGGATTGTAGTCCAGATAATTTTGGTGGCTATGACATTTACCGCAGAACTTACATTGGTTGTGTTCGCATTAAAGCCTGGCGATAAAGCAGTACCGGTTGGGTCAACAACTACATTTGAAGGGGAAGAGGTAACATCAAACCCAAAAGTCTTGCCATCGATATTTTGATTGTAGTTTTGAGTGCCGGATAAATTAGTCTTTAGCCAAATTTTTAAGTTGTAGGTTTTCGTTTGATCGTCTTGGATTTCACCTAGCTGATTGGCTCCAAAAGGAATGCCGCTAAATGTAAGTGTGTTAGTTCCGATATCGGTAAGAGGATTTAAATCTACGAAACTAGCCGGGTTAGAAGCATTTTCTAATCGTGCTCCTGCAATGGCTTGGCTCCAATCGGCAATCGTGTTATTGCTTGCACTTGCTGTAATAATGATTTTATTGATTTTTGTCGCGTTACCGTCATTCAGTAATACAGGTGTTCCAGCTGGGTCATCGGTAATCGAGAAGGTAAAGACCGTGGAGCCAGAAGTTGTATTTGTTAATGAACTGATAGGAGCGCTAGTGCTGGGGGAGTTAATCTTAGTGGCCTTTCCTACGGAAACGTCAACCGAACTACTTATGGCCGCTGAAGGAACTACCGGTGCACTAAAGGTGTCGCCATTGTTAGCTGAAGCCGTTACAGTAAGTGTACCATCATTAATGGTGGTATATTTCATGCTGCCAAATGTATTGATCAGACCACTTGAAATATTTGTAGGCTGCCCGGATAGAGTAGCGACCGGGCTAGTAGTTGTTACCGTTGTTGTGTAGCCCTGATCTCTATATCCGTTAATATCAATTGCTTCTACAACCGGCACCGTTCCTTGTGTAGCGAGAGTTATGTTAACCAAATAATTGGCTGCCGGCTGCGTAGTGAAAACTAATTTGGTAGCATATACTTCAAATTTGGTAGTGGCAGATTGAGACTGGCCTACAGGGATTTGACTGCTGGGGGTTAGTACACCTACATCGGCTTTAGCCACGCCAAAACCAAAACTAAATAGGTCGGCAGTTGCTTTTAAGGTTCCGTTAGCGTCAATCGAAATATACATGTCATAATCTTTGAAGCCATTATCCGCAATGTATCCTAGCTCGCCAGAAGTTGTAGGAATTCCGGTGAAGGTAATGGCACTACCGGTAACTGTACCGGTGATTTTTTTAGTGTTATCGGCTTTATCCACCAATGTAGCTGTACCAATAATTTTATCCCATTGTCCTGAAAAACCATCTGCCACCGGCTTGATCACAATCTGATTCAGCAAGGTGGTTGCACCGTCACTGGCCGCTCCAAGTCCATCATCATCTGTTATTGTGAAAGAGAAGGCTTTGTAGCCTGCCGCTGTTGAATTGGCTGTGGTGTTCAAAGAAGAAAAGCGTACGGGTGATGTTCCGTTTTTGATGGTGGTACCGTTGCTGTAGTTAACAGTGATATCGCTACACTGTACAAACCCTGCTCCGGAAGTAGAACTAAATCCACCACCGGTGGCAACGAGCTTAAAGCTGGTGCCTTTATCGGTAAACTGAAAATTAGATGGGAATGTAATAACACCTAAACTAGAGACTAATGGAAAATTGGTTACTGTGCCGGGGTTCATGGGTATCCCTAGTGTATTTGTAATAGTTACGCTCACTCCATTGTAATCAACATCTCTATTACCATAGAAATCGACCGCCTCAACGATTGGAGTGGTAGTAAAATCTTTTAGTACTAAATGGCTAAGAGGTGCCGGTTGCTGTTTAAATGCTAATGCCGTACGCAAAACTTGAACGGTTTCTGCGCCGGTGCTTCTGGCTTGCCCGCTGGCTATTTTCGATGATCCGGTTCCATAAGTGATGCTTGTTGGGAAAGTGGTCGGATCGAAGGTGAAGTCAAATGACTGCGTATCAATAACCGCAGTAAATGGATTTTTGATTGTAATTCGCAGCTCGTATTCCTTCGTAGCGTTTTGAGCAATATAACCTGGGTTACCTGTTCCATTTGTAATCGAACCAAATGTAATGCTATTGGTTCCGATTGTTCCCGGGATTAGATTGCCAGAGTTTTGGGTAATATCTACTAACTGAGCACTTGCAATAGCCGTAGTCCAATCAGCGATCGTGTTGGTGCCGCTTTTTGCATTGATTACTAAATTGGTGAAGGTAGTCGGTGCATTGTCAGCACTTGTTCCTCCATCATCCACAATTTTAAACGAGAATACGGTGTTTGAGCCAGTTGCTAAAGATGATATGGTGGATGGGGCTGCTGTAGTTCCTGCAATGATTGTACTGGCAGAGGCCGTGGTAACGGTGTAGCTGGTAGAAGCTACTACAGCGGTTTTATAATCTACGTTATTGTTAGCATTGTTTGGTGAAAGGGTATATGGATAAACTTTAAAGTCATACTGCTTGCCGGATAACAACAAATTGTCAATCGTATAACTATTGTTAGAAGGAATTGAAGGGTAGGAAGCGGTTAAGTCAACAATTACGGCACCGTAGCTGGAAGCTGTATTCCAATTACCGCTGGCTGAAATCAAAGTGCCATCTGCTACCGTAGGAAAACTTCCGACACCATTCAATATACCAACGATCAATACATGCGTTGGCTCTTGTGTACCAGTTGGGTTTTTCCAATCTAGTTTTACAGAGGTGTGTGGATTTGTTATAGGCTGTGAGCCAGCAAAAGTCGTTGCATCTTTTGAAGGTTCAGGAAGTATAACTTTATAGGTGCTGCCTGTATTGAAGCTAACAGAATTTGAATTGCCAGCTTGGTCAATGACGGTTCCATCGGAAACAAGGTCTAATCGTAATTGCCCAGTTCCGGCAATAGATGAAGCGGTAACGGTAAAGGAAGAAGCAGGACCAGCCGTTACACCTGTAACTGTTCCTGAAACGATTGGGAAATTGGCTGAGCCTGAAGCCGGATTGGGCGTAAGCACAAAATCAGTTGGGTCTAATCCGCTAACTATTTCGTTAAAAGTAACAGTATAAGTAAGTGGAGTTGTATTGCTAATGCCGTTTGGCCCATTATTAGCAATGATAGTTGTTATGGTATTGACGGTAGGGGCAACCTTATCAAAAGTAACCGATGATGCATTGGTAACTGCATTTATAATGGTTGCATTACCAGCCTGATCCGTAAACGTAACTGAAAAAGTAACAACACCATTGGCCTCACTACCATCTGTTGTTAAAGTAGATGACGCTAAGGTAGATGTCGTAGCGGTTCTTCCAGCTATAGTGGCAGCAGAAGTGGTAATTGTACCCAAGTTATCGCTGGGTGTGTAAGAAACCGTGATTACGTCACCGGTTTTTGCAAAAGAAGTATTGGTTGTATTATTAGAGATGATTTGTACGGGCGTAATAATCGGTGCAGTATTGTCATATGTAACACTTGAACTATTTAATGTGGCAGTAACCAGTGTGGATCTACCAGTTTCATTTAATGTTAACTCAAAATTGATTACACCCTGATTGGTTAAAGTAGAAGTGGTGGCAGTGTAAACAGCACCTGTAGTCAAAGCCGTACCCGAGCTAAGCGCGATTACTGCAGTTGCCCCATCTATAGTAGCGGTAGGAGCCGCTATTAAATTTTTATTAAGAGTAAAGGTAACGGTTACCGAATTGCCCGATTTGGCCCATCCGGGTGCTGCGTTGTTGGATGCAATGGATGCCGTACTGACAATGATTTTTTCGTTGGAGAAGGAAGCCATTGAACCAACTGCATTCGTAATATTTCCGCTACCGGTATAACTCACCGTAGTGGAAGATGTCCAGCTTCCATCTGCACCACTATTGGTTAAGGTAATTAAGGCAGTGCTAGTGCCTGCATTGTAAGTATAAATTGCTCCTCCCGCAGCCAATGTACCCGAGCTTACACTTAAACCTGTAATGACCGTGCCACTACTTATATTTAACTGCTGATCTACCTCAAAGGTGATCGTTTCAACGCCTGTTCCATTAGGGAACAAAACCATCGATGAATTGAATGTTGGAACGCTGTTACTTCCTATAAAAACAGTATTGCCACCCGTTGATGCCAATTCATTACCTGCCAAGTCAACACAAGGGTTTGTTGCGCCAGTTATATAGCCCATTTGATCCTTACCACTATTGCCCGAATCCCATTTATTGTTTCCGCCAGCAGTCAACGTAACAATATTAGAAGCCGAAGTATAGATTGCACTACCCATATTACCGTTTTCTTGCGTGAATCCTTTCGTGCTACTGCTCACACCAAACGCACTAACAGATGCACCATTTGTAATTCCTAGTGTCTCTGAGAAGGAGACAACAATTGTTTCAGCACTACCACCATTTGCATTGAATGCAGGTGTTCCTAAAATGGTTGGTGGTTGTGTATCATAATTTACTCCACCCGGAAGAGCAGCAGAAGATGCACTCACATTTAAAGCCGCATCTGTCGCTTTAGCAGTAATTGTTTGAAAACCGGTATTGGGACTTGCCAAGGTTGCCGATATAGAATAGCCGCCTGATCCGTTTGCTGTGCCGCTTCCTATTGGTGTTGCACCGCTAAAAATAGTGATGGTTACACCGGCATTATTTGCAACATTAGCTGTGCTATTAAAAGTCACGTTGGTTGTATTGGTAATGTTGTCAGAAGATGAAATACCACTATCGGAACCTGTAGCTAAGTCTGGAGCCGAAGGAGCAGATGGTGGTGTATTATCCACGGTTAAGGTTGCAGTTGATGCATTTGAAATATTTCCGGCCGCATCAATCACAAAGAGTTTGTATGGATTTTCCGTAGCAGGAGCCAGTATGGAAGTGGCCGTTCCACTGGCGGCTTGGGTCATCGTTGCGCCCGCCACAAACGTGGTAGTTCCGGCAGGGGCAAACCATACTTGATTGGATGCATTCCCTGAACTAACAATAGTCACCGTGGCACCGCCTTGCGCAGAAGTGCTTGTAGGATATACGGTGTTTTGATTGGTTGGAGCATTAGCATCAATTGCCAAAGTGTTGGCTGTGCTGAAACTTGTTATGGCAGTTGAATTATTTCCGGCCGCATCGGTTAAGATTATACTAAAAGGCAGGTTGCCCGCTGTACGATCCGTATTTCCAGGTCCAACCGTATAGGTTAGGTTGTAAGTGCCATCATTATTGTCCGTGAAGGAAGTAATTGATTGCCCGTTAATAGTTGATGTTCCTTGC
>VYLQ01000008.1_pt1 | contig 213546 bp, 219 predicted proteins | sample 5115351 | NCBI WGS metagenome assembly VYLQ01 (sample SAMN12291776, study PRJNA351875) | freshwater metagenome | isolation source: freshwater lake | place: USA: Michigan, Lansing Lake | collected 2013-08-14 | reverse complement strand
ACTTCATTCGATGGGGATGTCGATTTTCGTTCACCTTCTTTTGTGATAAGTCGCACCACCTTCAATGGCACCGCTTATTTAGAGAAAAATGGGTCTAGTTTAGATCTATTTGCCGGAGGCAATGTATTCAATGGAGCTACCACGCTTACGCACACCGGAAGCGGTGCTTGGATTTTTAGTTATAGTGCGGGGCCTTCAGGCGACATTTTTAATAGTGATCTAACGATTGTTAATACCGGTTCATCTCAAATACGATTGGCAGACAATCAACCGGGCAATCAATTCAATGGCAATATTACGGTTACCAGCACGGGCAGTTCGCAAGGGATTTATTTTGGGCTTAACGCGGCTGGTCGTTCTACCTTTGCAGCCGGTGCTACCAATAAGATATTGATTGGAGCAGGGTTTAGTTCGGGAACACTTGGATTAAGTGGCTTTACACAAACGGGCACTTCATCACAGGCACTAGTACTCACAGGTTCAGCTGTGTTGAATCTGGGTAACCCATCCGCCACTTCATTCGATGGGGATGTCGATTTTCGTTCACCTTCTTTTGCGATAAGTCGCACCACCTTCAATGGCACAGCTTATTTGGAGAAAAATGGGTCTAGTTTAGATCTATTTGCCGGAGGCAATGTATTCAATGGAGCCACCACACTGTCACACACTGGAAGCGGTCAGTGGATTTTTAGTTATAATGCGGGGCCTTCAGGCGACATTTTTAATAGTGATTTAACGGTTGTGAATACCGGTTCTTCTACCATACGATTGGCAGACAATCAACCGGGCAATCAATTCAATGGCAATATTACGGTTACCAGCACGGGCAGTTCGCAAGGGGTTTATTTTGGGCTTAGCGCAGCTGGAAAATCTACCTTCGCGGCGGGAACGACCAAAAAAATAGCGCTTGGGGCAGGAGGGTTTAGTTCAGGAACACTTGGATTAAGCGGCTTTACACAAACGGGCACTTCATCGCAAACGCTCTTACTTACGGGCACAACACTTTTATATATTGGCACTAGTTCTCCTTCGTCCTTTGATGGCGACGTGGATTTTCGTGCACCCCGTTTGTTTTTAAGCGGAGCAACATTTAATGGCACCGCTTATCTGGAAAAGGCAGGTGCCGGAACTGACAATGGAAGTGGAGGAAATACGTTTAATAAACTCGCTACATTGGTAAACTCTGGCAGTGGTGCGTTGATCACAGGTAGTAGCAACCCTGATATCTTTAATGACGATCTAGTTGTTACCAATGCAGGTTCTTCTCAAATACGATTAGCAGAAAACAGACCGGGTAATCAGTTCAATGGCAATATTACATTTACCAGCACAGGCAGTTCGCTAGGAATCATCATTGGAAATAACACCGGCACGGCCTCCACCTTCGCTGCCGGAACTACGAAGAAATTATTGATAGGTGCCAGCGGTTTTTCTACTGGCACGCTCTTGTTTCGTGGCTTTACGCAAACAGGTTCCTCATCTCAAACGCTGGCACTCACCGGCAACGCTTTACTGCAAGTGGGCGATATAGCACCTTATGCTGCCACCGTGTTTAATGGTGACGTAGATTTCCGATCTCCTCGTTTACTCCTTAATGGTGCCACGTACAACGGTACTGCTTACATAGAGAAACTAGCTGCGACAAATGATGATGGAAGTGGGGGAAATACTTTCAATAAACCAACTACCATTGCCAATTCCGGTAGTGCGTATATTTTGACCGGCCGTTTATCTGCCGATGTCTTTAATGATGATTTGGTTGTGACCAACACCGGTTCTTCTACCATCCGCTTGGCAGATAATAGCCCGGGCAATCAATTTAACGGAAACATACAGTTGAATTCTAATTTTGGCGGTGGTATCTATTTTGGCAACAGTGCGGCTTCTTCTTCTACTTTAGCATTGAACAAAACCATTGCCGTAGGTTCACTTGGCGTGATTAGTGGCGACATTCGTCTGATTCGTTTCACACAATTGGGTGCAACGGCACAAACCCTTAACTTAACAGGCATAGCTGTATTAACTCTGGGGCCAACTTCAAGATTTGATGGTGATGTCGATTTCCGCTCGCCTCAACTTTTGTTAAATGGAACTACCTACAATGGCACTGCCTACCTGGAAAAGAAAGGTGCAACGAATAATGCAGGCAGCGGCGGGAATGTTTTCAATGGTGCCACCACCCTGGTAGATTCGGGTAGTGGGTTTTTACTTACCGCGAATTCATCCCCTGATATTTTTAATTCTACACTCACTGTTACCAACACGGGTTCGAACATAATCTATCTGGCTCATAATGTGGCCGGCTCGCAATTTAACGGTAACATCACTTTCAATTCCACGCTGGGTAGCCAGGGAATCTATTTTGCGGACAACGCTACGGGTAATGCCACCTTAGGCACGGGAGCTTCCCTGTTAGTGGGAGGCCTCGGCTTTAGCAGCGGCGAACTTCGATTGAGAAGATTTACTCAAACAGGCAGTTCTAGTCAGACGTTAGTTTTAACCGGCACGGCCTTGTTGCGCATCGGTCCATCTTCTACTTTCAATGGCGTATTGGACTTCAGAGCCCCGCGTTTGGGATTGGATGGTTGTACGTATAATGGCATTACCTATTTAGAGAAAACAGGTGCTACCACCGATAATAGCAGCGGCGGGAACGCATTCAACGGGGTGACTACGTTGGCCAATTCGGGCAGCGGAATATTGGCCAGTGCCAATTCGGCATTGGATACCTTCAATGGAGATTTAACACTCACCAATACCGGATCAGCCAGCATTCGCATGGCAGATAACATAGGCGGCACGTTGTTTAATGGAAACATAATTGTTAACTCTACTAACCCCACAGCCGGCAGCGGTGTATTCTTTAGCAACAATGCAGTAGCGGCCAATGCAACATTGGCTTCGGGTAAAACAATCACGGTAGGAGCCACCGGCTTTACAGCAGGTGAACTGCGGTTGATTCGGTTTACCCAATTGGGTAGCACGGCACAAAACCTGACGCTGACCGGAACGGCCCTTTTGCAATTGGGCGCCACCTCAGTGTTTAATGGCGATGTCACCTTTCGAGCGCCTCAGTTGCTTTTGAACTCGACCACGTTTAACCGGTCGTCGTATTTAGAGAAGACAGGAGCCACAGGAAACAACGGTGCAGGCGGTGCTACGTTTGCGTCAGGCTTTAATGCTACGATTGTGAATAGCGGCACAGGCGTGCTGCGCACCAACGGAGGCAATACATTCAATGGTTCTACCATCATTCAAAACAGTGCTACTGCTGATATTTTGTTGGAGTTAGTTACTGGCAGCACGTACAATGGCGATGTGACGATGACCAACACAGGTACCAGCAATATCCGGGCAGCGTTTGCAGGTGTCAATACGTTCAATGGAAACATCATTGTCAACAGCACAGGAGGCACAGGTATTACTTTTTGTGAATCTGTAACAGCAACAGCCCGCCTAACGACTGGCACCATTTCAGTTGGAGGCAGTGGCTTTACCACGGGTACATTGGCACTCAATAGGTTTACACAAGATAGTGCAGTTCCGCAAACCCTCACATTAACATCCAACGCCATCTTACGATGTTTTTTTTGTTGGTGGAGTGCCTCTTTAACAGCAACAGCTCCATCTATTTTCTTAAGCACCAATTTCTTTTACGGCCCGTCGAATGGCTTTACAAAAACAGGTAATACTACAGATGCCAGTGACGGCTCGAATTATTTTGATGGCCCAACTACCATCACCAACTCGGGCTCTGGCGTATTTCGTTTTTCAAATGTGAATCCAGATGATTTCAATGGCGATGTTACATTCAATCAAATCAGTGGAACCATAGAGCCAGGATATAATGCTATACACCGCTATTACAGCAATTTGACTGTTAATGGATCGAGCTCTATTACTTTTGGTGCCAACACAGGTGGAATCATGTTCACAGGCGGAAATTTACAAGCGGTTAATCGAAGTGGAAGCGCAATACCTATTTTCCGAAGACTGACCATAAACAAATCAGGCGGTAATGTTACCTTAAATACTACCGCTCGAATTACTACAAGCGCTACATTTACTTCGGGTGTAATAAGAACTTCAGCAGGCAATCTGGTCTCATTTGCCAATGGCTCCACTACTTCCGCTGGTTCAGTGGCGAGCCATATCGATGGCCCTGTTGAAAAGATTGGAAATGCAGCATTCACTTTCCCAACCGGTGATAATGGTTTCTTCCGCGCGATTTCGATTACGGCACCTTCAATAACGACCGATGCCTACACCGCTGAGTACTTCAAGGCAACTCATCCCTATGGCGATAAACTAACCTATTCAGGGGGAATCTATAATGTGAGCACCTGTGAGTATTGGTTGCTGAACCGAACGGTGGGTGCCAGCAATGTGAATGTGACCCTCAGTTGGACGAAGGCAGATTGTACCGGCGATTACATTACCGATATCTCGAAGCTTTTGGTAACCCGATGGAACGGCACCAATTGGTTAAACCTCGGTGGAACGTCCATAACAGGTACAACGACTTCAGGTACAGTAACATCAACAACTGCCAACACATTTAGTTTAAATCCAAGCCCCATCACGTTGGCATCCAGCACACCGGCCAATCCATTGCCCATTCAGTTACTACGCTTTACGGCGCAGTCCACCGGCAATGCCGTGGAGTTAAATTGGTCGACCGCCACAGAAGAGAACAACGATTACTTTAGCATTCAGCGTTCCATCGATGGAAATGAATTTGAAGAGATCGGCCGCATGAAGGGAGCCGGCATGAGTTATTCACAGATCGATTATCGGTATACCGACACCCGCCCACTTCCGGGTTTGGTGTATTATCGATTGAGGCAGACCGACTTTGATTTGAAGTCTACTTATTCGGATATGGTATCGGTGGATGTGGCAGTAGATGCAGACTTTGTGATCACACCTAACATTGGCAAGGCAGGTGTGGAGATGAAGCTATCGGCAACGGGCGAATATGTGGTTTACAACAGCCTGGGAGTAATTGTGCAGCAGGTGCAGGATGCATCGCAAATCCAGACGGATGGTATGGTGTCGGGAGTATACTTTGTGCGCAACAGCAAAGGAAAAGTGCAACGTATTGTCATCAATTAGAGATCAGAGTACATCCAAAAGCCTTCTGTTGTTTATATCTCAATCCTTTTCCTTCTCCACAGCGAGAAGGAAAAGGATTGAGCTTTTTTAGGGGCATCTCTAAGTGCGGTAGTGCCAAATCTAAAACAGAACGTTCATGAGAATCATCGATATCAATTTCTAATTCAATGATTGGATTGAGCCATTTCCCAACCAATGATGCTTTTTTTTCGGGTAGCGCTCCAGCGATACTCACCTAAAATTCCATCTTTTCGAATAACCCGATGGCATGGAATCAGATAGGCAATATGATTGGAGCCGACCGCAGAACCAACGGCCTGCATGGCCTTGGGGCTATTAATTTGTTGAGCAATGTTCTGATACGTGGTCACTTCTCCCAACGGCAGGCGTAGGAGTGCCTCCCAGACTTTTATTTGAAAATTCGTACCCTTAACAAATACATGTAGCTTTTTGCCACTATTATTTTTTTCGAAGATAGAATCGATCAGGTGTTTGGTTACTTCCTGATTTTGAAAGAAGACGGAATTATACCAATGCTCTTTCATACGTTCTAATTCGTGTTGAGGGTCTTCATCCGTACTGATAAATGAAAGCCAGCAAATACCTCGTTCGGTAACGCCAATCAACGCAAGGCCAAATTGAGTGGTGTGAAATCCGTAATTAATTTGAATGCCGTCTCCATGTAGCTTGTACTCGTGTGGAGTTACGCCTTCGAGAGTTGTAAACAGATCGTAAATGCGAGATTGACTGGATAGACCAGCTTCATCTGCTGCATCGAGGAGACTTTTTGATTTTTCAAGTTTACTTTTCAAATAACCTACCGTAAGAAATTGCAGAAATCTTTTCGGGCTAATGCCGGCCCACTCCGTGAATAATCGTTGGAAATGAAAAGGACTTAAATGGACCTTTTCAGCTACCTCATCCAGCTCAGGTTGTTGTTGAAAATTTTTCTCCAGATAGAGAATAGCCTGTTCGATTCGCTGGTAGTTAATGGGTTGTTCTTCGGTTGTCACAATCATAAATCTATTATTTTTATTGATTAAAAAGAGTTTGAGTTATTAAGTTTTGATAGATTTCAACTTGTACCGCTTCGTGGTTGACTACGCATGCAGTTGCCACAGGGCCGAAATCCTAGTTCGATCGCTTCACTTTCTGTGACGAAAAATACGCGGTTGATTCGCTTCATTCGTTTGCCGGATTTACAGTGTAATGTACCGTATATCTTTAAGCGAGCATTTCCCGCCCACTTAATTTCGCTATTGCGTATTAATCGGTGCAATTCTTTTGAACTGATTTGTGAGTGAGGTTGCATACGAGGGCAAATTAAAGTAACATCAAACAGCATCGTGGAAAATGAGTCCTAGTGCATAGCGCTCACCTGTATGCAGGGGACTGATACCATGTTTTACATTGGCTTTGTAATACCCCTTTGCACCTTTTACAGGCCTGAAATTCGTAGTAAAAACAAGTGCATCACCCAGATTGAGCGAAATGACTTCGGCTTTGGATTGTGCTCTTGGCACTTGTTCCACAAGCACAAATTCCCCTCCCGTGAAGTCAACGCCGGTTTGATTCAGTACGAAAACAATCTGAAAGGGAAAGTAAACTTCTCCGTATAAATCCTGATGAAGGGTATTATATCCACCGACCTCATAGCGGAGAATAAGAGGCGTGGGTCTGGTTTGATTTTTTATTCTGCATTGTTCCAACAATTGCTGATGATTGTCCGGAAATTTTTTTTCAATACCCAATTGACTCATCCATTTGTTTGCAATTGTTGCCAGTGGTGAATAAAATGTTTCCCGAAGTAGCTGAATGGAAGCTGGAAGGGGATAGGAGAAGTATTTGTATTGCCCCTTGCCAAACCGATAGCGCTCCATGTCAATAACGGTGCGGTAGAGCGATTGATCTGTAAAACCATCTATGAAGGCCTGACATTCTGATTCTGTCAGAAAGGACGATATAATAGCATAGCCCTTTGCCTGCAGTGATTCTTCGATTAGGGTCGATTCGATTGTTTTCATAACACGTGCCTCTTTTATTTGATGATTCAAAGATGGTGTGTTTCACTATATAATTCCACCCGATTCTTGCGAAGATGCGAACAGGCGAAAACACCTTGAAATTATTTTTATACTATTGTGTAATGAATAAGATAACTGTTGCCTGCCCGAAGGAGTTCGATTTTAATCGGTGCCTGGAATTTCTCCTTCGATCGCCGAAGGAGATTTTGCATTATGTGGCTGAAGAGAAAGTGTACAAGGCGATTGAAGTGAATGATCGAGTGATTGTAATCGAATTGCAAGCGCAGGGTAATGAACTGAAGGTAACTTTTTTGAATACAAAGTGTACTACCGAAGAGAAGCTGGAGATTGAGCGTTTTGTCCGGCAATGGTTTGATTTAGATACCGACTTAAAGCCATTTTATGAAATGGCCAGAAAAGATAAATTATTGGCACCACTGGTAGAAACCTATTTTGGCTACCGCATAATCGGACAGCCTGATCTTTTTGAATCTTTGATCTGGGCAGTGTTGGGCCAGCAAATCAACTTGCAGTTTGCGTACACATTGAAGCAACGATTTGTTGAACAGTTCGGAAAGCAGTTTGCCTTCAAAGACCGCACTTATTATTTATTTCCGCGCCCGGAAGTGGTAGCCGCTTTATCAGATGCTCATTTATTACCGCTTCAGTTTTCGAAGCAGAAAAGTAAGTACGTTACACTGATTGCTCAGGCATTTCTGGAAGGATTTATTGTGCAAAAAGATTTGGCGCAATTGCCTTTTGACGAAGCGAAAGCAAGATTGATTCGAATAAAAGGGGTGGGCAACTGGACTGCCAATTATGCATTGATGAAAACTTTTCGGTACCCAAATTCATTTCCATTAGAAGATGCCGGAATTCATAATGCAATCAAGCGGTTGAAAAAGATGAAGGAAAAGCCGACGCTTGATCAGGTGAAAAAGATATTTTCAAAATACAAAGGATGGGAGGCCTATGCCACGCTCTACCTGTGGAAAAGTCTCTAAGCACTTTTCAGTTCAATCCGAAACGTAGTGCCCTGAACCTCGTCGGATGACTTTACAAAAATTTTTCCATCGTGATACAATTCAATGATGCGTTTTGCCAGCGCAAGACCAAGACCCCAACCTCTTTTTTTTGTGGTGAAGCCCGGTTTGAAAACACTGGGGATTAGTTTTTTTGGAATACCCTTACCGGTATCCGAAATGTCAATCAATACTTTGCTATCGCTTCCCCTTAAAATTTTAATGGCAATCGTGCCCGTATTCTCCATGGCATCGACTGCATTTTTGCATAGGTTTTCAATTACCCATTCAAGTAAGGGAGCATGTACTTGTGCATGAATGGTTTCGGATAGTGTATAAACTTCTATTTTAACTTTTGACGACAGACGTGGTTGCAAGTAGCTCACCACATTGTTGACCAACTGAAAGATGTTTTCTTCTTTCAACGTAGGTGTAGATCCAATGCTTGAGAAGCGTTCTGTTACCATTCTCAGCTTTCGCACATCTTTGTCTAGCTCATCAACAAAGCCTTTATTGCGTAGGTCAGGATCATCGCGCAGCACTTCTACCCACGCCATCAACGACGATAGGGGCGTGCCGATTTGATGCGCAGTTTCTTTGGCCAAACCTACCCACACCCGATTTTGCTCGGCAGTTTTTGAGTAGTTAAATGCCAAATACGAAATGAATCCAAAGATGGCCAAAATGGAAGTTTCTACGTACGGAAACACAATCAGTTCGGCAAGCAGGAAAGAGTTTTTATAATATACTTTTTGAACAGCCGAAGCACCCTCTTTTTCTGAATCTTTGAGAATGATATCAATGGCCGGATACGTTTCTTTCATTTCTGCTAAAACACTTTGCAAAACATCTTCTTTTTTTTCTTTGCTCCACTTCGGGTTGATGTCAATGTTGTGGTAAGAAATGATTCCACCTTTTTCATCGACCAGAATGGTGGGTATGGAGTTGTTTTTGAAGATGATCTCTTCGGTAATGAACAGAATTTCATCGCCGTTGTCGTTAATGGTATACTCCAATGCCTTGGCGAAAAGTTTTACCTGATTGCGCTCGCGCTCTTTGAGTTGGTTGACGAGGATATTGGTAAATAGAATGGTACCCACACTAATAATGAGCGACACCGCCAAAATGATCCATTTCAAATTGGTGTTGTCTTTGTAAAACTCCATGGAAGCTGGAGAAGAGGGATTGCCCGGCATAGAGCCTGAAATTAAATAAAAAAATCCGGATGGGTGTCATCCGGATTTTTTATCTGCTGATGTATGAATAACTAACCCTTCATAAAGAACCATTTGGCCAGTACTTTCCAACTCACTTTGGTTCCGGTCATTAAGATACCCACGCGGTAAATACGACCCGCAATCCAGGTGGTGAAAAGGAAACCACCAATCAAAAGTACCATCGAGAGAACCAACTCAGGGGTGGGAACATTATTTGCCACTCTAGCTACCATGATGACGGGAGATGTAAATGGAATCATAGAAAGCCAAACGCTGACAGACCCATGAGGATCTCCGATGACGAAAAGCACCAACCCTAAATAGGCAACGATCAAAGGAATGGTAATTGGAAATTGGAATTGCTGAGATTCTTGAATGGATTCCACAGCAGATCCAACGGCTGCGAAAAGGGCTCCGTACAAAAGGTATCCACCGATGAAGTAGAAGATGAAGACAAATGCAATTTTGCCCCACTTTAAATCCATCAATTGATTTAGAGTTCTTTCTACTTTGCTTTGCTGTGACTTCATTTCCGCTTTCACCTCGGGTGAATTATCATACTTTTTTTGGACTTCTTCGACCATTTGTTTTTGAGGGCTTTGGAATCCAATACTCATAGCCAATGGTGTCAATAAGCTGATAATTAAAATCCATATAATAAACTGAACAAGCCCCACTGAAGCGATACCAACGATCTTCCCTAACATTAGTTGAAAAGGTTTTACGGATGACACAATCACTTCAACAATCTTAGAAGTTTTTTCATCAATTACACCTTGCATAATTTGAATGCCATAGACAAATATGAATATGTAGATTAATACGCCTAAAGAAATCCCAACCGCTGTCAATAATGCTGAATTACTAGCTTTTTCTTCTCCATCTTTACCTACATTGATTTGGTCTAAATCAATATCCGTTTTTAAATTTTTAAGAGTTTCCTTGTCTATGTTATAAGCTTCTAATTTTAAATCTCGAATTCGATCTTCAATGATTCCGGTTAGTTTTCCAATTTTTTCAATTCCTGAATTTTCAAGCGTGTAAATCTTGAACCCTTCTGGTTTTGATAAATCAAATTTCGGGATGTATAAAAGAGCGAAATCTTTTGTTTGCTGATAGACCTTCTTAGCATCGGCAAGTGAATCTTGAGCTTTGATAAATGTAAAATCTTTAGAGTTGGAAAAACTCATCTTTCCGCTTAAATCAACCACGTGGACCACTGATGCCTTGGCAGATTCGGATTCTAATTTTTTAAGATATCCAAGCCCTGTGAATATCGCCGGAAAAATAAGTGGCACCAGAATAGTCGTAATCAGGAATGATTTTTTTTGAACTCGGGTGAGAAACTCACGCTGTATGATCAACCAAATTTTATTCATAAAAATAGATGTCTTAGTAGTGTGTTAAACTTCTTGTAAATGTTTGCGCAGGGCATCGTCGCCATCGGCTTTCACTAAGCCAATGAATATATCGGCCATCGTTGGAAGCTTTTCCTGAAAACTGTAAACTTCGGTGATGTCTATCAGATCCTTAATTACCTGATTGCCTTTGATGCCATCGGCGGCTTTTAGCGTCGTTGAAAAAAGATCATCTTCTAAGCGCGTCTGACTTTTTACTTCGTATTTTTCTGAAGGTAAAGTGAATTGATTGCCGCGGTGTTCGATTAAGAAAGTGTTTGATCGGTATTGCTCCTTTACTTGTTTCTTCGGACCTTCTAATATTTTTTTAGATTTATTGATCAACGCAATGTGATCGCACAACGATTCTACCGTTTCCATCCGATGGGTAGAAAAAATAATGGTGCTGCCGTTTTCTTTTAGTTCGAGAATTTTCTCGGTGATCAACTGGGCATTGACTGGGTCAAATCCGGAAAACGGTTCGTCCAAAATGATCAACTTGGGTTCGTGCAACACCGTGCTGATGAATTGCACCTTTTGTGCCATCCCTTTACTAAGGTCTTCAACTTTCTTATGCCACCAGTCTTTGATCTCAAATTTTTCTAACCACACTTTAATTCGCGCCATGGCATCTTTGCGGCTCAAGCCCTTTAGTTGGGCCAGGTAAAGCAGTTGCTCACCTACTTTCATTTTTTTGTAGAGGCCGCGTTCTTCCGGCAGGTAGCCAATAATTTCGATGTGGTTGGGTTTCAGTTTTTCTCCGAAAATATAAACCTCGCCGCTGTCTGAATTAATAATTTGATTGATAATTCGGATGAGGGTCGTTTTACCGGCACCATTGGGGCCTAGCAAACCGAAGATGGTTTTTTCCGGAATGGCGAGACTTACATTGTCCAATGCTTTATGTTCGGCATAGACTTTAGTAACATTTTTTGCGATCAGTGCTTCCACAGAATTTGGGTTTTGAGTGTATTAGTGTCAAATACAGATGTGAAATTACAAACTTAATCGTAATTAAAACCAAGACGAGTGTGGCACTTGCAGCGAGACAAGAACTAGCTAAATGGCGGAATGGAAAAGCCAGGATTAAGATTAATGTCCTGCGAAATACAAGCTAATGAAAACCTAATGCGATTCTTTGAAGACGATTTTTCCCATCGATACGTCCAGATCGAAAGTAAGTGCTCCTTTGGTATTTTTGCTGTAGGCAGCGTTGGCATATTTGTTTTCGCCAATTTTTTTCAGGCTCTTGCTCAGATTGATGCTGCACAACCACGAGTCGTTGATGCGTACCATCACCGGAACCGATTCATCAGGTAGCTGAATAACTAAATTGCCGGCACCTACACTGCCAATGATGTGATTGCCGCTGGTGGGTTTGTTAGAAAAATCTAAGAACATATTGCCAAAGCCTACATCGGCCAGCACTACTTTGGAACGAGCTAAATTAATTTGCTTCGCGTTTACAGTGCCCATGTCTACTTTAATGTAGAAGGTATCCATGGTGGTTTTATTTTCGATGCCCGAACTGTACGAAACATTTACATCGGCATTGCCGGTAATGATTTTTAACTTTTCTATCGAAAGACCGGATAGATCAATGTTGGCATTGCCTAATCCGTAATCCAGATTAAGTGAGTAAGGAGTTTCTTCTGTGAGATATACTTTCCAAAACTTGTCGCTTCGCTTTTCGTCGCGCCCGAACACCTGATACGATATTTTTTGACCTACTCCTTTTTGATCTTGTTCTTCCAGCGACAGCTTTACCATGCAGGTTGAACCTTTCACTTCGTTGCTGAACGAATGCGAATACTGTTCTAAATCTTGATTGCTATAAATATTCAGGAAATCGGAATCTTGACTAGGGCGAATGAAACAATTGCCCGTTTTGGCTTTTAAACACAAATCTACCCGCTTGCAGTTGGCCGTGTTTTCCACGGAAAACTGCTTTTTAACCTGAGCCACGCTCACCAGGCTAATGCTGCATAAAATAAGAATTGTTGCTTTTACCATTCTAACCATTTAATCTCTGAGGCTATGAGGTGCGATTACACACCATTGTACCCCAAAAAAATAACCCGCAATAGGTCTTATACGGGTTACTTCTAAAATGGTTTTATGTTTTTTCGCTACCCAAAGTATTCTTTCATGCGCTCAAAGAAGCCTTTCTCGTTGGCATCCGGCTGGGGCTGAAAATTAACCGAGTTTCGAAGGCTTTCCATCTTGGCTTTTTCATCGCTCGACAGCTTTTTAGGTGTCCACACGTTGATGTAAATGAGCTGATCGCCAGTACCATAGCCGTTGATATCCTTTAATCCTTTTCCGCGCAAGCGCAGAATTTTACCGCTTTGGGTGCCGGGGTCAATTTTGATCCGCACCTTGCCACCAATGGAAGGTACTTCAACGGAAGTGCCCAAAACTGCATCGATAAAACTAATGTGTAAATCGTACACTAGGTTGCTGCCATCGCGCTTTAATTCCTTGTCTTCGGTTTCTTCCACCAAAATGAGCAAATCGCCCGGCACACCGCCACCGGGTGCTTCGTTGCCTTTGCCTGACATAGAAAGTTGCATGCCTTCGCTTACGCCTGCAGGTATTTTCACGGTGATTAAATCTTCTTTTGAAACCAAACCGGAACTATCTACACCGGAAGGTTTTTTATCGATCATTTGTCCGGCACCATTACAGGTAGGGCACGTGCTTGCCGATACCATCTGACCAAGCATAGTGTTGACCACTTTTCGAACCTGACCGCTTCCTTGACAGGTAGTGCAGGTTTTGAACGTAACGCCCTCCGCACGAATCAATCGATTTACTTTTATCTTCTTCTCAACGCCATTGGCGATTTCCTCCAAAGTTAGTTTGAGTTTAATGCGAAGGTTAGACCCTTTGCGCTGGCGAGAGCGGCTGCCACCACCACCAAAGAAACTATCAAAAGGGCTTCCGCCACCACCACCACCGAAAATATCTCCAAATTGACTGAAGATATCATCCATGTTCATTTCGTGTGAACTGTAGCCACCGCCACCACCGCCTGGTTTGTTATGCCCAAAGCGATCGTATTGAGCGCGTTTGGTTTCATCGCTCAAAACCTCGTAGGCCTCAGCAGCCTCTTTAAATTTTTCTTCGGCTTCTTTGTTGCCCGGATTTTTATCGGGATGAAATTGAATTGCCGTTTTGCGGTATGCTTTTTTGATCTCCTCGGCTGTAGCGCTTTTGCTTACACCTAGTATCTCGTAAAAATCTCTTTTAGCCATTGTGTTTGAGAATTAACAGTAGTTGAAAAAATTAGGATTAGCTGCCCACCACAACTTTCGCAAAGCGAATCACTTTATCGTTGAGTAAATATCCTTTTTCAACTACGTCCATTATTTTTCCTTTCAACTTTTCGTCTGGAGCCGGAATTTGGGTGATCGCCTCATGAAGATCGGGGTTGAAGCTGTTGTCTTTGCTGAGATCCATCGGCTTCACATTATTTTGTTCAAGAAGCTTCTTAAACTTATTCTGAATCAAAAAGAACCCTTCTGACTCCTTATCATTTTTGTCTTTGAATGATTTTTCGGCCCGCTCAAAGTCATCGGTGATGGGTAATAATGTTTTGATCAATTGCTCGTTGGCAGATTGAATCATGTCTAACTTTTCTTTGGCCGACCGCCTACGGAAATTGTCAAATTCGGCATACAGCCGAATATACTTGTCTTTGGCTTCTGCCAATTCGTCTTGCAGTTTTTTCAAAGGGTCGGGTTTATCTTCCGTTTTTTCAGGCTGGGCAGGCTCCGGGCTTTGAGTAGTAGGAACTTCTGCCGTGGTTTCGGTGCTGTTTTCTAATTCTGATTCAGGATGTATGTTGTTTTCCATGTTACTTCAATCTAAGTAGTTTGCCAAAGGGCAACAATTTTGCCAAAGGGTGCAATTATGCCAAGATGTCGGCACTTTTTTAGTGCAGGTTTTTCCAAATCAGGTCTTTCAGTTCGGTAATGCCCTGGTTGGTGAGTGAAGAAATGAAGACAGAAGGTATCCCTGTTGGCAATTCTTTCTTGAGGGCATCTTTTAATTCCTGATCGAGTAAGTCAGATTTGGTGATGGCCAACAAGCGTTTTTTATCGAGCAATTCCGGATTGTACTTCTTCAACTCATTCAGCAAAATTTCAAACTCGGTGCGAATGTCTTTGGCATCGGCAGGCACCATGAAAAGTAACAGCGAATTGCGTTCGATATGTTTGAGAAAGCGAATGCCCAATCCTTTTCCTTCAGCCGCCCCTTCTATAATTCCGGGAATATCGGCCATCACAAATGATTGACTATCGCGGTAAGCAACTACTCCTAAATTTGGAGTCAATGTGGTAAAAGCGTAGTCGGCAATTTTAGGTTTGGCAGCCGACACCACGGAGAGTAAGGTAGATTTTCCGGCATTCGGAAAGCCCACTAAACCGACATCTGCCAGCAGGCGAAGTTCTAAAATAAACCACTCATCAATGCCGGGCTCTCCGGGTTGTGCATGTTGTGGAGCCTGATTGGTGGGCGTAGCAAAATGAGAATTTCCCTTGCCTCCGCGGCCACCTTGCGCGAGAATGATTTCCTGACCATCTTCAGTGATTTCACAAACAATCTCACCTGATTCGGCATGTTTGGCTACCGTGCCGAGGGGCACATCGAGAATAATGTCTTTGCCGAATGCGCCGGTCATGTTTTGACCCATGCCGCCTTGACCATTTTCGGCAAATATGTGTTTGCGAAATTTGAGATGGAGCAGTGTCCATTGTTGTGCGTTGCCACGCAAAATGATGTGGCCACCGCGTCCGCCATCGCCTCCGTCTGGCCCTCCTTTTTCAATAAACTTCTCCCGATGAAAATGCAGGCAACCTGCACCGCCATTGCCGGAGCGTGCGTTAAATTTTACGTAGTCAATGAAATTTGGATTGGACACGTTAGTGGGTTCAAGTGAGCGAAGCGAGCAAGACCCAATGCAGATCTTGAAGGCTGAATTACTTATCTAATACCTTACAGATATTTTCAAAAATGGTATTCACTTCGCCAATACCCTGCACGGTCACCAATCGATTTTGGCTTTCGTAAAAGGGAAGTACATGAACCGTTTTTGTAAAATATTCAGTGATGCGTTTGTTTAATTTTTCTTCTTCATCGTCTGCCCGGTTCTCAGTCGTTCTGCGTTTAGCAATGCGCACGCGCACTTCGGCTTCAGAAACATCTAATGCGATGACGAAATGAATGGCTGAATCATTCGCTTTCATAAACTGATCGAGCGCTTCCGCTTGCGGAACGGTGCGTGGAAATCCGTCAAACAAAAATCCTTTTGCGTTCGGATTTTTATCTAACTCTTCTTTGAGCATGGCAATGGTGATTTCATCGGGCACCAATGCACCGCTGTTCATAATTTCTTTTACTCGTTTGCCCAAAGGAGTATCGTTTTTGGTATGCCAACGAAAAAGATCACCTGTTGAAATATGAACAAAGCCGTATTTCTGAATAAGCTTTTCGCTTTGCGTTCCTTTGCCTGCACCCGGAGGGCCGAAGAGTACTAGATTTTTCATCTGTTAGAAATTTTAAAGCCACCTGTAATCGACTTATGATCGATTCGCGTTGTGAGTGACGATTTTACAAAAATTTGGTTTAAAGGATAAGCAAGATACTAGATAATTAGTCGATTTTCTTGAATAAATCGCGATAATTTCTACCCAGCCCGTCGTAGTCCAAGCCATAGCCAAGAACAAATTCATCGTCCAAATCAAACCCTACGTATTTTACATCTACATTTTTTTCGCGGGCAATGGACTTTCGCAGCAAACTGATCGCCTCTACCGATTTGGCTCCACGGTCTTTCAAATCGCTCATGATTTTTTCGAGTGTGAGTCCGGTATCAACAATATCTTCTACGATCAGTACATCCTGGTTGAAGAGACTATCTTCATGGCCGATCAGTGTTTTTAATTGACCAGTGCTGGCCGTGCCCGAGTACGAAGAAATTTTTACGAAAGAGACTTTGCACGGCATCGCTAAATGTTTCATCAGATCGGAAGCAAACATGAATGAACCATTCAGGATAGGTAGCAAGATCGGGCTTTTATCATGATAGTCAGAATTGATTTGCGTGGCTAATGCAACTACTTTTTGTTGAATTTGCTCAGCGTCAATGAATTTTTCAAAATGGAGGTCCTTTATCTTCATTCTCAATTTTTAAAGAGCGGCAAAGATACCATTCTTCCGCAAATCGGGTAGTGAAAATTGAAAGGTGACCTGAAAGCAAAAAAATGCATCCGATTGAAATCAATCAATCATTTTTTGCAATCACTATGTTTGACGTTGATTTACAGTATTGTATGGATGCAATATGCTTAGTAAGTGTCATCGAGAGCAAATGTATTTTTTCGGTTTTGCCATTTGCCGCGAGTGAAATCTGGAAACTCAACGCTGGCCCCATTTTGTTTAACGGACGTTTCAGATAACGGCGTAATCGCACTCCAGGTAACTGCATCGTACACATCTTGAGGTGGTGCGATTTTACGTTTGGCAGATTCGATAAATGCATTTAATACAAACCAATCCATCCCCCCATGTCCGGCACCGGCTGCATCGTTGCCATATTTTTTCCAAAGCGGATGATCATATTTTTCCAACCATTCTTTGGCGTCGTCCCATCGGTGCGCTTGTTTGTTTTGGCCTTCCAGATAAATGGATTTGTTGATGTCCATCCAAATACCTTTGGTGCCCTGCACACGAAATCCAATTGAGTAAGGCCGAGGTAAATTCGTATCGTGTTGTAAGAGAATGGTTTCCTGATTGCTCGTTTCAATCAATGTAGAAACCACATCACCCAACTTGAATTTTACTTTTGCATTCGGGTGATTTTCGCCACCCACTTTCACAATATGTTCGTGTAAGCCGCGCGCTTTAGTGGAATACGAAACCAATTTTGTAAAGCGATTGCCACGATTGATGTTGGCCATCATAGCGATGGGACCAATGCCGTGCGTAGGGTACAAATCACCATTGCGATCTACTGAGTGCTGCGTGCGCCATTGCGCTTCTGAAAATCCTTTTTCTCCAAACTCTACTCCTCCACCGTACGGAGAAATACCATCATTGAATTTTACTTCACGCAAATCGTGTTGATAGCCGCCTTGCAGGTGAATCAGTTCGCCAAACATATTTTGACGCACCATGTTCATCACGGCCATTACATCGCGGCGGTAACAAACATTTTCAAGCATCATCAACGGCATGCCTGTTTTTTCGGACGTGTTTACCAGTTGCCAGCACTCCTCTACGGTCATGCCTGTAATCACTTCACAGCCCACATATTTTTTTGCGTTCATCGCGTCTAAGCACATCACGGTGTGCCATTCCCAGGGTGTGGCAATGATGACGGCGTCAATATCTTTTCGATCCAACAATTTTTTGTATCCATTGGGGCCATCTAAAATTACAATAGGCTTTGGTTTTCCGGCGGTGGCCACCAAGCCCAGACTCATATCAATCATGCGTTGTTGCACATCGCAGATAGCCACTACTTCCACATCTTTTCGCGAAAGCGCCAACTCCAAATGATTTTGTCCGCGGAGGCCCACACCAATAAAACCCAGTCGTAATTTTTCATCGGATGACGAGGCGAATCCAAGAGATGGGAGCAGACTGGCACCAAGTGTGGCAGCGGCTGTAGTTTTTAGAAAGGTTCTGCGCGTAGAATTCATTGGTTGCTGATTAGGTCATTTCAAACTTACTTATTTTCTACTGATCCGTTCAATTCTTTATATTGGAATATGAATAATTTGGGTGAACGGCCTCCACGTACAATTATGGAAGTATACAAGATGCTTCCGGAAGGTACTCTTGCATTCACTTTCTGATCTACAACTTTTTCATAAGGCATGAGTACAGCGCGATCATGCTTTTGATGTCTTTCTTGTGTACTTTTTCATTGGGTGTGTGTGGCCCCAACTCCGGCGCTCCTACAAAACACCAATCAAATGGGTAGGGGCTACGCTGCAATTCGCCTCCATCGCTTGAACCCATTCCTTCCACTTCCAACTGATACGGAATCGCATTCTCTTCCGCCAAATGAATAATCTTATCGACAAAACTTCTGCGCGGAATATTTCGATCGCGCAATGAAATGGCAGCGCCTTTGCCATGCTCAACCCCTTCTGTTACCCACGTGATGTCGGAGATAAGCGCCTGACGCACGCCCCATTTTTTGTAAATGTAATCGGCCAGATATCCCACTGATCCTCCTCCGTGTTCTTCCCAACAACTGAAAATGATCACGCCATCCTTTAATGTCTCGGCTACTTTCAAGGCATTGTAAATCCCCAACCGATTATCGAGATAAGCAGTTTCAATAAAATCTTCGCTTACACGAAAATCAATTTTGTAAGTCAGGGGTGTGCCTCGTTCAATCATGCGACCAAACTTATAGAAAGCATGATCTTCTTTGTCAAATTCCAACTCGCATTCAATGGGGCCAAGACTATCCTTCCCAACCAATTTAGTACCCATATCGGCATCGGGGCTACCAATGGAGAGCAATTGATTGAAGTAGCGCACGGTAAAACCGATGCTATCCATGTGTGCAAAAATGGCGGTGCGTGGTTTGCCAAATTTCAAAATCAGGCAATCCTGAAATTCTTCACCTTCAATAATGGTGGGCTTACTCACCCAATTTTTTTTCGCTTGCTTGATGTATTTCAGCAAGAAATCCTTCATGGGTTTTTCATGACCCGAAGGTGCCTGCACTTCGCAGAGTTGTTTCAGCAAACTCCAATCTTCGCTGTTTTTGGTCGACTTTCTTTTTTCTTTTGCCATATTCTGCAACTTTATCTTAAATTTTGGAAAGTTAAAAGCAATGTCGTGGAAGGATAGGCGTCAAACGGCTATTATCTTGCGTTATCAGCCGTCAGACACCTTCTTGGCACGAAAAGCAGTGGTATTTTTAAAAGGGATTTCTCTGTCCCCTGCGAAGTTTAAAAGGAAGATGAACGGTATGATTATCTTTAGGCAAGTATATTAATCAGTTCATTGTTTAATGAGCGAGGAGAGGTTTTATAGTAGAATTTAGCTTAGCGATATTGCAGAAAAGGTAAATTATGGATGTCTTCGTTTTGAATAAAGAAAACTCGGTGGCAAATCAGTTTTTGATTGAACTTCGGGATAAAAATATTCAGCAAGACAGAATGAGGTTTCGTCAAAATTTAACACGATTGGGTGAAGTGATGGCCTACGAAATTTCAAAGAAACTAGCTTATCATCAGGTAGTTGTTGAAACACCTCTCCAAAAGACACAGGCATTTGCCATGAAACAACAACCCGTTTTGATCACGGTGCTCCGTGCCGGTCTGCCTTACTTTCAAGGCTTTTTAAATTATTTTGATCAGGCCGATAGTGGATTTATTGGTGCGTATCGCAAAGAAGGCGAACAAGAACTAACCATTCAACTTGATTATCTGGCTACACCATCTTTACAAAACCGTGAAGTAATTTTGATTGATCCGATGCTGGCCACAGGCAATTCGGTGATCCGATCGGTGGCGGCTATGCTAAAACATGGAAGCCCTTCGCATATTTATTTGGCATCACTTGTGGCAGCTCCCGAAGGAGTAAAAAATATAAATGAGCATCTGACAGTTGCTTCTTCCTTATTTACTGTATCTATGGATGAAAATCTAAACTCTGAATTTTACATCGTGCCGGGGTTGGGCGATGCAGGCGATTTGAGTTTCGGGGAAAAAATTTGATATGCTCGAAGAAATTCTCAAGGCGATTCCGGTAGTGCTTATTAGTACCATCAAATTTTTTTTAGGGCCATTACAAGGATATCTATTAAAACTGCATCCTATCACTACCATTCTATCCACTATTTTGGGTATGATGATCAGTGTGGTGGCCTTCACCTATTTTGGGGATTGGCTCAAGAAAAGATGGTTCAGCCGATTTTTTCAACAACCTGCGCATCCATCTACCAACAGGCGAAAGTTCAAGATTCTTTTACGAAAATACGGTTTGGGGGGGATAGCGTTTTTTACCCCTTTGATCTTAACGCCTATTGGAGGTACCATTCTGGCGATAGGCCTCAACAAGCCTAAAGGCAAGATTTTGTTTTTTATGCTAATAAGCGCCATTGGCTGGAGCATCGTTTTTACAGCCGCCATATACTCCTTCGGTAGGGAAATATTGCCCAATTTTATCAAGTGAGTTTACCCTTTGCCATTTGCCGCACAACTTAATTATCCTAATTTTGTAAGCTAACCTATTTAGAAGTTTATGAGCGTACTAGTCAATAAAAACTCCCGCATTATTGTTCAAGGATTCACTGGATCAGAAGGATCTTTCCACGCTGGCCAAATGATTGAGTACGGTACCAATGTAGTAGGTGGTGTAACACCCGGCAAAGGAGGTCAAATGCACTTGGGTAGACCTGTTTTCAACACAGTGAAAGAAGCCGTTGAAAAGACAGGAGCTGATGTTTCGATCATTTTTGTTCCTCCGGCTTTTGCAGCCGATTCGATCATGGAAGCTGCGGAAGGTGGAATCAAGGTAATTGTTGCCATAACAGAAGGTATTCCTGTAAAGGACATGATGATTGCCAAGCAATATGTAAAAGATAGAAAAGCAACTTTAATAGGCCCAAATTGCCCTGGCGTAATTACTCCGGGCGAAGCCAAAGTGGGCATTATGCCAGGCTTTGTATTCAAGAAAGGTCGGATTGGTATTGTATCTAAATCAGGTACGCTTACGTACGAAGCTGCTGACCAAATTGTAAAAGCAGGCTTAGGTATCAGCACGGCCATTGGAATTGGCGGTGACCCGATCATCGGAACACCTACCAAAGATGCGGTAGAATTATTAATGAACGATCCGGAAACCGATGCCATTGTAATGATTGGTGAGATCGGGGGAAGCTACGAACCTGTTGCGGCTCGTTGGATCAAAGAAACCGGAAACAAAAAACCAGTTGTTGGTTTCATCGCTGGTCAAACTGCACCTCCCGGCCGCAGAATGGGTCATGCCGGTGCCATCATCGGTGGAGCAGAAGATACAGCCGAAGCCAAAATGAAAATCATGCGCGAATGTGGTATCCACGTGGTTGAGTCACCCGCATTGATTGGCGACACGATGTTAAAAGCACTGGGCAAATAACCCAGCGCTTTAATCATTTCGTTTCAAAATCTACAACAACTCATTCGCCAAGTTGGCGAGTTCAGAGCGTTCTCCTTTTTCTAGAGTTACATGCGCATACAGTTCATGATCTTTTAAACGATCGATGATGTACGACAGGCCGTTACTTTGTGAATCAAGATAAGGAGTGTCGATCTGATGAATATCGCCAGTGAAAATAATCTTCGTGTTTTCTCCCGCGCGGGTGATAATCGTTTTCACTTCATGAGGCGTGAGGTTCTGTGCTTCGTCTACAATGAAAATGATATTGGATAAACTTCTTCCCCGAATATACGCCAGCGGAGTAATCACCAGTTTTTCGTTTTGTACCATCTCGGTAATCTTGGCGTACTCTTTATCGCTTTCGCTGTATTGATTTTGAATAAACTTCAGGTTATCCCACAACGGTTCCATGTAGGGATTCAATTTTGATTTGATGTCACCTGGTAGGAAGCCAATGTCTTTGTTGCTCAGCGGCACAATAGGACGCGCGAGGTAAATTTGTTTGTATTCGCGTTTTTGCTCCAGTGCGGCTGCCAATGCAATCAATGTTTTTCCGGTTCCGGCCACACCTTGCATAGATACCAATTTAATCTCTGGTTTGAGAACAGCATGAATCGCGAAAGCTTGCTCTGCATTGCGCGGCTTGATGCCATACGCATTTCGTTTTTCTACCTGCTCTACCATGCCATTGGCCGAATTGTAAAAGGCCAACACTGATTTTTTACCGTTACGCAAAATGTAATAGTGGTTTTTCATCGGCTTTTGTTTGCCGAGCACTTCTTCCGGAGGGCAATAGCCTTTTTCGTAGATCAGATCAATCGCATCGGAAGTGGCGTTGTCCACAATGGTTCGGCCGGTGTGCAGTGAACTGATGTTCTGAATTTTACCGGTGGTGTAATCTTCTGCGGTGAGGCCAAGCGCTTTGGCTTTCAGGCGCAGGTTAATGTCCTTCGAAACCAAAATCACCTTGCGCCCTTTTTCTTCTTTTTGAAGATGCAAGGCAGCATTTAAGATGCGATGATCCGGTTTGTCTTCATTGAATACTTTGTTGGCATCGACTTGGGTGGTGCCACCGGTATCCATCACCACTTTAAAATTTCCCTTGCCTTTTCCGTTGATCGGATTCCACTGATGGAGCATTTGGTTTTTGGCCAGTTTGTCAATCAGTCTGATGAACTCGCGAGCTTCGAAGTTTTTGGTGTCGTTGCCCTTTTTGAAATTGTCGAGTTCTTCTAATACAGTGATGGGAATACCAATGTCATGTTCATCGAAATTAAGAATGCTGTTGTGTTCGAAGATGATGACCGACGTATCAAGGACGAAAATCTTTTTGTCCTTTTCTTTTTTGGTTTTACTCATAGGCGTGAAGGGGCTATAATAAAAAAATCGCGGAGACACGTTTCTTGCAGAGCTACTGAAAACTGTGCAGATATAAAACGTTTCTTCGCGACATTTATTCTTTGCTATAAACTAAGTAAAGCAATCGCATAAAAGCAATTTTTTGCGATCATTAATTTATGATGATTTGTAATTTCAGCTTGCCCCACGACTGTATAAATCTCCTTTTTCTGAAGCGGTGATTTTCAACACATCAGCCAACACGAGCAAGATTAGCTTACGCGATGCTTTGAAACGGTTCAATCCGGTTAGCTCACGAAATTGGGGCAAGGTGATGGTTTTATGTTCTTCCAGGTATTTCATCAGTTTATTCTCATGCTCGCCATACGTAAACTGAATGTCTTTTTTCTTGCGTGTTCTTCTTATAATCTCTTGCATTTCGGCACTTGCCTTGATGCTCATGTCTTTGACGCGCACATACGTTTCTGACGTTTCTTTGTCGATGGCGTAGAAGTGTGGCCTGCGCGCGCTTTCCGGAATATCCAATCGAATAATGTATCTGTTTTCGCGGAGCGCAAAAAGGCTTTCGTTGTAGATCAAAGTTGGTTTGCAGTTTTGAAGTGCTCTTTGGACTTCAATCATTTCATCTTCGGGATACTTTACGCCTACCAGCGAGCCATCATCATCCACACCAATCAAAACGGTGCCGCCGTGGGTGTTGGCGAAGGCGATCATTTCACGGACTACTTTTTCGGGATGTGTAGCCTTTCGTTTAAATTCCAAATGAATTCCTTCGCCTTGGATAGCCAACTTGCGCAGCTCGTATAAGTGCTCTTCATTAAGTGTTATGTCCTCCCAGTTTTTCACCCGCGCAAGTTCTGTTTTTGAAAGCGTACTCAGAAGAGGAATTTCAATCTATTTTTAATTAAATTTGATTCATGGACGTATTTACACTTCGTATCCCCGCTGAAGATAGCCTCACAGACGATGAGCTGTTTAGGATTTGTACGGCCAATAAAGAGTTAAGAATCGAACGCGATGAGTTTGGTCAATTAATTATTATGTCACCAGCGGGAAGTTTTTCGAGCAACAGAAATTTTATTTTGAATGGCCTTTTTGCCAATTGGGTTGAATTGAACCCTGATCTTGGTTATGGTTTTGATTCTTCTGGTGGATTTATTCTACCGGATCGGTCTATGCGTTCACCCGATGCAGCGTGGATAAAGAAGGAACGATGGGAATCATTAACCCGCGATGCTCAGGAGAAATTCGCGCCTATTTGCCCTGATTTTGTCATCGAATTAAGATCGAAATCAGATTCACTTTCTCAACTTAAAAATAAGATGGAAAAATGGATTGCCAACGGTGTGGAGCTTGGTTGGCTAATCGATCCCATCGAACAAAAGGCCTACATCAATAAACCACAATTTGAAGTGATCGAAGTGCCAAACTTCAATCACAAACTAAGTGGTGAAACTCTTCTCCCCGGATTTGAGTTGGACTTGAAGCGTTTATCCTGACCTAATTTTTAAATCCTCTCAATTCGTCATCTTCCTCGCTGTCGTCTTCATCTGGACTAGGTGGACTGAACATGCTACTCAACAAATCTTTGAATTGGTGTCCGGCTGTCAGGTGGTGTTTGCTGATCAAACTATATTCAGCTAAACCGTGCAACGCAAACTCCATCAGAAACAATTTCATAGCAGCATCCTCACCTTTATGAAACTCGTTGACTAAATCAAGCAGACCGGGAACGGCCTTCAAGGTCTTTTCAAAATCAGCCTGATTCATATCGTGCAACAAGTCGATGGTGTTGCCATCGCCAAACCAGTTGGTGATTTTTTTGTAGGGGCTTTTTTCTTTTTGCTTTCTGAATTTATCCGGATCGGGAAAATAATTTACAAACTGACTGCGAATGGCTTTGCCTACCAGATTTTGCGCCACAATGCCCGGCCCTTCTTGCTGGCCTTCATATACCAATTCTACCTTGCCGGTGATAGATGGAACCACGCCAATAAAATCAGATACGCGAATAGTCGCGGTTTTTTCCTGATTGATGAAACTTCTACGCTCTGCTGCGGCTACTAAGTTTTCGTAGGCTGAAATAGTGAGGCGCGCAGACACACCACTTTTTGAATCGACAAATTCACTCTTGCGTGCTTCGAACGCAATTTGTTCTATCAGATCTTTGGTAATCTCCACACCGGTTACGCGACTTTTTTGTTCCTCGCGAATGCGTGCTTCCTGCTGTGTAATTTTTTTACCGATATCCATTGTCTTCGGATAGTGGGTAATGATTTGGCTGTCGATACGGTCTTTCAGTGGCGTTACAATGCTTCCGCGATTGGTGTAATCTTCCGGATTGGCGGTGAATACAAATTGAATATCCAGCGGCAAGCGTAATTTAAATCCACGAATCTGAATGTCGCCTTCTTGCAAAATGTTGAAGAGCGCCACCTGAATGCGGGCTTGCAAATCGGGAAGTTCGTTGATGACGAAAATGCTGCGATGCGAGCGCGGGATTAATCCGAAGTGAATAACGCGTTCATCGGAATACGGTAATTTCAATGTGGCCGCTTTGATCGGGTCTACATCACCAATCAAATCGGCAATGGATACATCGGGAGTAGCCAGTTTTTCAGTATAGCGTTCATCGCGGTGCAACCATGTGATGGGAGTGCTATCGCCCAACTCGGCAACCTTATCACGACCAAATCGCGAAATCGGATGAAGCGGATCGTCATTCAATTCAGATCCTTCTATGACAGGAATAAATTCATCCAGCAGATTAACCATCAATCGCGCCAAGCGTGTTTTAGCCTGACCACGTAAACCGAGCAGATTGACATCATGGCCAGCGAGGATAGCTCTTTCTAAATCAGGTATTACTGTTTCCTCATATCCCCAGATTCCTTCAAAGACATTCTCTTTGTTTTTTAACTTTTCAATCAGATTCGCGCGAAGCTCATCTTTAATGGTTTTGAATTTATAACCGGCCGATTTTAACTGTGCGAGTGTTTTGATGTTTTTGTGGTCTTTCATTTAGGTAAGAAGTCAGAATGGAATGAATTTAAAATGATGCTAAAGATTTTTCGAGCGGTTTCGTTTAAAGTCTTCGAAGATCAGATCGCCCAATCCCTGCAAGCTGCTGTAATATGCGTTGCCATTGTTGGCTTTCGTGAATTCGCGCACGAAGGCTTTCAAATACGGATCGGTGGCAATCATGAAGGTAGTGACGGGTATTTTTATTTTTCGAAGTTGCGTAGCCAGGTCAAGTGTTTTGTTCAGGATTTTATGATCGAGGCCAAAACTGTTTTTGTAATATTTAATGCCTTGCTTGATGCACGTGGGTTTTCCATCGGTGATCATAAAAATCTGCTTGTTGGCATTTTTGCGTCTTCGTAAAATATCCATAGCCAATTCCAAGCCGGCTACGGTGTTGGTATGAAACGGCCCCACTTGTAAGTAGGGGAGGGCTTTGATTTCAATCTGCCAGGCATCGTCACCAAACACCAGAATGTCCAATGTGTCTTTCGGATATTTTTTCTTGATCAATTCGGCCAGCGCCATCGCCACTTTTTTGGCAGGCGTGATGCGATCTTCTCCATACAAAATCATGGAGTGCGAAATGTCAATCATCAACACTGTGGAGGTTTGCGTTTTAAATTCGCTTTCCAGCACTTCCAGATCGCTTTCCATCATGCGGAAATCATCGAGACCATGATTGATTTGCGCATTGCGCAACGATTCGGTCATGGAAATTTGCTCTACGGCATCACCAAACTCGTAATCACGTCTGTCGGTGGTCGTTTCATCGCCACGTCCGCTGTGCGGAGTTTTATGATCGCCTGTTTTTGATTTTTTTAGTTTTCCGAAAATTTCTTCCAGTGCCGATTGACGCATACTTTGCTCTGCCTTTGCCTTGAGTTTGAAGCCTCCATTGGGTCCTTCATCGCTGATGTAGCCGTTTTTTTTGAGGTCTTCAATAAAATCGCCAATTCCATACTGATCGTTGGTTAATCCATATTGTTTATCAACTTCAGTCAGCCACTGCAATGCTTCCGAAACGTTGCCGGAAGTGATCAGAATCAACTGCATGAATATTTTAAGCAGTCTTTCGAAATCGCTTTTTTCGCTTTCGGGTGGGGGTGTGTATTTTGAAAAACGATGACCGAGCATAATTGTCTAAGATTCTGATGTAGCTAATTAACCAAATAATTGTGCAATCTGTTTCCGGCTGCGGTAAACTTTATCCATTAAGCCTAAATTTTACATTAGGAATTAAGGAGTTAGTCAATTTACTGACGAATCCTTCGGATTGTCAGGGCTTAACCTTGACAATACTGACGGTTCCGTCAGTATTCGTCAAATTATGCAATAGAATTTCTATTGCATAATTACGGTTAAGTCACTTTACCTTCAAAAATGACCCTTTATGGAACCTATGTAAGGAAATCGCCGTTGTGAGCAATATTATTTGAAACGATACGTCTACTTTTGTATCAACTTTAATCGAATCATTATGAAAAAGTCAATTGTGCTCATTTTAGTGGTAGCTGCTTTAGCAACGGCTTGTAGCCAGTATACTTGCCCTACCTATTCGAAGGCACCTGAAGCGAAGCCTGCGAAGACAAACCGAATCTAATTCGGGATTCTTTTTAGAATGTTTCAGCCACTTGACGTGGCTTTTTTTATTTCTGGCTAACCAATTCGGCGCGCGACTTTTCCAGAATCCGCTCGTAATACGATTCGTAGAGCGGCAAAATGTTAGAGATATCAAATTCTTTAGCGCGTTTCAAGGCGCTTTCTTTAAATCGGGGCAGGTTATCCTTATCCAAGATGAACAATGACTTACGCGTCATGTCTTCGATATCGCCCACATTGCTCATAAAGCCTGTTACGCCCTGCACGTTTAATTCGGGCAAACCACCGGTGTTCGAGGAGATCACTGGCACTTCGCATGCCATCGCTTCCAGTGCGGCTAATCCAAAACTTTCTTTTTCAGAAGGCATCAAAAACAAATCGGCTACGGATAACACTTCTTCTACAGCTTCTTGTTTTCCTAAAAAGCGAATGTCGTGCGAGATGCCCAGATCGTGTGCTTGTTTTTCAGCCTTCGCGCGTTCGGGACCATCACCAATCATCAGCAACTTGGCCGGAATTTCTTTTTGGATGTTGTAGAAAATATCGACCACATCTTTGATGCGCTTTACTTTACGGAAGTTGGAGGTATGCACAATCAGTGCTTCGCCATTGGGGCAGATTGCTTTTTTGAAATGATCTTTCTTTTGCTTTTTGAATTTCTCCAGATCGATGAAGTTGGGTATAACTTCAATGTCGCGGGTGATTTTGAAAAATTCGTAGGTCTCTCTTTTCAGATCTTCGGATACGGAAGTAACGCCATCGGATTGATTGATGCTGAATGTAACCACTGGCTCGTAAGAGGGATCTTTTCCCACCAGCGTTATGTCCGTTCCGTGTAAAGTGGTTACTACGGGAATACAAATGCCTTCTGTTTTTAAAATCTGTTTAGCCATGTAGGCAGCTGAAGCATGTGGAATGGCATAATGCACATGGAGTAAATCAAGACGTTCGTTTTTCACTACGCTCACCATTTTGCTCGCCAGTGCCAATTCATAAGGCGCGTATTCAAACAATGGATACGAACGAAAATCAACTTCGTGATAAAATAAGTTTTCGTTGAGGAAATCGAGGCGACTCGGCTGGCTATAGGTGATGAAATGAATCATGTGACCTTCTTTGGCCAGTGCTTTGCCCAATTCAGTGGCCACTACTCCACTTCCACCAAAGGTGGGATAACATACGATTCCTATTTTCATTCTTTTTTATCCTAGTCAATAAAGTTCACTCTTATTCGCTTCGTTCGAGGCATCTATAACTTTAATTTTCCCTTTTTGGTTTCCAGAATCTTGGGTGATTTGATAGCTATTTATTATTTGCTCTATTCCTCTCCAATTGCGCTATTTCATCCAAATCTTTAAATCTTCGTATTCAACAAAGTGTTTATTCAGTAATTCAAAAAAGGCTTGTACTTCTTTGAGCTTAGGTGTCATGCGATTCTTTTTAGCAGGATCGTGTTTGGCTTCAGGGGCTGGGTAAGCTGATGATTGGGGGAAAATAGAATACTCAACTCGATCAGTTCAAACATTTTGTAAAACCTTCCTTTCGGTCCCAATTCGATGTCTTCCTGTATTTGAGCATCTTTCTTTTGCTCCATTGGTACTAGAATCGCCTTTTTCATTTTTGTGGTAATTGATGATCCTCTTCTTGAAAAGTATGCTTACGCCAAACCTTCAGTACTTTAAAATTACTCTTTCTTGGAAGAATAATCGAAAATGGATTGATAAATGACATCCTGGATACGTGGACGGATGTTGGCGTTTAATATTTTATTGTTCGTCATCTCCGGATACACTCGGTTGGAGAGAAAAATGTAAACCAAATCAAATTGCGGGTCAACCCAAATGCAGGTGCCAGTAAAGCCGGTATGACCAAAGGTTTGTGGCGATGCAAATATTGAGGTTGGCCCTGCCGGATCGCTGGGCACGGGTTTGTCCCATCCGAGTCCTCTGCGGCTATCTGCATATTGTTTGGCTGTGAAGAGATCAAATGTTTCGGGTTTGAAAAATTGTTGTCCGCCATAGCTTCCTTTGCGCAACCACATCTGGCCGAGTTTCGCCATGTCGTTGGCGCCACCAAACAAACCTGCATGCCCTGCAATGCCTCCGTGCATGGCAGCACCCTGGTCGTGCACGTAGCCTATGAGCAAGCGCCTGCGAAAAAGTTTATCGTTTTCGGTAGGCGCAATTTGTTGTGCAGGAAATTTATTGCGCGGCAAAAAGCCCACGGTGTAAGCGCCCAGCGGCTCATAAATATTTTGCTCCAAAAATTCATGCATGGGCTGGTTGAGCATTTTCTCGGCTAGGTGTTGCAGCATGTAAAAGCCCATGTCGCTGTAGCGATAATCGTAAACCGTGCGCGGCACTTTCTCTCTGATTTTTGAATGAACGATCCATCGCCAGAGCGAGTCTTTCATGCTTTTGTGTGCGAACAAACTATCGGCTACTGGAAAAGGATAGTTGGCACTGGGCTTGGTTTGATAATATTCATTCAGGTAGGTGGAGTCCTTAACCGTTTGTGCCCAGAACGGAAGGAACGGCCACAAGCCAGCCTGATGGGTGAGAATGTCTTTGATCGTAAAATCTTTTTTGTTGGATTCTTTCAACTCGGGCAGGTAAACGGAAATTTTTTTGTTGATGTCGATCAGTCCTTTTTCGTGCATGAACATCACGGTTTGCAGCGTGGCTGTTACTTTGGTGACAGACGCTAAATCGTAAATGGCTTCTTCCGTTACCGGAATTTTTTTGTCGTAGGTGAACCATCCGGCGGATTGCTCATAGATCACTTTCCCACGTCGCGCTACCACCACCTGACAACCCGGTGTAGCTCCCAAGTCGATGGCCTCTTGCATGATACTTTTTATTTTTTGCAATGTGCGGCTGTCCATACCGGCATCTTCGGGCACGGAGTAGCGCAAGCGGTCGATACTTTTAGTTTCGAATCCGGTTTGCATGGAAAGTTTTGCGGAGATGGTAATCGGTAATTTTCCCTGCGCAGGGAGGCCGCCAAAAATGATTTCGGCTGCTGCTTTTTGACTTACATCATCATTGGCATAAGCCGTTAGTAATGCAGAAGTGTTTTCTAAAAATTTTAAATCTTCGGGATCACCAAAGCTGCACACAATAACTGAATGTCGTGCTGACAGCTTTTTTATGAGTGCCGCTACTTGAAGGGTGATGCCTTTGGCCGATGGAAACAAACCGATGATGACTATGGAGGCTTTGTTTACTTTTTGTTGCAAACCCACCGTGTCTTTCAACGCAAGGATTTCGAATTTTTGAATTTGCACATATTTGGAGAGGTAGTGATTGAATTCGTTGTCGCTGGTTTTGCCGATGCTGATCGTGGAAAAGGTGTTGCCTTCCAATGGCTGAACCGGAATGAGCGCAGATGAATTGACCAGCACAGTAGGTGCTGCTTCGGCCAGCTTGTGCTGAACGACAAATGACGAAGGAGCTTGTAGTCGCAGCAACAGATTGTCGGGGTTGGTGAACGCGGACTGGGCTAGCCCAGCATCGAATTTGGCACTCAGAATTTTTTTTACGGAGGCATCGAGTTGTTGTTGCCATTTTTTGTCTTTGCGCACCAGCTTCGAAATTTTTTTGATGCTCTTGAGAATGTTTTTTGGCTCGATGATCAGATCGTTTCCAATTTCAAAGGCGAGTAACTCCGCTTCGCCTGCTCTCTTTTTTCGCGATACTTTGCGCAGGTAGGGAACTTCGGCAATGGTAATGCCTTTGAACCCTATTTTGTTTTTGATGATGTCGCTGATAAAAATATCGGAGATGGGTGCCGGAATGGGTTTGCGTTTGCCCGGCACAGAGTAATCCAGATGTGAGGTGACGATAGCGTCCACACCTGATTCCATCAATTTTTGATAGGGATAGAAACCTGCGGTGTCGAGTTGATTGAGGTCGAGTAATTCGGTGCTGTCTTTGATGGCGATGTGTCGGTCTTTTTTTGGATTGGCCAGATGCGCCGCAGCAACTAACACACCTTGTTGGTGCAAACCTTTCATGAACCATTGTGTTTTAGTCGTCACTCTTTTTTTATCCTCGCCCCAATAGCGCAGCGTGTTGGGGTACAGATCATCGGATACGTGGACATCGGCATTGAGCGAAAGGTGGAGGTGAATACCCAACGTTTTCATTTGTCGGCCTAGTTCGTTGCCGGCTTGCATCAGCAGCGTGTCGTTGGCAATGGCTGCCAATTGCAAGGGTGCAGCCAGCGCAATCGTGCTATCCATGATTGGGTGCAAGCTGGTTTCGGCGCGTGCGGCCACCAGCAATGGCACGGAAGAAGCAGACTGTAGTTTATTGATGAGCCTAACGTGACTAACGGGCGCACTATGCGTTATGAGTAGGCCGCCCGGCTTGTGTTTTTTTAGTTGTGAAGCCAGTGTGTTCAGCTCGGCGGGGGTGGCATGGGTTGAAACCGGAATGATGAACAGTTGGCTTATTTTTTCGGCGGGAGTGAGGGTTTTAAAAACACTGTCGACCCATTGTTGTTTTTTAGTTTGTGCGTTTGTTGAAAAACTTGAAAGCAATAGGATGCAAAGGCAAATTGTAGAGTTGACGATGCCTTTGGTGCGGAGTGCTACGGGCAGGGATAGAAGCGGAAAGCCCACGCGCCTCGCGTGGCTTGAAGCGGATAGCCCGGTGCCGTGGCGCCTCGCACGGCAGCCCGCCAAAGGTTTAAAATGAAAGGGTAACACTTTTTTAAACATCGGGCACTTGGTTTTTGTAACTTTACAACCACGAAGCTAGCGGTCATTTTCCTTAAATTAAAAGACTATGAAGATTATATCATTGTTTACGAAGGCACCCCAACATCAGCGCTTTAGTTATCGGCCTCGGTATTATGATCCTAAAAAGGAGGAAATGAAAGAACGTGAGGAGCGCATTCGACGGGAGTTGGAGTTGCAGCGTGGCGGCACTGCCGAGGCGGGTGACTACCGCAAGCGTATTGCAGGATCGTTTCAGGCGGCTCGTAAGCGTTCGAAGCCTACGGCTGAGAAGAGCGCTGTGCTGATGCGTTTTGGTGTCTTGTTGTTTATGACGCTGTTGCTGATGGCCATGTTTACGTGGGGCAAAGATGCCTTGTATGCCGGCTTTCTGATTGTTCCGTTTTACTTGTACATGAAGTTTAAGGACATAAAAAAGTAATATCAGTTTGATGGCGATAAGTTGGATTGAAGCTAACGCGATTGACAGATAACCGCTAACTTGCCACCATGCCTGATATCATTCATTTACTTCCCGATTCGATTGCCAACCAGATTGCGGCTGGTGAGGTGGTGCAACGACCGGCATCGGCAGTGAAGGAGTTGATGGAAAACTCTATTGACGCAGGAGCTACCGAAATTAAATTAATCGTAAAAGAGGCGGGCAAAGTATTAATTCAAGTGATTGATAACGGCGTGGGCATGAGTGAAACCGACGCCCGCATGAGTCTGGAGCGCCATGCTACTTCTAAAATTCGTACTGCTGAAGATTTATTTAAGCTGCGCACGATGGGCTTTCGTGGAGAGGCTTTGGCTTCTATTGCGGCTGTGGCGCAGGTGGAAATAAAAACACGGCAACCCCAACATGAGTTGGGCACTTTGATAGTTGTAGAAGGATCGGAAGTGAAAAAGCAGGAACCAGTGGCCTGTGAAAAAGGCACGAGCATTAGCATCAAAAATTTATTTTACAACATTCCGGCGCGCCGAAATTTTTTGAAGTCGAACCCGATAGAGATGCGCCACATTATGGACGAGTTTCAGCGGCTGGCGTTGGCACATCCGGGCATTTCATTTTCGCTGACTCAGGGCGACGAGTTGGTGTATGACGTGATACCCGGCAAATTGAGTCAACGCATTGTGGCGTTGTTTGGCAAGGGCTATCAACATCAACTGGCGGCAGTGCAAGAAGAAACTTCGCTGGTAAAAATTACAGGCTATGCAGGCCGGCCGGAGTCGTCGCGGAAGACGCGCGGCGAGCAATTTATTTTTGTGAATCAGCGCTACATCCGGAATAATTATTTGGGCCACGCGATTACGAGTGCGTATGAAGGACTTCTGCCGGAAGGTAACTTTCCTTTTTATGTGTTGTTTATTGAGATTGACCCCAAGCACATTGATGTGAATGTACACCCGACTAAAACAGAAATTAAGTTTGATGATGAGCGCGCGGTGTATGGCGTGGTGTGGTCGGCTGTGAAGCAAGCGTTGGGTGTGCATCATTTGGCACCGGCGTTGGATTTTAAGGCCGATGTGAATTTGAATTCGAAACTTTCTACCCAAGGTTTTACAAAAGACGCGTACTACGAAGAACAGTTTGGCTCATCGCTCTCACGATCGAATTTGCAGAACTGGGAGAAGGCATTTGAAGAAGGCAGTCACTCGCGACTGTTTCAAAAGGAAGAAGTGGCTCCGCCGATGGAGCTTCGCTTTCAAAGTTCGATGAACAAAGAGGTGGATGAGGCCGAGCAGGAGAAAGGTGTGTTTCAGCTTTTGCAGAAATACATTGTGCGGGCTACGCGCACGGGTTTGATGGTCATCGACCAGCAGGCTGCGCATGAGCGGGTGCTGTATGAAAAATATTTGAGTCAGGTGAAGGGAGCAGCCGGCAATAGCCAGCAAAGTTTGTTTCCGCAGACGGTTTATTTTTCGCCTCCCGATTTTGCGTTGCTGATGGAGATGGAGAAAGAAGTGGTGGCACTTGGGTTTCGGTTGGAAGTGATGGGCAAAAATGCGTTGTTGATAACAGGGGCACCGGCGCAGATAGCGGGCAATGAAAAAGAATTGCTGGAGGGGTTGATCGAACAGTTTAAAAAGAATCAGTCGGAGTTGCAGTTGCCTATTGGCGAGAATTTGGCAAGAGCGATGGCGAAGCGCACGAGTGTGAAAACCGGCGATCGGCTGAAGCCGGAAGAGGTGGAGGGACTGGTAGCAGGACTATTTTCATGTAATAACCCCAACTATTCGCCAGACGGACGGCCAACATTTTTTACTTTTGACTCGTCTAAGCTAGAAGGCTATTTTAACCGTTAAGAAACTGTCATGTTCAATATTACCCCGCTGATTAGAAACATTATTTTTATCTGCATAGCTGTATTTATCGTTCAACGTTTTTTTCCGGGTTTGTATTTGACCCAAAGAATGGCACTTTACAAATTGGGAACCGCCGACTTTCGACCCTATCAGTTGTTTACTTATATGTTTGCTCATGGATCGTTGGGGCATTTATTTTTTAACATGATGGGACTAGCCTTCATTGGTTCATACATCGAGATGGTGTGGGGTTTTAAGCGATTTATGACCTATTTTATTGCCACGGGTATTGGTGCGGCTATCATTTATTTGTTTTTGGAGTATTATCTGGACCGAGGTCAGGGAGGTGTAATGTTGGGCGCATCCGGAATGATCTATGGTATTCTGGTTGCGTTTGGTATGATGTTTCCTGACAGAGAATTTGCATTAATGTTTCCGCCAATAAATGTTAAGGGAAAGTATATGGCGATTGTATTGGGTGTATTCGCTTATATGACGGATGTGAGTGGCGAAGTTGCCCACTTTGCTCACCTGGGCGGAGGTGTTATTGGGTTTATCTTACTACGATTTTTTAGATTCTAAAGAGTACGATCATGTTCGACGAATTTAAAAACGCATTTCAAAGACACAACAACGCACACGTGCAGTTGATCATCATCAATGTGGTGGTGTATGTAGCGTTGGCAGTTGTTCTTGTATTTTCTACTATTGCCCAGCACGGTGAAATATTTTCGGCCATTTTCAATAGTATTACTCTTCCTGGAAGTTTTTACGAATTCATTCAACAACCCTGGACGTTAATAACGCACGCTTTTGTTCATGACTATGGTGGACTTCGTGCCATCCTCCACATTTTCTTTAACATGCTTACCTTTTATTGGTTTGGTAAACTGTTCATTGAATATTTAGGGAGTGATAAGCTTGTCGCTGTATATGTTCTCGGTATTCTTTTTGGAGCTTTGTTTTTGTTATTGGCTCACAATAGCATTCCTTACTACATTCAACAAAATAGCCTTCGCGGTTTTGGTGCTTCCGCCGCAGTAAATGCAGTGATCGTTGCGACTGCAACATTATTACCAGATTATACTTTTTTTCTATTGTTTATTGGCCCAGTGCGAATTAAATGGATTGCAGCATTTTATGTCTTTCTTTCTTTTTTAGGTGCAATTGGTGGAAATGCCGGAGGCAATTTAGCTCACTTAGGTGGCGCATTAATCGGATACATCTACATTAAGCAATTGCAAGCTGGGATTAACTGGGGCGCATGGATTACCGCCACGCTCTCTTGGATTAAATCATTATTCCAACCTCGCCCGAAGGTAAAAGTTACTTATCGCAAAGAAGAACCAAAAGGAAAGAAATCCACATCAGTTGCATCTAAGGCATCGCAAGATGAGATTGATGCGATTCTCGATAAAATTTCGGACCGTGGTTATGAAAGCCTTTCCAAAGAAGAAAAGGAAAAGCTTTTCAACGCCAGTAAAAAATAACCATATCTCTAAAAACTCCATTTACCCTTCTTCCCGATGGCTATCGGGAGAGAAGGGTAAGGGTTGAGGTTATTAAGGAAAAGTTTTAGATCAACGAATCAACAGCGCGTTGGCTATCCACCCGTAGCCAATAATTCCAAAAATGTAAATCATAGGTAATGAACCGGCATCTCCGGTCATGGCATGAACAATTATTGAGCTTATGCCAAAAAACAACAATAAACAGGTGTAGGCAATCAATATGTTTTTTGAACGCTTTGACTTAGGTGCAAAAATCGAGGACAATGGAATCATCATGGTAATTCCGAAGAAGGCCACCATCGCATAGAGAAAATTTGCTGTCACTAAGAAAAGAACAGCACCCACTAATCCCAGTGCCAAGGATACGCCAACCAGATTGGAAGATTTGATTTCTTCTTCTGTCAACGCATAGCGACCATATACATTCAATCTTAGAAATAGATTCGATAAGGGCGTGATGATCCACGTAGACACCGCAAACAAAGTGTACAAAATCAGAATGGGCGTGATGAATGGTTCGAGGGAAGGATTCGATTCTGCAACGCCTCGCAAAAGTCGGGAGCCTACATAAAAGCCGATGATCACCGCCCACTGCAACTGACCTTTTAAATTTCCGATCCAGAAAACATATTTTAAAAAAATGCGATAGAAGAGATACCGCGCTTTGAGTCCTTCTACCAGCCCCGCTTTGGCAAGGTCATTTTCCGGATTCAGTTTCAACGCTTCGCGAAAATGTTCGAGCGCTTGTTTGTGGTTGCCACGCTCTAATAATCCCCAACCAATATTGGCATGTGTAAAATCATTTTCCGGATCTTGATTTAATGCTTCCTGAATGGTGCCGAAGGCCTCCTCTTTTTTATCCAGCTTGAAGAGAGCGGTGGAGCGAACATTTAAACACGTGAGGTTATCCGGATCAATCGCTAATCCTTTGTCTGCACTTTCGAGCGCAAGTTTCCAGTCTTTTTGATGTAGCTGGATGGATGCCAACAGTCCGAAATAATCGGCATGGTAGGGATTGTAAGCAATCGCATTGTTAATAAAACTCAGGGCAGATTTTATATCTTCTTTTCGCAGCGAAAAAAGTGCGTGCAAATAAAGGTAGTAATCGTTGTCCGGCTGTTGGCTGATGGCTTGCTGAATTAACGTCAGTGCTTCCGGGTGCTGATTCAATTCAGATTTGCAGAGCGCCAGCAACGCAAGGGCTTCGGCCATTTGTGGGTTGATTGCCAGGGCTTCCTGCAACGGCTTTTGCGCTTCCTCATATCGTCCGTGTGCTACCAACTGCGAAGCGCGCTCCAATAATGTGTCTATCATAATGTGTTTATTTCTTGATCTTCAGATACGATAAAATGTCGTCATACAAACCCGACTCGTTGGAGTAGAGTGCGTAGTTACGTGCGGTGGTGAACCATTCTTTGGTGGAAGGCTTAACATCCAAAGCACTATTCAATAAATCTTTTGTTTCAATGGGTTTGGGCAATCCTGTTTTCAATGCTTCGCTCAGTTTTGCTTCTACGGCACGATCAACCACGGCCATCAAATCGGCTCCTGAAAACTCCTCGGTTTTTTTAGCCAGTGTTTTGTAATCAATATCGCCGGCCGGCTTTTCAGCCATCACTATTTTAAGAATGCTTTCCCTTCCTTCCGCATCGGGTGGATGCACGAAAATAATCCGGTCAAACCGACCCGGTCTTCGAAAGGCATTGTCCAAATGCCAAGGTGCATTGGTGGCCGCTAAAATCAACACGCCGTCATTGGAATATTGTACACCGTCTAATTCGTTTAAAAATTGGTTGATCAACATTTTGGAGGAAGACTGCCGCATGTCTGAGCGGCTGGCTCCCAGTGCATCGATCTCGTCAAAGAACATGACACAGGGTGCTTGTCGGCGAGCCATTTCAAACAACTCATGCAATTGTTTTTCGCTGTTGCCCATCCACATATTCAACACATCGTGTATTCCTATCGAAATAAAGTTGGCTTTGATTTGCCCTGCGGTGGCACGAGCCAGATGGGTTTTGCCACAGCCGGGTGGGCCATACATTAAAATGCCGCCACCAATTTTCTTTCCATACTTTTTGAAGAGCTCCTGGTTGAGGAGTGGTTGCACGATTTTAATATCAATTTCCTCCTTCACTTTTTGCATGCCACCCACATGATTGAAATTAATCGTTGGTTTCTCGATTAATTTCATCCCTTCTTCTAAGTCCTCAATCAACTGATTTACGTCCGAATTGCTGGTACTGGTGTTGCGAAGATTTTGATCTAGTTCTTCATCAGTTGCGGATGGATTGATTTGTAAACTTTTTTTGTAGTATTCAATCGCTTTACCTGCTTCATTGTTTCGAAGCAGCGCCTTACTGAGCATGATCAGGTATTCACTGCTGAGCGACTTTGCCTCCGCTATTTCTTCCAGTATGACAATAGTCATCGAATATTTGGTTTGCAGAAAATAGACTTTGGCCAAACTCAACTTAGCTTGTTCAAGCTGCTGATCTTTGGTTAAGATAATTTTTAGTTCCGCTTCTGCTTCTTCCAGTTTCGAGTGCTGGATCAATGCATCAGCCAGCAACAAACGTAATGGATTATTTTCGGGGGAAACCTGCAAGGCACTGCGCAAGCCGTTGATGTATTCTTCGTTCATACTATTTCTATTTCAGCGATCAACCGAATGTTTTTAAAAATTCAAATTTTTTGGTTAGGCAATCATTTTGGCGATGGCAAAAGCGGCGGCAGCAGCAGCAGCGCCAATCAAAGTAACGCGCAGAGCCCCTTTGAGCAATGGCTGTCCTGTTAATTTACTTTTCACCAATCCAAAAATTACCAGACAGATTAGCGTAATGACGCTCGAGTAAACGAGCCCTTCCTGAGCAGTGGCTGTGAAGAAGTATGCACTCAATGGAATTAAGCCGCCCATAATGTAGCTGGCAGCGATAATGAACGCGCTGGTGTGCGCTCTGTTTTTATCAGGTCGCTCAAGTCCAAGTTCAAAACGCATCATGAAGTCCACCCATTCTTTGGGTTTCTTGGCCATTTCGCGGGCAATTTTCTCTTGCAGTTCTTCGCTGATGCCGTATTGAGCGAAGATCTCTTTTGTCTCTGCTATTTCAATTTCATGTTTGTGAATAATCTCATCGTATTCACGTCTTTCTTCCGATTCGTAATGTTCAATTTCTGTTCTCCCGGCCAGGTATCCACCGAGGCCCATGGCAATAGAACCGGCAGCAATTTCTGCCAAACCGGCTGTAATCACGATGTCGGTTGAATTAACAGCACCGCTCAAGCCGGCTGCCAATGCAAATGGAACAGTAAGACCATCGCTCATACCGATCACAAAGTCCCTTACTTTTTCCGAGCTTTTAAAATGTTCTTCCATTTCTAAAATTTTGATAAAGTTACAAAAAAGAAAACCCTCGAGTTTCCTCAAGGGTTTTTTCATGTCGTTAAAATTAGTTGGGTTAATCTACCGTAATCGTGTAGGTTCTGCGGAATGTAGTGACTTTGATTGTGTTATCGCATGTTCCGTCACCATAATCTACAGTGCGCTTGCGGGTGCCATAGCCACCTACTTTGGTGAATTCAACCACACCCGATACGCGTGCAAACTTACCATCTTTCGCGCAGGCAAAGTCTACTACAATAGGGGTAGTAATCTCTTGTGTAAATGAGCGACCCGTTGATGTAACACCTTCTAACGTTCCGGTGATTTTGAATTTGTTATTGTCAGGGTTGCCATCGCCTGCTCCAGCAATCCATTCGCGTGTGCGTGAGCCGTTAACGGTAACTGATTTGCCACTGGGGAATGTTACTTTCAGATCGGTGAGCTTGCGGGTGGCTTGTAAATTGCCGGCGCTATTTTTAAGAATGTCTTTCACTTCAATAGTACCTTCGATGCTCTTGCCATTCACTTTGTAATTTTCAAAAGTGATGGTGCGGTTGGCGGTGCTGTCGCCCAAGATACCACTGTATTGAATTAAAATTTTACCACTGCGGGTGCGTCCGTAGGTTCCGGTGCATCCGGTACCAAAGTCGATGGTCAGAATTTTGTTGGTTTTATCATTGGTGACAACAGCGCAGGAAGGCAATGCTTTCTCACTGCGGGCACCTTTGGCATCAAATTCGGCCGCGTATGAAACCTGAGAAACGTCATCTGATTCATTGTCGCCTATGGCTGCATTTTGAACGGTTGCTTCTTCATCGGCAAAATCTTCAGAGTTGTCTTTGCAACTGATCATACTAGTAGCGATGAGGAGCGTGGAGACAGCTAGCGTCTTCCAGGAAAAGGTTATCCAATTTGTTTTCATAGGGGTTGATTTTTTTGTCACTTGGATGGCTGGGGAGGAGAAAGGTTTAATCGGTCATCCTTTTATCTTTTCTTGGCCGACGCATTTTGAAAAAAGGAGAGCAGCGAATTCATGATCAATCCACGATTGGAAGAATACATGATTTCCTGATTCTTTTCATTATAAAGGGCCAAAATATCGTAGAAACGCTCTTCGGTAATGTTATAGCGTTCCATCACATCGCTCCGAAAATCCGGATCGGTCACAATGGTCAAATACATCTTTACTTTATCATTCACCGCCATCACTTTCACCAGCTTTCGTTTCTCTTTTTCAATTTTTGAAAAATAGGCGAAGTTGACACCCACGCCTACGGTGCTTCTGGCTTTGAGCGGTTTGGTAGTGGTGAGGGTGGGTGACTTAGGATATTTCTGTACAATGTGGAAGCCCTGATCTCTGATGACCACTTCTTTGAGCATCATACTTTCCTCTGTGAGCCTTACAAACATTATTTCATCTTCATAATTTACAGGCACCATTGCTTTCGAATAACCGATGTACGAAAAGACGAGCGTATCTTTATCAGTTGCCAGAATGGTGAATATTCCGTTCGGATTCGTAGATGTGCCGCGGTTTGTATTTTTGATCTTCACATTCACTGCCGGCAGGTTATTGAGCGTGAGTGAATCAACCACCATTCCTTGAATTAACTTTTGGCCTTGCGCCCAATTTGCACATCCTACTGAAAGAAGGAAGATTAAAAAAGTAGTGAAACGTAACTGTTTAGGCATACAAACTGCAATCTCCGAAATATAGCAATAGGATGAATTCGGTTGACAAATGGTTTTAATAAAAATAAATTATCCCTTATTTGCCAACTGTCCACAGGCGGCATCAATATCTTTTCCGCGGCTTTTGCGAATGCGCGTGGTGATGCCGTTTCGCTCCAACAAATCCATGTACATGTTCAGGGCCTCGTCCGATGCTTGTTGAAATTCGCCGTCATCAATGGGGTTGTATTCAATCAGGTTTACTTTCGATGGAATGATTTTACAAAACTTGAGCAACGCTTCGGCATGTTCCAGCGAATCGTTGATCCCTTTCCAAACCACATATTCATAGGTAACTTTATTCTTGGTTTTTTGATACCAATACGAAAGTGCCTGCCCTAACTCTTCCAGCGAATTGGAGTCATTGATAGGCATAATGGAGGAGCGTGTTTTGTTGATGGCCGCATGCAGCGAAACGGCCAAATTAAACTTGACACCATCGTCGGCCATTTTCATAATCATTTTGGCCACACCCACTGTGGAAACGGTGATGCGCTTAGTGGCCATGCCCAGGCCTTTTTGGTTGGTGATTTTTGAGATGGCTTCGGTCACATTGGCGTAGTTCAACAGCGGTTCGCCCATGCCCATAAACACAATATTGGTCAGTGGTCTTCCATAAAACAATTCTGCCTGCTCTTTGATCGCTACCACCTGGTCATAGATTTCATCGGGACTTAGATTGCGCTGACGTTTCAGTTTAGCAGTAGCACAAAACTTACAGGCCAGACTGCAACCAACTTGCGATGACACGCAAGCGGTAATTCTTTTTTCCGTGGGAATCAGTACAGACTCTACCACCAGACCGTCGTGTAGTGTAACGGCATTTTTGATTGTGCCATCTGTGCTGCGTTGCATCTTATCTACTTTGATATGATTGATCACAAAGTGGTCCTTCATCATCTCCCGTGTTTCCAACGAGAGGTTGGTCATCTGATCAAAACTCTTGGCCGATTTAATCCACAGCCAGTCGTAGGCTTGCTGCGCCCGAAAGGGTTTTTCGCCGTGCTCCACGAAAAATGCTTTCAGTTCCTCTAACTTCAGTTTACGAATGTCTCTCTTGGTTGCTGTTTCTTCCATACTATTTATCCTTTCATCTTTTGCGGATCTTGACGTGTGTCAAAGATGTCGGTGATTAGGATATAATCGTTTTTAATGACGTAAATGATTTTATAATTATTGACAATCACTCTTTGATGCGATTGACTAAGATGTTCTAGTATTTCTTTCTTTTTGTCCCATGTGCACATTGTGAATGATTGCATCAGCTTTGTCCAGAATGGCATTTTGTATTTCAATAACTTTTTCAGTTGGAACTTGAACTTGGTTAATTAAAAATTCAATGATCGTTTCGAGTTGACGAAGTGCATATTCTGAATAAACCAACTTCATTTATGAAGAATCCTATTTGTTCTTTCAATGACCTGTTCGCGGGTAAAAATTCTGCCCGCCTTGTAATCTTCTTCTGATTTTAAAGCTCCTTCAATTAATCGGTTTTTATCATAATCTGTGAAGTTACTTTCGTTTAGCAGGTTTTTTATGGCCAGCAAAATTTCGGGGTCATTCACAGATTCAATCATCCGTACAAGTTCTTGCTTTTGTTGAATCATGGTTTCCATAATCAAAAATACTATTTTACTCTCGAAAAAATTTTGACTTCGCAATCTTTTAGCGCGTTATGGATTTTTAGTGTTGACTCCGTCACTTCATCAATAATAAAACGCTGTGTAATGAGGCCGGATTTTTTGTCTTTGAAAAACAATTCATTGCCCTTTACATCGTATTGAAAGGAATTCATACCGGTGCCCTTCTTTTTTCCAACCGTAAAAATGCCTTCCTCGCCGGTTCCTTTTTTATCAAAGCGAATCAACTTGGCTACACCGGTTTGTGTAGAGCCCATCGATTTTTCCAATTCCTTTTCGGTATCGCTTTTTTCAAACTGCGATTGCAAACAAGTTTGATCGTCAGTCAATTGCCAGGTGCCAATGAGACCTTGTGCTTGTGCGAAACCGCTTAAACTGAGAAAGAATAACAAAACCAGTGATTTCATAATGTGGTGAGTTTAATTAGTGTTCGTTTTGGTTGTGAATTGGTTGTGAATAAGCGAATCTGTAACATTTTGATTTCGGACATGGCAAAATTAAGCTAATTTGAGCCAACGCGATTTTTATGATTCGAATTCTCATTGCAATATTCATCTTCATTTTTGCCGCCTGCGAGCGCCCTATTCCGGAAGATGAATTCTTTCTTACTCATTTACTTGAACGACATAACTCCAAATTTCAGGCCATTCTTTCCAATGATAGCCTGGAAGTGCAAATAATTTACACCCAAATCATTCGCGACTCGCTGAATAAGCCGCATTTCAAGTCTTTCTACTATCACGTTGATTCCAGTCGCTACTTTTATCCGGCCAGCACGGTAAAGTTACCACAAGTTTTACTGGCATTGGAAAAAGTAAACGAGTTGCGGGCCGCAGGCTATGCCATCGATAAATACACCCCTATCTACCACGATAGTTTGTACGAAGGCCAGAGGTCAGTTAAGATGGATACGACCGCGCATGACAGTCGGCCCTCCATTGCACACTACGCAAAAAAAATCATGGTGGTGAGCGATAATGATGCATTCAACCGGCTCTATGAATTTGTTGGACAAAAGGCAACCCATGAAAAGATGCGTTCGAAGGGTTACAATGTTCGGTTTTTACATCGGCTGGAACGCCCCTTGACGCCCGACCAAAACAGACATACCGAGGCCGTACGTTTCTTGCGCGGCGACACTGTTTTGTATCGGCAGGCGATGTTAGTCAACCCTGATTCCATTCGTCCACCACGGAAAGTTTTTAAAGGCAAGGGTTTCATTCGAAAAGATTCGCTCATACTTCAGCCGTTTGATTTCACGTACAAAAATTCATATCCATTAAATGAGCAACAGGAAATTTTGAAAGCCATTTTATTTCCTGATGCAATCGAGGCTAAGCGCAGATTTAATCTGACTGCCGAAGACAGAAACTTTGTTATGCAGTACATGTCGCAGTTGCCGCGCGAAACGCAAGAGCCTGCCTACTACAAAGACACCACATTCTACGATGCGTATTGCAAGTTTCTCTTATTTGGCGATGATCCATCACCCATTCCGACCAACATTCGAATCTTCAACAAAGTGGGTGACGCATATGGCTACCTGATTGATAACGCATATATTGTCGATTTTGAGCATGGCGTGGAGTTTATGCTTTCAGCCGTAATCAATACCAACACCGATGGAATCTATAACGATGGCAAGTATGAATACAAAAGCATTGGCTATCCATTCATGAAAAATTTAGGAGAAGTAGTCTATCAGTATGAACGCAAACGAAAGCGCAAATACAAACCGAATCTCGAAGAGTTTCAGATCAAGCGGCACTAAGCAGATTTTAAATTTCAACGTTTTTTAAGGCACCTCTAAAAACGCAATACACCCTTCTCTCTGTGGAGAAGGCACGGGTTGAGTTGATAAAAGAAGGGTTTTTAGAGTTGCCTCTTAAAAAAGACTTGCACATAAGGGCAGTTTCAACGAATTTTCGAATTCAACTTTTAGCTATGCAAAAATCAAACGCAATTATAATTACCGCAGGACATTTAGATTCGTCAAACGGAAAAACTGCACATGGATTAATCAGAGGCACCGAACGATTCAATATTGTAGGTGTCATCGATGATAAGCAAGCCGGAAAAGATGCCGGAGAGGTGCTTGATGGCAAAAAGAGGAATATCCCCATCTATGCAACTATTGATGATTTTGCGAAAAACAGCAAAGAGAAAGCAGTCTACGGAATTGTCGGTGTGGCTACAAAGGGAGGCGTTATTCCCGATTCATTGCGCTTGATTTTAAAAGATGCACTTGTTCATGGCTATAGCCTCGTGAATGGATTGCACGAATATATCTCAGACATTACCGAATTGGCCGACTTCGCGAAAGCACGCGGCCTCGAAATAATTGATGTACGGAAGCCCAAAAAATTTAAAGACCTTCATTTCTGGTCAGGTAAAATTAAGTCCGTTCACTGTCCCAAAATCGCCGTGCTCGGTACCGACTGTGCGCTTGGCAAAAGAACTACTGCACGTTTTTTGGTAGAAGCCATGCGCGAAGCAGGCTACCGCGCCGAGATGATCTACACGGGGCAAACCGGATGGATGCAAGGAGCCAAATATGGTTTTGTATTTGACAGCACATTGAACGATTTCATATCGGGCGAAATGGAACATGCAATCGTGCAATGCTGGGAAGAAGCAAAACCCGATATCATTTTTATTGAAGGACAATCTTCCCTGCGCAACCCAAGTGGCCCGGCAGGTGCGGAGTGGATCGTGTCGGCAGATGCTACAGCTACTGTATTGCAGCACAATCCGGCCCGAAAAAAATACAAAGGGCTTGAAGATTATCCGGCCAATATTGCCGACGTAAAAGATGAAATTGAGTTAATCCGAATTTATGGATCGCCAACCGTAGCTGTTACCATTAATACGCATAAGATGACCGAAGCAGATGCACGAAGCTATGCCGCCCAAAAAGAAAAGGAGTTGGGGATTCCGGTTATTCTGCCCTTAGAAGATAGTGTAAGTCGATTAGTGCCTATCTTTAAAGACATGATCGAAAAGTCCATAGCCCAAGTGTAAAGGCTCATTTCGTTTTAGTAGATTTGATTTATGATTGACATAAAGGAAATACGAAAGCTAAGTGTTGATGAAAGAATCGAAATGGTAGAAGCCATTTGGGATAGTATTGCGGAGGATACACTCAATGCAGGCAAGTTTACAATAGAACAAGAGGAAGAGGTCATTCGCAGGATGACCTTGATTGAAGCGGGCGAAGCCAAAACGTATAGCTGGGATGAGGCTAAAAAGAAACTTTCTTTGTAGAGGTGACTTATTCACTTGAGCTTTCAGAGTTTGCTGTTCAAGATATCGCTGAGGTTACTCATTTCATTTTAGTAGATTTGATTTATGATTGACATCAAGGAAATACGAAAGCTAAGTGTCGACGAAAGAATCGAAATGGTGGAAGCCATTTGGGATAGTATTGCAGAAGATGCAACACCTTCTGAATTGAAGATTTCTACTGAGGAACAAAAAGAAATTTTAAGGAGATACGAAGAGTTCAAGAAGGGCAATCAATCGACCTATTCGTGGGAAGAAGTTGTTATGTATGCGAAAGAACCATGACTATGTAGTTGAATTTACTTCACAGGCTAGAGAAGACGTTCGGGAAATTGTTCTTTGGTATAGAAATGAAATGGAAGGACTTGAGGATCGATTCTTGGTAAACTTTAAATTATCAATTGATACGATTTCACAAAACCCGACTACGTATAGAATCAACTTTGGTAAAATCCGATCAGTGCTGCTTAATCGTTTTCCATATAGAGTTTATTATTTTCTTGACGAAACAACCATAAAAGTATTAGGAGTTATCCATCTAAAGAGAAGCCCAAAGTATATCCGTAAACGACTCAAATGAAATGACTGCTTTCTACACCCACCAGCATTGATAATCTTGGGCATTCCTCGTAAACCTGAAAAAATAAATCATTCCACATGAAATGGCGATTAAGAGAGCCCTACACCCAACGGTATGATAATCTCTGCCATTCCATGGGACCAATAAAAAATAAAATATTAACACATGAAAATAAAATCCATCAAAACATGGTCTGCCGATTTAGGTAACACCAAGCCCTACACCATCGCATTCAAAACGATTGATGAAGTACTCAATGCCTTCGTAGAAATAGAATTAGAGAATGGTGTTACAGGTATTGGTGCAGGCAACCCGAGTGAATATGTTACAGGCGAAAGCTTCGAACAGTGCCAAGAGGCTTTACAAGAAAAAAATCTTCACTTCTTGGTGGGCAGAGATATTCGGGAGTTGAACCAACTCACCTTTGAAATAACACAAAGATTTCCTGCTAATCCAGCCGCCCGCGCAGCGATCGATATTGCCTTGTACGATGCCTTCACCAAATATGTAGGTGTTCCGCTCGTGAAGTTTCTGGGACAAAAAATTCATTCATTGCCAACTTCCAATACCATCGGTATCAAAAATGTGGAAGAAACATTGAAAGAGGCGCAAGAATATGGCGAGCGTGGATTCACTGTATTAAAGGTGAAACTGGGCAAAGACGTGGCCGAAGACATCGAACGAATTGTAAAGTTGCGAGAGAAATTTGGAAACAAATTCATTATCCGCATCGATGCCAATCAGGGATACGACGTAGCTAAGACGATTGAGTTTTACAACAAAACGAAACACCTTCAGGTAGAACTAATCGAACAACCGCTGCCCGCCAAAGCCATCGATCAAATGCGCACATTGCCCGACGAGATTCGGCAGATTTTGGCGGCCGATGAATCATTGCTCACACCGCACACCGCATTCGAGTTGGTGAAGCAACCTAGAGCAACCGGAATATTCAATATCAAATTGATGAAGTGCGGAGGTATTAGTCAGGGTTTAAAAATTGCCGATATCGGCTCCCTCGCAGGTGTCGATCTTTTTTGGGGATGCAACGATGAAAGCATCATCAGCATCACAGCGGCATTGCACCTTGCCTTTGCTTGCGCCAACACAAAATACATCGACTTAGATGGTAGTCTGGACTTAGCCCGTGATGTGGTAAAAGGTGGATTCATTTTGAAAGATGGCGCGATGTATTGTTCTGACAAGCCAGGCTTGGGCGTAGAAAGAATTTAATGCTTTTCCCTCATGCGAAAACTGATTTGGTTGCTGTTGCCCGTTTTGATTTTCGCTTGCGCAAAACACGTTGGCCCTCAAAAAATAAAGAAACGTGACGTTCGCTCAGCTGAGCGTATGGTGGGTGTCACTTTTTCCAATGCGGAAATTGACACCATGCTTGATTACCTATCGGCCAACCGCAAAGGTTATGACAGCATGCGAAAATTTGTCGTGCCAATTTCTACCACCCCAGCACTTTATTTCGATCCGCGACCACCTCAGTTTGAAAGAAAAAATCGCCCCGCCCATTCGGATTGGAATTTCCCCAAAGTAGTTGAGTTGCCAACCTCAGATACGGAAATCGCATTTTTATCGGTAGCCGAACTCAGCACACTCATCAAATCTCGGAAAATTTCTTCCACTCGGCTCACCCAAATTTATTTAGGTCGGTTAAAAAAATACAAAGACACCCTTCAGGCAGTTGTTACCATCACCGAAGAATTGGCACTGCGACAGGCCAAGCAAGCCGATGACGAAATCGCTCAGGGAATTGATCGGGGAGTTCTCCACGGCATACCTTACGGGATCAAAGATTTGTTTGCCGTTCCCGACTATCCTACTTCCTGGGGCGCAGAACCCTACCGTAATCAAGTTTTAAAAGAGAAAGCGGCTGTAGTGAAACGCCTCGAAGCAGCCGGCGCAGTTCTGGTGGCCAAACTTACCACCGGTGCCTTGGCTCGCGGAGATGTATGGTTTGGCGGAAAAACAAAAAATCCGTGGGATTTAAAACAAGGCGCAAGCGGATCATCTGCAGGCTCGGCTTCAGCAACCGCAGCGGGTTTGGTGGCGTTTGCCATCGGCACCGAAACACTCGGCTCTATTCTTTCGCCTTCATCGCGATGTGGAGTAACCGGATTAAGACCCTCCTTCGGTGCAGTAAGCCGCGAAGGCTGCATGACCCTCTCATGGTCGATGGACAAAGCCGGCCCCATTGCCCGCTCGGCGCAAGATTGTGCCTTGATTTTTTCGGTCATCAAAGGCATCAATCCGGCGGAGAAAGACCGCTCCGTTGTTGACTACCCATTTTCCTTTCATCCACCCGCAAATCTCCAAGGATTTAAAATTGGGTATTTCAAAAAAATGTTCTCCAGAAAAGACACATCACGGGCCGCCAGAAATGATTCGATCACGTTGCAGAAATTCAAAGAAATGGGGGCTGTTTTAGAAGAGATCCAAATGCCGGATTCCATTCCTTACGATGTCTTTGATATCATTTTGAGATCCGAAGCTGGCGCATTCTTTGATGAATTGGTTCGCACCCATCGCGATCGTCTCTTATCAGAACAAAACAAAGATTCACGGGCCAATTCGTTACGGCAGTCGCGCTTTATCTCGGCAGTAGAGTACCTCCAGGCAAACCGTCACCGCTCTACGTTGATTGAGAAATTCAATGCAATCATAAAGGAATATGATTTTGTGATAGCGCCGGCTACTAACCAGAATATTTCGCTAACTACCAATCTTACGGGCCACCCCGCTATCAGCCTACCCAATGGCTTTGATGCCAAAGGAAGGCCAACAGCTGTGATGCTAATTGGCAATCTCTATGATGAAGCACCTCTTCTGGAAGCCTCTTTTCTCTACCAACAGGCAACTACCTTTGAAGATAATCACCCTAGTTTATTCAGATAGCCAACCTTTGTAGATAGTGCCTGTAACAACTCCGATACACTGTTCAGCTTCAAATCATCCAACTGCCACGTGGTTTTTGGTTCTGGATGGATTTTAATAATGGTTTCGGCATTCTCCGATACCTCATACCCGCATCGTTCCAAGGCATTCTTCGTCCACAAAAATGGATACCCTTCTCCAATCAACCGAACCGGTGTATTCCGATGGGCTTCATGTTCTACCTTACCCGTCTTCAAATCAAAACCTTTAAATTGAAAGACTTCGTCAAAGGCACCGGTCAGCACCAAATCTTCCGGAATACCCGACATAACCTTTTTAGTTAAGGTTGCAAGCCAGATCCAGTCAGCTGTCTGTAAGGCCAAATCCAGTTCGTGCGTGCAAACCAAAATGGCTTTGCGTTCTTGCCGTGCCAGCTTTCGCAGCAAATTCATAATCTCCACCCGATTATTTAGGTCGAGGTGAGCCGTCGGTTCGTCCAGCAGAAGTACCGGTGTTTGTTGGGCCAAAGCTCTGGCAATCATCACCAGTTGCATCTGCCCATCACTCAATTGATACAGTTGTTTGTTCTTCAGATGCTCAATTTGGGTGAGCGAAATAGCCTCTTCAATAATCTGGTGATCTTCCGCACTAAACGAAATGTTCCAACTCAAATACGGATACCGGCCATAAGCCACCAAGTCATAAACCAGCATATTCGAGGCTGAAATCCGATCGGTCAAAACCAGCGATAGTTTTCCTTTTTCTACACCAATCAATTCACCTCTCAGGGGCTTTTGCAATCCGGCCAATGTTCGGAGCAATGTTGATTTGCCGATTCCGTTGGGCCCCATAAAACAAACCAGTTCGCCTTCTTTCAAGTGCAGATTTAAATCATCCAGCAAGACCAATTCCTCTCCTTTAGAAGAGTAGCCAACTGCCATTTGGTGCGATCGAATCATACGCGAACTTGTTTGTTGCTGATGACCATACTAATTACAAGGGGTGCACCAATTAATGAGGTGATGGCGTTTAGGGGTAAAATCTGTGCACCTCCGGCCAAATTACTCACCAAATCACAGAAAAGAAGGAGGGAGGCCCCAGCAACCATCACGAAAGGCAAAAGAATCTTGTGGTTGGTAGTTGGAACAACCAGTCGCACGAGATGGGGCACCGCCAGACCCACAAAGGCAATGGGCCCGCAGAATGCCGTAACCCCGCCCGTGAGCAGGGCAGTAGCGACCACAATCCAAAAACGCGACCTGCCAATGTGAATGCCTAGGTTGGTCGCGTAGTTTTCGCCCAGCAGCCACGCATTGAGCGGTTTTTGCATGAAGAAGGAGATTGTAAGACCCACAAAAGTCGTCAGAGCCAGCACGCGAACTTCTCCCCAATGTGTGCTGCCCACGCTTCCCAATGACCAAATCATGAATACCTGCAAGTCTTCGGCGCTACTCAAAAACTGTAAAATGCCAACCAGCGAAGAGGTAGCCGCACTGATCATCAATCCAATAATTAACAGCGATGTATTGTCTTTCACGAACCTTGAAATAAAAATCACCAGCATCAAAACAAGGCTGCCGCCAACACTGGCTGCTGTGGCCACACTCCAATTACCCATAAAAATCGCCAACGACCCTGCCGATTGCCCGATCAGAAGAACCAATGCCACCGCCAAACTCGCACCCGAACTCAACCCGAGTACGTCGGGACCTGCCAGCGGATTTCGAAATAAACTTTGCATCATCAACCCCCCCGTTGCCAGCGCTGCACCCGCCAAAATGCACGTAATGGTTTTGGGAAGCCGAAATTGCCAGATGATCTCACTGAAGGTGGAAGATTCCTGACCGAATAGCGAAGAGAATACATAATCCAGCGGAATAGAAATGCTACCCCAGGCTACATCGGCCATCAGCAAAATGCCAAAAAGAATACCTAAAAAAAGTCCGCGTGCCCAGAAGCCAGATAACTGCATGGTATTAAAATCTGCGAAAAGTACTGTGAATTGGCGGCATGGCCAATCTTTGTCAGGTTCTATTCCGGTTCAATTTTTAAAGGGTGATTTCCTAAGAATATGCACAACATTCAAATTTTATCAACAAAATGTGAATATGTAAATACTTCATTATGAGCTTTTTAATTTCGATTTAAAGACAAATCTTGAAATCCTTATCTTTTTTTGAATGGCTCACTTGGTAACTAATCTTATGTTCCTATCTTTGCAGTCCTTTTTGCGGTAGGAAAGCCGCAAATTGCTTTAGAAACAAGTAAAACGGTTTGAATCATGCCTGGAATATTAGGACGTAAAGTAGGAATGACCAGCGTTTTTGACGCGGATGGCACCAGTATCTCGGTTACTGTAATCGAGGCGGGTCCTTGTGTAGTAACGCAAGTCAGAACACCGGAAGTGGATGGCTATAAAGCAATCCAATTGGCGTTTGGTGAAAAGAAAGAGAAAAATACCTCTTCTGCCATGTTAGGTCACTTTAAGAAGGCAAACACCACTCCAAAGAGAAACTTAGTTGAGTTCCGCGATTTCACATCAGATTTTGATGCGATTGCAGAATTAGGCAAAGAAATAAAAGTTGGCGATGTTTTTGTAGAAGGCGATTTCATCGATGCGGTAGGTACTTCCAAGGGTAAAGGTTTCCAGGGTGTTGTAAAGCGCTATGGTTTTGCCGGAGTAGGCGGACAGACCCACGGTCAGCACAATCGCTTAAGAGCTCCCGGATCAATGGGTAACGCTTCTTTTGCATCACGTGTAATCAAAGGAAAGCGCCTGCCAGGTCGCATGGGCGGTGAGCGTGTGAAAACAGTCAATTTGAAAGTAGTTAAAATAATGCCTGAGCAGAATTTGATCCTGATTAGCGGATCGGTTCCGGGGGCAAAGAATTCAACGATAATCCTGCAGAAATAATGGACATAGCAGTTGTAAAATCAAGTGGCGAAACAACCGGCCGCAAAGTAAACCTCGATCAAGAGGTTTTTGGAATTGAGCCCAATGACCATGCAATTTACTTGGATGTGAAAAGCATTCTCGCCAATCAGCGCCAAGGAACTCACAAGTCAAAGCAACGGAATGAGATCTCCGGTTCATCAAAGAAAATCAAGAAACAAAAGGGAACAGGTGGTGCTCGTGCGGGTAACATCAAAAACCCTCAGTTCAAAGGTGGTGGTCGTATCTTCGGTCCTACACCCCGCGATTACTCCTTCAAATTGAATAAGAAAGTAAAAGACTTAGCTCGTAAGTCTGCGCTTACCTACAAAGCCAAAGAAAATTCAATTTCCATTTTAGAAGACTTCGATTTCGCAGCTCCCAAAACAAAGCAATATTTGGCTATGCTGAAGTCATTGTCATTAGGCGACAAAAAGACTTTATTCGTTCTTCCAGAAGTAAATAAGAACATCGTTTTATCCGGAAGAAATGTTCCCAACTCTAAAATCATCACCGCTTCGCAAATCAACACATTTGATTTAATGAACGCAGACCAATTGGTTTTAGTGGAAAGCTCTCTTAGTTCAATCAACAACATCTTAAAATAACAGCAACCAATGAGTATATTAATTAGCCCCCTGGTTACTGAGAAAGTATCTGCCCTCAACGAAAAAGGCAAGTATGGATTCATCGTGGATTCAGCTGCTAATAAAGTAGAGATCAAAAAGGCAGTAGAAAAAATGTATTCGGTTACCGTAGAGAAAGTTAACACGACCAATGTGTTAGGCAAAAGCAAAGTGCGTTTCACCAAAGGAGGTACTGTTGCCGGAAGACGTCCTAATTACAAAAAGGCGATTGTTACTTTGGCAACCGGTGAAGTAATTGATTTTTATAGCAACGTTTAATTAGATAGTCGAGATGGCACTACGAAAACTTAAACCAATAACAGCAGGCACGCGTCATCGCTTGTCACCTGTTTTTGACGATGTAACCGAGTCAACGCCTGAGAAGTCGTTGGTAGTTACATTAAAGAAAACCGGAGGAAGAAACAGCAATGGCCGCATGACCATGCGTTACATCGGTGGTGGTCACAAGCAAAAGTTGCGTGTAATTGACTTCAAAAGAGATAAGTTCGGCATACCTGCCGTAGTAAAATCAATTGAATACGATCCATCAAGAACTGCACGCATCGCTAAATTATATTATGCGGATGGCGCAAAAGCGTATATCGTTGCTCCTCAAGGATTGAAAGTAGGTCAGACTCTTGTGTCAGGCGACAATGTTGCTCCTGAAGTTGGAAATGCACTACCTCTTTCAAAAATTCCGGTAGGTACAATTATCCACAACGTAGAAGTAAAACCAGGTCAGGGTGCATCGATTGCACGTAGCGCTGGTTCATTTGTTCAGTTGGTAGCTCGCGAGGATGTGTATGCAACCTTGAAAATGCCTTCTGGCGAAATGAGAAATGTGTTGGTAAAGTGCATGGCTACCGTTGGTGCTGTGTCGAATGCTGAACACATGAATGAAAGTGTTGGTAAGGCCGGAAGAAGCCGTTGGAGAGGCGTACGCCCTCGCACGCGTGCCGTTGCCATGAACCCTGTAGATCACCCGATGGGTGGTGGTGAGGGACGTGCCTCTGGAGGTCACCCTCGTTCAAGAAAAGGCTTATTGTCAAAAGGCAAGAAGACTCGTCATCCGAAGAAATACTCCGATGGTTTAATCATAGCTAGAAGAAAGAAATAATATGGGAAGGTCAATAAAGAAAGGTCCGTATTTGGATGCCCGCCTCGCTAAGAAGGTGCAGGTAATGGAGCAATCCGGAAAAAAATCGGTAATCAAAACCTGGTCTCGCAGATCAACGATCACTCCTGATCTGATCGGACACACTTTTGCTGTGCACAATGGAAATAAGTTCATTCCGGTCTATGTAACAGAAAACATGGTAGGCCATAAGTTAGGTGAATTTGCACCTACCCGTACTTTCAAAGGTCACAGTGGTAACAACAAAGCTGACGCAGCTAAAAAATAATTCCTGATCATGGAAACAGTAAAGAAAATAAAAGGGTCAGTAGCGAAAAGAGCTAAGATTAAGGCTGTAAAAGAGGCTGCTAAAACAGGCCCTTCAACAGTTTATTTGCACAACGTTCCTACATCTCCTCGTAAGATGAGACTGATCGCAGATATGATCAGAGGCGTGCGCGTAAACACTGCATTGAATATCTTGAAGTTCGACTCCAAGCATCCATCTTCTAAAATGGAGAAACTTCTTTTGTCTGCCATCAGCAGCTGGGAAGCTAAAAATGCCGACGTGAAGTTGGAGGAGGCAGACTTATTTGTGAAGGAGATTTTTGTGGGAGGTGGCCGTATTTTAAAGCGCTTGCGCCCGGCTCCACAAGGTCGTGCTCACCGTGTGAGAAAAAGATCTAACCACGTAACATTGGTGGTAGATCGCATGCCTGCTAAGGCGGAAGGAAAAAAAACAGTAGCAAAAGAAACTGAAAAATAATGGGACAGAAGATTAACCCCGTAGGTTTTAGATTAGGTGTCGTACGCGGCTGGGATTCAGCTTGGTATGGTGGCAAAGATTTTTCTGATAAATTGGTTGAAGACCATATGATCAGAAAGTATGTTGACGCTCGTATCCAAAAAGGTGGTATCGCGAAAGTGGTTATCGAGCGTAGCACATCCAAACGTATTACCATCACCATCCATACAGCCCGTCCAGGTGTTGTTATTGGAAAGGGTGGAACTGAGGTTGACAAAATCAAGGAAGAGTTGAAAAACTTGACCAAGAAGGATGTCCAAATCAATATCTTCGAAATAAAGCGCCCTGAGTTAGATGCTCGATTAGTTGGTGAATCAATCGCACAGCAATTAGAGGCCAGAATTTCCTACCGCAGAGCAATGAAGCAAGCAATTGCCTCAACCATGCGCGTAGGTGCAGAAGGTATCAAAGTAAAATTGTCAGGTCGTTTGGCAGGTGCTGATATGGCCCGTACTGAGCAGTATAAAGAAGGAAGAATTCCTTTGCATACACTACGTGCTGATATTGATTATGCGATTTCTGAAGCGCAAACTGTTTACGGTAAAATCGGTATTAAAGTATGGATCTTCAAAGGCGAAGTTTACGGTAAGCGTGATCTTTCTCCTAACGTAGGCATGGTGAGCAACACAGCCGGTGAAAACAAAGGCGGTGCTCAACAAGGTGGTGGCGACAGAAGAAGAGGCGGTAATGATCGCGGAGGCAGACAGGAGAGAGGCGGAGATAGAAACGAACGTGGTGGCGATAGAGGCGGAGACAGAAAAAGAGGCGGTAAAAGATAAAATTTTAAGGTAGCTGAGTTATGTTACAACCGAAGCGTACGAAGTTTAGAAAGATGCAGAAAGGAAAAGTGAAGGGTATGGCCACTCGTGGTCATCAAATCACTTTCGGATCATTCGCATTGAAAGCATTAGAGCCAGGCTGGATAACTGCTCGTCAGTTAGAAGCGGCTCGTGTAGCTGTTACCCGCGCTATGAAGCGTGAAGGTCAAGTTTGGATTCGCATATTTCCTGACAAACCAATTACTCGCAAACCTGCTGAGGTTCGTATGGGTAAGGGTAAAGGAGCTCCCGAATATTGGGTAGCCGTAATTAAGCCAGGCACAATCCTGTTCGAAGCAGGTGGTGTTACCATGGCTACCGCGAAGGAAGCATTAGCATTGGCAGATGGTAAAATTCCGTTCAAAACGAAATTTACTGTGCGCAGAGACTACGTAGAACAAGCAGAGAAAAAATAAGATCATTCGGTAACGAAGATCGAACCAAAAAATAGTAAAGAGATGAAAAACACCGAGATTAAAGTATTGACTCCAGAAGAGTTGAAAGAGAAAATCGGAAGCGAGCAAGAAAACCTTCGCAAGATCAGATTTGCGCACCAAATATCTTCTATTGAAAATCCAATGAAGATCAGAGAAGCACGCAAGTTGGTTGCTCGGTTAAAAACAGAATTGACAGCAAAAGAATCAAAAAAATAATTTTCATGGAGACGGAACGTAATCTAAGAAAGGAAAGAGTTGGCAAGGTCACCAGCAATAAGATGACCAAGTCAATCACGGTTGCAATCGACAGAAAGGTGAAACACCCGATCTATGGAAAATTCATGAACAAAACCACGAAGTTCATGGCTCATGACGAGAAGAATGAAGCAGGTATCGGTGATATCGTTCGCATCATGGAAACTCGCCCCTTGAGCAAGAGCAAACGTTGGAGATTAGTTGAGATCGTAGAAAAAGCAAAGTAACCATGATACAAACCGAATCAAGGCTAACCGTAGCCGATAACAGTGGTGCCAAAGAAGTTTTGTGTTTGCACGTTTTGGGTGGAACCCGCAGACGCACAGCGAGTGTAGGCGATAAAATTGTGGTAACTGTAAAGTCTGCAATCCCTACCAGCCAAATCAAGAAAGGAACAGTATCGAAGGCGGTAATTGTTCGCACCAAAAAAGAAATTAGAAGAAAAGACGGTTCATACATTCGTTTTGAAGACAATGCTGCGGTGTTGTTAAATCAGCAAGACGAACCTCGTGGAACACGTATTTTCGGTCCAGTTGCACGCGAATTGCGCGAAAAGCAGTTCATGAAAATCATTTCATTAGCTCCTGAAGTATTATAATCATGGAAAGGAAATCAAACAAGCAGCAGAAGCTGCACATTAAGAAAGGTGACACCGTAAAGGTGTTGGCGGGTGATGATAAATCAAAAACAGGAACTGTTCTTGAAGTCATTGCAGATAAAAACCGTGCAATTGTAGAGGGTATCAATATCATTACAAAGCACCAAAAGCCAACAGCCGGCAAGCCCGAAGGTGGTATCAAAAAGACAGAAGGAACGATCCACATCAGTAACTTGATGTTGGTTGACGGAGCAACTGGTAAAGCAGTTCGCACCGGCCGCAAGGTAAATGCCAAAGGCAAACTTCAAAGATATTCTAAGAAAACAGGTGAATTTATAAAATAATGGCAACGCCCAGATTAAAAGAGAAGTACCTCAAGGAAATCGTGCCCGGACTGAGAGATAAGTTTCAGTATAAGTCGGTCATGCAGGTACCTAAAGTCGAAAAAATTTGCATCAACAAAGGAATTGGTGCTGCGGTAGCTGACAAAAAATTGATTGAAGTAGGCGTGGAAGAGCTTACGACAATCTCTGGCCAAAAGGCAGTTTCTACCAAATCGAAGAAAGATATCTCTAACTTCAAACTTCGTGGAAATCAAGCTATCGGAGCGAAAGTCACCCTTCGCGGAGATCGTATGTACGAATTCATGGACAGATTGATGAATGTCGCTCTGCCACGTGTACGCGACTTCAAAGGTGTAAATGACAAAGGTTTTGATGGTCGTGGAAACTACACACTCGGTGTGAAAGAACAGATCATTTTCCCTGAAATTTCCATTGACAAGGTAACAAAGATCAATGGTATGGATATCACATTTGTAACTACCGCAACAACCGATGAAGAAAGCTATGAGCTTTTGAAAGCATTCGGTATGCCTTTCGTAACTAAAAACTAATAGCATGGCAAAATTAGCAGTCATTGCAAGAGATAAGAAGAAATTGCGCTTAGTGGAGCGCTATGCAAAAAAACGTGCCGCTTTAAAAGAAGCTGGCGATTGGGTTTCGTTGGATAAACTTCCAAGAAGCTCATCAAAGGTTCGGTTGCACAGCCGCTGCAAGCTTACTGGAAGACCTAGAGGTTATATGTCAAAGTTTGGCATTTGCCGAAATCAGTTCCGCCAATTGGCAAGTGATGGTAAAATACCAGGCATAACAAAGGCTAGCTGGTAGTTCGAGTACTATTTTATTGGTTGCTGAGTACCGAGGTCGTTTTTATAACGAAACCGGGTAACAGTTTGGATAACTAAAATTGTTATTTATCTTTGCAGCCCCGTTCAAAAAGATGGGGCTTGCTTTTTAAAGAAAAGTGAAATGAAGACGACAGATCCTATCGCAGATTATTTAACCCGGTTGCGCAACGCCATCAAGGCACGCCACCGCGTGGTAGAAGTTCCTGCCTCTAACTTGAAGAAAGAGGTTACCAAGGTGCTTTTCGACAAAGGCTACATTCTCAACTATAAATTTGAGGAAACAGCTAACAAACAAGGCAGCATTAAGATTGCCTTGAAGTACAATCCGGAAACTAAGGAGTCTGCGATCACGAAGTTAGATCGTGTCAGCTCACCTGGTCTTCGTCAGTATAAAGGTGCTGATAATCTTCCCAAAGTATTGAACGGATTAGGTATTGCCATCCTTTCAACTTCAAAAGGTGTAATCACCGATAAGGAAGCGAAAGCACTGAATGTAGGTGGAGAGGTTTTATGTTACATCTACTAATCGAAATAGAATATGTCACGTATAGGTAGACTTCCGATAGAACTTCCAAAAGGTGTAACATGCACTTTTAGTGATCGCTATGTGACCGTAAAAGGTCCAAAAGGCGAGCTGAAGCAAATTATTGATCCTGATTTTAAAATCACCTTCGAAGAAGGTAACGTGTTGGTGCAAAGACCAACTGAACAGAAGCGTCACAAGGCTATGCACGGTTTATACCGCTCGCTGATTGCCAATATGATCGAAGGTGTTAGTACGGGCTACAAGAGACAATTAGAAGTGATTGGTGTAGGTTTCAAAGCCTCTGCTCAAGGTAATGTACTTGATCTTAGCTTGGGATATTCACACAGCATTATCATGGCTATTCCTTCAGAATTGAAAGTATTAGCTACTCAGGAAAAGGGTCAAAATCCGATTATCACTTTAGAAGGAACTGACAAGCAATTGATCGGGCAGGTTGCTGCAAAGATCAAATCATTGCGCAGTGTTGAGCCTTACAAAGGAAAAGGTATTCGTTACGTTGGAGAATTCGTTCGCAGAAAGGCTGGTAAAGCAGCTGCTAAATAATAGTAGAGTATGCCAAATATTAAGAACAGAAGATTACGCATTAAGAAAGGTATCCGCAAAAAAGTGGAAGGAACTACAGCACGTCCTAGACTTACTGTGTTCAAGAGTAATCGTGCTATTTATGCACAGATTATTGATGACACGAAAGGACATACGTTGCTAGCGGCATCATCTAAAGATTTATCGAAAGATGGTGGAGTTACCTTGCCAGTCTCTAAGTCAGTTGGACAGAAGGTGGCTGAGAAGGCTTTAGCGAGCGGTATTCAGGAGATCGTATTCGATCGCAATGGATACTTATATCATGGTAATATCAAAGCTTTGGCAGAAGGAGCCAGAGAGGGTGGTTTAAAATTCTAATAGCATGACACAAAGTAACGTCAGCACAGTAAAAGCCAGCGAAATCGACCTTAAAGAAAAGGTTGTTGCCATTCAGCGTGTAGCGAAAGTGGTTAAGGGTGGTAGAAGATTTAGTTTCGCCGCTATTGTAGTAGTTGGAGATGGCAATGGTGTAGTTGGATACGGACTTGGCAAAGCCAATGAAGTAACGGATGCAATCACCAAAGGTATTGATGATGCTAAAAAACATCTGGTGAAAGTTCCTATTATCAAAGGAACAGTTCCCCACGAATCACTTGGTAAATTTGGTGGTGGTTTCGTATTACTAAAGCCCGCATCTCCTGGTACAGGAGTAATAGCAGGTGGTGCGATGCGCGCTGTTTTGGAAAGTGCCGGTGTTCACAATGTATTGGCAAAGTCAAAAGGTTCATCAAACCCTCACAACGTGGTAAAGGCTACATTCAAAGCTCTTACTACCATGCGCGATCCTCAAACAATCGCACGTAACAGAGGAGTTTCATTGTCAAAAGTATTTAACGGATAAGCGTCATGGCAAAAGTGAAGATTACTCAAACTCGTAGCATGATTAAAAGGCCTGAAACTCAACAGCGCACTATTCAGTCGTTGGGTCTCGGCAAAGTAAATCATTCAGTAGAGGTAGAATATACTCCTCAGATTCAGGGGATGGTTAAGAAAGTTAGTCATTTAGTGAGCGTAACAGAATTATAAGATGAAGCTGCACACACTTAAACCGGCCGAAGGTTCGGTAAAAACAAATAAGCGATTGGGCCGTGGACAAGGTTCTGGCGGTAGCACTGCGGGACGTGGTCACAAGGGTGCTCAATCACGTTCTGGATACCACAAGAAGTTTGGTTTCGAAGGTGGACAGATGCCATTACAAAGACGTGTTCCTAAATTCGGATTTAAGAACAACGATAAAGTGTATTTCAAGGCCATTAACTTAGATGCTCTCGAAGAACTTGCTCAAAAGACAAGTGCAGCTGCGTTGAGTATTCAACTAATGGTTGACAATGGTATTGTTGGCAAGAATGACAAAGTAAAAATATTGGGAAGAGGCGAATTGAAGGCAAAAGTAAATGTGGAAGCACATGCATTTTCTTCAACCGCTACAAAGGCAATTGAAACAGCAGGAGGAACAGCCACAACAGTAAGATAATGAAGCGCTTCTTTACAACCATAAAGAACATTTTTTCGATCGAGGATCTACGCGTTAGAATTCTCAATACGATCGGATTCCTAATCATCTTCAGATTAGGATCTTATATTGTATTACCTGGAATCGACCCTAACTTACTATCTGGAAACCAAGGTGGTATCTTTGACTTCTTGAATACGTTCTTAGGCGGATCATTCAGCAGAGCTTCCATCTTCGCGTTGGGAATCATGCCTTATATCTCTGCGTCAATCGTAGTACAGTTGCTAACAGTAGCTGTTCCTACATTCGCTAAAATGCAAAAGGAGGGTGAAAGTGGCAGAAAAAAACTGAACCAGTGGACACGTGTACTGACTATTTTGATTACTGCAGCTCAGTCTTATGGATATCTGCGAGCTACTGTTAATCAGGAAGCAATCATTAGCCCTGGAGTTTTCTTCACAGTTTCTTCCATGATGATCATCGTTGCAGGAACAATGTTCTGTATGTGGTTAGGAGAGCGCATCACGGACAAGGGAATAGGTAATGGTATCAGCATGTTGATCATGGTTGGAATTGTGTCACGTTTTCCTGCGGCCATTATTCAAGAAGCGAACGCGAAAGGTTTACAAGGTGGTTTGACTTTAATACTAGAGTTTTTGGCTTTGTTCTTCGTGGTTGTTGGAGTGATTGCTTTAACACAGGCTGTTCGCAGAATTCCAGTGCAATACGCAAAACAAGTTGTTGGCAACAAGTTGTATGGTGGCAAGCGCGACTTTATTCCTTTGAAGTTGAACTCGGCCGGTGTAATGCCTATCATCTTCGCTCAGGCGTTGATGTTCATTCCTCCGCTCGTAGCGCAGATTTGGAGAGACAGTGATGTTGGTGCTTATGTTGGTACTACATTCTCTGATCCGATCTCATGGCAATACAATCTTTTGTTCGCATCACTGATTATCATCTTCACGTTCTTTTATACAGCTATCACTGTTCCATCGAACGACATCGCAGAGAACTTAAAACGTAATGGTGGATTTGTTCCGGGCATTAAGCCAGGCAAACAAACAGCCGAATATATTGACAGTATTTTATCAAAAATTACTTTACCGGGTGCATTGTTGTTAGCATCGGTGGCCATTCTTCCGGCATTTGCTGTAATGGTGGGCATCACGCAAAACTTTGCCTACTTCTACGGTGGTACCTCCTTACTCATTTTAGTAGGAGTTGTATTAGATACACTTCAGCAAATAGAAAGCTACTTGTTGATGCGCCATTACGAAGGCATGATGAAATCGGGAAGAGTAAAAGGACGTTCTCAGTTTGCTGCTGCTTGAAATTGAATGGTTCAATACAAGACGGACAGTGATATTCAGTTGATCAAAGAAAGTGCTCAGGTATTAGCCCGAACACACGCGGAAGTAGCAAAGGCCATCAGGCCCGGAGTGAAAACCAACAAACTGGATAAAATTGCCGAAGAGTATATAAGAGACCACAACGGTGTACCCTCTTTTTTGAATTATCATTCGTTCCCTGCATCGCTTTGCATCTCAGTAAATGATGTAGTGGTTCATGGATTTCCGAGTGATTATGAATTGAAAGAAGGAGATGTTGTTTCAATAGATTGTGGGGTTTTGTATAAAGGTTTCCATAGTGACTCAGCTTATACATATCCTTTAGAGGGTGTAAAAGAGGATGTACTTCGATTGCTTGACAGAACACTCGAATCGCTTTACCTGGGCATCGCTCAGGCAAAGGTTGGAAACCGCATCGGAGACGTTGGATACGCTGTTCAGAGTTTTGTTGAACAGTTTGGTTACGGAGTCGTTCGGGAGTTAGTAGGTCACGGAGTAGGAAGAAGCTTACACGAAGATCCAGAAGTTCCGAATTACGGTAAGCGAGGTAAAGGCCCTAAGATTCAGGCGGGAATGGTTTTTGCCATTGAGCCGATGATTAACATGGGAACAAAAAAGGTAATTCAAGAGCGTGACGGGTGGACGATTCGCACGCAAGACAGAAAACCTTCGGCGCACTTTGAACACATGGTAGCGATCTACAACGATCGAACCGAAATTTTGACGACACACGAGTACTTAGAAGAGAGTTATAGTTTTAAATGGCGAAGCAAAAGTCGATAGAGCAAGACGGAACAATACAAGAGGCCCTTTCCAATGCCATGTTTAAGGTTCAATTGGAAAATGGTCACGAAGTATTAGCTCATATATCAGGTAAGATGAGAATGCATTACATCCGCATTTTGCCAGGTGATAAAGTGAGACTAGAAATGTCTCCTTATGACTTAACAAAAGGCAGGATTACGTTCAGATATAAATAGAGTAGATATGAAAGTAAGAGCATCAATAAAAAAACGGAGCGCTGATTGCAAGATCATCAGACGCAAAGGAAAGTTGTATGTGATCAACAAGAAGAACCCACGTTATAAACAAAGACAAGGATAATTATGGCACGTATTGCTGGTGTAGATATTCCGGATAACAAAAGAGGCGAAATCAGCCTTACCTATATTTATGGGATTGGACGCAGATCCGCCCAAAATATACTTACCCAAGCGAAAGTATCTTGGGATAAGAAGGTAAAAGATTGGAATGATGAAGACTCAAATGCCGTTCGTGCCATTATCGCCGAGCAATTCCGCATTGAGGGTTCACTGCGGTCTGAAGTTCAATTAAGCATCAAACGCTTAATGGACATCGGTTGCTATCGCGGATTGCGTCACCGTAAAGGTTTACCTGTACGTGGCCAAAAAACCAAAAACAACTCACGCACCCGTAAAGGAAAGCGTAAGACAGTTGCGAACAAGAAGAAGGCAGTTAAAGGCTAATTAATTTAAAAAACTATAAACTTTTCGTATGGCAGCACCTGCAGTTGAAAAGAAGAAGGACAAGAGCAAAAAGCGCGTAGTAAATGTGGAGGCCGTTGGCCAAGCCCACATTCGTGCTACCTTCAATAACATTATCATTTCTATGACCAATAGCACAGGCCAAGTTGTTTCCTGGGCATCGGCTGGAAAGATGGGCTTCAAAGGCTCTAAGAAAAATACTCCTTATGCCGCTCAGGTAGCTGCACAAGAGTGTGCGACTAAAGCTTTTGAACTAGGCGTACGTAAAGTAGAGGTTTTCGTAAAAGGTCCGGGCGCTGGTCGCGAGTCTGCTATCCGTAGCATTCAAGCTTCCGGAATTGAGGTAACAATCATTAAAGATTTTACTCCTATTCCGCACAACGGATGCCGTCCTCCTAAGAAAAGAAGAGTTTAATTTCAGTAATAAGAAAGAATAAATCATGGCAAGGTACACCGGTCCAAAAACAAGGATTTCCAGAAGGTATAATGAACCTATCTTTGGCGACAGCAAAACGTTAGCCAAGAAAAATTATCCTGCTGGCCAGCATGGTAAAGGCAAAAAGCGCAAGCAATCAGAATATGCTGTGCAGCTCGCTGAAAAGCAAAAGGCAAAGTTTATCTATGGAATCTTAGAGCGTCAGTTCGAAAATACTTTCCACAAAGCTTCTCGTAAGAAAGGCGTAACGGGTGAAGTTCTTTTACAGATGCTGGAGTCTCGCTTGGATAATACTGTATACCGCTTAGGTGTAGCTCCTACACGCAGAGCTGCCCGTCAGTTGGTTGTTCATAAGCATATCACCGTAAACGGTGAAGTTTTGAATGTGCCTTCGGCATTTTTAAAGCCCGGCGATGTAATTGCCGTTCGTGAGAAATCAAAGTCGTTAGAAGCAATCAATAACTCACTTTCTATTCAGGGTGCCAAAAAGTACAATTGGTTAGAATGGGATTTAAAAGAAATGGAAGGTAAGTTAATTAACCTGCCTCCACGTGAAGATATACCGGAAAACATCAACGAACAGTTGATTGTCGAGTTGTACTCTAAGTAATAGTTTCAACATTAATTTAAAACGAGTATGTCAATATTAGCATTTCAAATGCCGGAGAAGGTAGTGATGGAAAAGTCAGATGACTTCCATGGCTTCTTTACTTTCAAACCTTTGGAAAAAGGGTATGGAGTAACAATCGGCAATGCATTGAGAAGAATTTTATTGTCTTCGTTGGAAGGATATGCGATTACAGGAATTAAAATTCCAGGGGTGTTGCATGAATTTTCTACCATCGAAGGTGTGGTTGAAGATGTAGCAGAGATTATTCTTAATCTAAAGCAAGTACGCTTTCGTAAAGTAGGCGAGTCGAACGAAACGAAAGTAGTTGTATCAATCAAAAAGCAAAAGCAATTTAAGGCAGGCGATATCGCGAAGTTTACGTCTGGTTTTGAAATTTTAAATACCGAGCACGTAATCTGCAACTTGGATGAAGCCTCACAGTTTGAGATTGAATTGATTATTGAAAAAGGCCGCGGTTATTTACCTGCGGAAGAGAATAAGCCGAATGAGCAAGTATTTGGGTTTATTCCGATTGATGCGATTTTTACACCTGTAAAGAATGTAAAATACAGTGTAGAGAATACACGCGTTGAACAAAAGACGGACTACGAGAAATTATTGATTGATATTGAAACGGATGGTTCAATCCACCCTGAAAAGGCCTTGGAAGGAGCTGCATTCATTTTGATTCAACACTTCCGCTTGTTCTCTGATAAGTCAATCGAATTAGAGACAACGAAAGACAGCGAAGTAGAGCAAGTAGATGAAGAGATGTTACACATGCGCAAGTTGTTGAAAACACAATTGCATGACCTAGATCTTTCTGTTCGTGCCTACAACTGCTTGAAAGCTGCTGAAGTGAAGACTTTGGGAGACTTGGTAAGATTAGACATTTCTGACATGATGAAATTCAGAAACTTCGGTAAAAAATCACTTGCTGAATTAGAGCAATTGGTAGCCGATAAGAATCTGACTTTCGGAATGGATTTGGCAAAATATAAATTGGAAGAAGACTAATGAGACACGGTAAAAAAGTAAACCATCTTGGCCGTAAGTCAGCGCACAGACATGCGTTGTTATCCAACATGGCATCTTCGCTTATTTTAAACAAGCGAATTACAACTACGGTAGCGAAGGCAAAAGCATTAAAAAAATATGTAGAGCCTTTGTTGACCAAGGCAAAGAATGACACGACTCACTCACGCAGAACAGTGTTTTCATATCTACAAAATAAAGAGTCGATCAAGACTTTGTTCGGCGAAGTAGCCGGAAGAATTGCAAACCGTGCGGGTGGATATACTCGTATCATCAAATTGAGCGAGGTTCGCCAAGGTGATGCTGCCGACATGTGCTTGATGGAATTGGTAGACTTTAATGATTTGTATACCAAAGAAGGCGCAGAAAAGAAGGCTAAAACACGCAGAGGAAGAAAGAGCAAAAAAGAGGACGGCGTTGAAGATGCAAAAGTGGTAGCTGAAGCAGCAACTGAAGAAAAGCCTAAAAAGGCAGCTAAAAAGACCAAAAAGGAAGAATAAGTGACTTCTTTAATATATCAAAAAGGGATTGGACATTGTTCAATCCCTTTTTTATTGCCTCTTTTCCAACGAATGCAGAAAGAATTAGCTCAATTCGATAGTAATCAATTTACTCTCAAACTATTTTTGTCAACCTCTAATTAAAACCAACTTGAACGGAAAAGCATACTTATTATTAGCTGATGGCCTTCTAGTGGAAGGACGAGCCATTGGCAAACGCGGCACCAGTGGTGGTGAAATTTGCTTCAATACCGGCATGACCGGCTATCAAGAAATCTACACCGATCCATCGTATCATGGTCAGATTATTGTGAATACAACTGCCCATATTGGTAATTATGGCACTGTGGAAGACGAGAATGAATCATCTTCTACTCACATTCAGGGAATTGTCATCAATGAATTTTCAGATGACTTCAGCCGTAAGACAGCAAAGCATAGTCTTCAGGAGTATCTCGAGAAAAATAATGTGGTAGGTATTGCCGATGTGGACACCCGAAAATTGGTGCGACATATTCGTAGTAAAGGCGCCATGAATGCTATTATTTCATCGGAGCTAACTCCAGAGCAACTCAAACTTGAGTTGTCCAAAGTGCCATCAATGGATGGTTTGGAGTTATCGTCAGTCGTAAGTACTCAGAAGCCCTATTTTGTAGGCAATCCTTCAGCTTCAATTAAAATTGCAGCATTGGATGTAGGCATTAAGAAAAATATTCTTTTGAATTTGGCAGAGCGAGGTTGTTACGTTCAGGTGTTTCCCGCCAAGAGTTCATATCAGGAAATGGCCGCCTGGAATCCGGATGGCTATTTTATTTCAAATGGTCCTGGCGATCCGTCAGTCATGGACTATGCCGTAAAAACGGTAAAAGAAATTCTAGCTGCAGACAAGCCAATTTTTGGAATTTGTCTGGGGCATCAACTACTGGCATTAGCTGCAGGACTTTCAACTTTTAAAATGCACCACGGCCATCGCGGACTGAATCACCCGGTAAAAAATCTGATTTCAGGCTTGGGAGAAATGACTTCACAGAATCATGGATTCGCCGTAAAGAACGAAGGACTCGATCAACATCCGGAAATTGAAGTGACACACATTCACTTAAACGATGGAACCATCATGGGCATTCGCCTGAAAAACAAAAAAGCGTTTTCAGTTCAGTACCACCCGGAAGCATCGCCTGGCCCGCATGATTCAAGGTATTTGTTTGATCAATTTTTGAGTATGATCAGATCTTAAATTTTTGATTTTTGATTTATTGAATGCTTCGATTTGAAATGTTAATGTAGCCTAAGTAGTAGCAATCAGCAATCTAAGTTGTAGATGAATAAGATTGAATTACAGAAGAGAACAAGGGAATTTGCTAAACGAGTTTTTAAATTAACCGAAAAGCTTCCCTATTCACAGGCTTCGAAAGTCATTATATACCAATTGTTGAAGGCTGCATCTTCGGTAGCTGCAAATTACAGAGCTGTGAACCGCGCAAAATCGGGAGATGATTTTACCAATAAGTTAAAAATAGTTTTAGAAGAAGCAGATGAAAGTAATTTTTGGCTAACTTTTCTATCTGATGTAGATATACTTAAACAAGATGACCCTGAGCTCTTATCTTTAATAAAAGAATCTGATGAATTCATTGCCATCTTCACTGCATCAACAAAGACTATGTCGCTTAAGAAACCAAAATCAAAATCTTAACTTTATCGATCAAGAGCCTCATGAGAGTCTAGCTGACTTTAACCCGGTAAATCTAAAATCCAAAATTATAAATCTTAAATCTTAAATCTAAAATCAAATTATGAGTTTAATCGAAAGCATCCATGCCCGTCAGATTCTTGATAGCCGTGGTAATCCAACAGTAGAAGTAGATGTATTTACTGAGTCAGGTGCGTTTGGTCGTGCCGCAGTACCATCAGGTGCATCCACTGGTTCGCATGAGGCCGTTGAGCTTCGCGATGGCGACAAGAAAAAATACATGGGCAAAGGCGTATTGAAGGCCGTTGAAAATGTCAATACCAAGATTGCTGCAGAAGTTGTTGGATTCCCTGTTTTTGATCAGTCGTTGATTGATAAAATCATGATCGAGCTTGATGGCACTCCGAACAAAGGCAAGTTGGGAGCCAACGCCATTTTGGGTGTTTCATTAGCAGTTGCGAAAGCTGCAGCTATGGAAGCAGGTCAATCATTGTATCGCTACATCGGTGGTGTAAACGCAAATACACTTCCAGTGCCGATGATGAACATATTGAACGGTGGCAGCCACGCTGATAACTCAATCGACTTTCAAGAATTCATGGTAATGCCAGTGGGAGCAAAGACTTTCTCAGAAGCATTGCGAATGGGTGCTGAAATTTTCCACACGTTGAAAAAGGTATTGCATGATCAGGGATTATCAACTAATGTGGGTGATGAGGGAGGTTTTGCTCCAAACATCAAATCAAACGAAGAAGCCATTGAGATTGTGTTGAAGGCCATTGAGAAAGCCGGTTTCAAGCCAGGCTCTGATGTAATGATTGCATTGGATCCTGCTGCGTCTGAATTTTACGATAGCAAAACTAAATTGTATACATTCAAAAAATCGTCCGGCAAGAAATTGAAGCCATTGGAGATGGCCGAGTACTGGACCAATTGGACAAAGAAGTATCCGATCATTTCAATTGAAGATGGTTTGGCAGAAGACGATTGGGCTGGCTGGAAAGCATTGACGGATAATGTTGGAAAGAGTGTGCAATTAGTAGGTGATGATTTGTTCGTAACCAACGTAAAGCGTTTGCAACAAGGCATTGATAAAGGAGTTGGCAATGCGATTTTGATCAAAGTAAATCAAATCGGCTCATTGACTGAAACCATCGATGCAGTGAATTTGGCAAAACGCAATTCATACAAGAGCATCATGTCACACCGTTCTGGTGAGACGGAAGACAATACCATTGCAGACTTGGCCGTGGCATTGAATACGGGTCAAATCAAGACTGGTTCTGCATCACGTTCTGACCGGATGGCGAAATACAATCAATTGATTCGCATTGAGGAAGAGTTGGGCGAAGTGGCTTATTTCCCTGGAAAGAAGTTTTAATTATTATTGTATTGATCTGATAGAAGCCTTGCATCCTGATGCAGGGCTTCATCGTTTTATGGGTATTTCCAAATTTTACTTATCTTCGTACAACCATTTTTTAAGCTATGTTCAAGAAATTGCCACCTGCCTTTAGAAACTTCTACGCAGTTACGGGTTTCGCTTTTTTAGTTTGGATGATTTTTCTCGATTCGAACGATCTGATTTCGCGTTTTAAATTAGGTGCCAAACTGCGCAACCTAAATAGCGAAAAAGAGTATTATCAACAGAAAATAGCCGAGGTGCAAAAAGACAGGGAGGAGTTAATGACCAATCGCGAATTGCTCGAGAAGTTTGCACGCGAAAAGTATTTGATGAAGAAGGAAACTGAGGATATTTTTATTATTCAGGAGGAAGATTAAAAAAACAGGTTATGACTCGATTCGTGGTTTTATTCATTTTGGGCTGTATGCCCTTTTTTGCTGTTGCACAACGTGAAGTGGATGAGGAGACACCACACAAGTTGAAAGACCGCATGTATTTTGGGGGAGGTTTTGGATTAGGTGGTGGAACAGGTTACTTCTCCGTTTCAGTGAATCCGATTATTGGCTACATGATCAATCCAAAATTCTCTGGAGGTATGGGCATCAGCTATCAGCTGCTCAGCTACACAGACGTTAAGCCTAGCATCAATATTAACCAGTATGGCATCAGCCCATTCTTGAGATATAACTTTGATCAGATGTTTGCGATGGCCGAGTACAATTTGATTTCTACCAATTATGTGAATGATAGCAAAAGGTACTTTGTAGACCGCATGCTGGTAGGATTAGGTTACACCCAGTCATTAGGAGGAAGGGGGGGACTTAACGTAGTCGGTATGTATGACGTGTTGTACAAAGCCAACGGACCGTTTGCCTCACCTTGGGTGGTGCGTGCCTATTTCACTTTTTAAGCGTATAATAATCGCGGTTTAATCGAAGAAGTTTACTTCTAATTTCTTCGCCAATTCCTGAAGGTCTTCAACGACTTTATCGTTTAGCGGAATACCTTCTTTCAATCGGATCACTTCACTTTCTCTTTCGGGATCGCCGGGTATAATTACACTCTGTTGTCCCTCAATTGTTTTCGCTTCGCGAAAGCGAGTGATCCACTTATCCATGTGCATTTTAAATTCATCGGCGGGTCGGAATGCATCCACCCGCATGGCACCGAAAAAGTGACCGATGCCTTCGCCTACCGGATCGGCAGGAGGAGATAAAAAACTTACGAATGGTGGTACCCACGGCCCGTAGTTGGCACCACTCAAAACAGCTGAAAAAATATCTACCCAAGCGCCTAAGCTGAAACCTTTATGACTTCCGTGCTCGCGGTCGCTTCCCAGCGGAATGAGCGCACCTCCATCTTTTAATTCATTTGGATTTGTAGAAGGGCTTCCATCTTTTTTTTGAATCCAACCTGATGGAGCTTCTTTATTTTTTCTTTGAAGAATTTCGAGTTTGCCATTTGCTGCCGTGGTGGTTGCAAAGTCGGCGACAAATGCTGGTTGCAGATGGGCCGGAATGGCCACACAGATTGGATTGGTTCCTAATAATCGCTCAACGGAAAACGTTGGAGCTACCAGTGGACTGGCGTTGGTCATGGCGATGCCAATCATATCGTGTGGTAAGGCCATCATTGCGTGATAAGCGGCTATACCAAAATGGTTAGAATTTTTTACTGCTACCCAACCGGTGCCCACGTTGTTAGCTTTCTCGATAGCAATTTCCATCGCCTTTGGAGCTACCACTAAACCGAGTCCGCTGTCACCATCCAAAACAGCCGTGCTGGCACGGGCATGAACTATTTTTGTTTTGGGTTGGCTGTTGATGCGTTTGGCCTCCCACAGACGTACATAACCCGACAGGCGTGCAAGACCATGCGAGTCGATGCCACGTAAATCGGCACTGAGCAAAACATTGGCAGCTAATGTAGCTTCTGCTTCCGGGCAGTTTATTTTTTTGAAGACTTCATAAGCAAACTGCCAAAGGTTGGCATGTGGAAAGGTTACGTCAGCCATAGTATTGTATTGCGAACTGCAATTTGCAACGTTTTGAGAAGATAATTGTGTGGATGTACTGAATTTTAAAGGTGAATTCAAACGCCTGAACCGGGAGGCTTTTTTTTGTGTCATTTACTTTTAGGTTCTTTGCAGGATGAGAAACTATTCAGTTTTCATATTCATTTTTTGGCTGTTGTTTTCGCTTGAAAGCAATTCACAAATTGTCAATACGGCAACAATGGATACGATCGAGAGCACCGTGATCGGGCATTTGGCTGTTGGAGGCTATCTGGATACGTACTACGGTTACAATTTCAGTCAGCCCCAGAGTGGTACAAATCCTTACTTTGTTTCATCCAACCGGCATGATGAAATGAATATTAATTTGGCTTATCTGGATCTTCGTTACAAGTCTACCAATTTTCGTTTTCGTTTTGTGCCAGGATATGGCACGTACATCAATTCAAATTATGCGAATGAAGTAGGTACGCTTAAAAATATTGTGGAAGCTAATGCTGGCCTTCGCCTTTCGGCAAAAAGAAATATCTGGCTGGACTTGGGTGTGTTTGGCTCACCCTACACCAATGAGAGTGCCATCTCGAAAGATCATTTAATGTACACCCGCTCATTTGCACCTGAAAATGTTCCTTACTATTTGTCCGGTGTGAAACTTAGCGTTCCACTGAATGAAAAATGGTCTACATATTTTTATTTACTCAACGGCTGGCAGGTAATTCAAAGTAATGATAAGAACAAAGCCATAGGAACACAGGTAGAGTTTCGTCCGAATCAGAAAATGTTATTTAATTGGAATACCTACATCGGTTCGAATAGAACAACACAGTCGCCCGATTTTCGAAATCGCTATTTCACCGATCTCTATTGGATTTATAAAGCCACCGAAAAATTTGATGCCACGTCTTGTGTTTACATCGGTTTGCAGGAGCGAGCCAATTTAGGGGCATTAAAATGGTGGCAAGTGAACTTCATCGGGCGCTATCACTTTACGAAACTCCTGTCTCTGTCAGGGAGAGTAGAATATTATGAAGATGAAGGTATTCATCAAATACCTGTTACCGGCATTGCTACATTTCGTTCGTTTAGCAGTGGCTTGTGCCTTAACTACAAAGCCAATCACAATGCACTTCTGCGGGTAGAGGGCCGACAGTTTGTTTCGCCGGATAAACTATACCTCGATGCAAACGTTCGCCCCTCTAACTACAGCTTTCAATTAGTGGCCAGTGTTACGGCATGGTTTTAAGTTATGGGCACATCTAAAGACTCAATTCACCCTTCTCTCTGCGGAGAAGGGCAAGGGGTTGAGGTGACAAAAAGAAGGGTTTTTAGAGGTGCTCTTATTGTACTTGCCTGTTAGCAGCAATCTTTAGTTTGATGATGACCTCGTCATTAATCAAATCATCTTTCAGTGTGCCGATGATGCCTGATTGATACACAACGCCCCACTTAGTACGGTCAATGACAAACTCCGGTGTTTCTGCCGAGATCGTGTTTTCATCGATTCGCAACGTAACCGGAATTTCAATGCTGTTGGTTTTTCCTTTCAAAGTCAGATTACCAATTACCTTTTGCCCGGTGCTGTCAGTTTTTGTTTGTGTGATTTCAAATTGGCCAAAAGGAAATTTTTCTACCTCAAAGAAATCGGAATTCTTAAGATGCTCTTCCAGATTGGATTTGTCTTTTCCTGTTTGGTCCAAATTGTTGATCGAATTAATATCAATGGTAAATTTTCCGCTGGTCAGTCGGTTCTCTTTGGCGGTAAACTGACCGCCTTTCAAACGTAAGTTGCCGGTATGTTTATAATTGGTGGGTGTACCACCGGTCCACTCGATTATACTGGCTATTGTATCTACCAGAAACACATCACCCGAGCCATCGAGAGTATTCACAGCAGCACCACTTTCCGTAGCCACCTCCTGATTTTTCTTTCCACATCCTACAAAGGCAATTCCAATGGCAACTGCCAATCCCAAACCAAGCATCCACTTTTTACTTTTCATTTTAATTGAATTTATTTTTCAAATGTCGAACTCTTTTTAATGATGAATTTTAAAAATCTCTTAATAGACTGTTAAAGACTTGTTAAACTTTACAATGTAGCCAATACACCTTCTTTTAGCGAATAGGATGAGACGGTGATGCGATTGAACGGGTAGTGAGTTAAAAGACACTCAATAAGGCAACAACCTACTACAATCATATCTACACGCAATTCAATCATCCCGGGAATTTGCATCCGCTCATCTCGCGTCTTAGCATACAGACTTTGACTGATCGATTGAAATGCTTCAAACGTAAGGGGTGTTTCGGGGCCGTTGTTGTAAGGAATCGAATTTTCTTTGCAATAAATTTCGCTGAGTGTATCAAACGAACCTGAAACTCCGATCAGCACTTCCGGCTTCCACTTTTCAAGGGCTTCAAATAGAGGCATCAGGTTTTCATTAACATACTGATGAATGCTTTCGATTTCTTCCGGTAAAATAGGATCATGGTGATGAAAGCGTTCCATCAAGCGCTGACCACCAATTTCAAAACTGCGTTTCCAAAAAGCTTGCTGGGCATCAGCAATAATAAATTCAACGCTTCCTCCTCCGATATCTATAATTAAAGCTTTCGAAGCCGGAATAGAAATCGCCTGACGTACCCCTCGGTAAATCAAATCGGCTTCTTCCTCACCGGAAATTACTCTGGGTTCGAAAATAGTTTCTCCTTGAATTCGCTGTATGAGCGTTTGTTGATTGCTCGCATTGCGAATGGCGCTCGTGCCGATGGCAACCGCTTTAGTTACACCCATCTCTTTTGCCTTCCGATCAAATTGCTTCAAAGCTGCCATGGCCCGATCGATTGCCTCATCGGTAATGAATCCGCCATTAATGCCGCCTTTCCCTATTTTAGTGGCAATCCGATCCTGGTAAATGCTTTTGAGTTCATGCCCATTCTTCTCTGCAATCAGCAATAAAAATGTGTTGGTGCCCATGTCCACAATCGCAATTCGTTCATTCATGGTTGGCATGGTTAGCTAGTGAGCAATTATAAAATCGATAGGCAAATTTAGCAACCCATTAGCTATATTTCGGGTGCTTAACGCAAATCATTTACAGTATGGCTGATCAATCTCTTTCCGATCAATTTAGTGAGCTAACCCAAAAAAATGCTGAGGCTTTGTTGGGTGGCGGTGAGAAGCGAATCGAACAACAACATGCGAAGGGAAAACTTTCGGCACGTGAGCGTGTGCTGTTGTTGCTAGACGAAGGATCATTTGAAGAACTAGGAAAGTTTGTATTGCATCGTAGCAAAGATTTTGGTTTAGATAAAGAACATTATCTAGGCGACGGAGTCGTAACCGGATACGGCACGATCGATGGTAGATTAGTCTATGTGTTTTCGCAAGACTTTACTGTGTTTGGAGGCTCGCTCTCAGAAACACACGCCGAAAAAATTGTGAAGGTGATGGAACTCGCCATGAAAAATGGAGCACCCGTCATCGGGCTTAATGATTCCGGAGGCGCTCGCATTCAGGAAGGAGTGGTGTCGCTCGGTGGATATGCCGATATTTTTTACCGAAATGTGATGGCTTCCGGTGTGGTGCCGCAAATCTCTGCGATTATGGGCCCATGCGCAGGCGGTGCCGTGTATTCTCCCGCTATGACGGATTTTATCTTCATGGTCGAGAAAACCTCTTTCATGTTTGTCACCGGCCCCAACGTGGTGAAAACAGTAACACATGAAAATGTAACTGCCGAAGAGCTTGGTGGTGCATCGGCACATAGTACAAAAAGTGGTGTCACTCACTTTGCGTGCGCGAATGAAGTGGAGTGCATTCAGCAGATCAAACAGCTGTTTAGTTATGTTCCACAAAATTGTGAAGACGATGCCCCACGTTTGCCGTATGAATTAAAAGATGAGAAACGCCCTGCATTAAACGACATCATTCCGGCTAACCCCAATCAACCGTATGACATGCGCGAAGTGATTCAGGGAATAGTAGATGCCGATTCTTTCTTTGAAGTACACAAAAACTTTGCGGAGAATATAGTCGTTGGGTTTGCTCGATTGGCGGGTAGAAGCATTGGTATTGTGGGCAACCAGCCTGCATCATTAGCCGGTGTTTTGGATATTGATTCGAGTGTGAAGGGCGCGCGCTTTGTCCGCTTCTGTGATTCATTCAATATACCATTGTTAGTTTTAGAAGATGTACCCGGATTTTTGCCCGGCACCGACCAGGAATGGAATGCGATCATTACCAACGGAGCGAAACTGCTTTACGCATTTAGCGAAGCTACCGTTCCGCGTGTTACGGTTATTACACGCAAAGCGTATGGTGGAGCCTATGACGTGATGAATAGCAAACACATTGGTGCCGACTTAAACTACGCATGGCCCACTGCTGAAATTGCGGTGATGGGTGCCAAAGGTGCTGCAGAGATTATCTTCAAGAAAGAAATTTCAGAAGCAGCAGACCCGGAGGCAAAACTGGCTGAGAAGGTAGATGAGTACACACGCAAATTTGCCAACCCCTACCGTGCTGCTCATCGCGGCTATGTAGATGAAGTAATCTATCCAGAACAGACGCGTGAAAAACTGATACGCGCCTTTCAAATGCTGGAAAACAAAGTAGCCGTTTTGCCTAAAAAGAAGCACGGCAACATTCCTCTATAAACGAGTGCGGAGAATAGCATATCTATTCTCCGCATATTTTGCGGTAAATATTTTGATAAACTCCGTATCCGTAATTATATTTACCGCATATTTTGCGGAGAATGCCTAAATACATCCATTTAGATCAAAATTGGCCAGAATTTACCTGGAACCACGAAGCAATGGTGCTTCCGCTGGCGGCTGTGCGCCACAAGCAAGGAAGGCTATTGGGAAAACTGGAAGGGCTGGGCTTTCAATTGCGATCGGAGGCTTCGTTTGGTAACCTGATATTGGACGTGATGAAGTCCAGCGAAATAGAAGGTGAGCGACTGCCCATGGATCAGGTTCGTTCGTCTATCGCGCGCAAACTCGGATTGGAAGTAGCAGGATTGGTGCATGTGGCACGAAATGTAGATGGCGTAGTGGAGATGATGTTGAATGCAACACAGAAATACGACCAGCCACTTACGAAAGATCGATTGTTTGCCTGGCATGGTGCACTTTTTCCAACGGGACGAAGCGGAATACATATGATACAAGTAGCGGCTTGGCGCGATGCGGAAGGCGACCCTATGCAAGTAGTATCCGGAGCACTGGGCAAAGAGCGTGTACATTTTGAAGCACCTGTTGCCGAACGATTGGAACAGGAAATGACCGTTTTTCTAGAGTGGTTCAATCAACCAACACCTCTCGACTCGATACTAAAAGCGGCTATCGCTCATTTGTGGTTTTTGACAATCCATCCATTTGATGATGGCAATGGGCGCATCGCACGTGCCATAGCCGACTTGCAACTTTCCCGGTCGGATCAAACTAACCAGCGCTTTTACAGTATGTCGGCTCAGATATTGAAAGAGCGAAATGCCTATTACGATCATCTGGAAAAAACACAACAAGGCACACTGGATATCACCCACTGGTTGTTGTGGTTTTTGAATTGTTATGATCGAGCGTTAGATGCATCCACTGAAAACGTAGGAGGTGTGTTGAACAAAGCTGCATTTTGGGAGAAGCACCGTGCAGTAGCATTGAATGAGCGACAACGAATCATGTTGAATAAACTGATGGATGGATTTGAAGGGAAACTGACTTCTTCCAAATGGGCTAAGATGACCAAAACTTCTCCGGATACCGCCTTACGGGATATACAAAACCTGATCGATAAGGGTATGCTGGTGAAAGAAGAAGGTGGTGGAAGAAGTACGAGCTATGCGATTGGCTGGTAAGCCTACTTTATCCATTGAAGAAATTCTTCAGGTGTTTGAATCGGAAGGGCAGGCTGAGATGACTTTCTTAGAATTTTATCCCGCGATATGAATCTGTCTATTCCGTGAAGGATACCGGTGTGGTATTGAATAGCATCTTCAATATCAACAATGGAAGATTGCAATGCGTGAATGACTGTTTCGTGGTCTGTTTCTAAAACTTGAACATCATCCAACAAAGCAAGTAGAATATTTTTTGCTTGATCAGTCGTATACGCTTTGCCAAGCCAATAACCTACAATGTGTATGATAGAAGAAGAAGTATATAAGTTTACATGCCCTTGAATCGCCAATTCGATAATTTTTTTGGCTGATTCAAAGCCGTCTCTTTTCAAAGTAAGATCTAAAAGAACGTTAGCATCCAGAAAAGCCTTAGAAGCCATACTTTTTAGCTCGTTCTTGATAAAATTCTTTGTTCAAGTCTTTTTTGGAATCGAACTGCGGAGCTTCCAATTTTTCAAGAACTTCAAGCACCGTTTTGCGCTTGCTCGGTTGAACAACTTTATTCAAGTAATCTTCAAACAGTTCAGAAACACTTGTCTTTTTGCTGGCCGCGTAGCGTTTCGCTTTTACCAGTAATTCATTTTCAATAGTAAGGTTGATTCTGACTTTCATATTTCAAATATACGTATAAATTTAGTTTATGCTCACTTGATTTACTAACTTTGAAATGATTGAAAGTAAGATGTAAGAAAATTAAGATAGATTTGAATGTAAAACGTTATACCACATGGACAAACAAAGTAAAAAATTCCTCTACGAGTATTTAAATAATGCATCACCTACCGGCTTTGAATCATCCGGTCAGCAAATCTGGCTGGATTATATCAAGCCATACATCAACGACTATATGATTGATGTGTATGGCACAGCAGTAGGTATTGTTAATACGAAAGCTTCCTATAAAGTTGTGATCGAGGCTCATGCCGATGAGATCAGTTGGTTTGTCAACTACATTACCGATGATGGTTATATCTACGTGCGTAGAAATGGTGGTTCTGATCATCAGATAGCCCCGAGCATGCGGGTAAACATCCACACCGAAAAAGGTATCGTGAAAGGCGTATTCGGCTGGCCGGCTATTCACGTTCGTGATGCAGGTAAGGAAGAAGCCCCCAGCCTGAAAAACATTTTTATCGACTGCGGAGCGGCTTCTAAAAAGGAAGTCGAATCCATGGGTATTCATGTAGGCACAGTGATCACTTTCGAGGCAGACTTGATGGAAATGAACAAGAATTATCTCGTGGGTCGCGCCCTCGATAACCGTATGGGTGGTTTTATGATTGCCGAGGTTACCCGCAGGCTAAGTGAGAATAAAAAGAAACTCCCTTTCGGACTGTATGTGGTGAACTCGGTGCAAGAAGAAATTGGATTGCGCGGAGCAGAGATGATCAGCCGCAGAATTAAACCCGATCTCGCCATTTGTACCGACGTAACCCACGATACGCAGTCGCCCATGTATAACAAGAAAGAAAGCGGCAACCTAAAGTGTGGTTTAGGCCCAGTGGTTTGTATTGGTCCTGCTGTGCAGAACAATGTGTTGAAAGTGATTACCCAAACGGCTGAAAAGAAGAAAATACCCTTCCAGCGTCAGGCCGTTTCTCGCTCTACCGGCACTGATACCGACTCTTTTGCCTATTCAGCAGAGGGAGTTGCCTCGGCTCTGATTTCCCTGCCGCTGAAGTACATGCATACTACGGTAGAGACCGTTCACAAAGAAGACGTGGAGAATGTAATTAACTTGATTTATGAAGTTTTGCAGCAATTAAAACCCGGCCACGACTATCGGTACATCAAATAGAGGAGCGGGAAATTACCGTTTATCGATTGTTTAAGCCATTCAGGGACATCGGCGTAATGGGAATAAGAAAATATTACATCCGATAGGATTCAAAAAAGAGAGACCCTTTTAGGAAACTGAAAGGGTCTACTTTTGTGATATAAATAATCAACTCCCTAAAAAAATTAAACAAATATGAAAATTCGATTTTTTGCTCTTGTTGCCTTTGTGTGCGTGAGCCAATTCACTGTTGCGCAAGATCGCCCCATGCATGAAATCTACACCATGATGGTGTTCAATTTTACGAAGTACGTTCAGTGGCCCGATCAAGATCAGCCCGGTGAATTTGTGATTGGCGTTGTGGGCAATGAAGAGGTATATAAAACATTGTCCACCTGGTATTCGGGCAAAACCAAAGGCCACAAAACCTATGTGATTAAAAAGTTTGCCAATGCAGCCGAAGTAACGGATTGTGCGGTGGTATACATCGACAAAAGCAAGAGCGGTGAATTTGATTCCATCAATTCCAAAGTAAAGGGTAAGGGCACCTTAGTGGTTACCGATCGTAATGGATTAGGTGCTAAAGGCAGTTGCATCAACTTTAAAACGGTGGACGAAAAACTACGCTACGAAATAAACCAAAAGGCTATTGAAATTGCTAATTTGAAGGTTTCAAGCGCCTTGACATCGATGGCTATCTTGATATAAGTAGGACTTTGTTAACATTTAGTTTAAATTAGCTTTGTGTTTTTGTAGATTAGATCATGAATGGCTACGAAAAAGCTCAGTACGCAACTGAATGAATTTTTTAGCCAGTGCATGTGACCAATAAAAATAAATCATTAACACATGAAAAAAATACTCCCCATTCTCTTATTTCTGCTGGGCACTAGCCTGGTTGGCATTGCTCAAACAGAAAAGCCAATGCATGAAATTCATGCCCAGATGATTTACAACTTCATTAAGTATATTCAATGGCCAAATGATGGTGAACCGGGTGAATTTATAGTAGGAATCATTGGCGAAGATGACGTATTCAATACATTGAAAAGCTATTATGACGGCAAGCCGAAAGGGGCTAAGAAATATTCTATTCGCAAGTTATCCGGAGCCGAAGAAGCCTCTTCTTGCTCGGTTGTGTACATCGGCAAGAATAAAAGCGGACAATTTGAGACAGTAAAAAATACCGTGACCGGCAAACCGGTTTTAACGATTACAGATAGTTTTAATCTGGGAAGGAAAGGTAGTTGCATTAACTTCAAAGTAATTGAAGGTAAGCTTAAGTTCGAATTAAATCAGGCCTCGGTAACGGCTTCAACATTGAAGGTAGCCAGCCAACTCAGCAGCATGGCCATTGTTTTATAAGAAGTGCAACAGGCTTTTATTGATCAGTTGGGAAGAAGTGTTGTCCTTCAATTTCCACCCAAACGAATTATATCCTTAGTTCCGTCACAGACGGAACTTTTGTTTTTTCTGGGGGTATCCGATAGGTTGGTTGGAGTAACCAAGTTCTGTACCCATCCTGCTGAAGGGGTGAAAAAAATCGCGAAGGTGGGCGGTACCAAAACTGTTTGGTTGGATGTAATCAATCAATTGCAACCGGACTTAATCATTGGTAATAAAGAAGAAAACGATCAATCATCTATTCACGTACTGGCTGAAAAATATCCGGTTTGGATGAGCGACATTACTACCTACGATCATGCACTGCAAATGATTGAAAGCATTGGGGCGCTCACGCAACGTGGCGATGCCGCAGCCGGTTTAATTCGCGATATCAATGTAGCATTTCAGGAATTGGCGAAGCCTACACTCCAAAGAGTGCTCTATCTGATTTGGAAATCGCCTTGGATGGCTGCAGGGACAGATACGTTTATTGATGCGATGATAACAAAAGCCGGATGGCAAAATGCAATTGCGCTTGAGCGGTACCCGACTTTATCGGATCAGCAAATTCAGTCAATCAATCCGGAAGTCGTATTTCTTTCCAGCGAGCCTTTTCCGTTTGCCGATAAGCATTGCCATGAGCTGCAACAATTGCTGCCCCACGCGAAAATTCAGTTAGTAGATGGTGAGTTGTTTTCGTGGTACGGCAATCGCATGGTGCTTGCACCCGCTTATTTCAATTCTCTTTCTCTTTAATTTCAAATCCAACAGACCTAAGATCATCCCAAAATGTGGGATACGATTTATTCACCACTTCCGGCGATTCAATGGTCACATCCGTCAGCATGGCCCACGGGGCGAAGCCCATCGCCATGCGGTGATCGTGATAAGTAGAAATGGAAATAGGTTGCCCCGAAATGATGCCCGGTGTCAAAGTCCACTTTCCCTGACTGGGTTCAGCCAGTTCGGCACCGATCTTTTTTAGTTCAGCTTGCAGTGCGGCAATACGGTCAGTCTCTTTGATGCGTAAACTTTCTAATCCGGTAAATTCGCCGCGAATGCCTTTGGCTGCGCATGCAGGCAAAACGGTTTGTGCGAGGTCTGGGCAATCTTTAAAATCCCATTCCAGATGTTCTACGGCTTCCTTTTTGGTAAGGCGGACGTGATTGTTTTCAAACTGCGATTTTACACCTACCCGATCCATTACTTCTACAATAACCCGATCGCCCTGCAATGATTTTTCGGACACGTTGGGTAAGATGATGTCGGCCTCTTCGGCCAATGCGGTGAAGCCAAACCAATAGCTGGCTGAAGACCAGTCGGCTTCCACCGTAATTTCCGCAGAGTGATACGGCTGATGCTTCACCTCAATCCATCCTTTGTCGAAATTGAGTTCGGGCTTTACGCCAAACTCTTCCATGAGTGAGGCTGTCATTCGGATGTAGGGCACACTACCTACTTCTCCTTTTAGACGGATCAACAAACCCTTTGGTAGAATCGGGGCAACCATCATCAACGCAGAAATGTATTGACTGCTCACGTTTCCCGGAATTTCAATTTCAGAGGTAAGTTGTTGCCCGAACCCTTGTAATCCGATTGGTGGAAATCCTTCGGCACCCAGATAATCGATTGAAGCCCCCAACTTTCGCAGAGCGTCTACCAACAAACCAATCGGGCGTTCTTTCATTCGATCGGTGCCCGTCATGATTTTGTTTTTCCCCGTAAGGGCAAAGTAGGCAGTGAGAAAACGCATGGTAGTGCCGGCATCCAATACGTTGATGGTTTTTTCGTTACTATCCACCAGCCGATGCATGAGTTGTGTATCGCGGGCGATGGATAAATTATGAACCTTGGACGAGGGGCCGCTTAACGCCTGGAGTAGCAACGCCCGGTTACTAATACTTTTGGAAGAGGATAATTGCTGAATGGTGCCGATGACAGATTTTTTTCGAAGCAATTGCAAAGACGAACTCACGATGGTTAGCTTGTTGGTGAAAAAACTTTTTTTAACTCTGTTTTTAATTCCTGTTTGGGTGAATTTTTGTTTTACATCAAACAGTGCTTAAAGGTAAGATCATTCTGCACTTTGGAGAAAATAGTTAGACGAGTTGAAACAATTTATTTTAAAAATCAGTTAGGACAAATATGAACACATCTAAAAAAATCGCGATTGGTTTAGGCGTAGCAGGTGGTGCCCTATTGGCAGCTTGGTTACTGACCGGAGACCGTAAGAAAAAAACGAAAGAGTTTGTTACAAAGGCAGCCGAAGATTTGAAGAATACTTTCGGTGACAAAGGCAACAAGAAGCAAGACGACTCAGACGTGCATTACGTGTAGGGGTTGCGGTAAGATTGATAAAGGCTACAACCCGAAGTAGTAGTCCATGGCCTCTGCCATTTCTTTTTCACTCACCTCTACATCCCAAATGGCTTGCCCGATTCCCTGCGGAAGTGCCATCAAAACTTTAGCTCCCTTATTTTTTTTGTCTTGCGATGTCAGTGCGATAATCTCATGGACATCCATTTGTGAGCTTGCTTTTCCGAAAATGGAAAGAAGGTAGTTGCTGATGCTATTCAGTTCGCTTTCAGAGAGGAGGTTTTTTTTCTGTGCGATGAATGATTCCATCACCATCCCTACGGCAATAGCCTCTCCGTGGAAAAGTCGGTTCTCTGTACCGAGAAAGAAGGTTTCTACTGCATGGCCCAGCGTGTGACCGAAATTGAGGGTTTTGCGCATCCCTTTTTCTCGCGGGTCGGCATCGGTGATGTGCTGTTTAATTTGTACAGAGTGAGCGATGAGCGATTGCCAGTTTTGATGTTGCAAATCTGTTTGTATGATTTCCGTCCATTTATTTTTGTCGGCAATCAGGCAATGCTTTACAATTTCCGCAAAGCCAGATCGTAGCTCACGCTGCGGCAGCGTACTCAGAAATTGAGGGCTGATTAGCGTAGCTACCGGCTGTTGAAATACACCGATGTGGTTTTTGAAGTTTGCGAAGTCAATGCCCAGCTTGCCACCCACGCTGGCATCCACTTGCGCTAGTAAAGTGGTGGGCATCAGAATGAAGTTGATTCCCCGCTTGTAGGTGGCGGCACAGAAGCCACCCATATCACCCAAAACACCACCGCCCAGAACCAGAACAAGTGCATGGCGGTCGAACTGTAAATCGGTAAGCTGTTGCCAGATGTGCGTGCAGGTGATCAGATTTTTGCACTCTTCACCCGCTTTCACTTCTATCACATGGTGAGGAGGCAAAGCAGATTGAATCAAAGGATAGCAGTATTTCTGCGTGTTCTCATCTACCAAAACAGCCAATTGTGTAAAAGTTACGTCTTGCAGAAAGCCATTCAGAAGTTGGCTGGCATTGGAATCTATTAAAACACGACCGTGCATTTCAAAATATTGGAGCCTAAAATTAGCTGAATTATGCCCTTTCGCATGGTAATATTTGCTTTTTAATGCTGGCTCAAGGCATTTCAAACAATAAAACCTGCCACCCTGTTATATTTGTGCCCAATTTGCCCTATGGAGACACCTTCAATTCAATTTGACGACACTTCCGTTGCTTTTTCCTATAAAAGTGACCGAGAGTTGAAGAAAGCAAACCTTATCTTCTCACTAGTCAATAACCCAACCATTTCTACAGTTGCCACTTCGTTGGCCAAGATGAGCCTGGCGCTGCATCTTCCCGTTACGGGGATTATTCGTGCCACGGTCTTTGAACATTTCTGTGGAGGTGAGACGGTAGAAGAAAGTGAAATAACCATTGAAAAGCTGGCCAAGTTTAGGGTAGGTACTATTCTCGATTATTCGGTAGAAGGAGAGAAAGACGAAGCAGGCTTTGATAAGACCACGCGCGAAATACTCTCAACCATTGATGAGGCGAAAAAAAATCCGGCGGTACCGTTTTGTGTTTTTAAGGTAACAGGGTTGGCAGCGTTTGATTTATTGGAGAAGGTGCATGCGGCTCTGACACTTTCGGCGGCAGAGCAGGAGGCATTTGAGCGTGTAAGAAACCGAGTGGATCAAATTTGTCGCAAATCATTTGAGGCGGGCATTCCGGTGTTGATTGATGCCGAAGACAGTTGGATTCAAAACCCGATTGATGTGCTGGCCTATGAAATGATGCGTAAATACAATTCGCAAAAGGCCATTGTTTTTAACACTTACCAAATGTATCGCGCTGATATGCTTGGCAACTTGCGCAACGCTTTTCACGATGCGGCCATGCACAATTATTTTTTAGGTGTAAAGATGGTGCGGGGTGCATACATGGAAAAAGAAGCGGAGCGAGCTGCCAAACTTGGATATCCAAATCCGATCCATCCAAACAAACAAGCGACGGATGATGCCTTTAACAAAGGCCTTGCCTTTTGTATCGATAACAAACAGCGCATTTCGTTGGTGTGCGGATCTCATAATGAATACAGCAATCAATACCTGACTGTGCTGATGGAAAAACACAGCATGCCTCACAACGACAACCGTGTGTGGTTTGCACAATTGTTGGGAATGAGCGATAACATTTCGTTCAATCTGGCGAAAGCCGGATACAACGTAGCCAAGTATGTGCCCTATGGTCCGGTAGAATCTGTCATGCCCTATTTATTGCGAAGGGCCTCGGAAAATACTTCGGTAGCCGGGCAGAGCAGCAGGGAGTTGACATTGATTCGGAAAGAATTAAAAAGAAGAAAAGGATAATTATTTAGAGTAAAAGTAAATATGCAACTAAGCGAACAAGAGATCATCCGCAGACAAAGTATGGACGAGTTGAATAAACTCGGCATTAACCCCTATCCGGCAGAGTTATTTGATGTGAATGTGACGACACAACAAATTCACACCAACTATCCGCAGCAGGAATTTAAGGATGTTTCCATTGCTGGTCGCATCATGACCCGCCGGGTGATGGGAAACGCATCGTTTGCTGAACTGCAAGATGAAACCGGTCGCATTCAGGTTTATTTCCGCAGAGATGACATTTGCCCTACTGAAGATAAAACGCTTTACAATATTGTATTTAAGAAGTTACTGGACATTGGTGATATCATCGGTGTAACCGGATTTGTGTTTACTACCCAAACGGGTGAGGTGTCTATTCACGTAACCAGTTTCAAAGTTCTTTCGAAGTCGCTGCGCCCGTTGCCGATTGTGAAAGAAACCAAAGATGAGCAGGGCAACTCGGTATTGCATGATGCCTTTACCGATCCGGAACAGCGCTACCGCATGCGCTATGTAGACCTGACGGTGAACCCGCATGTGCGCGAAGCTTTTGTAAAGCGCACGCAATTGGTGAACTCCATGCGCAGCTACCTGACAGGCAAAGGATATCTGGAAGTAGAAACTCCGATTCTACAACCATTGTATGGTGGTGCCGCTGCAAAGCCATTCAAAACACATCACAACACATTGGACATGACGTTGTATTTGCGCATTGCCAATGAATTGTATTTGAAGCGTTTGATTGTGGGAGGATTTAATGGTGTGTATGAATTTTCCAAAGACTTCCGCAACGAGGGCATGTCTCGGTTTCATAATCCGGAATTCACGCAAGTGGAATTATATGTAGCCTACAAAGATTACTATTGGATGATGGACTTGGTGGAGGAGATGATTGAGAAAGTAGCGCTCGACTTGCATGGAACAACCGAAGTGAAAGTAGGAGAGAACCTGATCAACTTCAAGCGTCCTTGGAAGCGCTTCACCATGTACGAAGCCATTCACCATTTTACGGGCATTGATATTTCAGAAATGGATGAAGCTGCGCTGCGCGAAACGTGTAAGCAGTTGCACGTGCCGGCCGATGCTACGATGGGCAAAGGAAAACTGATCGATCAGATTTTTGGTGAGAAGTGCGAGCATCAATTGATTCAGCCTACATTCATCACCGACTATCCGCTGGAGATGTCTCCGTTGGCGAAGAAGCACCGCAGCAAGCCGGGATTGGTAGAGCGCTTTGAAGCGATTTGTAACCGTAAAGAAATTTGTAATTCATTCTCTGAGTTGAATGATCCAATCGATCAGCGCAAGCGATTTGAGGAGCAATTGGAATTGGGCAAGCGTGGTGACGAAGAAGCCATGACGCTGGACGAAGACTTTTTGCGTGCGTTGGAATATGGTATGCCACCGACAGCCGGATTGGGAATTGGTATTGATCGTTTGTCGATGGTGATGACGAATTCGCCATCTATTCAAGATGTGATTTTCTTTCCGCAAATGAAGCCGGAGAAGAATGTAGAACTTGATCCGCAGAAAGAATTGGAGACCGCCGGTGTGCGTGCTGATTTGATTCCGATTTTGATCAAGTTGGGTGTGCATTCGCAAGCGCAGTTGAAAGAGATTAAGCCGACCAAGCTTTTCAATGATATACCGGGCATGCGCAAAAAACTGAAATTAGAATCGGTGCAAAACCCCACGCTGCAAGAGATTGAAGGCTGGCAGCAGTAGCGGCTTAGAAATCCTCTCGGTTGCTTTTACTGCGGAGAAATACTCGCGGAGTTTTCGCAGAGGGATTCTATTATGAGAATTTAGTTAGCTCCGGCCAACAAGTACAACACTGCCATTCGCACGGCTACCCCGTTTTCAACTTGATCTAAAATGATTGAGTGATGTGAGTCAGCTGCATCGCTCGTGAGTTCTACTCCGCGGTTGATGGGACCGGGATGCATCAGCACAATTTCTTTTTTCAGATCGTCGAGTGTTTTTTTGGTTATGCCGTAGTACAATGAATATTCGCGCAGCGAAGGAAAATATTTGATCTGTTGACGCTCGAGTTGAATGCGTAGCACGTTGGCTACATCGCACCACTCCAATGCTTTTTGCACTTCCCACTCTACTTTCACACCCAGTGAAGAAATGAATTTCGGAATGAGTGTTGGCGGGCCGCATACCATTACTTCGGCACCGAGTTTTTTCAGCGCGAAGATGTTAGACAAGGCCACACGTGAGTGGAGAATGTCTCCGATGATCGCAATTTTCTTTCCTTCCACACCGCCTAACTTTTCGCGAATAGAAAAAGCATCAAGCAATGCTTGTGTAGGATGTTCGTGGGTGCCATCGCCAGCGTTGACAATATTGGCTTTGATATGTTTGGATAAAAAGTGAGGTGCTCCCACACTGGCATGGCGCATCACTACCATGTCCACCTTCATCGCTAAAATATTGTTCACCGTGTCGAGAAGGGTTTCACCTTTCTTCACCGAACTGTTGGAGGTAGAGAAATTAATCACATCTGCCGAAAGGCGCTTTTCTGCTAACTCAAACGAGAGCCGTGTGCGTGTAGAGTTTTCAAAAAAGATGTTGGCGATGGTTACGTCCCGTAAGGAAGGAACTTTCTTGATGGGTCGGTTGATGACCTCTTTGAAATTATCAGCAGTTTCAAAAATAAGTTCTATGTCTTGGCGGGTAAGGTTTTTAATTCCGAGCAGGTGCCGTTGACTTAGCTTTGACATAGTTATTAATCCTTATTGATCAACCAGATTTTATTTTGTTTGTGCCCCTGGGCAACAAGTTCCACTAATATTTTTTGTGACTCGAGGGTATCTACATATTTCCCCACGTAGTCAGCAGAGATGGGTAGGTCGCGGGTAGAAGTGCGATCGACCAATACGAGTAACTCCACTTTGGCCGGACGCCCGAAGGCAATCATGGCATCGAGGGCCGCGCGCACGGTGCGACCGGTGAAGAGCACATCGTCTATGAGCACTACGTTTTTGTTTTCGATGGCGAAGGGAATCCGCGTTTCGCTTGCTTTGGCGGGCACATCGCGTCTGCGGAAGTCATCGCGGTGAAAGGTGGCATCTAAGTATCCAAGTGGAATTTGCTTTTTCACCAACGTTTTTAGTTTGGCATGAATTAACTCGGCCAAATAAATACCACGGGGTTGCAATCCAAGAATGACAGTTTCTGAAAAATCGTGATGAGCTTCAATAAGTTGTTGGCAAAGCCGATTGAGCGTGATGTCGAGGAGCTGCGAATCTAGGACGATTTTTTTCTGCATACGCAGGTGCGAAGGTAAGCAAAAACCTTGAACCGTACATTTCGGTTGAACCCGAATTTTGGAGCGGCAAAAAAAAGAACCTTGAATGAAAAATCAGCGCTATCGGTTGGTGTCCAGCCAACGCTGAGCCAATTGCCGTACAACCTCCAGCTTTGAGCGAAACGAATTTAGCGGTAGCTGATCTTATTAATGAAGAAGACTTTTTTGAAGGGTTGCTCGCTTCCGTCTTTCGATTTGCGCACGGTTTGCACCCCGGAGGCGATGAGGTTATTGCCATACCAATAATCCAGATGACTGGTTTTAGCATCCTGGCGCGTAACGACACCTTCGTTGCTAAATATTTTTAGTTCATCAGACGATTTTCCTTCCAGCACTTCATTATTACGAATGACTTTGGTGCGGATGAGATTTTCAAACAAATAGAGCAGCCCGATGTGATCTTTGCCGGGCGCAATTTTTACAAACTGCTCGAGTTGAAAGCTTTTGACGTCGTTGATTTCAAAACTATTGTCCCACCGCACTTTGCCATCCGTATCGAATCCAATCACAATGGCATGGGTATATTGATATCCATCAAAGACGGCCACATTTTGATACGGGGTGTAACCGTATCCACTTCCACTTCTTGCACTCCCATAATTATTGAAACCAGATTGGCGATACACATAGTTGGGATAAAATGCTTCGCCCAACAAAATAAACTGATCCTGATACGGTATCAGTTCTTGCACCAGTAGCCGATAACTGAAGCGCGTGGTTTTGCCTTTTACCCTTCTGCGTTCGATTCTTTTTTTGATTCGTTTCTCTTGTTTGGCTTTGAGGTAGTGAAAGAAGTTTTGTAAGTCGGCAAAGTTGTAATACCGAATGGTGTATTCACCCACCGGGTTGATGGCCGCTACGAATATGCCCCGCGAGTAATCGCTGTTTTTGCCATACACGCCGGCCACTACTTGCTCGTTGTTGGGCATTTTGATGGAGCGTCCAAAAATCAGATGTCTTTTTTCGCGCGATTCGAGCACCGTACTTTTAATCAAATCTCCATCGGCATTGTAGTTGCGTATCCACAAGCTTTTTCGCTTTTCAAAATTTTTAGATGATACGATCACGTCGATCGAGCCGTCAGGGGTGATTTTCATTTGTGTGAGTTCGCCCGGCTCATTGAAAAAGCCCGGCAGCACTTTGGCTTTTTTTGTTTGAAAGGAATAGTGCAACACCAGTGGGCGGTAGTTGAAGTATCCGCCAATGAGCACGGCACCGACTGTACCTTGAAATTCGGTGGGTGAAAAGGGTATGGCATTTTTAATCAGGTGCGAAGTGTAAAGGCCCGATTCTAAATTGAGCGATATCATGACAAAGCCTGCAAAGCCGGGGCGTTGCAGTAAGATGTAATAGAAATTTTTGTAGGCCGTGGTTTTCACGACTACTAATCCTTTTTCCAGATTGATGTAGCCTATCCATTTTTGCTGCAAAGTGGTATCCAGCATGATCAATTCGAGTTGATCCTCTTTGGAACCTATTCGTTTATGGTAAATTAACAATCCCAAACTATCGGCAGACGAAACTTTGTAATTGCCGGGGTCATTGGTATCCATGCCAATTTCCCACCGCCCCACTTGCTCCACTTGTGCGGAGGTGAAGAGCGGTAGACATAGCAAAAGCAGTAGTAAACGTTTAATCAATCTTCAGCTTGTTTATGAAAAACACATCCCTATTTCCCTTCACCTGATTTTTTATTGTCTGGTAGCCGTAGAGGTATAGTACATTCTTATACCAATGCCGTACGGCGCCTACTTCATCGCTGTTGATGCGGATGCTCTCCGATGCTTGCGTCAATTGAATTTCTTTTTTCTCGTTAATCAGTTGTACACCATCGGCCTGACTTACTTGAAAGTGTATTTGATTTTCTTTGCTGAAAACAAGTGTGGTGCGCGAGGGCGTGTAAACAAAATCGGAGACCTGTTCAACAGATGGAATCTTTAAATCTTCTAACTTGAGACCGTGGTCAGTGACCAATTGACCATTTTGATCCAGTATGATAACGCAGGTCATCTGCATTTTTGTTTCGGAAGAATTGCGCAAGCCATTGTCGTAGGGATAACCGCCATAGGGATAGCCGCCGTAGGGATAACCTGCTCCATACGGATAGCCATAGCCACCAAAGCGAGAGGGATAGCCGTAAGGGTTCATGCCATACGGATAGTTGTAGAAGGGATTGTTGGCCGACGCGTTTGGATTGTTGGAAATGCCGGAGGAATAATATGCCTCACCAAAAAACAAGAAGCCATTTTTTGTTTCGGTCAGCCGGACCGGTAGAAAGTTGGTTTTGAACTCGGGTATTTTGCCGGCCTTTCTTCGCGCATCTGATTTTTCTTTCGTTTTCGCCGCACGATTGGGAGTGAGGTAGTCGAAGAAATGAGTGAGCTGTCCGAAGTCGTAGAAATTAATTTTCTGATCGCTGTACGGATCAACCAAAACGGTAAACACACCCGAGGCTTGTTTGGAGATGCCCTCGCTCCAGGTGCCCACCAACATCAGTTCATCGCGCACCAATGTGCTGGTAATGCCGGCCAGTAGGGTCTTATCCGGATCGATTGTAATCATGTCATCGAGTAGTAGCGCTCCACTTTCATCAAATGTTTTTAAGATCAGGCGCTTGTTGGATTTCGATTGACGCTCACTCATCATCACATTAAAGGTATTATTGATGTTGGCGCGCACATCGAGAATTTCGGTGTTATCAGTCAACATGCCAGGCACCACTTTGGCCTGATTCGTTTCCATGTTGTAGAGCAGTACCGCGGGTTGGCGCGACACATAGCCTGCTAACAGAATTTGATTGCCTACACAATTGAAATGGGTGAGTTGAATGGCCAATTCCGGTTTGTAATCGAATTCCAACACTTGCCGCGCGTGAAGGTCTAGCTTGAAAATTTTTATATCGCCCAATTCCGCTTCGCCGGATCGAAACAAGTAGTAGAGATTTTTATCGCGGTAGTCGTAGCCGATTAATCGAAACTTTTGCTTCACCGCCAAATTGGTGGTCCACACTTCGGCCAATAATGTATCTACTTGAGTGAACTCCCATTGCCGCTCGCCCTGTTCATATTTTTCTTTGTCTTGCAGCAGTGCCAGTCCATGTTCTTCCAGCGACACTACGTTGTAGTTGCTGTACTTTCTTTTTTGTTCTTTTTCAAAGCGATTGGGTTGTGAGAGTTGTGCGACCGCTTGTACCGATAGGCCTGCGACTAGCAGCAACAGAAAAAATGATCTCCACCCAATTCGTACCGTCCGTTTCATTTTTATTTTTCAGATAGCGCCAAAATGTAATCAAACTCATCGGGTTTTACCGGCTGCACCGACAGGCGGGAGTTGGTGACCAGTGCCATGGTGGCCAATCGTTTGTCACTTTTGATGGTGGCAAGCGATACCGGGTTTTTCAGCAAAGCTTTTGGTTTAATTTCCACCGCCACCCAATTGGCATCTTTCGGATCGGGAAAGGCTTCTTTGCTCACTTCAACAATTGCCATGATGGCTTTTCCTTCATTGGAATAATAAAAGAACGCCAAATCACCTTTTTTCATGGCTTTTAAATTGTTGCGCGCCTGAAAGTTGCGCACCCCGTCCCAGGTTGTTTTCTTATCTTTTACCAAATCGTCCCACGAATACACATCGGGTTCTGATTTTACGAGCCAATAGTTCATTTCGTTTTCAATTTAAGTTAAGCGGCCAGAGCTAATCGCCCTTTTGCATGGTTTTCAATTTGTTTTCTAAAGTAGCAATTGATTTGGTATTTTCCATCCACCAAAATACGGTTTACCTTTGTTTGACTTGGGTGAATACGCGTGTGCCTGATGAACGCACATGTGAAGTAAAGAGCGATAAACAAAAGAAAGCACAGTAGCTGAAAGCATTTCTATGAAGATTTTAGTGATTCGATTCTCTTCCATTGGCGATATTGTGCTCACCACTCCGGTGGTGCGTGTGCTTAAAAAACAACTGAAAGGGGCAGAAGTTCATTTTTTAATCAAAAAGCAATTTGCTCCTATTGTTGAAACGAACCCCTATGTGGACAAAGTGTACACGTTTCAACAACACTTGCCGCAGCTGATCCATGAATTAAAGCAAGAGCGCTACGATTATGTGGTCGATTTGCACAAGAATTTTCGGTCGTACCGCATTCGCCGGGCGCTGGGTGTGAAGACACTCAGTTACCGCAAGTTGAGTGTAGAGAAGTTTTTACTGACCAAGTTTGGAATTAACCGCATGCCAGGCCGCCACATTACCCAGCGTTGTCTGGATGCTGTGGTGCCTTTGGGCGTGGTGGACGATGGCCAAGGGCTTGATTATTTTATTCCGGAAAAAGATCGCGTGCAAGCCGGGCAATTGCCGGACGCACATCAATCCGGCTTCGTGGCGATTGTGATTGGCGCTTCGTACTACACCAAAAAATTGCCGGTGCATCAGTTGCAGGCACTCTGTCGAGAAATAAAAGAACCAATCGTTTTGGTGGGCGGTAAAGAAGATGCAGCGGAGGGAGAGCAGATAGCTTCGGTAGATGCGCAGCGTGTTTTTAATGCTTGCGGTAAATTCAATTTGCATGCGAGTGCCGATTTGTTGCGGCAGTCGCGTGTAGTGATTTCGCATGATACGGGCATGCAGTACATTGCCTGTGCATTGCAGAAAAGAGTGTTGGCCATTTGGGGCGGCACCTCGCCCAAGCTGGATGTAGAACCTTACTACGGCACCCAACAGAAAGAAGTGCTTCATCAGAATTTTGTAGTGCCCAACTTATCGTGCCAGCCGTGCTCTAACTTCGGCACGAAGACATGCCCGAAGGGTCACTTCAAATGTATGGAGCAACAAGATGTGAAGAGGATAGCGGAGGGGGTGGGCAGTTCTAACCTGTGATCTAAATAACTTCCGATCAACTTATGAACGATTTATGAAAAGAAACTGGATCATTATTTTAATTGCTACAATCTTTTTGGGACTCGGGTATTTTATTGGATTATTGAAAAGTTCTGTGCATGCGAAATTTGAAGTTGTCGATAAAGAAATTGATATGCTTGACACTTTAAATGATTTAGCTGAAACAAGAAGTTTAAATCAAGACAAGGAAGATTTTGACGACTTTCTATCCAAATTTATGAGGGATAGTTTGTTCCAATTGGAGCGAGTCAAATTTCCATTAAAATCTCAGCAATGGAATACTGATGAGGTAGATTCAGTAAGAATAGAAAGGAGTAATTGGAAAATGGTGCGGTTTTTTTTTGGCGAGGAATATAGACCACAGATCTATGATAACTTTAAGGGAGAGATGAGAGATACTGATGAAAGGCTCTTTTGTTGGGAAGGGATTGATAACGGAATTAATGTGGAATATAGATTTAATAGATTCGATGGAAAATGGTACCTGATCGAATTCAGAGACTTCTCTGATTAGGTTTGTTAAGTATGTTCGCCGTCAATGCATAGTTCTTGGCATTTGTTGTATTTGTTTTAGTAATTAGTGTTCGTGATAAGTTTCAGACTCATGAAAGCTTTGCGGTTATTTAATTTTGAACAATGAGGCTCTTAGTATTATTCTTAGGATTGTGTATTCTGACAAGTTGCACATATAGACCAAAAGAAAAACGGTTGGCACAGTTCAATAACAACAATGGACATATTCGTAAATCCTTTTACCAAAAGAATAACGACACAATCGAATTTAAAAGAATCTTGTTAAACGATAAAGATGTTACACTTCAAACTGGGCAAATATTTTTTGGCGAGTATGCGTTAACACACCAAAGGTTTCAAGAGATAAGACATTTCAATTATGATGAGAGTATCATTGATTCTTTATCGAGGTCGATTGCAACTGCTGGATTTAAAGAGAAACTAGTAGACGAGAAAGATGTGATGTTTATTCAAATAGTTCCAGACTCGGCAATGGGAAACTTTGAAGCGTTGGGATTTTTAAACCTTCGGCAAGAAATAGAAGAACGAATTGACCAGCGATTAAAAGATGAAAATTTGGGTGAATGGTTTGCAGGTGACATGGGGGCGGGCGGAAACATGTTATTCTTTATTAATGATTGGAACAAAGCGACCGAAGTTGTACTTGAGATACTAGAACAGGAGAAACTCATTCATCATGTTCTCATAGCCAAACGAATCATGGTAGCTCAAGACGACTGGAGCTATGAGATCGTTTACCCATTGGGCTATGAAGGCGTATTTAATCAGATGTGAGAAAATGGGTTGCTGTTTTCTATTAATATGATTTTGTCGCTATTCGAAAGATAGATATGAGCCTCTTAAATAAAACATGGTTCGAGTGATAGTAAGTTTATTGGCCGGAGGATTTACATCGGAAATAATCCAATTTACTTCAAACAGCTAATCTATATGGGTTTATTCAATAGACTGTTTAACAAAGAGAAAAAGCCGCCATGGGAGGTATTGAAAGTATATACATCAATCTCAGTCGACCAACCATCCTCATTCGTTCGGCAACATTTTGTAAATGCTTTACTCGGGATATTCGAAAGGCACTATGATCAAGCACCTGTTTCATTTGATATTTGCGGACCTTATGGCATACCGAAAGGAAAACGGGTAGGGATTAAGCGATTCAATAATTTACTCCAAACTAAAGGATATGAAAAGTTTTATGGCTTTTCCATGGAAAACCGCAATCATGAAATATGCTTTGAGTTTCTGGATACTTCGAAGGATTTGAAACTGAACGGATGGTCGCACGGTTATCAGGAGCTAATCATTGCACACAATAACCCACCTTATTCGATTAATCTTCTGCAAATAGCTGGCGAAATATTTGAAGTTTTTAAGTTTGACTATGGATACATCACTCAACTGCCCAATAATTACGACTTAGCATCCGAATCGAAAATTACAAATATGCTTGGCATGATTTCAACCGTTCATTCAACCATCGATTGGAGCTGGCGTGCCAACACAAATAGGATATTGACTGGGAATATCAAAGATGTTTACCCTATCAATTTATTAAATGACCAACAAACGAACAAGATCAATAAGATGAATTTTGAGGTGCGAAAATTCAATGACACGATTTCTATATGGTCGATTAAGGAGGATGAACGAAAGACCATACGTGAGAAGCTTAAGCAAGAACTAATTATAAATACGCCAACTAAGAAAAATTAGATACAACCGATTAAAGAATTTTTTAACAAGCAATAAGCTACATCGTAGTTTCAAATGAACAGACAACTAATTGTAAAGCTTTTAGTGACGATCTCGCTTTTGGCCTTTCAAGCAATTCCTTCTTTTTCACAAGACTGTCAAAGGCTGTCTGACGGCAAATACGAATTTAAACATATAGCCAAAGAGCTTCGAATAAGTGACTTTACCTTGATAATTTCTGGTGAGCGTTACACGGTAATAACAAAAAGTAGAGCAAAGTCGAAGGGAAAAATAGAATGGTGGCCTGACAACTGTATGTTTAAGTTAGTGGAGGACAATCAGGTTCCTATTACTGAAAATCAGCTAAATTCAAACGACACTATCCTTGCAAAGACATTATTATCTTTTGGAGGAAGCTGCTATGAAATAACCGGTAGAAAGAAATTTCGTCTTACCTATTGCGGCAATCTTCATATAACAAAAAGTGAGGGGCGAATTACTAAAAGATAAAATGAAGGCAATTGTTGGTTTCATTTTCTTACTGAGCACATTCGTGTCGTTAGCGGACAGTTGTCAAGATAAATCATTCTAAATAATGTCTTAAATTGGCTTATTGTAGTTATGAGCTGTCCGGCATTCGCTAATACAGAACACCTGAATAATGCAATCCAGGGCTTTTATCTTGCTTCGCTATTTATGGGCTCAGCTTGAGTATCGTTCGACACAAGATGAAACAAATAGCTATTCATAAGTTATGTGGCGCAAGTATTTTTAGCCTCACGCGATTACTCGTCAAAGAATTCGCGGGACACTCCTAATATTCATTCGTTTCAATAAAGGATTGGATCTAAAGTTTGTAGTAAGTTAAGGAACCTTAATCTTGACATGTAAAATATTTTTTTTGATAATAATCCCAAGCACCGTTAACAGTTGCTTAACAAAAAGTAAAAAGATTATAGAATAAATTGCTGATGACTTGACATCTAGTTTCTAACCCATTCACTTAAAAATGAAAAAGAAAATTGTAGCAATTTGCTTTACGCTCTGGTCATTAACCGGATTTTGCCAGGACACTTCTATAATGGAGGTTTTGACTGTTGAAAAGCAAATAGCAAAGGCAGTATTGGACAACGACACGGCAAGGGTTTCCACTTTCCTCACCAAGGACTATGAATTCTCCGTTCCGGAAGGAAATAACATTTCTAAAAAACAATTTCTTCTTGATATGAAGAAATTCTGGCACCCAACGGAAATAAACCGGACGGAACAACGTGTAAGAATATATCGGAATGTTGCTATAGTTACAGGCTTGGCAGAATTCAAATGGCGTGAATCTGATAAAGAAAATGTTGCCCACGAAAGATATACAGACACATATATGTTTGATAGCGGCAAATGGCTTCTACACGCTGCACATAGCAGCGAAGAAGCGGGTAAGGACAAAGCCATTTATGAAAATGAGGTAAAGAACCGGGTTTTGACTTTGTGGAAAGCGTGGGAAACTGGTAACCGCACGTTGGCAGAACCAATCTATGCCAAAGATTTCATTGACACGGACTTTGAAGGCACAAGACGGAATAAAGAAGAAGTACTAAAGTTCCTAAATCCAATACCATCCAGGGAGAGTGCTCGGATTATTTTATCGGACTGGCATTTCATAGTTAAAAATAATACGGTAGTTGTAAACTATGTCGGTGAAGATACGCGTACAAGAAATGGCAAATCAACAGCGATTCGATTTAGCGCTACCGACACGTTTTTCAAAAAATATGGTCATTGGCTAATGGTAGCAGGACAACAGATATTGATCAAAAAATAAAGGAATGGCTACTAATAAAAACGTGTGGTAACCGTACGAGTCTGCATATTATCACTACCCGGAGGTGATTGTATTTACAACTTTGGCAAAGCGAATCAATGCGTGTTATTGTTTGGGCGGCTTAGGGGCTGTTCGCTGTACTCCTCGTGCCACCCGCCAACCAACGCCACTGCGGGGTGCCGCTGCCATCCCCGCCGCGAGGGCTTCGGGAAAAAGATTGCGCTCTGATATTTAATTTCTAATCGCCGTGGTACGTGTCGACACGTACCATGGCGGAGAAGTTCTCATCCGTCCTTAGTAATCTTGGCAGTGACCCATTTTTTTAGTAATTAGTAATCGCGTAAGTCGAGGGTAGGCATTCTCATCGTAAATTCATTTCAAAAACCACTAATCGCCGTAGTACGTGTCGACAGGTACCATGGCGGAGAAGCTCTCATCTATCCTTAGTAATCTTGGCAGTGACCCATTTTTTTAGTAATTAGTAATCGCGTTAAATCACGGGCAGGCATTCTCATCCGTAATTCATTTCAAAAACCACTAATCGCCGTGGTACGTGTCGACACGTACCATGGCGGAGAAGTTCTCATCTATCCTTAGTAATCTTGGGAGTGACCCATTTTTTTAGTAATTAGTAATCGCGTTAAATCGCGGGCAGGCACTCTCATCCGTAAATTCATTTCAAAAACCACTAATCGCCGTGGTACGTGTCGACACGTACCATGGCGAAGAAGTTCTCATCCGTCCTTAGTAATCTTGGCAGTGACCCATTTTTTTAGTAATTAGTAATCGCGTTAAATCGCGGGTAGTCACTCTCATCCGTAAATTCATTTCAAAAACCACTAAATGCATTCAGGGAAATCGTATAAATTTTCAGAATTTCTTCTTTGGACGAGAAGAAACATTTACAAGACGCTTATCATAGGAATCATTCCGGTGGTTCTCTATCAAATTGTCGGCTTGAAGTGGTTGGCAATACCGTGGACTGTAGTTGCATTGCTCGGAACGGCAACGGCTTTTATCGTAGGTTTCAAAAACACACAGACCTATAACCGAACCTGGGAGGCTCGACAAATTTGGGGAGCCATTCTCAACAGTAGCCGAGCATGGGGAACCATGAGCAGAGATTTTTTAAACAATTCCGAAATAACAAAGCTGTTGGTATACCGGCATTTTGCCTGGCTAACCGCCTTGCGCTATGCTATGCGAGACAGCCGCGCTTGGGAGACTGTGAGCAAAGCACATAATAGCGAATACAAAGAGTTTTATGTCGTTCCCGAAAAGGAAACACTGATAGAAACGGAATTGAAGAAATATATTTCAGAAGAAGAATTAAAATTTATTCTCGGTACAAAAAACAGAGCAGCGCAGCTGATGAGTCTGCAATCGAAAACTATTAAAGAACTCTACGCAGACAAACAACTCGATAGTTATCAATTTGTAGAAATGCAACGCATGGTAAAAGATTTTTACGACCAACAAGGAAGAAGCGAACGAATAAAAAACTTTCCCTATCCACGGCAGTTTGCTACGATAAATTCCTTTTTCATTAAATTATTTTGTTTGCTTTTGCCTTTTGGTATGCTGAAAGAATTTGACAAACTAAATGAAGGAATGGAAGGGCTTATGAAAGGCAACATGGTTTGGCTTGTCATTCCGTTTAGTGTGCTCATCTCCTGGGTTTACACCTCGCTGGAGCAAGTGGGCGAGAGCACAGAAAATCCATTTGAGGGAAGCGCCAACGATGTTCCTATTTCGCAAATGAGTAGAACCATTGAAATAGATTTACGGGAAATGCTTGGCGAAACGGATTTGCCACCTGCGTTACAACCCAAAAATAACATCATACTTTAAAGTTTTGAGAAATGAAGAAGCGACTAAAATTGGAAATCATTCATGCGTGGTACCCGAAGGCGATAACCACCATTGATAGCGTAAACCAAATCATTGACTTTGTAGAATCTGAATTAGATTTAGAACCCAAACAAGTCATGCTTGCCGACAGCATTTGCTCTGACGATGTTAACAGCATTCAATATCCGGCACGAACACAAGAATTCCTCGGACCTTTTAAGATGGGTGGCTTAGATGGCTTTCCGTTTACAGGACTCACCGGCATGGGGGCGTTTGCCAGCCATGTGCCGGACGATGGTGCGGTTTTTATTTATTACGGTCCACATATTGGTATAACCAAGATCGGTACCATTGGTGAGATTCATCGTTTTGGGCAAAGTAAAAATAGCGGTTGTTGTGGTGCAGCAAAAGGTGCATTAGCAAAACTGACAAGCAACCAAATTACAGCCGGAAATATGACTGAGTTGGATTATCAGATGAATACCATTGAACAAATTCTACTCAAAGAAAAAGATAGGATTCTCAATGCCGGCACACCGTTGTTTGAAGCGACAGAAGTAATTTATGAAGCCATTGATAAACGCATTAATGAATTGGTGGACAAGACCAAATACAACTGCAAGTATGTAATTCTGGTTGGCGCCATCCTGATCAACAGCGATACGGATATGGGTTCTTTTACAGAAGTGAGACGCTTCGATGTTCTTGACCTCACCACCAAAGTAAGACAAAATAGTCTAAGCTATTTGGCGACATAGAAAACGCTGGAGAGAACTTGGGTGTTTGTAGCAGCAGGGTTGAAATGGATTGAGTTGTAAACGAATGAAAGAGATCTTACGTGCAATTAAAAATATGAACAATGAAGTCTTTATTTAAGAAAATATTCGGAAAAAAGAACAGAGAATATACCGAGAAAGTAACTTCTCTACCATTCCCGACTAAGTTAAAACTAGAAGCCCTGACAGACAATGAAGTGGACTATCTTCAAAATAATATTGGACTTGCCGGGGAAATAATAAAGGACATTGGCCTTGCTGGCAGTAGTCATTTATTTGCCCCAGATTCTCTTGGGCGAGCGATACAAATGTGGTTTGATACTGATTTGGAGAATCGATTTGGAATTGACGTTAATATGTATTCAAATGCGTTAGCCGCAGGATGGGGGAAATATCTCGAAGAAGAGTTGGGAATGGAATGGTATGTAATTACAGACGAATTCGGAACTGAAATAGGATTGTATCATAAGAATAATAGCACTACTATTTTTCCTTTCCAGTCGACAGCAAAGGCTTTCAATAATAAAGACTATGGATTATTGTCAGTACTATCTAAGAAGACGATTGAAGTTATCAACTAATAATAACTATCCAACTGTTCGACATATTCCGTTAGGCATGTCGAACGGTAGCTAACGCAGGTTTACAACCTGCATACAATATTTAAAGCATTACAAAGGCCTGTTAACTGTCGTTCACCATGCGCCGCGCTAACATGGCACTGATGTAATTAGGATTCGTCAAATTTTGCAAACTCATTACAGCAAATGTGACTTATTGATCCATGCATCATTATCTAGAAAGCAGATTCGTCTCTTTATGAAATGTTTTCAAACATACTTTCTGGTTTTACTTCTACTATCCTGCTCTGCTAAAACAGATCGGCCGATGGGGCATTGGCATGAAATCAAATACGGAGAAACCATTCATTGTTATCAGATATCAGATTCGATAGTTTCCGTTGACAAGTTTACATTTGGATACTCACGAAAAGTAGTTGATAACGACATCTATCAATCCATGATGACAAATTCAACCTACAATCTACTACATAACTACCCAAACAATACTGATCGTATTGATATTGGAGATAGCATTTTGTGGCTTAAGATGCCAAACAACAATGAAACATTTAAGACAGATTTAGCTGTTGGTCTGCTTTTGCGAGTGCATCCTCCTGAGTCTTTAGAAAATGTAAACGTATATCGCGATGATTCGAAAGCAGCAAAAATTTACATTGGACAGCTAAAGGATTCGCCGCACGACCGTCTCTTGAGTAATCAATACAACATACAGCTAAATGATTCAATAGCATCTGCTAATGATATAGAAAAATTCCTTCACAGTCATTATAACCACACCAAAGATCGCATGGTGATTATTCATGCTGATCGTCATACTTCAAACGGGCTTATGAATGCCGTGATTGAAAAAATCAATAGGGCAGGATATTCGTATCAAAATATTTATCGAACTGTGATTGACAGTGACCAGTACAAAATGGGACTGGTGCACTGCCGATAGGTATCGCTGATAGTTTATTTGAGTAAATAGATCCCCATCTGACCATTGACTTATCTCTAAGTCCTACTCCACAATGTTTATTGATCTCGTCGCCCCAACGGCGTCTATCTCACATCTCAAATCTGCGTTTGGCGGTAAGATAAAAGAATTCTCGACTTTTTTGTCATGAAAACTCTACACGATCTTGTAGAGTTTTTACGACAAGACTTTTTTTGGAGGTGTGAAGGGGATAGGCGAAATTTAGGGGAAAGAATGTGAAAGCTTTGATTCGTGTATAGCAAGAAGGACCTTACCGAGAGAGACATCTGCACCAAGTTCATCAACCCCGCGTTGGTCAGAGCCGGTTGGGATATTGGATTGCAGGTCTTAGAGGAATTTGCCTTTACACATGGGCGAATTTATGTGAAAGGAAAGCTCACCGCCCGAGGAGAACAAAAACGGGCTGACTACATCCTCTTTTATAAACCGGGAATCCCCATTGCTATAATAGAAGCTAAAGACAATCATCATTCGGTTGGGGCAGGCATGCAGCAGGGTTTAAAGTATGCCCAGATTTTAGATATCCCCTGCATATTTAGTTCGAATGGGGATGGATTTTTGTTTCATGATCGAACAATAACTGAGGGAGATATTGAAAAAGAAATTCCGTTGGATGAATTTCCAACACCTGAACAACTTTGGTTGCGCTATAAAGTCTTTAAAGGATTAGAAACCACCGAAGAAGATCGTATAGCAGCGCAAGAATACTTCACAGACGGTTCGGGAAGAACACCTCGTTACTATCAGCAGATTGCCATCAATAGAAGTGTTGAAGCCATTGCCAAAGGACAAAATAGAATCCTTTTGGTCATGGCAACCGGAACAGGTAAAACGTACACAGCCTTTCAGATTATTTATCGCCTATGGAAATCCAGAGTTAAAAAGAGAATACTGTTTTTGGCTGACCGCACTGCATTGGTTGATCAAACACGCAGGGGCGACTTCAAACACTTTCGCGATAAGATGACCATCATCAAAAAGAAAGTGAGCGAAGTAGATGGAGAAGAGCGATTGGTTTCAAATAGGAAAAGAGGGATTGATTCAAGTGATAAGGCTTATGAAGTTTTTTTGGGTTTGTATCAGGGCCTTTCCGATCCGGATGGAATTGAAGATGCATACAAAGATTTCAGTCCCGATTTCTTTGATCTCGTTGTTGTAGACGAGTGTCACCGAGGGAGTGCTTCTGATGATTCGGCATGGAGAAGGATTCTGGATTACTTTTCATCGGCAACGCACATCGGCATGACGGCCACGCCAAAAGAAACAGCAGAGGTTTCTAATGCAGAGTATTTTGGCGATCCTATTTATACCTATTCACTCAGACAAGGAATTGATGATGGATTTCTAGCTCCTTATAGAGTTGTAAGAATAGGATTAGATATTGATCTGAATGGTTGGCGACCACCAAAAGGATTTAGAGATAAGTCAGGAAACGAAGTACATGACCGCATTTACAACAAGAAAGACTTTGATAGAAACATTGTGGTAGAAGAAAGACGAAAGTTGGTGGCTAAGAAGATTTCAGAATTCCTTCGAGGCACTAACCGCATGGATAAAACCATCGTGTTTTGTGTGGACATTGAACATGCTGAAGGTATGCGCCAAGCACTGATCAATCAAAATCCTGATCTGGTTTCTCAAAATCCAAAATACATTATGCGTATTACGGGTGACAATCAGGAAGGAAAAAATGAACTCGATAATTTCATAAGCCCAGAGGAAAAATACCCGGTTATTGCCGTTACTTCCAAATTGATGACGACAGGTGTAGACGCACAAACCTGTAAAGTGATTGTATTGGATAACAACATTCAGTCAATGACAGAGTTTAAACAGATTATTGGCAGAGGAACACGAATCAATGAAGACTTTGGTAAACTCTACTTCACCATTCTGGATTTTAGAAACGTAACCGACCTTTTTGCTGATCCTGATTTCGATGGTGATCCGGTAAGAATTAAAATAACAGGTGAAGGAGATGATATTTCTGGAATTGAAGGTGAAGAAGAGATCGATCCAACACCAATTACAGATGAGGAAACAGGTGAAGAGATAATAGTAAAACCGCCTAAGCCATATCCTGAGCCTTGGAGTATTCCTATTGCTAATGAGAATGAACACGCAAAAGTCTTTGTCAATGGAATAGATGTCACTGTTCTATTGACTCGTGAAATGTACTTTGATGCGCAAGGCAAACCCATTACCCAAAGTTTGAAGGATTACACCAAGATCAAAGTGAAAACAAAGTATACTACATTAGATTCCTTTCTCAATTCATGGAATGCAGCAGACAGAAAAGAAGCTATCATTAAGGAATTGGAAGAACAGGGTGTGCTGGTAGATGCGTTGGAGAATGCGGTAAATAAAGATTTGGATTTATTCGATTTAATCTGCCATACCGCTTTTGATGCTCCACCGCTTACCCGAAAAGAACGAGCCAATAATGTGAAGAAGCGAAACTATTTTACCAAGTATGGCGAAACGGCACGAAAGGTTTTAGAAAAGCTTTTAGATAAGTATGCCGATGAAGGCTTAGAAAATCTCGAGAGTATGGATATACTGAAAGTTAATCCCTTCGATGAGATAGGCACACCGGTAGAAATTGTGAGAGAATTTGGTGGAAAAGAGAAATACTTGAAGGCTATCAAAGAATTAGAAAAAGAAATATATCAAACAGCATAAACATAAACACATACCTAATCCAAATCTAAAGCCAAACTTAAATACTCTACAGAAACACAACCGTAATTAAACACTACACTGTTCCCCTCCTGATAAGGAGGGGTGCCCGCAGGGCGGGGTGGTCAAGTGACATAACCCGCAGGGCGGGCGCAAGACAAACCCTCGTGGGGTGATCTTTAGAATAAACCCAATCATGAAAATCCAAATCAACAATAAACAATCGCTCATGCCCTTCCGCAAGCAACTGCGCAATAACCTGACACCGGCAGAGGCAACACTTTGGAAATACTTGCAGAGGAGCCAACTAGACGGACGCAAGTTTAGAAGGCAACACAGCGTGGGTAACTACATTCTTGATTTTTATTGTCCGCAAGAAAAACTCTGTGTAGAACTGGATGGAGCCGCACACTTTACGGATCAAGGAGTTGCTTATGATAATGAACGCACAGCCTATTTGAATAGCTTAGATATTCAGGTTATCCGATTTGAGAATAAGTGGGTGTTTGAAAGATTAGAAGAGGTGCTGAATGAGATTAAAAGTAAATTTAAAAATGCGACCCCCTCGGCCTCCGGCCACTCCCCCTTATCAGGGGGAGAACAGCTCGGGTAAACTTAAACGTTCACACTACTAAATAACCAAGCCTATCAACTAACTTGTAACCAAAAATAAAACCATAACCTGTCCCCTCCTGAAAAGGAGGGGTGCCCGTAGGGCGGCGTGGTCGTAAGATTTACCCACAGGGCGGTTGTACTAAACTAATCATGACAAACCTCTCAGGCCTTATAAAATCCATCCGCGACATCATGCGCGAAGACCGTGGCATCAATGGCGATGCCCAGCGCATCGAACAACTTGGCTGGATGCTCTTTCTCAAAATCTTTGACGATAAAGATCAGGAGCTCGAAATGCTGGATGATAGCTACAAATCTCCCATCCCTAAGAAATTCCAATGGCGCAAGTGGGCTGCCGATGAGGAAGGAATAACAGGCGATGAATTACAAAAGTTTGTAGACAATCAATTGTTTCCAGCATTGAGCGAGTTACCTGCACGCGACAAACGTTCGTTGTTGGTACGTGAGGTGTTTGAAGGCAACAACAACTACATGAAGAGCGGCATCACCCTGCGCAAGGTGCTCAATAAACTCAATGAAATTGATTTTAATAAAGCCAATGAGCGCCACCTCTTTGGCGATCTGTATGAAACTATCTTAAAAGAATTGCAAAGCGCGGGTGATAGTGGCGAGTTCTATACACCGCGTGCGGTAACACAATTTATGACGGATATGATCAATCCACAATTAGGTGAAATTGTGTACGATCCTGCTTGCGGCACCGGAGGCTTTCTGACTTGCACCATCGAGCACTTAAGGAAGCAAGTAAAGAATGTGAGAGATCGGAAGAAGTTGCAAGAAACAGTGCGTGGCACGGAATATAAGCCCCTTCCTTTTTTGCTTGCACTCACCAACCTGATTCTGCACGATGTAGAAGTACCTAGCCTCGATTATGGCGATAGCCTTGGCAAAGAATACAACAACATTCGCGAGAAAGACCGGGTAGATATCATTCTTGCCAACCCACCATTTGGTGGTACCGTAGCGAATGGCAACGAAGGAAATTTTCCTATGAACTTCCGCACAAAAGAGAGTGCCGATTTATTTCTGATATTGATTATCCACCTGTTGAAGCAGGGAGGCCGTGCAGCTATCGTATTGCCCGATGGTTCACTAACGGGCGAGGGCGTGAAACAACGAGTGCGCCAGAAGCTATTGGAAGATTGCAACCTCCATACCATCGTCCGTTTACCAAACTCTGTATTTCAACCTTATGCAACCGTAGCAACTAACTTATTATTCTTTGATAAAGGCAAGCCCACAAAGGATGTGTGGTACTATGAGCACCGACTACCTGAGGGACAGAAATCCTATAGTAAAACCAAGACAATTCAGATACAAGAGCTTGATCCAATTAAGAAATGGTGGAAGAAGCGAGGAGAGAGTGAGATTAGTTGGAAGGTAAATATCAAAACTATTGTAGATAGAGGTTTTGATTTAGATATTAAAAACCCAAACAAGCAGGAAGAAAAGCACGAATACAACAGTTCGGAATTAATGACTTTATTGGATGAGTCTTTTGATAAAGGCCATCAATTGCTAAAACAAATAAGAGAAGCAATAAGATGAGAGTTTTAAAGCTTGGCGATATTTGTACGATTGAAAAAGGTACTACGGGTATCAATAAAGCAATGCCCGGTAAGTTTCCCTTGGTGGTAACCAGCGAAGAAAGAAAGTCTCATAATGAATTTCAATTTGATGCCGAGGCGGTAATAATACCGTTGGTTTCATCAACGGGTCATGGGCATAAAAGTCTAAAGCGCATACATTTTCAAGCGGGTAAATTTGCTGTAGGAAGTATACTATGCGCGGTTATTCCGAAAGATAAGAGTCAATTAAGTGCTGAGTACCTTTATCGATATCTTGATTTGAATAGAGAGCAGGAATTGGTCTCTCGAATGAGGGGAATGGCTAATGTTACCTTGCCAATTAAAGAGATTGAGCAAATAGAAATTCCGGTTCCTTCTTTAGAAGATCAGCAAAAATTTATTGAGAGCTACAAGGTTCTTGAAACGAAGAGTTCAGATTTATCCTATGAGCTCACCCATCAACTCGATTTAATAAAACAACTACGTCAAGCCTTTTTGCGAGAGGCCATGCAGGGTAAGTTAGTTCCTCAAGACCCCAATCATGAACCCGCCAGCGAATTACTCAAAAGAATAAAAGCCGAGAAAGAGCAATTAATCGAGGAGAAGAAGATCAAAAAGGAAAAGGTGCTCCCACCGATCAAACCCGAAGAGATACCTTTTGAAATTCCGGAGAATTGGGTGTGGTGTAGGTTGGGGAGCATTTGTCAAATAAAGGGTGGAAAAAGAGTCCCTAATGGTTATAAATTGTTGACTCATAAAACACAACACATCTATATTCGAATTACTGACATGAAAAACGGTACTATTCCTGACAATGATTTGCGTTATATTTCAGATGATGTGTTTGATTTGATCAAGAATTACATTATTAAGAAAGAGGATTTGTATATAACTATTGCAGGAACAATTGGTCAAGTTGGTGAGGTGCCTGCTAAGTTCGATTCAATGAACTTGACTGAGAATGCAGCAAGAATAATATTATACGGCTCAGATAAAATCTTTTTGAGGTTTTTATTAAATACATCGTTTATTCAAGAGCAATTTGTGGATCGGACTAAAAAGATGGCACAGCCAAAATTAGCCCTAAAGAGAATTGAGACGACACTCATTCCACTTCCACCCCTTTCAGAACAGCAACGTATCGTAACTAAACTGGAGCAGCTTACACACTATTGCGATGAACTTGAGCAAAGGATTAAACAAAGCCAAGCTCAAAATGAGCAACTGTTGAAGCAGGTGTTGAGGGAGGCATTGCAACCTAAACAAGTGGAGCATGCAGTATAATATCTACATCGGCTTCTCAATGTGGCCAAAAATTGAATATGGTGTAGACAAGCCGTTTGTTGAGAAGATAGTAAATGCCTACTTACGTGGCCTAGATAGAGTAATTATTTCGGGCCGTGAAATACAAATAAGCGAAACAAATCTTCAGATTTATTCAATACAAAAGGACTTTGAAGGAAGTTCAGAAGAGTTAGAGAGGTTTTTTACTCAACAAAGCCAAAAGCTATTTCGAGTTCCTATCAGCGAAATAGTATTGAAAGAGTATGGCAAGAATGTAACTGAGTCTTTCTTACAAGGAAGAGGATTTGGTGACTTAAAAGAGGATGTATATAATGTTTACATAAATGCTGCTGGTGAACGGATTGTCAGGACTGTGGTTGAAAAGAACGAATTACTCGCATTTATTGAAGAATGGAGAAAGGGCTTACCCACTGGATTTCTTAGCGGAAAAGTGGTGCCATTTGACAACCTCTCGACTATCGCAATTTATGATATTGAAATTGCGAAACGTCAAGAAAATAATGGTGAAACAAAAAAGTATCTAAATCAACAGGTAAGATTACTTTATCAGGGTAAGTGGACCACTTCCGCTCTTGAAGATTTCGGTAAAGATGTTACGTCATCTTTTAATATTGGTGCTTATGGTTCAAATAGTAAAATAGTAGAACCTACTATTGCCACGACTCAAGAAAAGGCAAAAGCTAAGACGGGGAAAATATTCATTAGTCATTCATCAAAAGACAAGAACATTGTTACAGAATTCACAAATGAAATTCTATTTCTTTGTTTAGGTGCCGACCACACAAAAACTTTCTGCACATCTATAGAAGGTTTAGGAATAACCTCTGGAGAGGATTTTAGAAAAAGGATAAAAAAGGAATTAGAAGAAGCTCAAATTGTAATTCAGATTATTTCCAAAGATTACAAAACAAGTGAAGTATGCCTTAATGAAATGGGTGCCGCCTGGGTGTTGGCAGAAAACGTGATTCCTCTAGTGATTGATGGTAACTATGATGTTGGCTTTATTCACAGTACAACGCATCAGTTAAATATATCAAAGAAGGAGGGAGTGCTTCAGTTTATTGACGACTGGGGTCATCTGTTTACGCAGAAAGCAAAGCATTCAAAAATGAATGGACATGTTGATAAGTTTTTAAAAGCCGTAAATGAAAAACATTCTTAAGCTTCACGAAGCAATTGCTGTTGTACTCCTTAGTAAACCTAATCGAACTGCCACCATTGAGTCAATTGCTGAAGAGATAAACAAACGCGGACTCTATTTAAAGAAAGCTGATGGACCATTGCCTGCTTATCAGGTAATGATGCGCTCAAAATTAAGCAAAGGAAAGTATGCTCATCTTTTTGACTTTATTGGAAACGATCAGGTCAGATTGAAGTAATAGCTAGTCAAACAAATCAAAAAGTCGCAATCACATTAATCTATTTATTTCATGGAAGCAGCATACATCGATCAAATAGTCAAAGGCCTTAGTAAACTGGTGGATGCCGAGGAATTCTATTTTCAAAAGGGACAAGACGCACTAAAGAAATGGCTTGATCTTTCTGTTCCGAAAGATATTCAAGATAGACTGCTACAGCTTTCTTCCAAGTATGATCAATTGCAAGAAGCGGCAAAAATTGATCAGGAAGTAATGAAGATACTGGATTTGCTGTTAGAAATAATTTCTTACTGCGATTCAAAGGCTAAAGAGAAACATAAGTATAATCAATACGATGATAAGCGAACACTGGCACAAGCAGCGGTCAGAATGAATCATTGGATGGAGAAACTGATTCTATTTAAGTTCGAGCCCAATAGAGTACCAAAAGGTTCGATCTTAAATGCCTTTCAATATTTACTCGATCCGGAGAATCAAACGACGATTCTTAGTGAAAAGCATCGTGAGCAGATAAGTAAGAATTTGCTGAAACGTGATTTCGATTCTGCCACCTTCACAAGTCACTTGAAGTCCTACTTTGCAAAGTACCCGATTGAAGTTCGCAATTCAACAAATTACACCGAAGTTTTATCTATCATCATTTATAAAACTCAGAATGAGTGGAAAGAAGAAGCAATTGGTTTAATGGCTTCTGACGGAACGGGTTGGCAGGATGATTATATCTTAAAGCTAAACAATTTTGATGCGGGAATTATTTGGAATAGCAAACGACCAAGTGGCACATCCAAAACGTTAGGGTTCCTCAGGGAAATTATTGAAGACGGAAGAACCTTTAATTTTTACTATAGTTCAGGTGGTCTTGTGAACTATGTTGCGACCATTGTTGATTTTGCGGAAAACCAACAACAATTAGATAATGGCAAATGGTCGGAGAGATTCAAATCAATTTTATATTATGAAAACAAGTTCGATGACTACGCTGATGATAATAAGTCGGCTGCCATTATTTTCTTAACACAATCAATTGAAAAGATACCCTCTATACCGGTATCGGAGTTTAAATTTTATGGTGATTATGATGCACCTAGGCAAGATAATTTATCACCTGTAAAAAGTGAGCCGGGTAGTTTAGTGCTTGCCAACAAAGAGTTAAAGAATGTAGATATGACCGAGCCGAGTAAAATACTACACCATCTGAATCAAATTCTGTTTGGCCCGCCTGGCACGGGAAAAACATTCAATTCCATAAATCATGCTGTAGCGATTATTGAATCGAAAAGTTTTAGAGACCTTGATAGAGAGTCGCGAAATGAGGTGAAAAGCCGATTCGATAATTATGTTAAAGAAGGGCAGATTGTATTTACTACGTTTCATCAAAGCATGAGTTATGAGGATTTTATCGAAGGCATTAAACCGATAGAACCAAAACAAGATGGAGGTATTGTTACTTACAAAGTGGTTGATGGTATATTCAAATTGATTTCGGAAAAGGCGAAAGTAAATAACAATTTGGCGTTACTTCCATCAACCCCATCCGAACAAATCCCATTTGAAACTGCCTTTGATTTGCTCAAGCAAAAGATAGAAGATTCATTGCTGGAAGATCCTGTTTTGACACCCAATGAAATGAAAAAGGGTTTTGTAATAAATCTGGCAAATTCATTCTTTAGTCTAACAGGCATTAATGGATCATCTATTCGAATGATGACGAGAACGGGCAATGAGCAAAACACGATGACCATGCCTACGCTGAAATTGATTTTTGAGGACTTGGCAAATATTGAGAAGTATGTAGCAGGTGGTATGAAAACATATTACAAGGCTTTAGTGGAAGAAATGTATAAATGGAAAAGCCATATAAAGAATTTATCTAAAGCAGTTAAAGCCAAAAACTTCGTAATTATCATAGATGAAATCAATCGGGGTAATGTTTCCCAAATATTTGGAGAGCTGATCACTTTGATTGAGGATGATAAACGTCTAGGAGCAAAAGAAGCATTAGAAACAGAATTGCCGTACAGTAAAAGTCGATTTGGAGTACCTCCCAATCTGTACATTATCGGAACAATGAATACTGCCGACCGTTCAGTAGAGGCTCTAGATACAGCATTAAGAAGGCGCTTCAGTTTTACAGAGATAGTTCCCAATCCAATGATTATTGCTTTAGAGGGTAAGTCAAAGGAAAAACAAGGTGTAGTAAATGGAATTGATTTGGTAAGATTACTGACCATTATCAATAGACGGATTGAGAAATTGTTGGACAAAGATCATTTGATTGGCCATAGCTATTTTATGAATGTAGGAGAGTTGTCGGATTTAAAATTTGTCTTCCAAAACAAAATAATCCCATTGCTGCAGGAATACTTTTATGGCGACTTTGGAAAGATTGGTCTTGTGCTTGGTGAAGCATTCTTTGAAGCAGAGTCGTCAGACAGCTCAAATTATGATTCATTTTTTGCTGAGTTTCAAGGATATGAAACAGCTGACCTGTTGGATCGGAAAGTATACCGATTGAAAGATGTAATTAAAATGTCGGATGAAGTATTTAACAATGCATTAATAAAAATGCTCGGCAAGTGATTTCCAAAAGAAGCATAACGGTTTTTGAGCACGAATCCCTGAAGGTAGATGGTAAAAAACTTCTGCCCGAAGAATTGAAAGCTTTGCAAGCCTTTTATGGAGAGAAAGGTGTTCCGTATTTTACATTGATTCATAATGGAGTTCGCTTCAACGAGCATGTAGGAGTTATTCAGTTAGGCAACACATTAATCGAGGTTTTGCCAAAAGCAGATAAATATTCGAATGAAGAGGATTGGCGCGAAATGTTGATCGGCATGCTACGTGCAGTCGGTTTATTACAAATACATGCTCCATCGAGTAGCCATCTAAAATTGAAACCGAATGCGTTACTCGATTTGTATTTTGACATGTTTCTTCATGAGATAGAATATTTACTTCATCATGGTCTAACTAAAAAATACCGAAAGATCGATGCGAATAGCAAATCGCTGAAGGGAAGCATTCAGTTTGCCCAACATATTCAGAAGAATAGTATACACAAAGAGCGCTTCTTTGTGCGCCAAACAACGTATGATGTGAATCATTCGCTGCATCAAATACTTTACAAGGCGGTCAAATTAGTTAGACAAATCAATACAAACCCGATACTAGTAAGTCGGGCGGCAACGGCACAAATGTGGTTTCCGGAGATGAATGATATCAAAGTAACGGAGGCCACTTTTAATAAATTAGTAATTAATCGAAAGACAGAGTCATATCGAAAGGCGATTGAAATAGCTCGGTTGCTATTACTCAATTTCCATCCAGATGTTTCGCGCGGCAGAAATCACGTGCTTGCATTGATGTTTGACATGAATTATTTGTGGGAAAGTTTTGTGTACAAAAGCATTAAGAAAGAGTTACAGAAAACAAATCCACTTTGGAAAATTTCACCACAAGCATCTAAATACTTCTGGAAACCTTCGAATGGAAACCGAACTACTATTCGACCGGATATGGTGATTACGAAAGATGATTCAGATAGTATTGTGGTTGATACAAAATGGAAAAATCTAAATAATCTGCGGCCTTCAGATGATGATCTGAAACAAATGTTTGTGTATCATCAATACTTTTATGCGTCCAAAGTTGCTTTAGCCTACCCGGGAGAATTCGATATTGCGAAAGGAAATTACTTTACTTTCGAAGGGGAAAGAGGACATCATGAATGTTCGCTGATTGGAATAAAAGTTGAAAAAGATATCCGAAGTTGGCAGAAGCAAATTTGCCATTCGGTTTTGGAATGGATCAGTCACTAATTAACTGTAAAGCAAATGATCAAAGGAAGATTTTATTTTAAACGAACGACCAGCGGAAATTTGATTGGAGAATTCTCTCATCATAGAATGAAAGAAAATAGCACAGAGGGAGCCAATCGAACCTCTCCGGATAAGGGAAGTTTCGATGGCACTTATATCACTACGTGGTCTGATAACAGTACTCCTCAAATTGCACAGATGGTTATTACTCCAAAGTCGGGTTGCACCAATATTTTCACAGTTGAGTGGACAAATTTAACTAGCCACAAGATTATATTTTTGGGCGAGGGTATGATTGTAGATGGTATGCTCATTGGAGATTATAGAAATTAACTATCTTTTCCCAATTAATGATTAATCCCATGCCACCTCGTCTTGCGCGGAAGTTACTTCCGTGCCCTCTTATTATAATCAACTCAAAACTAAGCCCCCGGCTTCAATCAGCGTCTATGAATCCCTTCATTCTCATCTGCCTACCTCGGTACTGGGCATTTTATTTTGGAGAGCACTGAAGTAACTTCCGCGACAGAGTGGGTTTTTTAGCCCCGTCAGTGTTATCACCTGACAGCTCCAGTGTAGTTCATCTACTTCCTTCCCTTCACCGTATGTTTATCGAAGCCCTCGCGGCAAGGATAGAAGTGGAAAGCCCGCAGCTACACGCAAGCAAACTGGCGCGAGGACTTGCAACGGAAAGCCCGCCCGGCCGCCCAAAATAAACGTGCAGATCTACATGTTCCGCTATGGCATGTTGAACTGTAGACAACGCAGGGTTGCAACCTGCATACAAAATGTAAGGCATTTCAAATTCCTGTTAACTGGCGTTCGTCATGCGCTGCACTAACATCGCGAACAGCGTTGATAAATTAATTTAAGGAGCGCTTTCAACAAACAGTCAACGAATTTTGAAAACAACATCCGTCGATTGGTTAAACAAATCACGTGAAGTTTCCGGTTAATCTAACACCCAACTCTCACCAATAAAAAAAAGACCGCCTCACCAATTTGAGACGGCCTTTTTGTATAATACCTTTTACTTTAGCGAAATCCCCTCTACGTTTCTACCGGTAGAGTAAATCATTGCTGTTGCCTGCCCTCCACTAGCGCGGATGTTGTGAGATGGAATGTGTTGCGGATCATCCGTGCGGTAAAGAATCAATCCATAGTTTGGGTTAGTTCAAATGGCTTTCGTTAGTTTGCAGCTTAACAAACTCAGTAGAGCCGGAGTTGTTCTAAATATCAGGTTTGTTCCTAGTAAGTTTTAGTTTATGGTAGTGACTAAATGGAAAATAATATTAATGCTTTTCATTATAGTTCTCGTTATTTGGTTCACTCATTTTCTTAACTCTGGATCAGCAAGAAGGTTTAATGAATTCAAAGCAAGAGGTTATTCAGGAGTTATAAAGGAAATTCGGAGGATACAATCACATAAAGGGTGTCCTGATATTCTAATTCAAAACGAATGGATTTTTCTAACGATGGATGAGCAGATTATCTTTGATCAAATTCATGTTGGTGATTCAATTGTTAAGCAAGCGGGTAGCGATAAGATCACAATTTTTAGGATAGATTCTTTATCCAAAATCGAAACTTTAGAATTTATTTCCGTTCTTCATTGATGTGCGTTAGTCTAAACTGCTATGGTTTCAACTTAAGACATAGAAACAGACAACGCAGGGTTGCAACCCAAACAACATGCGTCGATAGGTTACACAAATCACGTAAAGTTTCCGGTTTATCTAACACCCAACTCTCACCAAAAAAAAAGACCGCCTCACCAATTTGAGACGGTCTTTTTTGAATAACACCTTTTACTTTAGCGAAATCCCTTCTACGTTTCTACCGGTAGAGTAAATCATTGCTGTTGCCTGCACATCTTCTTTCTTGGTTTTTTTGGCAAACGTCATCACGTCTTTCTCTATAGAATTGTTGACTATTCCGTAGGTGATGAAGGGGATAAGTTTGATTCCACCATAGGAAGAATTCTGTACAGAGTAGAATTTCAGGGGCTCTGCTAAGATATAGGAATCAACTCCCCAAATTTTTGTAACGATAGCAATTCCACTGTTCTCGGGCGTAGCCACATCAGTAAAACGTATTGCTCTAGCTGTTTTCCCTCCTGAATAGATAATCGCATCGAAAGTTGTATTCAACTTCTTTACATTTCGAGCCGACTTTCGTACGAACTGATTCGCTTTGTCGGAGATGGTCTCGTTCACAACTCCTCTCGTTAAAAGAGAAACAATTTTAGGGCTTGTTTTAATGGTAGCCACTGTTTCATACTGGCGTAAAGGCTGGTTTAAAATGTAGACCTCTTTGCCTTGAATTTTTGCTACCCTTGCTAGTGAAGGGTCTTGGGCTTGTACTGACAGTACACTTCCTAGAAGCGCGACTGTTATCATTTTCATGATTTTCATTTGTGTTTTATCTTTCACAAAACTCTGCAAATGAGAACGGCCTGTTATTGATTTGAGTTAAGAACCCCTGTGGGAGCCATTGATTTGAGTTAAGAAAAATAAATTGGTAGAGAAGTGGCAAAATAAAAACAAAGGTCAACACAATAAATGCATTGCCCTTTCTGCTGTACTCGATAATTCTTTCCCCGCTGTTCGTCATGCGCTGCGCTAACATGGTTGCGATGTGTTGCAGCAGTCGCGGTTATCCTAAGAACGTACGTGAGAAAATATCAGTTTACCGCAAAGTAGTACCAGAAGCTGAAGGCCTTACGTTCAATTTTATTATATTGCACTGGCTTGTACATCATGTGTGTTCCCCCGAGCCATAGATCCCAAGCTATGGACAACGAACATAAAATTACAGAAGGCTTTATCCCAAGCCATGGTGGTTATCGTAAGCTATTCAGTTATCAGAAGGCAGAAATCATTTACGATGGTACCATGTATTTTACCAATCGCTTTTTCAACAAATATGATCGTACCATAGGGCAGATGGTGCAGGCAGCACGCAGTGGAAAACAAAACATAGCCGAAGGCAGTATGGCTTCGGCCACATCCAAGGAGATGGAAATAAAACTCACAAACGTAGCTCGCGCCAGTCTGGAAGAATTGCAAATAGATTATGAGGATTTCCTGCGAACGAAGAAGGTCAATGATGTCAAGTTTTCGGATCCATAAACTTGACATTAGTAAATAAGTGTTACCTTTGCATTCATGGCATTGGCAACAGAAATACGTAAGAGAATCAGGCAGTTACCTGAAGGAAAAACCTTTGGGTATAATGATTTACGCATTGCCAAAGCGGAATACACCACGGCTGCCAAGGCATTGGAGCGACTGCAAAAAGAGGGAGTTCTGAAGAAGGTTTCAAAAGGTATTTTTTACAAGCCAGAGCAAACGGTTTTCGGAGAATTAAAACCCGACTACAGAGAATTGCTACGCCCCTATTTGTTTGAAAACGGTAAGCGGGTGGCATACGAAACGGGTACTTCATTGTATAATCGGTTGGGCCTAACAACCCAAATGGCTTTTCATATTAAAATTGCAAGCAGAGGCAAACGTATTGCCATCAACAGAGGTTCGCTCAAAGCCACATCGGTAAAAAGCTATACCGAAGTAACTGACAACAACTATGAAGTTTTAGAAATTCTGGATGCGCTTAAAGACATCAAACGTATTCCGGATTGTCCGGTGGCTCAGGCCGTTCGCAGGTTAAGCGTTATCTTGAAGAAGCTCAACGAAAAGCAAACCAACTTCCTGATGAAGTATGCCTTACTTTATCCTTCCCGAGTAAGAGCATTAGTGGGTGCCATACTGCAAAACAACGGCTATAAAGAGAAACGATTGGATAAATTAAAAGAGAGTTTAAATCCACTCACTACTATAAAACTGGCAATAAAAGACAGTGAGTTACCCACAAAAAGCAATTGGTACATCAGATGAAGCTACACGAAAATACAGCGTTATTTCGTGATGCGATTCGATTTACCGCACAGCGAATGAACTTGCCTCCGGAGTATATCGAGAAAGATTATTGGGTCACTTATGTACTCTATACTCTTTTCACTCATGAAATCGGAGCTGATACCGTATTCAAAGGAGGTACAGCTTTATCAAAGTGTTACAAAACGATAAATAGGTTTTCAGAAGACATTGACTTGGTTGTAGTAAGACGAGAAGGTGAGTCAAATAACAGGATGACTACCAAAATCAAAACTATCAGTGACGTGGTGTGTGCAGTTCTGCCAGAAGTTGATATAGAAGGGCTCACCCAAAAAACGGGAATGAACCGGAAAACCGCGCATACCTATCAAAAGGAGTTCAAAGACGACTATGGTCAGATTCGTGATGTAATTGTAGTAGAAGCAACATGGCTTGGTTATTTTGAACCCTACACCACACAGCAAGTAGTTTCATTGGTTGGTGAAATGATGCTGAGTAACAATCAAGCTGCGATTGCGGAAGCGAATGGTGTGCTGCCTTTCGATGTTCGTGTGCTGGAGCCAACCCGAACGGTGTGCGAAAAAATAATGAGCCTTGTCAGATTCTCGTATGGAGAAGATGCTATTGACGATTTGAAGAAAAAGATAAGACATGCGTACGACCTGCACCAATTGCTGAATCAAAAGGAGTTTGCTGAGTTTTTTCGATCAGAGGCATTCGCTATCATGCTCTTAAAAGTCGCTAACGATGACGTACTAGGCTACAAGAACAGTAATGCGTGGCTTGCGCATCATCCTAATGAAGCTCTTATTTTTAAAGATGTAGATAAGGTTTGGGGTGAGTTGAAAGCTACCTACAATGGCGATTTCAAAAAATTAGTTTACGGAAGTTTCCCGTCAGATGAATCGGTTTTGGCGATTCTTAAAATGATAAAGGAAAGATTAACGGGCATACAATGGAACGTAGATGTTGAACAGAAGAAATGAAGTTCACCGAAGAAGAGCAGCCGCATAGTCTCGTGCCGGAGACTCTTCGGGGAAAGAAATTCGAGCAAGCCACCCGCTGTTCGACATGTTCCGTAAGGGCATGTCGAACGGTAGATAACGCAGGTTTACAACCTGCATACAAAATGTAAGGAATTACAAATGCCTGTTAACTGGCGTTCGTCATGCGCTGCGCTAACATGGCAGCCATGAATCAGAAGTGTTTTTTTTGTACTAGTATATTTTATTTTCGAGAGCACGGAAGTAACTTACCAACTAGAGGGGTCTTAAATAAAACTTTGACTTCAGGGACAAAAAAGGGAATTAAGTAAATGCCAGTTTTGAGCACGATATTACTTTACCGCATGACGCACATCAAGAATATTCCTCATATTCTAAAACATGGCATTACGCATATTTCATCGGCATCTAAAAACAAGAATTATGTAGCTATTGGCGATGGGAGTCTGATTAGTGCAAGAAATGATTTCGCCATGCCAAACGGCAAGAATCTTGGAGAATACATACCCTTCTACTTTGGGCCACGTATGCCTATGTTATACGTGATGCAAAAAGGCTTTAATGGCGTTACCCCAGTCTCACCCGCAGACGTTGTGTATTGCATCACTTCTGTGCAAGCTATTCAAGCAACAGGACTAGACTATGTATTCACCAATGGCCACGCGGTGGACGGGTTTTCGGAGTTCTTCTACAAAAAGGACATTAAGAATATCCTCAACATCATTGATGCTAAGGCTATTAACAGTAGATATTGGAAAGCAGAAAATGACCTTGATCTAAAGCGCAGAAAGGAAGCCGAGTTTTTAATTGAAGGAGATATTCCGATTGCTGCAATTCCAAGTTTCGCGGTTTACAATCAATCGGCTGCAGACCAACTAAAAAAAATGGCGGGATATCAAGGTCAGTCACTAATTGTCAGTCCTAATTATTACTTTTAGCATGAATATGATTCACTACCAAACCGGAAATTTACTAGAAAGCTCAGCCGAAGCTTTGGTCAATACCGTGAATACAGTTGGCATTATGGGAAAAGGGATTGCCCTTCAGTTTAAAAAAGAGTTCCACGCTAATGCCCGTAAATATGAAGAAGCGTGCAAAAATGGCATAATTGATATTGGAAAGTTGCTCGTAGTACGAGATTCCTCGCTAGCAACTGGTGATAAAGTAATCATCAATTTTCCAACTAAAAAAGATTGGCGCAAACCGTCTGAATATTCTTATATCGAGTCTGGACTGGAAGATTTGGTTCGAATCATTCGTGATGAGAAAATTAAATCAATTGCTATACCTCCACTAGGATCTGGCAATGGAGGGCTAGACTGGCAAAAAGTAAAGCAAATTCTTGAAAAGCATCTGTCTACGCTGCCAATAGAAGTATTTATCTATGAGCCGAATGCCATCATACAAGAAGCAATGAAGAAAGAACGGGTGAAACTTACTCCTGCCCGCGCCATGCTGCTGGATGTACTCTACGACCTCGTTCGAAATGGAGAGTTTGTTTCGGAGTTTGCTGCGGAAAAAATAGCCTATTTCCTGCAACGTTTTGGGGCAGCCGATCAATTCAAACTGGAGTATAAGCAGAACTTTTATGGGCCATATTCAGGCAAAGTCAAATATGTATTGTATTACCTAAATGGCAGCTATATTTTCGGATACAGTGCCATGGATAAAAAGCCCTTCGAAGAATTAGGAATTATCGCCGATGGCAGCACTGCAGTTCAGGAATATTTATCAAAAGCTGAGAACGTATCATTCAAAAGCATAGCAACTAAAACGAAAGTTTTTTTAACAGGATTTTACTCGTCTTTTGGTCTTGAGTTATTGTCGAGTGTTGACTTCATCATGAGAGAAAAGGACACCCAAGCTATTGATGATATTAAAAAGCATCTTGAAGCATGGAGTGACCGCAAAAAAACCCTGTTCAATAATCCTAAATTTCTTGACCTAGCTTTAGACCGAATTCAAAGCCACCTCAGCTGACATTCGTGAGCATGGAAGTAACTTCTATGCTAATGAGGTATTACCCACATGCATCCCATACAAAGTGTGTCTAAGTGAGGCCGCAAAACAAGCCCCCTTTATTCGAAATAGTCCTAATTATATTTAGGATTGAGTTTTTCTCAGGAATCTTTTCATCAGCCAGACACCAAGAAGAAATAGTAATCGCTGGTTAATATCAAGAAATCTGTAATTTCATGGCGCGTATTACTCAGTCACATCCCCTGGTGACTACTCCCCAAGAGTCAAGGTGCTTTAACAAAAATTTCTGGTCAGCATGTTTCGATGGACTCCATTTGCGATGGTGCGCATTACCGCCTTTTTGGCGATTGGCATAGTTGCGGCCATATTCTTTCCATCTTTACTTCCACAAAATGTAGTCATTCTTCTCATCGCCGTATGTACGGTCAGTTATCTCATCCTCGTGTGGAAACTTGATCCTGCACATCAAGGGATCATTCTGGGCTGCATTGGATTGACGGCAGTTACTTTGATGGGATATGAATTGGTTTGGATGCGCACCCCCGCCAACCGCGCTTCGCACTTTATGAATGCAGTGCATCCCATTCAATCGTATGTAGCAGCCGTGCGCAGTGTGCCGGAGGCGAAAGCGAAAAGCTGGAAAATAGAAATAGAAGTACAAGCCATCAAAACAAAATCATGGTTTCCTGCCGAGGGTAAGGTGATGTTGTATGTCGCCAGAGATACATTGCCCATGACTTGGAAGTACGGCGATCGTATACTTGTTAACGGTTCGCCGATGCCTCTCAAAGGTCCGTCCAACCCCGGTGAGTTTGATTACAAACGCTTCCTGAGTTTTCGCCATATTTATCATCAGCAATTTGTCCGCCCGTCATTTGTCCAGTGGATTGCGCCCGCCGATCGCAAAGGATTTATGTACTACGCGCTTGAGATGCGTGTTTGGGCATCTCATCAAATTCAACAACATATACATGGAAGTCAGGCACAGGCCGTTGCTTCAGCTTTGGTGTTGGGCGTTACCGATGGCCTCGACTCAGATTTACTCAATGCGTATGCAGCCAGCGGAGCCATGCACGTGTTGGCCGTGTCGGGTTTGCATGTGGGCATTATCTATGGGTTGCTTCTGATTTTACTGAAACCATTCAGCAAAATGAAAGGCAGCGCGTGGTTGATTGCTGGCACCAGTTTATTTTGCCTGTGGGGCTTTGCATTTGTGACCGGCTTATCGCCCTCGGTGTTGCGGGCTGTTACCATGTTTTCGTTTGTTGCGTTGGCAAAACCATTTTCGCGGCGCACCACCATGTACAACACACTGGCCGCCTCTGCATTTGCTTTGTTGTTGTATAACCCGTACCTCATCCTGTCAGTGGGTTTTCAATTGTCGTATGGAGCAGTAGTGGGTATCGTTTATTTGCAACGACCAATCTATCAACTTTGGAACATCCGTTCGCGCGTGGGCGATTGGGTGTGGCAGATCACCTGTGTGTCGCTGGCAGCGCAGATAGCTACATTTTCATTGGGGCTTTTGTACTTTCATCAGTTTCCGGTTTATTTTTTAGTTTCCAATTTGTTTGTCATTCCACTGTCTACAGCCGTACTCGTGTTGGGTATTGTTTTGCTCAGCTTTTCGTTCGTGCCGCCAGTCGCGTGGGCGGTAGGCAAGTTGATGCAAGCATTGGTTTACCTGCTGAACGAGACGGTTTACATCACCGAGCAACTACCCTACAGTCTCATCAACGATATCCATATTTCAACATCGCAATGTTGGTTACTCATCGGCATGGGGGTGGGCTTGATTATTACTTTTGAAGCGCGAAGCCTGCGGGGACTTTACTTTTCGTTTTTGTGTGTAGTGTTGTTCAGCGCACTGCAATGGAACCACTGGAGCAACCGGCAACATGAAACGCAATGGGTGGTGTATGCGATTAATGGATATAGCGCGATGGACTTTATTTCACAGGGGCAAGCGCACGCAGTGGTCGATCCGGCGTTAGCACACGATGAAGAAAAAATCCGATTTCATATTCGGCCCAACCGGCTTGGACAAGGTGTTGCCTTAGTTGAAACCGACACCTTGCTTTCTGCGCAAAGCAGCCGTGGTCTATGCTTGACACGATGGCAAAATAAAATCATCACCCATGTTCAACAGCCAAAAACCAACTTGCCCATTCGTTGGTATACGGATTACCTGGTGGTGAGCCACAATGCGGTGAACATACGCACCATTCGAAAGGAGCATATTGGTATGATTATACTCGATGGCACCAACACAACCAACTATTGCAACAAGTTGATTAAGTTTGCTGCGGAAAGACAAATACCCGTTCATGCGGTATTGCAACAAGGTGCATTTATTTTAACCTTATCGAGATGAGCTTAGTACTCTACACAAAAAAAGATCGCATCGGCTACATTACACTCAATCGCCCGGAGAAGCGCAACGCGCTCAGCCATGAGTTAGTAGCCGAATTAAAGTCAACCCTCGCACAGGCAGAAGCCGATGTGGAAGTGAAGGTAGTGGTTTTGAAAGCGGAGGGCGATGCATTTTGTGCGGGTGCCGACTTAGCTTACTTACAACAACTCCAGCATTTTTCGTTTGAGGAAAACAAAGCCGACTCGCACCACCTCAAAGAGTTGTTTCTACAAATCTATCAACTGAAGAAAGTGGTTATGGCGCAAGTGCAGGGGCACGCTCTCGCGGGAGGATGTGGGCTGGCCACCGTTTGTGATTTTGTGTTTGCCGTGCCCGAGGCGAAGTTTGGGTACACCGAAGTGCGCATTGGGTTTATTCCCGCGATGGTGTTGGTTTTTTTAATTCGCAAAATTGGCGAACAGAAGGCCCGGCATTTGTTGCTCACCGGCGACTTGGTGCAAGGCGCTGCCGCGAAAGAGATGGGGCTGGTTTACGCGCTTGTTGCGAAAGAAGAACTCGAGAACAAAGTGAATGAGTTTGCCTTGAAGTTGGTTACTGCCAACTCCGGCAGATCGATGCAAATCACGAAACAGATGATCGGTGAGGTGCAATCCATGAGTCTGCAAGATGCCTTGAATTATGCGGCCACCATGAATGCTCACGCCCGTGCCACGGATGATTGCAAGAATGGAATTGCTGCTTTTCTGGAGAAGCGCGAGTGGAAATGGTAAGCCGAATGGAACATTTGTGGGATTGCACGCGGTTGCATTGGTGGGCAGGTCAGGTAAAATCAATGTCGTTAAGGTAAGCTCAATTGAACTCCTCTCTTGTGGAGAGGAAAGAGGTGAGGTATAAAATTGGGCTTAACTTAATGACATTGGCAGTAAAACAGAAAATTCTTTTCCTTCGCTTGACATAAATAGACGATGTTTGGTAACTTAAAACCACGTTAAGAACAGTACCGAATCAATTACCATAAATCCCCATTCCCTATGAAATCATTTTTTATGTCTACCGCACTGCTTCTGGTAGTAGCTAGTGCCTTTGCTCAAAATTATACCGGCGATAGTTGGGCGCAAGCCAAAGCAAAAGGAGCCGGCACACTCTCCGTAGCATATGTAGAGACGTTTGGATTTGTGTACAAAAACAACGATCAATTGACCGGCGTTTGTGTTGATATTCTCAAAGACTTTACCAAGTATGTAAAAGATACCAAAGGCGTAGCCATCGAAATAAAATTTGTGGGCGATGGCTCTTCATTCAAAGGAATGTATGAAAAAGTAAAAGCGTCATCGGGAGGTGTTTTTGGTTTGGGAAATATTACGATCACCGATCAACGAAAAAAAGAAGTGAAGTTCAGCCCTCCCTTCATTACCAATCTTGCATTTCTCATTACCCAAAACAGCATCCCCAACTTGGTTAAACTGGAAGACTTGCCTACCACCTTTGGGAAATTAACTGCGTACACCGCGCAGGGCACCATTAACGAAAAGCGCATCAACGAATTGAAGCAAAAGTATTTTCCCGAAATGAAAATTGTAACGGCCTCTACCAGCCAGGAAGTATTTGATAAGTTGACGGCCGACCCCAACGGATTTGCTTATTTGGATTTGGCATTTTATCTCGAGGCAGTACAAAAACGCAAGGCCGTCAAGCGCCACTCCATCGGCGACAAAGCCTCCGAGCAATTTGGATTTATCATGCCAATGAACAGCGATTGGCAACCTCTGCTCGACGAGTTCTTTGAAAAGGCCAATGGTGGCTACACCAACTCAGCAGCCTACAAAACAATCCTCAAAAAACACCTGGGCGAGATTGGCATTAAACTCTTGCAGTTCAATGGTAAGTGATTTCAAGAGTGTGTACTTTTGAAGTGTGACCGCTACCGAAGTCTTAAAAAAATATTGGGGATACAATTCGTTTCGCGCACCGCAAGATGAAATCATTCAGGCGGTGGTAGAACGCAAAGACGTGCTGGCCATTTTGCCTACGGGCGGTGGCAAGTCAATTTGTTTTCAGGTACCCGCCATGATGCAGGAGGGACTGTGCATCGTTGTTACACCGCTCATTGCACTCATGCAAGATCAGGTAGCCCAGTTAAAGAAAAATGGAATTCCCGCCATCGCTATTCATTCCGGGTTGAGTTACAGCGAGATTGATCTCTTGCTCGATAACTGTGTGTACGGACAGCAAAAATTTTTATATGTTTCGCCCGAGCGGTTGCTCACCGAATTATTTCGGGTGCGCTTTCAAAAGATGAACGTGTGCCTGATTGCCATCGACGAAGCCCACTGCATTTCCCAATGGGGTTACGACTTTCGCCCGCCGTATTTGCAGATTGCCGAACTGCGCGAATTGAAACCCGACGTGCCCTTCATCGCACTCACAGCTTCCGCCACAGAGCAAGTGCGTCAAGATATCATGGCGAAACTTCTGTTCCGAAATCCGTCCGTATTTCAAATCAGTTTTGCCCGCAAAAATTTTTCGTTGGTGGTTCGTAACACCGAGGCAAAAGAAAAAAAGCTGGTGGAGATACTCACCAAAGTTCCCGGCACGGCGATCGTGTATGTACGATCGCGAAAGTCCACACAAACCATCGCGCAATACCTGCAACGCAACCGGATCAGCGCCACCTTCTATCATGCCGGTTTACATTTTGATGAGCGCACCACACGCCAGCGAGAGTGGCTCAACGATTCCTTTCGTGTGATGGTGGCCACCAATGCATTTGGCATGGGCATCAACAAGTCCGACGTGCGCACCGTGATTCATATGGATTTGCCGGAAAACCTGGAGTCGTACTACCAGGAGGCCGGTCGTGCCGGACGCGATGGAAAGCAAGCGTATGCCACCATCTTATTTCACCCCACCGATGCGGAGTCGTTGCAATCCAAAGCCGAGCAAGCCTATCCTACGTTTGACTACCTGAAGAAAATGTACCAGGCATTGGCCAATCATTTTCAAATTGCCATTCACGCCGGGCAAGGCGAAAGTTATGACTTTGACATCGAGCAATTCGCGAAAAAATTTTCATTGAAGCCATCGGCCATCTATCCGGCACTCAAGCGACTGGAAGAAGCGGGGCTGGTTCAGTTCAGCGAAAGCTTCTATCACCCATCGCGGTTGCACTTCACAGCTGATAAACTAAAACTCTACGAATTTCAGGTGGCACACGCGCGGTTTGACCCGATCATTAAAATGTTGTTGCGCTTGTATGGAGGAGAGTTGTATGCCGATTTTGTGCATATATCCGAAAGTCAGTTGGCCACCGCACTCAAAATCAGCTTCGCCGAAGTGCAGTTGGTGTTGCAACAACTGCATCAGTTGCAATTGCTCATCTACAGCCCTATGCGCGATTCACCGCAGGTCACGTTTGTCATCCCCCGGCAAGATGAACACCTGTTGGTAGTTGATAAATTTAAGTTGGAGAATCGCCGCAAACTAAATCTTGAGAAGACGGCTCGCATGATTCAATATGCTGAACAAGATACATTGTGCCGCATGCTGTTCATTCAAGATTATTTCAACGAAACATCGGAGCAAACGTGTGGTGTGTGCGATGTGTGTTATGCCCGAAAGAAACGCACGCATCAAACGGCCATCAAACTTTTTGAAGAGCAGATTCGATTTTTTCTCGCGAAGCAGCCGCTGTCTCCCGAAAGTCTAGTAGAAGCAGCTGCACCCGACGATGAAGAATTATTTTTGGAGGCAGTGCGCGAAATGGTGGAGAACACCCAACTATTTTATGACGAGCATTGGCTCTTGAACTTGAAGAAATAGTTATTTTGCACGATGCCATCTGTTACACCAAAATATTCTGTTATTGTGCCGGTGTACAATCGTCCGCAAGAAGTAGATGAGTTGCTGAGCAGCTTGTGCCGCCAACAGTTTACCGATTTTGAAGTCATCATCATTGAAGATGGATCTACCACACCCTGCTTGCAAGTGGTTGAGCGCTATTCCGATCGCCTCGACATTCATTATGTTTTTAAAACCAATTCCGGCCCCGGCCCCAGCCGCAACATGGGTTTCGAAAAAGCCAGAGGGCAATATTTTGTGATTTTCGACAGCGACTGCGTATTGCCCGAGACTTACTTTGTTGCAGTAGAAGATTTTCTGGCGACACATTCTTTGGATGGATGGGGTGGCCCCGACCGGGGACATACAAGCTTTACACCCTTGCAGCAAGCGATGGCATACACCATGTCTTCGTTTCTTACTACCGGCGGCATTCGTGGTGGCAAACGGAAAATAGGTTTTTATCAGGCGCGTAGTTTTAACATGGGTCTTAGCCGCAAGGCGTGGCTCCAAACTGCAGGCTTTCAATTTGATCGGTTGGCCGAAGATATTGAGTTGAGCGTGCGTATGCGTCAACTGAATTTGCGCGTGGAACTTATCTCCGATGCGTTTGTCTACCACAAGCGCAGAACATCACTCAAGCAATTCTTTTTTCAAGTAGCAAACTTTGGCCGAGGGCGAGTGGCAGTTGGTGCAAAACATCCCGGCGAAGTAAAGTGGGTGCATTGGTTTCCGGCACTCTTCACAATGGCGTTGGTGGTTACGTTGCTGAGTCCGCTCGTTACTTCACTTGGATTCTACTTGTATGCGATCGGGTTGTTTTATCTCTCGCTTCTTTTTGTCGATGCGCTCCGCGTCACTCGTTCCGTTCACGTAGCGGTGCTGAGTATCCCTTCTGCGCTTGTGCAATTGACAGGATATGGCACTGGTTTTTTAGCACAGAAATTAAAAACCTTACATAACCGATAGTTACGGCTTTTCAAATTGTACCCATTATCCTTGAAGATTAGTAATATTTAAGCAATATTGCGGTAACCAAAGAGAGAAAACTTACATGCTACGCTTCCCAACCGTTTCACTGCTATTCGCGGTGCTCTTGACTCAATTCATACCTTCCAATGCGCAATCAACATCCGGCGATGCCTTGAAAAAAGGATACTACGTGGTGGTAGCAGCATATCTGGAGAATCAGGTATCATTTGCTAAAAAGTATGCTGACGAATTAAATGCGCAAGGAAAACATGCCAGCTACGGAATGGATGCCGCCCGCAATCTCTATTATGTCTATCTGGACTACTACGCTGATTTCAATGAATCCATTGCACAAATGGTGCAAGTGCGCAAGGAGGCAGGATTTGGCGAAGCATGGGTTCGCATCATCAAAGATGGCTCTGAAGCCACTGAGTCTGTCGCAGCTACGCCGGCAGCCAGGCCAAAAGAATCACCGGTTCCGCAACCTGCCGCCAAGCCAACTACTCCTGCAGAAACACCTGCACCTGTAGAGGCTGCCAAGCCGGTGGTTGTAACGGAGACAGCAAAAGTACCAGCGCCCGCCACTCCGGCAGTAGCAGCTCCTGCATCAATAACACAAGCAGTAGATACGTCAAAGGCAGTTATTCCGAATCCGCCCGCCGCTCCTGTTTATGTGCCACAGACACTGAAAAACACGCAAGCATTTTTTAGTATGTACAACGCCACCAATGGCACCATCCTCGACGGTGAAGTGGAAGTAATCGACACAGATCGCAGCCGCCTGTTGTCCAAGATGAAAGCCAACTCGTACATCAGTTTGCCCGATCCGGGAAGTAAGTCAGGAAAGCTCACGTTAATCGGCAGCGCGTTTGGCTATCGCAAAGTGCAACATGAAATGAATTACAAAAACACCGAAGGCGATACCGTGAAAGAAGAGATTGATTTGATCGGCAACTACTACATGGTGAAGTTTGACCTTACCCGCATGACCCGTGGCGACATTGCTACGCTTTACAATGTGTATTTCTACAACGATGCAGCGGTGATGATGCCTGAGTCGAAGTACGAATTGAATAAGCTCTTGCAAATGCTGAAGGAGAACCCGAAATACCGCATTATGCTGCACGGCCACACCAATGGCAATGGCCGCGGCAAAATTATTTATGTAGGTCCAAACAAGGATTTTTTCAACGTCACCAAAGATGATGTCGTGAAGGAGTCCGGCTCGGCGAAGGAATTATCGGGCGCACGCGCTACCACTATCAAAGATTGGTTAGTATCACAGGGCATTGATGCTTCGCGCGTCGAAGTGAAAGCGTGGGGTGGCGGAAGAATGTTGCACGATAAAAATAGTCAGAATGCACGAAGAAATGTGCGGGTAGAAGTAGAGGTATTGCAAGACTAGCAGGCGTTAAGGTCAACTCTAAAAACTCAATGGGTTGAGGTGATAAAAAGAAAGTTTTAGAGGTGCGCTTAACTTACTAATTGGCCCCTGTAGAAGCTTGTAAGAAAATGCTGGCATCTGACCTTCAACTTTAAAACAGACTGTTTGATGAAAAAAATGTTGCAAAGCTTTTCGCTAATCATCAATTACAAGACATTCATCATCACCGCGCTGTCCGTCTTTTCCAGTTACTTCTGTTTTCATTACGATCTTACCGCCAAGTTCCCGGACATGCTAGTGGGCGTGGCCATCGTGTTTCCCGTTGTATTTTCGATCGGCTCGGCTTATACGCGCAGAGAAAATGCGCTGCAACGCTACTCGGATTTTAAAGGCCATGTGGTGGCTTTGTTTTTTGCCAGCCGCGATTGGACATCCTCGAAAGAAAGTGACCTCCCGGTGCGCATGCAACAAATGGCGCATGACCTCATATCAAAAGTGAAGGTGATGCTGAAGCAAACTGAACCCGAGTGGAGAGCCAGCGAAAAGGAAATGTATGAACTGTTCTCTAAGTTATCGAATATGACGATGGAGCTGCGTGCATTGGGCGTGCAAAGCGGAGAAATATCACGTGTGAGCCAATACCTCAGTAAGATTATCATCGCGTTTGATAATATGAAAATCATTCATAATTATCGCACGCCGGTTACGCTGCGCACCTACAGCAAAGTGTTTATTTATATTTTTCCGATCATCTACGGGCCGTATTTCGCGTCTACCTTCCACGACTATTCGTCGCATCTGGAATATGTGATGCCGGTGTTGTATAGCTTCATTCTTGTAAGTTTAGATAACATTCAAGATCACCTCGAAAACCCTTTCGATGAAGTAGGCGAAGATGACATCAGCATCGATGCAGATGAAGTAAAAGAATTTCTTAGCCAGAATTAAAGCATCAATCCAAGGTACGAGGAGTCTTATCGTCTTCACGGCCATGCAAAAATCCTTTCCTATCTCTGTGTTCCTTTGCGGTCCTCTGTGAAACTTTGTGAAATAATTTTAAAGCCACACTATTTTTGAATACCCCTGTATTTCCGAGTAAACAATCATTTTCATATGATACCGATAGGAATGACATGTAAAGAACGCTCCTTGTAAATAAGAGAGCAAATTTTGGGCGGCCTTGAACTTTCAATCTGTGTTATCCGTCTAAACCCACTCTGTCATTGACAGGCACAAGGAATCTTCTGAACATTATTCCTATTGCGCGAAGATGCCTCGTGCCTCGGCAAGACAAGGGTGTGGGAAGCGTTCCGTGTATTCTCTCTTTCATTGGCAGGTAGGAGTCTTATCGACTAAACCCAACGTAGGGTAAAGGTGTCGGACGGCATGTTGCCTGCGATTATAGCCGTACTGACACCGGCCCCCGCTTCGCAACACGAATATCCAGTATCGAGCATCCAGTATCCAGTATCGAGTATCCAGTATAGCTATTAGAAATCGTTGGTTTAATGACTCATCACAAACCGGTGAGTTTGCGTGCGCCCTTCAAAAGTCAGTCGGCAGAAATAAATCCCTAGGGCTAGTTCATTCACATCAAGAGTAAGACTATTTTTTCCAATGCCGATGGCAAATTGTTTTTGTCGAACCATGCCACCCACAGAGTTGATAATTTCCAATTGAACGATGCCTTCACTTTTAGAAGAAACATCTACGCTCAAAGTTCCGTGATTAGGATTGGGATAGACCACCGATGTTTCAAAGGACTCGGTGCCAGTAATGAAAACCGGCATGTTCGCATCCAGCCATGTCATGCGCTGTGTTACCCAGTTTTTCAGCCAATTGATTTCTTCCTGAAAAGTTTGCCCCACATAATAATTGGGCCACACATATTGACCCAACACGGGCCATCTTTGAAAGTTGCGTTGTTGCGATTCTGCATTTAATACCGTCGATACAGAATCGATGTAGTTTAACACCACCGATGTTTTCAATGGACCGGCACGAAGTGTCTGCCACCGGTAGCCGAGTTTGTTCTGAAAGGACGGATCTTGCAAGAGCCTGTCCCACCAGAATGGAATCAACCAATAATCGCCGCCGCAAATCTCATTGAACTTATAAACAAAGCCTTCCGGATTTCCCTGGGTGCAGTAGTCTGCATTGCCAAAGCCCAAATTAAAATCCCAGATGGGTCCCATATAAATTTTGCCACCATCCGATTCTTTCTTTTTATACAAGTACGTGCTCAGCCTGTATCCATCAACATTTTTCGAAACTTCGTTCATGATTAAAAAATCGATGAATGAATCCACATCAATGTATTTGGCATATCCATTTACCGGGTCTTTAAAATTCGAGCCCTTCAATGCCGATTCAAAACTATCCATATAGCTTTTAATGTATGCTTTTTGTTGCGGCATAATTTCTGTGCTTTTGGGATAATCATACAGAAAGTAAATAGTTTGATTTCCACTTCGATTGGTGGGTGGAATAGATGAATTCCAGCCATCGCTACCACCACTTCCTGTCGCTTTGTCAATCTTCAAAATGTAACCGCCGGTCACATCGTCTCCAGAAATTTCAATAGGATCAAGTTTGGCAATGTCTACTCTGCTCTTACCACGCTTTATTTTTTCAAGGAGAATGTAAATGCCTTCGTATTGACCATTAATAACCAGCTCAAAATATTTGGTGCGAGAGGCATATCTTCCCATCGATCGGCCCAAGCGATAAGCTAGTGCATCGCGCATCAAGCTTTTATCATTGTAAGGTGCGAATAACACCCAATCATCTTTCGGTGGCAAACCCAGCAAGGCTGCATCAATTCCGTTTCCGATGGCATCGCGTGTTTCAATACCGTAGGGCGTTTTGGGGAATGATTGTGAAGTAGAGCCGCGGAATTCAATTCCTATTTTCCCGACATAACCGCTGAATGGGTCGGTTAATCTATTCCGAACGCCAGGTGCATTGTTAATAATGCCCATATCAGCAGTTATTTTAGGTTCATCTAGAATGGCTTTACCGTTTGTATTGATGACGATAATGGGCAAATTAGAAGAGGTGAAGGTTTGCGCATGTATATTTCCGCAAAACAATACGATCAACAACAGTAGGGCAAGCCGCTTATTTTTCATTTGGCTGTGGATTAAATTCAAACAGACTTCCTTTTTTTTGATCGATGAGTAAAATGCGTTCGTCCGTTACCAACACAAACTGGAAATTTCCATCTACCGCTATGCTTCTTTCTTCTTCTGAATAAAGATCGTAAAAGATGATTTTATGATGATGCAAATAGTAGAGTTCCTCTCCAAAAAAATTAAAATGTAACAAGCCGGAGACATTGAGGTGATTGACCAGCTTACCGATGTTATTGAAAATGAAAATACCCGAAGTTGGATCGAGTAAAAAAACCATGCTTTGGTATTCGCGCAGGTGCGTGAAGCTTGGTTTGCTTTTGAATTGAGTCGTGTCAATAGAGAATTCGCTGATTACTTCCTGAGTAAGCGGATTTACTTTTTTTAATGACGCATCGCTGCCATCGTAGATCCAGATTTTGTTATCGTTCGTGGGGCACACAAGGTGTGGTTCAATCGCCCACGCAGGATCGAGCGGAGTGACTTTCTCATTCTCAAAATTTCGACCGTAGTTGGAAATGGATTGGTCTTTTTTTCGATAGAGAAAAATAATCGGATGAAACCAGGGCTCCAGCAATGTGGCATGGCTGTGTTTGAGCGCAGCGGTTTCTTTTCCCTGCGCATCGTATTTTTTGATGGTGCCGTTGGTGCCCATCAGAAAAAAATTACCCAACCGATCTACACTTACTTGTGCTACTCCTTTGGTTTTGATGTCTTTGATTTTCTTACCCAGCGTTTGCGCATGGCCTCCGCCGCAGGTAAGCGAAACAATCAGCAGCAGAATGAGCTTAGCCTTCATGGTGAAACTTTTTTAACAAAACGTCTTCGCCATTGAATTCTGCATAGGTGTTGAAGTGGACCCACTCGCCTAAGTTGATGTACTTGCTCGCAGGTCCCACGGTCAAATCCAATGGCAAGTGCCGATGGCCAAAAATGTAAAAGTCGTGATGCGTTTGCTTTTCTGTTTCCTTGCAGTAGGTGAGCAGGTATTCGTTTTCCTCGCCATTGAACTTCTCTTCTTTCTTGGTGTTGCTAATGCGGCTTTGTCGGCTCCAAAATTGGGCAATACCAATGCCAAGGTTGGGATGAATTCGGGCAAACAACCATTGGCACACCCGGCTGTTGAAAAATTGCTTTTGAAATTTATAAAGTGAGTCACCGGGCCCTAATCCGTCGCCGTGCCCAATCAGAAACTTTTTTTGATTGATGTAAATCGTCTGCGGTTCGCGATAGATGGTAATGCCCAACTCATGGGTGAAGTAATCGAACATCCACATGTCGTGATTGCCGGTGAAGAAATAGATTGGAATGCCCGCATCGGCCAACTCGGCCAGCTTACCCTGAAATCGAATAAACCCCTTGGGGATGGCATGCTTGTACTCAAACCAAAAGTCGAAAATATCGCCCAGCAGGTAGATAGAATGTGCATCGCCTTTTATCTGATCCAGCCACGCAATCAACCTTTTTTCACGCTCAAGACTGGAGGCTGCATTCGGAACCCCTAAATGGAAGTCGGAGGCAAAGTAGATCTTGCGTTGGTCGGGTAGGGCTATTTTCATAGGTCTGTAAAAATAGAAAAAGCCATCCAGATTATCGGGATGGCTTTTTGCAAAGTGCTAACCTCGGTTATACCTCAGGTGCGTCTTAGGCTTCTGTTTTGCTCTCGGCAGGAGCCGCTTCAGCCGGTTTGGCTGGTGCATCACTGCTTCCGTTGGTAAACTTCTCATACGTTGTCTGGTGGGCGAAAGGTCGCTTTCCAATCAAACGCTCCAAATCGGACTGGAAGAGAATTTCTTTCTCTAACAATTCTTTGGCAATGATCTCCAAATGCTCGCGGTGCTCAATCAGCAACTGCTTGGTGCGCTCGTACGCCTGATCGATGATCTTTTTCACCTCCTGATCAATGCGTTCTGAGGTAGCCTCTGAGTACGGTTTATTGAAGGTGTAATCGGATTGTTTGCTATCGTAGAACGACATGTTGCCAATAGCTTTGTTCATTCCGTACACCGTCACCATGCTGTAAGCCATTTTGGTGATGCGCTCCAGATCGCTCAATGCGCCGGTAGAAATTTTATCGAAGATGATTTCTTCTGCAGCACGTCCGCCAAAAGTCATGCACATTTCATCCGTCAGTTGTTCGGTCTGATACAAGAATTGTTCTTTCGGTAAGTATTGCGCATAGCCCAAGGCTGCTACCCCACGCGGCACAATGCTCACCTTCACCAATGGATCGGCATGTTCTAAAAACCAGCCGGCTACGGCGTGACCTGCCTCATGGTAAGCCACAATTTTCTTTTCTTCTGGTGAGATGATCTTGGTTTTCTTTTCAAGTCCTCCGATCACACGATCGATGGCATCTTGAAAATCCTGCATGTCTACTTCTTGCTTATCGCGGCGAGCAGCGATCAGTGCAGCCTCGTTACATACGTTGGCAATTTCAGCTCCCGCAAATCCGGGGGTTTGAGCAGCCAATTTTTTCACATCTACATTTTTAGAAAGCTTGATCGGCTTTAAGTGTACTTTGAAAATATGCTCGCGACCTGCAATATCCGGTTTGTCGATACTGATTTGTCGATCAAAACGACCCGGACGCATCAATGCTGAATCCAACACATCGGGGCGGTTGGTGGCCGCCAGAATAATCACACCACTGTCGGTGGCGAAACCATCCATCTCTACCAATAATGAGTTCAATGTATTTTCGCGCTCGTCGTTAGAGCCTGGCATTTGGCCTCTGCCGCGTGAGCGACCGATGGCATCAATCTCGTCGATGAAAACAATACATGGCGCTTTTTCTTTTGCTTGCTTGAACAAATCGCGTACGCGAGCAGCGCCCACACCCACGAACATTTCTACGAAGTCAGAACCAGACAGTGAGAAGAAGGGAACACCCGCTTCGCCTGCTACTGCTTTTGCCAGCAGGGTTTTACCGGTTCCGGGAGGGCCCACCAATAAGGCACCTTTCGGAATTTTGCCACCTAGTTTGGTAAACTTTTGAGGTGTTTTCAGAAAGTCTACAATTTCTTTTACTTCTTCTTTGGCTTCTTCCAAACCAGCTACATCAGCAAAAGTAATTTTCACTTTGTTCTCGGCATCAAAAAGCGCTGCTTTAGATTTCCCGATGTTAAAGATCTGACCTCCGGGTCCACCGCCACCGGTCATGCGGCGCATGAGCATCCAGAATCCAAAAATCAGCAGAAAGAGAAAGCCGATGTTTAAGATCGTATTGGTATAATCTTCTCGGTCTTCTTTTTTGAGGTCGATTTTGTCGTTGGCCGGAAAGCCTTTCGTGAGTTGTTCGTAGCGGTCTTCAAATTTCTCAACCGATCCAATTTTCAACTTGTAGTGCGGGCCATTGGTATTTACCCCCAACGGGCCGCTGTTTTTTTCGATCTCTTGTTTGTATTTAGCGTTTTGAAGCGCTTCGGGTTTCAATGTAATTTCTACCAATTCTTGACTCTTTACGAGAACCAGTTTTTTTACATCGCGGGCGCGAATCATTTCTTCAAATCGGCTATCTAAAACCTCGGTAATTTCGCCACTGCTGTAAACTCGGCTTAAGATAAAAATAAGTGCTACCAACCCGATGATGATCCAAGTTTGGTAGTTGGTTTTTGGCAATTTGGGAGGAACTATTTTTTTGTCGTTTTCTGGCATTCTAATAAGTGTCTAAAAATTCAAATTAATAACGTTCTGATGTCATTTAAGTTCTTTAATCTTCAATTTCAGTGATATGTGCATCTCCCCACAGTTTTTCGAGGCCATAAAATTGTCTGCGATCTTTCTTAAAAACATGTGCAACCACAGAGATATAGTCGAGAATGACCCATTCTTTATTGTTTTTACCTTCCACTTGCCATGGATTTTCTTTTATTTTCTTGAATACCTCTTTGTCGATGGAGCTGGCAATGGCATCCAATTGTTTGTCAGAGTTACCCGAGCAGATCACAAAGAAATCGGCAACGGCATTCTTAATTTCGCGCATGTCCATCACCACAATATCAAAAGCTTTTAGCTCTTGCATGCCGCTTACGACTGCCTTACAAAGTTTTTCTGAATCTGCTTTCGTCTTTTTTTTGGCCATTCAACTATATTCGGATTTTTAGGAAAAAGTCAAGCAACAAAGCTAACGAAAATACCTTGTATAAAATCCTTGCCAATACACTCTTCTTGGGCAAAAACGTGGTTTTTGTGCCAGAATGTCATTCTACCAACACGCTGTTGCTTGAGTTGGCCCAAAAGACGCAACAACCGGAAGGCACTTTGGTAATAACCCAGGCTCAAACAAAAGGCCGTGGACAACGGGGCAATGGTTGGGAAGCAGAACCCGGAAAAAATCTCACCTTTTCACTCTTGCTGAAACCTAATTTTCTGGAGGCTCACGCGCAGTTCAACTTAACCATAGCGGTGTCATTGGCGCTCACGGATTTTTTATCCGCTCATTTGCCAACGCGCCCTCTCATCAAATGGCCAAACGATATTCTGGTTCAGTCAAAAAAAATTACTGGTATTTTGATTGAGAACACCCTGGCAGGTGAGAACATTCAACAAAGTGTGGTCGGTATTGGGTTAAATGTCAACCAGCAACAGTTCTCCATCCCTACGGCAACTTCTATCCAACTCGAAACCGGCCAGTCGCATGATCTTGATACGTTGTTAAGTGAGTTGGTCATCTGTGTGGAGAGCCGCTATTTGCAGTTGCGAAGTGGCAAAATCAATGAATTGCGTGCGGACTATCTCAACAATTTGTTTTGGATCAACGAAGAGCAGCAGTTTGTTTCCAATGGCCACGCTTTTAAAGGAACGATTGAAGGTGTGGACGAACGTGGAAAACTGGCTGTGCGTGATCGCGATCAGGTAATGTATTTTGGTTTGAAAGAAATTTCATTTTTGTTTTGATAAGCGCATGAAACGATTACGCATTCTACTACGAGCAGCACTGGGTTTTTCGCGCACGGAGACGAATGCGTTTATTGTTCTGCTCCCCTTGATGATCGTTCTGATTTTTTCACAACCACTTTATCGGTTGGTGGTGCAGCCGGAAACGCAATTACCCGATACAGTAAAACTGAATGCGCTGCTGGCTACCTGGCAATGGAAAGATTCAACAGATGTTCGTAACAAAGTGCAACCTACGGCAACCACTCATGAGCACGCTCTTTTTTCTTTTGATCCCAATCGCGCTACCGATGAACAATTGCTTCGCTTGGGCTTCACAAAATTTCAATTGGATCGACTGAATAATTACCGCACGAAGGGAGGCAAATTTTTCTTGAAGTCAGATTTGCTGAAGTTGTATGGAATGGATACTTCACTATATCAGCGACTTTATCCATACATCGATTTGCCCGTTGCAAAAAATGTAGCGGAGGCCAAGCCGGTGTTGCCGTTGACTCAGGCAGACATCAATCAAGCTGATACTCTTCAACTGAAAGAGGTGTATGGTATTGGCAGCAAACTGGCCTTGCGCATTGTTCGCTTCCGCGAAAAGCTTGGAGGTTTTGTGTCGATGCAACAATTGCGTGAAGTGTATGGTCTTGATTCGGGTGTCGTAAAAAAAATGATTCAAAAATTTAAGGTGGCAAATGATTTTGTTCCTCGTCAGCTAAAAATCAATCAATTAGAAGCATCCGAGTTGGCGCAACATCCGTACGTGAAGATGAACATGGCAAAGGCCATTGTTTCCTTTCGCTATCAACACGGGCCTTTTGTGCAACTTAGCGACTTATTAAAAATTCAATTGGTGACACCTACCGATTTAACGCGTCTAAAGCCGTACCTTACCCTAAACCCATAGTGTGGCCTCGGATAAAACCAAACGAATTCTCACCAATTACCTGCGAAAGCTCACCAATCTTTCCGGGAGAAATCGCGCGATCTTTTTGCCACGCCTGGGCAGCGATCAGTTTTTAGATTTACAACAGCTAAGCCAACTGAATGGTGAAAAAGCATTTACCATCATCGAGGCGTTGATAGCACGCATAGAAAAAATGATTTGCCCTGTGTTGGATGCGCGCATGAGTGCCGGCAATGAAGCCAGCACGCGGCTAAAAAAATTGCAGCGACTCGATCATTTTATTTTTGAAGAGCGCGGCTCGCGCGAACTGCATGTTGGATGGCCGTTTGTGCGAGGCAAATTTGCCGATGGCACTTTGGTGCGATGCCCTTTGTTATTTTTTCCGGTGGAACTCACCATCAAAAACGAACAGTGGATCATTCGCCTACGCGAAGATTCGGAAATCATGTTCAACAAGTCTTTTTTGTTAGCGTATGCATTTTACAATCAGGTAAGCGCATCCGACGAATTGTTGGACGAAACGTTTGACAGCACCGATAGCGATAGCACGTTCTTCCGAACGCAGTTGTATCAGATGCTGCAAAAGGCGGGCATGGCCATTCATTTTAATCCCGATAATTACCGCGATGAGTTGATTTCATTTCCCGCTTTCCGAAAAGAAGAGTTTGAAGAAGCTCATGAGAATGGGGCTTTAAAACTTTTTCCGGAAGCCGTGTTGGGTCTTTTTTCTCAAACGGGTTCATTCATTGTGCCCGATTATTTGCAGTTGCTGGAAGATGATTCCTTCGAAGACCTGGAAGATTTTTTTAAAGCACGCTCGCCCATTCATTCTTCGCTGGATAAAATCGCTTTGCAAAGTGTGCGCGAAGAAAAGGTGCATGCCATTTTCCCAATGGACAGTTGGCAGGAGCGCGCGCTGAAGTCGACCAAGCTGGGTTATTCGTTGGTTATTCAAGGACCACCCGGCACGGGTAAATCGCAGTTGATTTGTAATCTGATCAGCGATGCCATGGCCCAAGGCAAACGCATTTTGGTGGTGTGCCAGAAGCGCGCAGCATTGGATGTAGTTTTTAATCGCTTGAAAGAAAAAGGTCTCTCTGAATTTCTGGCACTCGTGCACGATCACAAAACAGATCGCAATGAAATCTATAAACAAATCGCCCGTCAAATAGAGCGGGTGGATGAATACAAATCAAAAAACATCAGCTTAGATGCCATTCAACTCGATCGCCAGTTTGCACAAATCGGAAAGCGCATCGATCAGATTGCAGAAGAGTTAGAAGAATTTAAGTCGGCCCTTTTCGATACCTCTGAATGTGGTATGAGTTGCAAAGAACTTTATTTGCAATCCGATCCTTCATTGCCGTTCGTCAATTTGCGCCAAGAGTTAATTCATTTTAAGTGGCAGGAAGCGGAAGCGTTTGTCCGCAAGCTAAAAGTTTATGGTTATTACAGCCAGCAATTTGATAAAGTCGGATACCCCTGGCGTCAGCGAAAATCATTCGCGTCATGGCAAACCAACGATCGGCATGCACTCAACAATTGCCTGGTGGAGATACCCGTTTACTTCGAACAACTGAAGCAAAAATTTTCTACGCATTTTAACACCGAGTTAGATTGGGAACAATGTGAAGCGTTGATTGAAAAACGATTGGATGCTATCACCATCAAAGAACTGATCGCCACCGAAGAGCGCTATTCGGCTTTTCAACGCATGTCCCCTGAATCGAACGAGGAGACGAGTTCACTTTGGCTGGCAAATAGTGAACGGGTTGTTTTAGAGTGCTTCGATGACGATGGTATCGAGTTATCCATACCGCTCGTGCAGTTGGGAGTATTGCAACAAGCCCTTAGCCGGAGCATGAAAGCACGACGAAGTTTAATCGGCTTGATTCGGTGGGAATTGTTTTCGAAAGATAAGTATGTAGTGAAGCGGGCGCTGGTCGGAAATCAATTGCCCAACAATAAGGAAGGGTTTAAGAAGCTGGAGCGCATGCTGGACAGACGATTAAACCTGGAGCATAATTTGTCAAAGTTGCGCACCAAGTCATGGCTGCAGGTGCCGGGTGATGGGTTATCGAAAACACGATTGGTGAATTGGTTTGCCGATCAGCAAAGTGCGATCAAAGCCAAAACAATTTTTAATACGATACGCGGAATCAAGAATTTGATTTTGCCGGCTTCGTTTTCGCGCACAGAATTTTTGCAACGGATGGATGTGTTGTTTCAGTTAGTGGCACCGCTGCCGGCCAAACGTGAAGAATGGCTCCAGTACCTGCTGCCGGCACAAATATCGGAGTTGACCAAAGACACACTGCAGGCGAAGGCCATGGAGAGCACACTGGCACAGCATTTTGATGCTCTGGTGGAGTTTGATGTATTGAAAGACAACTGCACCGAAATAGAACGCGCTGTCATTACTAAATTGATGAATCAACTGCCCAACGGCAGTGATGAAGAGTGGGTGGTTTTGTTTCGGAACAGTATTTCATTGGCGTGGATTGAATACCTCGAATCCAAGCATCCGCAACTGAAAATTACCTCTTCGGGGAAATTGCATCTGCTGGAACCGGAACTGAAAGAGTTGATTCAGCAAAAAGAAAATTGCTGTCAGGAAATATTGTTGCTGCGCGCACGTGAGCGCGTAACCGAAGATTTGGAGTTTAATCGCTTAAACAATCGGCTCACCTATCGCGACTTGCTGCATCAGGTAACGAAGAAACGGCAGGTGTGGCCGCTGCGCAAAGTGTTGAGTGAATTTGAAGACGATATTTTTCGATTGCTTCCTTGCTGGCTGGCATCACCGGAGTCGGTATCAGCATTGTTTCAGATGCGCGAGCTTTTTGATCTGGTGATTTTTGATGAAGCATCGCAGTGTTATTCGGAGCGAGGTATCCCCGCTCTCTTTCGCGGCAAACAGATTGTAATTGCCGGCGACTCGCAACAACTCAAGCCGGGTGATTTTTACCAAACGCGCTGGCAAGAGGAAGGCGAAGAACCTGAAACGGAAGTAGACTCGTTGTTGGAGTTAGCAGGCCGCTATCTCTCGGCCGTGCATTTGCAAGGGCATTATCGCAGTCAGTCGCAAGAGTTGATTCAGTTTTCCAATATCCATTTTTACAAAGGTCAGCTTCAGATGCTTCCCGATTTTGATTTGGTAAATCAACACCAGTCGGCCATCGATTATGTGAAAGTTGAAGGCCGGTGGGAAAATAATTGCAACGAAGAGGAGGCAATTAAAGTAGCAGAGTTGGTGTTGCACTTAAAATTCACCCAGCCACAAAAGCAAATCGGTGTGATTACGTTTAATGCGCCACAGCAAGAGTTGATTTTAGATACGCTTGAAAAAGAACTGGGGCAGGGGCAAATTCCTGATTCATTGTTCGTCAAAAATATTGAGAATGTACAAGGCGATGAGCGCGACATTATCATTTTCTCTATTGGGTATGCCGCCAACGAACGGGGAGTGGTGGCCGCACAGTTTGGAAGCCTGAACGTGAGCGGCGGGGAAAACCGATTGAATGTGGCGGTGAGTCGCGCACGCGAAAAAATTATGGTGGTGACGAGCATTTGGCCGGATCAACTGGCAGTGGAAGATACCCGAAATGCAGGACCCAAGTTGCTGAAGGCCTACTTGCAGTTTGCGTTGGATTGTTCAAACAAAACCAACCGACCAGTGACCAATCCAATTCATTCGAATACGAAATTTTTAACACAAGCCATTCAAGTGTGGAGTAGGGAAGAGGGATTGCAACTGGAACCTGCGAAGTTTTCGCATCACGATTTGATCGTGCGGAAGGGAAGCGACTATGCCGGAATTATTCTCACCGACGATTTAATTTATCACCAGAGTTTATCGGCAAAAGCCAGCCATGCGTATGTGCCTCTGATTCTGGAGAAGAAGAAATGGCCTTTCGTGCAATTGTACAGCCGGAACTACTGGCTTGACCGCCATCGTTTTTTCAATGAGGTCAAGAAATTTTTGCAATAACCAAGCAGCAACTCTTTTATAGGTTTGTCATGTGAGTAACGAGGCAACTTTATAATGATTTCACTGAGTTACACCGAGTAACACAAAGTTGCACAGAGGGTTTTCTCTTTGTGTACCTCTGGCGGTTCTCTGTGGAGCTTTGTGGAATGAAGGCAGTTGGGCGTCTGACACCTTGGAGGTGTCGTGTCGCCATCGCCCTTTTCATGCCGAAGTACGAGGCAACTTTATAATGATTTCACTGAGTTACACCGAGTAACACAAAGTTGCACAGAGGGTTTTCTCTTTGTGTATCTCTGCGGTTCTCTGTGAAGCTTTGTGGAATGAAGGCAGTTAGGCGTCTGACAGCTTGGAGGTGTCGTGACGCCATCACCCTTTTCATGCCGAGGTAAGAGGCAACTTTATAATGATTTCACTGAGTTACACCGAGTAACACGAAGTTGTACAGAGTTTTCTCTTTGTGTACCTCTGCGGTTCTCTGTGAAGCTTTGTGGAATGAAGGCAGTTGGGCGTCTGACATCTTGGAGGTGTCGTGACGCCATCACTTATCTTGCCGAAGTACGAGGCAACTTTATAATGATTTCACTGAGTTACACCGAGTAACACAAAGTTGCACAGAGGGTTTTCTCTTTGTGTACCTCTGCGGTTCTCTGTAGAGCTTTGTGGAATGAAGGCAGTTAGGCGTCTGACACCTTGGAGGTGTCGTGACGCCATCGCCCTTTTCATGCCGAAGTACGAGGCATCTTCTATTATGGACGTGAGTTAGAAGCAAAAGATTCCTAATACTTCGTAATGACAAGATCCATTTATGCCACAAGGAAAAACCTCATCATCTCCCCCTCGCCTGCGGAGAGGGGCAACCCAAACGTATCGCCACCGGAAGCCTGTCGGGGTGAGGTCACAAAGGCAATTTCATGATAGATCCGTTATGAAGCTTGAAATGTTCTTCTCCGACTAACAAGAGGAGGCTTACGAAAATCCTTATCGAAAGCCATCAAAAAAAGCGTCCCTCACATTTCTGTAAGGAACGCCCGTGAGAATAACCTTAACCTAAACCTACTGTTCTTCCCCTTTCTTCTCACTGATTTTTGCCAGAGCAGCTTCTTTGGTGATCTTGCCCGCAGCGTAGTCTTTTAATACACTGTACTTGATCGTGTATTCAAGCGATGACGGAATACCACATCCGCGGCAACGCGTCATCCGAATGTCAAAGATCAAGCTCTCTTCATCTTTCAAGCTCCGCAGTGTGCGGCCATATTCTAAAATGTCTTCTTTGATGCTTTTCGTAAACAACGGATACAGCTCTTTCACTTTTTTATCGCGTTCAGATTGGCCAATCTCGTCTAAGCCAAGGGTAGGCATAGACCATGTATCCACATCTTGCTGGTTGCTGGAATACACTTGCATGTGGTAAATCACACCAAAGTCTTTCAGCCGCTCATAGTATGTATTCTCTTGAGTAAAGTAAGTCTTTGACAAGTCGCTGCGGTAAAGACGGTTGAAGATGCTGGTCAGCAATTCCAAGTCAGGTTGCAGTTCCGTATCGCGCTCGCTATTCACCACTTTTATTTTTGCAATCAACTGATCACGTGTAATTTTTCCTTGCTTGTATTGAAGAATATCGCTTTTCAAGCCTTCAACAGTAATGAAGTTGTTTGCTTGGTTTTCAAAGTTGCCAAACCACATGCGGTCGCCCTCAGAGCGATTGGTGATGATGATGCGCTCAGTAGGAGCTAACTGTCCAATCAGGTCGCCATAATCTGCAATAAAATCCTTGGCGGCATTAATGGTTTTGTGGCTGGACTCGTCCTTTACACTGTCGCGCTCTACCTTCGAGCTCCCTTTTTTCGCTAGTGGAGCCCGTGCCGCACCTCCGCGCACAATAGCCCTGTTATTCTTACGCTGCCCATCGGCAATCTGAGCAGCATCATTCTCCGGCCCGGTTTCAATAATGGTGATTCCATCGGTATCGAAGCCACCGAAAGATCCCGGGCCATCGAACGTATTGAAGAAGATGTTGGACTGAATATTCGGCATGGTAAACGTTACACCATAACCGGCTCGGTAACTTCCACTCACTTCAATCGGAAAAAACGAACGCTTGTCATACTGTTGTTTCAATAAAGTACTCAAAATATTTTCAGCCACTTCAATATCCCGCTGCATACGCTCCTCATCTACCTTCTGGCTAAAGCCCTTGAATGATACCAGTGCCATCACCGCCATCATTATCACATTTCTCAATCTGCTTTTCATAGTATTTTCAATTTTTAAATTCTCATCCCTAATTCCTAATTCCTAACCCCCAACCCCTAATCCCCAATCCCTAACCCCTAATCCCTAATCCCTAACTCCCAACCCCTAACTCCCAACCCCTAATCCCTAATCCCTAACTCCTAATCCCTAATCCCTAATTCCTAATCCCCAACCCCCAATCCCCAACTCAATAACTATTTTTGTTACTCTTGCTCATCGGAGTTGAGATAATGTTGGCCAATATCTGCTCCGTCTCTTGTTTAAATTGATCGGTATTTTTTTCGATGCTGTTCACGCGTGTTTGCAAAATCATCAAATCTTGTTTGCGTTGCTCTTTCAGGTATTCTGAAAAATCCACCAATAAACTTTCGGTGTATTTTTTCTGGTCAGCAGTTGATAGTTGAAAGTAATCTTTCATCAGCTTCAAATTCTCACTTTGCAAGCTCGCCACAAACCCGCGCACCTGTTCCTGGCTAGCATCCGATGCCGTCTTCATCAACTCATCAATCTTGCGCGAATTTTGATCTAAGTTTTTTCGTATGGATTGGCTCAATCGCTTTTGATCTTCCGTCCAACCGGCTGTAATCACCTCATTGTTTTTCGCTAACGACGATTGAATCATCTCTTGCACTTTGTCTTCTGTTAAGAGTGGCTGTGCAGGATTTTCCGTTTGCATCTTTTTTCCGCCAAAGCTGATTTTCAATTCACCCTGCTGATAGTTGATTTCCGTTCCTAAAAGTTTGCCGGCCACCATCAAGAACAAAACCGATGCAGCAATACTCATCACCGTTTTAAAATAGTTGTTATTCCAAAACGAAACCACTTTCGTGTCATCCATAAAAATCGGTGGAGCAATCACTTCTTTGTCTTGCACATGCGACATTACTTCTTTCGTATTACTCAGTGCTTGCCATTTCTTCAGCTCTTCCGGATTAGCTTGTAAATACGCTTGCACTTTCGCAGCTTCATCGGCACTCAGCTCACCATACAGGTAAGAAATCAGTGTGCCCTCGTCTGGTTTATAATTCATAACCAATTGTTTCTTTCGTAATCTTCTTGTCCTCCAAAATTTTCTTCAACCCCTCTAATCCATAATACATTCTGGATTTCACTGTGTTTTCAGAGATGCCCAACGTCTCCGCTATCTCCCTAAACTTCAACCCCTCATACTCCTTCATAATCACCACCTCACGTTGCTCAGCACTCAATTCCATCAGGCAACTTTGTAACAGATCCGACAACTCAGATTGGCGCAGTTGCCGCTCCGGGTTCTCCCTCCGCTGGTGACTTTCTTCCCACCGATAGCTTTCTTCACCTTCCCCCGGTTTCAAGTCATTGAGCGATATGGCGCGGCGTGTCTTTCGCTTGCGCGCCTCTTCCCGACAGTAGTTCACCGCAATGGTATACAACCACGACTTAAAGCGTGTCACTTCTTGCAGGCCTGCAATGTTTTTGTGCATGCTAATGAAAGTCTTCTGCGCCACCTCCATGGCCAAATCGTGGTCATAGAAAAACTTGTAGCTGAAGTTGTAAATCCGCTTGTACCATAGCTGCACCAGCTTGCTTTGGGCATTTTTGTCCCCTTCGCGAGCCCTTGCGATCAGGGAGTCTGAGTGCATCATAGCAATATCGAGTAGAGTTTCGGCCACATCCAGCGGGTTGGTACTATAAAGATGGCGGATTGCCCCAAATAGTTTTAGAGTACCCGAAAAATTACAGGTTTTTTGGCGGCCTGCCACTCGAGGCGAGGTGGCACCGCGCTTTTCGCTTCAAGCCACGCGAGGCGCGTGGGCTTTCCGCTGCAATCGCTGGCCGATGCCTGCCCCAAATTTAGCTCGTCATCTTGAAACCAACCAGCGGAAACTTATCTGAAATGGTTGGTGTCCCACCAACCATTTCACTCCTTTGCAAAATTTACGAATCTGTATCCCATGTAGCGCCACTTCAACAATGTCCTTATCTTGACAACAACAATTATATTTGCTGCCCATGAAAAAACTGATTTCTGTACTCATCCGATACGTACCCCGCAAATACCTACAACTTTTCAGTGGAGTAGGCCTAAAGGCTCTCGGCATTTTTTATGCCGGCAATCGGGTGGAGTGCCCCATTTGCAAAAGCCACTACCGTCAGTTTTTGCCGTATGGCCGCATCAACCCACGTCCCAATGCCCTTTGTGCGGGCTGTCTCAGTTTAGAACGCCACCGACTTATCTGGCTCTACTTGCAACAGAAAACCAATTTTTTTCAAACGAAGCTGAACGTGTTGCACATAGCACCCGAGCATTGCTTTATGAAGCCATTTGAAGCACAGCATGGCGAAGGCTACATCACCGCCGATATTGAGTCGCCGTTGGCGAAAGTGAAAATGGATATTCATCAAATACCCTTTGGTGAAAATCACTTTGATGTGGTGCTCTGTAACCACGTGCTCGAACACGTGCAAGACGATGTTAAAGCCATGAGCGAAATCAGGCGAGTGCTAAAGCCGGGCGGCTGGGCCATTTTGCAAGTGCCCTTTTTTGCACCCATTCCAGATGTAACGTTTGAAGATAACTCCATCACCGACCCCCGCGAACGCGAGCGTGTTTTTGGCCAAGACGACCATGTGCGCCTGTTCGGAAAAGATTACACAAAACGCATTGAGCGCGCCGGCTTAAAAGCCGAAGAAAGCAATTTTGCCACCACCGTTTCTGAACGATTTGGTGTGCAGAAAGCAGAAATTTTGTTCAGAGCAAATAAACCTCAATAAGCTTGAATAAGTACCTCGGCTGGTATTTGTAACTCTTTATTCAGTTTTCTAATCATCGCAAGACTCAATTTTCGTTTGCCGGAAAGAATTTCAGATTTTCTGGAACGATGACCCAGCAATAGTGATAACTCTTGTTCCGTCATACCTTTTTGCTCCAATCTAAATTTTATCGCAGCAATCGGATTTGGTTTCGGCATTGAAAATGCAACATTCTCATATTCTTTGACCAAGACCGATAACACTTCAAGTTCATCCGATAGAGGTGAATTTTCCTTTAAATCTTTTTGCATGAGAGTGTAAATTCTCAGCAGGGCTGCTTCGTACTGTGAGTTGTTTTTAATTGGCCTTGTCATAACTTATTTCTTTAGCGTCAATCTTATCATACTGTTTATGAGTTCCAAACCAAACAATAAAAACAATTTTTAATCTATATTCAATGTCAACAATTAATCGGAACGTGTTTCCATGAATATTAAAAACCACCCTTTTATTTGATAAGATAGAGGCATGATGAAATTGTTCCTTTAATTCATTGGGAGAATTCCATTCTGCTTTTTCAGCCTCTTCATACCACGATAAAATTGATTGTTTGACCTGAGGATAGGTTTTAACATAACTTTTAAGAGTTTTAACGGCAATTACCCTCATTCAGTAAAGATACGTAATGTTACCAAAATGGTATCAAAGAAATTATTTATTTACGCTAAACAAAAATAGAAGATTTGAATGCAGTATTTCTCTTCGAATAAAATTAGCTAATTTGTAGAAAAGCAGCCTAATTATCACTGTATTTCGAACTACTTGGTTCGCAGCATAAGATACTTTACGTGGCCAGTAAAGAATGACCTTACAAAAAGGATTTTTACGAAAACCGTTTTCTTACCAGGACCTGAGTCTGAGTAAACGTCATGTGTGGATGTATGCAGGTATCTGGTTAGCAGGTTCCATTGTCATTTTTTTCTTATTGATTTCCGTAAAGGAGGCCTTTCGGTTTTTTTCTTATAATACACTCGTTGATGAGATATTTAATTTAAGCGAGCGAGAGGCACGGTTCTTCAGTTTTTTCTATGCTTGTCTCGCCTGCTTTTTCTCATTCAGTCTGGTGGTAAGTCATATCATCTCGCGACCTACTGCTTTGAAAGGATTAAAAAGTTACCACAAGCGAACCATTTTGAACAACCTAAGCGGTTATCAGGGGTATTTCATTTTTTGGTATTTCAAGATGGCCACCTTCTGGGGATTATTGAATGTGGTGATCCCCGTCTATTTGTATATTTCATTCACACAAGAATATGCCTATCTGTTTCTGGCAATGGGGGTAGTTCTCTATTTGCATTACTGGCTAATGCTTCGTTTGATTTTTAAAAACTCTATCTTAAAGGTGATGGCTATCTCCACACTAATCATTTTTAGTTTTACGTTTTTTCTGTCGCAGCTTTCATTTGCAAGCGGAGAGATCGTCAACAAAATGCTCGGTAAGTTCCAGGCTTCAACGTATGTGAAGCAGGATTTGCCAGAAGCAACACGACCAACTATTGCACCGAGAAGAATACTGGCAAGAGAGTTCTTTGCAGGTGCACTTGTTTCCGATTCTTCTCATGTGGGCTTGCTTTATAAAAACGCGGGAAACCAACTTCGACAAATTAATTACTCCGACTTGCCTACCGTTATTGCGATTGAAAAAGAACAGCTGTCAGAATTCGAAAGAGATGAACTGCTTTGGGTGCTATACATTGATAAAAATGTGCGAATGGAGGATGTCAGAAAACTTCGCTTGGAGTTGCGTAAAAACGACGTTTATGAAATTTTGTGGGGAACACATCTATCCGCTGAGTTGGCAGCCGCAGGTATTAAAGAAAGATTACGGACTATTTGTATGCCTACAGAGACAATTCCATGTTTACCTGCAAGCAGCTTGATGAAGTTTGAAGGAGAAGTAACTCAGATCCATATTGCGGCCGGTTTTGTGATGGCGAATGGCCGACAAATTTCAATGAAAGATTTGATTGCAGAAGTAAAAAGAATCCAATCGAAAAACAGCCGAGACAACATAATTTCAGTAACAGTAGACGATATAGTGTCCTATGGATTTTATTTTGAAGTGAAAGATAAAATACGAACAGCATTTTATCAATTAAGAGACGAAGAGTCGATGCGTGAAACAGGTAGACGATTGCATCAACTGGACAGCTATAATGATCAGGACCGTATAATCTACCGAGAGATTACTCAAAAATGGCCCGAGAATATTGTAGAAGCAATGGATGAGGACGAAAAGGCGCTTGTAAATGTTTTGCTCCAAGCATCGGGAAAGAAACTTTAAGTAGACTGAGAACTTTCTATTTTTTTCTTCCCCCTCCAACAAAAAATCCAATCTTGAAATTGAAATAGTTTTTGTCGATAGATTGAAAATATCCGCCGGGAATACCCGCATTACCAAAGGTGCTAATGTACTCCGTCATGTTTCCTACAAAGTTATATTCTGCCATCATTCTAAAATGACCCAAGTCTATACCAACCCTGGGAAAAAAGCCAAGGCGGTTTCGTTCGTTTTTTGTATCGGTGTTGCTCACCAAAAAATTGTTGCTCGGGTTGAAAATAGCCAAGCCTCCTCCTACAAAGACACGCGACTTTAGAGGAAGATAATATTGATAGCTGAGACCAATCGATGCCACAGATGGATTAGTAGAGCCAGTCATTGAGATTAACCCGTTGTGTTCGATTCTAAAGCCTGCACTCATTTTATCGTTGATGCGGTAACCGGGTTCAAGAGAAATTGAGCCAATTCCGCTGTTCCTGCCCAAGGGAACTCCCAAATCCAAAGCAAAAAAAACCTTTCGGTAGTTTTGGCTAAGCCCTGTGAATGGCAAGGCCACAAGAAGTAGCAATAAGAGTTTTTTCATAAAATCGGGTTAAAATGACTTGTTGTATGAAAATCACAATTGAAGTTAATAAAAATAAAAAGATACAACTGTTCGATTATTTAGAATAGAACATCCTACCAATCTTCTCAACATCAAACAAAGTTCCCTCTTGCGAATTAGCCAGAAAGGCAATGACTATATCATCGTCCGGATAAATAATCAAATACGAACTGCTGCTCAGCATATCACCTGCATGGTACCAAATTCGATGACCATTCTTGTCTTTGCCTACGTACCAACCCAGTCCGTAGCCTGTTGCTTTATTTGAAGATGTGAACTGAGTCTCGAACAAAAGTTTGACAAGTTTTGGGTCGAGTATATTACCGTGCAAAACTTCGTTTCCAAATTTCACCAAATCTTCTGCCGTAGATAAAAGCCCGCCACCGGGATATTTGTGACTCCAATCGCCATACTCATTTTCATTGCCAGCGGCATCGTAGAACTTACTTCTGGAGGGAATACTTTTTGTGTTATCATCGCCACACGTATTCAACATACCCATTGGTTTCCAAATATTTTCTTGCAAATAGTCGAGATAGTTTTGGCCACTTGCTCCTTCTATCACCGCCCCAATCAAATTCCAACCAAAAGTGGAGTAATGAAATTGAGTGCCGGGCTTAAATAACAAACTGTCATTCTCAAAAATTTTAGTAGCCTGAGTAGCATTTTCATAATGTTCCTGTCGTACCAAATCGTTCAGACCCTTTTCATCATAATCGCGTATTCCGGCCAAGTGCCCGGCTAGCTGACGGGTTGTAAACACATACTTCTTTATGGGAAAGGACGGAACATACTTTTGGATGGGCGCATCTAAATCCAATTTGTTTTCTGATACTAATTTGATCAACGCAACAGACGTCACTGATTTGGAAATACTATTTAGGCGAAAGCGTGTGTTCGGAGATACGGGTATATTGTTTTCAACGTCTGCAAATCCAAACCCTTTTGATAATTTTGTTTTGCCATTTACACTGATGCAAAGTTGTAATCCATTAACATTGTATTCATCTAAAAAGTCGTTGCATGCTTGGATCGCGGCACATACTGCACTGCTTTCTTTACATGGCTCATGTGCAATAGCTGAGATGCCCTGTGACGCTGGAGGTTGGTTGCTTACCGTTACTGTTGCGGCTAAAATCCCTCTCACTTTTTCCCACTGATCGAAGCTTGTGTTTCGAGTATAGCAGCTAAACAATTTGCTGATTGATTCTCCGGGGGCAATTCCAATAAAAGTGCCGGGTAAATCAATACCACTCATTCCCAGCTGTTGCCTGACTTGCTTTTTACCTTCAAAAATAACCGTATCAATTCGTAACCGGTTGGGGTGTCGTTGAATGAAGTCTTGATAGCCTTTCGCAATCAGTTCCCGATCAGTTTTGGTAAGAATACGTTCAAAGGCCACAAAGAATGGTTCGGAGATTAAATAGTTGAATTCAGAAAGGTCAAAAGTCAACCAACCATTTTTCATGGTGGATTCTACTACCACACTTTTGTTTAGCAAGTCTTCACCGGGTCCTTTGGTCTGCGGGTCAACCGAATAAAGGCGAACACGCATTTTAAATGAGGGTAGATTATTTCTGAAAATCCGGATGCTCGCGCTTTGTAGATACACAGGAAATGAAAGGTCTTTTTGAATTGGGTTTTTGTTTTCAATCAATAGGGCTGTTGCCGAGCCCGCATAAATAGTGTCGGTTTCAAGCGTACCACCCCGCGACTTTCGGTTTCCCAATACAAACGTTTTGTTCTTCTCTTTTTTTGATGCAACAATGACTTCATTTAATTGCGTGACTTGCTCCTTCAAATAGACGCTTACTTCTTTGTTGAGCAATGATTGAATTGGAATATTTCTTTTGCCGAAACCAATTCCTGAAAAACGCAATGTGTCATGTATGTTCTGTTCAGGTAATTGGAGAGCGAATGAGCCATCTTCATTGGAAATCGTTCCGATTCCGGTATTCACTATTCCCACATTTACGTAGGCAATCGGTTTCTTATCCGTTTGACTGATTACCTTTCCCTTGATGGTGATTTGAGAATACCCCAGTTGAATGTTAATGAGTATAGCAAGGGCGATTTTGAACATTTATCCGGCGTTTACCTGATGAATACGATGTTAGGAGTAAGCCAAATAGTTCTGTGATCTCAAAATTAATTAACCAAAAACACAAAGGCACAAAACTTTTTAGTCTTGTGCCTTCGATTCTTAAAAAGAACTTTTAAATAATTACTTACCCAGCTTCTCCAACACCTCCATCACCTCTTGCACATGCGCACGGCTGGTTTCGAGTAATGCTCTTTCTTCATTGTTCAATTCAAGTTCAATTACTTTCTCAATACCGTTCTTACCTAAAATTACCGGCACACCAAGGTAGCAATTCTTAATGCCATATTCACCGTCCAATTGCATGCACACAGGCAACACTCTACGTTGGTCTTTCACAATGGCTTCCACCATCTGAGCTGCCGCTGAACCGGGTGCGTACCATGCAGAGGTTCCCATCAGTTTCACTAATTCACCACCACCTACTTTGGTGCGCTCAATGATAGCGTTCAATTTATCTTTGGCAATCAATTCTGTTACCGGAATTCCACCCACCGTAGTGTAACGAGGTAGCGGCACCATGGTGTCGCCGTGGCCGCCCAACAACATCGCCTGAATATCTTTCGGAGATACATTCAACGCTTCTGCGAGAAAAGCACGGTAGCGGGCGGTATCCAAAATACCGGCCATACCCATCACGCGGGTTCTTGGTAATTTGGAGGTGATGTGCGCCTGATAGGTCATTACATCCAATGGATTGGATACAACAATGATAATGGCGTTTGGCGAGTGCTTCACCACATTTTCAGTTACCGATTTTACGATGCCTGCATTTGTGCCGATCAAATCGTCGCGCGTCATGCCAGGCTTGCGGGGCAAACCGGAAGTAATAACCACCACTTCTGAATTAGCTGTTTTCGAATAGTCGTTGGTTGAACCGATGGTGCGGCTATCGTATAAATCGATAGGCGCTTTTTGCCAGATATCCAACGCCTTGCCTTCTGCAAAGCCTTCACGAATGTCTACCAACACAATTTCATTGGCAATTTCTTTATACGCCAGCACATCGGCACAAGTAGCACCTACGTTTCCGGCTCCTACAACAGTTATCTTCATAGAACAGTGTTTATTTTTTTGTGGTGTAAAATCAGGCCGCGAAGTTATCAATCGAACCTTCAAAAGAAAAGGGAATCACCAAAATTAGGCACCTGATTTTTATCATCTTTTACTAACTGCAATTCAAGTGCTTGGGCGGTTGTTTCTGTTACCTTAAATCGGTCGTCAATACGATAGCCCACTACCCAGATAATGTTTCCGACCGACTCTAGTACCGTAATGGATTCTTTTTCTGCCACAGAAATTTTTTCGTCAATCAGAAAGTCGCTGATTTTCTTTCGGTTTTTCATTCCCAAAGGCACAAACCAATCGCCTGCCTTCCATTTTCGCCAGATTAACGGAAAGGAGATCAAGCCCAAGTCTAAGGTCGCACCGGTTTTACTTCGTTGAATGGAAGCTCCCCGTGTGCTTGTTTGCATGGTCATTGTCTGACCCACCAGAAAAACTTTTGTTTGATCTTTTTCGATTGTAACGGCATCATCGGTAAACCGAGTAGCCAGCGGCTTAATAATCAAATCAGCGCGGTCAACCACCAATTCGTGCGTGGCCGACACAAATTTCTTTCCGGGCTGGCCATCGAGCGCAGTTACTATCTGCAAACACTGATCATAGTGAAACCCGTATCTCTGAAGCAATTCCCATAAAAGCGCATCCGCATAACGATCGGCATCAGCTTCCCGAATGCCCTTCTTCGCCATGTAGGTCAATTCACCCTTGTTTTGTACATACGTTCTGGCCCAATCAAGCACCGCTTTTTTTACAATCTGCTGTGCCCCCGCCAACTTTTCGGCTGTTTTTGCCATGCTGGTTTCAAAGCTTGGGTTTAATTCTAAAAACCGGGGCACAACATGGTGCCGGATGAAATTGCGTTGATAGTCATCGCTATCATTGCTTTCATCTTCGCGCCACGGAATACCCCGATCGGCAACATAGGCGGCCAGCTCATGACGTGTGGCGAAAAGCAAGGGGCGCAGCAAGCGGCCATGTACCGGCGCGATGCCTTGCAGTCCCTTCAAGCTAGTTCCTTTTGTCAGGTTCAATAGAATTGTTTCGATTGAGTCGTTATGGTGGTGAGCGGTAGCCACCCATTCCATATTCAAAACTTCCCGCAGTTGATGAAACCACGCGTAGCGCAGTTCCCGCGCGGCCATTTGGATAGAGATGCCTTTGCTGATGGCATAATTATTGGTGTCAAAGCGAGTGCTATGAAATGGAATACTTTTCTTTCCGCAGTAAGTGGCCAGCCACAACTCGTCCTCATCCGACTCAGCTCCACGCAATTGAAAGTTAGCATGCGCAACCGCCACTGCGAATCTGGATTGTACAAACAAATCAAGCATGGCCATGGAATCCTGACCGCCACTTACCGCCAAAAGAATTTTATCGGTAGTTTTGCACCATTGCGCAATATGCGTTTGGAATTTTTGAAGCACGTACAAATGTAAAGATGAACTACCAGCGGATGAATTTTGCTTCAAAATCAATTCTTGTTTTTTTATTTCTGTTGGCCATCACCCAATCCGGCTGGGCGCAGAAACGGGTGCAATTGAAAAAGGCCGACAATGCGTACGGAAGCATGAAAGATGGTGAGCGGTTTGATCGCCTGATTGGCAATGTGGTTTTTGAGCAAAACGCCACCACCATTTATTGCGATTCGGCTTATTTCTTCCGTACCAAAAACCTACTGGAAGCCTACGGCAGGGTACACATTACCGAGGGCGACTCGGTAGATATCACGGCTTCGGGTCTGATTTACGATGGCAATACGAAAGTGGCCAAACTGCGCAAAAAAGTAGTATTTGTGAAGTTGGGCCTGGCCCGCTTGTATACCGATTTTCTCGACTACGATCGGGTAAAAAATGAAGCACGCTATTTCAACGGTGGAAAGTTGGTTGACACTACGAATACGCTGGTAAGCAAAAAAGGGTACTACGATGTACCCGTCAATGTGGCCTCGTTTAAGACCGATGTGGTGGGTGAGAATGTAGATTACACTTTACTATCCGACACGCTGCAATACAACTCTAAAACACGAGTCATCTATTTCAGAGACACGACCCGCGTAACAGGCAAAGACGGCAAAACAGCACTCTACAAAAGCGGCACCTACAATACCATTCAAAAGCTATCGGTGTTAGAAAGTGGAGATTTTGAAACACCCAACTACCGCATGCGCGGCGAGCAAAATTTTCTGGACGACTTTAAAAAGTTTTACCGATCGAAAGGCCGTGTTGCCATGACCTCCAAAACAGAAAAGTTGACCCTGTATGGCGATGACGGATACTATGATCGCAAAGCGGGTATTTCAAAAGTGTATGGCCACGCTTTTATGGCTAAAATTGATGACGATGGCGATACGCTTTTTTTAGCTGCTGATACGTTAATTTCTGTCGAGCATCCCGATCCTAAAAAGAAACGTTTGCTCGCCTATAAGAATGTAAAAATTTACAAAACCAATCTGAGAGGCTCAGCCGACTCGCTGGCGTACGTGTCGTCAGATTCAATTTTGTATCTCTACCGTGATCCCATTCTGTGGACAGAAGACAATCAAATGACGGCAGACTCCATTCGGGTGGCCTTGAAAAACAAAAAGATTGATAAAATCTACATGATCACCAATTCCTTTGTGGTGTCGCAAGATTCCATGCAGAACTTTAACCAAATTAAAGGTCGCCGCATGACTGCCTATTTTGACGGCCGCAACATCGACCACGTCATCGTGCAGGGAAATGGCGAAAGTCTGTACTTTGTTTTAGAAGAAAAAGACTTGATCAAATCAGACAGCCTGCGTCTAAAGCTCATTATTACTATGGGGATGAACAAAATGATTTGCAGCAATATGCGGATCAATTTTGTGAAGGGAAGAGTTAATAATGTCAGCTTTTATGTGAAGCCGGATGCGCAACTGATCCCTACGCATGAATTGAAGACCGAAGACCGGCAGTTGAAAGGATTCACCTGGCGAACCAAAGAGAAGCCCAAACGCTCGGAGGTAGTGAAACGAAAGCCCACATAACGGCCACGAATGGCCTAAATTGTAACATGCTGTATTTTTTTTGACACAGATCATCAAATTCTCTATTCTTTTTTGATAATTTGTATCTGTAAACTTCCCCGCATGTTGAAACAGTTGCTTTTGCTTGGTTTCTTCTTTTTATCCAGTTGCTGGGTGTACGCTCAATCCGGGGAAGCCAACGAAGCACACGATACATTTCAAACAACCTACAATCAACTGCTAAGAATACCCATTCGGGTAAAAAATACGTCTGATAAGCCGCTATTTTATGTTATCCGCAAGGTTAAAGGCGAATTAGGCGACACGCAAAAGGGATATTTCTGCCTGAATAATCGCTGTCTCGATGCATCCATTGAAGAGTTTTCTAAGAGACTAGAGCCCGGCGAAACACTTTATGAACTCTACTACACACTGGAGAGCGGTATTCAATCAAGCCAAAGCACCCTTCGGTTCGAATATTTCCCCAAAGGAAATGTACAGGCCATGCAGGAAAAGTCCGTTACCGTGGTTGTAGACGAGCGCCCCCTCAAGACGTACGTCTATCAGTCCAAAGAAATAACGCTGCATGACATTTACCCCAATCCCATTCAGGATCAGGCGTTTATAGACTATAAGCTGCATAGCGAAACCGTGAAGGCTAAGATCAGCATCCACAATATTTTGGGAAAAGTGATGGGTGAATATGACTTGACGGTGACTGAAACCCGAATTAAAATTGAGGCCGACAACCTGGTGCCCGGGGTTTATTTCTACACGTTGTATCTGGATAACAACGGTATCCTTACCCGAAAATTAATTGTCCGAAAATAGTTAGCACTTTTTATCGTTTTGAAACATCTATGAGATGGACGCTTTCAAAAATTGAAAATTTGGGGCGGTGTCTTATATTTGCAGGCTATTTTTAACGGTAAACCGTGATTTTCAATAATTTAAGCAATCTAGTTTCAAAACAACGCAGCCTCCAGATCGGGGTAATCGTTGTTTTAGTGATTTTCAGCTCATCGTGCAGCCGTTTCAGGAGGCTGGAGCGTAGTGATGATTGGAAGGCTAAATACCAAGGCGGTCTAAATTACTATGCAAAAAAGGACTATTACCGCACCGCTATTTTATTCGAACAGATTTTACCGATTGTGCGTGGATTACCTGAAGGAGAGAAGGTAGAATTTTATCTGGCCTATTGCCAATACTACGAAAAGACCTATCTGCTGGCTTCTAACCAATTCAAAACTTTTTTTGAAAACTACGGCAGAAGCTCGTTGGCAGAAGAAGCGTATTTCATGTACGCATATTCGTTGTACGTAGCCTCTCCGGCAGAAAATCTGGATCAGAAAAGCAGCATTGAGGCTATGAATGCCATGCAAACCTATGTCAACCAATATCCTACCAGCAAGTTTGCCGACCGTGCTAATGAAGTGATTGCCGCTTCCCAGAAAAAATTGGAAAAGAAAGGATACGAAGGGGCTAAACAATATCTCAAATTAAAATACTATCAGGCGGCCGTGGTGTCTTTTGAAAACTTTCAGAAGAGCTTTCCCGATTCACAGTATATGGAGGAGCTTACGTATTTGAAGGTGCAGGCGGAATTTAAGTTAGCGCAGCAAAGCATTGTATCGAAGCAAGCAGAAAGATACACCGCCACCCTTGAGTACTACAAAGAACTGGTGGACAACTATCCGCAAAGCACGTACTTAAAAGATGCACAGCGCTATTACACGCTAAGCCTCGATCAACTCAACAAATTAAAACCTAAAAAATCATAACCATGGCTAACCAACCTTCTATCATCACACGCGATGTAGATAAGATTTATTCTCCTACTGGAAATTTGTATGAGTCGGTAGTAATCATTTCGAAGCGTGCGCGCCAGATTTCGATTAACCTGAAGGAAGAGCTCAACAACAAATTGGCTGATTTTGCTACAACCGTAGATAATCTGGAAGAAGTATTCGAAAATCGCGAGCAAATCGAGATTTCCAAATTCTACGAGCGCATGCCTAAATCAACAACTACAGCTACCGAAGAATTTCTGGAAGGAAAGCTTCGCTACCGCATGCGTGAAGCTGATGCGGAAGCAGCAAAGGCAGAGTAATTCTATGCTCTCCGGAAAGAAGATTATTGTCGGTGTAAGTGGCAGCATTGCCGCTTACAAATCGGCAATTCTAGTTCGTCTGTTTGTAAAAGCCGGTGCCGAAGTGCGGGTAATCATGACTTCGGCAGCCAAAGACTTCATCACTCCGCTCACCTTATCGACCTTATCCAAACATCCGGTTCTTTCTGAATTTACCAATGGCGATCAGGGCCTTTGGAATAATCATGTGGAACTTGGACTATGGGCCGATGCATTGGTTATAGCACCTGCCAGTGCCAACACCCTTTCTAAAATGGCGCATGGCCAATGCGATAATTTACTGTTGGCCACTTATCTATCAGCACGCTGTCCTGTATTTTTTGCTCCGGCCATGGATCTAGATATGTTGCAGCATCCATCTACACAATCGAACATACACAAACTGGAGAGCTGGGGCAACCTGCAAATCACGCCGACTTTTGGTGAACTGGCCAGCGGGTTGGAAGGCAATGGGAGAATGGCAGAGCCGGAAGAAATTGTTCGATTTCTGGAAAATCATTTTTCAGCCTCTCAAAAATTAAAAGGAAAACATGTTTTAGTGACCGCCGGTCCCACGCACGAGGCCATTGATCCGGTGCGCTTCATTGGAAACAACTCCAGTGGAAAAATGGGTTTTGCCATTGCAGAACAACTGGCTTCAGAGGGCGCCGATGTAGAGTTGATTGTAGGACCTACTCACTTGTCACCCTCCACCAGCAAAGTGAAGGTTACGCGCATTACCTCTGCACTAGAGATGTATGAAGCTTGCATAGCCCGATTTGCACAAATGGATATTGCCGTGCTGGCGGCTGCGGTAGCAGATTACCGACCCGTTCACACAGCCGATCAAAAAATTAAGAAGACCAGCGATCATTTGGTCATTGAACTCACCAAAACGCACGACATTGCCGCAGAATTGGGCAAGCAGAAAAAGCCCCAACAACTGATGGTGGGCTTTGCATTGGAAACAGAAAACGAAAAGGCCAACGCACAAAAGAAAATTGTAGCTAAAAACTTTGACTTGATTGTTCTCAACTCACTCAACAGCCCCGGAGCGGGCTTTGGTCATGACACTAATCAAGTAGTCATCATCAACAAAAATGGCCAAGAGCAAAATTTTAACTTAAAGTCTAAGAAAGAAGTAGCGAAAGATATCGTTAATGCCATTGTGGAGGCCTTACCTAACTAGACGATCATGCGTGCATTTATTTTTTTTGTTGTAGTTGGCTTTCAGCTAATCGGCCTACGCGCTGCTGCGCAGGAGTTGAATTGTAAAGTGGTAATCAATGCCGATCAGATACAGACATCCGACCGAAGTGTTTTCAAAGATATGGAACGGGCGTTTGCCGCTTTTTTAAACACGCGCAAATGGACCAATGACACGTACAAAGTTCATGAGAAAATTAACTGTGCCATTTTTTTGAACATCACTAAAATGCCATCGATTGGTTCGTTTGCAGCCAATGCGCAGATCACCGTAGCACGGCCTGTTTATAATTCAAACTACGAAACGGTGCTGCTCAATTTTGCCGACAGAGATTGGGAGTTTGAATACCTGGAGTCTCAACCCATGGAATACAACGACAATACGTACATCAATAACCTTACTTCAATGTTGGCATATTATGCCTATATCACTCTGGCTATGGACTACGATTCGTTTGGTGAGATGGGAGGCACCCCTTTTGTTCAAAAAGCGTTGGTTGTAGCCAACAACGCGCAAGCATCGAATAAGCCGGGTTGGAATCCGCTCAGCAGCACTCGCAGCCGTTATTCGCTGGTTGAAAACATGAACAACCCTCAAATGGCCGATCTGAGAAAGAATACGTACACCTACCATCGTCTCGCTCTGGATACTTTTGAGAAAACCCCGGATCAAAGCAGAGACAAGATTGTGGAGGTACTGCGCAACATGAAGCGGATTTACGCCATTTACCCTAATTCCATTTTATTGATTTCATTTTTCGACACGAAGTCCGGCGAATTGACAAAAATCCTGTCCGAGGGTAATTTGAACAGCCGCAGAGAAGCCTTTGATATTCTTTCAGCCATAGACCCTAAGCGAACCATCTACCAAAGCATCATTTCAAAGTAGCGACTGGTATTTGTTAAATTTTGTTGTAGAGCGCTTCGAGGATTTTACCCCGCCCCTTAGTATTTTTGTTTTCTTCGTGTCATGCTACTGCAACTAACCATAAAAAATTACGCACTGATTCGCCAACTGGAGATTAAACCCTCTGCGCAGTTGAATGTAATCACCGGCGAGACCGGTGCCGGCAAATCCATTATGCTGGGCGCAGTGGGTTTGTTGCTGGGCAACAGAGCGGATGCAAAAGTACTGTGGGATGAAAACGAAAAGTGTGTGGTGGAAGGTGTTTTTGATATTGCCGCCTATCGACTGAAATCACTTTTCGAAAACAATGATCTCGATTACCAGGATCAAACATTTATTCGCCGTGAGATTATTCCTGGTGGAAAGAGCCGTGCATTTGTAAACGATACACCGGTAACGCTGGATGTGATGCGTAAAATCGGAAACCGGTTAATGGATGTTCATTCGCAACATGAAACGCTTGATTTGGGCAACAATTTATTTCAATTGGAGCTGATCGATGCGTTTGCCGGTAATCACAAAGTAAAGGACGCATACACCCAACTGTGGAGGACGTACACTCAAGCCAGATCGGCGTATGAAAGTTTAGTGAAAGAATCGGACGAGTTACGTCAGGAGTCGGACTACGTCAAATTCCAGTTGGATGAGTTGGTGAAAGCCCGTTTAACGGAAGGCGAGCAGGAGCAACTGGAGGCAGAGCTGAAGGTGATGGAACATGCGGAGGAAATTAAAACGCAGTTGATGTCGGTTGTCCAGCAATTGAGTCAATCAGAGTTGGCCGTGAACACGATCCTGACAACAGTACGGAATCAGTTAAATCATATCGCAGGATATGGAGCCAACTACCAAAAGTTATTGGAGAGAATAGAAAGCATTCGCATTGAGTTAGACGATATTGCCGATGAAGCCGAACGTGAAGAAGCAGGAATTGAATTTGACGCCGAACGCATTGAGGAAGTAAAGGAACGCCTTAGTACTATCTATCAATTGATGCAAAAACATCGCGTCAAAGAGCTGGGCGAATTACTGACATTACAGGCTTCGCTTCAATCGAAATTCGATAAGACATACAATCTGGATGAGTCGCTGCAATTGGCCAAGGTAGCGTTTGAAAGAGCGCAATCAGAATTAACAGCAAAGGCAGAAGAGCTAAGCAAAACGCGGCAGAAGGTGTTTAACCCGTTGTGTAGACAGATTGTGGAGTTGTTGAAAGATTTGGGTATTCCAAATGCAGTTTTGAGGATGGAACACCAACGTGTCTCACCGGCAGCAAATGGAGCCGATGCCATTGAATTGTTGTTTACGGCAAACAAAGGAGTTGAGCCTCGTGCATTAGCACAAGTAGCCTCTGGTGGTGAGTTCTCGCGGTTGATGTTTAGCATTAAGTATGTAATGGCCGAAAAGACCGCACTGCCTACTTTGATTTTAGATGAAATCGACAGCGGTATTTCCGGAGAGATTGCTATTCAATTGGGCAAGATGATGAAAGAAATGGCGCAGCGCCATCAGTTGATTACCATTACGCACTTACCACAAATTGCTGCGAAAGGTGATACGCATTACTTCGTTTACAAAGATGATAGCTCGAAGAAGACGGTAAGTTTGATTCGGTCATTGAATCCGGCGGAGCGTGTGGATGAAATTGCAAAGATGATTGCGGGGTCAAAACCATCCGCCCTTGCAATAGAAAATGCCCGCGAATTAATGGCCGGCTAAGTTGTACTCTGACTTTACTCTGGCACAAGCGTCACGCTTGTGCCTATACCAATAAAGTTTTTATTATGAAATAACTTTTCTTTAGTTTAATCAGCTGTATTCTGGCTCAAGCGTCCCGCTTATGCCTCAACCCTACTCTAGCACAAGCATCCCGCTTGTGCCTCAACAATGAATTAAGCCTGACTACCACTTATCTAAAAGAAATTAATAATATTTCGGTTACTCTCGCTACTCTGGCTTTCTTTGGTGTAACCAATTATCGGTTATAATAATTTTTAATACTATTGATAGTATATTTGGCTTCCCCAACGCGAGCTGAATTAATTCCCCTCTAGCTCATCTTACTATTTCTCTTGGTTTGATGATTCAAATTTTGTTTTCGAATGAGCAGAAAATACAAATTTTCCGATAACGATAAGCTTTACTTCATTAGTTATTCAATTGTTCATTGGGTTGATCTTTTTGTTCGAAAAGAATATCAAGATGTTATAATCGATAGTTGGCGGTATTGTCAGGAGCATAAAGGCTTGGAAATCTACGCGTGGTGTATAATGCCTAGCCATATACACATGATCATCGGAAGCCACCAAAGAGAATTGGCAAAAATTGTAGGTGAAATGAAAAGCTATACCTCCCGTAAGCTTAGAAAAGAAATATTACGACATCCTCAAGAAAGCCGAAGAGAATGGATTCTTTGGTTGATGGAGAAAGCGGGTATGGAAAATAGTAACAATGGTGAATGGCAATTATGGCAACAAAATAGTAATCCGATTGAAATAACTGATTTGGAAATGTTCCATCGTGTTATGGACTATATTCACAAGAACCCAGTTAAAGCGGGGTTAGTTGAAAATGAAGAAGATTATCGTCTGAGCAGTGCACGAGATTTTTATGGTAAAAAGGGATTGATTGAATTGTCTTTTGTGTGATTGAAAGAAATAGAGAGGGAAGGGATTGAGATAGAAAGAGCACAAGCGCGACGCTTGCGCTATCATGGGGAGATGGAATGGATTGAGATAGAAAGAGCACAAGCGCGACGCTTGCGCTAAAACTAAAGGAATATAATGGGAGCACAAGCGTGACGCTTGCGCTATCAATGGAGAGAATGATTAAAGCAGAATAATGCATTCCAAGACAGAACGGCTTCAACAGGCCAAATCACCGCTGCTAAAATCCACTTGAATTTATTGTGAATAATTTACTAATTTGTTAACCGAAGATGTGCCAGACTTACGTGACTCGTCTTCGGAATTAATTATTAACTTCTATTTCTGTACTATGAACATTTTTGTAGCCAGTTTGAATTTTAAAACAAGGCGCGAAGACTTAGAAGCAGCCTTCGCCAAATTTGGGCAGGTAACTTCTGCCAAGATTGTGAAAGATCGAGACACCGGTCGCTCCAAGGGCTTTGGGTTTGTAGAGATGGCGAATGACGATGAAGCAAACAAAGCGATTGCCGCACTGAATGAAACAGAGTTGGATGGTCGAACCATTGTGGTAAAGCCGGCTAACCCCAAAGCACCTGCTGAAGGTGGCACGTCGCATTCCTGATCATAAAATAATACCTTTGGAGAGCGGAGGAAAACCCTCCGCTCTTTTTTTTACTCGCAACGAATGGAACAAGAAAATACCACCGCCAAAAGAATTGGCTTCTTACTCGGTCCAGCCCTCTTCTTTGTTTTACTTTTTTTCATTGACAAAGATTTCATTTCGCCCAATGCCAACAAAGTGATTGCGTTGGCCGCGTGGATCATTGTGTGGTGGATAACCGAAGCGGTACCGATTGCAGTAACGGCTTTTTTGCCGCTGGTTTTATTTCCGTTCATGGGCGTTATGAAAATGAGTGAGGCGGCCGCACCCTATGCCAACCCAATCGTCTTCTTGTTCATGGGTGGTTTTCTCATCGCTCTCGCTTTGGAAAAACACCGACTGCACGAACGCATCGCCCTGAATCTGGTTAAGATAACTGGCACTTCCGGCAATGGAATTATCTTAGGTTTTATGCTGGCCTCCGCATTCATTAGCATGTGGATTAGCAATACGGCCACCGCCATGATGATGCTGCCCATCGCGCTATCCGTCATCAATTTGTTAAAGAGCAATCCGCAACAGCGAAATGATGAACTGCCGAAAGGGGAGCGCAATTTTGCGATCGGACTTTTGCTGACTGTCGGCTACACTTCCAGCATTGGAGGTATTGCCACCATTATTGGCACACCGCCGAATGTAGTGTTTGCCGGACTGCTCGATCAATTTTATCATCAAAAACTCGATTTTGGAAAATGGATGTTGGTGGGCTTTCCGCTGATGGTGTTACTGTTGATTGCAACCTATATCATCATCACCAAAATTTTGTTTGTGAATGGTATTGGTAAAGTAGCCGGATCGGACGAACTCATTAAAACAAAATTACGTGAACTGGGGGCGCTGCGCCGGGAAGAGAAATTTGTAATGATCATTTTTTTGCTCACGTGTCTGCTATGGACGTTTCAACAACCGATCAATATTTTGTTAGGAAAGGAGATGTTGAATGACACCAATGTGGCCATGACCGGTGGCCTATTCATGTTTATCGTGCCCGTCAATTGGAAGAAGATCGAGTTTTTGTTAGAGTGGCGCGATACCGAAAAAATGGCCTGGGGTATTTTATTTCTGTTCGGTGGGGGATTGTGTTTAGCGCAAGGCCTTTCCAATGCGGGCATCATTCAATTGGTAGGAGCGAAAATAGCGGAGCAAAGTTCGTCTACACAATGGTTGATTTTCGGACTTATCACTGCATCGGTTTTTATTACGGAGCTGATGAGCAACGTGGCACTGGTTCAGATTTTTATTCCCGTGGTATTTGGCATTGCTACCAGTTTAAACCTTAACCCGATTTTATTAGCCATGCCGGTGACGATTGGAGCCAGCATGGCGTTTATGTTTCCGGTGGCCACACCACCCAACGCCATTGTTTTTTCCAGTGGTCACATGAAGGTGAAGGATATGATGAAGGCGGGAATCCTCTTGAACATCGTTTCCATTGCCTTGATTTACCTGGCATCAATCACACTCATTGAGTGGGTGTATGGAACACCCTAGGCAGTTCGAATCGATTCACAGATAAGACAATACAAAAAAAGCATCCGTAAGTTTCACGGATGCTTTTTTTGGTTGAAAAACCAATACTAATCACGAATTTTTGCGCTGCTTTTTCTCTTCTATCATATATGCTAATCCCAGCCCTAATCCTCCAAAGATGAATAGCATCGAAAAATAACCTACTTCTTCCATATCAAAAGCCCGATCTAACCAATAGCCGAAAAGCAAACCAATGCCAGCGCCAATCAGCAGTAGTGCAAATCGTAACGAAGAGTCAGATTGACTTCGATCTTTTTTAAACAAGTCGGGGCTCAATCCTTTATCAATAATTGCCATCCGCTCCAAATTATTGAATTTGCGAATATAAACGATTACCACACACGAGGCTAAACCAAGAATAATTGGTAACATGGCTCCTACTTCTGCTGCGCCCATAATAGTTGTTTTTAAGTTTGCCCCTTTGACGCAGGCTTCCAAACGATGGTTACAGGCTAATTCGGAAAAAAATATCAGGGCACAAACATTTTATTCTGTGCCAAACAGCCGGCCAATTGCTTGTAAATCCGCTTGATTGACTCGGCGGAGCTATCTCCTTGTAATGATTTGATGATGCGGTCGGAGAGGGTGCCTTCGCTAAGAATGACATTCAATTCCGGCTTCCATTTTTCAAGTGCGCTGTTGCCCACCGAAAGTTTTTCGATTATTCTTTTCCACAGTTCACCGGCATTGCAGTTGGCATTGTGCCCAAATGCCTGCACATATTCCCAATGATCGATGGAAGCTTTTTGCCCGATGCGCGACGTGCGATCAAAAATTTGAACGAGGCTGTCGGTTTTAAATTTCATCTGGGCATCTAAAGAAATAAATTTTTCATTGACCAGCGACTTGAGCGTTTCGATTACGAGTGTGATAATCGCCATATCAGCCGAAGGACACTCTTGTATGTCCATGACACGAATTTCGATCGAGCCGCGATCGAACCGTGGAATGGCACCCCGCGAATTGACCCAGATGGGGTTGAGAATATTTTCTTTGTCGTAGGGCGCAATGTCTGCTTTTATCTTTTCGTAGATGGTGTTGAGGTAATTGCGTTTCGAAAAGATTGCCTCTGGCACCACCTTGCCGGTGATGGAGGGAATTTTAGACTGATTGGATTTGTAAAAATCCAACCGCGTATCAATCGTTCCGGTTAGTTTACCGTCTAAGATCGGTGAGCTGGCACACAACGCGGGAAGTATTGGTAAGATAAGACGAACGGCCGCGTGAAGCTTGGCAAATTCCTCATCGTCATAAAATGGCAAGTTCAAATGTGTGCTTTGCAAGTTGGACCAGCCATGCCCTTTGGTGTTGAAGATGGTATCGTATAACGCATACACATCATTGCTATCGTGAGGCCACAGTTTGGTTTCTGCCAACGGATTCATAAATGGATGGGCCGCTGTAGGCAAGAGCATGGCATTCCACTTTTCGAGAATGGAATTGATTCTGCGCACATCATCTGCAAACCCATTTTCCAATGCGTTGAAGTTAATTTCCGGTTTGGTGGATTTTAACTCAATTACATGAAGCACCAACTCGTTGGACCAAGTGACGATTCCATTTTCAAAGTCACTGCCATAGACACCCAATTCGTGTTTTAATACCTCGTCGGTGATGGGTTTTACAGCCAACGTATCTCTATCGACCAGCATATATTCCAGCTCGATGCCGTATGCCTGAAAAAGATGAATGCGGGAGGGTTGATTCATTTTTGTGCTTTCAGTTTAGTCAAAAATACGTTCATAATCGTATCATACAACTTGTCTTTCAAAATTTTGTCTTCAATGCCCGAATCAATGTTGGGGTTATCATTGATTTCAATCACGTAAAACTTATCTCCAATTTCCTTCATGTCTACCCCATACAGCCCTTTTCCAATGAGAGCGGTTGCCTTGAGAGCTGTCTTCAGCAATTCAGGAGGAGCTTTGTCAATGGCAATGGTTTCTACCTCACCTCCGCGCGAGCTCACTTTTCGAGCATTCCAATTGATGATTTGCCAATGTTTGCTGGCCATAAAATATTTGCATACGAACAAGACTTGCCCGTCGATAATGCCGATGCGCCAGTCGAAGGGTGTTGGCAGAAATTCTTGCGCAATCAATAAATCCGATTTTTCGAACATGCTTTCGCGCACGCGTTTGAACTCTTCGAGCGATTCGATTTTAAATACACCTTTAGAGAAGGCTCCATCCGGTTGTTTGAGAATGAATGGAAAAGTCATTTGGTCAGGCAAATGATCGCAATTGTCTTCAGTGATTACAAATGATTTCGGCGTTAGTATTTTATTCGTGCTTAATAACTCATGTAGGTAAACCTTGTTCGTACATTTTAGGATGGATTGCGGATCATCGATGACAATCAACCCTATTGATGCTGCCTTCTTCGCAAATCGGAAAGTGTGATGATTCACATTCGTTGTTTCGCGAATAAAGAGTGCATCGTACTGAATGAGTTGATCAAAATCATTTTTGGTGATGAACTCGGTGTTGAACCCTGCTTCCAGAGCAGACTTATAGAAGCGCTTTAAAGCACGGTCATCTGAAGGCGGATTTTTATCTTCCGGATTAACCAGTATGGCCAGATCATACTTTTTGCGATCGGGTTTGTAATCCCGCTTGCGATGCAAATATTTTTCCAGTGCATTCACCAACAACGGTTTATCCGAAATGGGAACTTCGTTGATACTGATCGGTTTTATGTTGTGCAATACCCATTTATGTTTTTTGGAAAAAGAGGCGCGAATGGACGGCGCTTGAACTAATTGAAATAGCTGTCGACCCAGTTTATTTAAATTTTCAGAAAGCGTATCTCCAAAATAGATATTGAAGTCGATACGATCGTATGGCTCGTTTTTAAATGTGCTCTGAATCAATTCATCAAAGTCGAGCGAATCATCGCGCAAGATGGAGGGAAATCGTAAATCCTGAATGGTAGAAACACCGGGCAACACTTTGTGACTACGAGCTTCAGCTAACAGAGAAACATAATAGCCTTCACTTTGATAGTGATATGATTTGCACAGATTGATCACTTTCAGATTCTTCACCGACTGATAAACCTCCATGGAGATGTACATGTTGGGCGTAATGACCTCTACATCTTCGAGATTGAATTTCCAGGTTTCTGGTTTTTCAACAACAATCAGTTTGGGCATTCAGGGAGGGTTTGTAGAATGAGTTAAGTTACGTGATTATTTCTTCTTAGGTTCTATAATTAATAAGTTGGCATCATAGGTTACGATACCGAGCATGATACTGTTGATGAGGCGATCGAATGTGACACTGTAATATTGACTCTTTAGTGGATTCGGATTCATTGGGTCGGCCAGATAAACCATGTTGGTAGTTTCATCATAGCCGTTGATGATTACAAAATGCCCAACCGGTTCTCCTTTAATGCTATCAAATTTGTTGTTTGATGGAATTTCGCGTTGGGTGCCATACAGATAAGTTGCGCTAAGTCCTGTTAAAATCGGAATATCTTTTTTCAAATAATCTTTGATCAAATGTTCATCTAGTTCTCTTTGTTGCACCACACCACCGGCCTCAATGAATTTGATATACGCTTTCGATGCAACCTGAAGTTTCTTGCTTCGAAATTTATAGCGCATTTGTTTCTTTAGGTTGCTGATCATCTTCGATTGCGAAAGCGAAAACCACGTGGGGTCGAATACATTTAAGTTATACGTGTAGATGCTGGCTTGGTAACCGCGTTGCAACGCATGGTTGCCCAACATCACGGCCAGCGTGCCGCCGGTTTTTAAACTCTTCACCTCACTCACCACTTCCCGAAGCGAAATTTCATCCTGATAATATTGATAAATGGAATGCAGACAAGTGGGGCCGCAGGTTACATCATCCGGTTGAGCTTTGATATCAAAGTTTAGAAAGAGAGCTTGCCGTGCCGACATACTTAAAATAATTTGGAGATGAGTAAGTCAAAAACTTCTACCAAAATCAGAGCGATAATGATCCATTCGAGAATGCTGCTTTCACGCTGATGGGAAATTTCTCTGAACACGCTTAGATTATCTTCGATGATGCGCAAAGTGTATTCAATTTCGCTAAAGCGCACCCGCAAATCGAAATGTTTCATCAATCCCTTGTGTAGTTTATCAAGGTATTCATCATCCCAAACCTGTTCAGGAGCATCGAAAATATAGATGTTATCGGCAATGTCGTTTTGAGTCGTGAGTGCTTTGCCAATAAACTTGATCATATCTCTGCGGTTGATGCTAAGTTTACCGGTCTTTTCAAGGTCTCGCGCAAACCCTTTGATTTCAGTCAGTAAGTTTTCAGTTACGTTGTGATAATAATCCAAAGCAACTGATTGTGCCAGGTTAAACATGGCAATCCGAATCACCTTGTTATCGAGTCGGTCTACAATTAACTCATCGAAATCAAATTCCATTTCGCCTTCTTGAATGCTCACTTGATGATCATCACGCAACCAATTGCTGTTCGGATCTTTCAGGTTGGGTAAAATGGCCTTTACGGCAATCTTGATTTCTTCTTCAGAATGGCCGGCAAATACCAACACACCAAAGTTGAAATAGTATTGATAACGACCGTTTCCAAAACTATAAAACAACTCGGTAGAAGACTCAGAGGCCGTTTTTACCTCCAGAAAAGTTTTAATGCCTTTGATATCGAGTTGATTGGCTACCAACAAGGCAGAAAGCTTAATTGTCTTTTCCATACCTCAAGATACCACCAATTGAGGTAAATTCAATGCTCGATAAACAAGACGGTTCATAACAAAATGATATTACAAAAACTTGTTATACTTCACTGGGTTAAGCGTTACTTTTGCATTCAGACACCGCTATCTAAAACCGCTATAAAAATGAAGAATAGACTCCTTCTTACTGCTCTTGTTTGTATCATCACATTTCCTGCGCTAGGGTGGGGAGTAACAGGGCATCGTGCCATTGGATTAGTCGCAGAGCAACATTTGTCCGCGAAGGCTAAGAAAAAACTAAAGGCTTTGTTAGGTCAACAATCACTTGCTATTGTGAGTACTTGGATGGATGAAATTCGTTCAGACTCTACTTACAACCACACAGCCGACTGGCATTGGGTAACCATTGAAACCGGCAAGACCTATGATGAATCACCGAAGAACCCCAATGGAGATGTGATCATGACGTTGGAGCGATTGATTGCAGAGCTCAAATCTGGCAAATTTGATGCGAAGAAACAAGTGGAACATTTGAAGATGATCGTGCATTTGGTGGGCGATATTCATCAACCCTTGCATGTAGGCTGCTGCGATGACCGTGGTGGCAACAGTGTGAAAGTAAAATGGTTTCGTAATGAAACAAATTTACATTCTGTGTGGGATAGTAATATGATCGATGACACCAAGCTGAGCTATACAGAAGTGACACAAGCATTGGGTGAACCTACCAAAGCAGAACTAACAACATGGCAAAAAGCATCTGTGCGCGATTGGGCCAATGAATCCATGAGTCATCGCAAGCAAGTGTACGCCGTTGGCGATGGCAACCTGAGTTACAAGTACTCCTACAAAAATATGGATTTGGTGAAATTGCGTCTGCTACAGGCAGGTATTCGTTTAGCCGGTGTGCTGAATCAAATTTACAAGTAGTTTAAAGGAAACCCCTTTTGAAAGTTTTTTACTAAATTTGATTATGGACTATCGCGAATATATCGAAGTAAATGCGGATACTCGTTTTGGTAAACCTTGTATTAAGGGCACGCGAATTTCTGTTTTTGATGTGTTAGGTTGGTTAGCTTCAGGCATGGATTTCGATGAAATTCTTGCTGACTTTCCTCAATTGAAAAAAGACGACTTGCTTGCATGTCTGGCTTATTCCGCAGATCGAGAGAGAAAAATAAGCATCACCATGTGATTGAGTATGGCGAAATTGCTCTTTGATGAAAACCTGTCTTTTCGCATCGTTAAGGGTATGCAATCTAAATTTCCAGAAAGCACACACGTCCATTTGATCATGGGTAGAAAGCAAACGGATCATTCCATATTCTCTTTTGCTCGCGATAACCATTTTACAATTGTAACTTCTGATGTAGATTTTCAAAACATCCAAATGATGTCTGGGTTTCCTCCTAAGATAGTTTGGCTGCGATTAGGAAATACCTCTACTCTTAATATTCTGAATCGTATTTTAGCCACGGCAGATAAAATTCAGGAGTTTATTGATAACCCAGAGATGGGAACTTTAGAAATTTATTAACACATGACCATCGAACAAGCGCAGCAAAAAGTAGATGAATGGATTAAACAATATGGAGTTCGCTATTTCAGTGAACTTACCAATATGGCCATTCTCACAGAAGAAGTAGGCGAGGTGGCACGCATCATTGCCAGACGCTATGGCGATCAATCCGAAAAGGAATCGGATAAAAATAAAGAGTTAGCCGATGAACTGGCCGATGTGCTTTGGGTATTAATTTGTCTCGCCAATCAAACAGGAGTAGACCTCACCAAGGCACTCGAAAAAAATCTCGAAAAGAAAACTGCCCGCGACAGTGAGCGGCATATCAACAATCCCAAGTTATCGTAGCTGAAGAACTCCATTCTTTAATCTTGGCAATACCTCATACTGATCGGGTGTAACACAGAATTTAAGGTCGTCGTGAATATTGAGTTTATTCAAGCGCCTCACGTGCGATGACGCGTTGAGAAAACTCACCATGTCATTCTTTGCAAGGTTGTATAGGTGTTGTGCGGCCAGTGGCGCATCGCAGTCCGGCCCGAGATAGTCTTTCAGTTTTTCTACCAACGCGCCTGCAAACAAGGTATCTTCCAAATTCACTTTACCCTTCCAACCGGCACACACTACCAGCACATTGTTTTCATTGAATAACAAATATTTCGCTACCGCATTCAAATTCAAAAATGCGCCAATGATTACCTCCTTGGCACCTTTCGATTTTTCAATGGCCTGCGTTCCGTTGGTGGTCGTAAATGCAATTTTTAGCCCACGCACTTGCTCGCCCATGTATTCAAATGGCGAATTGCCTTTATCGAAGCCATCTACTTTTTTCCCATCGCGTTCACCGGAGGTTACATAGCCCTTCAAGCGCATTTGCCGGCATTCTTCCAGGTTAGCAAAAGGCGTGATACTTTCCGCACCGTGTGCAAAGGCTGTTACCATACAGGATGTAGCGCGGAGAATATCTACAACTACCACGGTTTTGTCTTGCACCGGATAAAGATGCATCAATTCAGGACTCAGGCAAACATCGATTGTTTTCATGACACAATTTGAAAATTCATTAATTCGATAATTCGATAATTCGTTGATTCGTTGATTCGATAATTCGTTGATTCGATAATTCATCAATCCATCATCAACGAATTAGCAAATAATCGAATTAGCTAATTAGCGGCATTTTACTCACTACCGCTTTCAGAGCTTTTCCTCTTACATCAATAAAAATTTCCGAACCTACTCCTGCATTTGAAGTGGTCACATAACCTAAGCCAATGCCGATACTCAACACCGGAGACTGTGTGCCCGAAGTCACTTTGCCAATCACATTTCCTGCCGCATCCTTAATCGCATAATCATGACGCGGAATACCCTTGTCGATCATTTTAAAGCCCACCAACTTGCATGCAACACCTTCTTCCTTCTGTTTTTTGATAGCCGCGGAATTTATAAACTCCTTCGTAAACTTAGTGATCCAACCCAAACCTCCTTCAATGGGCGAAGTAGTATCATCAATATCATTGCCATACAAGCAAAAGCCCATCTCTAGACGCAGCGTGTCACGAGCACCCAAGCCAATTGGTTTTATGTTTTCATCTTTGCCCGCTTCAAAAATCGCATTCCATACTTTTTCTGCATCTGCTTTGTGTACGTACACCTCGAAGCCACCCGCGCCCGTGTAGCCCGTGTTACTCAAAATCACATTTTGCACTCCGGCTAATTCGCCAATCGCAAAGTGATAATATTTAATCGCGCCCAAATCTGTTGGTGTTAACTTTTGTAACACATCTATTGCCTTCGGGCCTTGCACGGCAAACAAGCAGATGTCGTCAGAAATGTTTTTCATTTCCACGCCCTTCGTGTTAAAGCGGCTGATCCAATTCCAATCCTTTACAATGTTCGATGCATTCACCACCAGCAAGTAGTCGTTGTCTTTAATCTTATACACAATCAAGTCATCTACAATGCCACCCGTTTCATTCGGCAAACACGAATATTGAGCCTGCCCATCCATCAACTTACTCGCGTCATTACTCGTCACCCGTTGAATAAGATCCAACGCATTCGGTCCCTTCACGGTAAACTCGCCCATGTGCGACACATCAAATACGCCCACCCCGTTGCGCACCGTCATGTGCTCTTCAATATCCGATGAGTAGCGCACCGGCATGTTAAAGCCAGCAAACGGCACCATCTTAGCGCCAAGTTTTTCGTGAACATGATTGAGCGGAACGAATTGAATATCCATGGTGTATAAATTTGTCGGCAAAAGTAACAACAGTTTGTCACAATTAAGCAACCGCTGGTGTTGTATTTTGGGGCATGGCTAAGCTGCGCAAAGCCACCGCGCTTTTCGCTTCAATCCCGATATTCATCATCGGGATTTACGCTTCAATCGCTTGCCCGTTTCACACGCTTAGATGCCGCTTTCAATAGTTTGAACTTTGGTTTTTAAACCTGTACTTTGTATCAAATTCCAAACAACAAAATTGCCCTTTGCGCAACGATTTCGTTCCACGTAAAAACAGAGCCGGTGAAAATTTATACGAAGACAGGAGATGAAGGTACCACCGCACTTTTTGGCGGCAAGCGCGTTTCAAAAGCCGATTTACGCATCGACACCTATGGCACAGTCGATGAGTTAAATTCATACATCGGTCTGGTGCGCGATCAGTCCGTCAATCAAAATCGCAAAGATATCCTCATCGAAGTGCAAGACCGACTCTTCACCATCGGTTCCATCCTTGCCACCGAGCCGGGCAATACGAAAGTAAAAATTCCAGCGCTCGCTTCAAGCGACATTACCCGACTAGAGCAAGAAATTGACACCATGGATGCACAGTTGCCACCGATGAAATTTTTTGTTTTGCCGGGTGGTCATGCTTCCGTGTCCATTGGCCATGTAGCACGCACCGTTTGCCGCAGAGCCGAGCGATTAACCATATCTCTTGATCAACACGAAAAGGTGGATACGCTCGTCATACAATATCTCAATCGCCTGTCGGACTATCTTTTTGTTTTGTGCCGAAGTATGGCCCACGAACTTCAAATTGAAGAAACACCTTGGAAACCCAGAATGTAAATGAAGCGATTCGCGGTTATTCTCTTCTTTACTTTCATGCTCGCAGACATTGTGTGCCATGCGCAAAAGCAACTCGTTTTCTTGAGGGGCGATCATGTGATGTTGCGTTTTACAGAAGGTGACCGCTTTTTGTTTAAGCTTTCCAATGGCAAGAAAGTAGAAGGCTACATTGCCGAACTTAACGATTTTTCTCTGGTAACTTCTGCGCTGGATACCATTCCATTTCTAAAAATCAGAAAAGTGAGCCTACGTGGGCAACGGCATCAATCCTTTCTCAAGCGCATTGGCGCACTGATGTTGGCGGGCGGCCTGGGTTACATTGCCATTGATCAGGCCAATGTTTTGTTCGGCTCCAGCAAAAGTGGCTTCGATGAAAGCAATCAACTTGCGTTGGGTGTTGCCGGAGCCGGCACACTCATGTTATTGATTAAACCAAAATACCAACGAGTAAGCCGTGGCACCACCATCCGCACGATTGATTATAAATCGCATTATTACTTGCCAACTCATTGATAAGTACCTTTCTTTTCATCTGAACGAACATTTTCATAAACCTCTCCGGTTTCTTACTTTTGCAGCTTAATAATTTCTGAAATGACCTCCGAACAATTAAAGGACCTCAAAATCCGTGTTGCCGCCCTCAGGCGGTATCTTTGACTACGACCGTAAAATTGTAGAAATACAAGACGAAGAACGTATTACCCATCAGGCCGACTTTTGGAATAAACCCAAAGAAGCCGAACTCCTGCTCAAAAACATTCGCTCTAAGAAAATCTGGACCGATGCGTACGCGCAAGTCAGCAAACTGGTTGACGACTTAGAAGTTCTCAACGAATTCCACGATGCAGGTGATGTATCCGAAGAAGAACTCGATGCAGAATATCCGAAAGTAGCCAAGGCTGTGGAAGATCTTGAGTTCAAAAAAATGCTGAGCAAAGAAGAAGATCAACTCAGTGCGGTGCTTGAGATCAATCCGGGCGCCGGTGGCACAGAGAGTAACGACTGGGCCGATATGATCAACCGCATGTACATTATGTGGGGCGAAAAGAGCGGATACAAAGTTTCTCAGATCGATTATCAAGCCGGCGAGGTGGCCGGTATTAAATCGGCTACACTAGAAATTGAAGGCCCATTCGCCTACGGCAAATTGAAATCAGAAATAGGCGTGCATCGGTTGGTGCGCATTTCTCCGTTCGACTCTAATCAACGCAGACATACTTCCTTCGCTTCGGTTTTTGTTTATCCGAAAGTAGATAACACTATCGAGATTGAAGTAAACCCCGCTGATATTGAAATTCAAACATCGCGCTCCGGTGGTGCTGGTGGACAGAACGTAAACAAAGTGGAGACGAAAGTCCAATTGACGCACAAGCCCTCCGGAATTGTGATTGTTTGTCAGGTAGAACGCAGCCAACATGCCAACCGCGAGCGTGCCATGCAAATGCTGAAATCTAAATTGTATCAGCGCGAAATGGAGAAGCGCAATGCGGCCCGCGATAAAGTAGAAGCAGGCAAAATGAAAATTGATTTTGGCTCGCAGATACGCAACTATGTGTTGCATCCATATAAGCTGGTGAAAGATGCACGCACCGGAGTAGAAAGCCACGATGCGCAATCGGTTTTAGATGGTGACTTAGATGCGTTCATCAAAGCCTATTTATTAGAAGATCAGGAGGCGTCTACGAAGAATGACTAAGCAAAAATCATCTCACGCTTACTCTTCGCGATTTTGGTTGCTTTGCCTAAGCTCTGTTCTTTTTTTTGCGAGTTTCAATATGCTCATTCCTGAGTTACCCGACTTTTTATCGAAGATGGGTGGAGCTGAGTATAAAGGATTGATCATTTCGTTGTTTACGCTCACGGCTATGGCTTCGCGCCCGTTTAGTGGAAAGCTTACGGATATGCTCGGTCGCAAGCCGGTGATGATGGTGGGTGGAATCGTCTGTTTGATTTGCAGTTTATTGTATCCCATTCTAGCAACTGTAGCTGGATTTTTAATGCTTCGTTTGTTGCACGGATTCTCGACGGGATTTTCTCCGACAGGAGTTGCAGCCTACATCACCGATACGATCCCTTCCAACAAACGCGGAGAGGCGATGGGATGGGTAGGAACAGCCGGAGCAATCGGCATGGCCGGAGGCCCGGGCATCAGTGATTTGGTGTTTTCAAGTTTTGGCTTCAACGCCTTGTTTTATCTGTCCGCGATTTTTGCGTTTCTCTCTGTGCTCATTATGATGCAGGTGAATGAAACGCTGCACGAAAAGAAAGCACTCACGTGGCGGTTTTTGAAAATCAAGCCAGTTGATGTGTATGAGCCACTTGTTCTCGCACCTTCATTGGTTATGTTATTGACTGCTTTCTCGTATGGTGCAGTGTTTACACTCATGCCCGACTTCGGAAAGCACGTCAGCATTATGAGCAAAGGATTATTGTTCACTTTCATCACCATTGCTTCGCTGTTGATTCGATTGATAGCCGGAAAAGCATCCGATCGCTATGGGCGTGTCGCTGTTTTAAAATTATCGGTGCCGTTGATGATCATCGCGATGGTAACCATTGGTACCTCTTCTACACCAATGCAATTGATTATCGGTGCAGTGTTGTATGGCTTTGCACAAGGATCTACTTCACCTACGTTACTCGCGTGGACTACCGATTTGTGTGACGACCAGCATCGTGGACGCGGCATTGCCTTCTTTTACATTTTCATGGAAATGGGCATTGGGCTGGGTGCTTTTGTTTCTGCATGGATTTATGGAAATGATTCGTCTCAATTTTTCATTACATTCGTAGTGTGTGCTTCGTTCTGTGCGGTTGCTTTCTTTTATTTATTGACCAAACACCGTACACGTTATGCCCAGTAAAAAAACAGGTTGGCTCATCTTATTTTTCGCTGCTTCTGTCGTTGAGATGATGGCGAACTTGATTGCATGGGATGGTGTGCATCTTTTTGCTAAGCCCGTGATCATGCTTAGCCTGATTGCACACTACTATACACATTCATCGGTGCGATCCATCTTGTTTGTAGGTGCGCTGTTCTTTTGTTGGGCCGGAGATGTGCTGCTGATTTTTCAAGGTAAAAATGGTTTGTTTTTTATTGGTGGACTGGTCGCCTTTTTAATCGGCCATGTGATTTACATCCTTTGCTATCGCCAGTTGATGATAGCGGATACATCCAAAGAATTATTAGGTACACAAAAGGTTCGGTTTTCGTTGCCGATTATTTTGGCGGGTTCTGGTTTGGTCGTAGTCCTTTATCCTGTATTGGGTGATTTGCGCGTGCCGGTAATGGTGTATGCTTTGGTGCTAACGCTGATGGCGTTAAATGCTTTGTTTCGTTTTGGTCGCACTAACACAGCCAGTTTCGCGCTCATATTTTCGGGCGCTATCAGTTTTATGATTTCCGATTCGGCATTGGCAATCAATAAATTTTTGCAGCCCTTTAACGGAGCCGGTGTGTTGATTATGTTTACCTATTGCCTGGCGCAATATCTGATTGTGACCGGAGCATTGGCTCATGAACGAGAACTTTAGTCATCTTTATAAAACATCATGCGTAAATTACTGCTACTTCTTTGGTTGGCCGTTGGCTTCGTTGCTTGCGAGCAAAAAAATGCAAACACTTCCACGGTTTCTGTTTGGCGAACTACGGGCGATCGATCAAAATTACTGCAACCATCCACCGAAGCGTTTGCTTCAAATGCCTCTACTAAAACGATCATTGCAATTGATACCACACAGCGTTTTCAAACAATGGATGGGTTTGGGTACGCCCTTACGGGAGGAAGCGCGTATCTCATTCAACAAAAGATGAAGGAAGAAGATCGTGAGAATTTGTTGCGCGAATTATTTGATCCTGTTAACGGAATCGGCATTAGCTATTTGCGGATCAGTGTAGGAGCTTCTGATTTGGATGATCATGTTTTTTCGTATGACGATTTGGCACCTCATGAAGGAGACCCAGAGTTGAAAAAGTTTAGCATAGCACCCGATCAAAAAAATTTGATTCCTGTTTTAAAAGCGATTTTGAAAATCAACCCTTCGGTAAAAATCATGGCCAGCCCGTGGTCGGCACCCGTGTGGATGAAAGACAACCAACGTGCGAAGGGTGGAAGTTTGCTGAAGAAATTTTATCCTGCTTACGCGAATTATTTCGTGAAGTATCTGCAAGCAATGAAAGCCGAGGGAATTGATATTCACACATTAACGATTCAAAATGAGCCGGAGAATCCCAACAATACACCCAGCATGTTGATGACGGCTGAAGAGCAATCGCTGTTTATCAAAGAAAACCTTGGGCCAGCTTTGCAAACAGCAGGGCTGCGTACGCGAATCGTCTTGTTTGATCACAATGCCGATCATCCGCAGTATCCGATTTCAATTTTGAATGACTCCGTAACACGAAAATTTGTGGATGGAAGTGCGTTTCATTTGTATCTGGGTGAGGTGAGTGCGTTGGGTGAAGTGCGAAGAGCACATCCCGATAAAAATCTGTATTTCACCGAGCAGTGGACATCCGGTAAAGGAGAATTTGGGGGAGACTTGCAGTGGCATACAAAAAACATTGTTGTAGGCGCTACCCGTGAAGGATGCAAAGTAATTTTAGAATGGAACTTAGCTGCGGACAAAAATTTTAATCCGCATACAGATGATGGAGGTTGTACATTATGCCAAGGAGCAATTACCGTAGATAGCACGATTACCCGCAATGTTTCGTATTACATCATTGCCCATGCCTCGAAGTTTGTGCCTGCTGGTTCAGTTCGTGTGGAGTCAACGAAAAGCGATCCATTGCATCATGTAGCCTTTGTAACACCGCAGGGTAAAAAAATGATTGTGGTTATGAATGATAACACTACCAAGCAAGAGTTTACACTACAATGGGGCACTAGGTACGTGAATACCTCGTTGGCTGCGGGCGAGGTGGCTACGTATGTGTGGTGAATTTAACCTTGACGAATACTGACGTAACCGTCAGAATTGTCAAGGTTAAACCATAACAATCTGAAAGATTCGTCAGGGTAATTAACTTGATTTATGGCCCTATCCACAACAAGGTTTTAGAATCAATGTTGTTAGTTAAGCCCAATTTTATACCTCACCTCCTCTCCACAAGAGAGGAGTTCAGTCGAGCTTAACTTAACAACATTGGATTTAGCATAGTGGATAGTCATTAATTATCGCTACCTTTGTGCATCACTCCTCAAAGTTCACGTATAAAACTGTTCATCGGTTCGATCATTCCAAGAGGCGTTAAGAATAACCTCAGTCTCTTTATTACAAAAATCAATTATGTCATTTGAAAAATTAAGTCTCATTGAGCCTATCCTGCGGGCATTAAAAACGGAAGGCTATACCAAGCCCACACCCATTCAAGAGCAGGCCATCCCTATTTTATTAGAACGAAAAGATTTACTCGGCTGCGCACAAACCGGCACCGGAAAAACCGCAGCATTCGCTATACCGATTTTGCAATTACTCCATCAGGATGAGTTGTTTAAAAAAGCACCGGAAGGAATCAAAGCATTGATTCTGACGCCCACGCGCGAGTTGGCCATACAGATCGATGAAAGTTTTGCCGCTTATGGACGCCATTTGCGTTTGCGCCACACGGTAGTGTTTGGTGGCGTTTCGCAAAAATCACAAACCGATGCGCTACGTGCCGGTGTAGATATTTTAATTGCTACGCCAGGTCGCTTGTTGGATTTGATGAACCAACGTTACATCAAACTCGATCAGATCAAAATATTTGTGTTGGATGAAGCCGACCGCATGTTGGACATGGGCTTTATTCACGATGTGAAAAAAGTAATTGCCAAGTTGCCTACGAAGCGTCAGACGCTTTTCTTTTCGGCTACCATGCCTAAGGAAATTTCATCGTTGGCTAACTCAATACTCACCAATCCATCGCGGGTAGAAGTGACTCCGGTTTCGTCTACTGCGAATACGATCAAGCAGTCGATGTATTTTGTGGATAAGAAAGATAAGAAGTCATTGTTATTGCATTTGTTGAAAGACAAATCCATTGTGACCGCTTTGGTTTTCACACGCACAAAACACGGAGCCGATCGCGTGGTGAAAGACCTGACCAAAGTAGGCATCAAAGCCGAAGCGATACACGGAAACAAATCGCAGAATGCGCGCCAGCGTGCGCTCACGAATTTCAAAGCACAACACACGCGGGTATTGGTGGCAACGGATATTGCAGCACGTGGAATTGATGTGGATGATTTATCCACGGTGATCAACTACGAATTGCCAAACGTTCCGGAGACGTATGTGCATCGTATTGGTCGCACGGGCAGGGCAGGAGCATCGGGACAATCGCTGTCGTTTTGTGATGCCGAAGAAAAAGAATTTTTACGCGACATTCAAAAACTGATCGGCAAACAAGTGCCGGTGGTGACGGATCATCCGTATCCGCTCGATCCGAATGCCACGTTTACGCCACAACCCAAAGAGCGTGGATCATTCAATCGTGGTAAAAGACCCGAAGGAGGTCAACGTTCAGGCCAGCGCTCAGGCGCACCCAAGAAGCAGTGGAGTGGTCGCAATCAAAGACGAGATTGATTTTTTGCTGCGCTATTTTGAAAAGCACATGTTGGGTGTGACACTGAACTACGCGCGGGCGCGGGCAAGGGATTGCAGCGGAAATCTTCCCGAGAGCGTGCATGTGTAGTTTACTCAACACGCGAACGAGGGAAATTGGAGCGTAAAGCCCGGTGTCCACCCGTCAGCTCGCTGACGGGTGGATATGCCCCCAAGAAAATTTCTATTGCTCGGTAACTCTAAAACTTTTTTTGAACACCTCATCCTTTCCTTCTTCAAAAGAGAAGGGATTTTGGTATTTTAGAGTTGCCCTAAATCCACTTTTTGTAGATTAGCCGTGTGAAGAAAATAATTCTGATTTATGGTGCGTCGATGGCGGTGCTGGTGTTTTTGTTGAAATACCTGGAATACCAATTTTTTGCCAGAGACTTAGCGCTTGAATTTTATTTGGCAGTGATTGCGATGCTGTTTACCGGCCTGGGCATTTGGGCGGGCTTTCGCTTGACGCGCCCAAAAGTGGTGGTGGTGAAGATGGCCGCTGATTTTGTTTTCAACGAGCGCGAGTTAGATCGGCTGGGCATCAGCAAGCGTGAGCACGAGGTGTTGGCATGGATGGCGAAAGGGCTTTCGAATCAGGAGATTGCCGACAAATTGTTTGTATCGCTGAACACGGTAAAGACCCATACTTCCAACCTTTTTCTGAAACTAGAGGTGAGCCGCAGAACGCAGGCCATTCAAAAAGCGAAAGAGTTGAGTCTGATACCTTGATAAGGTTGCTTTTTCGCCAAAATTGACTCCCACTTTCGTACTATTTCCCGTAAATTTCTTGAAATCATCCTTTCGGGTGAAGGCTTTGGCTCCCGATTGAGCTTGATTTGAGAAAAAAACAAAATACTTATGAAAAGAATAGTACTGGTTTATGGGTTGATTGCCGGAGCCATTGTGGGCGGCTTGATGTTGATTACGATGCCACTATACGAAAGTGGTACGCTTGACATTAAAAATGGCGAGTTTGTTGGCTACACTACGATGGTTGTGGCATTGTCGCTGATCTTTTTTGGAGTGAAGTCGTTTCGCGACCAACATGCGCAGGGCGCGATCAGTTTTGGTAAAGGATTTTTGGTGGGCATATTGATTACACTAGTGGCCTCGGTGATGTATGCGCTGGCATGGGAGATTTCGTTTCACCGGATGTCGCCCGATTATGTGAATAAGATGGCGCAGGAATATGTGACAAAGCTGAAAGAAAAGGGAGCCACGGAAGCCGAGCTGAAGAAAATGGACGAGCAGTATCAGGTTTATAAAACCAATTTCCCGATTCGCTTTGGCGTAACGCTGATTGAAATTTTTCCGGTGGGACTAATCATTTCGTTGATTACAGCGGGCTTGCTTCGCAGGAAGAGTTTTTTGGCAGCGCAGGAAAATGTCAATACTAAATCTGCATAACGATGCAATCGAAAGCTACTACCATTGCCGATTATTTGAAGGAGTTGCCTGAAGATCGGAAGAAGATTATTAGCGACATGCACAAGGTGATCACCAAAAATTTGCCGAAGGGATTTGAAGCGCGCATGAGTTATGGCATGATTGGGTATGTGGTGCCGCACTCACTTTATTCGGATGGCTACCACTGCACGCCGGAGTTGCCGCTGCCGTTTATGAATGTGGCTTCGCAGAAGAATTTTATTGCGTTGTATCACATGGGTTTGTATGCCAATAAAAAAATTCTGGACTGGTTTACGGACGAATGGCGCGTGTATTCAAATAAGAAATTGGATATGGGCAAATCGTGTATTCGGTTTAAGAAACCGGAAGATGTGCCGCTTGATTTGATTGGCGAATTGGCTGCGAAGATGACGCCGCAAGAGTGGATTGCCATTTATGAAAAGAGTAAACCGAAGTGATCGGAGTTGCTGACCATTGTATACTATTAACTTAATTTATAAGATATGAAAAAAAGATTTTTGCTCGCTTTGAGCCTTATCCTTTCATTTGCAATTGGGGTATACACGAATCCCATGATGGCTAAACAACAAAGCGAAGAAAAACTAAAACTCGGAGCTTTCTCTATTAGCTTGAATGTGAAAGATTTAAAAGCCTCAAAAGAATTTTATGAGGAACTTGGATTTGTAGTTTCAGGAGGATCGATGGAAAAGAAGTATCTCATTATGAAAAATGAAACCACATTGATCGGATTGTTTCAGGGATTTTTTAACGGCAACCTGTTAACTTTCAACCCGGGGTGGGACGCAAATACAAAAAATGTAGAGCCGTTTGATGACGTGCGAAAAATACAGCGTTCGTTAAAGAGTCACGGCCGACAATTATTGACGGAAGCAAATGAAAGCACCGCCGGACCGGCAAGTTGTATGATTGCAGACCCCGATGGAAATATCATTCTAATTGACCAGCATCGATGATCTAATTTATTCTTCACTATAAAAATCACAGAAACATGAAACGAGTAACAGGACTGGGCGGCGTATTTTTTAAGACAGCCGACCCGAAGAAAACAAAAGAATGGTATGGCAAGCACCTAGGCTTGCCCGTAGATGATTATGGCGCCAGCTTTCAATGGCTGGAAGTAGACAAGCCCGATGCGAAGTCTCCGGCTTTGACACAGTGGAGCCCGTTTGCAGCGGACACGAAATACTTTCAACCCAGTGAAAAACAGTTCATGTTCAACTACCGCGTAGAGAACTTGGTGGAGCTACTGAAAGTGTTGAAAGAAGAAGGCGTAGAAATCGTGGGTGAAATGCAGGAGTATCCGTATGGAAAATTCGGATGGATTATGGACCCCGATGGAAACAAGATTGAATTGTGGGAGCCGAAAGATGAGGGGTTTGAGACTACTTAAAACTCTTAAACCAACTTCTGATTTTCATCATCAGCACGCCCATGATGGCCTCTTTAAAAATGCTGGCCGACATCTTCGATTGTCCTAAAGTGCGATCCGTAAATATGATGGGCACTTCGGTAATTTTGAAGCCATATTTCCAGGTTAGAAATTTCATTTCGATCTGAAAAGCATAGCCTATCAGGTTAATCTGGTCAAGTGGAATTTTTTCGAGCACTGTATGCCGAAAGCACACAAAGCCGGCAGTGGTATCGTGTACCGGAATGCCAGTAATGAAACGCACATATTTACTGGCGAAGTACGACATCAATACGCGACTCATGGGCCAGTTCACCACGTTCACACCATTGGAGTAGCGCGAGCCAATGGATAAATCGTGGCCAGATTCTTCGCAGGCTAAATACAATCGCACAAGGTCTTTTGGGTTGTGCGAAAAATCTGCATCCATTTCCAACAGGTATTTGTAGCCTTTTTGCAAACCAAACCGGAAGCCTGCGAGGTAGGCTGTGCCCAATCCTAACTTGCCTTCGCGTTGCATCAAATGCAGTTTTGTTTCCGCAGGCGTATTGAATTTTTGTTGCAAAATCTTGACCTCGTCGGCGGTGCCATCGGGTGAGTTATCGTCTACAATCAGCAGATGAAAATCTTTGGGTTGAGCTAATACCTCCTGAATAATAGAATGAATGTTTTCTATTTCGTTGTAAGTAGGAATGATGACGAGGGAGTTGCTCAAAGCGTATTTTTTTTAAAAGTATTAATTTAACAGATTGATTACAATCGCATGGGTGAAAGTAAGGTGGAATTCCTATTTCGGTCGCCGAATAATGTTAATTTTCAGGCTGAATTCATTTGAATCGTATGAACAAGGCCGTTTTTTTAGATCGCGATGGTGTACTCAACAGAGATAATCCCAACTACACCTACCGGGTAGCTGACTTCGACATATTGCCGGGAGTCATCGAGGCACTGCAAGCATTGCATACGGCAGGCTACAATTTGATTGTTGTCACGAATCAATCCGGCATCGCTCAAGGCATCTATACACATACCGATGTTGCAGCTTGCCATCAGTATCTACAGCAACAATGCGGACACGTGATTGATCATTTTTACTATAGTCCGTACCATCCAACTGTCACGCAGTCGCTTTCGCGGAAGCCGGGTACGTTGATGTTTGAAAAGGCGCAGGCCAAATTCGCCATTGATTTTAGCCAATCGTGGATGGTGGGCGACCGTGGAAGAGATATCATCCCCGCCCGTCAGTTGGGCATTCGCACCATTCAGCTTGGCAATGAGATTGAACCACCAAATAAAGCCGATTTTGCATGTGAAAGTCTAAAAGAGGCATCATCTTTGATCTTACATCCTCACTAATCACTTAACTATCTCCCTATGGAAAAAAATGTTGTAATCGTTTTGTGCCTCATCAGCGCGGCCGCCTTAGGCCAAACTTTTGAGGGCACCGTCAAGTTCTCTATGAAAGCCGAAATCACCGACCCGAAGATGAAGGCACAAATGGAGCAGGGCATGCAGCAACTCAATGATCCTATCAATCAGGCCAAGATGAAAGAGATGCAAGAGAAGATGAATGACCCGCAGATGAAAGCCGTGCTGGAAGCAAACCCGCAATTGAAGGCGCAGATGGAAGACGCTCTGAAAATGGTACAGGGTGGCGGCACAAGTGGTGGAATGGCTTCTATGATGCCTTCTGCGATGGTGTTCAAAATGAAAGGCGGCAACTCACTTACCATTTTGGAAGGTGGCATGATGCCGATGGAAGTGCTTCATTTGAAAGATAAATCGTACCGGCTAGATCAGAAAAGCAAAACGTATTCAGAGTTAGGTGCTGGCGGCCCACCCAATATGCCGCAGGCCAGCAAACCACAAGTGAAGGTGACGAAGACAAACGAAACCACCACGATTTTGAAATACACCTGCACAAAATACATTGCCACCATTACGGAGAGAGGCAAGACAGTTGATCAGATCTATTGGACTACATCCGACATAAAAGATTTTGACATGAAGAGCCTGGCGAAGCAACGCATGGGGCGCGGTGAGCCGATGATCTACGAAGGTATTGAAGGTGTTCCTCTGAGAATGGAAATGACAACACCGGAAGCAAAAATGATCATCGAAGTAACCGAGATCAAAAGAGAAACACTTAGTGCCTCTGACTTTGTGCTGCCTGCCGATTACAAGCAAACCAAAGGAATGTTTTAGTGCCGAGAGGCGTGAAAATAAAAAAGCCTTCCGAAAAAATCGGAAGGCTTTTTTTGTGCTGTGAGTTTTTAGAGGTGCCCTTATAGTGATCCGCTTACTTTTAGCTTAGTTGGCTTTTGGCGTTTGGGAGCGTGCGCTTCCTCGTAGCCTAAGATTTTCATCATGCTTTCGCTTGTTTGTTCGCTCGCGAAAAGTTCGGTAGAGATTTCACCGTCTTCGTTGCGATCGATCAATACATGTTTGGGTGCGGGGATCAGACAATGCTGAATACCGCCATAGCCGCCCAACGATTCCTGATAGGCACCTGTGTGGAAGAACCCGATGTACAAAGGCTCTTCATCATTAATCATCGGCAAGAACACTTCACCTGTGTGCGCCTCTGAGTTGTAATAATCTTGACTGTCGCACGTGAGGCCACCGATGTTAATTTTGTGATACGGATCATCCCACTTATTGAGTGCCATCAAAATATATTTTTGATTCATGCCCCACACATCGGGAAGGTGAGTAATGAACGAGCCGTCAATCATGTACCACAACTCTTTGTCGTTTTGTAGTTTTTGATCAACTACTGAATACAACACTGCCCCGCTTTCGGCGACGGTGAAACTTCCAAACTCGGTAAAGATGTTCGGCACCGGCACGTTATTTTTTTCGCAGATCCATTTGATGTTTTCAACGATCTGTTCGATCATGTACTTGTAATCGTACTGAAAAGTGAGTGAAGTTTTAACCGGAAATCCGCCACCGATGTCGATCGAATCGAGTGAGTCACAGATTTTTTTCATTTCACAGTACTTAAAGATAAAGCGGCTTAACTCACTCCAGTAGTAAGCCGTGTCTTTGATGCCGGTGTTGATGAAAAAGTGCAACAACTTCAGTTTCGCTTTGCTGCTGGTCTCAATTTTCTCTTTATACAACGTGTTGATATCGCCATAGCGAATACCTAGCCGCGACGTATAAAATTCAAATTTAGGTTCTTCATCTGCCGCTACTCGAATCCCCACATTGTAAGGACCCTTTACATTTTTCTCGTACGTGTCGATTTCACTCAGGTTATCAAGAATGGGCATGCAATTGAAACCGTCATTTAACAATTCGGTAATGTAATCGCGGTACCTGGGCATCTTAAAGCCATTGCATAAGATGTACGTCTCTTTGGTAATTTTACCACGGCCATACAAGGTGCGCACGATTGGAATATCGAAGGCGGAAGAAGTCTCAATATGAATATCGTTCTTCAAAGCCTCCTCCAAAATGAAGTCGTAGTGCGAAGATTTGGTGCAATAGCAATACGTGTATTTGCCATTGTATTTAAAACGCTCCATGGCATTGTTAAATGCGGCCTTGGCATAGCGGATATTTTCGCTGATTTTAGGCAAATAAGTAATCTTGAGCGGAGTGCCGTATTGTTTAATGATGTCCATCAGAGGTACATCATTAAAAAGTAGTTCATGGCTTCTTACTTTAAATTCTTTTTGAGGGAATTCAAACGTCTGTTCAATCAATTCACGGTAGCTCTTCATTTCGGTAGTGGTTGTTCGGTGCTGGCTGGTGGGGTCGAACAACGCGTTAACGGTCTACCAACAACCAAAAATAAGGTGCAATATTGACATAAATTTGCCATCTTTGCAATAATTCAGGCCGTATGGTTAACTACAGTTTCTTAGTTTTTTCAATTGCACACGCACTCCCGGATTTCTGACGGGCTTGGACTAAGTAATTTTTCTTTTTTTGTTTTTAGTTAATCGAATACCATTAAATCATAATTTTTGTGAAGGAGAAGGAAATAAAGATCATTGAAGTGAAGTCCGAAATCGGTGCCGGAACGCGCGGTGCCAGTTTAGGTGTAGAGGCAATGAAAATCGCCAGCCTTGATCTGAAATCGGATTTGTTCAGAAAATACGACTCGGTAGAAGTTGAAAATGTAAACGAATTGCTTTTTGACGGTGCCGAACACGCCTACGCAAAATTTATCGATGGCGTTTTGATTATGGAAGAGCGTGTTTGTCTGGAAGTATACGAACAACTTTTTGATGATTACTTTCCGCTCATTATGGCAGGCGATCATTCTACAGCATATGGCACTATTGCCGGAATCAAAAAGGCTTATCCGAAAAAGAAATTAGGTGTAGTATGGATTGATGCCCACGCCGATATTCACTCGCCTTTTACAACGCCATCGGGAAATATGCACGGTATGCCGTTGGCGATGGCACTGGACTACGACAACCTAGAATGCAAAGTCAATGACCCACGCGGTGAAACGCTCGACTATTGGGAACAAATAAAAAATGTAGGCGTGCAGGGTGCTAAAATCAACGCCGAAGACTTGGTGTATGTGGCCGTGCGCGATTTGGAAAAACCTGAAAACTATCTGATCAATAAGAACAATATCAATTTTGTTGAAGTAGAAGACGTTAAGAAATTCGGGGCAGATAAAATGGCTCAGCGCGTATTGCAAATGCTCGACCATTGCGATCTGATTTACGTGTCATTTGATGTGGACAGCATAGACAGCCGCTTTTCAACCGGCACGGGCACACCAGTGCCCAATGGATTGACGGTAGAAGAAGCAAAGTTGCTCAACGTAGAGTTATGCAAAGATCCCCGCGTATGTGCGTGGGAGATTGTGGAGGTGAACCCTACACTGGACACTGAAAACCGGATGGCAGAAAGTGCTTTTGAAATATTGGAAGCAGCAGCGAAGTCGATTGAGAGCAGACCGGTGGAAGCAGAGCAATGAAACGAAATTTCCATATTCATGGAAATCGGGTTATAACCCTCAAACATTTTTTATTTCTGCTCATTCTTTTATTGCATGGCGCTGTCGGTTATGCCCAATATCAGGCTGCGAATTGGTTGCTCTATCCGCAAACAAAAGCCAGCTTTATTTCTCAGTCTCCGGAGTTTAGTACTGACAATGCAGTGGATGCTGTTTTCATGGGTACATATTCGGATTTATCAGGCAGACTAATCCTTTATTCAAATGGCAAAACAGTTTGGAATAGTTCTGGAGTTCCTTACAAAAATGGAGAAAACATCTATTCATACCCAGGATACAACACAGTGATCGTTCCAAAGCCAGAAAGTGATAGCACCTTTTACATTTTCAATACTATTTTTGTAACTCCATCACCAGGTACTTCAGGAGTCAATCTGGTTTATTCAATTGTCGACTTGCGCGCCAACAATCGCTTGGGTGAAGTAGTAGAACGAGGCAAGATTTTGTATGGTGGGATGCATGGCTTCTATTCAATATCCGGAACGTGCGATGGCAGTAGCTTATGGCTGATTGGAGATGTAGATTCCAATGTGTTTGAAGGATCGGATCGCATGCTCATTTTCCGAATTACCAAGAATGGAATCGATGGGCCTTATTCTAATCTTCCTACCGGGCTCAGCATTGGCAACTCCAGCGGGTATCGGTTTTCGCCGGATGCCAAAAAGTTCGTATTCTCCATTGATGGAAATTTTGATACACGCACCATCCTGGCTGATTTTAATTTTGATCAGGTAGCACGCGAACCATTTACAAATCTGCGATCGCTGCCATTTAGCAGAGTGGAGTTCTCGCCCAACAGTAATTTTCTTTACCTGTGTGACTATTCGTATAAAAGAGTGTCTCAATACGATATCGAAAAAAAGACAACCACCGTTTTATTTAGTCACCCGGGCGTTGGATCTAATATACAATTAGCCTCCGATGGGAAAATTTATATTCCGTTAGACGGAGCTAAAAGATGGGCCATCATCCACCAGCCTAATTTACCGGGTTTATCTTGCCAAGCCGATGTAAACGGAATCCCGGTGTCGTCTGATTTATTGTTACCACAATTTCCAGCACATTTTTTTCACCAAGGAAGTCAGCGACCGGATGCGGGACCGGACAAAGAAATTTGTATGAAAGATCGCGTGACGCTGGGTGTGCCGTCTGCATACAGTGGACTATTCAAATGGTATCCTGAAACCGATCTTCTCAATGCCAACACGCTCACGCCGGAATTCATACACAACGATACCACAAAAAATAAATTTGTCTATAAGCTTACGTATCAGGAAAGCAACTGTGTTGTATCTGATATCACGGTCATACGAATTACACCTAAACCGGAACGACCGACAATTGATGGATCGAGGTCTGTTTGCCCGGGAGTAACTGCCGTCGATTACTGGACTACTACGAAGCCGGGCTTTACCTATGAATGGAGTGCGGTGGGCGGAATCATTCACAGTAATTCCTCGAATAAAGACAGCGTGAAAGTAAATTGGGGAGCTACGAACCCCAAGGCACGCGTAGATTTGCGCGCCATCGATCCTAAAAATTGTAAAAGTGACGTCGGTTTTTTTCCGGTTCGAATTAATGTAGAGTTAAAGACACAAACCCCACAAGGCCTCGATTCCATTTGCAACAATCTGTTGGATCGCGCAGTTGTTTACTCCATCAACAACACAAACGGATCAGAATATACATGGGGCGTTGGGGGAGGCGATTTAATCAACGGGCAAGGCACCAACCGTGTAACTTTAAAGTGGAAAGACCTGTTGCCTAATTTTGTATGGGTAAAAGAAAAGAGCGTAACGGTCGATACCGTTTGTTTTGGAATTTCAGATACGCTGCGTGTCACCCGATTTAAAGATCCATCCACGTTGACTATTGATTGGGTGAGTGTAGATAGTGTGAATGAAAGAAATGTGCTGATCACTACTCAGGCAAACCGAATGGATCGATTCAAAAAAATCAAGTTGTTGACCAAAGAGCGCACCACTATCTTTTGGTTAGACCAGGAACTTGCATTGCCGATGGCTAATCTTTTAACATTACGAGACTTGTCAACCAGTCAAAAGTCGTATGACATTAAAATGGAATATTTGAATGGATGCGAAGAATGGAAGGAAACCGCGCAGCACAATACAATTTTTTTAGAGGGTCAATCTTCGACAGATAGGGATTGGATTGAACTTCAATGGAGCCCTTACCTTTTTGGCGCGAATAGTGGTTCGATTTATCAGATTTTCTCGAGAATACCCGGTTCTGATTTTGAGTGGGTGAAATCAATTAATTCTGATAATTCTACCCGCATTGATGCCACCCAAAGTTTTTTTTATTCGGTGCGCTTAAAAGCCCGCTCTACCGATAAGAAATACACGGCTTACTCGAACACTGTGCAGGTTGAATTGGCGCATGAGTTGTTTGTGCCCAACGTGATTACACCCAACGGGGATGGTGCGAATGATTTTTTCCATATAAAAAATCTCCGTCTCTACGGAGAAAATCGGTTAACTATTGTGAACCGATATGGTGAGTTGATTGCCCAATTCTTTAATTATGAAAATGATTGGCGGGGTGATGGGGTCACAGAAGGAGTTTATTTTTATCACCTACTCATTCCCGCTATCGGCAAAGAATTGAGAGGCTGGCTACAAATCATTCGGTAGGTCACCACCAGATCGTGTTGAGAAACCTTCGAAAGATTATTTCGTAAAACGAGAAGTATATCAAAGGCCTATGAAAAAAATAGACATACTCAACTTTATCACCAGCTTTCGCAAATCCCCTAACGACATTAAAACTTTTTCAGAAATTAAGGTGCACCTGGGAACAACCGATGATGCTGCATTGCTGCAATTGCTGGAAGAAATGAAACAATTACGTACGCTGCGCGAAGTGGAAAAGAATGGAGAGAAAGCGTTTCAGGTAGCGGCGAAGTAAATGTTTACCATTTGCAATTGTGCAATCTAATTTGGGTTTGTTGAGGGTACGGGGCAATGGAATAAATTTGAATAAACCGGCACAAGCGTGACGCTTGCGCCAGTTTATGGGCGAGAAAGCATTTCAGGTAGCGGCGAAGTAAGAAAATAATTATTTGATGATGAGCTACGTGCGGGCATCGGCCAGCGATAGTAGCGGAAAGCCACGCGCCTCGCGTGGCTTGTAGTGGATAGCGCGGTAGACGCGCAGCGGCTAGGCCGCCAATATCATAACTTCGGATTCTTCTTTCCAGTTGTAATTTTTGTGATCGTTTCGCGAACGGCAATGGCAGGTAGGCTCGATTTATTTGCAGCCAAATATTCGCTCACTAATTTTTTGTGATGTTTGACAAGGCTGCGTAGCAACCACGAGATGGCTTTGGTGATGAGAATATCTTTTTCGTGTTTGAGTTGATCGATGTTGGCGAGTGCGAGCATGGCTAGGTGTTCATCTTTTTGCTGGCGTGCCGGTGAACATAAAAACACCAATGAAGCTCTGCGCTTGTGAATGTTTTTGCTCTTTGTCCACTTCGTTAACATTTTTTGCCATGCGCCCCACTGCCGTGGAATTTCAGTGTTGGTAAATTTTCCGGTACACAGTGTGTCTACTTCTGCCCAACCTTCAACATGGTCAAGCCAATCGTCAAAGAGCGTTGGTTTGAAATTGCGTTGCTCGGGTGTGGCGACATCGAGTAACATGCCGGCTAGTAATTTTTCAGTAGCACTTTTTCCACGTACGAGGCTGGTGATCATTTTTTGAAATGCCGCAGCACTCATTTGCTTGTGGTCGCGCTTCCATTCTTTAGCGATCAGCCGCAGCACCGGATTGGTAATGTTGTATAATGGATGTTGCGTGCCGATGTAATCGTATTGGTACGTTTCATCGCCCGCATTGATCTGGATGATCTTCAATAGCTCGGCATGGTGCTTGTCCATTTTACTTGACTTCGGTGGCATAATATTCGCACACCTGGCTCAACACACACTCGTCGCATTTGGGGTTTTTAGGTCGGCAGGTCTCTCGGCCAAGAAAGGAAATGGCCATTCCAGCTTCGCCCCAGTCTTTCGGGTCAAGCACTTCCATCATTTGCTTCTCGAGTTTTTTGGGGTCGCTGCCTTTGGCGATACCGAGGCGTGGTGCCACGCGTACCACGTGTAAGTCGACCATGATGCCTTCGGCTGGCTGGCCCATTTCGCGCAGAATGACGTTGGCTGATTTTCTGCCGATGCCTGCCATTTCGGTGAGGGCATCCAATGTGGTTGGAATATTTTTGTTGTCTTTGATGGTATTTGCAATGCCAAGCAGCCACTTCGTTTTGTTTCGGAAGTTACGCACTTTGCTAATCTTTTCGTAGACGGCTTCGGCTTCAGCTTTGGCGAGGGCTTTCATATCAGGAAAAGCCGCAAAAAAATCGGGTGCCAATTTGTTGATGTGTCGATCAGAATCTTGCGCGGCCAGTACCACCATCACAATCAGTTCGTAAAAGTTGTTGTAATCCAAAGGATGTTTTTTGCCTTTGTATTTTTTGATAAGGGGTAGGATTTCTTTTTTCCAGTTGGTGGCGGCCATGCTATTTGATTTTTAAAGAAAGTTAGGAAAATTCAGATTAATGGAACTTTATCTATGAATTAGCGACATCCAAGACTAGCAGCTGAATTAGTTGACAGCAATACCAAGGGCGTAAGCATTCGTAGTGCCATCTGTAAGTTTAGTAGCTATGCCATTTTTCCAGTATGTTGCAATGTGTGCATTACTTGTAGGACCATCATAACCGGCAACGTATACATCGGAGCCAAGTACCAAAATAGAAGTTGCTGCAGCATCACCTAATCCATCGGATAGCCGAACTCTGGTTCCATTTTTCCAATAAACGGCGAATGTACCTTCCGATGATTGCTCATAACCACAAACATACACATCGTTTCCAATGACAAAAATTGATCTGCTCGTAGAGACGTCGGCATTACTCAATATGGTAGGAACTCCATTTTTCCAATAGGTTGCAACGAGTTTATCGTTTATAGTTTGATAGCCTGCTACATATACATTGTTACCAACTACCTTTAGATCCAGTGCGAAATGATCTCCACTTGAATTAGAGAGAATTACCTCTTGACCGTTTTTCCAATATTTAGCTACGTAAAAGGATGCGCTTCGTTCACTACCTACAACATATACATCTGCTCCCGATACAAAAATACCTCGCACAATGGCAGCGTTGGAACCGTTGGTTAATTCAGTAGCTATACCATTTTTCCAATACTTGGCGACATACTCGTTTCCGTTAAATTCAGTTCCGGCAACATACACATCATTTCCATTTACGGTGATGTATCCTCCTTCTGTATCCGATGTTCCATCGGTTAAACTTATGGCCGTATTATTTTTCCAATATTTCAGAATGAAGTTACCCGTGGATGAAACTTCAATTCCTCCCACGTAAATATCCTGATTAGAAACAAATTGGGAAGCGGCAAATAGACCTTTTGTGGATAAAACCGTTTGTTGTTGATTTTTCCAATATCCACCCCGGATTGAATTTCCGTTGGAATTCAATTCGTGACCGGCTATATAAATTGCTTTACTATTCCTTGGATCGCCATCATCGCAGCAAGAAATAAATAAGATTGAAAGGAAAAGGGTAATGGTTATCTTCAGCATAAATAATTTTCACCAATGTAAATAAAGATTTAAAAGTTCGAAATACGAAGTTATTGTCAAATGCTTGAAACCTGCACTTAATCCCGTATTTTCGCGTCAAAATTTTAACACCACTATGAGCAACCGTCCCATTTCCGCTTTCATTGAAAAAAACTACCTGCACTTCAACGCTGCTGCGTTGGTAGATGCCGCCAAAGGATATAAAAAACACATTGCCGAGGGCAAAAAGATGCTCGTATCTCTGGCCGGTGCCATGAGTACAGGCGAATTGGGCATCAGCTTTGCGGAGATGATTCGCCAAAATAAGGTGCACATCATTTCCTGCACGGGTGCCAATCTGGAAGAAGACATAATGAATCTGGTGGCGCACTCGCACTACAAGCGCATTCCCAACTACAGAGATTTAACTCCTGAACAAGAGTGGGACTTATTGCAAAATCATTTGAATCGTGTGACAGACACGTGTATTCCTGAGGAAGAAGCTTTCCGCAGATTGCAGGCGCATTTGTTTAAAGTGTGGAAAGATGCCGAAGACAAAGGCGAACGCTTGTTCCCACACGAGTTTATGTTCCGCATGATCAATAGCGGTGATTTGAAACAATACTATGAAATCGATCCGAAAAACAGTTGGATGATTGCGGCTGCCGAAAGAAACATGCCGATGGTAGTGCCCGGATGGGAAGACAGCACGATGGGAAATATTTTTGCTTCCTATGTGCTGACGGGTGAATTGAAAGCAAGCACGATGAAGAGTGGCATTGAATACATGGTATGGTTGGCCGATTGGTATACGAATAATGCGACCGATCATGGCATCGGCTTCTTCCAGATTGGTGGAGGTATCGCCGGAGACTTCCCGATTTGTGTGGTGCCAATGTTGCATCAGGATTTGGAAAGAGATGGCGTTCCGTTCTGGAGTTATTTCTGTCAGATCAGCGATAGCACTACGAGCTATGGTTCGTACTCGGGCGCAGTGCCCAACGAAAAAATTACGTGGGGCAAGCTGAGCATTGATACACCGAAGTTTATTGTAGAGAGCGATGCGACCATCGTAGCGCCTTTGATGTTTGCATATATTTTGGATATGTAGAATGCAATTAACCGCAAAGGGCGCAAAGGTTCGCAAAGAAAATGCGGACAATGGCTCTGTGATTCGTGGATATCTCTGCGGTTATTTGATTTGTGTAGTAAGAAAACCGCAGATGGCGCAGAGTTACGCAAAGAAAAGGCGAATAATCCCTCAGCGCTACTTGGCGATCTCTGCGGTTAATGCTGAATTTAATTTTTCTCTATGACTGAGAATGAGATTTCGGAGAAGATCATTGGATGCGCTATTCAAGTGCACAAAGAACTTGGTCCAGGATTATTGGAATAAATAACTTTGACACATCATTTAGCTTTGCGTTTCTCTGTGTTCTCTGCGGTTACATAAAATATCATGAATTTAGATCAGAACCTTAAGTCCGAAATACAAAAAGCAAGCACTGCTGTTTTTAATCAAACAGTAGAGCAACTGCAGCTCCAACCCACCAACACCGAGTTTGAAGGATCGCATACGCTCGTGTGCTTTCCGTTGACGAAGCTATCGCGAAAATCGCCTGAAGAAACGGCGAAGATGATTGGTGAGCATTTAGTTGCCAACTCTGGTTTAGTGAGTCGCTTTAACGTGGTCAAAGGTTTTTTGAACCTGACGATAAAAGATTCTGTGTGGGCAGAAGTGTTTGCATCTATTTACAGTCAACAAGATTACTTGCAACTCCCGGCAAATGGTAGAGAGGTGATGGTGGAATACTCTTCTCCCAATACCAACAAGCCATTGCACTTAGGGCATCTAAGGAATAATTTTCTGGGCTATTCCGTAGCAGAGATTTATTCGGCATTGGGATACAAAGTGCATAAAGTACAAATCATCAACGACCGCGGCATTCACATTTGCAAAAGTATGGCTGCGTGGCAATTGTTTGGCAATGGTGAAACACCTGAGAGTTCCGGTTTGAAAGGAGATAAGTTGGTTGGGAAATACTACGTTGAGTTTGATAAGAATCATAAGAGCCAGTTAAAAATTATACTTAATAGCATTTACTTGAACCAAGACTTTAGTGTTTTTAATGAGGCTGAAAAGAATAAGATAAGTAGTTTGATTCGAACTTTAGAAAATTTTAAGGATAGATTTAAGGTGTATGAATCAGAGTTACTTGAGGTTCTGAATTTCGGTCAATTTGGGTCATCCTTAGAAATCATTATAGAAACAAAGAATGACAATAATCTCTTATGGAAAGATGTCTTAAAGAAGTACATTGATAGTAATGATTTTGATGATGTAAAGGAAAAAAGTAAAAAGAATAAGGAATTGGCTTCTGTTATGGAGTTAGTTCTTGAGTATGAAAAAAATATTTTGGAGGTTAAGGAAGAGGTAAACCAAATTGCTCAGAGTAAAACAGCTATAATGCAAATTGCATCTGGAATGTTACTCAAATGGGAGGCCAATGACCCCGCCACCGTGGAGTTATGGAAAACCATGAATGGTTGGGTATACACTGGATTTGACGCCACCTACAAACGCATGGGCGTTGATTTTGAAAAACTCTACTACGAATCGAATACGTATTTATTGGGAAAAGATGAAGTACTTCGCGGAGTCGAGCAAGGCGTTTTCTTTAAGAAAGACGATGGCTCCGTATGGGTCGATCTTTCTTCCGATGGACTAGATCAAAAAGTTTTGTTGCGTTCCGATGGCACTTCGGTTTACATGACGCAAGATATTGGCACCGCCATTTTGCGTTTCCGCGATTTCCTCAAGATTGAAGGACAAGTCTACACCGTTGGCAACGAGCAGGAATATCACTTCAAAGTGTTGTTTCTGATTCTGAAAAAATTGGGCTATGCGTGGGCAGAGAAGTGTTATCATTTGTCGTATGGCATGGTGGATCTTCCTTCCGGTAAAATGAAAAGCCGCGAGGGCACTGTAGTAGATGCAGACGACCTGATGCAGGAGATGGTAGATGAGGCTGAGAAGCAAACACGTGAACTGGGTAAAATTGATGAGATGACGGAAGCCGACATCAAAGCATTGGCCGAAATGGTGGGACTCGGCGCGTTAAAGTTTTTCTTGTTGAAGGTAGATCCTAAAAAACGAATGTTATTCGACCCGAACGAGTCTATTCAATTACAAGGACACACGGGGCCGTTTATTCAATACACACACGCGCGAATCAAAGCTATTTTGCGCAAAGCAACTTCTATAAATGTAGAAGTACATGCTGACTCTTTGAAAAACGTAGAGGTGTTGGAAGGAATTGAGCGCGAAATTATTTTTCGTTTGAATAATTATCACGCCAAGCTAAATGAGGCCGCACGCGAATATTCACCGGCTATTGTTTCCAATTATGCCTACGAACTGGCGAAAGAATATAACCAGTTTTATCAGTCCGTCTCCATTTTTAATGAAGCTGATCCTGCTAAACTCAAATTCAGAATTGCACTATCGAAGACCGTAGCCGATGTACTGAAAGCTTCCATGCGCTTGTTAGGCATTCAGGTGCCTGAAAAGATGTAATGTTTTAGTAAAAAAAGTATCAGCCGATTTCTTGCGAATAGTTAAATTGGTAGCTGTTATGCTCCCCCATCATACTCTTTGTAAAAATGTCGTTGCTTCTATTTTGATGCTCATAGCAACTCATGTAGCATATTCACAGTCATACATCATTCAATCTCCCGACAAAAGTATCCAGTTAGCAGAGCATCTAAGCTACCAGATCGATTCAACGAACGAGGACTTTCAAACCATTCTTCGCAGAGACTTTAAAAAAGAGGTACCGTCAAAATACTACGCCAATGATAAGGTGGTGTTTTGGACAAAATTGATTTTGACCAACCAAACAAATTCAGATCAATTTGTAATTACCATCGATCAATGGAACGAAGCCTCACTATTTGTAGAAAACGGCGGTGATTGGACTGAAGTAGTTTCAGGCACTAATGTTCCGGTTTACAGCCGACCACTTTCATTACACCGTCTTCTTAGTTTTCCGGTTGTCATACAACCTGGCCAAACAAAGACTTTTATTTTCAAGACGCGCATCACAAAGCCGATCATGCGCTACTATGCCAACTTATTTTCATTTTTATCAAAAGTAGAATTAGATGAATCGGCACATGCCTATCGCAAGTATATTGGTAATCAACTTTTGGTGATGCTTATTCTAGGTGTTACCAGTATTTTGTTTTTTTACAACCTCGTACTTTTCTTCTTCGACCGGCAAAAGACTTCTTTGATTTTAGCCATTTATTTCATTATTGTTTCATTGCTCGTTGCCAATGTTCACGGCGTTACTACCAATTACCTGTTTGTAAGCTGGCAAGCTTTTGAACTACCGCTCGCGCTAATCTTGGCGCATATTACACCTCTCATAATAGCTGCATTTCTGGCAGCCTTTTTTAAGCTGCATTGGCGTCAATGGGAATTTTATGCACTAGCAGCATTTTCTTGTTTTATCTTGTTTTCGTTGGTCTATTCGTTACTTACCCAACAGTCGCTGTTCTTTTTTGCGCGTAGATATTTCGAATATATTACCTTCCTCAGTGTTGTTATTAGTGCTATATGGCAAAGAAGGCAAGGTGCCATTATTGTGATCATAGCACTACTTGTTACGATCATCACTAGCTTTTATGCCGAAATCAGGTCGATATTTTTTGCGAACATTAACTTTCTCGGTCCCGATGTACCCTATTTGATGGGTATTCTCACGCAGGTAGTTATTTTTTCAATCGCTGCGACTTACCGGGTGCGGTCGCTACAGCACGGGGTAGACCAAATGAAAGAGGAGCAACGAAAAACAATTGAACAACAAAATAAATTATTGAAAGATCAAGTCGAAGAAAAAACCCGGCAACTGCAAAATGCACTTAACATCGTGCAACAAAAAAAGGACGAGTTGGAAGAAGTCAACCAAGAACTTAGCCAGCAATCGGCATCTGTAAACGAACTAAATAAGCGGCTTGAAGAATTGGTGATGAACCGAACGGAAGCGCTACATGCTACTATGCGCGATTTGGATACATTCCTCTATCGTACATCTCACGACCTGCGTAGGCCTTTAACAACAATTTTAGGAATTACCAATCTTGTATCAAAAGAAACGAGTGTAGATACAATTCAGTCGATGATGACTCATATCAATAAGACTGTACGGGATTTGGATCGCATGTTAAAAAAATTGATTGCCATTAGTTTTTGTTACAGTGAACGCACCGAAAGTGAATCCATTGATCTTAAAGAGTTAATTGAAGAAGTTTCAAAAGCGTCTTTACATGAATATCATTTACCGGAATCTAGTTTTCGATTGAGTTTGGGCTCATCATTACCTCTTATGAATAGCAATAGCTATCTGCTTAAAATGGTACTAAGTAGCATTTTTGAAAACTCAGCTCAATACGGTGGGGCTCATGTTCATATTCATGTATCCATCCATTTTGAAGATGGCAATTGGGTTCTTAAAGTACATGACAATGGGCCAGGTATTGATTTGGCCTATCAAAAGCCTGTGTTTGATATGTTCTTCAGAGCGCATGAAAAATCAACGGGTAACGGTTTAGGACTTTATCTGGTTAAAATTGCCATTCAAAAATTAGGAGGAAGTGTTAAACTACATTCTTCGCAAGGGAATGGTACAGAAATCGTATTGTCGATACCAAACTTATCTTAAATAGCAGCTACATAGCCGGTTCGACATGAATTAATATGTGCCCTAACTCCGGTAACTGTTCATGAAGCGTATCTTTCAGGCGGTGGGCAATGGCGTGGCCCTCTTGCACAGAGATCGATCCATCTACAATCGCATGTAAGTCTACATGATATTTCATGCCTGCTTTGCGAATAAAACACTTCTCAGTGGCGATTACGCCTGCTACCTGTAGTGAAATGGAACGGATTTCTTCGACCAAATCGTCGTACACATGTTCATCCAAGATTTCGCCAAGCGCCGGCCGGAAAATATGATAGCTATTGTACAAAATAAAACCCGAAGCTAACAGTGCCGCCCAGTCGTCTGCCGATTCATATCCTTTCCCAAAATAGAGCGCGATGGAAATCCCGACAAAAGCAGCCACAGACGTGATTGCATCGCTGCGGTGGTGCCAGGCATCGGCACGTAACGAGGTGCTTTTGGTCTCAGCACTTTTCTTCAATACCAACCGATAACTGATTTCTTTCCAAATGATGATGGCTCCCAAAACAAAAAGTGTAAAAGGCTCAGGCAGTGCGTGGGGTGTTCCAATGTTTTGAATGCTCTCATAAGCTATGATCGTTGCAGAAGTGATTAGAAACCCAACCACTAAAAAGGTAATGAGTGGCTCAATACGACCGTGACCGTACGGATGATTTTTGTCAGGTGGCTTGGATGAATACTTTAACCCTATTAAAACAAGAATGGAAGAGAATATATCCGTGGTAGATTCTATCGCATCGGCAATCAAAGCATACGAATTTCCGAAAATTCCTGCCAATCCTTTGATCAAAGCCATTGCCGTGTTTCCAACAATGCTGAAATAGGTGGTTTTAATGGCTTTTTGCTCGTTCGTCATGGTGCAATTTAGTGGTGCGGGCCATTAAATATCTGTAAATGAAAGAATTAGTGAAGGTTAATTTTTTTATGAAAAAAAATTAAATTCCAATGTCCGATTCAGATGGATATATTCGTCATAGATGAAAATTGTTTAACTTAAACTAAAATTCGTATGGAAAAATTCATGTTAATCTTTCACGGCGGCAGTGATATAGCCCCGGAAATGCAATCACCGGAAGCAATGCAGAAACAAATGCAAAAGTGGTTTGCATGGGTAGAAAAACTACGCAACGAAGGTCGCTATGAAGGTGGGGAGCCTTTAGAGCCACGTGGTAAATTTGTGAGTGGCCCTAATCAGGTAGTTACAGATGGACCTTTTGCGGAAAGCAAAGAATTGGTAGGTGGTTATTTTATTGTGAAGGCTAAGGACTTGGACGAAGCCGTAGCACTCACCAAAGATTATCCGGATTTTGTATTTAATGGGAAGGTGGAAGTGCGCCCGATTCAGAAATTAGATATGTAGCGGCAAACTCAAAAGCGACAGGGAAAATCCAGTCGCTTTTTTTACTTTATTTTCTAAAACTAAACCAACCCTTATGTTAAAATCAATTCAACTTCTTTCGCTGGCTTTTGCTTTCGTGATGGCCAGTGGATTTCGTACGGCACCCGAAACCATTAACGAGGCCGAGCGCAAAGCAGCCATTGACTACATGAATGAAACCAAAGAACGCCTGAGTAAAGATGTGCAAGGACTTACCGAAGAACAACTTAACTTTAAAGCCACACCTACTTCTTGGTCGGTGGCAGAGTGTTTAGAGCACATTGCATTTTCCGAAGGAGCATTGTTTGCTGTACTGCAAGGCACTTTCAAGGAAGCAGCCAATCCTTCGCGCAGATCGGAAGTAAAAATGACAGACGAGCAAGTGAAAGGAATTATTTCCAGCCGCGAAAGAAAAGTGAAAACTCAGGAAATGTTCGAACCGAAAAATCAGTTTGGTTCTGCAGCGGGTTCACTAAAAGAGTTTATCACGAAACGTAACAGCAATATTGAGTTCGCTAAAACCACTCAAGAAGATTTGCGCAATCATTATGCTGTGATGCCCTTCGCTACTTTCGATTCTTATCAAATGCTATTATTCATCACCGGCCACTCAGCACGTCATACTGCCCAAATTGAAGAGGTAATGGCGAATGCTAATTTTCCTAAAAAGAAGTAATGAAGTGGTTAATTGCTGCGATTATAGTTGGGGTGGTTTCCGGTTGTAATCGTGTGGGGCAACGAAATATAGAACTCACACAAAAAATGTTTGCTGCTTTCAACGCCCACAATTGGCAAGAAATGGCTAGTTGTTATGCCGTTGACGCACACTATCTCGATCCGGCCTACGGACAAAATTTTGTGTCCAAATCGCATCAGGAAATTGTTGCGAAATATTTTGAGATGCAGCAACTATTTCCGGACATCAAAGATAGTATTGTTAATATGCAAGCCGTGAATAATCAAGTGGTGGTTCAGTTTGTATCATCTGGATCGTCTGGCGATTCGATTCAATTTAAACTGCCCATTTGCACAGTGCTCACTTTCGCGAATGGTAAAATTGTGAAAGATGCCACCTACTACGATAATCCATGAGTGTGCCTCCGGAAAAGCAACAGGTAGATAAGTTAATCGGCCATCTTTTTCGCCACGAGGCGGGAAGGATGGCCGCTGTGCTTACGCGCTATTTGGGCGCTGAACACATGGAGGTGGCACACGACTTGGTGCAAGATACTTTGCTCAAAGCCATGGAAACATGGCCATTTCATTCAATACCCGATAATCCTTCGGCATGGTTATATCGCGTGGCTCGTAATCGCGCGATTGACTTTATTCGAAGCCAACAAAGTGCGGCGCGTGGTAAGCTGAAATACGAACATGAAATAGTCGCTGTTAGTGAGCAAGCTTTTGAGGAAGATGCTATCAACGACAGTGTGTTACGCATGATGTTTGCGTGCTGTCATCCTTCCATTCCACCCGAATCGCAAATTGTGCTTACACTTAAAACACTAGGTGGTTTAAGCACTTCTGAAATTGCACACGCATTTCTCACCAACGAGGAGGCCATTGCCAAACGCTTGTATCGAGCGAAAGAGAAAATCAGAAATGAGAATATTCGGCTAGAGCCACCCGGCATGTATGAATTGCCCGCGCGGTTGAATAGTGTTTTGAAAGTTCTTTACCTTCTTTTCAATGAAGGATATTATTCCCATCATACCAGCGCAGTTATCCGCGAAGATTTGTGTGAGGAAGCCATGCGACTGTTGTATTTGTTGGTGAAACATCCGAACACGTGTTTACCGAAAGTAAACGCATTGATGGCACTAATGTGTTTGCAGTCTTCGCGCTTTGATGCGCGCACTACACCGTCGGGTGAAATTGTTTTGATGGAATTTCAAGATCGCAGCAAGTGGTCGAGGCCATTGATTGAAAAGGGATTACAATTTTTAACAGCCGCTTCCGAAGGAAATCACTTGAGTGAATACCACATCGAAGCAGCCATCGCATCCATACATGCGCTTGCTCCCACATGGTCGCAAACTCGGTGGCCCGAATTGGTTAGACTGTACGAAGCGCTGTCGGTGTGTAAACCCGGATGGATGGTGGCGTTGAATCACGCCATTGCAATTGGGTATGCCCAATCTCCGGCTGAAGGTATCGCTCGGTTAGAAAGTATTCCCGGCTTGGAGAAGAACCATTTGTATCTGACAGCCTTGGGGAATTTTTATTTGCTCGATCAGAAATACACGCGTGCTGAATTTTTTTTCCAACAAGCACATGCGTGTGCCTCATTGTCCGGCGAACGCGAATTGATCCAGCGTAAACTCAACGAGTGCATTTACCAATCCCGCTCAGCATCGCTGCCCAATAAGGAAACTCATTTACCGAATGTGTAAATAAGACCGCCAGAAGCGAAAGTTTTTTCTTAGCTTCGTTCTGTTACCTAAAACCGATCCTCTATGAGAAAAGTAATCGCATTTTTATTCGTTGCTGCAGCGCTTCACGCGCACGCGCAAACCACCAAACAAGAAGTCATCAAATCCATAGAGGACAAATCCGGAATGTACGCCGGTACCGCTCAGAAAATTTGGGAGTTTGCAGAAGTGGGTTTTCAGGAAACACAGAGCTCGGCTTTGCTTCAGCAGACATTAGAAAAAGAGGGATTTAAGATTGAGCGGGGTGTGGCCGATATGCCTACTGCTTTCACTGCTACTTTTGGTTCGGGCAAACCGGTGATTGGCATACTGGGCGAATTTGATGCGCTGCCCGGGGTATCGCAAGATGCCGTGCCGGAGCTAAAACCAATTCCCGGCAAAGGGGCTGGTCATGCGTGCGGCCATCATTTATTTGGTGTGGCCTCCGCTGCGTCTGCCATCGCTATTAAAAATTGGTTAATCGCCACGAAGCGATCTGGCACTATTCGATTTTATGGTACGCCTGCCGAAGAGGGAGGAGCGGGAAAAGTGTACATGGTGCGTGCAGGTTTATTCAATGATGTAGATGCCGTGGTGCATTGGCATCCGGGTTCATCCAATGCGGCCAGCCCCGGCGCATCGCTGGCCAACAAGTCGGGGAAGTTTCGGTTTTATGGTGTTGCTTCGCATGCAGCTGCTTCACCCGAGCGCGGACGATCTGCCTTGGATGCAGTGGAAGCCATGAATGACATGGTGAATATGATGCGCGAGCATGTGCAGGAAGATACACGCATTCATTATGTAATCACGCGTGGGGGTGAAGCACCCAACGTAGTACCGGCTTTCGCCGAGGTCTATTATTATGTGCGCCATCCAAAGGCAGGCGAAGTAAAAAGTATTTGGGAACGCGTAGTAAAGGCTGCGCAAGGTGCTGCGCTGGGTACGGAAACACGCTCGGAATATGAGGTGACGGGAGGCGTTTATAATATGTTGCCCAACGAAACATTGGCGAAGGTGATGGATACCAATTTGAGAGCTGTGGGTGGTTACACCTACACGCCTACCGAAAAAGCATTTGCAGAGAAAATTCAAACAAGCTTCACCGGCACTATTCCATCGCTGGAAACAACACAGCAGATAGCTCCTTTCCGCATGGAAGAAGCAGGTGGCTCTACGGACGTAGCAGACATCAGTTGGGTAGTGCCTACCACCGGATTGCGCACGGCTACGTGGGTGCCTGGCACCGCAGCACATAGTTGGCAGGCCGTAGCAGCAGGAGGTACTTCCATCGGATCGAAAGGAATGATGATTGCGGCAAAAACGTTGGCACTGACGATTATCGATTTATTCAATTCACCCCAAGTGATTGAAGATGCCTGGAAAGAATTGCGGAGTGCACGCGGCAATAATTTTGTGTACGATCCACTGATCGGTACGCGCAAGCCCGCTCTCGACTACCGGAAATAATAACTAAAACATTTTAGAAAGAGAGTTGTTACAACTCGGAGGATTGATTTAAGGAATACCGCTCAAACAAATAAAACTTCGTATGAAGACTACATTATTATTTTTACTGGCAATGATTACTATGGCACCCGGATCTATTTATGATTTTAAAATTCGATCCATTGATGGCAAAGAGATCGACTTCGCGCAATACAAAGGCAAAACACTATTGATTGTGAACACGGCGTCAGAATGTGGCTACACGCCTCAATATGCGGATTTGCAGGAATTGCATGAGAAGTTCGGAACTCAAATTACTGTTCTCGGATTTCCGGCCAATAATTTTGGAGGTCAGGAGCCGGGTAGTAATGTGCAGATAGCTTCTTTTTGCAAAAAGAATTATGGCGTCACTTTTCAACTGTTTGAGAAGATTTCGGTAAAGGGTGGCGATCAGCACCCCTTGTACCAATACCTCAAAGAAAAATCGGGAAAAGAGCCAAGCTGGAATTTTTGCAAATACCTCGTAAAACCCGATGGAACCGTGAAGTTTTTTGCATCCGGCGTGAATCCTGGCGACGATGCAATACTGAACGAATTTAAGTAATCATGCCTTAGCGGCGATGGATAATATTGTGCTTAACAATCAATAACAGTGAAGCGAATTGCCTTAATTGCATTTTTAATAATCATCGTTATGGGACTTGTTTCATTTCTATCCGAAAAATTGACCATCGCCCGAAAGGATCAGGTGTCCGGCAGCATCTATGATTTCAAAATGAAATCATTAGATGGAAAGGAAATTGACTTTGCGCAATTCAAAGGGAAAAACTTGTTGATTGTAAATACAGCATCAAAGTGCGGGTTCACCTATCAGTATGAAGATTTGGAGAAGTTGCACGATCTCTATGGAGACAAAGTAACGGTGCTGGGTTTTCCGGCTAATAATTTTTTATGGCAAGAGCCAGGTAATAGCGAAGAGATTGCTTCATTTTGCCAACGAAACTATGGAGTCTCCTTTCAGATGTTTGATAAGATTTCAGTGCGCGGCAGTGATAAGTCTCCATTGTACAAATGGCTCACCGCAAAATCAGGAAAATCTCCTTCCTGGAATTTTTGCAAATACATTGTTGATAAAGCCGGTAATGTAGTCGGTTTCTTCCCGCCTCAGGTAAAGCCTCTCGATAGGGAAATCGTAGAGTTAGTCACGAAGTAGTTAGCGTTTCTTTTTTTTCTTGTAGGAACCTGCCGGTTCCATGGCCAGCGATGGTTTTTGCAAACGTCTTGATTCTTGACCGACGAAAGGTTGAATCAACACTTCCAATGGAATGGACAACTTTTCAGCAATCATCCGAATCATCGAAAGCGACAGGTTTCGTTGTTTGTTAAAAACTTTTGACATCGTTCCACGATCCCCAAAAATGGGAAGCAAATCTTTTTTTGAAAGATTGAGATCAGTCATTCGAATCTCAATGGCTTCGATGGGGTCCGGATTAGAAATAGGAAACTCTGTTTCTTCATAGTGATGAATAAGGTATCCCAGCAGCATTAATTCTTTCCCTTCATCGGAGTTAGGATATGGCGGATTTTCAGAAAGAATGTCTAAGCGGGCAACGGCTTTGTTATAGTCTGATTTATTTTGAAGAATAGTCCACATACTCATGTTATTGTTTAACTGTTGACGCATCTATTTTGTCATATTCTGCATGCGTGCCGATCCATTTGATCTGCACTTGTTGGTAGATGAATAGTACCCGGGCAATGATTCGATAACGATTTCCTTTTAATTCAAACACAACTCGGTTGTCGCCAATAGGAAATGCTTCCGGATAATCTTTCTGAAGATCGTGATAACTTTTCCAGGTGGCTTTCCGACAAGTGGAAAACCAGGTTTTCATCGGCACCAATGCGTCGCTGTGCTTTTTGCAGAATGCGATCAGTGTTTGCCTTTTAATAACGTTCACAAAGCAAAACTATAACTCTGTTGGCAATTTGCCAACTTTGGAGAATTTTATTTTTTTGGATCCCGGTTTCACCCCTTTAAAATTCCGGTTTCACCGACTTTTTCGCTTGACTGGCCTTTTTCACTTCGCCTAGCGGCGTATTCAGGCGTTACATTTGAACAAATAACAATACAACTATGGAAAAGCAAAGCACAAAATTCGGTAACAGCTTTTGGATTGGGATTATCATCTTAGCCATTGGAGCAGTTTTACTTTTGGACAGATTAGAATTCGATCTTTTGCCGTATTGGTTGATTTCGTGGAAGACCTTATTGATTGCATTGGGTGTGACAATCGGGTTGCGCAAAAATTTTCAAGGAATTGGCTGGTTAGTCTTAATCGTAGTAGGCGGATTCTTTTTGATTGAAGATATACCCGGAATCGATTTTGACACAAGAAGATTTATATTTCCTGTGGTTATAATCTCAGTAGGCCTCTTAATTTTATTCAGATCTGTTTTTTCAAATTCAAGTGAATCGGGTGGTCAATGGTTGAATTTCAGCGGCAAGAAAAGCGATGGATACGATTCGGCAACTACAGGCGATGAACATATCAACATCACCTCCATCTTCGGTGGCAGCAAGCGCAGAATCTTCTCTAAAAACTTTGGTGGTGGACAAATCACCTCAATTTTCGGTGGATCTGAAATTGACTTAACGCAGGCAGACATCAATGGCACCATTCGCATTGATATGGTTTCTATTTTTGGTGGTGCAAAATTGTTGGTGCCTTCCAATTGGGAAATCAAATCCGACATCACCGCAATCTTAGGTGGCGTGGAAGACAAACGCAAAGACCCAACCACGCAAACACCTGAAAAGAAAATTGTTTTGACCGGTGTGGTAATCTTCGGCGGGGTGGATATCAAAAGTTATTAAGAGCACACCTGTATCTCACCTAATAATTCGATCGAAAAAATGATGAAGTGGTATTTAGCGAAGTTGATTTATCAGGTAGTGAGTGGTAGCGGCAATCATGCCCCTCAGTTTGATGAACAACTTCGCCTGATCAAAGCGGATGATTACGACTGGGCTTGCGAGAAGGCCTCGATTTTAGGAAGATTGTATGAGTGTGATTTTACGAATCTTAAAAAGGAGTCGGTCAAATGGAAGTTCGTGAGCTTAGTCGATGTGATGCCGATGGGTTCTTTACAAGATGGCGAAGAAATTTATTCTACCATTGAAGAACCAAAAGATGTAAGTGACTATCTTAACAAGATTAAAAGTAAATCGGGTATGTTGGCATTTCAAAAATGAGTAGTCACCACAAAACAAGTCGTTTCAAGAAAGGCATCATCATTTTATCTGTGGCCACGGCTGCGTGGGCTGCCCAGTTTTGGTTCCTTACCCAATGGCTTGGATTTGACACAGAAGTAGCGGCGTATGATGCACTCATCACCACCAATTGGATTCTGCTGTCGTGCGCATTATTGGAATTGATCTTAACACGTTACACCCCCAAGGTGGGCAAGTACCAGTTCGTACTGGCATTGAGCGCAGTGGTTACTGCTTTGTGCTATTGGATTTTGGATCAAAGCCTGACCATGCTGAATGAAACGAATTCTGTGTATGTGGCTTTTCTGCAAAAGGTGATGCCGGTGCGCGTCGGATTTATTTTTCTGATTCTCGCAGCCTGGGCCATCGGGCAAGTGTTGTTCAAGCAATTGAATGAATTGCAGGAGTCTATCGATCAGCAAGCTTCCACCGAATCAATGGTGCGCGAGGCCGAATTACAAAAATTGCAATTGCAGCTTCAACCGCATTTTCTTTTCAACAGCTTAAACTCAATCAATGCATTGATTTTGATTAACGCATCGAGAGCACGCGAAATGGTGCAACAACTGTCTGACTTTTTACGGACTACTTTGCGCAGAGCCGATGAACAGTGGATTACACTCGAGCAGGAACTAGCGTATTTGCAACTCTACCTGTCCATTGAAAAAGTTCGGTTTGGTCATCGACTCGAAGTAAAAATGGAGTGTGACGAGCAAATAAAATTGTGGCTGATTCCCCCGCTCTTAATCCAACCTTTGGTTGAGAACGCAATCAAATTTGGTTTGTACGGAACTACGGAAGCTGTTGAAATCTATATGTCCACCGCACGCGTCAACGACACGCTGCAAATCGTTATCACCAATCCGTTTGATGCCGATATGCAGCCGGCAGAGGGGAGTGGATTTGGATTGAATGGGCTTAGGCGCAGACTCTACTTGCTCTACACACGAAACGATTTGTTGCAGACTTCCATTCACAATAATCATTTTACAGTAACCTTAACGCTACCGGAACGCTTATGAGCAAAGCATTAATTATAGATGATGAACCATTAAGTCGCGAAATTGTGAAGGCCTACCTTCGCTCATTTCCGGAGATTGAAGTGATACAAGAATGTGGCGATGGGTTTGAGGGAGTCAAAGCAATTCAACAACATACACCTGATTTAATTTTTCTGGACATTCAAATGCCAAAAATTACCGGCTTTGAAATGTTGGAATTAATTGAACAAAAGCCAGCTGTTATTTTCATCACCGCCTATGATTCGTTTGCGATCAAGGCGTTCGAGGCAAACGCTGTGGATTATTTGCTCAAACCTGTGGCAGAAGATCGGTTTCGAACTGCAATCTTAAAATGGAAAAGTCAAATTACACCTGGCAGCCCCGAACCCATGGAGCGTGTACTCAGCACAATGGCTACGGCGGGTGTTCAGCAAAATCGAATCGTAGTAAAAACAGGAAGCAAAGTAAAAATTATTCCGGCACATGATATTTTGTATCTCGAGGCAGATGACGATTTTGTAAAAATTTATACGGCGGAAGGTTCATTCTTAAAAAATAAAACAATGAGTTTCTATGAACAGTCGCTTGATGCCGCCCAATTTGTTCGGGTACATCGCAGCTACATGGTTCAAATTAATCAGATCACCAAAATTGAGCCCTACCAGAAAGAAACTCATCTCGCTATCCTGCGCGATGGCAAGCAAATACCGGTGAGTAAAACAGGCTATGCCAAGCTCAAAACGATCTTAGGACTTTAAAAGAACACGATGTTGGAATCAAAAGATATCACCAGCCTTCGATTGGAACTGTCCATTCGTGCAAAGAATGGCATCGACTTTATTTTGGCAGCCAGTTTGGTGTGGATAGCCATTACATATGTGTGGACTCTCCATTTTTCAACCTACGACAAATCCATCATCACGTTTATGGCAGGAGGAGTGATGATGCCGCTGGCAATTTTATTTTCTAAACTTTTGAAAACAGAGTGGACGATTAAATCCAATCCTCTGCAACCTTTGGGCTTATGGCTCAACTTTGCTCAGCTGTTTTACTTCCCCTTCTTGTTTTTTGTGTTGTTCAAGATGCCGGATTATTTTGTGATGGTATATGTGATTATTACGGGCGCGCACTTTTTTCCATATGCTTGGTTTTTTAAATCGGTGGCGTATGCAGTGGCAGCAGGTTTTATTTCGATTGGAGCAATGATTTTAGGATTATTTTTATCACCTGACCAGTACTACTTCATCCCTGCATTTCTGAGTGGATCACTTTTGATTTTGGCAACGGTGTTATACTTCCACTACAAACGGCGAGCCGCTTTGATTAACCGCTAGATAATGGAAGTAAAGAAAAAATTGATTTCGTTTTGTAGAGATTGGGTAGCTGAGCGTATTTCAGTAGCGCAGATTGCTATGGACAATGCACAAGAGGCAGCCAACGAAGAAGGCAAGAGTTCAGCTGGAGATAAATATGAAACGGGTCACGCCATGATGCAAATCGAACGCGATAAGGCAGCGCAACAGTTGGAAGAGGCACGGAAGTTGAAACAAATAGTGGATGGACTAAACGAAGCAGCGCATACAGACATGGTGCGATTAGGGTCAATTGTACAAACCACTCGTTATCAGTTTTTCATAGCCATCAGCATCGGCAAAATTTCGATGGACGGAATCGACTATTTGTTTGTGTCGCCGCAATCTCCGGTGGGTAAATTGTTGGTGAATAAAAAATTGGGTGAACACATTTTGTTTAACCAGACAGAAGAGCAAATACATCGGATCAGCTAGAGGAATTTATTGCCATGGCTGCTCTACAATTTGATGCTTTGACTGAAACATTTTATCTTGAGCCGCTATGAAAACTTCTGCCTGGCTTCACGCATTCCGGTTACGTACACTCCCGCTCTCCCTTTCGTGTATTGGAATGGCTGGTTTCCTGGCTGCGGCGGCACAGCAGTTTAGCGGACTCATTTTTTTTCTGTGTTGTCTTACCACTATATTTCTTCAAATCCTTTCGAATTTGGCCAACGATTACGGAGACTCTGTGAACGGTGCTGACCATGCCGGACGAAGTGGACCTCAACGCGCTGTTCAGTCGGGTGCTATTTCGCCTACGCAGATGAAAGGCGCAGTCATCCTGTTTTCCCTCCTGAGTTTAGTCAGTGGCCTCAGCCTGCTGTGGTTTTCGTTTGGCACCAACTGGAATGGCATAGTCGCTTTTCTAGGGCTTGGTGTGTTGAGCATTTTGGCAGCAATCGGTTACACGGTGGGAAAGAAGCCCTATGGCTACATGGGCTTAGGCGATATTTCCGTTTTATTATTTTTTGGATTAGTGGGAGTGATGGGCTCCTTCTATTTATTTACAAAGACCATTTCGTGGTATGAAATATTACCGGCTTTAAGTTGCGGATTGTTTTCCATCGCCGTGTTGAATATCAACAACATCCGCGACATCGAATCGGACAAGACAGCCGGCAAGTTTTCCATTCCCGTTCGCATTGGAAAAGAGCAAGCCTCACGTTACCATTGGTTTTTGTTGATCAGTGGATTGGCAAGTGCGGTGGTCTACACACTCGTGAAGTATCAATCACCCGTTCAGTTTTTATTTTTGGTGTCGGCACCCTTGTTGATTAAAAATGGGCTGTCGGTTTCGGCTAAACCTTCATCGCAATTGGATCCCTACCTAAAGCAGATGGCGTTGAGCACGTTGCTATTTGTAGTTTTATTTGGTTTAGGACTTTTACTTTCGTAGAAATGGCAAATACGTATACACAACTGTACATTCAGTTTGTGTTTGCGGTCAAGTACCGCATCGGCTTGATTGACGCGCGCTGGGAAGATGAATTGTACAAGTACATGACAGGCATAGTTCAAAATCATAAGCACAAGCTGATTGCCGTTAATGGCATGCCCGATCATATTCATCTTTTTGTGGGATTCCATACCATGCAGTCGATTGCTGATTTGATGCGAGTAGTAAAGGGAGAATCTTCCGAATGGATTAATTCAAAAGGATTTTGTAAGGGCAAGTTTGAATGGCAGGAAGGATACGGTGCATTCTCTTATGGCCGAGAGCGAATCGATGGCCTTTATAAATACATCATGAATCAGAAGCAACATCATAGGATCACCACATTTAGAGAGGAGTATTTAAAACTTTTGGAAGAGTTTGGAATTTCATTTGATGAGAAATACATTTTTCACGAATTGCAATAAGCAAAGCATTCTGCCCCTACTGGGCAGCTAATATTTGTTTTTTATCCTTTTACAAATATATCGCCCTTACAGGGCGAAGCTAACGCGCATTGTCAAGAGTGAACAATTATGGTAGACTTTTCAGTGTTAGAAAAAGGTAATTAGTATCTACCGATCAGGTTGCATATTCGTAGGGAATTCTTTTTCTTTTTAATGAGAATCAATATCTACCCAATGCTCTGGCATGATCGAAGAGAATTATTTGAAGAGAATCGAGATTCGCCCCATCGGGGCGGCATATTTGTAGAAAGAATGATCGAAAGCATCATACGCCCCATCGGGGCGGCATATTTGTAGAAAGAATGATCGAAAGCATCATACGCCCCGTCGGGGCGAAATATTTGTAGAGAATAATCAATAGCATCATCCGCCCCGTCGGGGCGAAATATTTGTAGAGAATGATCGAAAGCATGAACCGCCCCGTCGGGGCGGCATATTTGTAGAGCATGATTGAAAACAGTATCCTCCCTCGGGGAGGCATATTTGTAGAGCATGATTGAAAGCAGTATTCGCCCCGTCGGGGCGTCATATTTGTAGAGCATGATTGAAAGCAGTATTCGCCCCATCGGGGCGGCATATTTGTTGAGAGAATAATTGAAAGCATCATCCGGGGCTGACTAAAAAGTCGGCTGCTTTTGTTAGAAAAGCGAGCCGACTAGTACCTTTGTTTTGTCGAAGAACAAAAGTCATGAGTAAAGTTACAAGCAAAGCGGTATTTA